>ENA-ORCV01000017-ORCV01000017.1-marine-metagenome-genome-assembly--contig:-NODE-17-length-581620-cov-11.976911_pt1 | contig 581620 bp, 521 predicted proteins | sample MGYA00237779_ERZ508509 | MGnify/ENA primary metagenome ERZ508509 (study PRJEB26180, sample SAMN06268772) | marine metagenome | isolation source: Bioluminescent Bay, La Paraguera, Puerto Rico | place... | reverse complement strand
TCGCAAAAGGAATGGGTGACATCGGCAACGCAGTTCAGGCAAACATTCCGCAGGGGCGACCTGATCGCAGCCAAGTCGGCTTGAGCGGCTGCACACGTTAATCAGGCCAGGCGCTTGAGCATTGGTATGCCTGTCTTCTGCGGAGAAGCGCCGCCTACTTACTCAAAGAACCATTGAGACTAGAAGCAGTCTTTCGGTGGGCTCAGGTATCAAGGGTTTGTGCCTGTCCATGTTGCTTTGGTAGCCTCGAGCCTCGGGCGCTCATTAGCTCGCGATTGCCCTAAAGGGTTTCCCGAAACGCTCTGAGTAGATAGAGCGCCGCATACGCGATGACCAGAAAAACGACTCCTGGCAGGAACAATCGAATCACCGCATCGAGGACTACCGACAACGGAACGCCCTTTATCGATTTCTGTTCTGCCCTCAGGCGAGAAAGCTCCGAGTCTTGGTACTCCGGGTCCCGGCCCTGCTCGATCTCACTGCCGACGTGCTCCAGTTCGACTTTGTAGGTCTTCTTACGCTCCGCGTCGGCGAATCGGCCAAGGGACAGGTACACGCTCTTGACGAGATCATCCTCTCGACGCGTAGGGTCCAGTTTGCAACGGGCGCACTTCTTCCATGGAGCAGGCTTTGTGTTCCCGCAGCGGATGCAAATCGCGTTGGCCACTACGTGTCAACCATCGTAGTGCTCATGGACAGGCACAGCGATGCCACACCCAATCGGATTGCCGCTCTCATGCCCCGGTCCCTCCGGAAATTACCCGCCTCTTCCGCATCGGCGCAGCAAGTTGCGATTCCGCCAGATACACCCAGCGCTAGCTCGCGATCTCCACCACCGTACGCCCGGTGATCTTGCCGTCGAGATAATCCTGGAATGCACCGGGCAGGTCGTCGAACGCGATGGTCCGGTGGCCGATACGGTCGAGGTGCTGCGGCATCAGGTCGCTCGCGATGCGCGACCAGACAGCAAGCCGCAGGTGCCGCGGCGTGTCGACCGAGTTGATGCCGAGCAGGCAGACGGCGCGCAGGATGAACGGCATCACGGTCGTGTGCAGTTCGTGGCTCGCGGCGAGGCCGATGCTCGCGATGTTGCCGCCGTAGCCGGTCGTGCGGGTGAGCCAAGTCAGGTAATCGCCGCCGAGATTATCGACAGCGCCCGCCCATTCCGCTTTCTCCATTGGCCGCTTGCCGAAGTCGACGTCGTCGCGCAACAGGATGCGCTGCGCGCCGATGTCGCGAAGGTACTGCTCTTCGTCTTTCTTGCCGGTCAGTGCAACGACGTCGTAGCCGCGGCCCGCGAGCATGTCGACGGCGACGCTGCCGACACCGCCGGTGGCCCCGGTGACGACGACCGGCCCCTGCTCGGGCAGCTGGCCGTTCTGTTCCATGCGATGGATCGCGAGCGCTGCGGTGAACCCCGCCGTGCCGAGTTGCATGGCCTGTGCGGCCGAGATCCCGTCCGGCAGCGGCACGACGGCGTCCGCCGGCACGCGTACCATTTCCGCATAGCCGCCGTCACGAGTCTCGGAAAGACCGCAGCCGTTCACAAGCACGCCGGTGCCCGGTGCCAGGTCGGGGTGCTCCGAACTCATGACCGTGCCGGCCAGGTCGATGCCACCGTTCAGCGGGAATCGTCGCAGGATGCGGCCGGCGCCGGTCGCGGCGAGGGCGTCCTTGTAGTTGATCGTCGAGTGACTGACGCGGATGACGACGTCGCCCTCGGTCAGCTCGTCCACGGTCATCGTGGTGAAGCCGGCGACCGGCTTGCCGTCCTGTTCGTCGATGCGAAATGCGCGAAATGCGTCCACCGGCCTCCCCTTCTTGGTTTCTGTTAGTTCTTGCGCCGCTTCAACCAGACGTCAAGGCCCTGGGCGTTCAGGTCCACGTCGATATTCAGCAACGACCACAGCGCGTCACTGTCGCCGGCGTAGCCGTGCGCGTGCGCCCGCTCGCCGAGGTACGCGAACATGCTCTCGCGCAGGCGCTCGACCCGGTGGTCGTCGTTCTCGTGCGCCAGCGCCATGTGACGGTAGGCGTCGATGCCGGCGTGCAGGTCGGCGACGAGGCGGTCGAGGTCCCCGACTCGGCTGTAGTGCGTCAGGAACACCTGCCGCGGCTCGCAGGCCATGATGCGATCGTACGCCACGTGCGCGGCATCCGGGTCGAAATCGATCGGCGTTGCCGACGGGAAAATGAACGGGCCGGCCGCGGTGTCGAATTCACGATAGGAAATGCCGAAGCTGTCACCGGTGAACACGCTACGCGACGCCGGGTCGTGCAACACGTAGTGATGGCGTGCATGGCCCTCGGTGTGCAGCGCGCGGAACTCGCGGCCCGCGAGCCGGAACGTGTCGCCATCGTTCGCGATATCGATGCGATCCGCAGCGATCGGCACCAGCCGCCCGTAGATCTCCCGCGCGCGGCGCTTGCCGTACACGGCTTCGGTGCCTGTCCACAACCGGGACGGGTCGATCATATGCGGCGCGCCGCGCGGATGCAGCACGCAGCGGGCATTCGGCAGGTGCGTCAGCAGTTCGCCCGCGCCGCCGGCGTGGTCCAGGTGCACGTGCGTGAGGAAGACGTAGTCGACGTCGCCGCGGTCGAGGCCGGCGCGGTCGAGTGCGTCGAGCAGCAGTGGCACGGCGTTGTTGGCGCCGGTGTCCACGAACGCGGCCCGGCCGTCCTCGACGATGAGGTGGCTCGCGTCCTGCGACGGACGCGCGTACTCGGTATCGATGGCGGTTATGCCGTGGTCGTACGCCGTCAGTCGGGCGGAGGGCGCAGGCATCCCCGGTGGCTTATTCGCCTTCGGCCGGTTTCGTCGTCTCGAGGCCGTCCAGGCCGGCGAAGTACTTCGCCAACGCGGCAACGTCCTGGTCGGTAAGCGGCGCGGCCATCTGCGACATGACCGGGTCCTGCCGCTCGCCGTTCCGGTACTGGTTCAGGGCGTGCACGAGGTACTCCTCGTGCTGGCCGGCCAGCGTCGGCCACATCGGCGAGGCGCTGATGCCGTTCGCGCCGTGGCAGGCGACGCAGGTCGCGGCGCCGTCGAAGGCTGCGTCCGGCGTGCCGCCCGCCTCGACAGTGCCTGTCCCGCGGGTCGCAAGATAAGCGGCGACGTCCTCGATCTCCTGGTCGGAGAGGCTTTCCGCCTGGCCGTTCATGGTCGGGTGCTGGCGCGTGCCCGCGCGGTAGCCTTTGAGCGCGACGACGAGGTAGGCCGCCTTCTGCCCGCCGAGTTTCGGCACGCGGTAGGACGGGTACGCGTTGCGGTAGCCCTCGATGCCGTGGCATCCGAAGCAGGTGTAGGCCAGCGCTTCGCCACGTTCGACGTCGCCTTCGGCGCGGGCCGTTTGCGCGAGGAGCACGAGCGATGCGAGCAGGGTCGCCAGGGCAGCAGCGGTTCTCATCATTCCAACCAGTTGATTCAGCGAAGATTTGCCCGGATCGGCCGCGTGGCCGGGGCTACAGGACGGGCTATGTTAGAGAGAGTTGCGGCCAAATTCCAGATGTAGCGCACGGCCCGGGACGCACGGCGGGGCCGGGTGTGCGACGATACGGCGGCATGCCGCCCGGGAGCCCGTGCCGGCACGCACCGGTCCACCGGAGAACCACCATGAAAAAGAGTATTGTCATCGGCCTCGTCGTCCTCGCATTGGTCGTCCTGGTCTCGCCCGGCATCGTCGGCAAACTCGCGGAGCGTTCGGTGGACACACAGCTCGAGTGGGCGGCGGACGAGAACCGCGAGTTCGAGATCACCGCGTCGCGCTTCGACCGGCGCTGGTTCTCGTCCGAAGGCACGCACCGGATCGCGTTCGCGGACACACCGGCCGGCGCCGCGCTCCGGGAAACGCTCGGCTTCGAGGACGGCGACGGGGAGCCGGCCATCATCATCGAGACGCGGCTTGACCACGGCATCGTGCCGGTCTCGTCCGTCAGCGGTGAGAACGCATCGCTGATGCCCGGCCTTGGCCGCGCCACGTCGCACGTCAGCGTCGAGGCGGCGGACGGGACGATTACGCCGCTGCCCGGCGTGATCCAGACGAGCATCGGCCTGACCGGCGCCGTAACTTCGCACTACGCGCTGGAACCGGGCGGCACGGGCGACGTGAGCTGGGGCGCGGCGGACGTCGAAGTCTACGGCGATGCCCGCAAGGGCCGGGTAAGGTTCAAGGGCTGGCTCGATTCCTTCGCGATGAGCGAGAACGAGGGGGGGCTCTCGACCGGGCGGCTGGACCTCGCGGCCGACATGCAGATCACCCCGTACGGTTTCTCGGTGGGCGACGTCGAGATGCAGCTTGCGTCCATCACGGCGAACAACGGCGGCCATCCGGCCCGCTACGGGCCGCTGACGTTGACGAGCCACTCCTCGCTCGCCGACGACCGCGTCGACAGCGACTTCGAACTGACGTTCCTCATGGAGGAGGTGCCGGACATCGGCACGGTGGCCTGGGCGGTGCGCGGCGAATTCGCGGACCTCGACGCCGGCTCTCTCGGCCGGGTGCGCGAGGGCATGAAGCGTGCCGGCGAGGCCGAGGCGCCCGCCGACCTGCTCGCGGAAGTCGAGGAGGACTTGAAACGGCTCGTGGCGGCCGGGTTCACCGCGGACTTCGAGCAGCTCGATGTGACCCTGCCCGAGGGCACGGTGGGAACGACGCTCAACGTCAACATCCGCGAATCCGACCCCGCCGATTTCGTCTGGACCAGCGTGCTGCTCGCGCTGGAGGCCGAGGCCGACCTGAACGTTCCGAAGTCGATCTTCGACCGCATTGCCGCGCAGAACCCGAACGCGCACGGCGCGGTCGCGATGGGCTTTCTTCAACTCGACGGCGACACGTACCGGATGGCGGCGGAGTACCGGCAGGGCCTGTTGACCGTGAACGGCAACCCGGTTCCGATCCCGGTGCCGTCGATGTGATGGACAACATGCCCGGAATGAGCGAAGACAACATGGGCCGGCTGCCCGCGAAAAACGGCTTCCGGCAGCGCGGCATGGAGATGACGCGCACCGAGACGTTCACCGATGCGGCGTTTGCGTTCGCGCTGACACTGTTGGTCGTGTCGATCGATTCGATACCGTCGACGTACGAGGAACTCCTGCTCGCGGTACAGGGCATCCCGGCGTTTGGACTTTCGTGCGCCTTGTTGTTCCTGTTCTGGCACGGCCACTGGAACTGGAGCCGGCGCTACGGGCTCGAAGACTTCGCGTCGATGGTGTTGAGCTTCTTCCTCGTGTTCGTGATGCTCTGCTACATCTACCCGATGAAGTACGTGACATCGATCTTCGTAGCGTGGATCACCGACCGCCGCCTCGAAGTCGGTGCCGACATCAGTTCGCTGGAAGAGCTGTACGGCATCTTCACGATCTACAGCGTGGGCTTCGTCGCGTTGTGCGTCGCAATCCTGCTGCTGTACGTGCGCGCGTGGGTACGCCGGGACGACCTGCAACTCGACGCGGTCGAGCGGCACACCACGCGCTCGGAGCTTGGGAGCTGGACGATCCTGGCCAGCGTCGGCTGCCTCGCGATCCTGATGGGGCTGTTCGCGCCCATACACCCGGCCACGGTGCCCGGTTGGGCCTACCTGTTGCTTCCGGTCGTCATGCCGGCCTGGGGCGTCATTCGGGGACGGCAGCTGGCGCGTTTGCGCGCGGCGGATTGATCGCCGGTCGCTGGCGCGCGGGCTACGACGTTACCGCGGTAACGCGGAGATCCCGACGCACTAGCCGATCCGGACGTACCTCGGCACCCGCGCCTTCAGCAGCGCAACCAGCACCGGGTCCATGTACGCGAACACGTCGGGGATGTTCAGGACCGCGAGCTTCTTGTCCTTCAGCAGCGGGCGGAACTTCCTGGCGACCTTGTTCCGGTGCGACGACTCCATGACGAGAATCACGTCGGCCCACTCGATGAGGTCGCCGCTCACCGGCGTCTCGCAGTCCGCATTCGTTCCGGCGCTGATCGCCTCGACGCCGTCGTACGCCGAAAACACGGCCGCGGCCGTCGGGCTCCGCAGGCGGTTCTCACTGCAGACGAAAAGCAACCTGGTCACCGCTTTCCGTGAACCGCTTCGATCGGCGGTCCCCGTCCCGAGTCCGAGATGCCCGTGCATGTTTTCACGGCGATTCGGCGCCCGCCCATTCGCCGGGGTCGATGGGATACCACGCGTAGTGCAGATGCCAACGCGCGCTGAGCGGCATCACGCACTCGCCGCTTGCTGCTCGCGCGGAAGAAGTCATCTTGTCGCACATTACCGCGTCGGGTGTTTGGGGCGGGAGCAGGTAGCTGACCTCGAACAGCGTGCGGCCGCGACGTTCTGAACCAAGGAATACCCACACGCCGTCGTCTTTGTTACTGACGAATTGCGCATCCACCGATACCAGCGCGTCCAGGATGTCGGGGCGGTCGAGCTTTTCGTCCCGATACTCATCGGCCTGCAACCTCACATTGAGACCGACAGCGGAAATTGTCAGCCCGTCGACGTGCGGCAACGCCTGCAGAAAGCCGACAATAGTCTGCAGGTCCGGCTGTCTGTCTTCGAAGTGACGGCGAACTGCCCACTCCAACGGCCAGTCGCCGAGGGTAAGGCATTCCACCGCGCGCCCCTGAATGCGCCTGGGTGCCATCGCGAAGGCAATGCTCAGGCCCAACAACACTGCCAGAGCGACGACGAAGCGCCTCTTTGTCTTCATTCGGGCATCGCCAGCAAACCCGCCGTGTCGCACGATCTGGCGACGGCGCGTGTGCTACTTGCCGGATTCGCTCCACGCATTCGATCAGTCCCGACAGGGCAGATCCAGGGTGAGAACCTCGTCGCAACGTCCGCAGTTGAGAACGTCATACACCTCTCGCGACACGCGCGCCCCGTTCTCGGTGTTGGCCGCGGGCGTTGGCCCGGCGTCGGTGGCCGCGCAGCCAATCGCGGCCTTCAGGTCGACCGTGACAGGCATGCTCCCGAACGACATCGCTCGGCCCCTTTTCAGTCAGCGCTGCCCAGGAACCGCACGATCTCGGCACTTACCTCGCCCATCGCCGCGGACGTCGCATCGAGTTGCGCGCGCAGGCGTGTTTCCTGGAAGTTCGTGTCGTTGTTATTTTCGACGACGTCGTACGAGTGCGTCACCACCGTCGTGAACGGGACCAGGCCGGTGCGGGTATCGAGCAGTACGGCCTCGACGCCGCAATACGCCCGCGACTGGTCGGCGGCGAAGAAACGGTAGCGCTCGAAACTCTGGCAGTAACTGCGGTACACCAGCAGCAGGTCTGCCTGGTAACGCGCCGCCGCCTCACGGAGGTGCGGCACCGTGCGCTTCTCGGGTACGAGGATCGACGGCAGGTACGACGCGTCATACACCCTGGGCGACGCACGCAGGCGGCCCAGCACATCGCTCTTGATCTTCGCCGAGGCGACGGCCAGCTCCTCGGACCAGCCCGACCAGCGTTCACGCCCGAACGGCATCAGTGCGACGCGGCTCAGCGCCGGCGGTTCGTAGTCGTAAGCCAGGATGCGCTGGATCGCGTCGTCGGACAGCGTGGCCGCATCGCCGGCGAACAGTGATGCGTCGTCCGTGCCCGACACGGCCGACGCGTAATACGCATCCGGCCGCGACCCGGTGGACAGGGTGGTGCCGCAACCGCCCGCTGTTGCGACTACAACGAGAAGAATCAGGATTCGCGACATGCTTCGCTCCGTCGTTGGGTGCCGAACGTTCTCCGCGCGAGACTACGCCCGACCGCGCGCCAGATCGAGTTCCTCGGCACGTCGGCAGGCGACACTGGAATTGCCGGCGGCGCGGCGCGCCGGCGCCTCGGCGCGGCAGCCGTCCTCGGCGTACCGGCAGCGCGGATGGAATACACAGCCGGGTGGCGGTGACAGTGGCGACGGTACTTCGCCGGGCAACACGGCCGGTCGTCCCGCTTCGCCCGGCGGCGGGGGCACGGCGTCCAGCAGCGCGCGTGTGTACGGGTGCCGCGGACGCTCGAACAGTTCGTTGCCGGGCGCCAGTTCGACGATTTCGCCAAGGTACATCACCGCGACGCGGTGCGCGATCTGGCGAACGACCGCCAGGTCGTGCGCGATGAACAGGATCGCGAGGCCGGTGCGCGCCTGGATCTCCCGCAGCAGCGCCAGCACCGTCGTGCGCACGGTGCCGTCGAGCGCGGCCACCGCCTCGTCGCAGACGAGCACCGTGGGCCGGGCGATCAGCGCGCGCGCGATCGCCACGCGCTGTGCCTGTCCACCGGAGAGCTGGTGCGCGTAGCGGTCGAGGAAGGTCGTGTCGAGGCCGACGTCCGCGAGGGCCGCGGTGATCTCGCCGGCCGTCGCCGGGTTTCCGGCGATCGCCCGCGGCTCGCCGACGATGGACGACACCCGCATTTGCGGGTCGAGCGACGCGGCCGGGTCCTGGAAGACGAGCTGCAGGTCGCGGCGGGTTGTGCCTGCGCGGTCCACAAGGTCGCGGGCGAGTGCCTGTCCAGCGTAGACCACGGTGCCGGCTGCTGGCGACACGAGCCCGAGGATCGCACGCGCCAGCGTGGACTTTCCGGAGCCCGATTCGCCGACGATCGCGAGCGTTTCGCCCTCTTTCAGCTCCAGGTCAGCACTTTTCACGGCGGCGAGGGCTTTTCCGCGTCGCGCACGGTAGCGCACCGACAAGCCCTCGGCGGCCAGCAATCCCGGTGCGTCCCGCGCAGCCGGGCCCGGCGCGTCGAGGCGCGGCACGGCGTCGAGCAGCGCCCGCGTGGCATTCGCCGACGGCGCACCGAACACGTCACGGGTCGCGCCCGTCTCGGCAACGCGCCCCCGGTCCATGACCAGCACGCGCTCGCACTGGCCGGCAACGACACCGAGATCGTGAGTGATGAGCAACAGTGCGGTGTCGCGCCGCAGCCGGTCGAGCAGCGCCAGGATCTGCGCCTGGACAGTCACATCGAGGGCCGTCGTCGGTTCGTCGGCGACGAGGATGGCCGGTTCCGCGATCAGCGCCGCCGCGATCATGACGCGCTGGCGCATGCCGCCGGACAACTCGTGCGGCCAGGCGAGCACCTGGCGCGCCGGGTCCGGCAACCCGACCGCATCGAGCATCGCGACGACGCGCTCCCCGGTTTCGCGGCCCGTGCTCAATCCGTGCGCTTCCAGTACATGTCCCAGTTGCGCGCCGATCCGGAGGTACGGATTCAGCGCCTGGAGCGGGTCCTGGAACACCATCGCGATGCGCGTCGCGCGCACGGCATCCAGCACCGGCTCCGTGGCGCCGACGAGTTCCTGCCCGTCGAGCCGGATGCTGCCGGAGACATCGGCGGACCCCGGCGTCAATCCGAGCAGCGCCAGCGCCGTCTGCGTCTTGCCGGAGCCGGACTCGCCGACGATTCCCAGCGCTTCGCCCGGCGCGACGTCGAAGTCCACGCCGTCCACGACCACCGCGTTGCCGTGCCGCACCGTCAGCCCGCGCACGGACAACAGGGTCATCGTGACTCCCGCACGTCGAACGTATCGCGCAAGCGGTCGCCCGCGAAGTTGAAACACAGCAGCAGGAATGCCAGCAGCCCGCCGGGAATCAGGAGCAGCCAGGACGCGCTCTCGAGGTGGTCCGCCCCGGCCGACACCAGCGTGCCAAGCGACGTTTCCGGCTCCTGCACGCCCAGCCCGAGAAAGCTCAGGAACGACTCGACGAGGATGGCCTGCGGGATCGTCAGCGTCAGGTACACCACCACGATGCCAGCCAGGTTCGGCACGATATGTCGCGCGAGTATCCACGTGCCGGACGCCCCGTTCAGCCGGGCCGCCAGCACGAACTCGCGCTCGCGCAGCGCGATCGTCTGGCCGCGCACGATGCGCGCCATGTCCAGCCAGTTGATCGCGCCGATCGCGACGAACATCAGGAAGAAGTTCCGCTCGAACACGACCATGAGCAGGATCACGAAGAAGATGAACGGCATCGCGTACAGCGTATCGACGACGCGCATCATCACGCTGTCGGTGCGGCCGCCCGCGTAACCCGCGATCGCCCCGTAGCCGACGCCGATGACGAGGCTGACGAGGCTCGCGACCAGCGCGACGATCAGCGTGACCTGCGCGCCTTCGGCCGTGCGCACGAGCAGGTCGCGCCCGAGGTCGTCGGTGCCGAACCAGTGCATGTTCTCGGACGTCGGCGCCTCGAGGATGCGGTCGAAGTTCGTGGTCCGGCCCTCGTTCGGGCTCGCGAACGGAACGGCGATGGCGAACACGGCGATGAGCACCAGCCCGGCCGCGCTCCACGACAGGCGGCGGCGCGATTCGCGCGTGGCGGCCGGCGCGCTCACCGGTGCCGCACCCGCGGGTCGATCGCGCCGTACAGGATGTCCACCAGCAGGTTCAGGCCGATGATCAGCGTGGCGTACAGGATGACGACGCCGAGTACCAGCGTGTAGTCGCGGTCCAGCGCGCCGCGCACGAACGCCTGGCCGATACCGGGTATGCCGAAGATCTGCTCGACGACGACGGAGCCGGTGAGGATGCCGGCGAGCGCCGGCCCCAGGTATGACAACACCGGCAGCAGGGCCGGCTTCAGCGCGTGCCGGCGGACGACGCGCCCCATGCCGAGGCCCTGCGCGCGCGCCGCGCGGATGAACGGGCTCGCCAGCACGTCGATGAGGCTCGCCCGCGTGAGCCGCGCGATGTAGGCGATCTGCGGCAGCGCAAGCGCAGTCACCGGCAGAATCCAGGCGCCGGCGCCGCGCGCCCCGCTCCAGCCGGCCGGCAGCCAGCCGAGCTGCACCGCGAAGACCAGGATCAGCGCCGGCGCCACGACGAACACCGGGATCGAGATGCCGGTCAGCGCGAAGGTCATCGACACGCGGTCGCGCCAGCCGTCGCGGCCGAGCGCGGCGACCGCGCCGACGCCGATGCCGACCAGCAACGCCGCGGCCATCGCCAGCAGTCCGAGCGCCGCCGACAGCGGGAACGCGTCGGCAATCAGGTCGTTGACACTCTCGCCATGGCGCCGGTACGACGGCCCGAGGTCCCCGCGCAGCAAACCACCCGCGTAGCGCAGGAACTGTTGCCACATCGGCTCGTCGAGGTGGTAGGCGGCCTCGATGTTCGCGCGGACGTCCGCCGGCAACGCGCGTTCCTCGTCGAACGGCCCGCCCGGCGCGGCGCGCACCAGCACGAACGCGAGCACGACGACCAGCAGCAGGGTCGGGACGGCGCCCAGGACCCTGCGCAGGACGTAGCGCGGCAGGCTCATGCCGACTTCTGCAGGTGGCGCTTCTTCAGGTGAATCAGGATCAGGGACACCGCGGACGGCGTCATGCCCTCGAGGCGTGACGCCTGGCCGAGCGTCGTCGGGCGGGCGGCCGCCAGCCGCTGGCGGGCCTCCGTCGACAAGCCGGACACGGTGGCGTAGTCGAGGTCGTCGGGCAGCGCGAGCGATTCCTGACGCGCGTGTTTCGCGATTTCGCGGGCCTGCCGCTCGATATAGCCGGCATAGCGAGCGCGCACCTCGAGCTGGGTCACGACTTGCTCACTGAACTCGTCGATCTCGCCGCTAACGTCGCCGAACGCGCCACCAACCATCGACAATGCCGTAATTGCAGCGTAGTCCAGCTCCGGCCGGTGCAACAGGTCCGCCGCGCTTGCGTCGCGGCCGAGCCCGTCGGGCAGAATGTCGTGATCTTCGGCGGTGATCGCGGCAGATCGCACCATGATGCCAGCCAGTCTCTGCTGTTCTTGCACGACGGCCTCGCGCTTGCGCTCGTAATGCGCCCAGCGCGCGTCGTCGACCAGCCCCAGCTCGCGGCCCGCCGGCGTCAGGCGCTCGTCGGCATTGTCCTCGCGCAATGTCAGCCGGTACTCGGCACGCGACGTGAACATCCGGTACGGCTCGCTGACGCCGCGGGTGACCAGGTCGTCGACGAGTACGCCGAGGTACGCCTGCTCGCGGCCCGGGAACCAGCCGACCCGGCCCTGCGCGCGCCGCGCCGCGTTCACCCCGGCGAGCAGCCCCTGCGCGCCGGCCTCCTCGTAGCCGGTCGTGCCGTTGATCTGGCCCGCGAACCACAGCCCGGCGATGAACTTCGTCTCCAGCGTCGGGCGCAGGTCGCGCGGGTCGAAGTAGTCGTACTCGATCGCGTAGCCCGGTTGCGTGATGACCGCGCCCCCGAACCCGGCGATCGAACGGACGAAACGTTCCTGCACCTCGGCCGGCAGGCTCGTGGAAATGCCGTTCGGGTAGACGATGTGTGTGTCCAGCCCTTCCGGCTCGACGAAGACCTGGTGCGATGGCCGGTCCGCGAAGCGCACGACCTTGTCCTCGATCGACGGGCAGTAGCGCGGGCCCACGCCCTCGATGAGGCCGCTGTACATCGGCGACTGGTCCAGCGCACCGCGGATGATGTCGTGCGTCGCCTCACCGGTGTGCGTGATGTGGCACGCGACCTGCCGCGGGTGCTCGGCGCGGCGGCCGAGGAACGAGAACACCGGCGCCGGCGAGTCGCCGGGCTGTGCCTGCATCACCGAGTAATCGAGCGTGCGGCCGTCGAGCCGCGGCGGGGTGCCGGTCTTCAGGCGGGCGACGCGAAACGGCAGCTCACGCAGGCGCGCGGCCAGCCGGATCGACGGCGCGTCGCCGATGCGACCGCCCGGCGTCTCGTCCCGGCCGACCAGGATGCGGCCGCCGAGGAACGTGCCGACGGTCAGCACGACCGCTGCCGCGTCGAAGCGCCGGCCGTCGTCGCACACGATGCCGGAGACCGTGTCGCCGGCGACAACGAGGTCGTCGACCATCGCCTCGGCGACCGTGAGGCCGGCCTGCGCCTCGATGAGCGCGCGGATCGCCGCCCGGTACAGCGCGCGGTCGGCCTGCGCGCGGGTGGCACGCACGGCCGGGCCCTTGCTCGCGTTCAAGGTGCGGAACTGGATGCCGGCGCGGTCGATGGCGCGCGCCATTGCGCCGCCCAGTGCGTCGATCTCCCGGCACAGGTGTCCCTTGCCGATGCCGCCGATCGCCGGGTTGCAGCTCATCTGTCCGAGCGCGGCCGCGGATTGCGTGACCAGCAGCGTCCGCGCGCCGGCCCGCGCGGCCGCCAGCGCGGCCTCGGTTCCGGCGTGTCCGCCACCGACGACGATGACGTCGAATCGCTTTTCGGGTGCCCGGTTCATCGACTGAGTAAATGCTCAATTTTCAAGCAGTAACGGCGGCGCATTTTAGCCGTCCGTGCCTTTACATGCACGGCTCCAGCACCCAAGATAGCCCGCCTCCGTCGTTAGGGCCTGGATGTTGCGACCCGGCAAGACCTCCTTCCTCGTACTGGCGCTGCTGTCGCTGACCACGGCCGTCCCGGCCCTCGAACTCGAGGACTGCCGGATCAGTGCCGGCGAGGCCTTCCCGAGCCTCAAGGCGCGCTGCGGCACGCTCTCGCGGCCCGAGAACCCCGAGGACCCGGACTCGCCCCGAATCACGCTGCGCGTCGCCGTCGTCCCGGCGCTGAACCTCGAGCCGATGCCGGACCCGGTGGTGCCGATCGCCGGCGGCCCCGGCCAGGGCGCGGTCGAGTTCTACGCGGGCACATCAGGGGCCTTCGAGCACTTGCGCCGCGACCGCGACATCCTGCTCGTCGACCAGCGCGGCACCGGCGAGTCGAGCCGCCTGAGTTGCCCGACGGACGACGACCTTGCCGACAGCACGCTGTCGACCGAGGAGATCGTCGCGTACAGCACCGATTGCCTCGAGGCGCTGCCGCACGACCCGCGTTACTTCACGACCAGTGTCGCCGTGGGCGACCTCGAAGCCGTGCGCGCGGCGCTCGGCTACCCGGCGCTGAACCTGTACGGCATCTCCTACGGGTCGCGCGTCGCGCAGCACTACGCGCGCCGCTACCCGTCGACGACGCGCACCGTCGTCCTCGACGGCGTGGTGCCGCCACAGCTGCCGCTCGGCCCGGAGATTGCCACGGAGTCGCAGGCCGCCATCGACCGGATCTTCGCCCGTTGCGCCGAGGACCCGGACTGCAACGAGCGTTTCCCGGACCTCTCTGCGCGCTTCGCCGCGTTGCGTGCGCAACTCGAGCGCCGGCCCGTCCGCGTCAAGAGCGCGAACCCGGTCACCGGGGCTTTCGACACCGTCACGTTCGGCAACGCAGAGCTCGCGGCAGCGCTGCGCCTCATGGCCTACAACGCGCGGACGATAGCGCTCGTCCCGCTGCTCGTGCACGAGGCGGCGAACGGCAACTACCGGCCGCTCGTCGCGCACTTCCAGATGAACACCGTCGCGATCGCGGACGCGATGGCGCTGGGCATGCACAATGCCGTCATGTGCTCCGAAGACGTGCCGTTCTACTCGGACGACCTCATCGACGACGCGGCGTTGGCCGAGAGCTACATGGGGCCGCTGCAACTCGAAGCACTGGAAGCCATCTGTTCGGCCTGGCCGGCCGGCGTGGTGGACCCGGACCTGCACACGCCGCTCGCCACCGACGCGCCCGTCCTGCTCCTGTCCGGCGACGCGGACCCGATCACGCCGCCGCGCTACGCGGACATGGCCGCGATCAACCTGAAGAAGGCCTGGCTGCTCACCGGCCACCACCAGGGGCACGGGCAGATCACGGTGGGCTGCATGCCGCGCCTCGTCGCGGAATTCGTGAACGCCGCGGACCTCACCGACGTCGACACCGCCTGCATGGAAAAGAACTTCGTCATGCCGTTCTTCCTGGACTACGGGGGGCCCGCGCCGTGATCCGCGTCGACGACATTCACAAGTCCTTCGGCAAGGTGCGGGCCGTCCGCGGTCTCGGCTTCACCGCGCCGGACGGCAAGATCACCGGCCTGCTCGGCCCCAACGGCGCCGGCAAGTCGACGACGCTGCGGGTCCTGTACACGGTGCTGAGGCCGGACAGCGGATCGGCCACGATCGACGGCCATGACGTCGTTACCGACAGCCTTGCGGCGCGGCGCTGCACCGGCGCGCTGCCGCACGGCGCCGGCCTCTACCCGCACCTGACGGCGCGCGAGAACATCGTGTACTTCGCGAAGCTCTGCGGGCTGCCGAAGAGCGAGCTGAACGGGCGCGTCGATCGCATCATCGAGCAGCTCGACATCGGGGACATCGCACACCGTCGCACGAAGGGCTTTTCGCAGGGCGAGCGGACGCGTGTGGCCCTGGCGCGCGCGCTGGTGCACGACCCGCAGAACGTCATCCTGGACGAGCCGTCGAACGGCCTCGACGTCATGGCGACGCGGGCGCTGCGCGAGCTGATCCTCCAGTTGAAGGCCGCGGGCCGCTGCGTGCTGTTCTCCAGCCACGTCATGCAGGAAGTCGCCGCGCTCTGCGACGACATCGTCATCGTCGCGAACGGCCGCATCGCGGCGGTGGGCACGGCGAACGAGATTCGCGAGCGCACCGGCTGCGAGGACCTCGAGGACGCGTTCGTCGCCGCGCTGAAGGGCGTACCCGACTGATGGGCACGATCGGCACCGTCTTCGCGAAGGAGGTCCTCGATAACTTCCGGGACCGCCGCACGCTGCTGTCCGCGTTGATCATGGGGCCGCTGTTCGGCCCGATCCTGTTCGCGTTCATCATCAACCTGTCGATCCAGCGCTCGCTGTCGGACGCGGAGGAGACGCTCGACGTGCCTGTCATCGGCGCGGAACACGCCCCGAACCTCGCCAGCTACCTGGAAAGCCGCAACCTGCGCATCGTCGACGCCCCGGAGTCCCGCGACGCGGCGATCGCCGCGGTCGAGACGGGCCAGCATGACGTGGTCGTCTACATTCCCGGCAACATCGGCGAACGCCTGCGGCAATCGCTGCCGGCCCGTATCGAGGTGATCTCCGACCAGGCGAACTCGGCGGCCACCCGCGACGCGCGCCGGGTGCGGTCCGCGCTGTACGGCTACAACCAGGAGCTCGTCGCGATGCGCCTCGCCGCGCGCGGCATCAGCCCGCTGGCCGTGCAGCCGCTCAACATCGACGACGTGGACGTGTCCACGCCGTCGGGCCGATCCGCGCTTCTGCTCGGCATGATGAGCTATTTCTTCATCTTCTCGCTGATGATGGGCGGCATGTACCTCGCGATCGACTCGACGGCCGGCGAGCGCGAACGCGGGTCGCTGGAGCCCCTGCTGTCGCTCCCGGTCACGCGCGACCGCCTGATCCTCGGCAAGATCTCCGCGGCCTGCCTGTTCATGATGCTGTCGCTCGCGCTCAGCATGCTGGCGTTCTTCGTGGCGCTGAACTTCCTGCCGCTCGAGCAGCTCGGCATGACCCCGAACTTCGGCCTGCCGGTCGTCGGCAAGGCATTCCTGCTGCTGCTGCCGTTCATCCTGCTCGGCGCCGCGCTGATGACGCTCGTCGCGTCGTTCACGAAGAGCTACCGCGAAGCGCAGACCTGGCTCAGCGGGTTGCTGCTCGCGCCGACGCTGCCGATCCTCATCGTCAGCGTGCTGACGCTCAGGCCGCAGACGGTCTACATGTTCATTCCGAGCCTCAGCCAGCACCTGTTGCTCGTCGACATGGTCAAGAACGAGCCGCTGGACCCGCTGCACGTGACGATCTCCGTCGTGTGCACGCTGGCCATCGGCATCGCGCTGACGTGGCTGTGCGCACGGCTGTACCGCCGCGAGGGCCTGCTCGGCTGACGGACCCCGCGGCCGCCCGGCGAGTTGACTTTCACGGGGCATGCACCAAGATGGGGTTCCCCGGCCAAGCGCTGCACGCTCACAGGTTCCATGGCTTTATTCGCTGAGATGCGGCGCCGCAACGTGTTCAAGGTGGCCTTCGTCTACCTGTTCGGCGCGGCGCTGGTGTACTGGCTGTCGGTCGTCGTCCAGACCCAGCTCGGCCTGCCGTGGTGGACGAGCCGCCTGATCGCCCTGCTGCTGTGTGTCGGATTCCCGGCCGCGCTGATCTTCGCGTGGGTCTACGAGATCACGCCGTCGGGGCTCAAGAAGGCCATCGACGTGGACCAGACGCAGTCCATCGTCTTCAAGACCGGCCAGAAACTGAACGCCGCGCTCGCGGTCGTGATCGTGCTCGGCACCGTCGCCATGGTCGCCGACCGCCTGCTCCCGGAACTCGCGGTCGTCGAGCCGCCGCCGCCACCCGCGCCGGTGTTCGACGCGCCGGCCAGCGCGCGCGTGCCGCCGGAGATCGCGAGCTTCACGCTCGCGAACGGGCTGCGCGTGATCGTGTGGCCCGACCACGACATACCGAACGTCGCGCTGTACCTGTTCGTGCGCGCCGGCGGGCGCAACGAGGTGCCGGGCATTACGGGGCTCTCGCACTTCTTCGAGCACATGATGTTCAACGGCACCGCGACCCGCGCGCCCGGCGAGTTCGACGAGGTCATGGAGGCGGCGGGCGGCGCGAACAACGCGTACACGACGAACGACGTCACCGTCTACACGGACTGGTTTCCGCGCTCCGCGCTCGAAACCGTCTTCGAGCTCGAGGCCGACCGCTTCGAGAACCTGGCGTTCGTCCCCGAGGTCGTGGAGACCGAGCGCGGCGTCGTGTACTCGGAACGCCGCACGCGCGTCGACAACGACAATACCGGCCAACTCTATGAACAGATGATGGCGACCGCCTACGTCGCGCACCCGTACCAGTTCCCGGTCATCGGCTGGCCATCGGACATCGAGGCCTGGACGCTCGGGGACCTCGAGAGCTACTTCCGGACCTACTACGCGCCGAACAACTGCACGCTGGTCGTGGCCGGCGACGTCACCGCGGAGGAGATCCACTCGCTGGCGACGGACACGTTCGGCGCGATCCCGGCGCAGGCGCCGCCGCCGCCCGTGCGCACCGTCGAACCGCCGCAGACCGGCATGCGGCGGGTCACCGTCGAGGCGCCGGCGCAGACGCCGTTGCTGCACGTCGCGTTCCACGCGGGCCGCACGGCGGACCCCGACTCGCTGCCGACGGACCTGCTGCTCAACATCCTGGTCGGCGGCGATTCGTCGCGGCTGCACCGCCTGCTGGTCGAGGAGGAGCAGCTCGCGATCAGCGTCGGCGGCTTCCGCGGCGACTCGTTCGACCCCGGCCTCGTCTACCTGTACCTGACCCTGCCGCCGGGCGCCGACCCGTCCACGGTCGAGGCGCGGCTGTTCGACGCGCTGGCGTCGGTTGCCGACGACGGCGTGACCGAGGCCGAGCTCGCGAAAGCGCGCAACATGATGCTGGCGGAGTTCTGGCGCGGCATGGCGACGATCAACGGCAAGGCGTCGGCGCTCGGCGACTTCGAGGTTTTTCACGGCGATTACGCGCGCCTGTTCGACCGCGCGGCCGACATCGATGCCATCACGGGCGTCCAGCTGCGCGACGTCGCCGGGCGCGTCTTTCGCCGGCACAACGCCACGGTCGGCGTGTTCCGGCCGTCGGCGGACGACGGGGAGGCGCCATGAGCCGGTGGCTTCGGTGCGGCGGATGGCTGGCGCTGCTGCTGGCCGGGACGGCGACGGCGCAGGGCGTCACGTTGCCGCCGGCCGAGCGATTCACGCTCGAGAACGGGACCGACGTCGTCCTCGTCGAGCAGCACGAGGTCCCGCTGGTGGGCCTGCGGGCCATGCTCGCCGGCGGCGCGTCCGCAGACCCTGACGGCAAGGAGGGGCTCGCGAGCCTGTTCGCGGGCCTGCTCGAGAAAGGCGCGGGCGATCGCGACGCCGCGGCGTTCGCCGAGGCGGTCGGCGCCGTCGGCGGCCGGCTCTCCGCGGACGCCGGGCGCGAGGCAATCACGATATCGGGGGAATTCCTGGCCCGCGACGCCGGCCTGGCCATCGACCTGCTCGCCGACATGCTGCGGCGCCCGCGGCTCGATGCCGAGGAGTTCGCGAAGCTGCGGGAGCGCCGGCGGAGCTTCATCCTCGCGGCGAAGGACTCCGACCCGGGTGACCTTGTCCCGCTGTATGCGAACGCGTTCGTGTTCGGGGATCACCCCTACGGCAACCCGGTGTCCGGCAGCGAGGCCTCGCTCGCGGCGATCGCGCACGCCGACGTCCGGCGCTACCACGCGAATGCGGTGGGCGGCGACCGGCTGCTGATCGTGCTGGCCGGCGACTTCGACCCGGCCGAGATGCGCGCGCGCCTCACGGCGGCATTCGCCGACTGGCGGCCCGCCGCCGAACCGGCCGCCGCCGTGTCGCCGCCGCAGGCCCCTGCGGGCGGACGGGTGCTGCTCGTCGACAAGCCGGGCGCCACGCAGACCTACTTCTGGATCGGCAACGTCGGCGTCGCGCGCGGCTACCCCGGCCAGGCGGACCTCGACATCGCGAACACGCTGTTCGGCGGCCGGTTCACGTCCCTGCTGAACACGGAGCTTCGCGTCAAGTCGGGGCTCACCTACGGCGCGCGTTCGGTGCTCGTTCAGCCGCGGCAGCCGGGAACGGTGGCGATCTCGTCGTTCACGCGGACCGACGCCACGACGGAGGCCATCGACATGGCGCTCGACGTGCTGGGGCGGTTCCGCGACGGCGGCGTCGACGCGGCGATGATCGACTCGGCCCGGAGCTACGTGCTCGGGCAGTTCCCGACGGATTTCGAGACGGCCGCGCAGCTCGCCGCGCAGTTCGCGCAGCTGGCGTTCTTCGGCCTGGACGACGCGACGGTCAACGAGTACGCGGACGCGGTCGGCTCCGTGGACGCCGGCTCGGCGGCGCGCGTGATCGACGCGGTGTACCCGTCGCGGGAGGAACTCGTGTTCGTGTTGCTCGGCGATGCGGCGTCGATCCGTGAGTCCGTCGAAAAATACGGGGCCGTGACCGAGATGCCGATCACGGCCCCGCAGTTCCGTCCGCCAGAAGAACGGTAGACGGGTGGCGCCCGGGCGTCAGTCGAAGTAGACGCGCGCGCCGAGGCCCCAGGACGTGACGTCGTCACCCAGCCCGACCTGTGCGCCGAGCGCGATGGTCCGCGTCAGGCTGTACCAGGCCTCGCCGCGGAACGACGTGTCGTCACCACTCTCGTCCAGGTCGATGTAGTCGACGAAACCCGCGAGCTCGAGCTTCTCGCCCCACATCGAACGCAGGCCAAGCGAGGCGCCGAACCCGTCGTCGTCGCCGGACAGGCCGAACGCCTCCGCGTCCACGTTGATGTAGGACAGGTTGATGACCAGGTCCATGCCGGGGGCCACCGGAGTGTGGTAGCCGCCGCCGATGACGACCTCGTCGAGGTCGATGTCGAAGTCGAGGTTGGCGCGGCCGAAGCTCGAGAAGATGTGAAAGCTGTCGCCCACCTCCAGCGAACCGGCAATACCGAAGCCGTCACCATCGATGTCGCCCGCCGAGTCGTCGACATCGAGTCGCTGGTAATAGCCCTCGATGTAATTGTAGTTGATGTCCTGTGCCAGGGCCGGGCCGGCGACGAACGCCAGTGCGGCAATAATCGTTACTCGCATGTTTGTCTCCATCGTGCGAATCCAACCCGGGGATCGGGTTGCGTATAGGATGCCTTCCGAAGCTGTACGGCAGATGAACGCCGACGACCCCTTTGAGGGCCCCGCGGCGCGAGGGTTCCGCGAGAGCGCGGGGTCCGGGCCGGAGCCGGCTACTTGCCGATGCAGAACTCTCGAAAGATGCGGCCGAGCAGCTCGTCCGAGGACACGGCGCCGGTAATGCGGCCGAGCGCCGCCTGGGCCTCGCGCAGCTCCTCCGCGAGAAGCTCGCCGGCGCGGGCCTCGACCAGTGCGCGCCGGCCCTCGGCGAAATGCCGCGCCGCGTCGGCCAGCGCCTCGACGTGCCGCCGACGCGCCGTAAACGCGCCGGCGCCGGGTTCCCGGTGACCGGCCAGCTCCCGGATCGCCGCACGTAGCGCGCCGAGCCCGGCGCCGGTCCGCGCGGAGACCGCGACACCTGCGCCCGTCTCACCGTGCGCCAGGTCCGACTTGTTGCGCACGACGAGAACCGGCACCTGCGCCGGCAGGTCCGCGGCGGGCACGGCGGCGGCGGTCGCGTCCTGCACCCAGAGGACTGCGTCGGCGCTGGCCATGGCTTCGCGCGCTCGCCGGATCCCCTCCTTCTCGATGACCCCGGGATCCTCGCGCAACCCCGCCGTGTCCACGAGCTCGACGAGCAGGCCGTCGATGTCGATGGTCTCGCGCAGGATGTCGCGGGTCGTGCCGGCGACGTCGGTGACGATCGCCGTCTCCTCGCCGGACAGCCGGTTCATCAGGCTCGACTTTCCGGCGTTCGGCGCGCCGACCAGCACCACCTGGAAGCCGTCGCGGAGGACGCGGCCGGCGTCGGCGCGCGCCTGCAGGTCCGCGAAGGCCCCGGCACAGGCGTCGAGGCCGGCCGCGAGCGCATCGTCCGCGAGGAAGTCGATCTCCTCCTCCGGAAAATCGATCGCGGCCTCGACATGAATGCGCAGGCGCGTGAGCCGCTCCACCAGGGCGTCGATTGCCGCCGAGAATTCGCCGCTCAACGAGCGCAGCGCCGCCTGCGCCGCCTGCGCCGTGCCGCTGTCGATGAGGTCCGCGATCGCCTCCGCCTGTGCGAGGTCCAGCTTGTCGTTCAGGAACGCGCGCTCGGAGAACTCGCCGGGGCCGGCGCGACGGGCGCCCATCGCGATCGCGGCCTCCACGATCATCGCAATCACCGTCGGGCCGCCGTGGCCGTGCAGTTCGAGCACGTCCTCGCCGGTGAACGAGGACGGCCCTGGAAAGTACAGCGCGATGCCCTGGTCGAGAGAAACGCCGTCCGCGTCACGGAATACGCTAAGCTTCGCGACTCGTGGCGCTGGCAGGGCGCCGATCAGCATTTTCGCCATGCGTGGCACGTCCGGCCCGGATAGCCGCACGATGCCGATGCCGCCGTGCCCCGGCGGCGTCGCGGCGGCAACGATGGTGTCGGTGGCTGTGCGCATGAGGACCGTTGGTTTCAGAGGTGAGCACACTATGCAGAAAGGCGAATCGTCGAACAACACGGGGGCGGTGACGGCGCGCACGCTGATCGACAGCTTCACGACGGAGCTGGACATGGCCGGGCACGCTGCGGTGGCCGACGAGCCGGCGGCGCTCGGCGGCAACGCATTGGGACCGTCGCCGTACGAGTTCCTCGCGGCGGCCCTCGCGAGCTGCACGAGCATGACGCTGAAGATGTATGCCGCGCACAAGGGGCTGGCGTTGCGGTCGGTCGGCGTCACGGTCGTGCACGACCGCATCCACGCAAAAGACTGCGAGGACTGCGAATCGACGGAAGGCTATATCCACGAGTTCCGGCGTGAGATCGCCATCGAGGGAGATCTCGACCGCGACGCCCGGCTGCGCATGCTGGAGATCGCCGACAAGTGCCCGGTACACAAGACCCTCACCGGGGAAATCCGCATCCGCTCGGTGCTCGCCCCGGCGTGAGCCACGCATATGCGATTGACCGTATATACGGTTGATCGTATATTCACGCCATGAAACGCCCCACCCGCGAGCTGCTCGCACTCCTCGCCGACGAGACGCGCCTGCGGGCGCTGATGCTGCTCGCGCGAAACGACGAACTGTGCGTCTGCGAGCTCACGTCCGCACTCGGCGTCGTCCAGCCGAAGGTGTCGCGGCACCTCGCCGCATTGCGCGAGGCCGGCGTCGTCCTCGACCGCCGTTCCGGGCAGTGGGTTTATTACCGTATCGATCCCGGGCTTCCCGCCGCGGACCGGCGTCTCCTCGACGCCGCCGTCGACGCGGCGGCGCGTGAGCCCTGGGCCGCCGCCGACGAGCGCCGGCTCGATCGCATGCCGAACCGGCCCACCCAGAAGGACTGCGCGTGATGAGCGAGACCCCGTACCGATTGTTGTTCCTTTGCACCGGCAACTCGTGCCGATCACAGATGGCGGAGGGCTGGGCGCGCGCGCTCGGCGGCGAGCGCCTCGCGGCGATGTCCGCCGGCATCGAGGCACACGGCAAGAATCCGCGGGCCATCGCCGTCATGCGGGAAGCCGGCGTGGACATCTCCGGCCAGGAATCGACGAAGCTCACCGACGCGATGCTCGACGGCGTCGACCGCGTCGTCACCGTCTGCGGTCATGCGGACGAGAACTGCCCGCTGTTGCCGCCCGGCGTCACCAAGGAGCACTGGCCGCTGGACGACCCCGCCCGCGCGACCGGCACCGAGGAGGAGATCATGGCCGTCTTCCGGGCGACGCGTGACGAGGTGCGGGAGCGTGTGACGGAACTGCTCGGGCGGTTGCCGGCATGAGCGTCTTCGAGCGTTACCTGACCGTCTGGGTCGGGCTGTGCATTATCGCGGGCATCGCGCTCGGCCGCCTCGCGCCCGGCATCGCGGAATCCCTCGACGCGATGAGTATCACGATCGGCGGCGCGCCGGTCATTTCCGTCCCGATCGCGATCTGCCTGTTCTTCATGATGTACCCGATCATGGTGAAGATCGACTTCGACGGCGTGGTGCGCGCCGGCAAGTCCGCGAAACCGGTGCTGCTGACCCTGGTCATCAACTGGTGCATCAAGCCGTTCACGATGGTCGCGATCTCGGCATTCTTCCTCGGCACGGTGTTCATCGGCTTCATCGGCCCGGAGGCGACGGACCTCGTGAAGCTGCCGTTCGGCGTCGATCTCGTGCCCGGCGACGCCTGGGGCGCGGGGCGCGTGGTGCTCGAGAACGGCGTGCCGATGCTGGAGGTGCCGCTGTGGCGTAGCTACCTTGCCGGGTGCATCCTGCTGGGCGTTGCGCCGTGCACGGCAATGGTGCTCGTGTGGGGCCATCTTGCACGCGGCAACGACGGGCACACGCTGGTCATGGTCGCGATCAACTCGCTCGTCATGCTGCTGCTGTTCGGCGTGATCGGCGGCTACCTGCTCGGCGTCGGCCGCCTGCCGGTGCCCTGGGAGGCGCTGCTGCTGTCGATCGGCGCGTACGTCGTGCTGCCGCTCGTAGCGGGCTACGTCTCGCGGCGGGCCATCATCTCGGCGAAGGGCGAGGAGTGGTTCCGGGAATCGTTCCTCGGGTTCCTCACGCCGGTGACGATCGTCGCGTTGCTCGTGACGCTCGTCGTGCTGTTCTCGCTGAAGGGCGAGACGATCGTGGCGAAGCCGCTGACGATACTCTGGATCGCGGTGCCGTTGTTCGTGCAGACAGTCGTCGTGTTCGCGCTCGGGTACGGGCTCGCGAAACGCCTGGGGCTCCGCTACGAGGACGCCGCGCCAACCGCGATGATCGGCGCATCGAATCACTTCGAGGTGGCAATCGCCACCGCGGCGATGCTCTACGGTCTGTCGTCCGGCGCGGCGCTCGCCACCGTCGTCGGCGTGCTGATCGAGGTGCCGCTGATGCTGGCCCTGGTGCGCTTCTGCCTGCGCTCCCGAAGCTGGTTCGCGACGGGCGACGCCTGACTTACTCGGGGTCGTCGCCGCCTTTCTTGTTCTTCTTGCGACCGGCCTTGCGCGCCAGCGCTTCGGCATGCACGAGCTTGTTGATGCGCCATTGCTGCGCGATCGACAACAGCGTGTTCGTCACCCAGTAGAGCACGAGGCCCGACGGGAAGAACGCGAAGAACACGGTGAACATCACCGGCATGATCTGCATCACGCGCGCCTGCACCGGATCCGGCGGCGCGGGATTCAGCTTCTGCTGGAACAGCATCGCGGCGCCCATGATCAGCGGCAGGATGAAGTACGGGTCCTTGACGGACAGGTCGTTGATCCACAGCGCGAACGGGGCCTGGCGCATCTCCACGGACTCGATGAGCACCCAGTAGAACGCGAGGAAGAACGGCATCTGGATCAGGATCGGCAGACAGCCGGCGGCCGGGTTGATCTTCTCGCGCTTGTACAGGTCCATCATCGCCTGCGACAGCGCCTGTCGATCGTCCTTGTAGCGGTCCTGCAGGGCCTTCATCCGCGGCTGGATCTCGCGCATTTTCGCCATCGACCGCCCGCTGGCCGCCGTCAGCTTGTAGAACGCGAGCTTGATGATCAACGTCACCAGGATGATCGCCCAGCCCCAGTTGCCCACGAAGCTGTGGACCCACTCGAGCAGCCAGAACATCGGCGCTGACAGGACCGTCAGCAGGCCGTAGTCCACCGACAGGTCGAGGCGCGGGTGGACGGCCTCGAGCTGGTGCTGCAGCTTGGGCCCGATGAACAGCGTGCGCGCGAAGACGGCGCTGTCGCCCGGCTCGACGGTCTCGGGTGCGCTGATGACGCTGGCCGTGGTGTGGCCGTTGGCAAGGCGCACCGTGTAGACGTTGGTGCTTCCTTCCGCCGGAATGATCGCGCTGAGGAAGTGGTGCTGGATCGACGCAACCCAGCCGTTGTCCGACGTGTGGCCGCTGCGCCCGGTGTATTTCTCCGGGTCGCCATCGAGCAGGTCGTCGTGCTCCAGCTTCTCGGCTTTTTCGCCATCGAAGACGAGCGGCCCGTCGAACGAATAGGTGTCGGGATCGAACATGGAGCGATCCCGCTCCACGTTCCGGCGGATGAGCTGCGTCACCTGGTCGCCGGTCCACGGCGTGTCACCGGCGTTCGAGACGCGCTGCTCGAGCGTGATGGCGTACTGGCCGCGGCGCAGCACGTAGCGCTTCTCGACCGTGACGCCGTTCGGGGACACCCAGGTCATCGGCACGACGAGCTCGTCGGCATCGCCCAGCTCATAGCGCTCGTGCTCGGCCGTGTAGACGGTGTCGGCATCGGGCGCGTCGCCGTCTCGGGCGCGCAGCCAGGAGCGTATCAGGCCGAGGTCGTTCGCCGCGGTGTTCAGCAGGACGACCTTCTCCGGATGGTCCTTGTGAACCGGGTAGCGCAGCATCTCCGCGTAGGCGAGCGTGCCGCCGCGGGTATCGATGTGCAGCTCGACGACGTCGGTGCGGACGACGATGACGCGGGCGGTTGTCGCGTCCGCTGCCGGGGTGTCGCTGCCGGTGTCGGCGGCGGCGCCCGGCGCCTGTACGGACGGCAGCGCGCTGCTGTCGGTGGCGGGAATGCCCGGCAGGTCGACGGCGCCGGACTCCGGGTTCGGTGTGGCGGTTTCGCCGGTCGGCGGAACAGGCTGCGGTCCGTAGTCCCGGTTCCACGCCTGCCAGGTCATGAAAGCAAGGAACGCGAAAAGGCCCCAGGTGATCAGTCGCTGATTGTCCATTCCCTATCGATTTCCAGTCGCCGCGTTGCGGGCGCATCGGCGCCAGTGCTTCTCGAGGCTCGCGAACAACTCCGGGTTGCCGGCGGCCGCGGTTTCCACCTTGTTGAGGACGACGACGTCGAGTCCCGCAAGGTTGTCCGTATTGTGCCGAAAGGACTCGCGGATCACCCGCTTGATGCGATTGCGGTCCGTCGCCTTGCGGCAATGTTTCTTCGAGATGGCGAGCCCCAGTCGCGCCGTCTCGCTATCGTTGTTGCGGCACAGCACGGTGAACAAGCGGTCCCGGCTGCGCTCCGCCTGGTCGAACACGCGCGCAAACGCCGCCGCGTCCAGGAGCCGGTGAGTCTTCCTGAACCGGTTCGGGCGCGATCGTTCCAAACGGGGGTGGCGGTCTGAAGGGCTCGACCGGGAGCCTATGGCGTGAGCTTTGCGCGGCCCTTGGCGCGACGGCGCTTCAGCACCAGTCGGCCGGCCTTGGTGGCCATACGGGCACGGAAGCCGTGCGTGCGGGCGCGCTTCAGGGTGCTGGGCTGGTACGTACGTTTCATCTGCCTGTTACCTGGGTTTCAGGGCGGGCTCACGGACCCGGCCGAACAAAAGGGCGGCAAGGGTACGTGCGGGGCCGTTGGGTGTCAATAGACGCCGGGAATCATGGGGTTTTTCGCGCTGATCGGGCTTCGCGGGCGGCGTGTGGCAGCGCGTGTTAATCGGCGTTAGACTGCCCGGTCTTTCGACGCGCCTGGCTCACAAGAAGCATAACGCAAGATGGGGAACTCGTTGCCGGCAGAAACTGCGCTCTGGGACCGTTGCCTCCGGCTGTTGCAGGCGGAGCTGCCGGAACAACAGTTCAACACGTGGATCCGGCCGTTGCAGGCGATTGAAGACGGACGGAATCTGAAACTGCTGGCGCCGAACCGCTTCGTCATCGACTGGCTGCAGGATCACTACGTCGAGCGCATCCTGGAGATCATCGACGGGTCCGCGCCGGGCCGCGAGCTCGTGCTGGAGGTCGGGTCGCGGGACAAGCCCGCGCCGGCACCCCGGCGTGCGCCGGTGACGCCGCTCGGTAGCAGCGAGCCCGCACCGCCGCCGGTCGCGTCCCGCCTGAGCCCGTCTTTCACGTTTTCGAGTTTCGTCGAGGGCAAGAGCAACCAGCTGGCCCGGGCGGCCGCGAGCCAGGTCGGCGAAAATCCCGGGAAGTCCTACAACCCGCTGTTCATCTACGGCGGGGTCGGCCTCGGGAAGACGCACCTGATGCACGCGGTGGGCAATGCGATCCTCGCGTCGAACCCGGCGGCGCGGGTGGTGTACGTGCACTCGGAGCGCTTCGTCGGCGACATGGTCAAGGGCCTGCAGCACAATAAGATTTCGGAGTTCAAGCGCTCGTACCGGTCGCTGGATGCGCTGCTGATCGACGATATCCAGTTTTTTGCCGGGAAAGAGCGGTCGCAGGAGGAGTTCTTTCACACGTTCAATGCCTTGCTGGAGGGCCAGCGGCAGATTGTGCTGACCTGTGATCGTTACCCGAAGGAGGTGAGCGGCCTCGAGGAGCGGCTCAAATCGCGCTTCGGCTGGGGGCTCACGGTGGCGATCGAGCCGCCGGAGCTGGAAACGTCGGTGGCGATTCTCATGAGCAAAGCCGCGGCGGAGAACGTCGAGTTGCCGGAGGAAGTCGCGTTTTTCATCGCGAAACGGATCCGGTCGAACGTTCGGGAGCTGGAAGGCGCGCTCCGGCGAGTCATGGCGAATGCGCGATTCACGGGGCGGCCGATCAACCTGGATTTTGCAAAGGAAGCGCTGCGCGACCTGCTGGCCCTGCAGGAACGGCTGGTGTCGATCGAGAACATCCAGAAGACGGTAGCCGACTATTTCAAAATCCGCGTGGCAGACCTGCTGTCGAAGAAGCGCAGCCGGTCGGTTGCGCGCCCGCGGCAGATCGCGATGGCCCTGGCGAAGGAACTCACGAATCACAGCCTCCCGGAGATCGGCGATGCCTTCGGTGGCCGGGATCACACGACCGTGCTGCACGGCTGCCGGCGCATCGAGTCGCTGCGCGAGACGGAGAAGCGGGTCGACGACGACTATTTAAACTTGTTGAGAACCCTGACAGGATGAGGTGGGCAAGCTGTGGATAAGTTGGCGTCCGGTTTTCATCCACAGGCTGTACACAGGGAGCCCGTGTGCGGTCCACCCGGTCAGCGGCCGGAGTTTTTGTTATAGGTTGTTGTTTTTATTAGGGTGTTTCGTTTTATCCACAGCGGTGCGTCGCCTTAATAATCACTATAAATAGATATTTCCAATTTTTACTAACAGGTGGAACGTATGAAATTGAGCGCTTCGCGGGACGTGCTCCTGAAACCCCTGCAGGCCGTCATCGGGGTGGTCGAGCGCCGGCAGACGATGCCGATCCTGTCGAACATCCTGCTGGTTGCGCGGGACGGGGAGCTGTCGGTAACGGCGACGGACCTGGAGGTGGAGCTGGTCGCCCGCGCGGACGTCGACGTGGCGTCCGGCGGGGAGATCACGGTGTCGGGGCGTAAGCTCCTGGACATCTGCAAGGCGCTGCCGGACGACGCGGTGATCCAGATTGCGGTCAGCGGGGAAAAGATGAGCGTGCGCTCCGGGCGGAGCAAGTTCTCCCTGACGACGCTGCCGGCAGCCGAGTTCCCGACCGTGGAGGACATCAAGGCGGGGCAGACGATTTCCGTGGACAAGGCGTCGCTGGGACGGCTGATCGAGAAGACGCATTTTTCGATGGCGCAGCAGGATGTGCGGTACTACCTGAACGGGATGTTGCTGGAGACCGGCGGGGCGCATCTCCGGGCGGTGGCGACGGACGGGCACCGGCTGGCGCTGTGCCAGGTCGCGGTGAACGGCGGCAAGGTGAAGGAGCAGCAGGTCATCATCCCGCGGAAGGGCGTGTTGGAGCTGCAGCGCCTTCTCGGCGGTGACGGCGACGTTGACCTGCAGCTGGGCGAGAATCACGTTCGCGTACAGATCGGCGGAATTCGGTTCACTTCGAAGCTGATCGATGGTCGTTTCCCGGAGTACAGTCGGGTGATTCCGAAGGAATCGGACAACGAGTTGACGGCGGACAAGGAAGTGCTGCGTAGCGCCTTGCAGCGGACGGCGATCCTGTCGAATGAGAAATACCGGGGTATCCGGCTGATCATCCGGGACAGCGGGGTGGTTCTTCAGGCACACAACCCGGAGCAGGAAGAGGCGGAGGAAGAAGTCGAGGTGGCGTACAGCGGCGACGATATCGAGATCGGCTTCAACGTCAATTACCTGCTGGACGCGATCGGGGCGGTGGACACCGACGAGGTGACGTTGTCGGTGGTGGACGCGAATTCGAGCTGCCTGATCCGGGAGCCGGGCAACGACGACCGGAAGTACGTCGTGATGCCGATGCGGCTGTAAGGCCGACAAGCCCGATTCTCCGTGCCGATACGGTCGTTCCGGGCGCAGGACTTTCGGTGCCTGCAGGAGGCGGAGTTCGAGGCGGACGCGCACTACAACCTGGTATACGGGGCGAACGCCTCCGGCAAGACAAGCTTGCTGGAGGCGTTGTCGTATCTGGGGCGGGGAAAGTCGTTCCGCGGGGCGCCGACGGCGAGCCTCGTGCGCCACGGTCAAGCCGGCTTCCTGTTGCTGGGCAAGGTGCTGGTGGGCGAGCGGGAAGCGACGGTCGGGGTTCGGAACGGCCGGGAGGGCCTCGAGGTCCGGATCGACGGGGATCCGCAGGTAGGGGTGGCGGAGCTCGCGGAGGCGCTGCCGCTGCAGGTCATCGATCCGGAGGTTCACGAGCTCGTGAGCGGCGGGCCGGACGGCCGTCGGCGCTTCCTGGATTGGGCCGCGTTCCACGTGGAACATGGCTTTCTGGCGGCGTGGCGGCGATATCGCCGGGCGCTAAAGCAACGGAATGCGGCGCTCAAGCAGGGCGCGGGCCTGGACGCGTGGACGCACGAGCTGGTCCAGGCCGGGTTGCGGCTGGATGCCGCGCGGCGGGCCGTGGCGGAACGTAGCGGCGCGGTGCTGGAGCGCTTCGCGTCGGGCATGGTCGGTGCGGACGTGCGATTCGCCTACCGGCAGGGCTGGTCCGCGGACAAGTCGCTGGAGGCGGCGGTGGAGGGCTCGCTGGAGCGGGACCGGCAGCAGGGGTCGACGCAGGTGGGGCCCCACCGTGCCGACCTCGGGATCGAGTTCGATGAGCGACAGGCGCGCCGGCTGGTGTCCCGGGGCCAGCAGAAACTGCTGGCCTGTGCGATGGTGCTGGGTTCCGTCGACATCGTGCAGGGTGCGCTCGGCAAGCGCTTGCTGCTGCTGCTTGACGATCCGGCGGCGGAACTGGACCGGGCATCGCTCGGCCGACTGATGGACGCGGTTTTCGGGCTGGATTGCCAGGTCGTGGCGACGGCGCTGGAACCGGGATTGCTCGCGTTCCCGTCGCCGCCAGCGGTGTTTCACGTGGAACACGGCCGGCTTTCCCGGGTAGACGGCTGAGCGCTGCCGCCGGCGCCCGGTAGCGAATAGAAATCGCCACCACCAGGCCCGCCGCCGCGGGCCTGAAACCCGCAGCCGGCAAGGCTTTCGACCCCCCCGGAACCGTACTCCCGGGCGCCCCGTTTTGGTACAATGCGTCGGTTCACGCCCGGGAAACCCGTATGTCGGATCAGAAAACCTATACTTCCAGCAATATCAAGGTCTTAAAGGGCCTCGAGGCCGTCCGGAAACGCCCGGGAATGTACATCGGCGACACCGATGACGGCACCGGCCTTCACCACATGGTTTTCGAGGTCGTCGACAACTCGATCGACGAGGCGCTGGCCGGCTATTGCGACACGATTACCGTCACGATCCACGCCGACGAGTCGGTGACGATCAGCGACGACGGCCGCGGTATCCCGGTCGACATGCACCCGGAAGAAGGTCGGTCGGCTGCGGAGGTCATCATGACCGTCCTGCACGCCGGCGGTAAGTTCGACGACAACTCCTACAAGGTTTCGGGCGGCCTGCACGGCGTCGGCGTGTCCGTGGTGAACGCGCTCTCGGAGCTGCTGACGCTCACGATCTACCGCGACGGCAGGGTCTGGCAACAGGATTACGCGCACGGCGAACCGAAGGCGCCGCTCGCCGAGGTCGGCCCGACGGACAAGACGGGCACCACGATTCGTTTCAAGCCCAGCGCCCGGACGTTCACGAACATCGAGTTCAACTACGACATCCTGGCGAAACGGCTCCGGGAGCTGTCGTTCCTGAACTCCGGCGTCCGCATCCGCCTGGTCGACGAGCGAGACGAGCGCGAGGACACGTTCGAGTACGAGGGCGGCATCCAGGCCTTCGTCAAGCATCTGAACCGCAACAAGACCCCGGTGCACGAGTCGGTGTTTCACTTCACGTCCGAGCAGGACGGCGTCGGCGTGGAGGCCGCGCTGCAATGGAACGACGGCTACCAGGAAAACATGTTCTGCTACACGAACAACATCCCGCAGCGCGACGGCGGCACGCACCTGGCGGGCTTCCGCAGCGCGCTGACCCGGACGCTGAACGGCTACATCGAGCGCGAGATGACCGGGCGCAAGGACAAGTTCACGCCGTCCGGCGACGACGCACGCGAAGGCCTCACCGCCGTGCTGTCGGTCAAGGTGCCGGACCCGAAGTTCTCGTCACAGACCAAGGACAAACTGGTTTCGTCTGAAATTAAAGGCGTGGTGGAGAGCGCGATGGCCGGCCGGCTGGAGGAGTTCCTCCTGGAGCACCCGGTCGAGGCAAAGGCCATCGTCACGAAGATCGTCGAAGCCGCGCGCGCCCGCGAGGCCGCCCGCAAGGCGCGCGAGATGACACGCCGCAAGGGCGCCCTCGACGTCGCCGGGCTGCCGGGCAAGCTGGCCGATTGCCAGGAGAAGGACCCGGCGCTGTCCGAGCTGTTCCTCGTCGAGGGCGACTCCGCCGGCGGCTCCGCGAAGCAGGGCCGTGACCGGCGCACCCAGGCGATCCTGCCGCTGAAGGGCAAGATCCTGAACGTCGAGAAAGCGCGCTTCGACAAGATGCTGTCGTCGGCCGAGGTCGGCACGCTGATCACCGCGCTGGGCTGCGGCATCGGCCGGGACGACTTCGACCCGGACAAGCTGCGCTACCACCGCATCATCATCATGACCGACGCCGACGTCGACGGCTCGCACATCCGCACGCTGCTGCTCACGTTCTTCTACCGGCAGATGCCGGAGCTGATCGAGCGCGGCCACATCTACATCGCGCAGCCGCCGCTGTACAAGATCAAGCGCGGGAAGCAGGAGGTGTACGTCAAGGATGACGGCGAACTGAATCGCTACCTGCTGAGCTCGGCGCTCGACGGCGCCGAGTTGCACGTCAGCGAATCCGCGCCGCCGATGTCGGGACCGGCGCTCGAGACGCTCGCCGCCGAGTTCAACGCCGTCGAGAACATCATTGCGCGTCTCGCGCGCCGCTACGACGAGACCGTCTTGCGGACCGCGGCCCGGCTGCCGAAGCTCGATCGTGAGCAGGCCGACGACCTGGCACGGCTGCAGGAATGGACCGACGCACTGTCGGCGGCGCTGCCGAAGAACGACGGCCAGCGCAAGACGAACGGCGACGCCGGGTCCTACACGGCGACGCTCGACCGAGGCAGCGACGACGGCGAAGGCGTGCGCATCGGCGTCACCCGCGTGCAGCACGGCGTCGGCACGACCCGCTATATCCCGCGCGAGTTTTTCGACACGAACGAATACCGGCACATCATGGCGCTCGCCGAAAAACTCGACGGGCTGCTCGAACCCGGCGCGTACGTGAAGCGCGGCGACAGGACGGAGCCGATCGGCAGCTTTGCCGCCGCCATCGGCTGGCTGATGAGCGAAGCGCGCCGCGGCCAGACGATCCAGCGTTACAAGGGCCTGGGCGAGATGAACCCGGACCAGCTCTGGGACACGACCGTCAACCCGGAGACGCGGCGACTGATGCAGGTGAAGATCGAAGACGGCGTCAAGGCCGACGAAATCTTCACGACGCTGATGGGCGACCAGGTCGAGCCGCGCCGGGACTTCATCGAGAAAAACGCGCTGACGGTCTCCAACCTGGATGTCTGACGGCAAGCGACGACCATGACCGATCGCCGCCGGCTGATCCACGCGATCGCCCTGTACCTGCTGCCGCTCGCGGTGGCGGCCTACGGCTGGTCGCTCTGGGGCGCGCTGCTCGCGGTGCTGCTGATGCTCGCCTGGCGCTGGCTCATCTCCATCTCGGGCTTCGTCCTGCCGGAGAAGCACCCGCCGGTCGTCCTCGACAGCATCTCGGCGAGTCACTTCGTCGAGAAAGTGCGTTGGAACATGGACGTCGCCGGCATCGACTACGTCGAAAAGGCCGCGGCCGGGACGCTCGGCGCTTACTTCCTCGGCCGCACCGTGCCGCGCCTGCGATTCACGACCGGCGCCGTGCGCTCCCAGGTCGGCAACTCCGCCGAGATTCTCCGTTACCTCTGGGGCGCGTACCGGGTGCCGCTCGGCGACGCGGTCCAACACCTCGAACCCACCGCCGAGCGCCTCGCGCTCGAGGAGAAGCTCGATCGCCACGGGCGCAACCTCCAGGTGTGGGTCTATCATCATATTCTCGAAGACCGGAACCTCACTGTGCACGCCTGGGGTGCGGATGACCCGCGCACCCCGGTCTGGCAACGCTGGCTGCTGCACGCGCTGTTCCCGGTGCTCTCAATGCTCATCCGCCGGTCGTTCCGGATCACCCCGGCCGGCTACGACAAGGCCTGCGGGCACATCGAGGCCCTGCTCGCCGAGATCGACGCAACCCTATCCGACGGCCGCGCATCTATACTCCGTGGTGACCGGCGCAATTACACGGACTACCAGTTCGCGGCCATGACCGGCCTGTGGCTGCAGCCACGAGGCTACGGCGGCGGCAAAGCGGACCACGTCCGCATCGAGCGAAGCCAGGCCACCAACCCGATGCGTGCCGACATCGAGCGCTGGATCGCGGACTACCCGACTGTAGTGTCCTGGGTACAGCATCTGTACGCGGAGGAACGAACATGCACGACGGAAGACGCCTGAGCGCCGGCTACGCACTCGCGCTCGTCGGGGTCGCGCTGCTGCTCGGCGCGTGCGTGACGCCGTACGATGACCGCGAGATCGAGGCCGTCAGGGACTACATCGTCGCCGCCCAGCTGGAGGAGGTGGAGTCGATCCGTTATTTCCAGCAGCTGAGCTATCGCGTGATCAACGACCAGTTCGTCACGGTACCGACCCGCACAGGCGACTACCTCGTCGAGTTCGCCCGGCTCTGCCGGGAGCTGCGCGAAATGAAGTTCCGCCCGGACATGGTCGATTACCGCGACGATACCCGAAGAATCCGGGCGCGCTTCGACACGATTCGCGGCTGCCGCATCGAGAAGATCTACGCGATCACGGAGGCCCAGCGCGAGGAGATCGAGGAGATCGGCGACGCGCCGGGCGATGAAATCTACCTGCCGGAGGACGACGACAACTGAGCAGGTCACGAAGGAACTGCACGGCCACCGCGTGGTCAATGCACAAACTACCGGCGGCCCGGAGGGCCGCGATGAAGGGGAATACCGTGAAGAAATACCTGTTGGGTGCCGCGGCACTCTTTGCCCTGGCGGCGTGCGGCGAGAAGGCCGAAGACCCGGCCGCCGACGCGTCCGGGGCCGGCGAGTCACTCGTCTCGGGCCTCGCCCTCGAGAACATGGACAAGAGCGTCGACCCGGGCGACGACTTCTTCATGTACATGAACGGCGCGTGGATCGACCAGACCGAGATCCCGGCCGACAAGGCCAGCTACGGCGGCTTCGGCATCCTGAACGACGAGTCGCAGGAGCGGGTCAAAGCCATCATCGAAGACTCGGCCACCGGCGACTTCCCGAAGGGCAGCCCGGAACAGATGGTCGGCGACCTGTACCAGTCCTACATGGACTGGGACACGCGCAACGCCCGCGGCCTGGAGCCGCTGGACCCGGAGCTCGAGCGCATCGCCGCGATCGCCGACTACGACGACCTCGCCGTGTACTTCGCCGAGGCGGTCAAGCGCGGCATGGACGCCCCGCTCGGGCTCACGCAATTCGCGGACCTGAAGCGCCCGACACACTACGGCATCTACGCGTTCCAGAGCGGCCTCGGCCTCCCGGACCGGGAGTTCTACTTCAACACTGACGACAAGTCCGTGGAGATTCGTGAAAAGTACGTCGAGCACATCGCCACGATGTTCGACCTCGCCGGCCTGCCGGACGGCGAAGCCGCGGCACAGACGATCATGGCCCTCGAGACGCGCCTCGCGGACGAGAACATGAAGAAGGAAGACACGCGGAACTGGGACAAGAACTACAACAAGGTGCCGTTCGACAAGCTCACCGAGCTGATGCCGAACTTCAACTGGGCCGGCTGGATCGAGGCCGCGGAGATCGACACCGACATCAACCAGGGACTGATCGTCGTTACCACGGACTACGTGAAGGCGCTCGACGGCATCATTCGCGACACCGGGCTCGACACGTGGAAGACCTACCTGACCTGGGTGGCGCTGAACCAGCGTGCGTCGATGCTTACCGAGGACCTCGACAAGCAGAACTTCGCGTTCTACGGCACCGTGCTGTCGGGCACCGAGGAGCAGCTGCCGATGTGGCGCCGTGCCGTGAGCACCGTGAACGGTACACTCGGGGAGGTCGTCGGCGAAGTGTACGTCGAACGGCATTTCCCGCCGGAGGCGAAGGAGCGCATGCTCGAACTCGTCGGCAACCTGATTCGCGCCTACGAGAAGAGCATCAAGGAACTCGACTGGATGACGGACGAGACGAAGGCGCAGGCGCTCGACAAGCTGTCCAAGTTCAAGCCGAAGATCGGCTACCCCGACGTCTGGCGTGAGTACGACTTCGAGATCACCCCGGAAGACCTCTACGGCAACCTGGAACGTGCCATCCTCGCTGAGTACGAGCGCGAGGCGCAGCGCCAGGGCGGCGAGGTCGACCGCAGCGAATGGGGTATGACACCGCAGACGGTGAACGCCTACTACAGCCCGCCGATGAACGAGATCGTGTTCCCGGCCGCCATCCTGCAGCCGCCGTTCTTCAACCTGGAGGCGGACGATGCCGTGAACTACGGTGCGATCGGGGCGGTCATCGGCCACGAGATCGGCCACGGCTTCGACGACTCCGGCAGCCGCTTCGACGGCGACGGCGTGTTGCGCAACTGGTGGACGGACGAAGACAGGGAGGAGTTCGAGCGCCGCACGAAAAAACTCGTGGAACAGTACGACGCGTTCCAGCCGTTCGACGACCTGCACGTGAACGGCGAGTACACGCTCGGCGAGAACATCGGCGACCTGGGCGGCATCAGCATCGGCCTGCTGGCCTACAAGATGTCGCTCGACGGCAAGGAACCGCCGGTCATCGACGGCTTCACCGGCATCCAGCGGGTGTTCCTGGGCTACGCGCAGGTGTGGCGCAACAAGTACCGCGATGAGGCGCTCAGGAACCTGATCCAGACGAACCCGCACGCGCCGTCGATGTACCGCGCGAACGGCGCCGTCCGCAACGTGCCGGAATGGTACGAGGCGTTCAACGTGACGCCGGACGACGACCTTTACCTGCCGCCGGAGGAGCGGGTGAAGATCTGGTAACCGCGAGCCGGCAACGGTTCCACGAAAGGGCGCTCGAGCGGGCGCCCTTTTTTTGCGCGCTCAGCCGCGCCGACGGGGCGATCCGGGCATCGGTCGCGAGGACAGGCCAGCCGGCATCGGCCGGCACTGGCAGTTGCTGAGCCGCCGATTGCCACCGACACCCGATGCGGTGCAATAGACCGCCGTTCCCATCCGGCATCGAATGTTGGCGGGGTCGGTTTGCACCAGGTGCGGACGTAGGTTTCCGGAAGCCGGGGCACCCGTTCCGGCGCAGCCGGACGCAATCGTCGTCACCAGCAGCAGGCCGAGTCTGACCATCTCGCTGTCCTCCGGAGACTGGCGCTGTTCTTCGCAGGCCGCTGGTGCGACCAGACAGCGAACCGGCAGCCTCACGCATTCGGCGCAGACTTGCATTGAAGAAAACCTCCCGATCTTCTCCGAAAAAAAACCGTGTGGGATAGCTTGTGAGATAATCCACAAGCCAGCGCGCGAAAAAACATACTTCATGCGGCGAGAGCGTGATGTCCTCCGACCTCCTGCAAGGGTTCCGACTGGACGCCTGCACGATCGAGCCGCTTAAGGGGGCCGTGACGGGGCCGGCTGCCGACACCCACCACCTGGGACCGATGGTGATGGAGGTGCTTCTTTGCCTCGCACGCCAGCCGAACCAAGTGGTGACCCGGGAGGCGCTGCAGGACTCCGTCTGGGGTGATCGTGTTGTCACGGACGACGCACTGACGCGGGCGATCTGGGAGATTCGCCACGCGTTGAAGGACGTCGGCGCGGACCCCGCCGTGATCGAGACCGCGCCGAAACGCGGGTACTGCCTGAACGCCGACATCCGGCCGCTTGACCCACTCGACCCACTCGACCCACTCGACCCGCCCGACCCGGTCAGTGCTGGGTACGCGTCCTCGCGAAGGGCGAACAAGATCTACGTGACCGTCATCGTGTTCCTGGCGGCCGTGCTCCTGTACCTGCTCATTGATCGTGCCTGAAGTCCGCGTGGCAACCCCGCGAAACCGGCTGCGCCAGGCGCAGGTGATCGAACGCTCTTGGACCCTACGCAGTCACCTTGAGCCCGACGATACCCGCAACGATCAGCGCGATGCAGATGAGCCGTGCCGCGTTTGCCGGTTCGTGAAACAGCACGATGCCAAGGATGACCGTGCCGACTGCCCCGACGCCGACCCAGACACTGTAGGCCGTGCCGACCGGCAGCGATTTCATCGCGACCCCGAGCAGCCAGAGGCTGACGGCCATCGTCACGGCGACCCATACGCTCGGCCACAGTCGCGTGAAGCCTTCCGTGTACTTGAGGCCGATGGCCCAGGCCACCTCGAAAAGGCCGGCGATGAACAGGATCGTCCAGGCTATGGCGGCACTCCTTCAGGCGCTGATTGATAGACGGCACTGATCTCGTGCATGGTCGCCTCGACCCAGGCCTGGGCCTTCTCGTTGACCTGACGGGGCTCGAGCCCGGCAGGGTCGATCGTCGGGCCGATGACGAAACGCACGGTCCCGGGCTTCTTCGTGAACGAACGGCGCTGCCACAGGTCCCCGGCGTTGTGCGCTACAGGAACGACGGGCACGCCCGTGTCACAGGCCAGTGCCGCGCCGCTCACGCCGTACTTCCGGGTCTGCCCCGGCGCCATCCGCGTGCCCTCCGGGAAGATCGTCACCCAGATGCCCTGGGCGAGTTTCTCACGGCCCTGCCGGATCACCTGGCGCACGGCGGCGCCGCCAGCGCCGCGGTCGATCGCGATGGGTTTGAGCGCAAGACCGATCGCCCAGCCGAAGAACGGCGCGTACAGGATCTCACGCTTCAGCACCCAGGTCGTCTGCGGGAAGTAGGTCACCTGCCACAGCGTCTCGAGCGTCGACGTGTGCTTGATCATCACGACGCTCGGCCGGTCCGGCACGTTCTCCTCGCCCTCGACGACGACGTGGATGCCGCAGAAGAACTTCGCGGCCCAGACGGCGAGCCGACACCAGGTCACGCACATGAACCAGTGAAAACGGTACGGCGCCCAGAAGCACAGGAGCAGCACGATCGCGAACAGGACGACCGACCCGAAGCCGAAGACGTTGAAGGCAAGCGACCGGAGCGCGAGCACGGTCAGACCTCGCCGATCAGGGCATCCGCTGCCTCGGACAGTGTGTCGAAGACCTCAATGTCAACGAGCTCGTCCGGGAGCCGGGTCTCCGTCTGTGCGCCGTTGCCGGTGCGCACGAGGATCGGGCGTGCGCCGACCGCGACGGCCGCCTGCAGGTCACGCATGGAGTCGCCGATGACCGGCACGTTCTCGAGCGTCACGTCGTAGTGTCGGCCGATCCGGACCAGCAGCCCCGGGCTCGGCTTGCGGCAGTCGCAGTCGTCGTCGGGACCGTGCGGGCACCACTCGATGCGGCCGACGACCCCGCCCGCGGCGTCCACGAGTTCGCGGAACTTCGCGTGCATGGCGACGAGCGTCTCCTCGTCGAACAGCCCGCGCGCAAGGCCGGACTGGTTCGATGCAACCGCGACCGTGAAGCCCGCGGACGACAGGCGCGCGACCGCCTCGATGCTGCCGGGCAAAGGGATCCACTCGTCCGGCGTCTTCACGAAATCCCGGGAATCGCGGTTGATGACGCCGTCGCGATCAAGGATGAGGAGTCTCGTCATCGTGGCCCCTCAGTCGATCGCCAGGCGCGACACGTCGGCCACGCGCAGGAACAGGTCACGGACGTCGGCGAGCAGCGCCAGGCGGTTTGCGCGCAGCGCATCGTCGTCGGCCATGACGAGCACGTCGTCGAAAAAGCGGTCCACCGGGTCGCGCAGGCCCGCGAGCTGGCGCATCGCCTCGGTGTACTCGCGGCCCTCGAGCAGCGGCGACACCGCGGTGACCGCGCTGGCCGTCGCCTTCGCCAGCGCACCCTCGGCCGGCTCGTCGAACAGCGCCACGTTCAGCGTGGCAATGGCCTCGCCGCTTTCCGCGGATTTTCGCAGGATGTTCGCGATGCGCTTGTTCGCCGCCGCGAGGCTCGCGGCTTCGTCGAGCGCAACGAAGCTCTGCACGGCGTCGAGGCGTCGCGCGAAATCGACCAGCGACGCAGGCTCGCGCGCAAGCACGGCGTCAAAGGTTTCGGCCCCGAGCGACGCGTCGCGGTCCAGGAAGTAGTTGCGCAGGCGCTCGACGATGAAGCCGTAGATGTCTGCCGCGAGCGCGTCGGTCGGCGCACCGTCGGTCGGCTGCGCGTCGGCGGCGCGGGTGATCGCGGCCTTGAGGTCGATGTCGATGCCGCCCTCGACGAGCGTGCGCACGATGCCGAGCGCGGCGCGCCGCAGCGCGAACGGGTCGCGGTTGCCGGAGGGCCTCTTGCCGAGCGCGAACACGCCGGCGATCGTGTCGAGCTTGTCGGCCACGGCCAGCAGGCGGCCGGCGTCGGTGGCCGGGATGGCGTCGCCGGCAAAGCGCGGCTGGTAATGCTCGCCGATCGCCGTGGCGACGCTCTCGGGCTCGCCATCGGCGTTCGCGTAGTAGCTTCCCATCGTGCCCTGCAGCTCGGGGAACTCGCCCACCATGCCGGTCAGCAGGTCGCACTTCGCGAGCAGCGCGGCGCGGCGCACGGGTTCGGGGTTCAGCCCGAGTTCGTCGGCAAGCGACGCAGCGAGGTCCGCGGTGCGCGCGGCCTTGTCGCGCAGGCTGCCGAGCCCCTGCTGGTAGACGACGTCGGCGAGGTCCGCTTCCCGCTCGGCGAGCGTGCGCTTGCGGTCGTGGTCCCAGAAGAACGCGGCGTCCGCGAGCCGCGGCAGGATCACGCGCTCGTTGCCGTCACGCACCTGGTCCGGGTCTTTGCTCTCGAGGTTCGCGACGGTGACGAAGGCCGGCAGCAGCGCGCCGCCCTTGCCGGCCACCGGGAAGTAACGCTGGTGGCCGGTCAGCGTGGACGTGACCACCTCGCGCGGCAGCTCGAGGAAGGCCTTGTCGAAGCGGCCGGTCAGCGGCACCGGCCACTCGACCAGCGCGGCGACCTCGTCGTACAGGCTCTCGCCGTCGACGACCGTGCCCTTGGCCGCCGCCGCGGCCTTCGCGACGCCGTCGACGATGAGTGCGCGGCGGCGGTCGAAGTCCGCGATGACGCGGCCGTCGGATTCCAGTGCGTCGAGATAGGCATCCGGCCGCGCGATCGTGATCTCGCGGTTTGCGTGGAAGCGGTGCCCGCGCGTGGTGTTGCCCGCGCGATGACCCATGATCTCGCCGTCGACGACGCGTTCGCCGTGCAGCATCAATACCCAGTGCACGGGCCGGACGAACTCGGCCTCGCCGGCACCCCAGCGCATTCGCCGCGGGATCGGCAGCGCCGCGAGCGCGGCCTCGACGAGTTCCGGTAGCAGTTCGTCCGCGCCCCGCCCCATCTCGGTGACGTTGCAGACGAGCCACTCACCCTTGTCGGTGGCCACGCGTTCGAGGTCCTCGACGGCGACGCCGCATTTCTTCGCGAACGCTTCGGCGGCGGGCTTCGGCTTGCCGTCGTCGTCGAACGCGACGCGCACCGGCGGGCCCTTCTGCTCGGACGTGCGGTCTTCCTGTGCAAGTGCGAGTTGGTCGATGCGCACGGCCAGGCGCCGCGGACTCGCATACGCGTGCAGTTCGCCGTGCGCGAGGCGCGCCTCGTCGACACGGCTCGCGAGGTTGTCGCGGAACGCATCCATCAGCGTGCGCAGCGCTTTCGGCGGCAACTCCTCGGTGCCGATCTCGACGAGAAAGTCCGCGGTCTTCATGCGGCACCCCGCGCGGCCTGCACCGACTCGACCATCGGGAAGCCCAGCGCCTCGCGGCTCGCGAAATACGCCTCCGCGATCGAGCGCGCCATCGTGCGCACGCGCAGGATGAAGCGCTGGCGCTCGCTCACCGAGATGGCCTGGCGCGCGTCGAGCAGGTTGAACAGGTGCGAGGCCTCGAGCATGCGCTCGTAGGCCGGCAGCGCGAGCCCGGCGTCGATCAGCCGCACGACCTCGCGTTCGCAGTGGTCGAACGCGCCGAACAGCGTGTCCACGTCCGCGAGCTCGAAGTTGTACTTCGACTGCTCCACCTCGTTCTGGTGGTAGACGTCGCCGTAAGTAATGCGGCCGAGCGGGCCGTCCGTCCAGACGATGTCGAAGATGCTCTCCACGTCCTGCAGGTACATCGCGAGGCGTTCGAGGCCGTAGGTGATCTCGCCGGTCACCGGCCGGCACTCGAGCCCGCCGACCTGCTGGAAGTACGTGAACTGCGTGACCTCCATGCCGTTCAGCCAGACTTCCCAGCCGAGGCCCCAGGCGCCGAGCGTCGGCGACTCCCAGTTGTCCTCGACGAAGCGGATGTCGTGCACGAGCGGGTCGATACCGATCGCGCGCAGCGAGTCGAGGTACAGGTCCTGGATGTCGTCCGGGGACGGCTTGATGACCACCTGGTACTGGTAGTAATGCTGCAGCCGGAACGGGTTGTCGCCGTAGCGCCCGTCCGTCGGGCGCCGCGAAGGCTGAACATAGGCTGCGCTCCAGGGTTCCGGCCCCACGGCCCGGAGGAACGTCGCCGGGTGGAACGTGCCGGCCCCCATCTCCTTGTCATAGGGCTGCAGGATCACGCAGCCGCGGGCCGCCCAGTATTCCTGGAGGCGGAGAATGAGGTCCTGGAAGGAAAGGCGCGTCGGCGCCGCGTCGGTCTTCATCGGGAAAATTCTACAGGCTCGGTGCGCCAAAAAGTCGCGGATTATAGCGGCCCCGGGGCCGAAGGGGCGACATCGCGCGATGGCCGGGGAACGCGCGGTCCCGGTCGCGGCGGAACACATGATGCAAAGCGGGGCGGAATGCACTAGGATGGTGCGATCGCGGTGCGTTTCGCACGGACTTGGTGCGCATCAAGGGCTGTGGATAACTCGGCCTTCAATACAATCAATAGCTTGGGCTCAGCACCATTTTGGCACAAAACCTGCACTCTCTGGCTACCCGGGCCCGTAGGCGACGGGCCAAACCACTTGCAATGCACTCGGAGGACATCCCATGAAGCCGTCAGAGGTACTCGCCCTCATCAAAGAAAAAGAGGTCAAATTCGTCGATTTCCGTTTTACGGACACGAAAGGTAAGGAACAACACGTCAGCGTGCCCGCGCGAACGGTCGATGAGGACCTGTTCGAGGACGGGAAGATGTTCGACGGCTCGTCGATCTCCGGCTGGAAGGGCATCAACGAGTCCGACATGATCCTGATGCCGGACGCGTCAACGGCGGTCATCGACCTGTTCTCCGAGGAAACCACGCTGAACCTGCGCTGCAACGTCGTCGAGCCGTCGACGATGCAGGGCTACGATCGCTGCCCGCGCTCGCTCGCCGAGCGCGCCGAGGCGTACCTGAAGTCCACCGGCATTGCCGACACGGCGTTCTTCGGCCCGGAGAACGAGTTCTTCGTGTTCGACAACGTCTCCTGGGACGACTCGATGCACGGCGCGTTCTACAAGGTGGATTCCGAGGAAGGCGCCTGGAACCGCGGCCGATCGAGCGAGGACGCGAACACGGGTCACCGCCCGACCGTCAAGGGCGGCTACTTCCCGGTACCGCCGGTCGACTCGCTGCACGACCTGCGCTCGGCCATGTGTCTCGCCCTCGACGACATGGGCGTGGAAACGGAAGTCCACCACCACGAGGTGGCGACGGCTGGCCAGTGCGAGATCGGTGCGCTGTTCAACACGCTCGTGAAGAAGGCGGACGAGGTGCAGATCCTCAAGTACGTCATCCACAACGTGGCGCACGCCTACGGCAAGACGGCCACGTTCATGCCGAAGCCGCTCGTGAACGACAACGGTAACGGCATGCACGTTCACCAGTCGCTCGCGAAGGACGGCAAGAACCTGTTTTCCGGCGACGAGTACGGTGGCCTGTCCGAAACCGCGCTTTACTACATCGGCGGCGTCATCAAGCACGCGAAGGCGATCAACGCATTCACGAACCCGGCCACGAACAGCTACAAACGCCTGGTGCCGGGCTTCGAAGCGCCGACGATCCTCGCCTACTCCGCGCGCAACCGCTCTGCCTCGATCCGCATCCCCTGGGTGTCGAACCCGAAGGCTCGCCGCATCGAAGTGCGCTTCCCGGACTCGATGGCGAACCCGTACCTCGCGTTCTCGGCGCTGATGATGGCCGGCCTCGACGGCATCCAGAACAAGATCCACCCGGGCGACGCCATGGACAAGGACCTGTACGACCTGCCGCCGGAGGAAGAGAAGCAGTTGCAGCTCGTCGCGTTTTCGCTCGAGGAGGCACTCAACGCACTGGACGCCGACCGGGAGTTCCTGAAGAAGGGCGACGTCTTCTCGGACGACCTGATCGACGCCTACATCGACCTCAAGATGGAGAACGTCACGCGCCTGCGCATGACGACGCACCCCGTCGAGTTCGACATGTACTACAGCCTCTGATCGCCAGAAATGTGAACTGGGCGGCACTTTTGGCCGCCCGGTTCACTGGCTTCGAGGCGGCACCCGTTGCTATGCTAACTGTATGGACAAGCGCCCGATTTTCCTGCTCGCAGGAATCTTTGCCGCCGGCTCGCTGGCGGCGGATGCCTATCGCTGGGTGGACAGCGACGGCGTCGTCCATTATTCCGACCGGCCCGAGCCGGGCGCCGAGGTCATCGAGCTGCCCGAGGCGAACACGACCACCGTGCGCCGCTACGAACAGTCGGCCAACCGGGCAAGTGACAGCGCGGACGCCGAGTCAGCCGCGGCGCCGGCCCGGTACGAGAGCCTCACGGTCACGGCACCCGCTGCGGAAGAGACGCTATGGAACATCGAGGGCGTCCTGAACGTACAGCTGGCGTTGACGCCGGGGCTGCAGCCGGGCCACCAGGTCCGCGTGTACTTCGACGGCACACCGCGGCTGGTCAGTGGCACGAGCTTCCAGATCGAGGAGGTGTACCGCGGGGTGCACAACATCCAGGCGGAAGTGATCGACGAGACCGGCAAATTGATGATCCGCAGCCAGCCGAACCGATTCTACGTACAGCAGAACACGGTGAACTTCTAGGCGGGACCGGCGCCCGTGGCTCGCGCGGCGGCACCGGCACCGGCACCGGCTCCGGCGGCTTCCTCGACCGCGACGCCCGTCACATCCTCGACAGTCTCGCAACCGGCATCGCCCTGCTGGACCGCTCCCTGCTGATCGTCGCGCTGAATCCCGCGGCGGAAAACCTGCTCGGCATCAGCGAACGCCGCGCCCGCGGCGACTCGCTGCTGCGGCTCGTCGGGGACGAGCCGGAACTCCGCGACGTCCTCTCCCGCGTCATCGACACGGGTGACCACTACGCAACCGAGCTCACACTGCCGAACACCGAGGTGCACGCGGAGGAGCGGATCATCGACTGCCGCGTATCACCGGTGGGCAGTGGCGAGGCCGCGTTGCTGGTCGAGATGACCGACGTGACCCGGCGCTCCAAGATCACGCGCGAGAACGCGCTCCTGATCCAGCACGGCGCCGGGCGCCAGATGATCCGACAGCTCGCGCACGAGATAAAGAACCCGCTCGGCGGCATCCGCGGCGCCGCGCAGCTCCTGGCCAAGCAGCTCGAATCCCCGGAGCTGCGCGAGTATACGGACGTCGTGATCAGTGAAACCGACCGCCTCGCCGGACTCGTCGACACGCTGCTCGGTCCGGGCGGCCCGCCGCGCAAGGAGCCGCTCAACGTGCACGAGCTGCTCGAGTACGTCGTGCGCCTGATCGAAGCCGAGGATCACCGCGCACTGACGATCCGGCGCGACTACGACCCGGGCCTGCCCGAGATCCGGATGGACCGCGACCAGATGGTCCAGGCGCTGCTGAACATCGTGCGCAACGCCGCGGCGGCGCTCGAGGGCCACGGCACGATCACGCTGCGCACGCGCGCGGCGACGAACTTCACCATCGGCGAGGTCCGGCACCGGGTCATCGCCAGCATCGACATCGAGGACGACGGGCCGGGCATCCCGCGCGACCTGCAGGACTCGGTGTTCTATCCACTCGTTACCAGCCGACCTGAAGGCACGGGATTGGGGTTACCGGCCGCGCAGGAGCTGATCAGCCGACATGGAGGCCTCATTGAATTCGACAGCCGCCCCGGACGCACGGTCTTTTCCATCCGACTCCCGCTCGAGCAGCAGGACCTGGTTACCCATGAGCGCTAGCGAACCCGAAGTCTGGGTCGTCGACGACGACCAGTCCGTACGCTGGGTGCTGGAGAAGGCGCTGCGACAGGCCGGCCTCGGCTCGCGCAGTTTCGAGCGCGCCGAGCACCTGCTGGAGGCGATCGAGCACCGCAGCCCCGACGTGCTGATCACCGACGTGCGCATGCCGGGCATGAGCGGCATCGCCCTGCTCGACCGCCTGCGCGACACGCAGCCGGACCTGCCGATCATCGTCATCACCGCGCACTCCGACCTCGACAATGCGGTCGCGGCCTACAAGGGCGGCGCGTTCGAGTACCTGCCGAAGCCCTTCGACATCGACGAGGCACTGGAGCTCGTGCGCAAGGCCGCCCGGGCGAACGGCGCGCACCGGCACGGGCCCGACGACGACGACGGCCACCCGATCCCGTCCCTGATCGGCCAGGCCCCGGCCATGCAGGAGGTGTTCCGCTCGATCGGCCGCCTGGCCGGCTCGAGCATGACCGTGCTCATCACCGGCGAGTCCGGCACCGGCAAGGAGCTCGTCGCCCGGGCGCTGCACGAGCACAGCCCGCGCGCCGACAAGCCGTTCATTGCGCTGAACACGTCGGCGATCGCGTCCGAGCTGCTCGAGTCCGAATTGTTCGGGCACGAGAAGGGCGCGTTCACGGGCGCGGACTCGCGGCGCATCGGCCGTTTCGAGCAGGCGAACGGGGGCACGCTGTTCCTGGACGAGATCGGCGACATGTCGCCGGCGCTGCAGACGCGGCTGCTGCGCGTGCTCGCCGAGAGCGAGTTCTACCGCGTCGGCGGGCAGACCTCGATCAAGGTCGACGTGCGCGTGATCGCCGCCACGAACCAGGACCTCGCCCGTGCCGTGAAGGAGGCGCGCTTCCGCGAGGACCTTTTCCATCGGCTGAATGTCATCCGCATCAACACGCCGCCGCTCAGGCAGCGGCGCGAGGACATCCCGCTGCTGCTGAAGCACTACTTTGCCGAGGCCGCGAGCGAACTCGGCGTGGCCGCAAAGTCGGTCGACAGCGAAGCCATGGACCTGCTGCGTGCCTACGACTGGCCGGGCAACGTCCGCCAGGTCGTCAACGCCGCCAGGCGCCTGACCGTGACCGCGCCCGGCAGCGTGATCACGACCCAGGACATCCCGACGGACCTCGGCGGCCAGGACGTCAGCGCGCGCGCCGCGCAGGACTGGACGCGCAGCCTTGCCGCGTGGGCGGAGACGCAGCTCGGCGAGAACGGCAGGCCGCTGCTGGACACCGCGTTGCCGGAGTTCGAGAAGACGCTGATCCGTATCGCGATGGCGAAGACGAAGGGTCACCGCCAGGCTGCCGCGAAGCTCCTCGGCTGGGGCCGCAACACGCTGGCCCGGAAGATGAAGTCCCTGCAGATGGACTGACGCGCGGCTACGACGCTTCGAGCGTCCCGACGAGCTCCGACGCGGAGCCGAAGCCGTGGTGCGTGAGGTAATCGGCGATACCCGCATTGATCTTCCGGCAGACCAGCGGGTCGTAGAACAGCGCGGTGCCGATGCCGACGGCGCTCGCCCCGGCGATGATGAACTCCAGCGCGTCCTCGGCCGTGCAGATGCCGCCCTGGCCGATGATCGGCACGCCGTGGTCCTTCGCGACCTCGTAGACCTGGTGCACCTTCAATAGCGCGATCGGCTTGATAGCCGGGCCGGACAGGCCGCCCTGCCGGTTGCCGATAACCGGGCGGCGCGTGCGCACGTCGACGGCCATGCCCATCAGCGTGTTGATCACGGCGAAGCCGTCGGTGCCGGCCTCGATGCAGCGCCGCGCGTTCTCGGCGATGTCCGTCTGGTTCGGCGAGAGCTTCGTGATGATCGGCTTCGAGGTCTGCGCGCGGCAGGCCTCGACGACGCGTGCCGACATGTCGGGGTCGTTGCCGAACTGCACGCCGCCCTCCTTGACGTTCGGGCAGGAGATGTTGATCTCGATCGCGTCGATCGGCGAGTCGTCGAAACGCGCGGTTACGCGCTCGTACTCGAGGATCGTCGAGCCGGAGACGTTCGCGAAGAACCGCGTCTCTGAAAAGTCGAGGCCGGGAAGGATCTCGTCGACGACCCGGTCGACGCCGGGGTTCTGAAGGCCGATCGCGTTCAGCATGCCCATCGGTGTCTCGTACACGCGGTGCGGCGGGTTTCCGAGGCGCTCTTCGGCCGTCGTGCCCTTGAGCACCACCGCGCCGACGTCGGCGTTGGAAAAGCCCTCGACGCGCGTGTACTCCTCGCCGAAACCGACGCAGCCGGACAGCAGCACGATGGGCGACGCCATCGGCACGCCGCAGAAATCCGTATGCAGTGCGGGTTGCGTCCTGAAGGCGGGGGCGGTCATCGGGCGGCATTCTACACAGATCGGCCGGGCGCCGCCGCAGCCCGTGCTACCCTCGCCGCAACGTTCGCGCCGCCCCGTCCATGTTCTCGATCATTCTCTACGAGCCGGAAATACCACCGAACACCGGCAACATCATCCGGCTGTGTGCGAACACCGGCAGCGCCCTGCACCTCGTCGAGCCGCTCGGCTTCGAACTCGACGACGCACGGCTGAAGCGCGCCGGCCTCGACTACCGCGAATACGCGGACGTCCGGACGCATGCCTCGCTGGAGGACTGCCTGGATGCGGTGAGGTCGCCGCGCGTCTTCGCGCTCAGCACGCGCGGGACGGTGCCGTACGCCGAGGTGCGGTACCGCGCCGGCGACGCGTTCCTGTTCGGCCCGGAGACGCGCGGCCTGCCGCAGGCCGTGCTCGACAACTTGCCGCCGGAACAGCGGCTGCGGCTGCCGATGGTGCCAGGCAACCGCAGCCTGAACCTGTCGAACGCCGCCGCGGTCCTCGTCTACGAGGCCTGGCGGCAGCAGGGGTTCACGGGCGGCGAGTAGTTCCTACGCCGGCTCGATGTTGCTGTTCATCCGGAACAGGTTGCCCGGGTCCACCTGGCCCTTGATGGCGCGCAGGCGGGCGTAGTTCGGGCCGTAGTTGCGCTTCACGGACTCGTCGCCCTCGAACTCGATGTTGTCGTAGTAGCCGCCCGTGTAGGGCTCGAGCTCCGAGAACCACTCGCGCGCGGACGCCATCGCGGACTCGTCGTCGGCCGGGTCCATCCAGCCGCCGCCGACGATGATCATCGTCTCGGCATTGCGGTGCGGGAACGCGGTGTCGAGTTCGCCGACGTCTTTCACCGCGCCGCCGGCCGTGTGCGTGAAGACGGCGAGGCGCGGGTCGGGGCGGAACGAGTCGAGCAGCTGGTCGACGAGTTCGCCGGTGATCTCGCGCACCATGCCGTTCTTCGCGTAGGAGCGCACGCCGTGACCGAAGGACTCGTCCTCCTGCGTCTGCATGACCATGTAGTCCTGCATCTTGATGCCGTCGTCCATCGGCGTGCCGATCGCACGCAGCGGCGCCATCTCCTTTTCGCCCGCTGCCGGGTCGTCGCCCGCGTACACGACTTCCATCGCGATGACGCTGCCGCCCTCGGGCATGGTCATCATTGCGGGGCCGACGTACAGGTCGCGCGACAGGCCCCGGTACCAGTCGCCGTAGAACTCGAGCACGTCACGCGCCTGGTCGATGGGCCACACGATCATGCCGGACAGCACGTTGCGGTCGAAGTCATGCAGCCGGTAGTCGAACCGGGTCACGACGCCGAAGTTGCCGCCGCCGCCGCGCAGGGCCCAGAACAGGTCGGACTCCTCGTCCGCGGAGACGTAGCGCACCTTGCCATCGGCCGTGACGATCTCGGCGCCGAGCAGGTTGTCGATCGTCAGCCCGAACTTGCGGTTCAATCGCCCGAATCCGCCGCCGAGCGTGAAGCCACCGACGCCGGTGTGCGACACGACGCCGGCCGTCGTGACGAGGCCTTTCTCGAGCGCTGCCGAGTCGAGGGCATTCAGGAGCGCGCCGCCGTTTGCCCGCGCGACCCGGGCGTCGCGATCGACGTTCACGGTGTTCATCGATCCGCCGAGGTCGAGCATCAGCCCGCCGTCGCACGTGGACTTGCCGGGCCAGCTGTGGCCGCCGCCCTTCACCGCCAGCAACAGGTTGTTGTCGCGGGCGAATTCGACGGCATGCACGACGTCCTGCGTGCCGGACGGGCGCACGATCAGCGCCGGCCGCTTGTCGTGCATGCCGTTCCAGATCTTGCGCGCGGTGTCGTACTGGGGATGCCCCGACAGCATCACCGTGCCGGAAACCGCATCCTGGAGTTCGTTGATGGCGGCCTTGCCGAGCTCCATGGACGCGCCGTCCAGCGACACGGCGGGAATGCTGGTGTCCGCTTTCTTGCCGCAGGCGGCGAGCATCGGGTAGGCCGCGGCCATACCGGCCGCGAGCGAGGTCTTGCAGAACTGGCGTCTGTCCATTGCAGTCTCCCGGGTATCGTTGTTGTTCTAGTCGCAAAAGATAGCGCATTCGCCGGAAAGCGCCAGTTCGGCGGCGACGGCCGCAGCTAGTCGAGTTCCGGCCCGATCTGCCGGCGCATCAGGTTGCCGACGGCCTCCCGCGGGTCCACGCCGTCGTACAGGATGCGGTAGACCTGGTGGCAGATCGGCATCTCGATGCCGAGCTCGGTAGCGACTTCCTCGACGGCGCGGGCGGCCTTGACGCCCTCGACCACCTGGCCGATCTCCTGCTCGGCCTCGGCGACGGATTTGCCGGCCGCCAGCGCGAGGCCCATCCGGCGGTTACGGGAAAGGTTGTCAGTGCAGGTGAGCACGAGGTCGCCCATGCCCGCCAGCCCCATGAACGTGTCACGGTTCGCGCCAAGCGCGACGCCGAGGCGGGTCATTTCGACGAGCCCGCGCGTGATCAGCGCGATGCGCGTGTTCGCGCCGAAGCCCAGGCCGTCGGACATGCCGGCGCCGATCGCGAGGATGTTCTTGACGGCGCCGCCGACCTCGACGCCGACGATATCGCTGGACGTGTAGGCGCGAAACTGGTCGCCCGAGAGGGACTGCGCCAACTCGCTGGCGAACGTCGCGTCGTTCGCGGCAATGGTCATTGCCGTCGGCAGGCCCTCGCCCACCTCCTTCGCGAACGTCGGCCCCGACAGCACGGCCATCGGCCGGTTCTCGCCCAGCACTTCGCGTGCCACCTGGTGCGGCAACTTGCCGGTGTGGAGCTCGAAGCCCTTGCTCGCCCAGCAGACGCGCGCGTCCGGGGCCAGCAGCGGCTTCAATGCGGTCAGCGTCCCGCGCAGCGCATGGCTGGGCACGGAGACGAGCACGTCGCGAACGCCGGCCAGCGCGGCGGCAAGGTCAGTGCAGGCGACGAGATGCTCCGGAAACGCGGCGCCCGGCAGGTAGCGCGTATTCGTGCGCGCCCGGCCCATCGCGGCGAGCTGCCCGGCGTCGCGGCCCCAGAGCCGCACCTCGCGGCCGCGGCGCGCGAACTGCAATGCCAGCGCCGTGCCCCAGGAGCCCGCGCCGACGACCGCCAGCGGCGCCGGCCGGTCGTCTGCCTGCGGCTCGGTCGCGATCGGCGTTACTCTGCGGCGGCGGCCTGTGCCTTCCCGGCCTCGGCCTGCTTCGCCTGGAGCTGCTTCAGGTACAGCGCGTCGAAGTTGATCGGCTGCAGGACGAACTCGGGGAAGCCGCCCTTCTGGATGATGGACGCGGCGGCCTCGCGCGCGTACGGGAACAGCACGTTCGGGCAGAAGCTGCCGGTCAGCGCGGAGATCTCGTCCTTCTCGTAGCCGGCAATCTCGAAGATGCCCCCCTGGTGAATTTCGGCCAAAAACAGCACCTTGTCGGAGTCGCGGTCCTTCGCCTCGATCGTCGCCGTCAGCACGACCTCGTACAGGTCGCCCTCGACCGGTGCCCACGCACTGCGCAGGTTGAGGTTGATGTTCGGTTTCCAGTCGTCGGACCGGAAGATGCCCGGCGATTGCGGCGATTCGAACGACATGTCCTTGATGTAGATCTTGACGATCGAGAGGCGCCGATCCGCGCCCGCCTGGTTTTCTTCCGCCATTTGGTTTTCCTGTCTGCTACGTTGTCAGTTCCGGCCGCGTCAGCTCGCAGCCAGTAGTTCGTCGAGTTCGCCGGCGGCGTCCAGTGCCGCCAGTTCGTCATAGCCGCCGATCAGCCGATCGCCGGCGAAGATCTGCGGTACGGATCGCTTGCCGGAACGCTGCTCCATTTCTTCGCGCTTCGCCGGGTCCTTGTTGACCAGCACGTCGTCGAAGTCCACGCCCTTCTTCTTCGGCAAGAGCCGGGCCGCGCCGCACCATACGCAGGTATCGGTGCCGTAGATCGTCACGGGCGCCATGCGCTACTTATTCTTGCCCTTGCGCGCCGTCGCCGTCTTCTTCGAGGTGACCACCGGCATGCCGTCCTGGCTCCAGCCGGCCATGCCGCCCTTGAGCCCGTACGCGTGTTCGACGCCGGCGGCCCGCAGACGTTCCACCGCCTTCTGCGAACTCATGCCGGTATCGCAGACCGCGACGACCGTACGGCTCGCGAGGTCGCCCAGCTTGCCGAGGCGCGAGTCGAGTTCGTCGAACGGCACGTTCCGCGCGTTGACGATGTGGCCGCGCCCGAAGGCCTCGACGGATCGAAGATCGAGCACGAGCGCGTCCTTGTTGATCAGCGCCACGGCGTCCGCCGGCGACACCGTCAGGATGCCGCTCGCCTTGCGCCGGAGTTCGGTGAACACCAGCAGGAAAAAGCTGGCGACGAGCGCCACGACCAGCAACGTGTGATTGCCGGCGAATTCCAAGTATCTGTCCATGCCTCGGTATCGGTTTGCGCGGGACGTCGCGCCTGTGGAAAAACCGCCATTATAACAATACTCTGCGCCCATGAAGCGCTCACACCTGCTCCCGCTCCTGCTGTGCCTGCCCCTCGCGGCGCCCGCGGACGAGGAAAACCTGACCAGAATCAAGGAGCAGGAGCTCGAGGTGGTGCGCGAGCAGATCAGCGCGCTGAAGCAGTCGATGGACGCCGCGGCGCGCGACCGGGACCGCCTCACGGGCGAATTGCAGGCCGCCGAGGTGTCGATCGCCCGGAAGCGCCAGAAGCTCGCGGCGCTCGAGCGGGAGCGGGCGTTCACGGAAAAGCGCCGCGTCGAGCTGGAGGCCGAGATCGCCCGCGGCGAGGCGGACCTCGAGCGGGAGACCGGGGAGCTCGCGGCGCAGCTGCGGGCCGCGTACATGAGCGGCGACCAGGAGCGGCTGAAGCTGCTCCTGAACCAGCAGGACCCGGCGATGCTGGGCCGCATGATGGCCTACTATGCCTACCTGAACGATCACCGGACCGGCAACATCAACACGGTCACCGGCCGTATCCGGCGCCTCGCCGGCCTGCAGAGCGAGGTCGCGGCCGAGGAGCAGCGCCTCGCGCGTATCGCGGACGAGCAGGCCGCCGAGCTCGCGGCGCTCGACGCCGCGCAGGCGGAGCGCAAGGGTCTGCTGGCCACGCTGCAGCAGCGACTGTCGGACGAGAGCCGCGAGCTCGAGCGTCTCGCGGCACAGGAGAAAGACCTCGCGCGCCTGATCGACGAGCTGACCGCGATACTCGCGGACTACCCGATCCGCTCCGAGGAACCCTTCGCCGCGCTGAAAGGCCGTCTCACCTGGCCCGTGGCGGGCACGCTGCTGCACGACTTCGGCCAGCCGCGGGTCGGCGGCAAGCTCACGTGGAACGGCGTCGTGCTGGCGGCGCCGCTCGGGCGCGAGGTGCGAGTGGTGTACCACGGCCGCGTCGTCTTCGCCGACTGGCTGGCCGGCATGGGTCTCCTCGTGATCGTCGATCACGGCGACGGCTACATGAGCCTGTACGGCTACAACGAGACGATTCTCAAGAACCCGGGCGACTGGGTCGCGCCGGGGGACGCGATCGCGACCGTCGGCGAGAGCGGCGGCCAGCCGCAGCCCGCGCTGTACTTCGAAATCCGCCGCGGCAAGAACCCGGTCAACCCGCGGCAGTGGGTCACGCGCCGGCCGGGCGCGTGAAGCGCTTGTCATAATGAAGGATTCCGCCCGCGGGTGACCCGAACGGTGGCCGCGGTCGGTAGGCGCCCCCGGGGGGCTGTGCTATCGTCGAGGCCGTCGAGCCGATTGCCGGTCGCCGCCGGCGGCCGGGTTCGCAGCGTCGCTCGGAGAACCGCATGTCTCTAAGAACACGGGCTTTCCTGGTCGTCTTCATCGGCGTGCTGATGGGGGTCAGCCTGAGCGTCGGCGGCCGGGTGATGAACCCCGCGCCGGTCGCGACGGAGCCCGATCTCGCCTGGGAGCAGGCGCGACTGTTCGCCGAGGTCATGGAGCGGGTGAAACGCGACTACGTCGAGCCCGTGGACGACACGGTGCTGCTCGAGAACGCCATCCGCGGCATGGTCGCGGATCTCGACGCCCACTCCGAGTACCTCGACGCCGAGGAGTACCGCGACATCCGCATCAGCACGACCGGCAGCTACACCGGCGTCGGCATCGAGGTGGGCGAGATCGACGGCAACATCCAGGTGATCACGCCGATCGCCGGTTCGCCGGCGGCGCGCTCCGGCATCCGCAGCGGCGACCGGATCATCGCGGTGGACGGCCACGCGGTCGAGCGCGACAACCTGAAGGACACGATACACCGCATGCGCGGACGGCCCGGCAGCAAGGTCATGATCACCGTGCTGCGCGACGACGAGGTGCTCGAGTACACGATGCGCCGCGAGATCGTCCGCGTCGCGAGCGTGCACGGTCAGCTCATGCAGCCGGCTTTCGGCTACGCGCGCGTCAACCAGTTCAGCGAGACGACGGCCCGGGAGCTCAGCCGCGCGGTGGACGACCTCGCCGACCGCAATCACGGACTGCTCGACGGCCTCGTGCTGGACCTGCGTAACAACCCCGGCGGTGTGCTCGATGCAGCCGTCGACGTCGCGGACCTGTTCCTCGACAGCGGGATCATCGTGACGGCGGACGGGCGTTCGCCCGAGTCGCGTTTCGAGCGCGCCGCGCACCGCGGCGATATCCTCGACGGCGCGGACCTGATCGTCCTGGTGAACGGCGGCTCGGCCTCCGCGTCGGAGATCGTGGCGGGCGCACTGCAGGACCACGGCCGGGCGCTGGTCGTTGGCACGTCGACGTTCGGCAAGGGGCTCGTGCAGACCGTGATGCCGCTGTCGAAGGGCCGTGCGATCAAGCTGACCACGTCGCGCTACTACACGCCGTCGGGCGACTCGATTCACGAGACGGGTATCACGCCCGACATTTACATCGACGACACGCCGGGTTTCCCGGACCTGAGCCTGACGGGCGCGATCGATCGCGAATCGGACCGGCAGCTCGTCGAGGCACTCGGCCGCCTCCAGAATCGCGGGGTCATGCACAGCCTCGCCAAATGACGCGTCTCGCCGTCGTCATTGTCGCGGTGCTTGCCCTGGGGCCGGCCGCCGCAGAGCCCCCCGCCAGGCCGCAGATCGCGATCATCATCGATGACCTCGGCTACCAGCGGCGCGCCGGCGAGCGCGTGATCGCGCTGCCCGGCCCGGTCGCCTGCGCGATCCTGCCCGGCACGCCGAGCGGTGAGGTGCTGGCGCGTGCCGCGCGGTCGTCGCGCAAGGAGGTCCTGCTGCACCTGCCGATGCAGGCCGCGGACCCGCCGCGCCGGGCGGAGCCGGGCATGCTGTCGCTGGACATGGACCGTGCCGAGGTTGCCGCGGCGCTCGATGCCGCACTCGCCGAGGTCCCCTACGCCATCGGCGTCAGCAATCATCGCGGCAGCCTGCTCACGCAGCAGGCGACGCACATGCAGTGGCTGATGGAGGCGCTCGGCGCGCGGGAGCGGCTGTTCTTCGTGGACAGCTATACGACGCACCGCAGCGTCGCGATGCGGACGGCCCGCGGCAACGGCGTGCAGGCCGTCCGTCGCGACGTGTTTCTCGACGACGATCCCTCCGTCGACCGGATTCGCGAGGAGTTCGAGCGCTTGAAGCGCCTCGCCCGGGAGCGCGGCGCGGCGATCGCGATCGGGCATCCGTACGACGCCACGCTCGGATTTCTCGAGACGGCGCTGCCCTCGCTGGTGGACGAGGGCTTCGACCTGGTGCCGATCAGCGTGCTGGTAACGAACCCTGCGGCGTTCGCGTACTCTAAGACCATGACGGGCCCCACCGGGTCCGGATTGACGGAGATGCTCGATGACTGACCGGACACGCCTTTGCGCCCTACTGCTCATGGCCTTCATGGCCGGGGCCGGCCGCGCCGCGGATGTCGACGTCCGGCGTCTTTTCGCGCCGCCGCTGGTGCTGGCACAGGCGGACGCGGACGTGTGCACGCAGCAATACGACCCGGTGTGCGGCGCTGACGGGCAGACCTACAGCAACGAGTGCGTCGCGCGCGCGGCCGGCGTCGCGGTAGCCGCGCGCGGCATCTGCGGTGAAGGCGACGAGGGTGTCTCGTGCCCGCAGACGCTCGACCCGGTCTGCGGCACTGACGGCAATACCTACATCAACGAATGCTTCGCGCAGCGCTCCGGCGTGCCGCTGGCCGGTCTCGGCGCCTGCACGGCCATGGGCTGCCCGAGCATCGAGGAGCCGGTCTGCGGCATGAACGGCCGTACCTACCTGAACCGCTGCGAGGCCGACGCGCGCAACGTGCCCGTGCAGCGCGCGAGCACCTGCGACGTGGAGAACTGCCCGCAGGTCTTTGCGCCGGTCTGCGGCGAGGACGGCAACACCTACGACAATGCGTGCCTGGCTGACGCGGCCGGGCTCACCACCTATACGGCGGGCATCTGCAACGTCCGCCCGTGCCCCTCGATGTTCGTCCCGGTCTGCGGCGCGGACGGGATGACCTACAGCAACGCCTGCCAGGCGGAACGCCGAGGGCAGCGCATCGACTATGCGGGCGTGTGCGAGGACCTCGGGCGCAACTGCCCGCGCGACTATGCGCCGGTCTGCGGCATGGACGGCATCACCTACGACAACGACTGCCAGCTCGAGAATGCCGGGGTCGTCAAGGCCTACGCCGGCGCCTGCCTGGGCGAATAGCGCCTCAATCCGTTCCGAGCCGTTCCGGGAAGCGCTCCCAGCGAACGCCCTCGTCGTAGGAAAACCAGCGGTACACGACGCGGCCGCGCAGGCCCTCGACGGGTACCGGCCCGAACATGCGGCTGTCGAGGGAGTTGCGGCGGTTGTCGCCGAGCACGAACACGGCGTCGTCCGGGACGACGACGGCGGAGAAGTTCGAGAACCCGGGCAGTGCCGAATCCAGCAGCAGGACGTAGGGTTCATTGATCGTCTCGCCGTTCCGGACGAGCACATCGTCGCGCAGTTCGAGTGTGTCGCCCGGCAGGCCGATGATGCGCTTGACGAAGACGGCGCCCGGGCGGCTCGGGACTTCGAAGACCGCGACATCGCCGTAGGCCGGTGCCGTGCGACGGAAGTGCCAGGTATCGGTCATGACGTAGTCGCCGGACTCGAGCGCAGGCGCCATCGACGACACCGGCACCTGGAACGGCTCATAGCCGAACCACTCTGCTCGATGCGGCATCACCAATGAGCTGGCAAGCATCCCCGCCGCGATCCAGAGCAGGTACATCCACCAACGCTGGTAGTGCTTCCGCACCGTCTGGTGCTCGCGCGCGGCGATGCGCCAGGCGTGCACCGCGAACGCGGCCTGGGCGCCGATCGCGCCGAGCGCCAGCGCCCAGGTCGCGTAGGGAATGAACACCAGTCGCGTCCAGCCGGCGACGGCCAGAACCAGAAAGCTCCCGGCCAGGACGGCGATGCCGAAGCAGCCGCGCCCGACGTACAGGTAGCCGAGACCGGCGTAGAGGAGGTTCGCGAGGCCCGCGAGCCAGGGGCGCCGCCGCCGCAGTTTGCCGGGCTCCGCGACGGCGGCCTCGCTCATCGTGCTACCAGGCGGGCCGCAGGCGGCCCTTGTCGTCCGAGCTGTACGGCAGCCAGCCGAGACCGAAGACCGGCACCGCGATGTCGGTGGTCTTCGCGCGGATGACGACCTCGTCGAGTTCCTCGCCCTGCACGTCGACCGCCGTGTCGAGTTCCGCGATCTCGCGCTCGAGCTCGGCGTTCAGGTTCTCGATGTCCTTCTGCACGCGCGCGATGGTCTCCTCGGCGCGGTCCACGTCGGCGGATTCCTTGTGCGCCCCGCCCGCCGTCTTGATGGCCGTGCCGATCTTGCTGGCCGTCGTGCTTGAGAGCTTCTTCCGTCCGAACAGTGCGCCGAGGATCGCGTTGCCGGCCGACACGACCGCATCGAGGCGCTTCTTCGACACCTGTTCCTGCTCGCGCTCCAGCGCCTGCTGCGCGCGGTGCAGGCGGTCCTCGAGCGTCTTAAGCTTGCCGGCGTAGCGGTCGCGCAGCTTGCCGACGGCCGCGTCCCGCTCCTCGCTGGCCGCCTGCTGCAGCCGCACGCGGAAGTCGCCCTCCGTCTCGCCGGCCTCGGACGTCAGTTTGAAGCGCTTGCTCTTGTACAGCGTGAGCGTCGCGTTCTGCCGCAGCCAGCGCTTGTAGTCCTTCTCCCAGCCGCCGTAGGCCTTCGGGTTGCTCGCCGCTGCCGGGCAGTCGGCATGGCCTGCAGCCGGGTCCGGCCCATCGCGAAGCGTATCGACGGAGATGTGCAGCGCTTCGGCATCGTCCCACTCGACATCCACCGGCCCGTCGCCGATCTCCACCGCGTGCAGGAAGGCCTCCGACACGCTGACCGGCGGCCGCGCGCGCTCGTAGGCGATATCGGCAGCGCCGATGACATACGGGTAATAGACAAGCTTCTCGCCGGAGCCGGGCACGTAGAACTGCGAGACGCCGGGCGGCAGGGCCGGCGCCTTGCCGGCGGTGCCGGCGGTGCCGGAGGCCGCCTTCGGCGAGCTCGCGACCGCTTCCGGTGCTTCGGCAGTACGTCCGGCCATCAGCGTGCGGATCTGGTCGCGCGTGAGCGGACCGGCGAGATAGGACATGACCCAGCGCGTGCCGAACACGACCGGCGCGTCTTCGTGCACGTTGTGCAGCAGGAAGCGGCGCTTGCCGAGTCCGGCCAGCGTGCGCTCCATCTTCTGCTTGTCGAAGTTGCCGTCGCTGGCGCCCTCGAGGCCCTCCATGACGCGCGCCTTGTCGCGCTCGGTCTGCAGGCGCCCGATGAACCAGGTGCCGGTGTTCGACAGGCCCTTGTAGTCGAGGTCGACCGGATTCTGCGTCGCGAGCACCAGGCCCACACCGTAGGCGCGCGCCTGTTTCAGCAACGTGAGAAAAAGGTTCTTCGACGGCGGGTTCGCGACCGGCGGCAGGTAGCCGAAAATCTCGTCCATGTACAGGATCGCGCGCAGGCTGCCGGTACCGGGCTGCGCGCGCATCCACGCGATGATCTCGTTCAGGAGCATCGTCACGAAGAACATGCGCGAACGATCGTCGAGGTGCGCGATCGACATCACCGACACCCGCGGCTTGCCCTCGGCGGTGTACAGGAGGCTCTTCGCGCTGAGCGGCGCACCCTGCATCCACGCCTCGAAGCCGGGCGCTGCGAGCAGGTTGTTCAGCTGCATCGCGAGCGCGAAACGGTCCTTCGGCGGGAAGAACTGGTCCACGGCCATGACGCCGATCTTCTGCACCGGCGGCGACTGGATCTCGCCGATCAGGCCCGCGATGTCGAGGTCGCGGCCGGCGCGCCAGGCGTGGTCGAGAAGTTGCGAAACGAGGATATGCTCGCGGCTCGTGACCGGGTCCGCGTCGACGCCGATCAGCGTGAGAATGCTGGTCGCGGTCGCCTGGATGCGGTCGCGGTACAGGTCCGCGTCCGCGATGAGCTTCTCGTCAGGGGCCGCGAACGTCTTCAGCACCGACACCGGCAGGCCGGCGCTGCTGCCGGGCGTGTAAACGGTGAAGTCGGCGGCGGCCTTCAGCGCGGCGATGCGCTGGCCGTCCTGGCCCCACTCGCCGAGGCCCTTCTTCCAGAGGGCCGCCTGTCCGTCCGCGTACTCCTCCGGCGACTGGCCCTTGTCGCTCGCCGCGCGGCGGTTGATCCACGGCAGGAAGTCCTGACCACGCAGCTCCGGGAACGTGAGGAGCAGGTTGCCCATGTCGCCTTTCGGGTCGATCGCGATCACCGGCACGTGGTCGAGCGCGGCCTCCTCGAGCAAGCCGATGCCGAGGCCGGTCTTGCCGGAGCCGGTCATGCCGATAATGACGGCATGGGTGTTCAGGTCCTTGGAGTCGTACAGGACCAGGTCGTCTGTCAGGTCGTCCGCACCCTCGTCATGGCGCTTGCCAAGGTAAAACGCGCCCAGCTTTTCGAAATCCAGCACAGACCGCCTCCTGGGTCAGGTAGGCGGATAAGTGTAACTAGCCTGGATGCCGAGCGGGAAACCGATCGCATAGTAGACGAGCAGGAAGATCGTCCACAGCACGAGGAAGGCTATCGAGTACGGCAGCATCATGGCCGCCAGCGTGCCGATGCCCGTGGACTTCACGTAGCGCTGGCAGTACACGACGACCAGCGGGAAGTACGGCATCAGCGGCGTGATGATGTTCGTGCTGGAGTCGCCCACGCGATAAGCCGCCTGGGTGAGGTCCGGCGAGATGCCGAGCGACATCAGCATCGGCACGAAGATCGGCGCGAGCATGCCCCACTTGCCGCTCGCGGAACCGATGAACAGGTTCACGAAGCCCGTCAGCAGGACGATGCCGACGATCAGCACGGACGGCCATTCGTCGAGCGACTTGAGCAGCTCCGCGCCCTGCAGTGCCAGCAAGGTCCCCAGGTTGGATGCGCCGAACGCGTAAACGAACTGCGCGATAAAGAACATGATCACGAGGTAGTACGCCATGCTGTGCATCGCGTGCGTCATGCCCTCGATCATGTCCTTCGTGCTCTTGAACGAACCGGAGACGTAGCCGAACACGATCCCCGGCAGCAGGAAGAAGACGAAGATCAGCGCGACGATCGACTGCATGATCGGCGCCGTGAAGCTCGCGAGCCTCCCCTCGGCGTCGCGCCACGGCAGCCAGTCGAAGGTAAGCGACAGGCCGAGCAGGATGAAGCCGATACCCATCGCGACCAGCGCCGAGGTGAGGCCCTTGCGCTCGTTGTCCTTCAGGTCGTGCATCTCCGGCAGGTCTTCGGCGTCCCCGTCGATCGCTACGTTCCGGATGCGCGGTTCGACGACGCGGTCGGTGATCCACCAGCCGAGGCCGACGATCAGGAGGGACGACGCCGTCGTGAAGAAGTAGTTGTTGAGCGTGTTGATCTCGATGGACGGTTCGAGCAGCTGCGCCCCGCCCTGCGTCAGGCCCTGGAGCAGCGGGTCCAGCGCCGACGGCACGAAGTTCGCGGAGAAGCCGCCCGAGACGCCGGCGAACGCGGCGGCGATACCGGCCAGCGGGTGCCGGCCGGCCGCGTAAAAGATGACGCCGCCGAGCGGAATCACCAGCACGTAGCCCGCGTCCACTGCCGAGTGGCTGACGATGCCGACGAGGATCACCATCGGCGTCAGCACTCTCGTGGCCGTGACGTTGAGGAGCGCGCGGATGCCCGTCGTGATGAACCCCGAGTGCTCCGCGACGCCGATGCCCAGCATCGCGACGAGCACGGTGCCGACCGGGCCGAAGGTCACGAAGTTGTTGACGAGTCCCGTCAGGAAGGCCGTGATGCCCGTGCCGGAGAGCTGGTTGATGACGACGATCGGCTCCCCGGACCGCGGGTCGATGACGTCGTACGTGACGTAGGACAGCAGCCACGACAACAGCCAGACGATGCCGAGCAACCCGATGAACAACATCGCCGGGTCCGGGAGCTTGTTGCCGATGCGTTCGACGGCGGCGAGAAAGCCCCGCTGCGGTGTGTTCAGAGTGTCTTCGGCGGCCATGGTGTCTCCCCGGTTGTTGTTATAGGCGCTGCGGCATTCCCCTTACCAGCCGCAGCTCCGGCCTTCGTTCTGTTCCTTAAGATACGCCATCAGCGGCTCGAAGTAGTCGATGATCGCCGTGGCGTCCATCTCGCGCGTGCCGGTCAGCTTCTCCAGCGTGTCCTGCCAGGGCTGGCTGGCGCCGGCCTCGAGCATCGCCCACAGCTTCTCGCCGGCCTCCTTGCTGCCGTAGATCGAGCAGGCGTGCAACTCGCCCTCGTAGCCCGCGGCCTCGCACAGCGCGCGCTGGAACTGGAACTGCAGGATGTGCGCGAGAAAATAGCGCGTGTAGGAGACGTTCGCCGGGATGTGGAACTTCGCGCCCGGGTCGAAATCCGCCTCGCCGCGCGGCACCGGCGGCTGGATGCCCTGGTACTGCGTGCGCAGGTCCCACCAGCCCTGGTTGTAGGTCTCGGGCGGAATCGCTCCCGAGAACACGCCCCAGCGCCACTCGTCGATCAGCTTGCCGAACGGCAGGAACGCGATCTTGTCGAGCGCCTGCATCATCTGCCGGTTGATGACGCTCTCGCGGCCCTGGTCCGCCGACGGGATCAGGCCGACCTCGGCCAGGTAGCCCGGCGTCATCGACAGCGTGATCGTGTCGCCGATCGCCTCGTGGAAGCCCGAGTGCGCGCCGTTCCAGAACAGCGGCTGCTCGTCCTTGTAGGCCCACTGGTAATAGTTGTGGCCGAGCTCGTGGTAGATCACGCGCAGCTCGTCGTAGGTTTGCTTGATGCACATCTTGATGCGCAGGTCGTCGGCACCGTCCATCGTCCAGGCGCTCGCGTGGCAGACCACGTCGCGATTGTCCGGCTTCGAGAACATCGAGCGCTCCCAGAACGTGTCCGGCAGGCGCGGCATGCCGAGCGACACGTAGAAGTTTTCGGCGGAGCGCACCATTTCCTGCGGCGAGTAGTTCTTGGTCTTCAGCGTCGCGTCGACGTCCATGGTGGGCGCGTCCGGGTACGGCTCCATGATGTCGTAAATGAAGCTCCAGCCCTGCGACCACATGTTGCCGAGCAGGTGGGCCGGAATCGGCGCGTCCTGCGGCACCTTGTCGGTGCCGTACTGCTCGCCGAGCTTCGCGCGGACGTGGCAGTGCAGTTCGTCGTACAGTGGCTTCACCTGTTGCCAGAGGCGCTCGGTCTCCGCTTCGAACTCGGCCGGGCTCATGTCGTACCCGGAGCGCCACATCTCGCCCAGGTCCGAGTAGCCGAGTTCGCGGGCGCCCTCGTTCGCGAGTTCCACGAAGCGCTGGTACGGCTTCCGCATCGGCGGCGAGATCGTGCGCCAGCCCTGCCACGCGTCCAGTAGCTCGTCGTAGTCGCGGCTCTGCGCGAGGATGTCCTCGAGTTGCGGCAGCGTCTTGCAGTCACCCTCGCTCCTGCAGTATTTGCCGGCGCCGTAGTCGGCCTCGAGCTTGCTCGCGATCTGCGACAGCTCGCGGCGCTTGTCGGGATCGTCCGGCGCGGGCTTCGACGTGCCGAGCTTCAGCAGGTCGATCGCGCGCTGCACTTCGGGTGCGAGTTCCTTGCCGTCGTAGCGCATCGCCTGCTTGACGATGCCGGAGTGCCACGCGGCATAGCGCTCGCTCTGCGCGGCGGACAGCAGCTGCGTGTCCTCGGTGATGTAGGTCGCCATGACCCAGTCGGCGGCGGCGGTTTCCTTCCAGAGGTCCGCGAATTCCGCGTTCGCGCGGGCCACGAATTCCTCGGCGGTCTCCTCCTCATCGGCTGCAACTTGCGAGGTGGCGGGAACACGGTCGTCGGCGCCGCAAGCCGCGAGTAAGAAGACAGCGACGATTGAATACAGTCTCGATTTCATTTTCTTGCTCCCGCGGTTTCGACGGCGCTCCCGTCGGACCGCGTCTGTTTACTTGATACCGCCCATCAGGCGCTTGATCGGAATCGTCAGCAGCAGCATGACGAGGCCTGCGCCGCCGATGACCTTGACGATGTCCAGGTACTGGCCGGGCATCGACGCCAGGTTATCCGGGTCGAACTCGCCGGCAATCTGGCCCGCGATGAGGTTGCCCAGCGCGGTTGCGAGGAACCACATGCCCATCATCTGCCCGACGAAACGCCTCGGCGCGAGTTTCGTCGTCGCGGACAGACCGACCGGTGACAGCATCAACTCGCCCCACGTGTGAAACAGGTAGGTGAATATCAGCCATGTCGGAGCCGCCTGGTCGCCGCTCACGACAATGCTGGCGGCAATGACCATCAGCCCGAAACCGGCGGCGAGCCACAGCAGGCCGAAACCGAACTTCAACGGCGTCGACGGGTTCAGGTTGTGGCGTGCGAGCCAGACCCAGAGCCACGCGAAGATCGGTGCGAAGACGATGATGAAGAAGGAGTTGACGGACTGGAACCACGTCGACGGAATGGAGATGCCGCCATAGTCGAGCTGCGTGTGCCGGTCCGCGAAAATGTTCATCGAGCTGCCGGACTGTTCGAAGCCCGACCAGAACATGGCACAGGCAAACAGAAGAACCAGAAGCGCAATGACGCGCTTCTTCTCGGTGCCGTCCAGGCCCGCGAGCAGCAGCACGTACGCGAAGAACAACACGAACATGCCGACGATCAGCGTCGTCGTCTTGGCCGCCACGTCGACCGGGTCCAGCTTGATGAGGCCGGCGAAGGCGGCGCCGAGGAACGCGACCAGCAGCACCAAACCCGCGATGAGAAGAGCCCAGCTGCGCTTCATCGACACCGCGTCCGCGGACGGGTCGGCCTTGTGCGTCGGGTGCAGGCCGGCCTCGCCGAGGGAGCTCTTCGTCATCTGAAACTGGATCAGGCCGAACAACATGCCGACGCCGGCCGCAGCGAAGCCCCAGTGCCAGCCGAACGAGTCGCTTTGTGCCAGGCCGCCGCAGATCAGCGGGCCGAGCAGGCCGCCCACGTTGATGCCCATGTAAAAGATGCTGAAGCCGCCGTCCCGGCGCGGGTCACCCTCGGGGTACAGTTCGCCGACGATGGTGCTGACGTTGGGTTTCAGCAGGCCCGTGCCGAGGACGACGAGGATCAGGCCGAGGAAAAACGTCTGAACCGACGGGATCGCGAGGACGAAATGGCCGGACATGATGATCAGGCCGCCGACGAACACGGCGCGTTGTGAGCCGATCAGCCGGTCGGCGATCCATCCGCCGGGCAGGCAGACGAGGTACACGGCGGCCGTGTAGATCCCGTATATCGCTGTCGCGCTTCGATCGTCGAGCGCCATACCGCCGTTGACGATCTGGTCCGTCATGAAAAGGACCAGGAGAGCGCGCATGCCGTAGTAGCTCAGGCGCTCCCACATCTCGGTGAAAAACAGGGTCATCAGGCCCCTGGGGTGGCCGAACAGCTCCTGCTGGTCAAGGTCTCCCGCAGCCGCGGTGGCGGACTCGCTCATACATTCCCCTGTTGATGGTCTGGATCGAGTCCGAAGCCCCCCGGCGATCGGCCCGAAGTATCGTGTTTATGCGGCCGGAACCGGCACCGCATTAAACACCATTTCGCCTGTTACTTTCTACTTGACCGGGCGAATTGCGTTTGGTTTCAGGTCTTTATGTAACACGGGGTGCCGTCCCGGGGCGTCAGGGGTCGGCGGGTGCCGAGACCTCGTCGTCAGCATCACGCTTCTTCGCGACGAGGATGCGCGACATTACGATGCCCAGTTCGTAGAGCAGGTAGACCGGGATGGCGAGCAGCGTCTGGCTGAAGATGTCGGGCGGCGTCAGGAACATGCCGATGACGAAGGCCATCAGGAAGACGTAGGGCCGTGCCTTGCCCAGGCTCTGCTGCGAGACGAGCCCGGTCCAGACCAGCAGCACCGTGGCGATCGGCACCTCGAACGCGAGGCCGAACGCAAACACGATCATCGTGATGAACGACAGGTAGCTCGAGATGTCGGTCATCACCTCGACGTCGGCCGGCGCGATCGCGACCAGGAAGCCGAAGATCAGCGGGAATACGACGAAGTACGCGAACGCGACGCCGGCATAGAACAGCGCGATGCTGGAGAACAGCATCGGGAACGCGAAACGCTTTTCCTTGCGGTACAGGCCCGGCGCGACGAACGCCCAGACCTGGTACAGGACGACCGGCATCGCGATGAACAGCGCGACGAAAAACGTCAGCTTGAAAGGTGCGAGCAGCGACGACGCGACCTCGGTCGCGATCATCTTGCCGCCGGGCAGCACGGCAACCAGCGGTGCCGACACGATCTCGTAGATCTTGCGCGCGAACGGCAGCAGGCAGACGAAGACGCCGATGACGGCAGCCGCCACCTTGACGAGCCGCGAGCGCAGCTCGACGAGGTGCGACAGCAGTGTTCCCTCGGCGAGTTGCTCTTCGTCTTCCGGCGTTTCAGGCGTTTTGTCGCTGCTCAACGTCGTCGGTTCCGGGTTCGGCCTCGGCGCTTGCCGCTGCGACCGGTGGATCGCCGTCATCGGGTTCGCCGTCGGCCGGCTTCGGCGCGGCTGCGGTCACCGGCGGGGCGACCGCGGTTTCGTGCAGCGGCGAGTACGTGTCGTCGTCGCGGGGCGGCGTGTACTTCGGCGGGCTGATGTTCATGGCACGGTCGAGGTCGAGTTCCTCCTCGAGCTGGCGGCGCAGTGTGCGGGTCATGCGTCGGGCCTGACCGACCCAGTTGCCGATCTGGTTAGCGACCTGCGGCAGGCGTTTCGGCCCGAGCACGATCAGGCCGATCATGCACAGCAGCAGAAACTCGAAGAAACTGGGCCCGGCGGACACGGTGGCCGGCCTCAGCGGTCCTTGCGGCTCTCTTCCGCCGGGGTGGTGTCAAAGTCCGCGTCTTTCGTCGATGCATCACCGATCTTCGCGGACGGCTTCTCGTCCTTCTCGGCGTCGTCCATCGCGGAACGGAAGCCCTTGACGGCGCTGCCGAGGTCGGAGCCCAGCGTGCGCAGCCGCTTCGTGCCGAAAATGGCGAGCACGATCGCGAGTACGATCAGAAGCTGAACTGGGCCGATGTTGGAAAACATCTCGTGTACTCCCGGGAACTGAATTCCCTAGCTTGTTTCGGTCGAACACCCGCCTCCGGCGGGCGCGCATTATGTTCATGATACAGCGGGTGGCGCAACACGGCCGAATATTTCACGGACGGCGCCGCGCGCACAGGACCGGGTTCGCAATTCGGCCGGGCCGCTAGCTTTCGAGCCAGAACGTCACGGGCCCGTCGTTTGTGAGGCTCACCTGCATGTCGGCGCCGAAACGGCCGGTTTCCACGACGTCCAGGCGCTCCCGGCAGCGCTCGACGACACGCTGGAACAACCGCTCTCCCACCTCGGGCGCTGCCGCGCGCGTGAAGCTCGCCCGGGTGCCTTTGCGGGTATCAGCGGCCAGCGTGAACTGCGGTACCAGCAGCAGCCCGCCGCCGATGTCCGCGACGCTCAGGTTCATGCGCCCGCTGTCATCGGGAAAGACCCGGTAGCCGCTGATTCGTTCCGCCAGCCGGTCGGCGTCCCGCTCCCCATCGTCCCGGTGGACGGCCACCAGCACCAGCAGCCCGCGGCCGATGCGGCCCACGTCCTCACCGGCGATGGCGACGCTGGACGCGCTGACACGCTGCAGAAGACCGATCATGGGCTGCCGTGACCTGCGGAAGACGGGCGGGGGACCTTTATTAATGCACAGCGCAGTTTGGAGTACCAGAGTGGGATTCACCCCGTGGCACGATGGTCCCCCGGCCGGCGGGTGGGCGATGGCGGCCGCCAGGGGCGGGCGACGGGGCCGCGGCCAGGGACGGCCAATGCCCTGCGCGCCCGCCGGCCGGGCCCGTCATGGGTAGAAACCCCCACATGGTCTACGAATTTGACCGCCGGTATATCTAATTATCCCACTAATACTTATATTGCCCAATAGTGGCGTTTGTTATGTTTCTTCGCGCCAAATTCGCAGCCCGGTGGGAGACTTGGCGCAGTCGGCATCCGCGTTGGCAAGTCCGGCGGGCCTCCCTAAACTAGCGCCCACGCGATATTGACCCCGGGGGTCCCATGAAGAGACGCGAATTCGTTGGTGGGCTGGCCGTTGCGGCCGGCCTCAGCGCCTGTGCCGGTGACAGCAGGGATTGCGGCGAAGGCGGCGCCGCCGGCGACGCGCGCTTCGAGTGGACGGCGGTGACGTCCTGGCCGCCGAAATACCCGGGCCTCGGCATTGCCATCAACAACCTGGCCGACCGTGTCGCAACGGCGTCCGCGGGCCGGCTGCGGATCAAGGTGTACGCCGGCGGCGAACTCGTGCCGCCGTTCGAGGTGTTCGACGCGGTGAGCCGCGGCACCGCGGAATGCGGCCACGGCGCGTCCTACTATCACAAGGGCAAGGTCGACGCCGCGCAGTTCTTCACCGCGGTCCCGTTCGGCCTGACCGCGCAGGAGATGAGCGGCTGGCTCTACTACGGCGGTGGCCTCGAGCTCTGGCGCGAACTCTACGCGCCGTTCAACCTGGTGCCGTTCCCCTGCGGCAACACGGGCGTGCAGATGGGCGGCTGGTTCAACAAGGAAATCAACAGCGTCGCGGACCTGAAGGGCCTGAAGATGCGCATCCCCGGCCTCGGCGGCGAGGTCCTTCGCCGTGCGGGTGGCACGCCGGTGACGCTGCCCGGCTCGGAGATCTTCACGTCGCTCAAGACCGGCGCGATCGACGCGACCGAGTGGGTCGGCCCGTACAATGACCTCGCGTTCGGTCTGCACAAGGCTGCGAAGTACTACTACTACCCGGGCTGGCAGGAGCCGGGGCCGACGCTCGAATTCATCGTCAACGCCGACGCCTGGAACGCGCTGCCGCCGGACCTCCAGGAGATCGTGCGGACGACGGCACAGGCCATCGACCTCGACATGACCGCCGAGTACATGAACGGCAACGCCGGCGCGCTGGCACAACTCCGGGAAGACCCGAACATCGAGATCCGCCGGTTCCCGGACGACGTCATCGCGCGACTGCGGGCGATCTCCGAGGAGGTCATGCGGGAACTGGCCGACAGCGATCCTGCGTCGGCGAAGGTGTACGAGGCCTTCGTCGCCTACCGCGACGCATCAACGCCCAACCAGCGCTTCACGGAACAGGCCTACCTGGAAACGAGACCGTGATGCGCAACCGGGCCGCGTCGTTCGCGGTTCTGCTGGCGGCCGCGGCCTGCGCGCCACCAACCGCAGACGTGCCGGAGATCCGAGGCGAGGCGGTCGAGGCGCACGTCACCTACCTCTCGGACGACCTGTTCGAGGGCCGCGAGGCCGGCAAGCGGGGTTACGAGCTTGCGCGCCGCTACGTGGCCACGCAGTTCAGCACGATGGGCCTCGCGCCGGGCAATGGCGACGAGTGGTACCAGCGAGTCCCGTTCAAGGTCGCGCAGGTTCTCGAAGGCTCGCGGGAGATGGCGGTCACCGGCAACGACGCCAACCTGGTCTTCGGCGAGATCGAGGAGTTTACGACGGGAGCCACGCTCGCCGGGGAGGACGTGTCGGTGACCGCGCCGCTGGTCTTTGTCGGTTACGGCGTCGACATTCCGCAGATCGAACGCAACGACTACGAGAGCGTCGACCTCAACGGCAAGATCGCCGTCGTCGTGCACGGCGCCCCGAAGGAGCTCGGGAGCGAGGTGCGCGCGTTCTACAAGGCCGGGCGCTACCACAAGGCGCAGCAGCTCGAAGACCGCGGTGCGGTCGGCGTGATCTACCTGCAGCATCGCATCATCGGCTCCGAAGGCGCCCTCGTGCGCGGAGCAAGGGCCGAGCGCTACTGGCGCACGGACGAGCACGGACATCCGCAGTACGCGTTCCCCGGGCTCGAGATCGAAGCGCACCTGCTGGATGCCGGCGCACGCCGGCTGTTCGCGAACGCACCGATCAGCTTCGACGAGATGGTCGCCGCGATCGACGACGAGACCTACGAGCCCATGGACCTCGGCTTGACCGCGACAATTCGTAACCGCGTCGTCCGGCGCGAGACGGACAGTCACAACGTCATCGGCCTGCTGCAAGGCAGTGATCCCGAACTCCGGGACGAATACGTCGTACTCACGGCGCACCTCGATGGCGTCGGCATGGGCAGCGAGGCGGACGACAACATCTACAACGGCTTCTACGACAACGCGTCAGGGATCGGAACGATGCTCGAGGTTGCGCGGGCACTCGCGAACCAGCCGGTGGCACCGCGACGGTCGATCCTGTTCATCGCGACGACCGGCGAGGAGAAGGGGCTGCAGGGCTCGGACTACTTCGCCAGCAACCCGACCGTGCCGGTCGACAAGATCGTCGCGAATATCAACATGGACATGGTGATGTTCCTGTGGCCGGCCAAAGACGTGGTCGGCTTCGGCGCGGAGCACTCGACGCTGGTCGACGTGCTGGACCAGGCCGCCGCGGCGACCGGCCTCGAGCGCAGCCCCGACCCGTTCCCGGAGCGCGGCTATTTCACGCGCAGCGACCAGTTCCCGTTCGTGCAGCAGGGGATTCCGGCCGTGTTCCTGGCGACGGGCTTCAGGACGGACGAGCCCGGCACGGACCCGGAGGCGCTCTACAACCACTTCATGGCGACGCACTATCACAACGCCACCGACGACCGGAACCTGCGTTTCCACACCGCGTCGGCCGGCAAGGTGGCGATGGTGAACTACCGGATGACGCTGGCGATCGCCAACGCGGACGAGCGGCCGCGGTGGGCAAAGGGCGACTTCTTCGGCGAGCTCTACGGCAGCGAGCTGACGCGGGCACCGGACTGAGTCAGCGCGCTACTCCCCGTAAATCTGCCCGGGCAGCCAGGTGACGAGCTCCGGCGCGGCGGCGAGCACGATCAGCGCGAAGAGCTGGATCGCGACGAACGGGATGACGCCGCGGTAAATCTGCGCGGTCGACACCTCGGGCGGTGCGACGCCGCGCAGGTAGAACAGCGCGAACCCGAACGGCGGCGTCAGGAACGAGGTCTGCAGGTTGATCGCAATCATGATGCCGAGCCAGACCGGGTCGAGGCCCATGGCCAGCAGGATCGGGCCGACGATCGGCACGACGACGAACGTGATCTCGATGAAGTCCAGCACGAAGCCGAGCAGGAACATGACGAGCATCACGACGATCACGGCGCCGACCACGCCGCCGGGCAGCGCCTCGAGCAGCCCGCGCACCGCTTCGTCGCCACCGTAGCCCCGGAACACGAGTGAGAACACCGAGGCGCCGATCAGGATCATGAAGACCATGCTGCTGATCGTCAGCGTGGAGCGCATGATCTCGCGCAGCCGCTCGAGGTTCAGTTGCTGTCTCGCAATGGCGAGCAGCAGCGCGCCCATGCCGCCGACCGCCGCGGCCTCGGTCGGCGTCGCGAGCCCGAACAGGATGGAGCCGAGCACCGCGAAGATCAGGAACAGCGGCGGGAACAGCGCGTGCACGATCCGCCCGATCGAGATGCCGGCGTCGCTCTCGCGCGCCGGCATACTCGCCGGCCGGAACAGCGCGACGGCGACCAGGTACAACACGTAGAGCGCGACCAGCAGCAGGCCGGGGATCAGTGCGCCGGCGAACAGGTCTCCGACCGACACGGTCTTCGGCTGGTAGATGCCCATGTCCAGCTGCGCCTGCTGGTAAGCAGAGGTCAGCACGTCGCCCAGCATCACGAGGATGATCGACGGCGGAATGATCTGGCCCAGCGTGCCGGACGCGCAGATCGTCCCGGTAGCGATCTCGGGCGAATAGCCGCGCTTCAGCATCGTCGGCAGCGACAGCAGCCCCATCGTGACCACCGTGGCACCCACGATGCCCGTGCTCGCCGCGAGCAACATCCCAACCAGCGTCACAGAGATGCCGAGCCCGCCACGCAGTGAGCCGAACAGGCAGCACAGGGTGTCCAGGAGGTCCTCCGCGATGCGCGCGCGCTCCAGCGTCACTCCCATGAACACGAACAGCGGCACCGCGACCAGGGTCTCGTTGTTCATGATGCCGAACAGGCGGTTCGGCAGCCCCGACAGCAACGCGTCGTTGAACACGCCCGCCAGGGAGCCGATCCCGGCGAACAGGAGCCCGACGCCGGCCAGCGTGAAAGCGACCGGGAAACCGGCCAGCAGCACGATGACCACGACGACGAACAAGAGCAGCGCGACCCATTCCATCGTCAACGCTCCGCCGGCGCGCGCATCGCGCGCAGGGACTTCAGCAGCAGCGAGAGGCCCTGAAGGCCGAGCAACACGGGCATCAGCAGCAGGACGGACTTGAGCATCGGGACGAAGGGGTACGGCAGCCCGCCGGACTCGCGCGATGCCTCGCGGATCGACCAGGACGCCGCGACGAAGTCCCAGGACTCCGCCACGAGGTAGGCGCAGAAGGGGAACAGGAACAGGAGTATGCCGAACACGTCGACGATCGCGCGCCGCCGTGGCGCCATCCCGCGATAGAAGATGTCCACGCGTACGTGTTCTTCGTGGTGCAGCGCGTAGGCCGCGCCGAGCATGAACACCATCGCGTGCATCCAGGTGACCGATTCCTGTACCCAGATGAAGCCGGCGTCGAAGACATAGCGAAGAACGACGATGACGAACGTGACGACGGTCATCACGAGCGTGAGCCACGCGGTGGCCCGACCCACGACGTCACTCAGCCGGTCGATGATGTCAGTGCCTCCAGAACATCGGCGTGATCAGCACCAGCAGGGTGAAGATCTCCAGGCGTCCCAGCAACATGCCGACGACTGCGACCCATTTCGCCGTGTCCGAGAGCGTCATGAAGCCGCTGGAGACCTCGCCGAGGCCCGGGCCGAGATTGTTCAGCGTGGCCGCGACGGCGGAGAACGCCGTCACCTGGTCGAGCCCGGTCGACATCATGACCAGCATCATCACGCCGAAGACGACGATGTAGATGGAGAAAAAGCCCCAGACGGCGTCGACGACGCGATGCGGCACCGCCTTGTTGCCGAGCTTCACCGGGATCTCCGCGCTGGGGTGTACGAGCCGCGCGATCTCGCGAACGCCCTGCTTGTAGATCAACAGCCAGCGAATGACCTTGATACCGCCCGCCGTCGACCCGGCCGACCCGCCGACGAAACTCGCGAAGATCAGCAGTACCGGGAGGGCGGCCGGCCACATGGAAAAGTTGTCCGTGGTGAATCCCGTCGTGGTTGCGATCGATACGGCCTGGAACACGCCTTCGATGATGTTGTCCGACGCCGATGCGTAGTACTGGTACTGGAACAGCACGGCGACGACGAACAGCGACAGCGCGATGAGGATCACGGTGTAGGCGCGGAACTCGGGGTCCTGGTTGTAATGCCGGATCGACACGTAGCGCCAGGCGAAGAAGTGCAGCGAGAAATTGATGCCCGCCGCGAACATGAAGATGATGGCGACGATATCGACGGCGGCGCTGTCGAAGTAACCGATACTGAGGTCGTGCGTCGAGAAACCGCCGATCGCCACCGTCGAAAACGCGTGGCACAGCGCGTCGAACCAGTCCATGCCGGCCGCGAGGTAGGACAGCGAACACGCGGTCGTGAACGCGAGGTACACGTACCAGAGCGCCTTCGCCGTCTCGGTGATGCGCGGCGTCAGCTTCGTGTCCTTGACCGGTCCTGGCGTCTCCGCGCGGTACAGCTGCATGCCGCCGACGCCGAGCATCGGCAGCACGGCGACCGCGAGGACGATGATGCCCATGCCGCCCAGCCACTGCAGCTGCTGGCGATAGTAGAGGATCGACTTCGGCAGGTCGTCGAGACCGACGAGGATCGTTGCGCCGGTAGTCGTGAGCCCCGACATCGACTCGAACACGGCGTCGGTGAACGACAGCGAAATCGAGTCGTCGAAGAACAGCGGCGCCGCACCGAACGTGCCGAGTACGGTCCAGAATGCCGCGACGATGAGGAAGCCGTCGCGCAGCCGCAGGTCGCTCCTGGCGCGAAACACCGGCGCCCAGCAAAGGAGGCCGGCAAGCAGCGTCAGCCCGAACCCCTCCAGGAACGAAACCCAGGAATGGTCATTGAAGATCAGGCTGATGACCACCGGCGGAAGCATCGTCAGGCTGAACAGCATCAGCAGCAGCCCGAGGATGCGTTGTACCGTCTTCCAGTTCATGTCATCCGGCGATCAGACGAAGGAGACGTCGACCTGGAACAGCGTCTCGATCTTGTCGATCTTGCGCCGGTCCGTCATGAAGATGATGACGTGGTCGTCGGCTTCCACCACGGTGTCGTGGTGCGCGATGATCGTCAAGTCGTCCCGCACCAGGGCGACGATGGCCGCACCCTGCGGCAGCGGGATGTCCTCGATCGTGCGGCCGACGACTTTCGACGTTTCCTCGTTGCCGTGGGCGATGGCCTCGATCGCCTCCGCCGCACCGCGACGGAGCGAGTGCACCTTGACGACGTCGCCGCGGCGGACGTGCGCGAGCAGTGAGCCGATCGTCACCTGCTGCGGCGAGATGGCGATGTCGATGCTGCCCGACTCGACGAGGTCCACGTACGACGGGCGGTTGATCAGCGCCATGACCTTGTGCGCGCCGAGCCGCTTGGCGAGCATGGAGCTCAGGATGTTCGCCTCTTCGGAATTCGTGAGCGCGCAGAACACGTCGACGTTGTCCACGTTCTCCTCGAGCAGCAGCTCTTCGTCGGCCGCATCGCCGACGAGCACGATGGCCTTGTTCACCATCTCCGAGATCTGGCGCGCCCGGGTCGGGTCGCGCTCGATGATCTTGACCTGGTTCGTCTGCTCGAGCGCGAGCGCGAGGCGGACGCCGATGTTGCCGCCGCCGGCGATGACCACGCGCCGGACCGGGTCCTCGAGACGGCGGATTTCGCTCATGAAGACGCGGATGTCCTTGCGGTCGGCGATGAAGAACACCTCGTCGCCTTCCTCGATCACCGTGTCGCCGTCCGGCAGCATTGCCTCGCCGCCGCGATAGATCGCGGCGATCCGGCCCTCCGTGTTCGGGATGTGTTCCTTGAGCGTGGCAATGCGCTGGCCGACGAGAAGGCCGTCGTGCGCGGCGAGGACGCCTACCAGGCGCACGCGCCCGTTCGCGAAATCCAGCACTTGCGTGGCGCCCGGGTAGAGAATCAGCTGCTCGACGTATTCGCAGACGAGCTGCTCGGGGCTGATGCGCACGTCGATCGGGATCGCGTCCTGCGTGAACAGCTTGTTCGCGCTCATGTACTCCGCGGCCCGGATGCGCGCGATCTTGGTCGGCGTGTGGTACAGCGTGTAGGCAATCTGGCAGGCGACCATGTTCGTCTCGTCGCTGTCCGTCAGGGCCACGACGATGTCGGCGTCGTTCGCACCGGCGCGGTTCAGCACGTCCGGGTAGGCGGCGTGGCCGACGACGGTGCGGATGTCCAGCCGGTCCTGCAGCTCGCGAAGGACGTCGGGACGCATGTCCACGACGGTGACCTCGTTGGCTTCCTCGCGGGAGAGATGATAGGCCGCGGAAGAACCGACCTGACCTGCACCGAGTATGAGAATTTTCATTGTTTTTTCGTGAGGCCTTCGAGCCCGGCCGTGGCCGGCTCACGGGTCCAAGTCTACATCAGTTCGAGGTTCGCATACTGGAACACGAGGATCTTCGTGCCCGCCGTCTCGAAGTTGACGTGCACCTGCATGTGGGCGCCCTGACCCTCGCAGTTCAGCACGACGCCGTCACCGAACTTGCGGTGCCGGACGCGTTGCCCGAGACGGATGCCGGCCTCCGACGCGGCATCGACCGGGCGCCGCCCGGCGCCGGCGGACGGCCGCATCGGGCGCACCGGCCTGGCGACCTGCACCCGCGGCCGCACCTCCTCGACGTGCTCGGCGGGCACCTCGGCGATGAATCGTGACGGCTGAGCGAAGCTGTCCATGCCGTGCAGGCGGCGCTGCTCCGCGTAGGTGATGTACAGCACCTGCTTGGCACGCGTGATGCCGACGTAGCACAGGCGCCGCTCCTCCTCGAGCCCCTGCGGGTCCGCGACCGAGCGCTGGTGCGGGAACAGGCCGTCCTCCATGCCGCACAGGAACACCAACGGGAACTCGAGCCCCTTGGCCGAGTGCATGGTCATGAGCTGCACGCAGTCCTCCCACGCGTCGGCCTGCCCCTCGCCGGCCTCTAGCGCGGCATGCGCGAGGAACTCGTCGAGCGGCGACATCTCTTCCTCGGCGAGCCCGGGCTCGAAGCCCTTCGCGGCGCTGACGAGTTCGAGCAGGTTCTCGACCCGCGTCTCGCCCTTCTCGCCCTTGTCCTTCTTGAAGAAGTCGATGAGGCCGCTGCCGTGAATGACGTGGTCCACCTGCTCGTGCAGGTCGAGGCCGGCCGTCTCGCGCGCGAGGCGCTCGATCAGGTGCAGGAACGCCAGCACCGCGTTCGCGGCGCGGCTCGCGAGCTGGTCGCTCGCCAGTGCGCCGGCAGCGCGCCACAGCGAGCAGGCGTTGGCGCGGGCGTACTGGCGCATTTCCTCGACTGTGCGCGCGCCGATGCCGCGCGTGGGCCGGTTCACGATGCGCTCGAACGACGCGTCGTCGTCGCGGTGCGAGATCAGCCGCAGGTAGGCGAGCGCGTCCTTGATCTCCGCGCGCTCGAAGAAGCGCAGGCCGCCGTAGACGCGGTAGGGAATGCGCGCGTTGATCAGCCCCTCTTCCAGCACCCGGGATTGGGCGTTGGAGCGGTACAGGATCGCCGCGTCGGCACGCAGATTGCCCTGGTCGATCCAGTCCCGGAGTCGCCCGACGACGAAGTCCGCCTCGTCGCGCTCGTTGTACGCGGCATAGAGGCGAATCGGCTCACCGTCGGCGCCGTCGGTCCAGAGGTTCTTGCCCATGCGCGACGAATTGTTCGCGATGACCGCGTTCGCGGCGTTCAGGATCGTCGCCGTGGAACGGTAGTTCTGTTCCAGCTTGACGACCTTCGTACCGGGAAAGTCCTTCTGGAACTGCCGGATGTGCTCGACGCGGGCGCCGCGCCAGCGGTAAATCGACTGGTCGTCGTCGCCGACGACGAACGGCACCGCCGCGTCGCCGGCCAGCAGGCGCAGCCACGCGTACTGGATCGCGTTCGTGTCCTGGAACTCGTCGACGAGCAGGTGGCCGAAGCGGCGCTGGTAGTGCGCCAGCAGTTCGGGGTTGTGCAGCCACAGCTCGTGGGCACGCAGCAGGAGCTCGGCAAAGTCGACCAGCCCGCCGCGCTCGCACAAGGTCTCGTACTCGCGGTACAGGGAGATCATCTGCCGCCGCTGCGGGTCGCCGTCGTCGTGCAGGTTCTTCGCGCGCAGGCCTTCGTCCTTCTGCCCGTTGATGAACCACTGCAATTCCTTCGGCGGCCAGCGGCTGTCGTCGACCTCGAGGTTCCGCAGCAGGCGTTTGATCAGGCGGAGCTGGTCGTCGGAGTCGATGATCTGGAAGTTCTGCGGCAGTCCGGCCTCGCGCCAGTGCCGCCGGAGCAGGCGATGGGCCAGGCCGTGAAACGTGCCGATCCACAGGTGCTGCACCGGCATGTCCAGCAGCGCCTCGATGCGATGACGCATCTCGGCGGCGGCCTTGTTCGTGAACGTGACGGCCAGCAGGCCCTGCGGCGAGACACCCTCGACGTCGATCAGCCAGGCCGCCCGGTGCACGAGTACCCGGGTCTTGCCGCTGCCGGCACCGGCGATGACCAGCGTGGGCTCCGGCGGCGCCGTGACCGCCTCGCGCTGGCGATCGTTCAATGAATCGAGGATGGGCGTGACGTCCATGTGTCGCGGGCGGGGAGCGGGAAAGTGCGCGATTCTAACAGGTCGGGACGCCGGATCGGTCCCGGTTTTTCCAGCGATTCGCCGGCCACGACGCCGGCGCCGGGACCTACTGAGACCAGCGCACGCCGAGCGCGAACTGGTTGCGGTCGTACGCGATACGCGTGTCGTTCGAGACCTTCTCGAAGTGGTCGGCGCTCAGCACCAGGTACAGGTTCCGGGTCATCCGGTAGCTGATCTCCAGGTTCGCGTCGAGGCGCTCGAGCGTCTTCCGCGGGAGGGCGGGGTCGTTGAACGCAAACGCCCGCGGGTAGTTGTAAAGCTGGTAGACGCCGAGCGCCTGCAGATTGAAGCGATAACCGAGCTGCCAGTAGAAACGAAAGCCGTACTGGTCGCGGATGTAGTCGTTGTAGCCTTCGAACTCGTCGGTACGGTCGGTCCGTCGATACTCGATGCCGAACCACATCTTGCGCGTGATGCGCTGGCGTGCCTCGAGGCTGAGGTCGAGGTAATCGTAGCGCAGCATCTCGTTCGCGGGGAGCTGTTCGCCGTCCGTGTTGTAGGCCCGGCGATCACCGTAGCGCCGGCTGGACCAGGCACCGGCGACGCGCAGCAGTGACGTCGACGTGAACGCGTATTGCGTGTACACGTTCACAATGAAGTATTCGTGGTCGTACTCGGGCACGACTTCCGTGTCCGTGTAGTTCCAGAGCTGCCCGGTCACGTCGAAGCCGAACGCGAGCCGCTCGTGCGACTGGCGGAACGACAGCTCCGGGCCGTAACGCAGGTAGTTCATGCGTTCGTCAATGAGTTCGTCGTCCACGCTGCGCGCCGACCCGTCGTCGGGATCGTAGTAGACCTGGTCGTGCTGTGCGATCGTGAACGCGCTGAACACCTCGCGCGTGCGGCCCTTGTCCTCGTCGAGCCGGGAGTACTCGCTGCCGAAACTCAACTCGTGCACGAATTCGTCCGCGTTCTCGAGTTCTTCGTCCGGGTAGTAGCGGCCGGCGAGGCGGTAGGCGCCGAAGAAGCCCTCGTGCTCGTAGGCGTTGACGCGATACTTCGCGCTCAGGCTGTAGGGCATGAATGAGCCGGACACGATCTCCGGCGTGACCACGGGCTGCGCCGGGTCGGAGTAGTCGATGTAGGGGACGTCGGCCGAACGGAACACGTTGTCGTCGTTGCCGAAGCTCATCGTGCCGCGCAGCTCGAGGTGCGCGAACCCGGCTTCGCGCTCGCGGCGCTCTTCTTCGATGACGATCGGGTCCTCGGTCCGTTCGTTGGCGCGGATGCGCGCGACGGCCTCGCGGGCGTACTCCGCGATCCGGGGGTTGCCCTGCTGATCGCGCGCGAGCCGCAGCCAGCGCAGTGCTTCCTCCGTCTCGCCGAGCTTCCAGGCGTTCAGGCCGAGGTTGTACTGGGTCACCACCCGCAGGCCGGGGGCGTCGACCGCGCGCAACAGGTGCTCACGGGCGCGGATGTGCTGGCCCGCGCGGTAGTGCGCCACGCCGGTGTTGTAGTCGAGCAGCGGCCCGCTCATACCGGCCTCGGCGGCCTGGCTGTAGCGCAGCAGCGCAGCCCAGTACAGGTCGTCGCGGAACAGTCGGTTGCCGTCGTCGAACAGTTCCTGGGCGGTCATGGCCGACGCCGGCGGCACGGCCGCAAGGCACAGCAGCACGACCGCGAGGCAGGCGCGCGCGCGCAGCATGGCTGTCATCGAAAGACGAAGAATGATGGTGCCCCGGCGAATGCGTTATGTCAGGTCGTAGTGTACCGAGGCCGGGTGGGCCGCCACTGTGACGTGGCGCAAGGAATTTGCGGCAGGGCGTCGCCGGGCGCTACTCCTGGCCGTAGTCGTCGTCCGGCAGGTAATCGTCCTCGGGCAGCATGTCGAGGTCGACGTCCTCGCCCTCCGCGAACTCGAAATCGCTCTCGCTCGCGAGATCATCCTCGGGCAGCGACTCGTCGCGCGCGAAGCCGTCGCGGCGCTCGTCCGCGTCGCCGAACGGGTCTGCCTCGCGTTCGGCTGCCGGGATGGCCGGGCTATCGCCCGTGGCCTCGTCGCCGAAGCCGCTCCCGGCGCCCGCGGAATCCGGGCCGCGCATCTCGTTGATCAGGAGATCGACCTCGCCTTCGTAGTCCAGCACTTCCATCGTGACGTCGAGGTCGCCGATCTCGTCCTGGGCGAAGGCCGGCAGCGGCAGCATCGCGGCGAGCAGGACAGGCAGCCATCGGGGGTAAGACATCGTCGGTTCTCCGTTTCCGTTCCCTGGTCGACCGGCGTCAGCCCACGTCGACGTGCAATCTGAAGGTGCGGCCGCGCGCCGCGTGTTCAAGCCGGGCGACGATGTCGCCGCCCGCGCCGTCCACCGCGACGAGCGTCAGCGGCAACCGGTTGCGCCCCGCTGCGAGCGTGGTTTCCCAGCGGAGTTCACGCTGGCCCGGGAAGCCGTCGACCTCGACGCCGTCGGGGAGCGTGAGCGTCAGCTGCGCATTCTCGAGCGGCTCGCCGGCCGCGAAGACCAGGCTGACCGTGCGCGGCTGATCCAGTGTCATGTGGACCGATGCCACGGCGTTGTCCGGGCGCGGCCGCTCCGCGTCGAACAGCAGCCCGGCCACGACGACGGCCACGATGCCGGCGGCCACCGCCGACCCGGCGCCCGCGAGCATCCAGCGAAGCTTCGAACGGTGCAATACGCGGCCCTGTTCGCGTTCACGAACGGCGGCGTCGATCGCGCGATCGTAGAAGCCAGGCTTCGGTCGCGGCGCGGGCAGCTTCTCGAACAGCGCGCGCAGCTCCTGGTCGATGGGCGTGTCGTCGGTCATCGGAATTTCATTCGTCGGTGCCTGTACCGGTACACGATGCGCGGCCCGGTTAGGTTCCATCCGGCGCCCCGAGCAGCTCCCGGAGGCGCGCCCGGGCGCGGTGCAGGCGGGACTTCAGCGTGCCGACCGGGGTTCCCGTAAGTTCTTGTATTTCAGTGAGTTTATAGCCGTCGGCATCGTGCAGCAGCACGACGATCCGGTGCTCTTCGGAGAGCCGTGCGAGCGCATTCTCGAGGATGGCCGCGACCTGTTCGCTGTCGCTCTCGCGCAGCGGGTCGTCATCGGCCGCGAAGCCGGCGATGCCGTCCGAATCCAGCCGGCCTTCGTCGACCACAACGAGGCGCCGTCGCGCGCGCCGCCGGTGCCCGTCGACGAAGCGGTTGTACATGAGGCGCGAGAGCCAGGGCCCGGGCTCGTCGACGCTGGCGAGGCTCTCGAGGTCGGCGCAGGCCTTCACCATGATGTCCTGGAACAGGTCCTCCGCCTCGGCCTCGGCACCGGTCAGCCGCCAGGCGAGGCGGTACAGCCGGTCGAGATGCGGGCGCACGAGGCGCTCGAATTCGTCGGCATCGGCGCCCGTGGTCATGGATTCGCCCCGGCGCGGCCTAGGACTCGCGCAGGTAGCCCCAGGAGTGCAGCTTGTCGTGATCCTCGAACCAGCGGTCGCCGATGTCGGTGCGGTAATACATGTTCGGGATCAGGATGTTCTTCACGCGCTGGTAGGCCTGCTGCTGTGCCTGCTTCACCGAAATGCCCATGCCCGTCACGACCAGCGCGACGCCGGTGTGGCCGGTGATAAGCCACTCGCCGTTGACGAGCCGCACGTCCTCGATGTGGATGCCCTCGAAGTTCGGCTTCCGGAAGATGATGACGCGGTCCTTCGAGTTTGCCTCGAACGTCTTCGGGTCGTGGAATGGAAACGGCGGCACGACGACGCGCAGGCCGATCTGGAAGCCCTTCTTCGTCTTGAAGTTCGTGAGCGAGCCCTCGGCCATGCCGCGCAGGAACTCGCCCATCGGCATCGCGATGCCGTCGGACTGGATGCAGATCGTGGGATAGCCAAAGCGCGCCGTGAACTCGAGCGGGTAGATGCCCTGCCCGTTCACGATGCAGTTCACGTCGATGTAACCGACGTAGCGCTCGTCGCGCAGCTTCTTCTCGAGTTTCGCGAGCGTCGCGGCGAATACCTTGTTCGGCCCGCTCCAGTACATGCAAGTGCCCATCTCACCGGTCGCGGGGCCGATGTTGCCGGGGAACAGCGGCTTGTGCTCGAAGTTCACGTTGATGGGCATCATGAACTCGTGTCCATTGAAGAACGCGCCCACCGCCATCTCCACGCCACGCATGCGCCGCTGGAGCTGGAAGATCTTCACGGTATCGGCGTACACGGCCTTGTACGAGCGCAGCACGTGGATCACGTCCTTGCCATCGTCTTCCTGCCCGACGAACAGCAGCCGCTTGATGTTCTGTGCCTCGCCGCTCGGCTTGATGACGTAGGCGGCCGGGTGCGCCTCGACGTAGGCGATGGCCGAGTCGAAGTCGCTGAACTCCTGGAAAGGAATGATCGCGACGCCGTGCTTCTTCAGCTCTTCCTGGCCGAACGTCCGGTCGTCCTCCAGCCGGTCGGTGTACGGCGTCCCGCCGACGACGGCCTTGCCCTGCTTGCGCACGCGGTCCGCCATCTCGCCGTGTCCGAGCACGTCGTCGAACACGACGACGTCGGCCCAGTCGACGTGCGGCTCCCACTCGTCCACCTTCGGCACGAAGCCGTCGCCGATGTCCTTCTCGACCGGGTTCGAGATGAAGTAGCGAACGTCATTGCCCTCCGCCGTGACGCGCCAGGCGATGTCGCTGATCAGGCCATCATAGGATACGAACAGGAATTTGGCGGGCATTCAGATCGATATCTGCAGTAGAAAGTAATGGTCGATCAAAAGTGCCGCAAACAGGAAGCCGAGGTACGTGATGGAATACTTGAACGTGGCGTACGCGCGTTCGAGGTCGTCCGGGTTGCGGCGCATCTGCAGCACGTAATACAGGAAAATCGCGTCCAGCACGACGGCCGTCGCGAGGTAGATCAGCCCGCTCATGCCGATCAGGTATGGCACGATCGTGATGACGGTGAGCAGGATCGTGTACAGCAGGATGTTGAGCCGCGTGTAGTCCTCGCCGTGCGTGACCGGGAGCATCGGGATGCCGACCTTCGCGTACTCTTCCTTGCGCGCAATCGCCAGCGCCCAGAAATGCGGCGGCGTCCAGATGAAGATAATGAGGAACAGCAGGAGCGCGCTCGCGTGTACGTCGTTCGTCACGGCCGTCCAGCCGAGTACAGGGGGCGCCGCGCCGGCCGCGCCGCCGATGACGATGTTCTGCGGCGTCGCCCGCTTCAGGAACACCGTGTAGACGACCGCGTAGCCGATCAGCGAGAGGAACGTCAGCACGGCCGTGAGAGGGTTCACGAACAGCCAGAGCACGAGCATCGATGCGAAGCACAGCACGCTGGCGAACGCGAGCGCGCGCGCCTCGGAAACGCGGCCCTGCGGCAGCGGCCGGCCGCGCGTGCGCAGCATGTGAATGTCGATGCGCGCATCGAGAACGTGGTTGAACACCGCGGCGCCCGAAGCGGCGAGGCCGATGCCCAGCGTGCCGAGCAGCAGCGGGCCGGCGCCCGGCCAGCCCGGCACCGCGAGGAACATGCCGACGATTGCGGTGAAGACGATCAGCATGACCACCCGCGGCTTCGTCAGCTCGTAGTAGTCACGCCAGTCCGTGTAGGTTTCTACGTTTGCACTCATAAGCCGGAATCATCAACCGATGCGTGAGAGTTTCAGCAGGCGTTTGAGGTCGGCCACGATATCCTTCGGCGCGAGGTCGGGGGGGAAGTACATCACCAGGTTGCCAATCGGGTCGATCAGGTAGTAGCCGCCGGGCCGTGCGCCGGCGGGTGTTTTTGTGCCGATCAGGTCGGCGAGCCCCCCGTCATGCAGCGCCACCAACCCCTCGTGTTCTGCTGCAAGAAACACTGTATCGGGCGCTTCGGGGCCGTGCAAGAAAATCCGGCCCAGCCGATCCATCTCGCGGCCGAGCATCAGCCGCATCTGGCGGGTCGTGTACAGGCCGTCGCGGCATTCGGCCTCGCAGGGACCGTCGTGGGCGTAAAGCAGCAGCCAGGCTCCGTCGTGCAGCGCGGCGAGCGGCGCGCCGTCGACCTCGGTGTCGACGTTGACGTAGGGCTCGAGCAGCACGCCGTGATTGGCGCGGCCTTCGGGCTGCAGGTCGCCGCCCTGGTAGTACAGCCATGCCGCGACCGCGAGGGGGCCGAAGAAGATGACGGCCAGCAACCCCAGTTGCCGTCGGCCGCGCGGATCCGGTCGATCAGTCATGTTCACGCTCCCGGCGCCGGTAGTGCCACACGAGCAGGCCCGCGAGGACGGCGCCCATAGCAAACCATTGCAGCGCATAGCCGAAATGCTTGCCCGGCCCCATCTCCTCCGGCACCCAGTGGCGGACGAAGCCATCGTCGTCGTGCGGGTCCATCAGCAGGACGAAGGGGCGCACCTCGCGGCCCAGCGCGATGGCAATGTCCTCGGCCGTCGGGTAGACCGCGACCTTCGGCCACGCCGTCGACGCGGGGATGGACTCACCGAGACGCATGCCGGGCCTCGGCAGCGAGCCGGCGCGGCCGCGTACCGTGACGCGCGCCGGCGGCAGTGCGAGACTGCGCGCCACCTCGGAGAGGTCCGGCTGCAGCCCGCCCTTCTCCATCCACCCGCGATTGACCAGCAGGAGCGGTTCGTCGGCGGCGATCTCGAGCGGCGTCACCACGTAGTAGCCGTAGCGGCTGTTCAGGATGATGTTGTCGAGCAGGAACTGGTACTCGCCGTCCCAGTGCCCCGTGGCCTGCAGCGGCTGGTAGGGGTGCACCTCGTCGCCGCCGTAATAGGTGGAGAACGTGCCGGGTTCGCCCCAGGCTTCGCGCGCCTCCAGCTTCTCCAGCCCGCGGCTGATCTGCCAGGCGCACAAGCCCGCGAACTGCAACACGAGCAATGCGCCGGCGGCGAACGGCAGCCAGCCGGGCAGCGAATTTTTCGTCGGGGGGTTCACGCTATACTGAGACTTCGACATCGAACGGGCCGCGTATGAAAAGCATCGTCATCGTGCTGCTGGCAGCCATCGTCATCAGCCTCGGCTCGGGGCTGTTCTTCCTGACGAAGGACCGGCAGGACTCCACCCGGATGCTGAAGGCCCTGAAGATCCGGGTGGCCCTGTCGGTCGTGCTGATCCTGTTCCTGGTCGCGGCCTTCTGCTTCGGCTGGATCAACCAGGGGTGACGCGTCTCGGGACGGGTTACATCCAGTAGACGAAGACGTACAGTCCCACCCAGACCACGTCGACGAAGTGCCAGTACCAGGCCACCGCCTCGAACGCGAAATGCTTGTCGGGCGTGAAGTGCCCTTTCATGACCCTGAGCCAGATGACCAGCAGCATGATGGCGCCCAGCGTCACGTGCATGCCGTGGAAGCCGGTCAGCATGAAGAACGTCGACCCGTAGATGCCGGTCGTGAGCTTCAGGTTCATGTGCTGGTAGGCCTCGATGTATTCCTCCGCCTGGAAGAACACGAAGATGAAGCCGAGGATGAAGGTCAGCGCGAGGAAGGCCTTCAGAACGCCGCGATGGCCTGAAATCAGGGCGTGGTGCGCGATCGTCACCGTGACCGAGCTCGTGAGCAGGATCGCGGTGTTGATGAGCGGCAGGCCGAACGGGCCCATCTTCTCGAACTCACCGCCGACGTTGGCCGGGCCGTTCGTCGGCCAGGTGCTTTCCCAGCCGGTCCACAGCAACAGGTTCGTGAAGAAGTTGTTGCTGTCGCCGCCGAGCCACGGGATCGACATGTTGCGGGCATAGAAAAGCGCGCCGAAGAACGCCGCGAAGAACATGACCTCGGAGAAGATGAACCAGAACATGCCCATGCGGAACGATTTGTCTACCTGCGCGTTGTAGAGACCGCCCTGGTTCTCGCCGATGACGGTGCCGAACCAGCCGACGACCATCGTGATGATCGTCGCGAAGCCCAGCATCATCACCCAGAAGCCGAGGTCGCCGCCGTTCAGCCAGGTGGAAACGCCGACCATGAGGAACAGAAGGCCGATGGAGCCCACGATGGGCCAGTGGCTGCCGTGCGGTACGTAATAGTGGTCGTGTGAGGTTGAGGACATGTGTGTTCTCTTGGCTACTTCGCCGACAGGCGGACGGTGTCATAAAAAGTGTACTGCAGCGTGATCGTGTCGACGTAGTCCGGCAGGTCCGGGTCGACGATGAACTGCAGCGGCATCGGGCGCTCTTCGTGCGCGGCGAATGCCTGGCTCGTGAAACAGAAGCACTCGAGCTTGCGAAAATGTTCGCTCGCAGAGATCGGGGCGACGCTGGGAACGGCCTGTGCCACCTTGTCGTCACCGGTCAGGTTGCGGGCGGTGAACGTGGCGAAGTTCAGCTGACCGGGGTGCACGTCCATGCTCGGCACGTCGGCGGCGAACTCCCAGGGGGCATACTCGTTCGTCTGCGTGATGAACTCGACGCGCACGGTACGCGTGAGGTCGGGCGCCTCCGCCACGACGGCGGCCTCGGTGTTCGTGCGGCCGCCGAAGCCGGTGATCTCGCAGAACACGTCGTACAGCGGCACCAGCGCGTAACCGAAGGCAAAAAACGCCACGACCCAGCCCCCGAGGACCAGGATCAGCGACCGGTTTGTCTGCCTTTGCCCGCTCATGGAATCAGCTGTTCAGCACGCCCGAGAGGATGAAGCCGAAATAGAAGACCAGGACGACGCCGAGCAGCATCAGCGCCGTGCGGCGGATCTTGCGTTTCGTCTCCTGGTCGATCTCGGTCATCACGGGTTTTCCTGCGGGAACGCGACCGTACGGTCGACGTGCACCGGCTCGTTGAACGTGTGGTACGGCGCCGGCGACGGCACGGTCCACTCGAGACCACGGGGCGCCTCCCAGACCTTGCCACTGGCGTGCGCGCCCTTCTTCGACGTCAGCAGCACGTAGACGAAGATGAGCTGCGAAAGGCCGAAGCCGAAAGCACCGATGCTGGCGACCAGGTTGAAGTCCGCGAACTGCGTCGAGTAGTCCGGTATGCGGCGCGGCATGCCGGCGAGCCCGAGGAAGTGCATCGGGAAGAACGTGACGTTCACGAAGATCGTCGAAAGCCAGAAGTGCAGCTTGCCGGCGCGCTCGCTGTACATGTGGCCGGTCCACTTCGGCAGCCAGTAGTACGCCGCGGCCATCAGCGCGAAGATCGAGCCGGGCACGAGCACGTAGTGGAAGTGCGCCACGACGAAATAGCTGTCGTGGTACTGGATGTCGGACGGCACGATCGCGAGCATCAGGCCGGAGAATCCGCCGATCGTGAACAGGAAGATGAAGCCGATGGCGAACAGCATCGGCGTCTCGAACGTCATCGAGCCGCGCCACATCGTGGCCACCCAGTTGAACACCTTCACGCCGGTCGGGACGGCGATCAGCATCGTCGCGAACATGAAGAACATCTGGCCGGTCAGCGGCATGCCCACCGTGAACATGTGGTGCGCCCACACGATGAAGGACAGGAACGCGATCGATGCCGTCGCGTACACCATCGAGTCATGGCCGAACAGCGGCTTGCGCGAGAACGTCGGCAGGATCTCGGAGACCACGCCGAACGCCGGCAGGATCATGATGTAGACCTCGGGGTGGCCGAAGAACCAGAAGATGTGCTGGAACATCACCGGGTCACCGCCGCCCGCCGCCAGGAAGAAGCTGGTGCCGAAGAACTGGTCCGTGAGCAGCATCGTGACGGCGCCCGCGAGTACCGGCATCACCGCGAGCAGCAGGTAGGCGGTGATCAGCCACGTCCAGACGAACATCGGCATGCGGATCAGCGTCATCTCCGGCGTGCGCATGTTGATGATCGTGACGATGATGTTGATCGCACCCATGATCGAGCTGATGCCCATCAGGTGAACGGAGAAGATCAGGAACGGGAACGCATTGCCCGTCTGCAGGACGAGCGGCGGGTACATCGTCCAGCCGCTGGCGGGGCCGCCACCCGGCATCAGCAGCGTGGACAGCAGGATTCCGAATGCGACCGGCAGTATCCAGAACGACCAGTTGTTCATGCGCGGCAGCGCCATGTCCGGCCCGCCGATCTGCATCGGGATCATCCAGTTGGCGAGGCCGACGAAAGCCGGCATGACGGCGCCGAAGACCATGATCAGCGCATGCATCGTCGTCATCTGGTTGAAGAATTCCGGGTGCACGAACTGCAGGCCCGGGATCGCGAGCTCGGAACGGATGACCAGCGCCATCAGCCCGCCGATGAAGAACATCACCAGGCTGAAGATCAGGTACATCGTGCCGATGTCCTTGTGGTTCGTCGTGAACAGCCAGCGCTTGATGCCCTTCTCCGGGCCGTGGTGATCGTGCACGTCGTGCGAATCTGCTACGGCAGTACTCATGTCCTTGTTACTCCAAGCCTGACTGGTTGCTGGCGAGCGTCACGTCCGTCGTGCCGCCATTACTTGCGACCCATTCGTTGAACGCGGCCTCCTCGACGACCTCGACCACGACCGGCATGTAGCCGTGGTCCTTGCCGCACAGTTCCGCGCACTGGCCGCGGTACGTGCCGGGCGTCGCGGCCCGGAACCAGGTTTCGTTGACCATGCCCGGGATCGCGTCCTTCTTGATCGCGAGGTCCGGCACCCACCAGGCGTGCAGGACGTCGTTCGACGTCAACAGAATGCGCACCTTCGCGCCGACCGGCACGACGAGGGGGCGGTCGACGTCGAGCAGGTAGTTGTCGACCGTGAACGGGTCGATGCCGGCGTCCTTCGTGCGTGCCTCGAGACTCGGGCGGGCCAGCGAGGAATAGAACTCGACGTCCTGGTCCTGGTACCTGTAGTGCCACTTCCACTGGTAACCGGTAACGACGACCGTCAGGTCCGGCTTCCGCGAGTCCTCGAGCTTGATCATGGTCTCGGCGGCCGGGACGGCCATGAAGAGCAGGATCAGGACCGGGATGATCGTCCAGATCACCTCGGCGAGCGTGCTGTGCGAGAACTTCGCGGGCACGGCGCCGGCCGCCTTGCGGTGCTTGATCAGCGAGATGATCATGACGCCGAAGACGACGATGCCGATGACAGTGCAGACCCAGAAGGCCATCATGTGCAGGCTGTAGGTTTCGGCACTGAGCTCGGTCACGCCGACCGGCATGTTGACTTCCCAGTCCGCGCTGGCCGCCGCTGCCCAGAAAAGCCCGAGCAGGCCCGTTACGGTTTTTCGAATCATTGATGGTTCACCCTGCGGGCCCCGGGGGCCGTCGCATTCCGTCCGCACCCCCCGTGCCGTATCTGGCGATACGAGCCGGCACCGCGCGCTGCGGGCGCGGTGTCAGCAGCTACATCGGGTGGCGTGACAAGATGACCGGCAGCACACGCTGACCGGCGAAAAAAAGCGCGCAAAGTGTACTGAAAGGCCGGCGGCCATGCAATCCTGAGGTCTCCGGATTGGGGATGAAAATGATTTGCTTTACAGCGACTTAGCCTGTCGGTGCGATTCTGTAACAAATCACCGTCGGGTCAGCGCGGCCGGCGCCGGACCGGGATCGAGCCGGGGTCGATGTGCACGTCACCGCTCGGTGGTCCGCCCCGGCCCCAGCAGTGGCCGTAGACGAGTTCGAAGCCGACCTCGACGGAGTCGCCGCCGGATGCCGCCGCCAGTGCGTTACGCAGGCGGGCGATCCGGCCACGACCGGTCAGGGATTTTCGTCGTTCCGCCAACGAGTTACGGCTTCCGCTCGCCGTCAGGTCGCGGAACAGGGCGTCGATCGAGGCATAGTCGACGCGGAGCCGGTCGACGTCGAGCACCGGGTCCCGGAGGCCGGCGCGGACCAGCGCGTCGCCGACGTCGTGCATGTCGGGGAAGCCGGGCACGTGGGCGTCATCGTCGACGGCGGCCCAGGCGCGCCGCAGCTCGAGCAGGCTGTCGGGTCCCAGCGAGGCGAACGCGAACAACCCGTCCTTCCGCAGCACGCGGCAGACCTCCGCGGCGAGCTCGGCCGGGTCGTCGAGGTGCGGCAACAACAGGTTCGAGAACACGACGTCGACGCTGCTGTCCGCGAACGGAAGGGCGCGGGCATCGCAGCAAACGTACCCCGAGCGCGACAGGAAGCGGCGTCGCCGACGCGCGACGTTGAGCATCGCGGGCGACGCGTCGACGCCGATCACGCGGGCGCCGCGGAAGCGCTTCTCCAGCGGCATGATTGCGGCGCCGGTGGCGCAGCCGAGGTCGACGACGCGTTTCGCATCGACGGTGACGGGCGCGAGCCGCGCGAGCAAACCCTCGCGCGTGTGGGCGTGAACGAAGTCGGCCGAGTCGAACACCGCCGCCGCGCGATCGAAGCGGCGTCGCGCGTGCGCGGTGTTGATGATCGGTGTCGGGGGCACTAAGGCGGGCGTGGCGGTGACGGGGTGCGGCTACGGTAGCATGCTTTTCCGGGCGCAGCGGCCGGATTCGGGGGTCGCACGTCGCGGCGTCGATCGGTCACGTTGCGGACATGTTGACCGAGGTTCGCCGGCAGCTCGTCGCCGCGGCACGCTGGCTGGAGCAGGAACTGATGCCGGTGTCCTGCGTGTTCTGCGGCGAACCCGACGGCGGCAGCGGTCGCTACGTCTGCGACGGGTGCGCGGCGGACCTCGTGCGCAATGCGCCCGCCTGCCGCCGCTGCGCATTGCCGCTGGCCGCGGCGTCGGACCTGCCGTGCGGCGCGTGCCAGGTTCGGCCGCCACCGTTCCACACCGTCGTGGCGCCGCTCGTCTATACGTACCCCGTCGACGTCGCGATCCGGCAGTTCAAGTTCCATCGAAAGCTCTGGTACGCGCCCGGCTTCGCCGAGATTCTCGTTGCGGCCGCGGATGCGCTGCCGGCCTCGATCGACGCGGCACTGCCCGTGCCGCTGCACCGGCTGCGGCAGGTGCGCCGGGGCTTCAACCAGGCTATCGAACTCGCGGCGCCGGTGGCACAGGCGCGCGGCTTGCCGATGATCCGGAACGTCGTCCGGCGGCGGCAGACGCCGTACCAGTCGGGGCTTCCGGCGGCGCACCGCCGCCGCAACCTGAAGAACGCGTTCGCCGTGCGCGGGCGCATCGACGCGCGGCACGTGCTGATCGTCGACGACGTCCTGACGACGGGGGCGACCTGCCGGCAACTGGCGCTGCTGCTGAAGCAGCACGGGGTCGGTTCGGTCAGCGTCCTCGCGCTGGCGCGGGCGATTACGGATTGAAGCTGTAGTGCAGGACGATGCCGATGAAGACGACAAGCCCGATGCGGTGGTTTTCGAGAAACGCCTGGAAGCAGGCGGACGGCTGGCGGGCTCGCGCCAGCCACAGGTGCCGCGCCATGAGGCAGGCTGACAATGCGACAGACAGGTAGTACCAGAACCCCATGTCGGTCCGCAGCCCGATGAACACCAGCGTCGCGAGCATCAGCGCCTGCAGCCCGCCGATCACGAACAGGTCCATGTCGCCGAACAGGATCGCGGTGGACTTGACGCCGATCTTCTGGTCGTCCTCACGGTCGACCATGGCATAGAACGTGTCGTAGATGACGGCCCAGATGAGCGCGGCGGCGAACACCAGCCAGCCGATCACCGGGACTTCGCCGAGCTGGGCGGCGTACGCCATCGGCACCGCCATGCCGAACGCCGCGCCGAGGATGAACTGCGGCACGGACACGAAGCGCTTGATGAACGGGTAGACGATCGTGAGCCCGGCACCGATCGCGGCGAGGATCTGCGCCGGGCGATTCAACATCGCGGCAAGCCCGATCGCGATCAGGCCGAGCGCGGCAAACAACGTCAGCGCTTCGAGCGGTGCGACGGCGCCGGACGCGATGGGCCGGTCGCGCGTGCGTTCAACGTAGGGGTCGATTTTCCGGTCCGCGTAGTCGTTCATCACGCAGCCAGCCGAGCGCATCACGAACACGCCGATAACGAACACGACGAACAGGCCCTGGTCCGGGTGACCGTCGCCGGCGAGCCAGAGCGCCCACAGCGTCGGCCACAGCAGCAACCAGTAGCCGATGGGCTTGTCGATGCGCATCAGCCGGCCGTAATTCGACAGCTGCGTGCGCAGGTGCGGCGGCAACCATTCCGCGGGTGATTTCATGCGCCGGAGTGTACGTGACTGACGGACAGCGTTGCAGGGCTAATTGGGGTGGCGGGGCGACCGGTTTTCGTTGGAGCCTCCGTCCAATATCGTATGACCCTCATGAATCCGGCGCGGCGGATCGAAACCGCGATGCCAGTATTCGTGATCAGCCTCCCCGGCGAGCGCGATCGCAGAGAGCACGTACGCAGCCAGCTCGACGCGGCCCGCGTGACGTTCACGTTCTTCGATGCCATTGGTGGCGAAGCCGTCGCGTCGGGCTATTTCAAGGGGCTGGATGAAGAGGAGTTCGTCCTCAACTGCGGCCGGCGCGTCGTTCCCGGCGAGGTCGGCTGTTTCGCGAGTCACCGGGAGCTGTGGAAGCGCGCGGCGGAAACGAATACGCCGATCGCGATTCTCGAAGACGACTGCGCCTTGACGCCGGCGTTCCCGCGGGCGCTGCAAGTCGCGTCCTCGCTGATCGGGAAGCTGGGCTTCATACGGTTGCAGAGCGACCTGCGGGCACGGAAAGTTGCGGTCGGGCGCCGAGTGCCGTTCGTGGTGCAGCGTTTCACCAAGCCGCCGCATGGGCTGATGGGTTACTGCATCTCGCCGGACGTCGCCCGTATGTTCGTCAACGACACCCGCATTCTCGACGCGCCGGTCGACGTCTACGTGAAGAAATTCTGGGAGCACGGCCAGCCACTCTACGCACTGACGCCCTACAGCGTTTGCGCTTCCAGGCTCTGCGCGACGACCGGCATCATCGGCCGGAAAAAGCACCCCAAGCCGCTGCCGGTCGCGGCGCACCGCTTTGCGCGCAAGTGCGCGTGGATCGTCAAGCGCATCGGCGCGAACCGCGCATTCCGGCGGCGCGAGGCTGCCGGCCGGAACACAACTACGTTGCCAGTTGCGACTGGCGCGCGGCACGAGGGGGGCTAAGGATTTATCGCGGGTGTACGCTGGCGCTCCGCCTCATAAAGATGAAACACCGCGAGATCCCAATCCATCCGGTCGCCGGCATACCATTGAGAAACACAGGTATCGTCGTCGATGCCGAGCCGCTCGAAGCGGTGTCTCAGCCACGCGGTGGGGTCTTCGCCGCGGGGCACCGGGCGTAGTGCCGGTTCGTTGCTGAGCAGCACGCCTTCCGGGTCCCGGAACTCGACGTTACCGCGGAAACGTCGCGTGCAGGTAAAGCCGCCCTCGTGCACCAGCCGGTGATGATGGCGGCAGAGCAGCACGAGGTTCCCGAGGCTCGTTTCTCCGCCGTTCGCCCAGTGCTCGATGTGGTGCCCGTCCACGAACCGGGTGTGCGTGCAGCCCGGAAACCGGCAACCCTTGTCCCTCGCGATCAGCGCGCGACGCATCGGTGGCGGAATCGTGCGGGACTTGCGGCCGATGGACAGCGGCTCGCCTTTCGGGTCTTTCACCAGCCGCACCAGCGAGGCATCGCAGGCCATGCGGCGTGACGTTTCCGCGGTATCGCCCGGCCCGTTCTCGAGGCACGACGTTTCCGCGGTAACGTGGCGATCGCACTCATCAGTTGCCGCCAGCGTTTCCGCGGTAACGTGCACCACCACCTGGTGCCGGTCGGCGGTGTCGCAGGCCACGTTCTCCGAACCGAGGTAGCCCTCGGCGATCTCGGCCAAGGCATCCGCCCGCCGCGCCGAGATCGTCTCCCGCGTTTCCGCGGTAACGTCTTCGCTTCCGTCGTCCGACGTTTCCGCGGTAACGTCCGGCTGCTGCTCGACGGCCGCTTCCAGTGCTTTCAGCACCAGCGCCCCCTGTTCCGGCGACAGCCGGGCCTCGATCACCAGCATGCCGTCCTCGTCGGTGTGGTAGTGAAGAGCGCGAGTTGAATTAGGACCTTTCTTCTGTGCGGCCCGGAGCCGGCACTCGCGGCGATAGAGCCGCACCAGCTTCTCGACGTGGTACGCCGTGCCGTGCTTCGCGATCATCATCAAATACTCTTCGTTCTCCGGCGCGGCCACCCGGGTCATGGCCCGCACCTTCGAGTAGCTGACCCGGCCCTCGGCGAACGCGGTCGAGATCAACGGCAAGCCGGCCAGGGCATTCGCCACCCGGATCTTCTCGCGGGCGGCGTTCAGGCCGATGCCGCACTTGAGGTTCAGCCAGTGCGCACAGGAGTGCAGGCCGAGGCGTTCCCAGCAACGGTCGGTGTCGAACTCCCGCAGCAAGGAGAGAAACTTCGCCTCGAGGGCGTAACGGTAGGCACACAGTTCGGTGAGTTCGCGGGCGAGGGCTTCAGCGCGATCCCGCGCGGGATTGGAGCGGACGGCAGCCATGACATTCCTCCCTGAACGAATACTGTGAATGCGTACAGTATACAAGATAAGTCATTGGCAGGAAACGAGAAAATGACCCGATCAGCCGGCTTTCAAAGGGCAATTCGGTCAATGATGTCAGGGCTGTTTTCCAAGGGTGAAAAGACCATGGTGCCGAAAAATAAACCTGACACCTTTTTGTGACACCTTTTTGGATCGTTACACCTTCCCGTAATGCCCGCGACTGCCCAGCCAGCGGCGCACGATACGTTCCGCGTTCTCCGGTGCGCGTCGCTCGAGCTGCTCCGCCGCGACCTGCACCTTCGGCATGAGTGACGCGTCGCGGCCGAGGTCGGCGACGCGGTAGTCCGGCAGGCCGGTCTGGCGCGTGCCGAGCAACTCGCCCGGGCCGCGCAGTTCCAGGTCACGCTGTGCAACCACGAAACCGTCGTTCGATTCGCGCAGTACCGCAAGCCGGCTCTTCGCGAGCTGGCCCAGCGGCGGCTTGTACATCAGCACGCAGTGGCTTTGGGCCGCGCCGCGGCCCACGCGCCCGCGCAACTGGTGCAGCTGCGACAGGCCCATGCGTTCCGCGTTCTCGATGATCATCAGGCTCGCGTTCGGCACGTCGACGCCGACCTCGATCACGGTCGTCGCGACCAGCAGCTGAATCAGCCCCTCCTTGAACGCACGCATGCCCTTTTCTTTCTCCGCCGGCCGCATGCGACCGTGCACGAGCCCGACGCGCACGTCCGGCAGCGCCTCGGTGAGCATCGCGTAGCTCGCCTCCGCGGCCTGGTAGTCGAGTAGCTCGGACTCCTCGATCAGCGGGCACACCCAGTAGGCCTGCCCGCCCGCCGCGCAGGCGGAATGCACGCGCTGCACGACCTCGTCGCGGCGCGTGTCGGGAATCGCGACCGTCTGCACCGGCTGGCGGCCTGGCGGCAGCTCGTCGATGACGGACGTGTCGAGATCGGCGTAGGCCGCCATCGCGAGCGTGCGCGGGATCGGCGTCGCGGTCATGACGAGCTGGTGCGGGTGGCCGCCCGGCCCCGCACCCTTGTCACGCAGCGCCATGCGCTGGTGCACGCCGAAGCGGTGCTGTTCGTCGATGACAATGAGGCCCAGGTTCGCGAACTCGACGCCCTCCTGGAACAAGGCGTGGGTGCCGACGACGACGGATGCAGTACCGTCGGCGATTGCCGCGAGTGCCTCCCGCCGCGCGCTCGCCTTCTGGCTGCCGGACAGCCACGCGGGTTCGATGTCCAGCGGTCGAAACCAGTCGCTGAAACTTCGCCAGTGCTGCTCCGCGAGCAACTCGGTCGGCGCCATGATCGCGGCCTGCACGCCGTTCGCCACGGCTTTGCGGCAGGCGATCGCGGCGACGACGGTCTTGCCCGAGCCGACGTCTCCCTGGATCAGGCGCATCATCGGGTGCGGCCGCGCGAGGTCGGACAGGATCTCGCCGGTGACGCGCTGCTGCGCGCCGGTCAATGCGAACGGCAATGCCGCCACGAACGCATCGACCTCGTCCTTGCCGCCAGTCAGCGCGGGCGCGGCCTCGGTGGCCGCCAGCGCGCGCAGCCGCTTCAGGCTGAGGTAGTGCGCGAGCAGTTCCTCGAACGCGAGGCGCTGCTGGCAGGGATGTTCGCCCGCAGCGAGCATTGCCACGTCGGCATCCGGCGGCGGGTTGTGCAGCATCTCGATCGCGTCGGCGAGCGGCGGCATCGATAATTTCGCCAGCGTGTCCACCGGCAGCAGTTCCTCCGGCGGCTCGCGGCGCATCTGCTTCAGCGCCTGGTTCACGAGGTTGCGCAGGCGGCCCTGCCCCACGCCCTCGGTCGAGGGATAGATCGGCGTCAGCGCGTCGTTGATCGCGGCATCCTGCCCGGCGCGGAGAATGCGGTACTCGGGGTGGATGATCTCGAGCCCGGCGCCGCCCTTGCGGACTTCGCCGTAGGCCGTCACGTGTACGCCCGCACGGAACTGCTCCTGCTGCGCCTTCGAGAAATAGAAGAAGCGCAGCGTGAGCTGGCCGCTGCCATCGCCGATGCGCACGAGCAGGTTGCGGCGGCCGCGGAACGCGACCTCGGACAACAGCACCTCGCCGCTCACGAGGCAGCGCATGCCGGCCGACAGTGCGCCGAGCTTCACGAGCTGCGTCCGGTCCTCGTAGCGCGCGGGCAGCAGGAACAGCAGGTCCTCGACCCGGTTCAGGCCGAGCTTCTCGAGCTTCGTGGCCAGCGCCGGGCCGACGCCGGCGAGTTGGGTCAGCGCATCAGAGAGCAAGAATCGCGTCTGCCTCGACATCGACGCCCTTCGGCAGCGAGGCGACGCCGACCGCCGCGCGCGCCGGGTAGGGTTCGGCGAAGTAACCGGCCATGACCTCGTTCACGGTGGCGAAGTTGCCGAGGTCGGTGAGGAAGATCGTGAGCTTGACGACGTCGTCGAGCGAGCCGCCCGCCGCCTCGGCCACGGCCTTCAGGTTCTCGAACACCTGCTTTGCGCGTGCCGCGAAGTTGCCGTCGACCACGTTCCCGGACGCCGGGTCGAGCGGGATCTGCCCGGACAGGAACACGAGGCCGCCGGTGCGGATCGCCTGTGAATAGGTGCCGATGGCCGCCGGTGCGGCGTCCGTGTGGATTGCGTGCTTGCTCATTCTCGCTCCGTGGTGTTCAGGCGCAGTCGCGGATGACGCGGATGACGTTCGGCATCTTGCGCACGTTGCGCATGATCTGTGCGAGATGCCGCCGGTCGCGTACCAGTAACAGGAACGACAGCATGGAGCAATCGTCGTGGCGCCCGAGCACTTCCACCTGTTCGATGTTCGAGCCGCAGTCGGCGATCGTGGCCGCGACCTCGGCGAGCACTCCGGTCTTGTTGCGCGTCTCGCACTGGATCTGGCTCTGGAACTCGCGCTCGATCTCCTGCTCCCAGGACACCGAGATCCACTTTTCCGGCTGCTTGCGGAAGTTGCTCAGGTTGCCGCACACGTTGCGGTGGATGACGACGCCGCGGCCGGAGCTCAGGTAGCCCATGACCTCGTCGCCCGGGATCGGGTAGCAGCACTTGGCATAGGAGACGACCATGCCCTCGGTGCCGGCGATCGTGAGGCTGGCCTGCTCGATCGTGGCGTCGCCCTCGACCTTGCTGCCGAGCAGGAAGCGCGCGGTCAGCGGAGCGAGGCGCTCGCCCAGCCCGAGCTGCTCGTAGAGTTCCGACGCGTTGTTGAAGCCGAGCTCCGTCAGCGCCTCGTTCATGCGGACCTTGCCGATCTTGCGAAGCGACGAGTCGAGATCCTTCAGTGAGCGGTCGAGCAGGCGCTTGCCGAGATCGATCGACTCGTTCGAGCGCAGGTTCTTCATGTACTGGCGGATCGCGGTGCGCGCTTTCGCCGTGCGCACGAACGTCAGCCAGTTCGGGTTCGGGTTCGCGTTGCGGCTCGTGACGGCCTCGACCGTCTGGCCGTTCGATAACTGCGTGCGCAGCGGCACGAGCGCGCGGTCGATCTTCGCCGCGACCGTGTGGTTGCCGATGTCGGTATGCACCGCGTAGGCGAAGTCCACGGTCGTCGAGCCCTTGGGCAGCGGCATGATGTCGCCCTTCGGCGTGAACACGTAGATCTTGTCGGGAAACAGGTCGACCTTGACGCTTTCGAGAAACTCTTCGGACGAGTCCGTCTTCTGCAGTTCCGCGAGGCTCGAGAGCCATTCGCGCGCGCGGCGTTGCGGCGTTGCGTCGACGCGGTCCTCCGCTTTGTACTGCCAGTGAGAGGCAACGCCGGACTCGGCGACGCGGTCCATGTTGCGGGTCCGGATCTGCACCTCGAGCGGCAGGCCCTTCGGGCCGAACAGCGTGGTGTGCAGCGACTGGTAGCCGTTGATGCGCGGGATCGCGATGTAATCCTTGAAGCGGCCCGGCATCGGCTTGTACAGGCCATGCACGATGCCGAGCACCTGGTAGCAGGTCGTCGGGTCGTCGACGATGATGCGGAAGCCGTACACGTCGACGACGTCGGACAGCAGGCGCTTCTTCTCCGCCATCTTCTTGTAGATGGAGTACAGGTGCTTCTCGCGGCCGATGACCTCCGCCTCGATCTCCTCGGCCTCGAGGGCAGTCTCGAACTCCTCGGAGATGCGTTTCACGATCTGCTTCTGCGTGCCCTTGCTCTTTTTCAATGCCTTGTCGAGCACGCGGTAGCGCATCGGGTACAGGTACCGGAAGCCGAGGTCCTCGAGCTCCACCTTCATGCGGTTGATGCCGAGGCGGTTCGCGATCGGGGCGTAGATGTCGAGCGTCTCGCGGGCGATGCGCCGCTTCTTTTCTTCCGGCATCGCGCCGAGCGTTTTCATGTTGTGCAGGCGGTCGGCGAGCTTCACGAGGATGACGCGGATGTCCTCGATCATCGCGAGCATCATCTTGCGGAAGCTCTCGGCCTGCGCCTCGGCGCGGGAGCGGAACTGGATCTGGTCGAGCTTGCTGACGCCGTCGACGAGCAGTGCCACCTCGTCGCCGAACTTCTCGCGGATGTCGTCGAGCGAGGCGTCCGTGTCCTCGACGACGTCGTGCAGAATCGCCGCCGTGATGGCCTGCGCGTCGAGGTGCATGTCCGCGAGTTCCTGTGCGACCGCGACCGGGTGGGTGATGTACGGCTCGCCGGTTTTGCGGGTCTGCCCCTCGTGCGCCGCGGCGCCGAAGTCATAGGCGCGCATGATCAGCGCCACCTGGTCGTCGGGCAGGTAGGTCTCGAGGGCGGCTACCAGCCGATCGAAGCCGCGGTCGCGCCGTAGCGCGGCGGGCAGCTTCGCGAGCAGGGTGGCGGCGTAGTCCATGGGTTGATCATACCGCTAACGCCGGGGCGTTTAGGAGCCCGGGCCGTCCTTCGGGCGCGGGACGTTGGCGTGCGGGCAGGCCGGCCCGCCTACCCGGCCGGGTACACGACCCCCGGCAGCCACAGCGCGAGCGACGGAAAGACCACCAGCAGCAACAACACCGCGACCAGTGGCACAAGGAACGGCAGCGTCGCGCGCACGCAGTCCTCGAAGCGCAGCCGAGACACTTTCGCGAGCACGTACAGCACCATGCCGACCGGCGGGGTCAGCAGGCCGATCATCAGGTTCAGCACCAGCACAATGCCGAGGTGCACCGGGTCGATGCCGACGGCGATTGCCACGGGCAGCACCAGCGGCGCGAGGATCGTGATGGCAGCGATCGTTTCCAGGAAGAACCCGACGACGAACACCAGCAGCATGATCAGCAACAACAACAACGTCGGATTGTCCGTCACGCCGGTGAGCAGCCCGGCGAGCTCCGCCGCCACCTGGTTCAGCGTCAGTACCCACGCGAATAGCGCGGCGGACGCCACGATCATCAGGATCGACGCGGTGATCTCGGCGGTCTCGACGAGGATGCGGCAGACGGTGCGCCAGTCCAGCGTGCGAAACACCAGCACACCGACCAGCAGCGTATAGACGACGGCGGCGACGGCGGCCTCGGTCGGCGTGAAGATTCCGAACACGATGCCGCCGATGATCAGCACCGGCGCGAACAGCGGCAGCGCCGCGCGGCCGAACAGGCCGGCGAGTTCCCGCACGCCGAAAGACCGGTCGCGCGGGTAGCCGCGGCGAACGGCGAGCACGTGCACCATGACCATCAGCGCCAGGGCCATCAGCAGGCCCGGCACCAGCCCGGCGGCGAAGAGCTGCCCTATCGACACTTCGGCCACGACGCCGTAAATGATCAGCGGCAGCGACGGCGGGATGATCGGCCCGATCGTCGACGAGGCCGCCGTGATGCCGACGGCGAAACCGCGGTCGTAGCCGGCATCGCGCATCGCCTTGATCTCGACCGCGCCGAGCCCGCCGGCATCCGCCACCGCCGCGCCGGACATGCCGGCGAAGATCATGCTCGAGCCGATATTGACGTGGCCGAGGCCGCCCGGTGCCCACCCGAACATCCCGCGGGCGAGCGCAAAGATGCGATCGGTAAAGCCGGACGCGTTCATCAGCTGGCCGGCGAGCACGAAAAACGGAATCGCGATCAGCGGGAAGCTGTTGATGCCGTTGATCATCGTGTGCACGGCCGCGCTCGCCGGGATGTCTGCCCCGATGAAGTACAGGAGCGACGCGACGCCGAGCGCAACGTGCACCGGCGTGCCGGCGAACAGCAGCGCAAGCAGAAGCGCGAGGACGAGCAGCAGTTCCATCAGCCGGCCGCTTCCTCGCTGCAGCTTGCCTCGAGCTCCGCGAGTATCTCCTCCGGCGACTGGCGCCAGCGCCGCCGGGCGCGGGCGATCGCAAAGCCGGTGCAGGCGATGAGCGCCGCGCCCACGACGAAGTACACGAGGGCCTTGGGCGCGTCGACGGAGACCATGCGCTGGTCCGTCACGCGCGCGAGCTGGATGGCGAGTACGCCGAGTACGAGGTGGTATGCGACACCCAGCACTTCCGTGCCCAGCGTAAGGGGCTTCAGGTTCTCGATGCGGGTGCGCCGAAACAGCACTTCGAGAAACAGGTGCTCACCCTTGCGCAGCGCGCCGACCGCGCCGACATAGGCAACGGCGATCAGCAGGTACCGCGCAATCTCCTCGGTCCAGCCGAGGCTGTCGTTGAGCACGTAGCGCGTGAAGAACTGCAGGAACACGACGACGAGCAGCGCCACGAACAGCACGAGTGCCGGCAGGTCCGCTACGTCAGGCAGTTTGCCGGGCCGCGAGCTCACTGGTCTGCCAGCGCCCGCAGGCGGGCGAAATATTCCTGCCCGACAGGCTTGCCGGCCGCGGCAAGGGCCGGCGCGAGCCTGCGGCGAAAGGCCTCCCGGTCGACGTCAACGACCGTCACGCCCTGCGCACGGAACCAGTCGGCGAGTTCGCGCTCCTGCTGGTCGATCTCCGCCGAAGCCCGGTCGCCGGCAGCGGCGAGCACGCGCAGCAATTCGGCACGTGTCGGGTCGTCCAGCCGCGCCAGCGCGTGCGATGAGGCAAGGATCAGCAGCGAGTTTGACATGTGGCCGGTCAGGCTGATGTGCGACTGCACCTCGTAGAAGCGCTTGAAGCGTATTGTCGTCAGCGGATTCTCCTGTGCATCGACCACGCCCTGCTGCAGCGCGAGGTACACCTCGGCGAACGGCATCGGCGTGGAGTTCGCGCCGGTGTTGTCGGGCATTAGCAGGTACATCGGCGCGTTCGGCACCCGGATCTTCAGGTTTCTCATGTCGTCGGGGTGACGGATCGGGCGGTTCGCGGTGACGTGGCGGAACCCGTAGTACACGAAGCCGGCGACCGTGATGCCGGTGGCCTCCCGGAAGTTGGTTGCGATCTCGTCGAACAGGCTACTGTTGCGGAAGGCTTTCCAGTGCGCGAAGTCGTCGATCGCAAACGGGTACTCGGCGATGGCGATCGGCGGGTACATCGGCGCGACCAGCGACGGTCCGGTGTAGATGACGTCGATGGCGCCGATGCGCAGCGCCTCGTTGAGTTCGACCTCATTGCCGAGCACCGACGCCGGGTAGACGCGGACACGGTATTGCCCACCGGTGAGTGCCTCGAACTCGGCGGCTGCCGCGAGCGCCTCCTGGTGGTAGGGCGAGTTGATTTCGTAGACGTGCGCCCAACGGATCTCGCCGCTGCTTCCCGGACGCAGCAACAGGCCGATCGCGGCGAAGGCCGCGACGCCGACCAGTAGCGCGCTTACGCGATAGCGGTGGAAGACGCCCACGGGAAAGCGACGGCGCCGCGAGCCGGACGCCGGCTCAACGATGCGGCGTGCTACCGCCGGTCGGGCGGGTCATGATCCGTGTGCAGGAGCAGGCGAGGCGGTCGGTGGTTCTCTCGCAGATCTTCTGCTGGCCCGGCGGACAGACGGCCGGGCCCTCGACGTCGCGCGCGGCTCTCGCGCTGTCATCGAGGCCCGGATCCGATGCGCAACCGGTGAGCGCCAGCGCTGCGAGGACCAACAGGGTTTTGCCGTTTGTCATGGTGGTACCCCCCTGAGCCGAGTCTAGTGCACGACACCGGTTTCCGCTAGCGAACCGCGCAGGGGCAGGGCCGGTGAGCCGGCCATGTCGGTCGACGGGTGATCAGTCCCCGATCGAGATGCCGCGGAGCGGCATCAGGTCGTCGGCGAGGTCCGGCTGCTGCAGCAGCTCCTCGGCCGGCGGCTGCTCGATCTCGTCGAGGATGGCCGGCGTGACGTGGCCGGCCGCAATTTCGCGCAGCGCGATCACGGTGGGCTTGTCGTTCTCGAGGTCGACCATCGGGTCGGCGCCGTGGGCGACGCGGCGCGCGCGCTTGGCGGCGACCAGCACCATCTCGAAGATGTTGTCGATGTTGTCGAGGCAGTCCTCGACGGTAATACGTGCCATGTCGGTTCCTTCGTCGGGGCCGATGGGGCCCGTTGAGTCGATGGCGGAAGACTAGTGGCCACGGCGGCCGGCAGGCCAGCCCATATAACCACACGTTATATAGCGGCCTTCCAAGACGCTGTTTTTATGAGGAATCCGCGGACCCGGCCGCCAGCCGCGCCACCATCTCCGCGGCGACCGGCGCTGCCGCGTCCGCGTCGTAGCCGTCGCGGCAGTCGAGATGCGCGATGCCGCCGTAGCGCATGCCGAGGTAGTCGAACGTGTCCCGGAACATCTCGACGAACGGCGCCGGCGCGTCCGGGTAGATGGACGTGCTGACGACGTAAGCCGTCTTTTCCCGCAGCCGCCGGCCCTCCGGCTTGAGTGCCGGCAGGTCGAGCAGGTCGCAGACGCGGTCGAGAAAGATCTTCATCGGCCCGTTCGGGCCGTACCAGTACACCGGCGTCGCGAACACGATGCTCTGATGGTCCAGCACGCGACGCATCAGCGGCTCGAAGTCGTCGTCGCGGTTCGAGTGCTCGTAGTCGTAGGGCGCAATCGCAAGCGGCGCGAGGTCGACGACCTCCACGTCCGCCTCCGCCGCGATCGTGTCGATGAGCCGCCCGGTGTTTCCGTGCCGCCGCCCGCTCGAGAACAGCGCGATCGCGGACGCGCTCACGTACCGACGATGTCCTCGACCGCGGCGCGCAGCGCGGGCTCGTTCGTCGACGTCGCCTCGCCGTGCCCGTCCACCACGGCGAGCAGCCGCGCCACGGCATCGTCCAGGTCGTCGTTGATGATGACGTGGTCGAACTCGCTCCAGTGGCTCATGTCGCCGAGCGCGTCGCGCAGGCGTCGCTGGATGACGTCCTCGGAATCCGTTCCGCGTGACCGCAGCCGCCGTTCGAGCTCCCCGACCGACGGCGGCATGATGAAGATCGACACGCACTCCGGCATCGCATCCCGCACCTGCCGCGCTCCCTGCCAGTCGATCTCGAGGATCACGCCGCGACCGTCGCCCAGGTGCCTCTCCACCTGTCGCCGGCACGTGCCGTACAGGTTGTCGAATACCTCGGCCGACTCCAGCATCTCGCCGGCGTCGCGCAGGCGCTCGAATTCGTCGCGCTCGACGAACAGGTAATCCACGCCATGCGCCTCGTTGCGGCGCTTGCGCCGTGTCGTGTACGAGATTGAGAAGCGCAGCTCCGGCCGGCTGGTTACCAGCGCGTGCACGAGCGTCGTCTTGCCGGCGCCCGACGGCGCAGCGATGACGAACAGGCGCGGTGCGTCGTCGCTACTCGACATTCTGGATCTGCTCGCGCATCTGTTCGATCAGCACCTTCAGGTCGACGGCGGCCTTCGTCGTCTCCGCGTCGGCGGACTTGGAGCCCAGCGTGTTCGCCTCGCGGTTCAGCTCCTGCATCAGGAAGTCGAGGCGTCGGCCGACCGGCTCGTCGCTCGCCACCGCGTCGCGGATCTCCTTGATGTGACTCTCGAGCCGATCCAGTTCCTCGTCGACGTCGAGCTTTTGCGCGACAAGCGCGAGCTCCGTCTCCAGCCGCGCGGGGTCGGCCTCGATGTCGAGCTTCTCGATGCGCTCCCGTTGCCGGATGCGCGTTGCCTCCAGCACCTCCGGCATGCGCGCGCGCACGGTGCCCGCGATGCGCAGCACCTCGTCACAGCGCGAGAGGATCATCTCCTCGATGCGCTCGCCCTCGCTGCGGCGCATCGAGGCCAGTGCCTCGAGCGTCGTCGCGAGCAGGGCGGCCGCTTCGCGCGCGAGCGGTTCCGCATCGACTTCCGTCGGCCGGATGACGCCGGGCCAGCGCAACACGTCCACCGGGTCGACGTCGTCGGCATCCGGCATCGCGTCGGCGATCTCGCCCAGTCGCTTCGCGAGCAATGCGACGAGGTCGCGGTCGAGCTGCATGTCGGACGACGCGTCGAGCGCGCGCCGGAAATTCAGCAGGCATTCCACCTTGCCGCGCTTCAGTCGCTCGCCGATGAGTTGCCGAAACGCCGCTTCGCTCGGGCGCAGGTCGTCGGGCATCTTGAACGTAATGTCGAGGTAGCGGTGATTCACCGCGCGCAGCTCGCAGGTCAGTGTCCCCGGCGCGGTTTCCGCCGATGCTCGCGCAAAGCCGGTCATACTGTGTAACATCGGCGTCCTTCTCCCGAATCCCCGGGGCATAGTAAAAGCCCCGGCAGCAGAACGAAACTCCATGCAGGTCGAATACGCCAAGATCTCCGCGCTCGGAGACCGGCAGGACAACCAGGATCGCGGCGCCGTCGTCGTCGCCAAGGAAGCGGCAATGTTGCTGGTCTTCGACGGCATGGGCGGGCATTCCGACGGCGCGCGCGCCGCCGAAACGGCGCTCAAGGTCGTGCAGGACCAGTTCACGTCGGCGAAACTGCCGGTGCTCGACCCGCAGGGATTCCTCTATACGGCGCTCGCGCGGGCGCACGACGCGGTCGTGGCGCTCGGCAAGGACGTGGCGGTGGACTTCCGTCCGCGTGCTACCTGCGCGATCTGCCTGATCCAGGAGCAAGGCTCGTTCTGGGCGCACATCGGCGACAGCCGCATCTACCAGGTGCGCGAGGGCCGGGTGTTGTCCCGTTCGCGTGACCACAGCCACGTCGAGGTGCTGATCCAGGAAGGCGCGATCAGCGAGGAAGAGGCGCAGGATCACCCGATGCGCAACTTCGTCGAGTGCTGCCTGGGCGGCGACGCGCCGGTGCCGGACATGACGATCACGCCGAAGCTGAGCCTCGAGAACGGCGACGTGCTGCTGGCCTGCTCCGACGGGTTGTGGTCCGGCCTGAGCGATGACGACATGGCCGGGATCGGTGCGCCTGGCGACGACAAGCTCGCCGACAACCTGAAGACCCTGAGTCTCAAGGCGTTGAACGCGAACTCGCCCTACAGCGACAATACGACGGGCGCGGCGCTACGCTGGCTCGGCCCCTGACCGGCGCGGTGGCGCCAGGAGATCGATGATCATGCGACCGAGCGGCCGTGACGCGGGCGAGATGCGCCCCGTGTCCTTTACCCCCGATTTCACGCGCCATGCCGAGGGCAGCGTCCTCGCGGCGTTCGGCGATACGCGCGTCCTGTGCACGGCCACGGTCGAGCCGCGGGTCCCGCCGTGGATGCGCAACCAGGGCACGGGCTGGGTGACCGGCGAATACGGCATGCTGCCGCGCGCGACGCACACGCGCTCGGCGCGCGAGGCGGCGCGCGGCAAACAGAGCGGACGCACGATGGAGATCTCGCGGCTCATCGGCCGTTCGCTGCGCGCCGTCGTCGATCTGTCCGCGCTCGGTGAGAACACGGTCACGCTCGACTGCGACGTGCTGCAGGCGGACGGCGGCACGCGCACGGCGTCGATCAGCGGCGCCTACGTCGCGCTGGCGCTGGCAACGCGTCGGCTCCACGCGAAGCGCAAGCTGAAGAAGAACCCGCTGCACGGCCAGGTGGCCGCGATCTCCGTCGGCATCTACCGCGGCGTGCCCGTGCTGGACCTCGACTACGAGGAGGACTCCGACGCCGAGACGGACATGAACGTGGTCATGAACGAGGCCGGCCGGTTCATCGAGGTGCAGGGCACCGCCGAAGGCCACGCGTTCACCGGCGACGAGCTCGCGTCCATGCTCGGGCTCGCCCGCGACGGCGTGGCGCACATCGTCGAAGCGCAGAACAAAGCGCTCGACGCGGCCGGCTGAGCCGGCCATGCCCGGGCCGACCACCCTCGTGCTCGCCAGCGGCAACCCCGGCAAGCTGAGGGAACTGGCCGAGCTGCTCTCGCCGCTCGGCGTCACGGTCGTGCCACAGTCCGACTTCGGCGTCAGCGAAGCCGACGAGACCGGCACCACGTTCGAGGAGAATGCGCTGATCAAGGCGCGGCATGCGATGCAGGCGACCGGGCTGCCGGCCGTCGCCGACGACTCCGGCCTCGGCGTGGACGCGCTCGGCGGTCGCCCGGGCGTGCACTCGGCGCGCTATGCCGGCCCGGGCGCGAGCGACGAGGCGAACGTCGACAAGCTGCTCGCCGAGCTCGGCGAGCGGGAGGACCGCGGCGCCGCGTTTCATTGCGTCGTGTGTTTCGTCGCGCCGAACCAGGACGAGCCTGTGTTCGCCCGCGGCGAATGGCGCGGCGAAATCCTGCGCGAACGGCGCGGCACCGGCGGCTTCGGCTACGACCCCGTGTTCCTCGACCCCGCGTCCGGGCGCGCGTCGGCCGAGCTCACGCCGGACGAGAAGAATGCCCGCAGCCATCGCGGCAAGGCGCTCAGCGCGCTGTCCGAGCAGCTGAGCCAGCGCTACGGCGCATGAACGCGCCGCCGCTCGCGCTGTACCTGCACTTGCCCTGGTGCGTGCAGAAGTGCCCGTATTGCGATTTCAATTCCTACACGGCCGGCGCGGACGCGCCGCGCGAGCGCTACGTCGACGCGATCGTCCGCGACCTGGCGCTCGAGGCCGGGCGGGTGCCGGAGCGCGACGTCACGAGCGTGTTCATCGGCGGCGGCACGCCGAGCTTCTTTCCGCCGGCCGCGATCGCCCGGATGCTCGACGCGGCCGCGGCGCATTTCCGGCTTGCGCCCGACGTCGAGATCACGATGGAGGCGAACCCGGGCACCATCGAGTTCGGTGACCCGGCGGGCTACCGGGCCGCCGGCGTGAACCGGCTGTCGATCGGCGCGCAGTCGTTCTCGGCCGGGGCACTGAAGACGCTCGGCCGCATCCACGGCGTCGGCGACATCCATCGCGCCGTCAGCGCGGCGCGCGCCGCCGGCTTCGAGCGCCTGAATCTCGACCTGATGCACGGCCTCCCGGGACAGGATGTCGACGCGGCACTCGCCGACCTGGGCGCCGCGCTCGCGCTCGATCCCGGCCACCTGTCCTGGTACCAGCTCACGCTCGAGCCGAACACCGTCTTCCACGCCCGGCCGCCGGCGGGGCTGCCGGACGACGAGCGGGCGTGGGCGATCCAGTGCGCCGGCCACGCGCGGCTTGAAGGCCACGGCTACCGCCAGTACGAGGTGTCGGCATGGTCGCGCCCGGGCGACGAGTGCCGTCACAATCGCAATTACTGGACGTTCGGGGACTACCTGGCGATCGGGGCGGGCGCGCACGGCAAGCTGACACTCGCGGACGGCGTGCGGCGCTACCGGAAGCCGGCAAACCCGCTGGGCTACCTGGATGACGTCGAGGGCCGGGATGCGCCGCAGCCCCTCGAGCCGCCGCTGCCGGACGAGGACCGGCTGTTCGAGTTCATGCTGAACGCGCTCCGGCTGCGCGACGGATTCCACGAGTCGCTGCTCGAGGAGCGGGCGAGGCTGCCCGCAGGACGGCTTGCCGGGAAGGCCGCCGGGGCGGTCGACCGGGGCCTCATCGAGCGCAGCGGCGCGGGCCTTTGGCGGCCGACGGCGCTGGGCCGGCGCTTCCTCGACGACCTCCAGGCGGCGTTCCTGCCGTGAGGGTTTATGCACAAGACCGGGGCGCGCCTGTATTTTTAGTGCGAAAGCCCAACGATTTCAGCCTGAGGCTCGCAAACCGGGTGTAAGTTTTTGATTTAAGACAGTTTCACAAAATGGCCATAAATTAGTCATATTGGCAGGCGGCTTTGAAAATCCGCACCTTAGGCCATTGGTTCAATTTCGATCCACAATGTTATCCACAGGTTCTGTGGATAAGATCGGCCCGCCCGGGGCGGGGCTTGCGGCCCTTGGGCCTTCCCGATATATTACGCGCCCTTTTGACGCGGCCCGTGCCGCAGAGAGCCCAGAAATGAAAGCCGACATCCATCCCGCGTACAACGAGATCAAGGTGACTTGCAGCTGCGGCAACGAGTTCACGACCCGTTCGACGCTCGGCGACGATCTGACGATCGAGGTGTGCTCTTCCTGTCATCCGTTTTACACCGGCAAGCAGAAGATCGTCGATACCGGCGGCCGGGTGGACAAGTTCCGCAAGAAGTACGGCCGGTAAGCCCGTATCCGGGCTCGGTCCCGGTTCTGCTATGCTCGCATGTCTGTCCGCCGGTGGTCGCAGCCACTCGGCGCCCCGGCCGGTCGCGCCGGGATCAGTACTGGACAACATAAGAGGATAACAATGAGCCAGGATGCTTTTCGCCTGACGAGCCCGGACGGGAAATCACTCGACCTTCCGATCCACCGCGGCACCTGCGGTCCCGACGTCATCGACGTCGCCACCCTGTACCGCGAGCAGGGCGTGTTCACCTACGACCCGGGCTTCGTGTCGACGGGCAGCTGCTCGTCGGACATCACGTTCATCGACGGCGAGAAGGGCATCCTGATGTACCGGGGCTACCCGGTCGAGCAACTCGCCGAGCACTCGAGCTTCATCGAGGTGTCCTACCTGCTGCTGCACGGCGAGCTGCCGACGGCGGAACAGCTCGCTGCATTCGACCGCACGATTCGCACGCACACGATGCTGAATGAGGGCATGCTGCGGTTCTTCAACGGCTTCCGCTACGACGCGCACCCGATGGCGATGCTGTCGGCGGTCGTCGGCTCGATGTCGGCCTACTACCACGACACGACGAACGCGGAAGACCCGGAGCACCGGGACATCTTCTCGCACCGTATCCTGGCGAAGCTGCCGACCATTGCCGCCGCGGCCTACAAGCTGAACATCGGCCAGCCGTTCATGTACCCGCGCAACGACCTGAACTACTGTGAGAACCTGCTGCACATGTTCTTCGCGGTGCCGGCCGAGCCCTACGAGATCGACCCGATCGCCGCCGAGGCGCTCGACCTGCTGTTCATCCTGCACGCCGACCACGAGCAGAACTGCTCGACGTCCACGGTGCGCATGGCCGGCAGCTCCGGCGCGAACCCGTATTCCGCGATCGCCGCGGGCATCGCGGCGCTGTGGGGGCCGGCGCACGGCGGTGCGAACGAGGCCGTGCTCAGCATGCTCGAGGAAATCGGCCATGCGAAGAACATCGGAAAGTACATCGAGAAGGCGAAGGACAAGAACGACCCGTTCCGGCTGATGGGCTTCGGTCACCGCGTGTACAAGAACTTCGACCCGCGCGCGACGATCATCCGCGAGATGTGCCACAAGGTGCTCGCGAAACTCGGCCGGAAGGACACGCCGCTGTTCGACCTGGCGCTGGAGCTCGAACAGGTCGCGCTGAACGACGACTACTTCAAGCAAAAGAACCTGTACCCGAACGTCGATTTCTACTCGGGTATCATCTACCGCGCGCTCGGCATCCCGACCTCGATGTTCACGGTGATGTTCGCGATCGGTCGTTCGGTCGGATGGACCGCGCACTGGCGCGAGATGATTTCGGACCCGAAGGGCAAGATCGCGCGCCCGCGCCAGCTCTACACCGGGTCGCCGCCGCGCGACTACGTGGATATCGCCCAACGCAAGTAATGCCACCCCGGGGCGCCGCTTGTGCCGGCGCCGCCGTGAGCTATGCTGTCCGGGGGTGCATCGATCCTGGGGAGCGACATGACCTGCCGCCGAGTCCTGATCTACCTGTCGGCCCTGGCCGTGCTCTGCGGTTGCGCCGGCATCAACGAGGAGCCGGCCGGCCCGGGCGTGTTCGGCCGGCCGCTGCCGGACTACCCCAAGTCCGAGCTCACGCGCCACCGCGAAGGCTGGGTCATCGTGCACCACGCCGTGGGCCGGAGCGGCCTGGTCGAGGGCGCGGACGTTTTCGAATCCAGCGGCAACCGGGCCTTCGAGAAGGCGGCGCTCGATGCCGTGCGCCGCTGGCGCTACGAGCCCGGCGATGCCCGCGAACTGAACGTGCTCGTCAACTTCGTCTTCGACTACCCGGTCGTCGAACTGTCGCGGAAGTTCGTCTCCCGAAACGCGAAGGTCCACGCGCTGATCGATGCCGGTGACCTGGACGGCGCGCAGGATGCCATCGAGCGTTTGCGCAAGGACCGGAACCTCAGCCCCTACGAGCTCGCCTATTCACGGCTGACGGAAGGCCGTGTTGCCGAAGCGCGCGGCGACGCGCGCGGCCAGCTGCAGGCCTTTCGGGCGGCAATGATCGACGACGGCCGCTGGCTGACGCGCGAAACCTACCTGTCCTGCCTGCGCGCGGTCGTGGCCCTGGAGGTCGACCAGGGCGACTACGCGTCCGCGCAGCGCGACTACGCATTGCTGATGGATTCGCCGGCGGGCCGCGAGAAGGGCGTCGTGCTCGGCGAGACGATGCAGTCCGTTGCACAGTGGTTGGCGGCGACCCCGGAAGAGAACCCGGGGCTGTGGGTCGTCGCGGACACCACGATCTCGGTGGAGCGCGAGCGCCCGCCGGCGGTCACCGAAGATCGTTACCCTCCACGCGCCGACGATCGCGCTGCGGCACCCCCGGCGCGGTCACCGGCGACGAAATAGGCTCAGGCCGTCAGTCGCAGCGCGACGTACGGCGCGAGGAAGAGCGCCATGATCGCGAGCTTGTAGCGGGCCAGGTAGGCGAAGGACTCGTTCCTTGCGGTCTGCTCGTCGACGTCGAACAGGCGGCTGCTGATGCGCCCCACCAGCCCCTTGAACAGCATCAGCGCCAGCGACGTGATGGCGTAGAACGCGATGTTGAGCACCAGCGCCCAGCCGAAGAAGGTCGTGAGTGTGTCCAGGGTCATGGACATCAGACTAGCAGATCATTCACGCGCGCAATATCCGCGCGCTGCATCGGGCGGCCGTCCACAGGGCTCAGCGGCGCCTGGCGCAACCCGTCGTAGGGGAACACGGTCGCCTGCACCGTGACGCCGTTGCACTCGAACTCGTAGCCTGCGAAGACGGCGCTGCGGTCCTTGCGGCTCTTCAGGCGACGCTCGTAGCTGCGTGACGACAGCCCGGTGCCGTCGAGGTGCGCGCCGATGGCCTCGGCACTGTCGCTGAAGACGTGCAGGTTCACGACGGAGTTCTCGTCGGCCGTGCCGTTCAGCACGGGCCCGACCAGCCGGGGTTCGAACGGTGCCAGGATCTGCATCGCGGTGACGGCCGTGGCCCGCAGGGCGCGGAGGACGTCGGCGTGGCTCTCGCCGCCAAAGATCTGGTGATAGTCCTCGATCGCGCGTTCGATCTCGCCGTTGCCCGGCAGCGAGCCGCGGTCGTTCATGCCAAGGCGCAGGGCGGCTTTGCGCTTGGCGGCGCCGTAGTCGCGGATGCCCTGCGTCACGATGATGCGCGCGGTTTCCTGCGCGACAAGCTGGCGCGAACGCTCGTTGCCGTTCTTCTTGCCCATCAGTGAGTGCCTAGAACAGGGATCCGGGTTCCTCTTCCACTGCCTCGTCGTCGCTGCCGCTCCCCTGGTCGTTGAAAATGTCGGGCAGCTCGTGGACCTCTTCGCAGACCGGGACGTGTCCTTCGCGGAAATACTCGAACATCGTGTTGCGGTCGGTCGCGCTCGCGGGGCAGCCGGTGTCGCGGTTGATCTTGCGGCTGACGATGCCCTGCGGCATCGGCATGCGATTGTTCGGAACGCCGGCGAACGCGAGGCGGCCAAACTCGACCCAGATCGGCAACGCGGTGCGGGAGCCTTCCTCGCCCGGGCCGAGGCCCTGGTCGTCGTCGTAGCCGACCCAGACGATCGCGGCGAGGTCGGCGTTGAAGCCGCCGAACCAGGCGTCGCGCCGGTCGTTCGAGGTACCCGTCTTGCCGGACAGGTCGTTGCGGCCCAGTGCCATTGCGCGCCGGCCGGTGCCGCGGGCGACGACGTCGCGCATCATGTCCTGGATCAGGAATGCGTTCTGCTCGCTGATGACGCGCGGCGCCTTGTTGACGTTCGCGAACAACTCGGGATCGACGGCGGCGTCAGGCCTGAAGTCCTCCGCCACCGAGACCATTTCCTCCAGCGACATCGGTTCGGCCGGGTCCTCGCCGTAGATCACCTCTTCCGGTTCGGCGTCGCACGGGCGGCATACGACGAGCGGATCCGCGCGGTACAGCTCCTCGCCGTTCGGGCCGTAGATCGCGTCGATGACGTAGGGCTTCACGCCATAGCCGCCGTTGGCCAGCACGGAGTAGCCCTGCACCATGTCCAGCGGCGATGCGTTGCCACCGCCGAGCGCGAGCGACCCGTTGTAGGGCAGCGCCGCATCGGGGAAGCCGAACTTGCGGATGTGCGCGACCGCGTTGCCGACGCCGGTCTCGTACAGCAACAGGCGCACGGACACGAGGTTCATCGAGCGCGTCAGTGCCTCGCGGAGGCGCGTCGGGCCGTAGAAGCGCCCGGTGTAGTTGATCGGCCGCCAGTCCGCCTCGAGTTCCGACGAGCGGATGACCACCGGCGAGTCGTCGATCACCGTGGCCGGGGTGTTGCCGTGCTCGAGCGCTGCGGAATAGATGAATGGCTTGAACGAGGAGCCCGGCTGCCGGTAGGCCTGCGTGACGCGGTTGAACTTGCTGACCGCGTAGTCGAAGCCGCCGGCGAGGCTCGTGATGGCACCGTCGTCCGGGTCCATCGACACGATCGCGCTTTGCGCCTCCGGTACCTGCGCCAGGGCCCACGTGCCCTTGTTCGTGGGCATGACGTAAATGAGGTCGCCGGCCGCCAGCACGTCGTGCACGGACTCGGGCGCGGCGCCGGTCGTCTCCCGGTCGATGAACGGCTTCGCCCAGCGCATGCCCGACCACGGCAGCCGGGCCCGCGTGCCGTTCGCGAACAGGAGCCCGGCGCTGTTGTCCTCCTGCGTGTCCGTGACCAGCGCCACCGACAAGCCGCCCGGTGCGTACTGGTCGAGTTCGCTGCGCAGGTCCTCGGGCCATTCCGGCAACGGAGTTGTGAGCAGTTCGTCGGTCAGCTCGATGCGCGTGATGGGCCCGCGGTAGCCGCGGCGGCGGGTGAACTCCAGCAGGCCGTTCCTGAGTGACCAGGTGGCGGCGTTCTGCAGTTGCGAGTCCAGCGTCGTGACGACGAGGTAGCCGTCCTCGTCGTAGGTCTCGCCATAGCGCTTCTGCATCTCGCGGCGCACCATCTCGGCCACGTAGTCGGCGCGCAGTTCCACGGCCGCGCCGTGCAGGGCCGACAGCATGGGCGTGTTCATCGCCTCGTCGTACTCGGTGCGGGAGATGAATCCGAGATCCAGCATGCGCCCGAGCACATAAGTGCGCCGGTTCGTGGCCTCGATCGGGCTGCGCACCGGGTTGTAGCGGGACGGGGCCGGCAGTACGCCGGCGAGCGTTGCGGCCTCCGCGATCGAGAGGTCCTTCAATTCCTTGTCGAAGAACACCTGGCCGGCCGCCGACACACCGTAGGCGCGCTGGCCGAAGAACATCTTGTTCAGGAACAGCTCCATGATCTGTTCCTTGGAGAACCCGTTTTCGATCTGGACGGCGAGCGCCGCTTCCATGAATTTGCGCCGCGCGGTCTGGTCGAGGTTCAGGAAGTAGCTGCGGGCGAGCTGCTGGGTGAGCGTGCTGCCGCCGGCCTCGACGCGCCCGGTCGTCAGCCACTGCACCGCGGCGCGGATGACGCCGCGGTAGTCGATGCCGGGGTGCTCGAAGAAGCGGCGGTCCTCGGCGGCGATGAACGCGTTCACGACGTGCGGCGGCACGTCGTCGTACTGCACGAGCACGCGCCGTTGTTCACCGATCTCCTCGATCAACCGGCCGTCGCGACTGAAGATGCGGAGCGGGATCTGCAGCGGAATGTCGCGGATGGTCTCCGCCTGCGGCAGCGACGGCGACACATAATAATAAGCACCGATCACGCCGGCGACGCCGCCGATGCCGGCGAGGCCGCCCAGGCCCAGTAATACGATCAGCGCCCGGGCGATCCTTCTGCCGGACTTGTGACCTGTTTTACGGTTTCCGTTGTTGCTCTCAAGCATAGTCGCTGGCGTTTCGAGGCTAACGCCCTCATTTACGGCGGCACCGGTCTCGACAGTGAAATGTAAGGTGGTGTCGGGGAAATGCCCGGAATGTGGCGCTCTGGTGCCACGCAAGGCGACAGATGATAGCGACCGCGTGCCGGCAGCCGCAACGTCGACGACGCGGGAACGGAGCCTGGCAACGAATCCGGAAGGCCTCCGCCGGGACGCCCGGATTCCCCCCGGCAGGCGTCGACCAGTTCACAGAATGCCGGCCCTGTGCGCAGTACCATGCGTTCGCGGGATCGTGAAGAAAGTCACGTTTTATTTAACATTTTATTGATATATAGTTAAATCGCTTTGCTGAGTCCAAACCTACGTTTGGCTCGCAACCTACCGACAGGGAAGGGAAAAACCAGTGTTATTCGGAAAGAAATCTCAACCATTGTTGGGCCTCGATATCACGACCTCGTCGGTAAAACTGATCGAGCTGTCGCAGAGCGGCAAACGCTACCGGGTGGAGTCCTACTCCGCCGAGCCGACGCCCCCGAGTTCGGTCAGTGAAAAAGCGATCGTCGACGCGAAGGCCGTCGGCGAAGCCATCCGCCGGGCGGTCAAGCGCGCCGGCGCGAAGTCCACCGACGTCGCCGTGGCGATCAGTGGCGACGCCGCCATCACCAAGGTCATCCAGATGCCGTCCAGCCTGTCCGAACGGGACCTGGAGGGCCAGGTGGAGATCCAGGCGGACCAGTACATCCCGTTCCCGATGGAAGAGGTCAGCTTCGATTACGAGATCATCGGCCCGAACGAGAAAGACCCCGAACTGATGGACGTGTTGCTGGTCGCGACGCGTACCGACAACGTCGAGCAGCGCCAGGCCGCGGTCACCGCCGCCGGCCTTTCCACGGCCGTCGTCGACGTCGAAGCCTTCGCGCTCGAGAATGCCTGCCAGCTCATGAGCCACCAGATCGCCGACGGCGGCATGGGCCAGTCGGTGGCGGTCGTCGATATCGGTGCCTCGTCCACGACGTTCAGCGTCCTGCAGGACCTCAAGGTCATCTACACGCGTGACTTCAACTTCGGCGGACAACAGCTCACCGAGGAAATCATGCGGACCTACGGCCTGTCGATGGAAGACGCCGGCCGCGCGAAGAAGCAGGGCGGCCTGCCGTCGAACTACCAGCCGGAAGTGCTGGAACCGTTCATCGATGACATGACGCAGCAGGTCAGCCGTTCGCTCCAGTTCTACCTGGCATCGGGCGGCGGCCGCGAGCAGCCGGACATGATCCTCGTCTGCGGCGGCTGCGCGAACATCCCGGGCATCGCCGACGTGATCTCGAGCCGGGTCGGCATCCCGACCGAGGTCGGTGATCCGCTTGGCCAGATGAAGATCTCGTCCAAGGCCAAGTCCCAGGGCGTACACAAGGATGCAACCGCACTGCTCACCGCTTGCGGACTTGCACTGAGGAGCTTTGACTAATGCCACGCATTAACCTACTCCCCTGGCGCGAGGAAGAGCGCAAGCGGCGTCAACGCGACTTCGGCGTCGCAACGGCCGGTGCCGTCGTCGCCGGCATCGCGGTCGTCATGGGCATCATTTTTGCGTACTCGCAGATGATCAGTAACCAGGAGGCGCGCAACCAGCGACTGCGCGCGGAGATCGCCGAGCTCGACAAGAGCATCGAGGAGATCTCGACGCTCGAGCGGCAGAAGGACCGACTGATCGCCCGCATGGAGATCATCGAGCAGCTGCAGAAGAGCCGGCCGGAGATCGTGCACCTGTTCGACGAGATTGCCCGGGAGATGCCGGAAGGCGTGTACCTCACCGGCATGAAGCAGACGGGTTCGCGCGTCGAAGTGCAGGGCGTCGCCCAGTCCAGCACGCGAGTTTCGGCGCTGATGCGCCAGGTCGACGCCTCCGAGTGGCTGTCGGACCCCGAAGTACAGAAAGTTGAAACAACGACGTCCGGCGCGTCGCGCCAGGCCGAGTTCACCGTGTACCTGAAGCAGGTCCGAACGGACGCCGACGCGGAGGACATGGAATGAATCTCCTGGAAGAACTCCGCAGTCTCGACGTAAACGACGTCGGTCGCTGGCCGCTGGCGTTTCGCGCGGCCGTCATCGTCATGGTTTTCCTGCTCGTCGTCGGCCTCGGCTTCTACTGGAAAATCGTCAAGGACATGGCGCCGGTGCTCGAGCGGGCCCAGGCCGACGAGCTGCAGTATCGCGACACGTTCGAGAGCAAGCAGAAGAAGGCAGCGAACTACGACGCGTACAAGGCGCAGCTCGCGCAGATCGAGCAATCGTTCGGCACGATGCTCCGCCAGCTTCCGGGCGAGACGGAGATTCCGAGCCTGATCGTCGACATCTCGCAGACCGGCCTTGGTGCGGGCCTGCAGGAACGGCTCTTCGAGCCGCAGCCGGAGGTGCCCAAGGACTTCTACGCGGAGAAGCCGATCAAGATCCGGCTGACCGGCGGCTACCACGAGATCGCGCGCTTCGTCAGCGGTATCGCCGCCCTGCCGCGTATCGTGACGCTGCACAACATCACGATCACGCGTGAGAGCCAGGATTCCTTTGACGACCTCTCGATGGAGGTCACGGCACAAACCTACCGCTATCTCGAGGAGTCCAAGTAATGAAAGTGACTCTCACGGCCCGGAATGGCGCACTGCTGGCGTTCGCGTTCGCGCTCACGGCCTGCGGCGGCAACATGGATGAGCTGGACCGCTATATCAACGAGGTCAAGCAGCGTGGGGGCGGCCGCATCGAGCCGATTCCCGAAGTGAAGCTATACGACGCGTTTGCGTACAACGCCGATGCCGAAGGCGTGCGCTCGCCGTTCGTGCCGGACCGGCCGCAGGTGGCGCGGGACGGTACGGGTCCGCAGCCGCCGAAGGGCCATACGCCGGAGTACCTGGAACAGTTCTCGCTCGACACGCTCAGCATGGTGGGAACGATGGCGCTCGGCGACACGTCCTACGGCCTGGTCCAGACGTCGGACGGCCTCGTCCACCGGGTGTTGCCCGGCCACTACATGGGCCAGAACTTCGGCCGCATCGTCAGCATCGACGAGGCGGAAATCAAGCTGGTCGAACTAATCTCTGACGGGATCGGTGGCTACATCGAGAGAGATGCTGCCATCAGTCTTGCCGACTGATGCCTGTAAGGAACTGGGAGTAAATGGGAATGATGCTCAATAGCAAACCGACGGCCGCGTATCGCACCGCGATGCGTCAACTGGCCGCACTGGCACAGGCAGCAGTCCTGCTGTTTGCGGGCATGTCCGCCGCAAATGCGCAGGAGGGCAATCGCCTTCAGGACATCCAGGTGCAGAGCCTGCCCGGGCAGCGCGTGGAGCTGAAGCTCATCATGAGTGAGACCGCGCCCGAGCCGCTGGCATTCACGATCGAGAACCCCGCGCGTATCGCGCTGGACCTGCCCGACACCGCGCTCGGCATGTCGTCCCGCCGGCGTGACGTGAACCTGGGCCCGCTCGACACCGTTCTGACCGCGGAGGCCAATGGCCGCACGCGCGTCGTTCTCAACCTCGATACGATGGTCGCCTACCAGACGAGCCGCAGCGGAAACGTTGTCACGGTCACGCTGGGCGACGGAGGCAACTACAGCGCCGGTACCACCCAGTTCGCCGCCGCTCCGCAGTCGTCTTCCTCGCCGACGTACGCCGCGCCGACCAGCCGTGCCGTCACGAACGTCGACTTCCGTCGTACGCGCGACGGTGGCGGTCGCATCATCGTCCAGCTGACGGACCCGGGCACGCCCGTCGACATCCGCCAGGAAGGCGGCCGCGTCGTCGCCGTATTCAAGGACACGTCGCTGCCGGCCGAGCTGATGCGCCGCCTCGACGTCATGGACTTCGCGACCCCGGTCACGACCGTCGACACGCTGCGTACGAACCTCGACACGCGCATCGTGATCTCGGCTGAAGGCAAGTACGAGCAGCTCGCCTACCAGACCGATACCGAATTTACGATCGAAGTGAACCCGGCGCCGGAAACGGCCGAGGGTGAGTCCACGCTGTTCTCCGAGACCAAGGAATACGAAGGCCAGCGCCTGACGCTGAACTTCCAGGACATCGAGACCCGCGCCGTGCTGCAGCTCCTGGCCGAAACCTCGGGCCGCAACATCGTCGTCTCCGACACCGTGCAGGGCAACGTCACGCTGCGCCTGCGTAATGTGCCGTGGGACCAGGCCCTCGACATCGTCATGACGACCAAGGGCCTCGACATGCGCCAGAACGGTAACGTGATCATCGTTGCCCCGGCCGAGGAAATCGCGGCCCGCGAGACGGCGGACCTCGAAGCCAAGCAGGCCATCAGCGAGCTGGAGCCGCTGTATTCGGAGTTCCTGCAGGTCAACTACGCGAAAGCGGCCGACCTGGCCTCGCTGATCCAGGGCGAGAGTGAAACCGGCATGCTCTCCGAGCGCGGCAGCATCGCCGTCGACGACCGCACGAACACGCTGCTGGTTTCGGACACCGCTAACCGGCTTCAGGACATTCGCCGCATGGTTCGCACGCTCGACATCCCGATCAAGCAGGTGCTGATCGAGTCGCGCATCGTGGTCGTCAACGACGACTTCAGCCGCGACCTCGGCGTGCGCCTGGGCGTGACCGGCTATGACTACAACGACGACACGCTCGTCGTGACGTCCGGCACGGGCGGCGGCACCGACACGATGGTCAACTCGGCGCTGGACAACCTCGCCGACCCGGCGAACGGCACGCCGTTCCCGATCCAGATCCCGACGCTGTCGAACCGCTACAACGTCAACGTGCCGATCTCCGATCCGGCGGGCCGCTTCTCGCTGGCCGTGCTGGGCGAGGACTACCTCGTCGACCTCGAGCTGACGGCGCTGGAGGCCGAAGGTCGCGGTGAGATCGTTTCGACACCGCGCGTCATCACGGCGAACCAGAAGGAAGCCCGCATCGAGCAGGGTGTGGAAATTCCGTACCAGCAGTCCGCGTCGTCGGGTGCCACGACCATCCAGTTCAAGAAGGCCGTGCTGAGCCTGACGGTGACGCCGCAGATCACGCCGGACAACAACATCATCATGGATCTGACCGTGCACAAGGACAACGTCGGCGACATCATCTCGACGGGTGGCCTGGGCGGCACCGTGCCGAGTATCGATACCCGCGCGGTCGAAACGCAGGTGCTCGTGGCGGATGGCCAGACGGTCGTCCTCGGCGGCATCTACGAGACCGAGCGCCGCGAGACGATCAGCAAGGTTCCGTTCCTCGGCGATATCCCGTTCGTCGGTGCGGCGTTCCGCAGCAAGCAGCGGGTCGACAACAAGGCCGAGCTGCTGATCTTCGTGACGCCGCGGATCCTCGAGGAAGGCGGCAGCATCTACTAGCCGCTGCCTGGCAAGCTCCCGAGAAAGCCAACCTCCGGGTTGGCTTTCTCTTTCCGGGGCCTTGGAAACGCACGACATGAAGAACCCCAAGAACGTCTTTCTCATAGGACCGCCGGGCGCCGGCAAGTCCGCCGTCGGCAAACAGCTTGCGCGGTCGCTGCACCTCGCCTTCGTCGACAGCGACGAGGAGATCGAGTCGCGCACCGGCGTGGACATCCCGTTCATCTTCGAGAAGGAAGGCGAAGAGGGATTCCGGGTCCGCGAGGCAAAGGTCATCGACGACCTGTCGAACCTCGACGGTATCGTGCTGGCGACGGGCGGCGGCGCGATCGTCCGCGAAGAAAACCGGAGCCGGCTGGGCGCCCGAGGATACGTGGTGTACCTCAAGACCGGCATCGACCAGCAGCTCGCCCGCACCCGCCGCGGCCGCGAACGCCCGCTGCTCGCGAACGACGACCCGCGCGGGTCGCTGGTCGCGCTGATGGAGGTGCGCGAACCGCTGTACCAGGAGATTGCGGACCTCACGGTGGAGACCGACGGCCGCAAGGTGCACGCGGTGACCACCGACATCCTGGAGGCAATTCGGGGCTGACGAGCCGAGTTTCCGCGGAAACGCGGGCGTTGTATTGCCTGAGTTACGCTCCCGAAGGCTGCCCGGAGCAGGCGCTCGCACCGCGGGGCAGTGGAACTCGTAGTCGCACTTGCCGTTCTCATCGCGGGTATCCGGGTCTGAGCATAGCCGCTCCTGGTTCGGATGCTCTGAGATTCCGGCCGCTACCAGTCCTACGATCCGCGCGGCGTGGATGTGCCGCCTGCCGGTGCCCGCGAATGTGTGCGCTTGCCCTTTCCGAATGGAAACAGAACCCGCGGCCGGCGTCGGCCGTTCAGCGTGGCGCCGATGAAGGTCGAGCGGACGAACAGGTCGTAAAGTACGACGGCGCCGGCGATCGTGACGGCGGAGATGCCGAGGAGCTTGGCCGACCAGTGCAGGTTTAGCTCGGCGACCGCTACCTGCAGCCAGATCACGATCGGCAGGTGCACGAGATACAGCCAGTAGGAGGAGTCGGCCACGTAACGCACTGCCTTGCTCGGCCGGTCGAGGTAGCGCTTGAACAGGCCGATCGAGAGCGCCACCAGCGACCACATCATGATCGCGTACGCGTAGGAGAACGCGGCCTTCAGCAGCGCGAACTGCGGGTGACCGGCGTTCGCCTGGAACCCGGCCAGAGCGAGCGTGGCGAGGGCGGCGGCCGCGCACACGGCGAACCGGCCCCAGCCAAGGCGCGCGAAGCGCTCGATGAGTCGGCCCTGCCGGTGCAGCAACCAGCCGAAAGCGAAGAAGCCCCCGTAGACGAACAGCACCGGTGCGTGCGGCAGGAGCGACTGGTCGGGCGTGTCCATGCCCCAACTGTTCATGAACCACAGGCAGGCCGTGGTCGGAACGGCCACCGTGACGATCGCAAAGGGCGAGTTCGAGAGCCAGGATGCGCTTGCATCGGCGATACGCGTGAGCCTCGCTTTCGTCGGTGCGTGCAGGCACAGCAGCCGGCGGAGCACCAACACCAGTGCCGTGATCAGCAACAGGTAGTACAGGAACCACAGGTGCGTGCCGACGAACAGGCCCTGCGGCAGGCTGGCAAGCGATTCGAAACCGCCTTTCAGCGCGCCGGCGACGTCCACGTCGCCGCGCAGACTTTCCCCGCCCATGATCCAGCCGGACACCAGCAGCGGACGTAGCAGGAACCAGCCCACGACGAACGGGATCGCGATGCGCAGGAAGCGCGACTTCGCAAAGGTCGCGAACCCCTTGCCGTGATACGTCATGTGGCTGAAGAAACCGGCGATCAGGAAGAAGAGTTCCATGCGGAACGAGTGGCTGATCAGCATGAACACCGACACGACGTGGCTCGTGGACACGTCCATCACCGCCCAGCCGATGAAGATCGGCATGAACGAGATGCTCGCGTGGAACACGATGCCGAGCAGCAGCGCGAACGCCCGTACGGCGTCGAGATAGTCGAGTCGGTTGCTGGCGGGATGTGCGCTCACGGCATCGTTTCCTGGTTGCAAGGTTCGGAGGATCGTCGAACGGGGCTCCGCAGGGAAGCCCCGTCCGGGAAATGACGTTCGATCAGTAGAAGCCGACTTCATCCAGTTCGAAGTCGTACGCGCTCTTCTGCACGCCGAACGCGACGATGCTGAGGCTCGCGATCGAGCCGGTGTTGAGCGGTGTCTGCTCTGACCAGGCGCGCTTCATGGACTCGAACGGAATCTTCACCTCGTGGAATTCGCCATCGGGTTGCACGGTGACCATCGCGGCGTGGTAGTCGAAGTTCGTTACCTCGGGGCTGTTGGCCGACACCGAAACCATGCCGGCGGTGATCTTCATCCGCAGGCGGATGCCCTCGAAGTCGCTGAGATCGCGCGGCAGTCCCTGCGGGTCCAGGAGCAGGACCGAGCTCGACCAGCCGGGCTGGCCACGCGGGGGCGAGATCTCCCCGCGCACGGCGAGGATTCCGTCGGCGACGCGGGTCTCGGTGGTGGTGCTACCGCCCGTGCTCTTGTCGTCGATGAACTGGCGCTGGATGCCGAGGCTGTTGTTCTGCGCGTCGCTGAAGTCGTCGACCAGCGAATCGAGAGCATCGCCGAAGGTCGGGCCGGCGGCAATGAACATGGCTGCCACGACAAAACCGGGGGAGCGCAGGGAAGTGGGGATTCGGGGCATCTTCATAGTCGTTTCCTGTCGGTTGAATTGATAGGGTGGCGACTCCGTCGGCGTCAGCGCCGAATCGCGTCGTCTGCCCTAGTAGTGCCCGGCCGGCGCCAAAAGGTGACAGGCATGCCGAAATTCGTGGCAAATCGGGGGTCCCGGCCCTCCGCGGTCATTTATTTCGACATCCCTGTCACCTTTTCTCCGGAACCGGGCACTTACTGGTACGTAGCCTGTGGAGTGAAGCCATGAAGTTGCAGCCGCAATCAAAACGAGACTCGACCCGCGATGCCGAGTTGGTGATCGCGTCCCTGGGGGGCGATCGCGAGGCCTTCGGCGAGATCGTGTCTCGTTACCAGAGCCTGTTGTGCGCACTGGCTTACTCCACGGTCGGCGACATCGCACACAGCGAGGACATCGCGCAGGAGGCTTTCGTCGAGGCGTGGAAGAAGCTCGACACGCTCCGGGAGCCTGCGAAGCTGAAGTCGTGGCTGTGCGGGATCCTGCGCTTCAAGGTGAGCCATTTTCACCGCAAGGAGGCGAACCAGCCGACCAAGGGCGCGGCCCTGCTCGACGAGCATGGCGATTACGAACCCGACCCGCTGAGAATCGAAGACATGGCCATACGCGATGAAGAACAGGCCCTGCTGCGGCAGGCAATGCAGAACGTGCCGGAGAATTACCGCGAGCCGTTGATTCTCTATTACCGGGAAAACCGCTCAATCAAGAACGTGGCCGACGACCTGAATCTCTCGGAGGACACCGTCAAGCAGCGCTTGTCCCGCGGCCGGAAGCTCGTCCAGGACGGGATGCTGCCGTTCGTCGAAGGCGCGCTGGCGAAGAGCGGGCCGGGAGCGGCGTTCACGACCGGCGTGCTGGCGGCGATCGCCACGATCCCGCCCGCGGCGAAAGCCGCGGCCGTGGGCACTGCGGCGGCCGCGAAGGCCAGCACCTGGTTCAGCTGGGCGAACATTATTGCGACGCCCGCGTCGTTGTCCGGTGTCGTCAGTGCGTTCTTCGGTTTCCGGTCGACGCTCGACCAGTCGCGTACCGTGAGCGAGCGTCGCAATGCCTTCCGCGTCGCGGGCGTGCTGTTCTTTTACCCGGTGCTCGTCGTCGCGGCGATCTACGTGCTGTGGAAACTGGCCGTTGGCGCCGGCGACAATGCGATGCCGTACATCATCGCGTCGCAGTGCATCGTCGGCGTCTTTGTCGTCAGCTACCTGTTCCTCGTCATCGGCTTGCTGCGCGGTGCGCGCCTGCTGCGGGCCCGGGAACGGGAAAGCCGGCCGGAGGCGTTCCGGAACCCGGCGGACCAGGTCGGCTCGCGGCAAAGCGAATACAGGAGCCGCGCGACGCTGCTCGGCGTGCCGCTGCTGCACTTCCGCTTCGGCATGGCGGAGAAGGACGACAAGCCCTGCTTCGGCTGGATTGCCGGCGGTGACCGGGCGTACGGATTGCTGTTCGCGTGGGGCGGCATTGCCATCGCGCCGGTCAGCGTCGGCATCCTGTCCGTGGGCTTCCTCAGCTGCGGCGCAATTGGCCTGGGCGTGCTCGGCCTTGGTACCGTGGCACTCGGCTTTATCAGCTTCGGCGCGATTGCCGTCGGCTACAAGGCGTATGCCTGGATCTCGTCGCTGGGCTGGCAGAGCGCATTCAGCACGGGTTTCGCGGTCGCGCACGAGGGCGCCATCGGCCCTGTTGCTCAGGCCCGGCACGTCAACACGGAGCAGGCGGCCGAGATCGTCAACATGGCCACCTTCGGTCAGAGCTACCTGGTGGCCCTCATCGCGATCGTGATCCTGGTGATCGTGCCGTCGGTCTGGCACTCGAACTCGGTGCGCCGTCGCATGGGGTCGTCGCGCGGGTAACCCCCGGCCAGGCTCGCTTCGGACGTTTCCGCGGTAACGCGGAGGGGTCGCCCACGGCGCCATGGAATTCCGGTAACCTTGCCGCCATGGCGACGACCACCACCACCGTCGAGCTCGGCGAGCGCAGCTACCCGATCGTGATCGGGCACGGGCTGCTCGGCCGCTACGACCTCGCGGCCCACGTGCAGGGCCGCGACTGCCTCGTCGTCAGCAACGAGACGGTCGCGCCGCTGTACCTGAAGGCACTCACCGTCTGCCTCGGCGGCAAGTCGGTCGCCTCGATCGCACTGAAGGACGGCGAGGCCTGGAAGACGCTGTCGGCCGTCGAGTCCATCCTCGACCGCCTCGTCGAGTCCGGCGCGAACCGGGACACGACGGTAATCGCGCTCGGTGGCGGGGTCGTCGGCGACATCGCGGGCTTTGCCGCCGCCTGCTACATGCGCGGCGTCGGCTTCATCCAGGTGCCGACCACGCTGCTGGCCCAGGTCGACTCGTCGGTCGGCGGCAAGACCGGCGTCAACCACCCCGGCGGCAAGAACCTCGTCGGCGCCTTCCACCAGCCGCGCATCGTGCTCATCGACACCGACACGCTGCAGACGCTGCCCGACCGGGAGCTGAAGGCCGGCCTTGCGGAGGTCATCAAGCACGGCGCGATCGCCGACGCCGGGTTCTTCGCCTGGCTCGAGGCGAACATGCCGGCGCTGCTCGCGCGCGACCCGGAGGCACTCGCCCATGCCGTCCGGCGTTCCTGCGAGATCAAGGCGGCGGTCGTCGCGGAGGACGAGCGCGAGGCCGGGCGGCGCGCGATCCTGAACTTCGGCCACACGTTCGGTCACGCGATCGAGCGCTGCCAGGGCTACGGCGAATGGCTGCACGGTGAGGCCGTGGCGGCCGGCATGGTGATGGCCGCGGCGCTCAGCGACATCGACGACGAGGCCCGCGGGCGCATCGCGGCGCTGATCGAAAGTGCGGGCCTGCCGGCGGCGCCGCCGAAGATCGGCTCGGCGGCAATGTCCGCTGCGATGGGCATGGACAAGAAGGTGCAGGACAAGAAGCTGCGTTTCGTGCTGCTGGACCGCCTCGGCCACGCGTTCACGACGGCGGACTTCGACGCACAGCGGCTGGCGGCGATCGTCGCGGCCGTCGACGGATGAGCCGCGCGGGCCTCGCCGCCTTTGCCGCGAACGCGAAGCGCTCGCGCGGACGCGTCTACTCCGAGCCGCCGCCGGTCGAGCGTGGCGAGTACCAGCGCGACCGGGACCGCATCATCCATTCCACCGCGTTCCGCCGGCTGATGTACAAGACGCAGGTCTTCGTGAATTACGAGGGCGACCTGTACCGCACGCGGCTCACGCACTCGCTCGAGGTCGCGCAGATCGGCCGCAGCGTGGCGCTGGCGCTGCGCCTGAACGAGCCGCTCACCGAGGCGATCTGCCTCGCGCACGATCTCGGTCATACGCCGTTCGGCCACGCGGGGCAGGACGCGTTGAACGCGTGCATGAAGGACTACGGCGGTTTCGAGCACAACCTGCAGTCGCTGCGCGTGGTCGACCTGCTCGAATCCCGCTACGCGGAGTTTCCCGGGCTGAACCTGATGTTCGAAACCCGCGAGGGCATCCTGAAGCATTGCTCGAAGCGCAATGCGAAGGCGCTCGGTGACCTCGGCACGCGCTTCCTCGAGCGGACGCAGCCGGGGCTGGAAGCGCAGATCGCCGACATCGCCGACGCGATCGCCTACAACCACCACGACGTCGACGACGGGCTGCGCGCCGGCCTCATCACGCTGCGCCAGCTCGCGCGGCAGCCGCTGTTCGGCGACTACTACCGGGTCGTTCGCGAGAAGTACCCGACGCTCGCAACGACGGATCGCCGGCTCGTCTACGAAACCATCCGCCGCATGATCGGCGCCGTCGTCAACGATCTCGTGACGAACAGCCGGCGCAACCTCGAAGAGGCGGCGCCGGCATCGATCGACGACGTGCGCGATGCGGGTCGGGCGTTGATCACGATGTCGGCGGACATGCACGAGAGGCACGTCGCGCTGAAAAAGTTCCTGAACCGGCACCTGTACCGCCACGAGAAGAAGCTCGAGATGACGACCCGCGTGCAGGCGGTACTGCGCACACTGTTCAACTGCTACATGGACGATAACTCACTGATGCCAAATGAGTTTTCCGACGCGGCGGCGGGCAGGCCGGAGGCGGAACGCGCGCGTGTCGTGGCCGACTACATCGCCGGCATGACGGACCGCTTCGCGTTCCAGGCGCACGAGCGCATCGCGGGCTGATAGAATCTCACGCCGCGCCGAGCAGCCTGCCGGAGACACCGTGCAACCAAAAGACATTCCCGCCCGCGACCGACTGATCTTCGCCATGGACGTGCCGACCTGCGAGCGCGCCCGGGAACTCGCGACCGAGCTCGGCGATGCGGTCACGTTTTACAAGATCGGGCTCGAGCTGATGATGAGCGGCGAGTACTTCGAGCTGCTGGACTGGCTGCTCGAGCGCGACAAGAAAGTTTTCTGCGACCTCAAGTTCTTCGACATTCCGGCCACGGTCGGCTCCGCCGTCCGGCAGCTCAAGGACCGTGGCGCGACGTTCGTCACGGTGCACGGCAACCGCTCGATCATGGAAGCGGCTGCCGCGAACAAGGGCGACTCGCTGAAGGTGCTCGGTGTGACCGTGCTGACGAGCCTCGACCGCGGCGACCTCGACGACCTCGGTTTCGACTGCGACGTCGACGCGCTCGTGCTGTCGCGCGCGAAGCAATGCCTCGAGGCCGGTTGCGACGGCGTGATCTCCTCGGGTCTCGAGGTGCCGAAGCTGCGCGAGTACGTGGACGAGAAGCTGCTCGTGGTGTCACCCGGCATCCGGCCGGTCGACAACAAGCCGGCCGGCGACCAGAAGCGCGTCGTCACGGTCGAGACTGCGTTTGCGAACGGCTGCGACCATATCGTCGTCGGTCGGCCGATCCGCGACGCCGCCAACCCGCGCGAGGCGGCCCTCGGCATGCAGGCGTCCATCGCGGCGCAGTTCGCATCGTGAGCGCGGTGCTCGAGAACGACCTGCTGCTGCGCGCGCTGCTCCGCGAGCCCGTGCCGCGCACTCCGGTGTGGATCATGCGCCAGGCCGGGCGCTATCTGCCCGAATACCGCGCGACCCGCGAGCTTGCCGGCGACTTCATGAGCCTCTGCCGAAACCCGGAGCTCGCCTGCGAAGTGACGATGCAGCCGCTCCGGCGTTTCCCGCTCGACGCCGCAATCCTGTTCTCCGACATCCTCACGGTGCCGGACGCGATGGGCCTGGGCCTGTACTTCGAGACGGGTGAGGGCCCGAAGTTCGAACGCCCGGTGCGCACGCCGGCGGATATCCGCAAGCTGCCGTCGCCCGACGTGGCCTCGTCGCTGGGCTACGTCTTCGACGCGGTACGCACGATCCGTGCCGAGCTGGCCGGCAAGGTGCCGCTGATCGGCTTCTCCGGCAGCCCGTGGACCGTCGGCACCTACATGGTCGAGGGCGGGTCCAGCCGCGAGTTCAGCCGCATCCGCGGCCTCGCCGCGGAAGACCCGAAAGCCCTCGATGCGTTGCTCGCGCACGTCGCCCGCACGACCACCGACTACCTGAACGGCCAGATCGCAGCCGGCGCGCAGGCGATCCAGATTTTCGACACGTGGGGCGGCGCGCTCGAGCGCGACGACTACCTGCGTTTCTCGCTGGCCCCGATGCAGCAGATCCTGGACGGCCTGACGCGAGAACACGAAGGGCGGCGTGTGCCCGTCATCCTGTTCACGAAAGGTGCCGGCCCGCTGCTCGCGGACATGGCGAAGTCAGGCTGCGATGCGCTCGGCGTCGACTGGACGACCGACCTCGCCACCGCGCGCGAGTACGTGGACGATGCCGTCGCCTTGCAGGGCAATCTCGACCCGGCGACGCTGCGCGAAAGCCCGGACGCGATCCGGAAGGGCGTCGCCGACACGCTCGCGAGCTACGGCCGCGGCCCCGGCCACGTGTTCAACCTGGGCCACGGCATCACGCCGGACATCGACCCGGAACACCTCGGCGCGTGCATCGATGCCGTGCACGAGCTGAGCCCGCAGTACCACGACTGAACGCGTCAGTCGCGCAAAGCGCGGCGCAGGATCTTCCCGACGTTCGTCTTCGGCAGCTCGTCGCGGAACTCGACGACCTTCGGCCGCTTGTAGGCGGTGAGGTTCGCGCGGCAATAGTCGATGACGTGCTGCTCGGTGACGGAATCGTTGGTACGTACCGCGTAGATCTTGACGACTTCCCCCGACCGCTCGTCGGGGATGCCGATCGCGGCGGCCTCGAGGATACCCTCCATCTCGACGACGACGTTCTCGATCTCGTTCGGGTACACGTTGAAACCCGACACGAGGATCATGTCCTTCTTGCGGTCCTCGATGTACAGGAATCCGTCCTCGTCCATGCGCCCGATGTCGCCGGTGCGCACCCAGCCGCCGGGCAGCATGACTTCGGACGTCTCGGCCGGACGCTGCCAGTAGCCCTCCATGACCTGCGGCCCCTTGATGCAGATCTCGCCGATCTCGCCCAGCGGCAGCGGGTTGCCGTCATCGCCGGCCAGCATGACCTCGGTGCTCGGCACCGGCAGACCGACGCTGCCGTTGAACGGCCGCCCGTAGGGCATCGCGGTGGCGACCGGCGACGTCTCGGTCAGGCCGTAGCCCTGGTCGATCTCGACGCCGGTCACCTCCTTCCAGTGCTTCGCGACGGCCGGCTGTACCGCCATGCCGCCGCCGACGGACGACCGAAGGCTGCTGAAATCGAGATCGGCAAACCCTGGCGTGTTCAGCAGGCCGGTGAACAGCGTGTTGACCCCGGTGATCGTCGTGAACGAATGCTTCCCGAGTTCCTTGACGAAGCCCGGCATGTCGCGCGGGTTCGCGATCAGGATGTTCAGACCGCCGCGCGCGCCGATGCACAGGCAGTTCGATTGCAGCGAGTAGATGTGATACAGCGGCAGCGCCGTGATGATCGAGATCGTTTCGTCCCCGTGTGCGAGGTCGACGATCGGTCCCGTCTGCGCGACGTTGTACAGCATGTTCCGGTGGCTCAGCATCGCGCCTTTCGACACGCCGGTCGTGCCGCCGGTGTATTGCAGGAACGCGATGTCGGCAAACCCGAGCTCGACCGGCGCCAAAGTGTGTTTCCCGCCGAGGGCGAGCGCCTTGCGAAAGCGCACCGCCGAGGGCAGGTCGAACTTCGGTACCGCCTTCTTCGCGTAGCGAATGACCCCGTCGACGATCCAGCCCTTCGGCTTCTTCAGCATCTCGCCGACTGAGGCGACGACAACGTGGTCCAGTTTCGTCGAGTCGATGACCTGCTCGACCGTGTGCGCAAAATTCTCGAGGACGATGATCGCGCGCGCGCCGGAGTCCGTGAGCTGGTGCTGCAGCTCGCGGGCGGTGTACAGCGGATTCACGTTCACGACGACGAGGCCGGCGCGGAAGATCCCGCACATCGCGATCGGGTACTGCAGGATGTTCGGCAGCATGATGGCGACACGCTCACCGCGCGTGAGACCGAGTTCGCCCTGCAGGTAGCCGGCGAACTGCATCGACAGCTCGTCGAGCTCGCGGTAGGTGATCGTCGTGCCCATGCTCGTGTACGCCGGGCGGTCGGCGTATGCCGAGAAGCTGTGCTCGAACATGTCGCGAAGGGAGCGGTACGGCGGCTCGGGCACCTCGGCGGGCACGCCTTCGGGATAGTTCTTCAGCCAGATTTTTTCCATCGTCCCCCCCGGAGCATCAGTCGGCGGCATCCCCCGATGCCGCCAGGGCATCCTCAATAATCGGCCACGCGTTGTCCAGCAGTTTGGGCTGCGCGGCGACGTTCGGGTGTATGCCGTCGTCCTGCATCAGCTCGGGATTCAGCGCGATCCCGTCCATGAAAAACTCGATCCAGCGGATGCGCTGTTGCTCGGCCACCTTGCCGAAGACGGCCTCGAACTCGGCCGTGTAACGGGGCCCGTAGTTCGGTGGGATGCGGATGCCGAGCAGCACGACCTCGGCGCCGCTGGCCCGTCCCGCCGCGACGATCTTCGAGAGATTCTGCTCCAGACGGGAGGGCGGAAACGCGCGCAGGCCGTCGTTTCCGCCGAGCTCCAGGATCAGGAGATCGGGCTCGAAGCGCTCGAGCGCGCCGGCGATCCGCGTGACGCCGCCCTCGCTGGTCTCGCCCGTGATGCTGGCGTTGACCACGCGATGTTCGTACCCTAGGGAGGCCAGTCGTTCCTGCAACAAAGCCGCCCAGGACTGGTCGGATTCCATACCGTATCCCGCACTCAGGCTGTCGCCGAAGATCAGGATCGTCGGCTCGTCGCTACCGTGCGCGACGGCGGCTACGAACAGCAACAGCAAGCTCAGGAATTTCTGCATGTCGAAAAACGGGACCGGCGCCGTCCTTGTCGCGGATCGGGTAGGCAAAAAGGTTACCAGCCCGGAAGGTTCATTGACCATTCTTTCGGACGTGAGTTTCGCAGTCGACGGCGGTGACTCGGTCGCGATCGTCGGGCCGTCCGGTGCCGGCAAGTCGACGTTGCTCGCGCTGCTGGCCGGCCTGGACCTGCCCAGCACCGGGTCGGTCACGCTGAACGGCCACGACCTGAACACGCTCGACGAAGACGGCCGGGCGAGAGTCCGGGCGCAGAGCGTCGGCTTCGTGTTCCAGTCGTTTCACCTCGTGCCGTCGCTCAACGCGCTGGAGAACGTGATGCTGCCGCTCGAACTCGCCGGGATGAAGGACGCGCGGGACGCGGCGCTGCGCATCACCGACGAGGTCGGGCTCGCGGAGCGCCGCAGCCACTACCCGGCGCAGCTTTCCGGCGGCGAGAAGCAGCGCGTGGCCATCGCGCGGGCGTTCGCCACGCGGCCCGCCGTGCTGTTCGCGGACGAGCCGACCGGGAACCTCGACGCGCGCACCGGCGAGAAGATCATGACGTTGATGTTCGACCTGAACCGGGACTCTGCCACGACGCTGGTGCTCGTGACACACGACAGCCAGCTCGCCGCGCGCTGCGACCGCGTGCTCACGCTGGATGCCGGGAAACTCGTCGCCGACGAGGCCGCCGCCGCGTGAAGGCGCTGTCGTTCGCGCTGAAGAGCCTCCGCCGGGAGCTCCGCTCCGGCGAGGTGCTGGTCCTGCTCGCCGCGGTCACGCTGGCCGTGGCCGCGCTGACGGCCGTCGGTTTTCTCACGGACCGCATCGGCAAGGCCGTGGCGCGGCAGGCGAACGAGGTGCTGGCGGCGGACCTGCGCCTGCAGTCGCAGGAGCCGATCCCCGAATCGTGGCGAACCCTGGCCGCTGAATACGATCTGCGGACCGCGGACATGGCCTCGTTCCCGTCGGTCGTGTACCGCGGCGACGACAATGCGCTGTCGACGCTGGTCGCGGTCGGCGACGGGTACCCGCTCCGCGGCACCGTGCGCATCGCCGACCGGCTGTTCGGCGACGAGCAGACGGCGGCCGGGATCCCGGCGGCGGGCACGGTCTGGGCCGATGGCACGCTGATGGCGCGGCTCGGCGCGGAGGTCGGCGACGTGCTGGAGGTGGGCAGCGCTCGCTTCCCGATCGCGGCGGTCGTGACGTATCGCCCGGACCAGTCGGTTGGCTTCGCCTCGTTCGCGCCCCGCCTGCTGATGAACACGGTCGACCTGCCGTCGACGGGGCTGATCGGCGTGGGCAGCCGCGTGACCTACGCGCTGCTGGTCGCGGGCGCGGACGATGCGGTCGAGGATTTCGCCGCGGCGATCGAGCCGGAACTGCCGGACTCGCTGCGCCTGCGGTCGGCCGAGGAGAGCAGTGAGCGCGCGTTCGCCGCCGCGGACCGGGCACAACGCTTCCTGTCGCTGACCGCGGTCATCAGCCTGCTGCTGTCGGCCGTTGCCATCGCGATGTCGGCACGGCGTTTCGCATTGCGGCGCATGGACCCGGTGGCGTTGATGAAAAGCCTGGGCGCGACGCAGGGCTTTGTCATCGGCGTTGCGACCGTGCAGATCCTGCTGATCGGGCTCATCGGCGTCGTCGTCGGCTGCGTCATCGGCTTCGCGGTCGAGAGCGCGGTCTCGTGGGTGCTGGCGGACATCATCTCGGGCGACCTGCCGCCGGCCGGCCTGCGGCCCGTCGCGCTCGCCTGCGGCAGCGCGCTGTTGCTGCTCGCGGGGTTCGCGCTGCCGTCGCTGATCCGGCTGCGCAACACGCCACCGCTGCGCGTGCTGCGCCACGACGCCGTACCGCCGGCGCCGTCGCGCATCCTGGTCGCCGGCGCCTCGCTGGCCGCGGTCACCGGCCTGCTGTACCAGTCCGTCGGCGACGCGGAACTGCTCGTCTACGTGCTGGGCGGGATCATCGCGATCTCCGCCGTGTTGTACCTGCTCGGGCGCGGGCTCGTGGCCGTCCTCGGCCGTTTTCGCTCCGGCGTCGGCGTGGCCTGGCGCTACGGCCTGGCGAACGTCGCGCGCCGGGGGCGTGCGAGCGCGGTGCAGGTGGTCGCGTTCGGCCTGGGTCTCACGGTGCTGCTGCTGCTGACGCTGGTACGCACGGACCTGATGGAAAGCTGGCGGCGCACGCTGGACGAGAACGCGCCGAACCAGTTCCTCATCAACATACAACCGGACGAGACGGACGCGGTGCGCCGCATCTTCGAGGAGCGCGGCATAGAGCCGCCCGCGCTCTCGCCGATGGTCCGGGCACGCATGACCCTGATCAACGGCGAGTCGGCCAAAGACCAGAGCTTCCCGGACCCCGGCGGCGAATGGTTCGTGAACCGGGAACAGAACCTGTCGTGGGCGGCCGCGCTGTCCGACAGCAACGAGATACTGGACGGCGAGTGGTGGCCGCCGGGCTACGACGGTCCGCCGCTCGTCTCGATCGAGGAAGAACGGTCGATGGAGACCGGGCTCGGCGTCGGCGACCACCTGACGTTCGAAGTGGCGGGGCAGACGGTGGCGGCGACGATCGCGAGCGTGCGCAAGGTGAACTGGGATTCGTTCCAGCCGAACTTTTTCCTCGTCTTCTCGCCGGGCGCGCTGGACGATTACCCGACGACCTGGATCGGAAGTCTGCGCGTCGAGCCGGAGGACCGGGACGCGCTCGTGAGCCTCGTTCGCGCGCACCCGACCGTGTCAGTCATCGATCTCGACTCGGTGCTGAAGCAGGTGCGCGAGATCATCCAGAAGGCGACGCTGGCCGTGCAGGCGGTGTTCATCTTTACGCTCGCGGCGGGCATCGCCGTGCTGTTCGCCGCGGTGCAATCGACCATCGACGAGCGCCGCTTCGAGAGTGCGATGCTGCGGGCGCTCGGCGCGGGACAGCGCACCGTCCTCGCCGGCGTAATGGCGGAGTTTGCGGCGCTGGGCACGGCGGCGGGGCTGCTGGCGTCGGCAGGCGCCTCCGCGCTGGCGGCGGTGATCGCCGAGCAGCTCTTCAACCTGCCGTACACGTTCAATCCCCTGCTGTGGATCGTGGGGCTCGGCTCCGGCGTCGTCGTGGTCTGTGCGAGCGGCTACCTGGCGGCGCGCGGCGCGATCAACGCCGCGCCCGTCGACGTGCTGCGCGGGGCCGCCGCGTGAAAGAGGTGATGTTGTCCTGTGGCGTCGTGCTGGCGCGGCCGGACGGCCCGGACGTGTGCACGCTGATGCTCCGGGCGTGGCATCACTGGGACTTCCCGAAAGGCATGCAGGAGGACGGCGAGTCGCCCCTCGAGGCGGCCCGCCGGGAACTCGGCGAGGAAACCGGCATTCGAGACATCGCGTTCCCCTGGGGCGAGCGCTATCTCGAGTCCGGGCCGTACAGCCGGGGCAAGACGGCGCGTTACTACCTCGCCGCGACCGACGTCGCCGACGTCGTCATGGGCCTCTCGCCGGAGACCGGCAAGCCGGAGCACCACGAGTGGCGCTGGGTCAGCTTCGACGCGGCCTTCGACCTCGCGTCACCGCGCGTCCGCGAGGTCGTGAAGTGGGCGCGGCAGATCGTCGGCGCGTAGCGCGGCGTCCTACTCCCCGGGTGTGACCGGCGTGCCGCTGCCGGCGCGGAACGGGAAATGCTCGAAGTACTTCGGCACGGCCTCGTTGATGGTCTGCTCGAGGTTGTCGCGGGCCTTGTCGGTTACGCGGCCGACGCCGACGCACTCCCAGACGAGGCGCTTCTGCGCCGCATCGACGAGGTCGATGTTGAACGTGCCCTCGGTGTATTGCGAGACGTGGGTGTCCGTCGCATAGCCGTAGCCCATCCAGGGGTCGTAGAAACCGCCACGGTACCCGTAGTAGCCGACGCCATAGCCCATGGCCGGCGTCTGCGTGATCTTGGTCTTGTCCTGCAGGATGGCGTTGAAGTTGACCAGGAGGTCGGGGTTGTCGGACTTCGTGTAGCCACGCGCGGTCATCTCGCGGTCGATCGCCGCCTCGACGTACTGCGAGAACAGGTCCTGGTAGGAGTCCCCGCCGGGTCCGGCGTCGGCGAAGAAGTTGTACGTCTCGTAGTCGGCGAAGTTCGCGTTCTTGTCATAGTCGGACCGGAAGTCCGGGCCGGACGCACAGCCGCTCGCGACGACGATCGCACACGTTGCGGTCAGGAACTTCAACTGTCGGAATACGGAATGCACGGTAGTTCTCCTGCGGTAGCGGTTTCTTGTCATCGGGTTGAGCGGTGGATCAGTTCGGCATGCCGGCGAACATGCCGCCCGGCTTCTGGCTGCAGAGCTGGCCGGAGCTGGTCTGGTTCATGAGCCGCCGCTTCTCGTTCTGCTGCATGGCGTCTTCGCGCGAGTAGCTGCCCGACGGCGGCGCATTGCTTGCGCAGGCGGCGCAAAGCAGGACGACGGCGATCGCAGCGAACGCGCGGGTTACGCGTGTGGCTTGGTTCATGCGGGCTCTCCTCGTCAATCGATGTTCTGGTCAATCGATGTCCGGATCGGTCGGGGCCTGGTCGACTCGATTCCGCGATTCACCGGCGATGAATGCGCGCGCGTTCGCGGCAAGTTCGTCGATCGCATTCTGGCGCGCCTCGGCGCTGGCCCATGCGACGTGCGGCGTCACGATCAGGTTGTCGCCAGTGTAATCCAGCAGCGGGTCACCGTCGACCGGGGGCTCCGACGGCAGCACGTCCACGGCGGCGCCGGCGATCTGCCTGTTCGCCAGTGCCTCGGCGAGCGCGCGGGAATCGACCAGCCCGCCCCGGGCGGTGTTGACCAGGATGGCCGAGGGTTTCATCCGGCGGAACTCGTCGGCCCCGAAGAGATTGCGGGTCGCGTCGGTGAGTGGGCAATGCAGGGAAATGGCGTCCGCCTCGGCGAGCACGGTCCGGAACGGCACCCGCCCGTCGGGGACGGACGCCGCGCCGGCGCGCGCCGAGACGAGAACGCGCATGCCGAGCGCCTGGCCGGCCGCCGCGACGCCGCGGCCCAGCTCGCCGTAACCCACGATGCCGAGCGTGAGGCTGCCGAGTTGCCGTATCGGGTGCGCCAGCAGGAACGGCATCCCGGCACGCTGCCATTCGCCGGCGGCGACGGATGCCCGGTAGGCGCCGAGGTTGTGGGTCAGCATCAGCAACACGCCCAGCACGTGCTCCACGACCGACTGCGTGCAGTAGCCGCGGATGTTCGCCACCGCAATGCCGCCGCGCCGGGCCGCGTCCAGGTCGATGTTGTCGCAGCCGGTCGCCGTGAGTCCGATGAAGCGCAGTCCGGGCGCGGCCGCCAGCAGGTCGGCGGAAAGCTGCATTTTGTTCGTGAAGACGAGGTCCGCATCCGCGATGCGGCCCGGCAGCTCGTCGTCGCTGGTGCTGTCGAAGACCTGGAGCTCGCCCACGGCCGCTTCGAGCGCGCCGAGATCGAGCCCGTCGCCCATCGTCGCGAAATCCAGAAACACGGCTTTCATCGCGGTTCTCTTTATACTCGTGGGATCGGATACGGGGGTAGCGCCGCACGATGGCGGAAGAATTCTGGAAACGCAAATCGCTCGGGGAGATGAACCGCGAGGAGTGGGATTCTCTGTGCGACGGCTGCGCGCTGTGCTGCATGCACAAGGTCGAGGACGAGGACACGGGCGAGGTCTACTACACGAACCTCGCCTGCAGGCTGCTCGACACCGACGCCTGCCGTTGCACCGACTACGCAAACCGGGCCCGGCGCGTGTCCGATTGCCTGGTGCTGACCGCCGATACGAAGGACGCGTTCGAGTGGCTGCCGATGACCTGCGCCTACCGGCTGCTGTCGCGCGGCGAGGACCTGCCGGAATGGCACCCGCTGATCACCGGCGACCCGGACTCGGTGCACGATGCCGGCATCTCGGTACGCGGCCGGGTGGTCTCGGAGCGCGACACGGACGAGTGGACGGTGCTCTGGACCGTGCACGAACAGGAATGAAGGGGACCGAACAGTGAGTGACTACCCGACGGTGCCGCTTGCGCGCTACCGCGAATATGCGCCGGACGAAATGCGGCGACGCGTGCAGGCGTTCTACGAAAACCTGGACCGGCGCCGGACCGTGCGCGATTTCTCGGACCGGCCCGTGCCGCGCGACATCATCGAGACCGCGTTGCGCGCCGCCAGCACCGCGCCGAGCGGCGCGAACCTGCAGCCCTGGCACTTCGTGGTCGTGAGCAATGCCGCGACGAAGCGGCGCATCCGCGAAGCCGCGGAAGCGGAAGAACGCGAGTTCTACGAGCATCGGGCGTCGGAGGAGTGGCTGGCGGCACTGAAGCCGCTCGGCACGGATGCGGAAAAGCCGTTCCTCGAGACCGCGCCGTACCTGGTCGCGGTGTTCCTGCAGAAGTACGGGCGGCTCGACGACGGCCGAAAGGTGAAGCACTACTACCCGTCGGAATCGACAGGGTTGGCCACCGGCATGCTGATCGCGGCACTGCACGAGGCCGGGCTGGCCACGTTGACGCACACCCCGAGCCCGATGAAGTTCCTGAACGAGATCCTGGGCCGGCCGGCGAGCGAGCGCCCGTTCCTGCTGCTCGTGACGGGCTACCCGGCTGCGGACGCGCGCGTGCCGGACATCACGCGCAAGCCCCTCGAGGCGATCGCGACGTTCGTCGGCGACTGAAGGGCGGGGGCGCAATGAGGGGCGGGTATCCCGGGAAAGGCTCTCGACGGATGCCGCGACAACCCGAATTCACCGGCGGCGGACTTACGGTACGCCGAGATTGTTGCGGGTCAACAGGGTGTTGATCTCACCAACGATGTTTTCGAGTTCCGAGTCGTCATAACCAACGTGTTTATAGGCGACGCGCCCGTCCACGTCGATGATGAGCATGTATGGAATGGCCTTGACGCCGAAACGCTCACCAACCTTCCCGCGCGCGTCGTGCACGAAGGTTACGTTGAAGTCTGTAAACGCTTCGCGTGCCTTTCGATACTGCCGTCGCGACTCCTTCAGGTTGATGGCGATGACCTGCACGCGGCTGGTCCCCGCCTGGTTCTGGATGGCATTGAGCACGGGTAGCTCTTTCAGGCACGGGGGACACCAGGTCGCCCAGAACGTGACGATCCGGATTCGTCCTTCGCTGTCCGACAGGCGAACGTCCTTCCCGCCGTCCGTGTTGCCCAGCTCATCGGGCGGAATGTCGCCTACATCGGCGGCGAACGCGGGTGACAGGGCCAGGAATGCGGCCGCGACCAGGGCGGCCATTCGGTACAGGCTGTTACTCGTGCGCGTGCCTGTCCGCATCGACATCATCAGCCCGTGTTCTGCAGTCCCTGGGCGATGCCGTTCACGCTGGCGAGCAGCGCGTGGAAGATGGCCTCGTCCTCGTGGTTCGTCGCGCGCCAGCGCTTCAGCAGGTCAACCTGCATCAGGCTCATCGGGTCGACGTACGGGTTGCGCAGCATGATCGCCCGCTGCAGCGTGCGGTCGCCTTCGAGCAGCTCGTCGTGGTCCGAGTATTCGAGGATCAGCTTTCGCGTGAGCTCGTATTCCGCCTCTATGCGCGGGAAGAACTGCGCGTGCAGGTCGCCGGCGAGCTCGGAGTAGATCTTTGCGATGCCCATGTCGGACTTCGCGAGCACCATCTCGACGTCCGCCGTCAGCGCGCGCATGAAGTACCACTCCTGGAACATGCGCCGGAACGGGCCGTCCTCGAACTGCTCGCTCGCGGCCTTCAGGCCGGCGCCGAAACCGTACCAGCCCGGCAGCACGAAGCGCGCCTGCGTCCACGAAAATACCCACGGAATCGCCCGAAGGTCGCGTATGCCGGCATTCGCGCGGCGCGATGACGGCCGTGAACCGATGCGCATGCGCTCGATGACGTCGATCGGCGTCGCGGCGCGGAAGTAGGGTGTGAAGTCCGGGTCGTTGTAGACGAGGTCGCGGTAGGCCCGGCGGCTCTCCTTCGCGATGACGTCCATCATCGCGTGCCACTCGGGCTCGTCGTTGCCGTGGTGCCGCGGCATCGCGGTCGCAAGCGCCACGGAGCCGGTGACCTGCTCGAGCGTGCGCAGCGCGATGCCGCGCAGGCCGTACTTCTCGTTGATGATCTCGCCCTGCTCGGTCACGCGCAGGCGCCCGTTGACGGTGCCGGGCGGTGCGCCGAGCACGGCGACATGCGTCTTGCTGCCGCCGCGGCTGATCGTGCCGCCGCGGCCGTGGAACAGCGTCAGCTCGATGCCCTGCGCCTCGACCGTGCGCACCAGCGCTTCCTGCGAGCTCTGCAGCGCCCAGCGCGCGGAGGCGAGACCGCCGTCCTTGTTGCTGTCGGAATAGCCGATCATCACCATCTGGCGGTTGTCGCGCGTCGCCAGGTGGTCCCGGTACAGCGGGGTCGACAACAGCTCGTCCAGGATCTCCGGCCCGCGCTGCAGGTCGTCCACGGTCTCGAGCAACGGCGCCACGTCGACCGGGATCTCGCCGCCGCGGTTGTGCAGTTCGCCCCAGCCGGCCAGCAGCAGCACGGACAGGATGTCGTCGGCCGCCTGCGTCATGCTGACGATGAACGGGCCGATGGCCTCCTTGCCGTACTTCCGCCGGCAGAACGCGATGGCCTGGAAGGCGGCGATCGTCTTGCGCGCCTGCGCCGACGGATTGAGCGGGGCTCCCTCCCGGTTCTCGATGGCCTCGACGATGCGCGCGGCGCGCTTGTCGGCCGGCCACTCTTCCCAGTCGTCGATGCCGAGGCACTCGCCGATGACCTGGCGGTGTACCAGCGCGTCCTGGCGCACGTCGAGCGTGACGAGGTGAAAGCCGAACGTTTCGATGCGGCGCAGCAGGCGCTGCACCGTGAACAGCCCGGCGTGGTCACCCTTGTTCTCCTGCAGGCTGTCCGCGATGAGCCGGATGTCGGATTCGAACTGCCGCACGCGCTCGTAGGGAAACGCGTCGTCGTCGAACGTGGCCTGCAGGCGCTGCTGCACGAGTCTCAGGAACACGCGGTAAGGCATGTTCCGGTGCCGAACGGGCACCGAGTGATACGCCTGCTGGAAAACGCCGCGGTACTCGTCGAGCTTGTCGAGCAGCTCCTTCTTGACGCCGACGCGGTCCGTCGACTGGCTGAGCTTGGTCGCGAGCGCGCCGCACTCCTTGTAATACAGGTCCAGCACCAGGGAGCGCTGGCGGGCGAGCGTCGCGCGTATCGTCTTGGCGTTGACGTTCGGGTTGCCGTCCATGTCACCGCCGACCCAGGAGCCGAAGCGCACGATGGTCTTCACGTTGAAACGGAAGTCGCTGTCGCCGTAGATGCGCTCCAGCGCCGTCTCGATGTCCTCGTAAAACGGCGGCATCGTGCGGTACAGCACGTCCGTGAGGAAGAACAGCACGTGCTCGAGCTCGTCGGCGACCGTCATCTGTTCGGACGGATGCTCCTCGGTCTGCCAGCCCGTTGTAATCAGCAGCCGGATGTTGGCCAGCGCGGCCTTTTTCTCCTGCGGCGTCATCGTCGGGTTCAGCATGTCGACGAGGTAGCGGACGATGTTCTGCTCCTTGCGAAGCATCGTCCGACGCGTGGGCTCCGTCGGGTGCGCCGTGAACACCGGCTCGATGCGCAGCGAATCCAGCAGCGACTGCACCTCCTGGGGTGACTTGCCGGCCGCCTTCAGCTTCATCAGCGAGTCTTCGAGGCCACCCGGTTGGTAGAGGCCGACGTCGAGCAGGTACTCGCGGCGGCGCCGGATACGGTGCACCTTCTCCGCCGTGTTCACCATCTGGAAGTAAGTCGAGAATGCCCGGATGACGGACAGCGCCATCGTCGGGTCGAGGTCGTCGACGAGCGCCGCGAGTTCCTCGCCCGGCCGCTCGTTCTCCTCGCGGCGCCGGATCGAACGCAGGCGCGCGTTCTCGACGAATTCGAACAGCTCATGGCCGCCCTGCTCGACGAGCAACTCGCCGATCATTGCACCAAGCGTGCGCACGTCGTCGCGCAGTGCCTGGTCCTTGTCTTCGAATGTGATGTCCTGGCGACGCAAGCTGAAACAACCGTATGGCGCATGGGGGGGTGCGGAAGCTGCGGGACAATAGCAAAAACTCCTGCACCTATACAGTAAGTGCCGGGGCAGCCCGCCGGATGTCTCGTGGACAATCGGGACACTGCATCGCCGCGTCCACGGAAGGATGCCCGTGCCGGAATCGGGAATCACACGCAAGCCGCTCGCCGGGCAACGCCCGGCGTGCGGCGCAGTGCCCGGCGGGTTGTCGGTCCGGGTGTTGGTTCCCGATGTAATGAATTGCCCGACGGCCTGCGAACGCACGACCGGCCAGATCGTGGACCAGGTTGCGCGCGAAACTTCCGTTGCCGTTCGCGTGACGCTGCGCGACGGCAACGCGGCCGGGCTGCAGGCGTTTTGCACCGTGCTGGCGCACGCGTTGCACGCCGCCGGCCTGCCGACGTCGTCGGTCGAACTCAGCGTCGATGTGGCGGCACTGGCCCCGGAGATCGCGTTCGGCATTCGCCGGCGAACGCTCGGCCCCGGTGTTGTGAACTTCCTCGGTGACGGCGAGGCAATCGCGCGCCGGTCATTGTCGTTGTGGCGGTTGCGCGGCGTGCCGGGCATGCGCGTGGCGGCGTGGCCGAGCGTGAACAGCGCCTGCGCGCTGCTCGATGCCGAAGCGGCTCACGACGTGCTGCCGGTCTCGGGCCTGCAGGTGCCGGCGGCCTCCGCGTGGGCCGTGGTCCGCCTGCCGCTGGACGGCTGCGCGGACGCGTCCGGCATGACGCCGGCGCTGCGCGAGGCGCTCGACGCGGCGCTCGCGAGCGCCGACGCGCTGCACGACTCGTCGCGCTGGCCCACCGCGGCGCTGCGCCAGGACGCGTGGCTCAATCGCCGCGTCGCCATCGTCGTGGAGGGCATCGGCGATTACGTGCTCGCAATCGGCCGCGATCCGGCCGCGCACGCGACGCTCGCGCTGCTCGACGGCCTGCTGGCCGACGTGCGGCAACATCTCGTCACGGCCTCCGCCGCGGCCGTCGTTCGCACCGAGACGCTGCCCGCGATCACGACGACGAGCCCGCGTGCCGGCGGCCGGCACGCGGGCGAATGGCAGCGGCTCTGGCTGAACGCGGTGCGGCGCGCGGCGCTGCGACATCGCAATCTGCTCGCGCTGTCGCCGTGGAGCCTGTTTCCCGCCGGTGACGCGAATATGTCGTACACGAACCTGCTGCCGCTGCTGCGGCATGCGGATGCCTGCTGCTTCGCCGGCGCGCCCGCGCTGCTTCGCTGGAATGTCAAGGATTTCAGTTACTTCCACGGGCGTATCAGCGCGCTGCTGAAACGCGTTCGTGCCGACTCCGTCGTTGCGGAGCGCCTATGATCTGGGATACGGTCGGGGGCCGCCGGAGGGAGAGGGCCTTCTTGAATCCGACTTCGCTAGACGTACACGGCGTAGCAGTACTCGTATTGACGGTCGTGGCGTTGTTCCTGTTCACGCGCGACCGTATTCCGCTCGAGTCTTCTTCGCTGACGATCCTGATCCTGCTGGTCGCCGGCTTCACGCTGTTTCCGTACGAGCGCGACGGCGAGGTCGCGCTGCAGGCGACGGATTTCTTCGCCGGCTTCGGTAACGAGGCGCTGGTCGCGATCTGCGCGCTGATGATGGTCGGCAAGGCGCTGGAGACGACGGGCGCGCTGCAACCGCTGGCGCATGTCGTCAGCCGTGCGTGGGCGAACCGGCCGGTCATGGCGCTGATCGCGACACTGGCGGCGGCGGCCGTGCTCAGCGCATTCATGAACAACACGCCGATCGTCGTGCTGCTGATGCCGATACTCGTCGGCGCGTCATTGCGGGCGAAGTTCCCGGTGTCCGGCGTCATGATGCCGATGGGGCTGGCCACGATCATCGGCGGCATGTCGACGACGATCGGCACGTCGACGAACCTGCTGGTCGTCGGCATCTCGCAGGATCTCGGCCTGCACCAGTTCACGATGTTCGAGTGGGTGCTCCCGGTCGCGATCGTCGGCGGCGTCGGCATCCTGTTCCTGTGGTTGATCGCGCCGCGCATGCTGCCGGATCGCACGCCACCGATGGCCGACACGTCGCCGCGGGTCTTCAGCGCGCAGCTCAACGTGAAGGAAGGCGGTTTCGCGGACGGCGCGACATTGTCGGAAGTGCTCGCGAAGGCGGACGGCAACATGCGCATCGACAAGGTCCAGCGCAGCGACTCCCTGTTCCTCGCGAAGCTCCCGTCCGTGACGCTGCAGCCCGGTGATCGCCTGTTCGTCAAGGATACGCCGGAGAACCTGAAACACTACGAGCAGTTGCTCGGCGCGACGCTGTTCAACGTGTCGGACGACGAGCACCCGGTCGACGAGCAGACGCCGCTCAAGGCAGAGGGCCAGCAGCTCGCGGAGATCGTCATCACGCGCGGTTCGCCGCTGCACTTGCGCAGCCTCGCGGCCGCGCGCTTCTCGGCGAGCTATGGGCTGATGCCGCTCGCACTGCACCGCGCCCGCGCGCCGAGTTCGCAGGTCACCGGCGACCTGAACCTGATCCGCCTGCGCGCCGGCGACGTCCTGCTCGTGCAGGGCACGCGCGACGCCATCGCGAGCTTGCGCGATTCCGGGTCGATTCTCGTGCTCGACGGCACGACGGACCTGCCGCACACGCACCGCGCGAAGCGCGCGCTGTTCGTGATGGGCCTGGTCATTCTCGTCGCGGCGCTGGGGATCATGCCGATCTCGGTCAGCGCGCTGATCGGTCTCGGGCTGATGATCGCGACGGGCTGCCTGACGTGGCGCGACTCGGCGAGTGCGCTGTCGATCCCGGTCATCATGATCATCGTGACCAGCCTCGCGCTCGGCAAGGCGCTGATGGGCACCGGCACGGCGCAGTACCTGGCGACGGGCTTCGTGTCCGGCACGTCGGCGCTGCCGACACCGCTGATCCTGTCCGCGTTCCTGCTGCTGATGACGATCATGACGAACATCGTCTCGAACAACGCGGCGGCGGTCATCGGCACGCCGATCGCCATCGGCATCGCCCAGCAGCTCGGTGTGCCCACCGAACCCTTCGTGCTGGCGGTGCTGCTCGGGGCGAACATGAGTTTCGCCACGCCGTACGGCTACCAGACGAACCTGCTGATCCTGAGCGCCGGCGGCTACAAGTTCTCGGACTTCATGCGGGTCGGCATACCGCTGACCATCATCATGTGGATCGGCTTCTCGCTGATCCTGCCCGTGATCTACCAGCTCTAGCCGCGGCCGATGGCGCGGCGGTTTCGGACGCAACGGTTGACGCTGGCGGCCGACGCTGGCAATACTCGCCGCCATGAGCATTCGCAACGGCAACGCATGGTGGTGGGCGACCCCGAAGGAGTGGGTAGCCGGCTGAGCCTCGCCTGAGCGAATCAAAACGACGAGCCCATCTCCGCGAACGCGAGGATGGGCTTTTTTATTGGGACACGCATGCACGCACCTTTCGACATCGCCGCCGACCTGGACACCCCGGTCTCGGCCTACCTGAAGCTCGGCCCGCTGGCGCCGCGCTACCTGCTCGAGTCGGTCGAGGGTGGCGAGCGCCTGGCGCGCTACTCGTTCATCGGCTTCGGCAAGGCGCTCGACGTGCGCATGGACGGCGAGATGCTGGCCGTGAACGGCGAGAGCAGGCCGCGGCCGACGACGCAGCGTGAGTACCTCGATGCGCTGCGTGCCGCGCTGGCCGCGTCGCCCAGGCCGGTGGCGAACGTCGAGGGCCTGCCGTTCACCGGCGGGCTCGTGGGCGTGTCCGGCTACGACGTGGTGCGCCTGTTCGAGCGCTTGCCGCGCCGGTCCCCGCCGCGCGAGAACATGCCCGAGGCCGCGTTCACGGCCACCGAGTCGCTGCTGGTGTTCGACCACCTCACGCGCCGGGTCGCGCTGCTGCACGACGGGCCCGACAGCGAGCGCGAGGCGCTCAGGCGCGAGGTCATCGAGTGCCTGCGGGGTGCGGTTCCGCGGCCGTCCGTGACGCCGTCGATCGGCCCGGCCTCGGCGAGCGTCAGCGAAGCCGAACACGCGCGCCGCGTGGAGGCCTGCAAGGAATACATCGCGAGCGGCGACATCTACCAGATCGTGATCTCGGTGCTGTTCCGCGGCAGTGCCGAGGTCTCGCCCTTCGAGGTATACCGCGCGATGCGCCTCATCAACCCGTCGCCGTACATGTTCTTTTTCGATTTCGGCGACCTGAAGGTCGTCGGCTCGTCGCCGGAGGCGCTCGTCCGCCTGCACGGGCGCACGACGTCGCTGCGGCCGATCGCCGGCACGTTGCCGCGCGGCGCGGACGCGGCGGAGGACGCGGCGAACGAGGCTCGCCTGCTGGCGGACCCCAAGGAGGCGGCGGAGCACGTGATGCTGGTCGACCTTGCGCGCAACGACCTCGGCCGCGTCGCGACGGCCGGCAGCGTCCACGTCGACCCGTACCGCTCGATCGAGCGCTACAGCCACGTCATGCACATCGTGAGCGGCGTGCAGGGCGAGCTCGCGGAGGGTTACGACCAGTTCGACCTGTTTGCGGCGAGCTTCCCGGCGGGCACGCTGGTCGGCGCGCCGAAGGTGCGGGCGATGGAGATCATCGAGGAGATGGAGGACGTGGGCCGCGGCCTGTACGGCGGCACTGCAGGCTACTTCGGCCTGTCCGGCGACATGGACCAGGCGATCACGATCCGCACGCTGGTCTTCTCGGGTGACGAGTACAGTTTCCAGGCCGGCGGCGGTATCGTGGCGGACTCCGTGCCGGCGCACGAGTACCAGGAAGTCATGGCAAAAAGTGCGATCCTGCGGCACGCGCTGGAGATCGCGGGAGAAGGCTTGTGACGGCGGCCGATGATTTCAGCAACGTCCGGATGTTGCTGATCGACAATTACGACTCCTTCACCTACAACCTGGTGCAGGCGTTCGCGGCGATGGGCGCCGACGTGCGCGTGTACCGCAACGATGCGATCACGGTCGACGAGGCGCGCGCGCTGGCGCCGACGCACCTCGTCATCTCGCCCGGCCCCGGCCGGCCCGACGACGCCGGTGTCTCGCTCGCGATGATCGCCGCGTTCCGGGATTCCCTGCCGCTGCTCGGCGTCTGCCTCGGCCACCAGTGCCTCGTGCAGCATTTCGGCGGCGAGATCGTGCGCGCGCCGCGGCTGATGCACGGCAAGACCTCGGACGCGACGCACGACGGCAAGCAGCTGTTCGACGGCATTTCGCAGCCGATGGAGGTCGGGCGGTATCATTCGCTGTGCGCCGAGCACGGCACGCTGCCGGCGGACCTCGAGGTGACGGCCGAGACGGACCGCGGCGAGATCATGGGCGTGCGGCACAAGCGCCTGCCGCTCGAGGGCGTGCAGTTTCACCCGGAGAGCGTGCTGACACCGGAAGGCGACCGACTGATGGCGAATTTCCTGCGCATGGCGCCGGGCGGCGAGCGATGACGTCGCCGGCGAGCAAGCTGCTCGACCGGCTGCTGGACGGGCATTCGCTCGGCGAGGCGGACGCGCACGCTTTGATGCTGAGCCTCGCCGAAGGCGAAATGCCCGCGGCGCTGGCCGGGGCGTTCCTCGCCGGCCTGCGCGCGAAAGGCGAGACCGCCGACGAGATCCGCGGCTTCGCGACCGCGATGCGCAAGCTCGCCGTGCACCCGGAGATCCCGCCGGGGCAGGCGACGGTCGACACGGTCGGCACCGGCGGTGACGGCTCCGGCAGCCTGAACCTGTCGACCGGCACGGGCCTGCTCGCCGCCGCGGCCGGCGCGCGTGTCGTGAAACACGGCAATCGCTCGGTCTCCAGCCGCTCAGGCAGCGCGGACATGCTCGAATGCCTCGGCATGCCGCTGCCGCTGCACGAGAAGGATGCGGTCGCCTGCCTCGAGGCCACCGGCTTCACGTTCCTGTTCGCGCCGGCCTACCACCCGGCGATGAAGGCGGTGGTGCCGGTGCGCGGCGCGCTCGGCGTGCGCACGGTGTTCAACATGCTCGGCCCGCTGACGAACCCGGCCGCGCCGCCGTACCAGCTCATCGGCGCGTGGAGCGAGGCCGCGGCGCGCCTGATGGCGGACACGCTCGCCGGCATGCCGATCGAGCGCGCGTTCGTCGTGCACGGCTCCCCCGGCTGGGACGAGGCGACGCCGGCGGGCGAGTTCCTGCTGCTCGACGTGACGCCGGGCGATGTAAAGGAATCCGTCCGCACGCCGGACGACTACGGCATGGCGACCTGCGCGCCGGGCGATCTCGCCGGCGGCGACGCGGAGCACAATGCGCGCGAGCTGCGCCGCGTGTTCGACCGCGACGACACCGGCGCGCACCGCGACGCGCTGATCATGGGCACCGCGCTCGTCCTCGAGGTGCAGGGCACGGTCGCCGGCCCGGGCCAGGGCGTGGAAGCAGCGGCGGCCGCGCTCGACGACGGCCGCGCTGCCGCGCTGCTCGACAGGCTGCGGGAGCATTTCGCGGACCGATGAGCGATTTTCTCAAACAGATGGCGGACGCCAGCGCGGAACGCGCCGCGCACCTGCGGCGTTTCACCGATGCCGAGCTTGACCGCCCGGTCGTGCCGCTCGCGCTCGGCGCGTTCGACGTCATCGCGGAGATCAAGGCGCGTTCGCCCGCCGAGGGCGCGCTCGCGACGCCGACGCTCGACCTCGGCGCCCGCGCGAACGACTACGCGCGCGGCGGCGCGGCGGCGATCTCGGTGCTGACGGAGCCGTCGCGCTTCGACGGGTCGCTCGAACACCTGGAAGACGTGGTGGCTGCCGTGCCCGGCGTGCCGGTGATGCGCAAGGATTTCCTCGTCGACCCGCGGCAGGTCGAGGAGGCGCGGGCGAGCGGTGCCAGCGGCGTGCTGCTGATCGTGACGATGCTGCCGGACGCGAGCCTGCGCGCGATGCTCGACGCGGCCCGCGAGCACGGCCTGTTCGTGCTGCTCGAATCCTTCGACGCGGAAGACCTCGCCCGTCTCCCGCCACTGCTGAATGCGCACGACCGGGACGCCGTGCAGAACGCGAGGCTCCTGTTCGGCGTGAACACGCGCAACCTGCGCACGCTCGCCGTCGACCCCGCGCGTCTCGCCGATCTCGTCGGCCATCTGCCGGCCGGGCCCGCCGTTGCGGAAAGCGGCGTGCGATCGGCGGACGATGCCGCCGATGCGGCCGGCCTCGGTTATACCGCGGCGCTCGTCGGCACCGCGCTGATGCGGAGCCGGGACCCCGCCGCGCTGATCGCGGCGATGAAGCAGGCCGGCGCCGGGGCGCTCGCCGCATGAGCCTGTTCGTGAAAATCTGCGGACTGCGCAACGCGGCCGACGTCAGCGCGGCGGCGGCAGCGGGCGCGGACGCGATAGGCTTCGTGTTCGCGGAGTCCGTGCGCCGGGTCACCCCACAGGAGGCGCGCGAAGCCGTGCGCCGTGCGCCGAAGCACCTGCTCAAGGTGGCCGTCATGCGCCACCCGTCGAACGACGACTGGCTGCGCGTGCTGGCCGAGTTCGGTCCGGACGTGCTGCAGACCGACGCCGCGGACCTCGCGTCGCTCGACGTGCCGTCGACGGTGGCGACCTGGCCGGTGCACCGCGAAGGCGATGTCGCCGGCGAGCCGTCCGGCACGTTTCTCTACGAGGGGCCGGCGAGCGGCAGCGGCGAAGCCGTCGACTGGCAGGCTGCCGGCCGCATCGCGGGCCGCGGCCAGATGATACTGGCCGGCGGGTTGTCGCCGGCGAACGTGGGCCGCGCGATCGCCGCGGCGCGCCCCTGGGGCGTGGACGTGTCGAGCGGCGTCGAGTCGGCGCCGGGCTGCAAGGACGCCGGCCTCATCCGGACATTCATAACGGCGGCACGGGCCGCGGAGTCAGCTGCATGAAGGGTCTACTGCCCGCCGCGGAGCGCGAGCGCCTGCTCGCCGCCACGCTCGCGGGATCACTGCCGGACGGACGGGGGCGCTTCGGCCCGTTCGGCGGGCGCTACGTACCGGAGACGCTCGTCCCGGCGTTCGAGCGCCTGGAAGAGGGCGTGCGTCAACACCTGCACGACGCCTCGTTCCAGGACGAATTCCGCCGCGAGCTGCGCGACTGGGTCGGCCGTCCGACCGCGCTCACGCACGCGCCCAGGCTCAGCGAGCGCTGGGGCGCGGACGTCTGGCTGAAGCGCGAGGACCTCGCGCACACCGGCGCGCACAAGATCAACAACGCGATTGGACAGGCACTGCTCGCGAAACGCCTCGGGGCAAAGCGCGTCATCGCCGAGACCGGCGCCGGCCAGCACGGCGTGGCGTCGGCGGCCGCGTGCGCGCGCGTCGGCCTGCCGTGCTCCGTGTACATGGGCGCCGTCGACATCGTGCGCCAGGCGCCGAACGTCGACCGCATGCGCCGTCTCGGCGCCGAAGTGGTGTCCGTCGAGTCCGGCGACAAGACGTTGCGCGCTGCCATCGACGAGGCGCTGCGCGCCTGGGTCACCGACCCCGACGGCATCTACTACATCCTCGGCTCGGCCGTCGGCGCGCACCCGTACCCCTACCTCGTGCGCGAACTGCAGTCCGTGATCGGCCGCGAAGCGCGTCAGCAGATGCTGGACCAGGCGGGCGGGCTGCCGGACGCGGCGTTCGCCTGCGTCGGCGGCGGCTCGAACGCGATCGGGCTGTTTCACCCGCTGCTCGCCGACGACATCGAACTCGTCGGCGTCGAAGCCGGCGGCACCGGCCCCGGCCTCGGGCAGAATGCCGCGACGCTCGCCACCGGCACGCCCGGCGTGCTGCAGGGCAGCTACACCGTCATCCTGCAGGACGACGACGGGCAGGTGCAGGAAACGCACTCCATCTCGGCGGGCCTCGACTACTCCGGCGTCGGCCCCGAGCACGCGCTGCTGCAGGCGATCGGCCGCGTGCGCTACATCTCCGCGACCGACGACGACGCGCTCGCCGCACTCGAGGAGCTGTGCGAGTACGAGGGCATCCTCACCGCACTCGAGACGTCGCACGCGTTCGCCGCCGCGCGCGAGTGGGCGCGCGAGAATTCGGGCAAGCGCCTGCTCATCGGCAACTCCGGCCGCGGTGACAAGGACATGCCGACCCTGACGAAATTCCCGGCAAAGGTGCGCAGCCATGCAGCCGCATGAACGAGTGACGGCGGCCATCCGCGCCGCGAACGACGCCGGCCGAACGGCACTGGTCCCGTTCATCACGGCGGGCTACCCGGAACCCGGCGACTTCGCGGACACGCTGCGCGCCGTGGCGGCGGCGGGCGACGTCGTCGAGATCGGCATTCCGTTCTCGGACCCGATGGCCGACGGCATGACGATCCAGCGCTCCAGCTTCGAGGCGCTGAAGAAAGGCGTCAGCCTGAAGTGGATCTTCGATCAGCTCGACGCCGCAAGCGGCGTCGGCGCGCCGCTCGTGATGATGTCCTACCTGAACCCGTTGCTCGCGTTCGGCTACGAGAAGCTCGCGAAGCGAGCCGCCGCGACCGGCGTGTGCGCGTTCATCGTGCCCGACCTGCCGTTCGAGGAGAGCGACGACCTGCGCGCCGCGCTCGAGGCGGAGGGCCTCGGCCTCGTGCAGCTCGTGACGCCGGCCACACCGCCCGAGCGCCTCGACAAGCTGTGCGCGGCGTCCCGCGGCTTCGTCTACGCGGTCACGATCACCGGCATCACCGGCGGCGGTGCCGGCTTGCCCGGCGACCTGGCCGGCTACCTCGACCGCGTGAGCGGCGTGGCGGGACTGCCGGTCTGTGCCGGCTTCGGCATCCGACGCGCGGCGGACGTCGCGAACGTCGGCAAGCACGCGGCCGGCGCCATCGTCGGCTCCGCGCTCGTCGAGGTGATCGAGAACGGCGACAGCGCGATGGACTTCCTCGAGGGGCTGCGCTCGGCATGAAGAAACTGACGTCGGCACCGGCGACCGTCACGATTCATCATTACAGGAATCTCCTCGCGGCGGAGGGCATCCGCAGCGAGATCCGCAACGAGCACTTCGGATCGATACTCGGCGAGATGCCGTTCACCGACACCTGGCCGCAGCTCTGGGTCGTCAACGACCTGGACTACGAGCGCGCCCTGCAGCTCATCGGTGACGACGCGCTGGCCGAGAGCCCGGCGGAAGACTGGCGTTGCGCCAGGTGCGGCGAGACCAACGAGGGCCAGTTCGCCGCCTGCTGGAGCTGCGGCGCCGGCGCGGAATAACGCGGCTACGGCATCCCGCGGGTGAGCAGGCGGGTGCCTGCGATCTCGCTGCGCAGCACCGCGGCGACTTTCTCCGGCTGCATCGGGCGGCTGATCAGGAAGCCCTGTGCGAGATCGCAGTTGCAGCCGCGCAGGAACTCGAGCTGCGTCATCGTCTCGACGCCTTCCGCGGCGACCTCGATGTCGAGGCCCTGGGCCATCGCGATCGCGGCGCGCACGATGCGCTGGTGGCTGTCGTTGTCGGCGACGTCGGCAATCAGCGACGGGTCGAGGACGAAGCTGTCGACGAAGCCGTTGTCGAGCGACTCGAACGAGACGTCGGCGATGCCGAAGTGATCGAGCGAGATACGAACGCCGAGCCTGCGAAGGCCCTTGAGCGTCTCGACCTCGGCGCTGCGGCGGCGCACGACGTCGCCGTCGCCGATCTCGAGGTCGATGCAACCCGGGTCGAGCGCCGTGTTCGCAAGCGCGTTCGCGACGCAGTCGATGAGCCGCTTGTGCATGAGCTGCTGCGGCGACAGGTTGATCGACATCGTCAGGTCGGGCAGCTCGAACTGGCGCTGCCACGCGGCAAGTTGCCGGGACGCGCGGTCGATGACCCATTCGCCGGCGGAGTGGATCAGCCCGCTGGACTCCAGGATCGGCAGAAAGCGCGCGGGCGGCAGCAGGCCGAAGCGCGGGTGCTGCCAGCGCAGCAGTGCCTCCAGGCCGATCAGGCGCCCGGACGAGATGTCGATGCGCGGCTGGTAGTGCAGCACGAACTCGTTGCGGACGAGTGCATGGCGCAGGCCGACCTCGAGTTCCTCGCGCTGCGCGAGCTTCGAGTTCAGCGTGCTCGAGTAATACTGGAAGCGGCCGCCGCCGCGTTTCTTCGCCTCGCACATCGCGATGTCGGCTGCCTTTACCAGCCGTTCCGCTTCGGTGCCGGAATCCGGGCAAAGCGCAATGCCGATGCTGGGCGTCGCGTACACCTCGCTGTTGCCGGCGGCGTATTTCTCGGACAGCACCAGCAAGAGTTTCTGCGCCGCCGCTGCGGCGTTGCCGGGGTCGCCGAAGTCTTCCAGGCAGACGACGAATTCGTCGCCGCCCCAGCGCCCGGAGAAATCGCCGACGCGCAGGTGCCTGCCGAGTCGCTCCGCGACTTCGACGAGGACCGCGTCGCCGACGTCGTGGCCGAGCGTGTCGTTGACCGACTTGAAGCGATCGAGGTCGATGAACAGCACGGCGAGGGGGTGCCCGTTGCGCTGGCAGCGGCCGATGGCGCGCCGCAGGTAATCGTTGAACGCGCTGCGGTTCGGCAGGTTCGTGAGTTCGTCGAAGCGCGCGCGCTTTTTCAGCTCGTTCGTCTGGCGCGTCACCTCGGTCGTGTCGCGGAACGTCACCAGCCCGCCGATGAGCTCGCCCTTGCCGTCATACAGGCCCTGGCCGTTGAGCGACAGCCACACGTCCGGCTGCTCCGGTGCCCGGTAGATGGCGACGTGGTTCGTGTACTTCTCGCCGTTGCGGGCACGCACCAGCGGCAGTTCCGCGGCATTGCGGATGCTGGTGCCTTTCGAGTCGAGGCAACAGAACGTCCGCTCCCAGTCGCCGTGCGGCTGCCAGCGTGGCGCGAGGCCCAGGATCGAGCGGCCGGCCGGGTTGATGTCGAGCACGTTGCCCTGGCGGTCGGTCACGATCACGCCGTCGTTGATATCGCGCAGGATCGACAGCACGGAGCTGTCGGTATCGGACATGCGGCGCAGCAGGTCGAAACGGCGCACCGCGTGATCGAACAGCGACTCCTGCGCGTCGACCGTTACGTCGTCCGCGCAGAGGTAGGCCTGGGCCCCGGCCTGCACGGCGGCGATGCCGCGGTGCTCGGCTTCGCGGCGCGTCAACGCCACCACCGGGTAGCGCCGCAGGCGGTGCAGGATGTCGGGCAAGGGCTCTTCCTGGCCCTCCGCCTCGAACAGCACGAGGTCGATGGCGGACGTCAGGTTGTCCGGCAGCGAAAGCGCGCCGTGACGCATCAGCATCGTGCAGCAGGACAGCGTTTCGAGTTCAGCCAGGTAGCCGGACACCTGGGTGCTGCGCCCGAGAAACAGAATGGAATGCCCCGCCATAGATCGTTTTTTTACTTATCCTTGCCCCGGAGGTGGCCGGCGTTGAAACGGGCCAGCCGAATCATAACGTAAATCGGCCCGGCATACAGGCGGGAGGCCCCGCGGGACGGGCGTTTCGGGCCCGATATTCAAACCGCGGCGCCCCGCCGGGCATCCAAAGAGCAGTAAGAACGGAGAACTCCGTGTATGGCCGCGCTTTTGACGGCACAGACCAGCGACTATAGTCGGCCCATGGCAGTGGCCATGACACCGACGGAAGACGACGAATCGCTCTGGATACGACGAGCCCAGCGCGGGGATGCCCGCGCATTCGAGGCGCTGTACCGGATGCACCTCGATCGCGTCTACGGCCTGTGCCTGCGAATGACCGGTAATCGCGCCGAGGCGGAGGACTGCACGCAGGAGGCCTTCATCCAGGCGTGGAACAAGATCCGGAAGTTCCGCGGCGACAGCGCGTTCGGCACCTGGCTGCACCGCATCGCGGTGAACGCGGTGCTCGGCCGGATTCGCAAGTCGAAGCGTGAACAGGACCGGATCCAGGCGGCGAACGAGCTCTCGTCGTCGCCGGCTGCGGTCGCCGACACGGGCGAGCTCCGCGACCTCGCGGAGGCGGTCGACCGCCTGCCCGAGGGCGCACGGCACGTCTTCGTTCTGAGTGCGGTTTACGGGTACAGCCACGACGAGGCGAGCAGCATGCTCGGCATCGCGGTGGGTACCAGCAAGGCCCAGCTGCACCGGGCGCGGCGATTGCTCGCGCAGCAGCTGGGCGAGGAAGGGTACGAGTCATGAACACGGAATTTGACGACAAACTGTTCGCGAATGCGGCACGCCTGGCGAAGGACATCGCGCCGGAGCGTGACCTGTGGCCGGAGATCGCCGACGCCATCGCCGCGCCGCCGCGCCGCCGCTACTCACCCTACTGGGCGCAGGCCGCCGGCGTGCTGCTGTTGGTCGCCGCGTCGTCGATGCTGACCTACGTCGCGACGCGCGAAGACCCGGTGATCATCGAGCGCACGGTGCCGGCCGACCTGGCGCTGCAGACCGCGTCGTTCGGCGGCGACTATGAGCTGTCGAGCGGCTACAAGCTCGCGCGCACGAACCTGCAGGCGCAAATGGACCGTGAGCTGGATAAACTGTCCCCGGCGGCGCGTGCCGGCGTGGAACAGAATCTCCGCGTGATCCGGGACGCGATCACGGAGATCAACGCGGCACTGGAGCAGGAGCCGGGCAACGTGTTGCTGCAGGAACTGCTGCTCAGGACGTATCGCGAGGAGCTTGCGGTGATGCGCAAGGTCGGTGGCCTGACGCAGGACGTCATGTCGAGGAATGACATTTGAGCTGCCCGCTGTAAGGGACGAGTGGCGCATCGGGTTGAAGAGAGAACTCACATGAACAAGCTAGCCATTATTTCACTGCTCACCCTGGCGGCCTCGCAGGCCGCGGCGAGGGAGGTCGACAGCAGGCTCGACGCCGCCGATGACGGGCGGGTCACCGTGTCCAACCTGTCCGGGTCGATCACGGTCGAGGGCTGGGGCCGCAGCGAAGTGCACGTCGCCGGCTCGATCGACGACGACGTCGAGGAGTTCATTTTCGAGCGCGACGGCCGCGAGATCACGATCAAGGTCAAGGCGCCCGACCGCCGCTGGGGGCACAGGGACGTGTCGGCCGAGCTGACGATCCGGGTGCCGCAGGACAGTTCGCTCGACATCGGCACCGTCAGCGCCGACATCGAGGTCTCCGGCGTGCGCGGCGAGCAGGAACTCCAGGCCGTGAGCGGCGATATCACGACCGAGGCCTGGTCCAGCGACATCCAGGCCGGCACCGTCAGCGGCGACGTCGAGGTCGAGAGCGCGAGCGGGAAGTCCGTCGGCGAGTGGGAGTTGTCGTCCGTCTCCGGCGACGTGACGGCCGAGGGCCTCTCCGGCTCCCTGTCGGCGGAGGTCGTCAGCGGCGACATCGAGATCATCGACGGCACGTTCCGCCGCGTCCGCGCCGAAACGGTCTCCGGCGACATCGTAATGCTGGGCGGCCTCGAGGACGGCGGCCGCATCGACATGGAGTCGGTCAACGGCACCATCGAGATCCAGTTCACCGGCCCCGTGTCCGCCCGCTTCGACATCGAGACCTTCAACGGGCGCATCAAGAACTGCTTCGGCCCGAAACCCGAACGCACCAGCAAGTACGCCCCCGGCCTCGAGGTCAGCTTCAGGGAAGGCTCGGGCGAAGGCCGCGTCTCGTTGGCGACCCTCAATGGCAGCATCGAGGTGTGCAAGGAGTAACGCCGCCGGGGTGCGGACGCCGGACACCCTGCGAGCTAAAGCTCGCCCGGCATCCATGCCGGGCTCGCATCGCGCTCCGCTTGCTCGGGCGTCCTGCTTCGCGGCGCTTCACACGACGCTCGCAGGGTGTCCGGCGACCACACCCCGGCGCATTGATTGATGTCGAAGCGTGCGGGCATGCACGCGAAGTGCCCTTCGGATTTGATACGCTAGGCGGCCCTGGAACAGGGCAATGCGCATGGGCAAGACACTCAAATACCTGCTGATCGGGCTGGTGGCCGTCTTCGGCCTGTTGATTGCCGCGATCCTCGTCTTTTCGCTGACGTTCGACCCGAACGACTACCGGGACCGCATCTCGCTGGCGGCGAAGGAGGCCACGGGCCGCGACCTCGTCATCGCGGGCGACCTGGGCGTGAGCCTGTTCCCGTGGCTCGCGGTCGAGGTCGGCCGCACGCAGCTCGGCAATGCCGAGGGCTTCGGGCCGGAGCCGTTCGCGACGTTCGAGTCCGCCGAGCTCAGCGTCCGCTTGCTGCCGATGTTGCTGCGTCGGGAGGTCGAGGTCGGCAAGGCGAGCCTCGAGGGCCTGCGCCTGAACCTCGCCGTCGCCGCGGACGGGCGCAACAACTGGGATGACCTGGCCGACGGCGGCGACGCGCCCGCGGCGGACGAGGCCGCAAGCGAAGGCCCGGCCTCGCTCGGCATCGGCAGCGTCGAGGTGACGGATGCCGCGCTGACCTACGTCGACGCGCAGGCGGGCACGACTTACCGCCTCACGGACCTGAATGTCGGCACCGGCGCGATCCGCGAGGGCGAGCCGGTCGACGTCGAGGCGGGCTTCGCGTTCTCGGCCGAACCGGATGCCATGGCGGGCACGGTCGAGTTCGACGCCGTGCTCGCGCAGGACGGCGACGTGATCAGCCTGGCCGACGTCGTGCTCGCGCTGGTGATGACCGGCGAGATGCCGCTCGACGTCGAGCTGCGCGCCCCGTCGATCAGCGCGGACCTCGGGAGCAGCATCGCGAGCCCGGGCGAGCTCACGTTCAGGGCGTTCGACGTAAACGGCAAAGCGACGGTGGAGCCGTTCTCCTGGGCCGGCGACATCACGCCGACCGTGACACTGCGCGTCGACGCGTTCTCGCCGCGGACCCTGATGCACGCGCTCGCGATCGAGGCGCCGGAGACGGCGGACCCGGACGCGCTCGGCAAGCTCGTGCTGGACGCGAAGGCCGTCGTCGGCACCAGTGACGTCCGCCTGACGGACGTCGTCATGACGCTCGACGACACGCGTTTCACCGGCAGCTTCGTGTGGCCGTTGGACCCGGCCGGCATGGTTCGGATGAACCTGGCCGCCGACAGCATCAATCTCGACCGCTACATGGCGCCGCCGCAGGACGAAGCTGCGGCCGCCGCGGCCGGCGACGAGCCGCCGCTGGAGATCCCGGTGGACCTGATCCGCGACCTGAACGCGAAGGGCACGTTCACGCTCGACGAGGCGCTGATGGGCGGCATGACGTTCACCGACGTCGAGGTCGGCATCGAGAACGCGAACGCGCGCCTGCGCGTTCACCCGATCTCGGCGACGTTCTTCGACGGGCAGTACCAGGGCGACATCCGCATCGACGCGAGCAAGCCGGTGGCGACGATCACCGCGAACGAGCAGATCCGCGACGTCAGCATGTCGGCGATGGCGAAGACGCTGTTCGAGCAGGAGAACGTGACCGGCCTCGTGAACGGCACGTTCAAGCTCGGCGGCACCGGCAACAACATGGCCGATGTGCAGAAGTCGCTGAACGGCACGCTGTCGTTCACGCTCGCCGACGGCGCGTACGAAGGCGTCGACGTCTGGTACCAGCTACGCCGCGCCCGTGCGCTGCTGCGCCAGGAGACGCCGCCCGAGCCGGTGCTGCCACCACGCACGCCGTTCAGCGAGGTCTCCGCGACCGGCAAGGTGACCGATGGCGTGATGCAGAACGACGACTTCACGGCCGACCTGCCGTTCATGCGGCTCACCGGCGCCGGGCGCGTGAACCTCGTCTCCGGCGAGATCGACTACGGCCTGTCGGGCCGCGTGCTCGAGAAGCCCGAGTCCGTGGGCAACGCGACGCCCGAGGAGCTGGGCGACCTGACGCGCGCGGTGATTCCGCTGAAAATCACGGGCTCGCTAGACGCCCCCAAGGTGACCGTCGACGTCGCCGGCATGGCGAAGAAGCGGGCGGAGGACGAGCTGCGCGAGCGACTGCTGGACAAGCTCGGCGGCGACGACGAGCCGCCCGCCGAAGGCGAGGAAGAGAAGCCGAAGGATGCCGAGGACGTGCTGAAGGACCGCCTGAAGGACCTGCTCGGTCGATGAATGCCCGCGCCACGCTCGCGCTCGCGGCGCTGGCGTGTTCCGCGACGGCCGGCGCCGCCGACCTGCGGACCATCGAAGTTGCGTACGAGGATGGCGTCTACACCGTCGAGTCGGAAGTCTGGTTCGACGTCGGCCAGGCCGAGTTGTACGACGTGTTCTCGCGGTGGGACCTGTCCGCCGAGTTCTCCAGCGCGATCGTCGAGGCGCGCGACATCCTTTCGGAAGAGGGCCGTGGTTACTACGTGCGCAACCGCGGCTGCTTCCTGTTCTTCTGCAAGACGGTCGAACGCTACGGGTCGGTGGCCGCCGTGCCGCCGGTCGAGCTCAGCGCGTCGGCGGACCCGGCGCGCAGCGACTTCGAGATCAGCGACGAGCACTGGGCGTTCTCGACGGAAGACGGCGGCACCGTCGTCCGTTACAAGCTGCGCATGAAGCCGGGCTTCTGGGTGCCGCCGCTGATCGGGCCGTACGTCGTCAAGCGCAAGCTGCGCGACGATGGCAGCGAAGCGCTGGAGCGCATCGAACGCATGGCGCGGGAGCGCGCCGCCGGTGGCTGAGTTCGCGGACCGCGTGCTCGACTGGTTCGACCGGCACGGCCGCAAGGACCTGCCGTGGCAGGTGCGCGACCGCTACCGCGTGTGGGTCTCCGAGATCATGCTGCAGCAGACGCAGGTGCAGACCGTGATCCCGTACTACGAACGTTTCCTCGAGCGGTTTCCCGACGTGGTCTCGCTCGCCGATGCGCCGGTCGACGACGTGCTGGCACTGTGGTCGGGACTCGGCTACTACGCGCGCGCCCGCAACCTGCACCGCGCGGCGCAGGCCGTGCGCGACGAGCACGGCGGCGACTTCCCGGCCGCGTTCGACGCGGTCGTCGGCCTGCCGGGCGTCGGCCGCTCGACGGCGGGCGCGATCCTCGCGCTCGCGGACGGGCAGCGGCACCCGATACTGGACGGCAACGTGAAGCGCGTGCTCGCGCGGCACGCTGCGGTCGCGGGCTGGCCCGGCACGACGGCGACGGGCAATCGGCTGTGGGAGCTCGCGGAGTCGCGCACGCCGCACGAGCGTGTGCGCGACTACACGCAGGCGATGATGGATCTGGGTGCGACAGTCTGCACGCGTTCGCGGCCAGGCTGCGATGCCTGTCCGGTGGCGGCGGACTGCCGGGCGCTCGCCGCAGGCGACGTCGCGGCGTACCCGGGGCGCAAGCCCGCGAAGGCACGCCCGCAGAAGGCGACGACGATGGTGCTCGCGGTGGCGGGCGACGCCGTGTACCTCGAACGCCGGCCGCCGGCCGGCATCTGGGGCGGCCTGTGGAGCCTGCCGGAGACGGACGGGCCGGCGGCGGCCTGGGTGGCGGAGCAGATCGGCGCCGGCGCCGGGCGCGAGACGGCGTGGCCGTCCCTGCGCCACAGCTTCAGCCACTACGACCTCGACATCTCGCCGGTCGTACTCGAACTCGGCGAACCGCCGCCGCCGGCGGTTTCCGCCGACGCGGTCTGGTATCGTCTGGGCGAAGCGCCGCCGGGCGGGCTCGCCGCCCCGGTGCGAAAACTACTCGACACGCTCAGGGACGCAACGAATGGCACGAACGGTTAACTGCGTATTGCTCGGCACGGAAGCCGAGGGACTCGACTACGCGCCCTATCCGGGCGATCTCGGCGCGCGCATCTTCGACAACGTCTCGAAGCAGGCGTGGCAACGCTGGCTCGCGCACCAGACCATGCTGATCAATGAGTACCGGCTGACGCCGATCGAGCCCGAAGCCCGCAAGTTCCTCGAGACGGAAATGGAGAAGTTTTTCTTCGGCGAAGGCTCGGCGGCGCCGAAGGAGTTCGTTCCGCCCTCCGACTAGGCGGGGATGTCCACTGCCGTGCCCGTGACGTCGATGCCGCCTGTCGCCGGCACACTGACGGCGAGCAGGCTCGGCCGGCCCATGTCCTCGCCCTGGCGCAGGGTCAGCTCGAACGGCGAGTCCACGATCCCCGCATCGCGCAGGTAGCCGCCGAGCGCCGCGGCCGACGCGCCTGTCGCCGGGTCTTCCACGACACCGCCTACCGGGAACGGGTTGCGCGAGTGCAGCACCGCGTCGCTCTCGCGCCAGACGAGCTGCAGCGTCGTGAGGTCGTTCTTCTCCATCAGCGCTTTCAGTGCGCCGAAGTCGTAGTCCAGCGGTTCGAGCCGTTCGCGCGACGTGACCGCCAGCACGAGGTGCCATGCGCCGGCATAGGCGATGACGGGCGGGATCGCGTCATCCAGTTCGTCGCGGCTCCAGCCGAGTGCGGCGAGCGCGGGTTCGAGCACGGCGTCTGCCGGCCGCTGCTTCGTGTCGACCGACGTGAGCGTCGCGCTGAAGTCGCTGCCGTCGGCGGTGACGCGGACGTTGACCGGCCCCGCGAGCGTGTCGAGCAGGTAGTCGCCGGCGCCGTCGCGGCGGCCCAGCACGACGCCGGACGCGATCGTGGCATGGCCGCAGAACGTCACCTCCGCGAGCGGGCTGTAATAGCGCACCGTGCGGGCGTGGCCGCTGGCCGGCGCGACGAACGCGGTCTCGGAGTAGCCGACGTCGGCCGCTATGCGCTGCATCTCGGCGGGCCCGGGCAGCGCGGCGCCGATCCAGACGCCGGCCGGGTTGCCCCCGGCCGGGTCGCGCGTGAACGCACTCAGGCGGTACAGCGTACCGGTGGGCAACGCGTCAGTCTTCATAGCGTGGTTCCTGGCGTCTGAGCAGGTACTGCACACTGAAGAGTTCGTCCGGGTCCGTCCAGACCTGCGCGACCTCGAAGCCGGCCTTGGCCGCCATCGCGGCGAAACCTTCCAGCGTGTACTTGTGCGAATACTCCGTCAGGATGGCCTCGCCTTCGTCGATTTCAATGGTCGTATCGTCGATACGGACCTGTTGCTCCCGGTCGCTGACGAGGCGTATGACGACGCGGCCCGCGTCGGGGTCGTAGCGCGCGTCGTGCGCCCACGCGTCGAGGTCGAAGTCGGCACCGAACTCATTGTTGAGCCGCCGCAGCATGTTCAGGTTGAACTTCGCGGTGACGCCCGCCGCGTCGTTGTAGGCCGCCTCGATGACGGCCGGGTCCTTCTGGAGGTCGACGCCGATCAGCAGCGCGCCGTTGTCGCCGGCCTCGTGGTGCATGACCCGCAACAGGCCGAGCGCGTCGTCGTATTCCAGGTTGCCGATCGTGGAGCCGGGGAAGTACACGAGGTTGCGCACCGGCATGACTTTCGGCGACGGCAGGTCGAACGGCTTCGTGAAGTCTGCGACGACGGGCAGCACCTCGATGTGCGGGAACTCGGCGCGGATCGCGTCGGCCGCCGCGAGCAGGTGTTCCTCGGAGATGTCGACCGGCACGTACGCGGCCAGCTCGTGCAGGTGCCCGAGCAGGATGCGCGTCTTCAGGCTGGAGCCGCTGCCGAACTCGATCAGGCTCGCCTGAGGCCCGACGCGGTCGGCGATCTCGCGGGCGTGCCGTTGCATGATGTCGATCTCGGTGGCCGTCAGGTAATACTCGGGCAGCTCCGTGATGCGGTCGAAAAGCTGCGAGCCGCGCTCGTCGTAGAAGTACTTCGGCGACACGTGCTTCCGCGGCGCGGTCAGGCCGTCGACGATCTCCGCCAGTTCCTCGCGATGGCTCACGATGCCGCGTCCTTCGCGAGGCGGAAGCCCGTGAACTGCCAGCGCGCGCCCGGGTAGAAGAAGCTGCGATAGGTTGCGCGCACGTGATCGGCGGACGTCACGCAGGAGCCGCCGCGCACCGTGACCTGGTTGCACATGAACTTGCCGTTGTACTCGCCGAGCGAACCGGCGAGCGGCCGGAAGCCCGGGTACGGCACGTACGGCGACGACGTCCATTCCCACACGTCGCCGAACCAGCCGCTGCCGCCACCCGACACCGGGTGCAGCCAGCCCGCCTCCAGCAGGTTGCCGTCGGGAGCCACGGCCGCTGCGGCGTGCTCCCACTCGAACTCGGTGGGCAGGCGCGCGCCGGACCAGCGGGCATACGCGTCCGCTTCGTAGAAGCTCACGTGCGCGACCGGTGCATCGGGGTCGATCGCGCGCGTGCCGCCGAGCGTGTACTCGGACTCGAGGTCTTCGTCCCAGTACAGCGGCCGTTCCCAGCCGTGCTCGTTCAGCGCGGCCCAGCCGTCGGACAGCCACAGCGCGGGCGCCTGGTAGCCACCGTCGTCGATGAACGCGCGGTACTCGCGGTTCGTGACGAGGCGCGCAGCGATCTTGTGCGGGTGCAGCAGCGCGTCGTGGCGCGGCGTCTCGTTGTCGAAGCAGAACCCGTCGCCGTCGCTGCCGATGCGCACGATGCCGCCGGGCTGCGCATCGAATGCGAGCGTCGGCGCCGGCACGCGCTCCGGTACCGGGAGATCCGGCATCACGGCCGGCCGGTTCGGGTGCACCGAGAACACGTGCTTGATGTCGGTGAGCAGCAGCTCCTGGTGCTGCTGTTCGTGATTCAGGCCGAGCACGATCAGCGCGTCGAGTTCATCGCCGCGCTGATCGATGAGCTCCTGCATGTGCTCGTCGACGTGCGTGCGGTACGCGAGGATCTCCGCGAACGTCGGCCGCGACAGCAGTCCGCGCTCCGGCCGGCGGTGCATGTCGCCCGCCGTGTAGTAATAGGAGTTGAACAGGTAGTCGTAGCTCTCGTCGTACACGCGGTAGCGCGGCAGGTGCGCGTCGAGAATGAAACGCTCGAAAAACCAGGTCGTGTGCGCGAGGTGCCATTTCGTCGGGCTGACGTCGGGCATCGTCTGCACCACGGTGTCCTCGACCTCGAGCGTGTCGGTCAGCGTGACGGTGAGCGTGCGGACCTCTGCGTAGCGCGCCGACAGCGGCGCGGCGGCGGGTCCGGCGAGGGCTTCCGCAGTCGTTGCCATGGGGGTGCCTGCAAGCGATTCAGGGGCGGATCACCCTAGCGCATTTGCATTGCGCCCACCACCACCGGCGCGGCGCTCCGATCACGCGCGCAGCGGCAGCTCCGTCTTCTTCAGCACCGTGCGTATCGTGACGCTGGAGTTCACGCGCGCGACGCCCGGCAGGCGCGTGAGCTGGTCCTTGTGCAGTCGCTCGAAATCGGCCATGTCCGTGACGACGACGCGCAGCAGGTAGTCGAACTCTCCCGTCATCAGGTAGCACTCCATGACCTCGGGGATGTCGCGCACGGCCTGCTCGAACGCGGCGAGGTCACGCTCTTCCTCGCGGTGCAGGCCGATCTGGACGAGCACGCTGCCCGGCAGCCCGACCTTCTGCTGCGACAGCAGCGCGACGTAGCGGTCGATGACGCCGGCCTCCTCGAGCGCGCGTACCCGGCGCAGGCACGCCGATTCCGACAGGTTGACCCGGCTCGCGAGTTGCACGTTGGTCACGCGGCCGTCCTGCTGGAGGGCCTCCAGGATGGCGCGGTCGAACTTGTCAAAGGCCATGGAAGAATCCACGAACGAGGGGGATATAGGCCGCAGAATCTGCCACAGATCGTGGGCACTGTCACTGATTTCGCAATGAAATCGTCGGTTCGTGGGAGTATCCTTTGAAACTATTAGCGGCGCGGTTGCCGGTGCAGAGAGACGTTCATGAAGATCGGGGTCCCCAAGGAGATCAAGACGCTGGAGTTCCGGGTGGGCATGACGCCCTCCGGGGTCCGGGAGCTGGTGAGCGACGGCCACGAGGTGTTCGTCGAGACGAACGCCGGCGAGGGCATCGGCATGAGCAACGCGGATTACGTCGCGGCCGGCGCGAAGGTGCTGGACAGCGCCGAGGACGTGTTCAAGCGCGCCGACATGATCGTCAAGGTCAAGGAGCCGCAGCTCAACGAGTGCGCGATGCTGCGCGACGACCAGGTGCTGTTCACGTACCTGCACCTCGCGGCCGACCCCGCGCAGACCGAGGCACTGGTGAAGTCCGGCACGACCGCGATCGCCTATGAAACCGTCACGTCGAAAGACGGCTCTCTGCCGCTGCTGACGCCGATGTCCGAAGTGGCCGGCCGGCTGTCGATCCAGGCCGGCGCGTTCGCGCTGCAGAAAGCGAACGGCGGCCGCGGCATCCTGCTCGGCGGCGTGCCGGGCGTGCGTCCCGCGAAGGTACTGGTCATCGGCGGTGGCGTTGCCGGCGCGAACGCGGCCGACATGGCGGTGGGCCTGGGTGCCGCGGTCACGATCCTCGATCGCTCGCTGCCGCGCCTGCGCCAGCTCGACGACCAGTGGGGCGGGCGCGTGCGCACCGTCTACTCGACGAAGGACATCATCGACGAGCTGTCGGCCGAGTCCGACCTCATCATCGGCGCCGTTCTCGTCGCCGGTGCCGCCGCACCGAAACTCGTCACCGCGCAGAACGTGCGCGACATGAACAACGGCGCGGTCATGGTCGACATCTCCATCGACCAGGGCGGCTGCTTCGAGACGAGCCGGCCGACCACGCACGCCGACCCGACCTACGTGGTCGACGGCGTCGTGCATTACTGCGTGACGAACATGCCGGGCGCGGTGCCGCGCACGAGCACGTTCGCGCTGACGAATGCGACGCTGCCGTTCGTGAAGGCGCTGGCGAACCACGGCTGGCGCGAGGCACTGGCCCGCGACCCGCATCTCGCGAACGGCCTGAACGTGCACGCCGGTCACGTCAATCACGAAGCGGTCGCGCGCGATCTCGGTTACGAATACCTGTCCGCGGCGGAGGCATTGAGAGCCGCGTAATGACGACGTAATGAACACGACGGAAAATCGTCGAACCCCTTGAGGCCTGACCCCCGTTCCCCCCAACAGGTTAGGCTCATCTCAGGCCGGGCATTCGCCCGGCCTTTTTTTATGCCTGCCGGCAGTCCGTCGCGAGCAACAGTTCCGTGAGAGCGCCGTAGCCCCGCGCGTCCAGCCCCGTCAGGTCCACGATCTTCTGCAGCCGCCCGTACACGGTGTTCGCGTGCACGGCGAGTGCCTTCGCGGCGCGCAGCACGTTCATGTCGGCGTCGGCGTACGCGCGCAGCGTCGCGACCAGCGTGCCGCCGGCGGCGTTGTCGGCCGCGAGCAACTCGTCGACCCAGGCGGGCAGCGAGGCCTGCAGCGCGTCCCTCGCCTGGCGCAACACCATCTGCCGTACCGGAATCGACGAGTAGCGCACGACGCGCTCGCTGACGGTGGCGAAGTCGAGCGCGACCTCCGCCTCGGCGAGCGCCTTCGGGATGTGCGACGTCGATGGCACGTCGGTGCTCATGCCGATGAGGGCCGCGGGGCCGATGCGCAGCAGCTCGGGGTAGACGCGATCGGCGAGCCGGGTTTGCGGCGCGGTCCAGCCCGAGAGCCGGCGCGTGTCGGAGATGATCGCGACGACGCGGTCGTCGCGCACGCCGACGAGTTGCCGCCCGGGCAGCCGCGAGAGCACGTTCCCGACCGCGTCCGCCATGCGGCGCGCGCGCGTCGGTTTTTCCATCTCGCGCGCGTCGACGGAACGGGCGAGCGCGACGCAGTAGGACTGGCGCTGCTCGAGATAGCCGGCGCGGCGCAGGAGTCGCGCGACGCGGCCGTCCGATTCGTCGAAGCCGCCGAGCAACACGCCGAACAGTTCGCTGCGCCGGTCGCCTTCCGCCTCGGCGAGTGCGCGCGTGTGCGCCACGTAGTCGGCGGCGACGACGGTGCTGATGAGGTCCGTGTACTCGATGGAGAAGTCGGCAATCGCGCTGCCGAGTTCCGACTCGCCCACGCCCTCTGCGGCAACCGCGTGCCGGCGAATCCAGTTGTAGATGACCTTGTGGCCGCAGCGGTAGGCGTGCAGCGTGGCTTCCAGCGGAAAGCGCTGTTCGGCGCGTCGCTGCGCGTGCTGGCTGACGAACGCGAGGTCGCCCGGCGTGCCGCCCCCGAGGAGCCGGACGATCTCGGCGACGTGCTCGCCGGAATGCGCGGCCAGCTCCGGCAGGATGTCCGGGTTGGCGGTGACGCGGAACGCGGGAACGCGCTCCAGGATCTCGGCCGCGAGTTCCTGCTGCACGGTCGCGGCGTCCGCCGCGAGCGCGGGGCCGGTGGCCGGCACGGTGCCGAGGTCCACGAGCGTTGCGAGGACGGCAGAGAGCGGCTTGAGGTCGACGGATTCCGGCACCGGCTGTGGGATCTGCACAGTGAGGCGCCAATATTATCAGTAAATTCGCCAGTGTATTGGCCTGTGGCTGGGCATATTCTCCATTTCGACCCGGCGATCCATTCACGAATCTGAGGAGTATCACGATGGGCAAGTACCTGTTTGTTTACCACGGCGGCAGCGAGCCGGAGACCGAGGCCGAGATGAAGGAAGTCATGGACGCCTGGGGCAACTGGCTGGGCGGCATGGGCGCGGCCGTCATCGACGGCGGCAACCCGGTCGGCAAGTCGACGACCGTACACCCGGACAGCTCGGTGACGCCCGACGGCGGCGCGAACCCGGTGAGCGGCTACAGCCTGATCGAGGCCGACAACGACGCCGATGCGATCGCGAAGGCGAAGGCCTGCCCGATCCTGGCCTCCGGCGGCTCGATCGAGCTCGCGCTGACGTTCGACATGTGAGCACTCGGGCCGCGGGGCTGCAGCGCCCCGCGGCTCGGTTCCGCGGCCGACATACGCCGCGCTGCTCCCGCAGCGCCCGTTGTTGCCGTGCCAGGCCGGGACTATGCTCGGCCGTTCCCCCAGGCAGGAGACTCGGGATGAGCAAGGATATCTATTCCATCGTCACGTCGCTGGCGCGTTCGATGGGCAACCTCGACGCGATCGTGAGCAAGGCCGAAGCGTTCGCGGCGGAACGCGAGATCGACCCGAACGTGCTGATCCAGGCACGGTTGCGTCCCGACATGCTGCCGTTCGTGGCGCAGATCCGCATCTGCACGGACGTGGCCAAGGGTGCCGCGGCGCGCCTCACGGGCAGCGAGACGCCGAAGTGGGCCGACGACGAGGCGACGTTCGCCGACATCCACGCGCGGCTGAAGAAGGGCATCGACTTCCTCGGCGCGTTCAACGCGGCGCAGTTCGACGGCGCGGCCGAACGCGACGTGCTGCTGAAAGTCCCGAACCGCGAGTTCCGCTTCAAGGGCATCGACTACCTCAACGGCTTCGTGCTGCCGAATTTCTACTTCCACGTGTCGATCGCCTACGCGATCCTGCGCTTCAACGGCGTGGGGCTCGGCAAGATGGACTACCTCGGCGGCTGATCAGCGCGCCTGCAGCGCGGCAATGCGCTCGGGAATCGGCGGGTGGCTCAGGAACAGCTTGCCGAATGCGCGCTTGCCGCCGGAGATGCCGAAGGCCTCGAGCGACTCCGGCAGGTGTGCCGGCTGGCCGCCGCCGAGGCGCTGCAGCGCGCGGATCATCGGCTCGCGCCCGTTCAGCTTCGCGGAGCCGGCGTCGGCCCGGAACTCGCGCCAGCGCGAGAACCACATGACGATCAGGCTCGCGAGGATGCCGAGCAGGACCTGCGCGGCAAGGACCGACACGAAGTAACCGATGCCGTAGCCCCGCTCGTTCTTCAGCACCACGCGGTCGATGACGTGGCCGACGATGCGTGACAGGAAGATGACGAACGTGTTCAGCACGCCCTGCAGCAGCGTCATCGTGACCATGTCGCCGTTCGCGACGTGCGAGACCTCGTGCGCGAGCACGGCCTCGACCTCTTCCTTCGACATGCCGCGCAGCAGGCCGGTGCTGACCGCGACCAGTGACGCGTCTCGGCGCATGCCGGTGGCGAACGCGTTCATGTCGGGCGCGTCATAGATCGCGACCTCGGGCATGCCGATGCCGGCGTCCCGGGCCTGGCGCTGCACGGTGTTCACGAGCCACGCCTCGGTGGCGTTCGCCGGCTGCTCGATGACGCGCGCGCCGGTCGAGCGCTTCGCGATCCATTTCGACATGGCGAGTGAAATGAAAGAGCCGCCGAAACCAATCACGAGCGACAGGATAAGGAGCGCCTGGTAATTGATGCCCGTTCCCGACTCGTCAAGGATCCGGTCCACGCCGAGCAAGCGCAGCACGACGCTCAGCACGAGCAGGACGGCAACGTTGGTGGCTACGAACAGGACGACGCGTTTCAGCATGGGTTTCAGGCTCCTAAGCGGTGACGTCGGCCAGAAATGGGGGCGGGCCGGCCGGCTTCAAGGTGCCCGGGAGCCCCGGGGGCACGGCTGTCGGGGCCTACCCCCGAGTGATGCGCATCGGCTGCCAGGCCATGTAGGTCAGCGAGCGCCACACCCACTCGAGCGGGCCGAAGCGGAAGGCTTTCAGCCACAGCGCCGAGAACACCCCCTGGAAGACGAGGATGGCGAGGCAGATGAGCATCTGGTTCGCGCGCCCGACCTGGCCGTACAGCCCGAAGCCGTAGCCGTAGAAGAGGATCGACAGGATCAGCGTCTGGCCGATGTAGTTCGTGAGCGCCATGCGGCCCATCGGCGCGAGCACGGACAGCAACTTCGACCCGCGCGCCGTCATCGACAGCCACACGATGGCGCCGAGGTAGCCCGCGCAGACGAGGTACTCGCCAATCAGGCTCAGGATGAAGCTGATCATCTGGATGCTGCCCGCAAGTTCGTGCACGGGGTGCTGGGCGAGTGCGAGGCCGTAGGCGCTGACGGGCAGGCCGATGAAGAAGCCGACGCCCGTGAGCCAACGGAACAAGGACTTGTGTTGCCGGTGATTCGGCAGGATGCCGCTCGCGATGAGCCAGTAGCCGATGAGGAACACGGGCAGCAGGATCACGATGGCGAAGAACGGTACCGAGGCGAGCTCGGTCGGTAGCTGCTGCCAGCGCCACGCGGTGGCTTCGGCGAAGCTGCCGTCGGCGAGCGCCGCGACCTCCCTGGCCGTGGTCTCTTCCTTGTCGCGTTCGTAGTCGACCCATTCCTCGACCCGCGTCGCGATGTCGTCTTCCTCGGTGGCCTCCGAATCGTCCTCGGCCGCGGCGGCGTCCTCTGCGGCCGCCGCGTCGCTGTCGTCTTCCGTTGCCGCTTCCTCGTCTTCCACGGGCGGCGGCAAAGCAAGCTCGGCTTTCGCCAGTGCGGCCACTTCCTGCTGCTCCGCCCAGGTTTCCTCGAAGGTCGCGCCGTCCTGCGTCAGGCCCTCGAACACGCTGGTTGCGCCGGTGACAAAGACCGGGATCAGCAGCATCCCGAAAGCAAAGCGCGCGAAGAACCCGGGCGTGTTGCGTTTCTCGAGCTTCTTCGTGCGGAACAACATCAGCCACAGCAGCAGCACGACGCCGGCGGCGGCGTAGGCGTTCAGGATGTCGCCGGTGAAGATGAAGATGTAGTGCAGGATACCGATGAGGAACAGCACCACCATGCGCCGGAAGAACCAGGCCTTGAACGGGCGCCCGGCCTTCTCGGCGCGCAGCAGCATCACGGCGAAGCCCATGCCGAACAGCACCGAGAACAGCTTGTAGAACTTGCCCTCGACGAGCCAGCGCACGAGCCAGCCGGCGGTGTGGTCACCGCCGGTGAGGGTCGGGTCGAACGTGTGCAACTCCCAGATCGGGCGGCCAAACCACTCGATGTTCATGACGAGGATGCCGATGAGCGCGAAGCCGCGCAGGATGTCCATGACGTCCAGGCGCTCGTCGGACGTGACGGGCGCGAGCTTTGGCGCGGTCGCCGTAATCGGTTGCGGGTCGTTCATGGCTTACCAGTCCTTGTTCGGATAGCTCATCGGCTGTACGGGCGGCCAGGGAATGCCGCCTTCACGGACCTTCGCGGCGAAGTTCGGGGTGGTGTCGAGGTCCCAGGGCGCGCCGCAGGCGCACCACTGGAGGACCTGCGTGAAGACGACGGGGCTGAACGCGTGCCGGTCGATCTGCTGCGCGTAGGCGTTGGCGTCATCGAGCTGCCCGCCCCAGGCCGAGATGATCAGCCACCAGTAGGCGCCGAGCTCGGGGTCGGCCAGCGCGATGTCGGCCGCCGCGCGATAGGCCTCGTCGTCGCCACGGTGCGCAGCGACCATCGCCCGGAGTACCTTGGCGGCGAGTGGATCGCTGATGTCGTTGCTGATGACGTCCAGCGCCTCGGCGTATTGCCCATTTGCCACCAGCGCACGGACGAGCGCCAAGTAGAGCCAGGCGCCGGGTGCGATGTCGGTGCCCTCGCGCGCGATCCTGAGCGCTTCTTCCGGCTGGCCCGTCCGCAGGTGCGCACGCGAGACGTTGAACCAGGACAGCGACCGGCGCGGGTCGCACGCCAGCATGCGCTGCGCGTTCCCGAGGTGTTGTTCAGCAAGCCCGAACGGGTAGGACACGAGCGAGGTCCAGTTGCCGTCGTAGCAGCCCTCGCTGGCAAGGGCCCGCTCCAGCCGCCCGGTGATGCCGCGCCAGTTGCCGCCGACGTAGGCGAGGTCAAATTCCGTCATGGCGCGCATCGCGGGGGTCTTCGCGTAGCGCTCGGCGTTGCGATAGTCGGCCAGGATCGTGTCCAGCGCGGCCTGTACCTCGTCATCGGTCAGGGTGGCGGCGTCTCCGAAGGAGGCATCGTCGGCCAGCTTGTGCACGTAGAGGTCGGAATGCGCCACGTAAGCGGGCGCGTAGTCGGGGACGCGTGCAATCACCTGGTCGAAGTACTCGTTGGCCTGGTTGAGCCCGACCATGATGCCGACCTCGCCGTGCGCCCGGTCGAAGTAGTCGAGCCCTTTCTGGAACAGCGTGAACGCCGCGACGTCGCGCAGCCCGGCCTGGCGCATGGCCTCGCGCTTGCCTTCGTCGAGCACGACGTCGAGCGCGGCGGCGATCTGCTCGGCGATGTCCTCCTGCACGGTGATGGTGTCGGCGGACGTGCTGTCGTAGTTCTGGGACCAGAGGTGGAACGCGTCGCCGGCACGGATGAGCTGGGCGGTGACGCGCACGCGGTCGCCGGCGCGGCGCACCGAGCCCTCGACGACGTGCTGCACGTTCAGCGCCTCGGCGATCTGCTGCACGGGCAGGTCCTGGCCCTTGAACGAGAACGCGGAGGTGCGAGCGGTGACCAGCAGCTCGGGGAGCTGGGCCAGCGAGTTCAGGATTTCCTCGGTGAGGCCGTCGGCGAAGTACTCGTCGTCGGGCCCGCTGGACATGGCGACGAACGGCAGCACGGCGACGGACTTGTCGGCGGGGGCGGGCAGCACGTCGGGCGCGGCGGCCTCGGCGGGCGGCGACGCGGCCACGGGCTCGTCGTCAGGCCCGGGCGCAAACTTGTCCCACGCGAACCAGGCGACGGCCACGGCGAGGATGCCGATGATGACGCGGTCGAGCTTGCGGCCGGTCTGCGGGGTGATGGACTCGTCGCGCGGCACGTCGCGCTCGCGCTTGATGCCCTCGGGCGTGAGCTCGAAGGCCCAGGCGAAGATGAGTGCCAGCGGCAGGCCGAGGAGGAGGACGACGGTGAGGGACTTCAGCACCCAGTCGGGCGCGCCGAAGTTCTCGAACGCGAACTCGGCGACCTGCGCGACGATCCACGCGGCCACGCAGTAGGCGGCACCGACGCGGATGACGTTGCGGCGCCGGAGTTCGGCAAACAGGGACATATTCTTGTTGTCTCTCCCCAGACGGGGGGGAGTATAAGGGACGCGCGGCCGGAACCCCATGATCGATTGGACAAAAGGCAGGGATCGGCAGGCGTGCGGAACGCCCGGGGCTTCGGCATGCTAGCGGGAATTTACCCTCGGAGGGCGCTGGCGATGGACATCATGGAGCTGGGAGCACTGGGCGAGCTGCTCGGCGCGATAGCGGTGTTTTTCACCCTCGTGTACCTGGCCGTGCAGGTGCGGCAGAACACGCGGTCGATCGAGGCGGCGCAGCGCCTGGCGCTGGCCCAGACCTACCAGATGCGCTCGGACGCGCTGCAGAGCATGCTGGTGCAGGCGGCCGCCTCGGACGTGGGCCGGATCATCGCGACGCTGACGCAGGCCGGCTACCCGGAACGGCTGGAGAGCCTGGACGAGCTCTCGCCGCTCGACCGCAGCCGCTTCCGCCAGTGGCAGATCGCTCAGCAGGCGCACTGGGACAACATGCACTTCCAGTACCAGCAGGGCTACCTCGCGGAGGAGTATTACCGCGACGAGTTCGTGGTGCGCACGCGCCGCCTGTGGCCGGTGTGGCAGAAGCTGGGGCTGACGAGGTCCCGGCGGAGCTTCATCGAGGAGCTCGAGCGGATTTCGGCGGAGGCGGCGAAGGCGGCCCCACCGGCGGAGCCGGCCAAGGCCGAGGATTCAGGCCCAGACAGTTGACTGCCCGCCCCGGGCTGGGTCTAATACCCGGCCTCGCGGCCCTCGCCAAGGCGCTGCTCGACCCGCCGCCACCGGGTCCGGCAGAACCGCTGTAGGAGCCCGCTTGCGGGCGATCCAATACCGGATCGAACGCCAAGCCCAAATCCGCGAGATGATGAACCGGACCGAGACCCCGCCTCCGCGACTCGCTCCAAAAAGATGGCCAGGTAGCTCAGTTGGTAGAGCAGCGGACTGAAAATCCGCGTGTCGGTGGTTCGATTCCGCCCCTGGCCACCAATCAAATCCAAAACTTACGAACGCGATTCTGTTGGCAGGCAAGAGATGCGCGGTCGAAGTGTCCATTTCGTGCATACCAGTTGGAAGTACGAACACATGTGGACGACAATGGACGCAAGCGTGGGAATTGGGTGCGGGCCCATACACAGTCCAGCATTGTGTGAAATCGAATCCTTCGAAGTGCACTAAGGTGGAACCAGCATTGAGAAACCTTCCACTCCTTCTGGCCTTCACAGTTCTCTGTGGCTGCTGTCTTAGCGCATGCAAAGAGTCAACTACGACAGACAATCCGTACCTCTCGGAGTCGATCGACCAAATTCAGTGTTCGACGAGTTCGGAGCTGCTCTTGGATACGCACGTTGGGTACAAAATGATTGTCCCGGAGAACTTTGAAATATGGAGTAGAGATCCTATGGACATCGGGCTTAGTAGTCCCAAGAACAGAGTTCTTGGGTCTGGAGAACCCTGGAGCTTGATTAGCATTTGGACGGAAGTGATCGATCAGAACAAGATTGCAGAAGGTATACCATTGCATTCTGATCATGAAAATGCCGTAGGTCTCAACATCCGGAAACTTGCGTATCCATCGGAAGCAGATGGTACGGATAACTATATGTATGTGCTTTCACGCGACAACCACAGCCTCATTCTAATGAGCCGTAGGCCAATTGACGTTGACACCGTACTCGACTGTCTTGTTCCTTCGCCGAATTAGGCGGGAATCTCCTTATACTTGCCCCGGCAACCACTGCTCTGTCAAATACGTTGTCAGAGCCTAGCGCCAAAACACGCCAGACCATCTCTCAGATTCGTAGAACCCGGAGCAATAATTCCTTCCGCGTTAGGTGAGGGAATATTGACCCTCCCCTACCGAACGTCGATTCTCACACGGGCATCTACGATGCTGTTCGGTTTCCTTCGTCCCGATTGACGCCTCCTGCGGCTTACATTGGTGCCGAATCCGAAATCAACTACCGTTACTCAGTGTAAGGTACCGGCGAGCGAGGTTCGGCGATTACGCGATATTGGGCGACTTAGAGTCTTGGTAAGCTATTGATTTCGATAACCGAAAATCCGCGTGTCAGTGGTTCGATTCCGCCCCTGGCCACCATCCCTTCAAGGGTGTATTCCGGATACATGGTTTACACCTTATTCCAAGTGCGGAAGAAGCGCGCTCCATCGCGCGAGCAATCGGACTGGTCCCGGAAAACAGCGGTTGCTCAAGAAATCCTTACTCCAGCATCACGCGCGCACACCTGACATCTCCGCGCACCTGCTTCGCTGTTGCCGGCAAACCAAGTTGCGCCGCATTGAGAGCACCTGAATCGAGATAACAAGGGAGAGTCGTCCTGGACACCAACGTGTGGCCTTGACGGCTCCTTCGTCGTAATAGCCTCTTGAATGCGTCGCGCGGATTGTCGTGGCACCTCGGTCGAAATAGGTGGCTGGGTATTCTGGGCAGGGTGGTATGCCCACCTCTTTGGAGTGACTTCGTAGATCAGAGCGCGCGCGAACGTGTCGCTGTCGAATTCATTGCCAGACGTTTCTTGCGTTCGTCGCCACAGTGACGGCAAATCAATACTCAGTACGCCTGCTTTCTGATCTGCGGGCATCAACAGCGCCGCCGGCACAGGTCGTGTCTTGTGCGTCATATAGAGCACGAGAGGAATGCCCTTCACTAAAGCTAAGGCATCAACTTTCTGGCCCTCAAAATCGGTGTCGACCCGTATTGAATCTAGGGTGACCTGTCTTCCGGGGCTGCGAGTTTCGAGGGGCCCTGACGGGACGCGCATCTTGTCAGCTCTGGATAGCACCTGATGTGCCATCAGGCGGATAGAAACAAGGGCTGAGTACTCGCAAACATCTTCAGTAGATCCTTGTCTGGCTTCATGGGAGAAATGCCATTCGCGCACTGACCCTTGCCGAGCAATCATCGGGGTCTTACAGGATGGGCAATAGCAGTCACACGCACGCCCTCGCTTGACGGAATAGACATCAACCATCTCACCGTCGCTATGCCGCTTTGCAAAGGGAATCAGCGCTAGGTCGATCTCTTAGCCCTCTTTCCGTCAATCAGTTGTGCTTCCAGACTGTAGACCCTCAACCCGCCAGCAATATCAGATATCCTTAAAGCGCTAGCTCCGCAAATGATTCAAATCTCACTTTGAGTCGCTCCGGATCTGGCCGCTGCTGAACGCTACGAGGGAGAATTAGACTCGAGTTGTCTATCTGCTGCAGCCCCGTCTTGAGCATCGGGCCATCTTCTTCCCGCATGATCTCGGGACGGACGACAATTCTATAGTCGGGTCGTATTCCAAAATAGTCGCGGTCAAACGCCGCATGGTGGATTTTGCAAAGAGACAGACCGTTGCTGACGACCGGCTCACCTGCTTCGTCACTGTCGGGCGTAATGTGGGCCGCATCGAGCAAGTCGGTGTGGCGTAATCGACAGATTGAGCACTGTTCACGATAGGCACGAAGTACGCGATCCCGAAAGGTCCTCTGGTGCATTCGCTGGCGGACCTGTCGCGTTACATACTGGCGCCGGATCTTGTCGTCTGTGTCGTCACGTTCGTATCGAAGCTGAAGCGGATCATCAGCGGCGACAGTGAAGGTCAGTCGGTCGGGATCGTCGCCGACTATAAAGACCGGGAAAATCGCCAAGTATTGCCCAGGCACTGTGCTGTAAAAGTAGATCAACGGGATCCGCTCATTCATCGCATCGCGTAGCCGGCGATTCTCGTGAAAGTTCGGGTCAGTGCCACGATAGCTGTACAGCAGATAGTCGCCACTGGGATCAAACGAATCGGCGTACGGGCCTGCTGTGGTTGTAGTGATGGATATAGGGAAATACTTGATCTGCGCCGGCTTAAAGATGCCTTGCGGGCCTACCAGCCGAACCCAATCACCTCCGTACGGAAAGCCTTGTTCAAGCTGCCTCCGCGGCAGCGTATCAACACCGGCTTCGGTCTGCGCCCGTAACCAGTCAAAAGCGGCGGAGCGGCAGGCTGCACTGGCTTGGTCTTCCATCGTGCTTCGACGTGGCCTAGATGACTTGGGAGTCTACCAGGCAGCAGGGAATTTCGGGGATTGCAGAGCCCTCAATAATGAAAAGCGACCTTCGCCACCCGTCCTCTACTAAAACGTCCGAAGTGAGGCTACAAGAACAAATTACTGCGAATACTCTAAGGTAGGCTTAGCAAGCGACTTGGAATTACCCCATTGTGTGCATGCGAATCCGTCCTTCGAACCGCTCTAGGTCCTGCCATCTCAACCGCCAATCACCGCTTTCGTTCCGCTCAATTTGTCGAAAGTCCGAATCGGTTGCCTTTCCAGACAATTCTTCGAACTGAGGAACCAGCTTCTTCGTCAACAATGGCGTACTTTGCTCGACCTTTTCTGTGTACGCCAAAACAATCCCGATATAGCCAAGCCAGTCAGGGAATCGACAGTGCCGGTTCAGGTCAAAAAGACTGACGCCCGCTACGATGCCTTGCACCGCGTGCTGTTCCGTGGGCGATAGTCCCGGGAGCACGCCACGAAATTCTGCAGACTGTGGATATCGATCATGCAACCGCCAACTCGGCTCGTCGGGATGAAGTCCTTTGGACAACTCGCGCAAGCCGTGCCGAAAAACATGGTGCCCACATGTCGTGCACCCAAGGTTCCAGCACCAACGTTCGCGATCAGCGAGGATGCTCAATGCAAGGAACGCGTTGCGTCGCTCAATAACTAACATCTTGCACTACTCGGTCCCAAAAAGTGGTAGTTGCGGGCCGAAGGGAAAGGCATTCAGGTCAATGGTTCGCATGGCAACAACTCGATCACTCAAACGTCGTTCCACAGCGGCAACCAGATCGATTTCATCGGGTTTCGCTGTGCCGGAGATGGGCTCTCGACAATAGATCTCGTAAGTGAACTCACCATCTACCTCAAGAAGCACGCGGCTAATCGGCGCATCAATAGCTTCCAGAATCGCAATTCCGGAGAGACGCCGCCCCAGCAACCAGGAAAGTCCTGCCACAAGTTTCATGTGCGGTCGTCGCTCCTGTCAGAAAGCACCATCCAGCCATTCTGGCAAGACAGTCGAAGACTTGCCCAATCGCCTAGCCACGACATGCCCACTATCCCATCAAGATTTGCAGCGCCCAGGACCCGTTCAACGGCTGAGGGCGCAATACCAAAAGCTTGTGGTGATGCTGGGGCTTCAGCAATTTGCGCGTTTAGCGAGACTTGCTGCGTTCGAAAGCTACCTACGCCGGGGTAGAAGTCCGTGAGGGGCCCGAGAGGTGAAGATTCGTTTGCCAAATCTGATCTCAGATAACTAACCTTCGCACCAGTATCGACAACGAGACGGCGCTGAGCGTTCGAGATGACGCATCGGACTACGGGCAAACCGGACGGCGTCTCGACAAGGATAGGGTTGTTCGGTGTCTCAGGATTACTCTGCGTGAACACCGCCCACTTCTCCTGCAAACACAGGTGAAGGTCGTGTTCTCTCAACTGATCCGCACCAATCAAACCATCAACGCGAAGACCGAGGAACTCGCTTAGTTCGTCGCAATCGACCACCTCAGTTCTCGTAGGCACGTCAACGCAGTCCGTGTCGATACTCACAACACCCGAACGTGCAAAGCTGACGGGAGATCCGGTGTCCAGGACCAATAGACTGTTGCCGCTATCGAGTACGGGTATTCCGCCTATCGATACAAACGGCAAGCGCTTGTGGTTACTATCGAAGCCCATCATTCTACGCGCCCGACGCGGGATCCAAGATGACGACGTCCCGCAGCAGTGACGCAACTCGACGAACCAGCTTGCGCTGATGAGGCGACAGGCGCTTCATGCGAACCTCGATCTTCAAGCTGTCGGTGTTCGCAATTACCTGCCACTCGGGTGAGTTCTCAGGCGAGTCGCGATGGAGAAACACCACTTGCTCGCCCGCATTGACACGCGCGTCAATCTCGGCCGCTGACAGCCCAGACTGAATCGCCAGCGGTTCCTGGCCTTCGACTACACGTTGCATTGTCGCTTCAGGGACTTTGCGCAGAGTTTTGCGAATTTGCTGGAGGCTAAGGCCGTGGCGCTTGAGCAGCATTATGAACAGTAGGCGCCAGATCATTGATTCCGGGTACGTCGTACCTGGGCCTCGCGAAGTGGCCCCGGGAAGCAATTTTTGTTGGACATAGTAGCGAACCAGCCGTTTGTCCACTGGTTCAGCCAGACGCAATAGTGGGTGAGCCTCCCGAGCGCTCTCTGCGTGTTCGCAGATCTCATCTATGGAGTATCGAAGTATCGGATCGTCTCTTCGCATTCGGTGGATACTGGCACAAAGGTGACAGTAATGCCAGTTATAAAAGCCAGTAATAAGAGTCTCGTCGTGGCTTATGACAAACCATGTGGGCCGGCATACTCTGATCGGCATCCATGCGACGCAGAACCTAACAAAGTTGCCTAAAGATCGCATCGACGACCCAGGAAAATTGAGCAAATGGCTCGCCACATCACTGCTCTGATTGTCTACACCAGAGAAACTTCAGATTCCTAAATTTGTCGATCAACCGGAGCCCAACGACACCCATCCCATGGCAAGTAAGTCACCCCAATATTCGTTATGTAGAGCAATCTTCTGTACAGAGCGAAAAACTCTCGCCCGGCGTCACGTTCTGCGACCGCGCCCTGTTGAAATGCTTTCACCCAAGAAAAGCATCAGGGGGCACCTACGATGCGCATTACTGAGCGCCGTCAGCGCGTGACCATGTTCGGGTTGACGACCAGCTCGCGACCGTTCTGGGCTTTGGTTGCAATGGGTTGATTCGCCAGGGCAACCGCCTCACGTTTAAACTCTGCTGAGTAGGTTCTTCTTTCTGGCATGACGCTCCTCCATGGCCATTCTCGGCATATTCGAAAGCGTCCGCGATAACGGGTTTAAACCCCAGCGTTGCCAGGACAGGAAAGGACGGATTAGGTTTCTGCGTCCACGTTGGGCGAAATCCATTGCAATTGGCCTAGAATAAAGTCGTGAGCGCAAGAACTGATTTCAATAATTTTCGGCAGTCTGTAGACACCATTAAATTGGGGAAGGTGCTACCAGACGCCATTTACATACACGAGAGCGCACTAGGTGAAACGAGTGCGACAATTCAAGAGCTAATCGATGATCTCGCCGAGGAGTTTGCGCCGGACCACTCTTGGAATGTGGTCAAGTTCTACAGAAAAGATTTTAAGATCTCCTTGCTGTCATATCCGTCTTTCTTCGAAGAGGACTTCCCAACTCTAAGGCGCGCTCTAAGCATTGACCTTGTTCGCAATAGGAGTAGGACTGTCAATTATCAGGCTAGCTCCAATCCTCCTATTCTGCATCGAAAAGAGTTGCTGCTTTCCAAGACTGATAGTCGCCACAAAGAGTTTAGGAGAATCACACAGCAAGCCGAACAAGCCGGCTTGTATGAGAAAGGACAGAAGATTGGGCTGCAGAAAGATTGGGGCCGGCTGCTACAACAGAAAGGATTCGAGATTAGCAACGGGCGACTCGTTCAGCTCACTAGCAAGCCGCGGCCAGATCGTTCCGACAAAGTAGAGTCTATTGAACGTCATCGAACCGCTATTCATAGAGATACGCTGTCTGCTCCAATGCAGTTCCTGGGTCGGGCTGGGTATTTGAACGGCGAGCATAGTGTTTTTGACTACGGGTGTGGGCAGGGACATGACGTTTTAGAGTTAGAGGCACATGGTATTGACGTTGCGGGCTGGGACCCGGTGCATCGCCCTGGCATAGCAAAGCGATCAGCCGACCTCGTGAATCTAGGTTTCGTAATCAACGTGATCGAAGACTATGAGGAACGACGGCAAGTCCTAAATGAGGCGTTCGCGCTAGCCAATAGACTTCTTATTGTCTCTGTAATGCTTGGTGGCGCGTCGAAGACACGCCAGTTTCGACAATATAGGGACGGCGTGATCACGTCTCGAAATACATTTCAGAAATACTATACACAAGCCGAACTGAAACAGTTCGTTGAGTCGACGCTAGGGAAAGGATCTGTTGCTGCTGGACCAGGAATATTCTGCATATTCAAAGACGAACTCGAGGAGCAGAGTTTCCTAGCGCGACGGCAAAAAGTTCAACGGCAGTGGCGACAACTTACACAACGCGATAGGAAGCCCTCTCATGTTGATGTGCAGGATCTTATTGATTGCAACGAGGGGCTATTCCAAGATTTTTGGGCCTGCTGTTTGGATCTAGGTCGGATGCCAGCAAACGATGAGTTCGAAAGAAGTCAGGAGCTGAGGCGTGTTGCAGGGTCGCACCGTAAGGCATTTCTCGCTTGTTCCGAGTTGTACTTCGAGGAAGAGTTTGAGGAGGCGAGGAGCGGTCGAATCGAGGATCTGACTGTCTTCCTTGCCTTGAGTTTCTTTGAGCGGAGGCGATCCTATTCGCGTATGCCTAGGAGTTTGCAGCGCGACATCAAGGCGTTCTTCAGCAAGCCAAGCGCCGCGTATGATATTGCCAAGCTAGCGCTTTTTTCAGTTGCTGATACCGAAAAGATTACTGATGTTTGCTTAGAAGCGCGTGAGCGTCTGAATTGCGGTCGCCTGGAGGAAGACCATTCTTTTGTGGTCCCCACACCTATGCTAGGGCGGCTGCCAGGGCTACTTCGAATCTACGTAGGGTGTGCTCTGCAATTGTTTGGTGACGCAGACGGAGTGGACCTAATCAAGATCCACATGACATCTGGAAAGGTTTCGTTGATGACCTATGACGATTTCCAAAAGCCCATGCCTTTGCTGCAAACCCGAGTAAAGGTTCGACTACGTGATCAGGAAATCGATTGGTTTTTCTACGATCAGGATCACCCACCCCAACCACTATATCTTAAGTCTCAGTACTTGCTCGAGTCAGACCCAAGTCGCGATGCGCAGATTGATTTTGATCGAACGATCGCGTCACTACCCGGTATCGACCTAACCGAATTCGGCCCACCTTTAGCGGAGCTTGATGAGCTCTTGGCGGCTAGAAATTTGACATTGAGTCAATTAGAGGAGCGCTACTTCGACGCATGCCGCAAAGTCGAAAAAATAAAAGACTAACCATGTCAGGCTACGGCTTGAGCAGTACTTCGAAGCGCCGAGTCAAGGTAGGATAGCGCCCGCTCGATATCTTCGAATGTCGTAAATCGGCCCACCCCAAAGCGCACAGAATTCTCAGCTTCTGTCATCGACAAGCCAATTGCTCGTAATACATGAGATGGCTCTGGTGTTCCCGTTGTGCACGCTGAGCCAGTCGAAACCGCGACATTTGGTTGCAGGGCGCCGATCAGTGCCGATGCATCGTGCCCAGGAAACTGGATATTGAGGTTTCCAGGGTGCCGGCGATGAAGGGGCCCATTCAGATGAGCGGTGCTATCGAGTTTGCAAATACCGTCCCACAAGGCCAGCGCACGTTGCCGCAAAGACCGATTTTCACTCAAAAACTCCCTCTCCATAATCTCAGCAGCTTCGCCAAAGCCAACCACAAGTGGCGTTGGGATAGTTCCAGATCGCACGTTTTTCTCTTGCCCCCCGCCGAATGTCTGCGGTTGCAGTCGTGTGAGGATGTCGGAACGAGCATACATGGCACCGATACCCTTGGGTCCGTATATCTTATGCGCCGATAAACTGAGCAAGTCGATACCAAGATTATCCACGCTAAAGGATACAGCGGCCGGTGCTTGGGCCGCATCGCAATGAAGCCAAGCTCCCACTGACGCACATAGCTTCGACACTTCTTCTATCGGCTGTATCGTTCCGATTTCGTTGTTGACCAACATCACAGAAACGATCGATGTGCGCTCATCGAGCAACCTCGAAAACACGTCGAGGTCAATCACGCCTTCGGAGTCTACGGGAGTTATGTCTACGGAGAACCCCAACCGTTCAAGAGCGGAGGCCGACTCCAAAACGCATTTGTGCTCGACCGCGCTTACGATGACTTTGCGTCTATCTTCGCCTCGACACCCGGCAGCGCCGAGCAGCGATAAGTTATTTGCTTCGGTTGCTCCTGAAGTAAACAAAATATCGTTTTCGTCTGCCCCGATCAGTGAGGCTACTTGAAGGCGAGCTTTCTCTACGGCTCGATTAGCTGTCCACCCGAACCAATGGTCCCCGGAATGAGGGTTGCCACAATTCTCGAACCACCATGGATCCATCGCCTTAATGACACGAGGGTCAGTTGGTGTTGTGGCGTTGTTGTCGAGATAAATCGGCCGAATTGACACGTATTCTCCGAATAGTCACCTGGCGATTTCGTCCAGTTGACTATAGACCTAGGGGGGCCTAGGCTTCAACTGCAAGATGCCGCCAGTTAACGATGAGATGCAATATGGATAGTTCTGCTTTTCCAACGGAAATGAAACCTCAGTTTTCTGGCCACGAAACGTTTCCATTGCGCTACGGGTGGCTGAAGAAGGTTCACGACGCAGTGACGCAGAATGCCGAGCAAGGCATTGATACAAAAGAGGTATTTTCCAGTAAGGATGCGATCGCGCGATTCGGTGTAGGCAAAAACATGGTGGCGTCAATGCGCTATTGGGCGCTAGCGGCGGGCATGATACGAGAGGTGCGAGCGCATCTCGGCCCGTACGAAACTACAGACGATGCCGAGCTGATATTTAATGATCGCGGGTTGGACCCATGGATGGAAGACCCGAGTACATTGTGGCTCTTGCATTGGCGTTTTGCGTCCGCTCCAGAGCGAACCTCGACCTGGTTTTGGCTATTCAACCACTGCCCGCATGCGAGCTTTGACCGGTCTCTCCTAGTTGATCACCTTCTTCGCATTTGTAGAGATCGGGAGCTCAAAGTCGCAATAGCGACCCTGAAGCGAGACGTTGAGTGTCTTATAAGGACGTATGTAGACCGTGATAGTGCCGGTACAAAAGAGGACACATTGGAATGTCCTCTAACGGAGCTATCACTCATAAGAAATACGGGACGAAAAGAAATGTTCCAAATTGCGAGAGGCGCGAAACCGTCTTTGCCAACGGGAATGTTGGCGTACGCTGTTGCCGACTATTGGAGACGTAACTTTTCCGAAACTCGAACCTTGTCCTTCGATATGCTGATGCATGCACCCGGTTCTCCAGGCCGCGTCTTCGCATTGGATGAAGAATCCTTGGCGGATTACCTTGCAGAGCTCGATGCTGAAACGAGCGGCAAACTGGTGTGGTCGGAAACGGCCGGGATGCGGCAGCTGATCTCACCTGAAGATCCAGATACATTTGACCTTCAACTCCTTTTGAAGAGATCGTATAGATCTACACGTCGGATGGCGGCTTAGACATGAGTCGTCACAGCACAGTAGTCGTCAAGAGGCGATTTCAGCGTTCGATTCGATTAGACACGGATCTGAATGACGTCAACGCATTACATGGTTTCATCTGCCCGCCAACATTTGCTAACGCACTTGAAACTTTGGCAACGCAATCGCGCGAATCTGGTCAAGGCGCGTATACCTGGACAGGCCCATTCGGCGGTGGTAAATCGAGCCTTGCAGTCGTTCTTTCCGCTTTGCTGAGCAAGCCGGATGCGCGTCGACGCACGGCGCTAACAATCACCAAAGACGCCGGCAAAAGTATCGTTGATACTTTTAGGCCTGGAAGATTTGGGTATCGCTCCGTAGCCGTGGTTGGCCGAAAACAAGATTGTGCTGAGCAACTCGAAGAAGCACTGCGCCGCGAAAACCTGATCAGAAAACCAATCAAGACTAGTTCTGACGGTGGAAAGGCGCTACTTGACACAATCAAAAAGATTGCCTCCAAACCGAAGACTGCGGGTCTGCTGATAATCCTTGATGAACTTGGGAAAATCCTCGAGGCTGCGGCCGCGGGCCGCGGCGACCTCCATTTCTTGCAGGAGTTGGCGGAACTCGCATCTCGCAGCGACGGGCGGCTCATTGTCGTAGGAGTTCTTCACCAGGCATTTGGTGAATATACGGGCAAGCTTGCACAGCGTACACGAAACGAATGGATGAAAGTGCAGGGGCGTTTCGTCGATGTACCTTTGGCCACTTTGGCGAATGAGCAACTCACATTGCTCGGTGAGGCCATTGAGTCTAAGCCGCCAAAGTCAGCTGGTTTGTCGGCCGAGCGATTGGTCGAGGATCTGATAGAAGGAAACAAGGGTTACAGGAAAGAGCTATCCCGCCAAATGGCAGCATGCTGGCCCCTAAATGGAGTAACAGCAGGGCTCCTTGGCCCAATCTCGAGACGGCGATTCGGTCAGAACCAAAGAAGCATCTTTAGTTTCCTGAATTCTGCAGAGCCATTGGGATTCCAAAGCTTCTTAGCGTCAGCTCGCGCGGATGAAACATACGAGCCAGCAATGCTTTGGGATTATCTGCGGGCAAATATGGAGCCGTCGATCTTAGCGTCGCCGGATGGACATCGTTGGGCGACAGCATTAGAAGCACTTGAGCGATGCGAAGCCAAAGGAGGTGGCGAAGAGCATTCTCGACTAGGCAAGACGATCGCGATTATCGACTTGTTTCGCGAACATTCCGGCATTAGGGCAACAAGGAATGTTCTAAAGGTTGCGGCTTCAAGTATCGGGCCGCGAGAGCAGTCGCGAATACTGAAAGACCTCGAAAAATGGTCGATTGTGGCGTTTCGTCGGCACCTTGACGCATTCGCCATCCACGCCGGAAGCGACTTCGACATTGAAGCGGCGATTCAGGAGGAAAGGTCGACAAGTCTAGAGCTTGACCTAGGCGAGCTTGAAAACGTTGCCGATTTGAAGCCAATCATTGCAAAGCGCCATTACCATCGAACCGGTGCCTTGCGCTGGGCAACTGTGCGTATCGCCAAATTACATGAACTCAAATCTATCGGCGGAGAGTTTGCGACATCTGAGGGAGGAATAGGGGAGTTCATAATAGCCGTTCCCTCGAGAGAAATGTCCCAAAAAGAGACAATTTCAATCCTTCGGTCTGCATCCAAACGGAAGTTTCCAACGTTAACGGTCGGCCTCTTGCCCGAATCCGAGGAAATAGTGGATCTCGCGGAAGAGCTCATAGCACTTCAGCGAATTCGACGCATGCGGGGTGAGTTGGCTGGCGATGCTATCGCTAGGCGGGAAGTGGTGGCCCATTTGGCGGCTGTGCGTCAATCTTTGGCATCCAAGCTTCACGAGGCAATCCTGTCCATATCATGGTATTCATACGGACGGAAGCGGAGTTTCCGCGGTCTTGCGGATATGCACGCCTACGTTTCAGACCTGGCGGACGAGACGTACTGCAAGGCTCCGGCGATCCAAAACGAGCTGCTGAATAGAACTAAGCCATCGAGCACGGCGGTGGCTGCGCGGCGTGCGTTATTGCATGCTATGGTCGCTGGCAAAGGTAAAGATCGTCTAGGGATTGAGGGCTATCCTGCAGAAGGCGGGTTGTTTGAGAGCATTCTCGCCGCAACAGGAATCTATCAGGAGAAGAAGCGTTATAGTCCGCAACCCGCGTTTTACGCGCCCGACAAAAATTGCACAGCTGGCTTGGAGTCAGTTTGGGAGGCTGCGGATGGCATTGTGGATCAGTCCGAGGCATCGCCAATTTCTCTAAGCGATATCTACGACATTTGGCGAGAGCCAGCGTTTGGCGTCAAAGATGGGCTATTACCCGTATTAGGCCTTGCGTACCTATTAACACGCACTGACCGAGTGGCGATCTATCTCGATGGTGCGTTCCGGCCAGAAATCGACGACTTTGTTGTGGATAGGTTGCAACAAGAACCCAACGCGCTTCGCATTCGTAGAATGAACTTCGGAAAGTTGCGCACAAAAGTCCTCGAAGGTATTGGTGATCTTGTCGCCGAATTCGATGATGCCGACGCCAAACTGAATGACCCTCTAATTGTGGCAAGAAGGCTAGTCGCAGTCGTTATGTCCTTACCGCCTTGGACTCAGCGCACAAATACAATTAGCGTCGATGCAAAAAGATTGAGGTCCATAGTACAGGCCGCATCGGATCCACACAGATTCTTGTTTGACGATTTGCCGGCGTTCGCAGCGGATACGAAGGAGGATTTATCAAACAAAGACATCGCGAATATCGTGCAATCCATAAAGTCTGGTCTAAGCGAGCTAGTAACCGCATACGATGCAATGCTAAGACACTTAAGCGACCTAGCGATGTCAGAGCTTGACGTCAGTTCGACTAGACAAGGTACTAAGAAACTAAAAGAACGGGCGCGCAACTTGATTGGGTTGACGGGAGACTTTCGGCTTGATGCATTTGCCGCCCGACTTTCCGAGTATTCGAATGATCTAGACTCTATTGAGGGCATCGCGAGCTTGGCGGCGAACAAACCACCCCGTGATTGGGTGGATCGTGATCTAGACATTGCGCGGATTGAAATTGCAGAGCTTGCCCAGAAGTTTAGACGAGCCGAGGCTTTCGCTCGAGTCAAAGGAAGGCCCGACACCCGGCACGCAATGGCTGTAATGATTGGCGTCGGCGGTAAATCTCATACCGTTGTTGAAGAATTCGAGGTCGATGAAGAAAGCCTGCGAACTAGCCAGGATATCGTTAGTGAGCTGGAGCAGGTACTGGAAAACAGAGATGTCGATAGAAACGTTATCCTGGCGGCTATCGCCCAGGTAGGCGCCCGAGTTTCAAGTGGCTTCACCGAAAAGGAGCAGCGCAAGCGCAAGCTGAAGAAAGTTTCATGACCGACGAACTAGTCTATGAGCGGCACGTTCTGGGGCTATCTGGTGGGCGAGACAGCGCTGCTCTCGCCGTCTACATGCGGCAAAACTTTCCAGAGCTCGATGTCGAATACTTCTTTACAGACACGGGCAAGGAGCTGCCTGAGGTCTACGAGTATCTGGGAAGACTGGAAGGGTTTCTGGGAAGACCTATTACTCGTTTGAACCCCGACCGTGACTTCGATTTTTGGCTGAAGCAATATAACAACTTTTTGCCTTCCCCTCAGACTCGCTGGTGTACTCGCCAGCTTAAGATTCGGCCGTTTGAGCAGTGGGTGAAACCTGACCTCGACAAAGGAATAACAATAAATAGTTATGTAGCAATTCGCGCGGACGAGGCTAGTCGTGGCGGAATGGTCTCCAAGCAGAGGAACTTACATGTCCACTTGCCTTTTGTGGAGCACGGATTGGATAAAGCGGCAATCGTGGAGCTGCTGGAGGCAAGTGGTCTAGGGCTTCCTAGCTACTATCGTTGGCGCTCTAGAAGCGGCTGCACATTCTGCTTTTATCAGCAAAAAATTGAATGGGTGCGTTTGAAGCAAGAACATCCGGAGGCATACGAAGAAGCTAAGCGATATGAAAAGGAAGCTTTGGCTAATCATTCACCATTCACTTGGTCTCAGGGCGAGTCATTGAGCGAGCTTGAACAGCCAAAACGAATTGCACAAATCCGCGAAAATCACAAGAAACGATTGGAACGGCTTGCGAAGAATAGGGTAGAGAATCCGCTCAACCCGAATTCAGAGCTTGTCGATATGGACGATGTTTATGGTTCTGAGAAGATGTGTCTTGCTTGCCATAAATAAGCGTTCGAGGTCACGCCGATGACAACTAGTGGACCAGGTATGCCGATAGCTATGTGCTTAGGGGGCTTGCCCGTTTCAAAGCTCCGCGAGCTAGCAGGTCCCGTTCTGGTGAGGACTCTCGAAATACTGGGCGGCGAGGCCGCAGATGATCGTGATTCACTCGTTCGTGTAATGACTACGGTAGCACAGCAGCGGGGTGCAACTGCTCTTGAGGATCCGCTCTTTAGAAAGCAACTGATCGACAGCCTACCATTGGAGAAAGCTAGGGAACTTGCAGAAAGACTGCGAGTCCCGGTCTCACCACGCATCTTTTCGGACATTGAACATGTTGACTTCGATTTCGATAAGAGTGCTTTTCAAGAGCTAGCCGGATTTTTTGGTCTAGTCGAGCCTCCCCGGGCCCCGGCGGGACAGCACTTATCCGTAGAACAAGTCTCGCCTAGTTTTGGGCTATTTGAGCACCAGCGGGTAGCTGCAGATCAGGTGCTAAACGCAATTGCTGCGCCTCCAGGACGCGTTGTGCTTCATATGCCAACAGGAGCTGGGAAAACACGAACCGCAATGCACGTTGTGTGTCGGTTACTCAATGGAGGGAGGCCGAAACTCATAGTGTGGCTCGCGCAAAGTAGCGAGTTGCTCGAGCAAGCGGTCGATGCTTTTCTGTCCGCTTGGAACGCATTGGGCAATCGTGACGTCACTTTGGTCAGGCTCTGGGGGTCTGGTCAAGTGCCGGATATTTCGGGTATCAGTGATGGGCTTGTCGTTGGCGGACTTGCAAAATTACATAGCCTCAACTCACGCGACCAATTTGCGCTGTTGAATCTCGGGAGAAAGTCGGCTTTGGTCGTGATTGACGAAGCGCACCAGGCAATTGCGCCGACTTACAAGACAATCCTAGAGAAACTAGCCGATGCAGGACGAGAATCTGGATTACTTGGGCTGACCGCCACACCGGGCCGAACTTGGTCCGATCTCGCTGAAGACGAAAAATTATCAGAGTTCTTTTGCCACAATAAGGTGATTCTGACCGTCCCTGGATACTCTAATCCGGTCAAATACTTGATGGACGAGGGATACCTTGCGGAGCCGACTTTCGAGATGCTTAAGGTGCCACCTACGACTTTGACGACTGGCACGAAGCGTTCCGTAGCCGATGATGATGACTATTCTGCGGAAGTTCTTAGCGCAGTCAGTCAGAACGCCGAAAGAAATGCAGCGATTCTAAAGAAGATCAAAGAAGTCATAGCGCGTCACAAGCGAGTAATCGTTTTCGCAAGCTCGGTGCAAAATGCGGAGCTCTTCATGTCTCTGTTAACTGCGACGGGCATAACGGCTTATGTCATCACCGGTGAGACGCCCAAGGGTCAACGAGAGTATGCTATCCGGCAATACAAGACGCCGTCACCAGACCCGATCGTCCTTTGCAACTATGGCGTCCTTACTACAGGATTTGATGCGCCCGGGACGAGCGCGGCGATCGTGGCAAGACCGACGAAGTCGCTTGTCTTGTTCAGTCAAATGGTAGGCAGAGCAACAAGAGGCGTCAAAGCGGGTGGCAATAGGACCTGTGAAATCGTTACTGTTGTGGATCCAGATTTGCCAGGGTTTGGCGACGTGGCTGAAGCATTTGTGAATTGGGAAGACGTTTGGGGAACATCGTGAGTACGCCTGAGGAACAGCTAGAACTGAGTATCATTCCGACGCACCTAGCAATAACAGCGATGCGGGATAGCGGCTATAGAACTACTGCGCACGCTATCGCAGAGTTAATCGACAATTCTCAGCAAGCGAAAGCGACAGAGATTTGCGTGTTCTGCTTTGAGGAAGCTGAGCTCGTTGCATCCCGAACTAGGCGTCGAGTAAAAAAAATTGCCGTGCTCGATAATGGTGAAGGCATGTCTTCCAGCATCCTTCAAATGGCACTACAGTTTGGGAATGGCACTAGGCTTGAAGATCGTACGGGAATTGGTCGTTTTGGTATGGGCCTGCCCAACGCCTCTATCTCACAAGCAAAGCGAATCGATGTCTGGACGTGGCAAAACGGTCTCGCAAACGCAATCAAAAGCTATCTTGATATCGAGAAGATACAAAGCCGCCAACTGACAAACGTACCAACACCTCGCCTGGCGAACATTCCAGAGTTCCTCACAAGTATTGAGCCGGTATCGAGTCCTACTGGCACGCTTGTTGTGTGGTCAGACCTAGATCCGAAACGGCTGACATGGCGTGGAGCGAAAGCAACTCTCTCCAATACCGAGCGACTTGTGGGACGAATCCATCGACGATTCTTGGGTCGGGGTGATCTAGTGATCAGGTTAGTTACCGTCGTTGACGGTAAAGTGGATGCGGATGAAGTAGTGCGCCCAAACGATCCTCTCTACTTAATGTCTGGGACATCTACGCCCACCCCGTTCGATGCCGCGCCCATGTTCGATTTGGTAGGTGAACCAGAGACATTCGACATCGAGCACGATGGAAACAGCTATAAGGTTACTGTGACGTTATCGCTGGCAAAGAGAGACACGATTGACCAGACGAACGGAGTAGAAAGAGGAACGACCAAATACGGGAAACACGCTGCCGACAACGTCGGCGTATCACTTGTTCGGGCCGGTCGAGAGCTAACAATCGATAGGGGGTGGGCAATAGCGTACGACCCTAGAGAAAGGTGGTGGGGTGCCGAAGTCGATTTTCCGCCCGACTTGGATGAGATATTCGGCGTCACCAATAATAAGCAGGAAGCGACGATATTCTCTAGCCTCGCCGACTTCCGATTGGAAGAGGCCGCTCATGCGGGGGAGTCAATCACCCAATACAAAGCCAGATTAAAAGAGTATGGCGACCCGAGGGCAGACTTAATTGAAGTTGCCGAGTACTTACAGCGCCAGCTCAAGATTCTCCGTGGAATGGTCAAGGAGCAAGGCAAGGGTAGGCGCTCAAGCGGGGCGCGGCATATAGAGCCGGACGATGTAACACAGAGAGCATCAGATGGGTTCAAGCGCAGGGCCGAAGACGGATATGAAGCGCCAGCGGATTCTACAGAGCCGTCACCAGAAGATCTGGAAACGATTAGGAAAGATCTCGAGAACAAGAGATATGATACTCCAGAAGCGGAAGAGATAGTTCGGCAAATACAATCGAATGCGCTTAAGTGCGTGTTTCTACGGGCGGATCAAGACACAAGTGCGTTTTTTGGCGTAGAAGAAAAGCCAGGCGGACTTACCGAAATTGTTTTCAATCAGAGTCACCCTGCCTTCGATTTCATATGGGGAACATTGGAGTCGTCTTTGGATATTGACGACATGTCCAGCAGGGATTTGCTCGAGACAGTCGCGAACGCGCATGATGCCATAAAGCTGATCTTTGCCGCGTGGGCTAGATACGAGGTCGAGATGTCGCTTCGCGGCCGCGATAGATTTCGGACAATTCGGCAGGATTGGGGAACAATCGCCAAACAGTTCCTAACACCGGAGGAATTTGAAGACTAATGTTCGTCCCTGGGGAGCAAGTGCAGGAGCTTTTTGAGGTCGAGACGGATAAATACCTCATCTGTGCGCCCTTCATAAAGAAACAAGCGCTGAAAGCGATACTCAAAAATATTCCGGACAGGCAGGAAATCCGTGTAGACATTTATACGCGTTGGAACGCACATGAAGTCGCTGCGGGCGTCTCCGATCTAGAGGTGTTTGATATTTGTGCTGAGAGACAGAACACAGGGCTTTCTCTGGTGGAGGGGTTGCACGCGAAGCTCTTCTTGGCTGGCGACGAATGTTTGGTTGGATCCGCAAATGTGACCGATACCGCGTTTGGCTGGATATACCCGTCCAATATTGAGCTTCTTGTTCGTGTTCCGACTAGTGATCCATCGGTGGCGCAATTACTTCGCCGATTGCAGCAGTTCTCTGAAGAGGCAACGTCTTCGATCAGAATCCAGGTCGCAAACGAGGCAGCCGCTATTCAGGCAATATCGTTACCGGATGCTAGGGAGTCGGACACAGAGAGTCGCGACATCACAAGGTGGTTGCCAAATTGTATTAAGCCGGAACTAGTCTATCGGGCGTACAGATCAAAGCAGCTTACTGGCGAAATCGAAGCCACAAGGCAGGCTGCTTACGATGACCTCAGGTTTCTAAATCCACCAATAGGTCTTAATCGAGAGCAATTTAGCGTATTCATCCAGCATGCTCTGAGGTCAATGCCGCTTTTTGAGGAATTACTACGGCTTGTGGAACGAGACGAATTGGTGAACGGCATTGGGCGCGACCTGATAAATCAAATGTATGGTGACGAACGAACAACACGTCCGGGAGAAGCATTCTGGCCTAACGTGAGAGAGTGGTTGATGCACTTTTTTGGTTTGCGGGCAGAACCACATGACTATCGCATCGTCGCAGGTTCGAAATCGAATGCAAATACTCGATAGGCGTGCAGATAAATGAAACCGTCAGACTTTTTTTCGGCACTTTTGGTGTTTTTTAATGACTTCATAGGGATGGCGGCACCCGGATTCCTATTCTTATTAGGAGCCGTAACCGCGCACGAACCCGCTGCTGCTATCTGGCGAACGCTGGTAGGACATTTTCCAAACAGCTTGTGGTTAGTCGGCATCGTGCTGAGCTATGCAGTTGGCCACGTATTCTTGAGCGTGCATTAACTAGCACAATCGTTGCTTCGGAAGAAGCGGACCGACAAACCGCAATTCGCGGATAACGAGGCGTATCTAGCCTTTCGACAGATAGTGTCACAGAAACTCGAGAAAGCGGGTGTTGCGGCAAACAGGATGACGCCGAAGGATATTCGAAGCCTAGCCATGTCGATGTCGAAAGAGGCGGCAGAGCTAGGTCGCCGTTTCATGTTCATTTCTTTGTTTTGTAATGGTATTGCGACGAGTCTTACTGCTCTATTTCTTATATCATTTGCTGGAGATTCGTCAGCGGTCGGTGGGAGCTGGATGACGCGATCGCTAATGGCGTTAGTCGCAGGCTTGCTCTTTTGGAGTGGAAGTCAGTTTCAAAGCCGAGCACAAAATGTGCCTTTTCCAGTGGCATTATCGAATGTTCTATTCGTTGCGGATAAAAAAGAGGACGAGAGTGGATGACGCTGCGATCTAGAAAAAAGCGGGTCTACTTGGCCGGTGGTTTCAGATCAGGATGGCAAGAGACAGTGCACAGTAGGCTGGCGAATTTCGAGCTCTTAGACCCAAGGTCACACGGACTGAGCGAGCCCGACGTATATACAGAGTGGGACCTTGCTGCAATTCGAGGCAGTGATTACGTTCTGGCATACATGGAGGAGGACAATCCAGGAGGATATGAGCTTGCTTTGGAGCTGGGATATGCCAAAGCGCTTGGTATCAAAAGCCTACTTATCGAGGAGCATCCGTCAGATCAGAGACGGCGAGCGTTCGATATGGTTCGCGAAGTCGCCGACTATAGATTCAAGAACCTGTTTGATGCTATCGAGTTTCTACGTTCCGAAGCAGACACCAACAATCGTCGGCTAGAAGAACACAAAGCGATAAAACACGCATGAAAGTCGATGAATTTGCGAAAATTCTCGCTAAAGGACATCAATTCACCTCGCTATTCCACTTCACAGACGCGGCGAATACCGCGTCGATCGCCAAACATGGAATCTTGTCGAAAGATGAAGCGAATCGTCGCGGGGTGGCGGTCGCGGTTCCCGGTGGAAATGAGTGGAGCCGGGATGCTGATGCGCACAAAGGATTGAATGACTACGTTAATCTTTGTTTCACAGCGAGTCACCCTATGTGTCACCTAGCACATTTGGAGGGCAGGATCCCTAATCCGCGCTACATTCCTATAGACGTAAATGTTCTCAAGATTGAGGGTGTCAGAATAACAATTGGCGTCGCAAACAGAGCAGATACTGAGCTGTTAGAAGTGGAGGTCGGTCTCGAGCGATTGGATAAGGAAGTACTCTATACACGAACGAATTGGGAGGATCCAGATATTCAAGCTCGTCGGCAGTCGGCCGAGAAGTGCGAAATTTTGGTGCCAAAAATTGTTCCAGTGAGCCTTATTAAAGGAAGGCTCTGAAATGGCAACAAGACCCGTTTTTGTGCCTCAGGAGGTCGGCACATTCCTTGTTTCGGAGGTGCCCATTGATTTCAAGTGGAACCCGGGCATGGCACCTTCCCAAAAGAAGAAGAACATTGCCGCCCTTCATTTGGCCGCAAGGGAAAGAGGCTTCAAGCATTTGCTTGAGATATCAAGCAAGTCGGAAGAGGAAGTCGGAAGAAGGCTTAGTGCATTCAGTCTTAAAATCAAAGTAGGTGATATTGACACCTATCTTGAGTGCGCCTATCAATCAAGTAAGGTATTTCGAGAAGGGGGGCCTTACCGCGATTTGCTACATGTTAAACCGCGCGAGGCAAAAAAGGATCCGCGATTGCAAAGCTCAGGTGACCTCGTCGCCTTTGACTTTGAAGGAGAGCGGTTTCCATTATCGCCGAAGAATGCATTCTATGATTGGCTTTATATCAAAGCGCTAGCCCCACATTTGGACTGGATCCTTGATCGGGTCGTATACGAAGGATTTACGGACATAGAGTTCAACCCGAAGAAGTCGATAAATTGTCAGGCAAGAGCGTTTGCAGAGCTACTTGCTCTATCAGAGCGAGGGAAGATCCAAGAAGCGCAACAGGACTTTTCTCTTTTCGCGAGCCTTCTTCCCGCGGTCTAGCCTCGGTGCTGGTATGACATACCTAATCTCAGGGCGCTGACCACAGAGTTGCCTATGTCCCAGGCAAGTGACACTTTTTCGCAATCGATCCAGGATGCAGAGAATCTTCTTGAGCATTTCAATTCGCTAAATACGAAACCGCCACCGCCAGAAATCGAAGTCTTGAAGCGAGCGGGGCTAGTAATGGCCATGACCGCCTGGGAGACATATGTCGAGGACAGGCTACAAGAAGCTGTGGCGGAGAGACTGGCTGGACTTTCAGATACAGATGTCGGCAAATTCATGGAGAAGAAGCTCGACGAAGAAATCAAGCGACTCCATAACCCGGGTTCTCAGAAGACGATTGAGCTCTTCCAAGACTATGCCGGCGTAGACCTCAGCGCCGCGTGGTGCTGGAATAATCATGATTCAAAGACGGTCAGAACCAAGTTGAACAGTCTGATCAAGCTCAGAGGCGACGTCGTTCACCGCTCCCGCAAAGTTACATCCGGTCCGCCAGAGCCGCACCCTGTGACGAAGGCAGGGCTCGAAAAGGCCGTAAGCTTCTTGAAAAGCTTGGTTGACGCGACGGAGAGGGCGTTCGATCTATAGCCCAAGCGGAATCTCTTGCGTGATATTTGCGTTATTTACTCGCCCATCGTTATGCAAAGTACCGAAAATCCCGCAACGAACGCCCCGGTAACTCTCTGATAAATATAGCCTTAAGGGCTTAACCCTCGAACTGAAAATCCGCGTGTCGGCGCTAGTTCCGAATTGCCCGAATACTCCGGCGGAGCACCCGGCCGAGATCGCCGACCTGAGGCCCGTTCGAGCAAGTCCTCGGCCGCCGCCTTTGCCGCAGAATCGCTCCTGCGACACTCATCACCTTCCTAGTGGCGGCAAATACCTACTCGCAATTCGTCCGACCGCCACCCAAACGCCTAAAGCCCTATAATCCCGCCCGGCATGCTAACCCTCACCGACATCTCACTCCGCCGCGGCCGTCAGCTCCTGATCGAGCACGCCACGCTGCAGGTGCACGCCGGCCAGCGCGTGGGCGTCATCGGTGCGAACGGCTGCGGTAAATCCTCGTTGTTCGCCATGCTCATGGATGAACTCGAGCCCGACCAGGGCGAGCTCGGTCTCGACCCGGCCCTCGTGCTGGCGCATGTCGCGCAGGAGAGCCCGGACGGCAGCGACCCGGCGGTCGACTACGTGATCGACGGCGACCGTGAATTGCGCGCCGTGCAGGCCGCCATCCGGGACGGCGAAGCCCGTGCGGAACGGCCGGACCTGCACCTGCTCTACGAGCGCCTCGAAGCGATCGACGGCTTTACGGCCGAGGCCCGCGCGTCGCGGCTGCTGCACGGCCTCGGCTTTGCGCCGGAGGAGTTCACGCAACCCGTGAACGCGTTCTCCGGCGGCTGGCGCATGCGCTTGAACCTCGCCCGCGCGCTCATGTGCCGGTCCGACATCCTGTTGCTCGACGAGCCCACGAACCATCTCGACCTGCCGGCCATCCTCTGGCTCGAACGCTGGCTGAAGCGCTACGCAGGCATCCTGCTGGTCATCTCGCACGACCGTGATTTCCTGGACCAGGTGTGCACGCGCATCGCACACATCGAGAATGCGCAGATCAACCTCTATACCGGCAACTACAGCCAGTTCGAAGCGCTGCGCGCCGAGCAACTGGCGCAGCAGCAGGCGATGTATTCCCGGCAACAGAAGGAGATCAAGCACATCCAGAGCTATGTCGACCGCTTTCGCTACAAGGCGTCGAAAGCACGCCAGGCGCAGAGCCGCATCAAGATGCTGGAGCGCATGGAGAAGATTGCGCCGGCGCACGTCGACTCACCGTTTCGCTTTCATTTTCTCGAGCCGGACAAGCAGCCACAGCACCTGCTCGGCCTCCTGGATGCGCGCCTCGGTTACGGCGAGCGCGTCGTGCTGGACAACGTCAACCTGCAACTCCGGGCGGGCGACCGCTATGGGCTCCTGGGCGTCAATGGCGCGGGCAAGTCGACGCTCGTCAAGGCACTGGCGACCGGCAGCACCCTGATCGTGGGCGAGCGAATCCTCGCCAAGGACACGAAGATAGGCTACTTCGCCCAGCACCAGCTCGAGCTGCTGCGCCCGGCCGAAAGTCCGCTCGACCACCTGCGCGAGATCGCGCCGGACGACCGCGAGCAGCAGCACCGCAACTACCTCGGCCGCTTCGGCTTCAGCGGCGAGCGGATCTTTGAGCCGGTCGAACCCTTCTCCGGCGGTGAAAAGGCGCGCCTCGTGCTCGCGCTGATGATCCGCCAGGGGCCGAACCTGCTGCTGCTCGACGAGCCGACGAACCACCTCGACCTGGAGATGCGCCAGGCGCTCAGCGTGGCACTCATCGAGTACAGCGGTGCACTCGTCGTCATCGCGCACGACCGGCACCTGCTGCGCAGCGTCTGCGACGAACTCCTCATCGTGCATGACGGCATCGTCGAGCCTTTCGATCGCAACCTCGACGACTACCCGGCCTGGCTCAGGGAGCAGGAGGAGGCGGCCGCGCAAACAACGAGCGCGCCAGAGGAACCGGCGGCCAGGCCCGTGAACCGCAAGCAGCAACGGCAGGAACAGGCCCGCGAGCGGCAGCGACTGAAACCGCTGCAGGACCGTGTGCGCAAGGTGGAACAGCAGCTGGCCGCAAACCGCGCCCGGCTGGCCGAATTCGATCGCGAGCTCGCCGATGGTGCGATCTACCGGGACCCGCGGCGGAAAGACGAGCTGACCACGCTGCTACAGAACCAGGCCGAGGCGAAGGCCACCATCGAGACGCTCGAGTGGGAGTGGCTGGAGGCGAGTGAGAAGCTTGAGCAGGCGAGTGGCGTTGCTACGGTAGTGGAGTAGCCGCCAGCAGATCAGCGCTCGACCGCGATGTCAGTCGAATTATCGAACACGGCGCTTCGACTCCTGGCTCGGATCAGCAACCGACTAGAAAGCCGCTACGATTTCCGACGTTTGTCCCCGGACGAAGATCGCGGTTCCGGGCCCCGAACCAACCAGCTTTTCCTCCACCTCGAACAGATTCATCGCATTCACCAGGTCCGTGAGCCTTCGGTACCCGTAGTTGCGAGGATCGAACTCGGGAGCCTGCTTGGCGATATTGCTGCCAACAGGCCCAAGTTGCGCCCATCCGGCGTCGTCCGAGCAGGCATCAATTGCGTTGCGGAACAGGTTGGCCAAGTGACCCTTGTCACGTTTCAGATCGGCGGTAGATTGGGTCGTTGACTGATCGTCCTCGCCCTCCTTGGCACGAAGAACCTCGGTGTAAATGAACCTGTCACAGGCAGCGACGAATGCCCTCGGCGTCTTCTATTCGCCGAAGCCGTACACAACAAGGCCGCTCTCCCGCAATCTCGATGCCAATCGCGTGAAATCGCTATCGCTGGACGCAATGCAGAAACCATCGAAATGGCCGGTGTAGAGCAGGTCCATTGCGTCGATGATCATGGCGCTGTCGGTCGCATTCTTGCCTTTGGTGTAGGCAAACTCCTTGACCGATTCCATCTCGCATACCCTCGGGAAACGAATTTCAACTATAGATCAGAAGCTCTGACCAATCTTGGACGTAGCGCAAATCTTCGTACGGTTCAAACTAGTTACTCGGATGCCACCCTGCCATACTTCGCGCCTTTGTCCGGAGCCCTGGCAGCCGCATGTTTCGCAATCTTCGTCTTTATTCCTTTACCAACCCCTGGCCGCAAAGCGAGGAAGACCTGTCCACGGCGCTGCAAGGCGCGGCCTTCCAGCCTTGCGGGCCGCTGACCGAGCGCAGCTCCGGCTGGGAGCCGCCGGCACCGGAAGCCGGTGACAGCCTGGCCCGGCGGGTGAACGGGGCGGACCTCCTGAGAATGCGAAGCCAGTCACGCGTGTTGCCGGCCGCCGCGGTGAACGAAGAGCTCGACGTGCGCATCGATGACTACCGGCAGCGCATGGGCGAGGAGCCGAGCGGCCGGGAGAAACGGCGGCTGAAGGCGGAGGTCCGCGACGAACTGATGCCGAAGGCCATGGTGAAGTCCGACCGGATCTGGGGCACGGTCGATATAGCGACGAAGATCGTCGGCATCGACGCCGCACAGCCGGCCATGGCCGAGCGGTTCATAAGTCGCCTGAAAGCGGCGTTCGGCGACCTCGATCTCGATCCGCTCACGTTCGAGCGCCCCGTGCACGACTTCCTCAAGGCCATGTTCCTCGGCACGACCGCACCGAACTTTGCGCTGGGCCACGAGTGCCGCATGCAGGCGGCCGGCGACGAGGTCTCCACCGTGCGGTGGATGAACTTCGATCTCAGCGACAAGACCATCCGGCGCCACGTCGTCGACGGCATGCGGCTCACGCACCTGGGGCTCGTCTACGACAACGTGATGAGCTTCGTGCTCGACGAGAACGGCGTCATCACGAAGCTGAAGTTCCTCGGCATGGACGACGCACCGGACGACGACAACGACCCGCTCGCGCGTCTCGATGCCGAGTACGTCTTGCTGACGGGATCGCTGCGGGCGTTGCTCAAGGACCTTAACAAGGTGCTCGGGTAGCGGGAGAATCCCCGGGGCAGATCTGGTTCCGGCACCGCGCCCATGTGAACCATGTTCGCCCGGTATCCGCGCCGGGCCGTCATCCTCCTTGCCCCGTGCTAAGCTACGCGCCGGGATTCTGAGCGGTACGGCTCATGTCATTCATTGCCGAGCTAAAACGACGCAATGTCGTTCGCATGGCGCTGCTATATGCGGTGGCCGGCTGGGTGATCCTGCAGATTGCCGACGTCCTCTTCGAACAGCTGGGTGTCCCGCCATGGGCGTTTCGCTTTGTGCTCGGGCTGCTGCTGCTCGGCTTCCCCATCGCACTGATTTTCTCCTGGATATTCGAGCTGACGCCCGAGGGTGTGAAGCGCACCGGGGACGTTGCTCCCGGCGAGTCGGTCGTCGGGCAAACCGGCCAGCGCATGAACCTGCTCATCGTAGTCCTGCTTGTGATCGCCATCGGCCTGCTGGCCACGGATCGCTTCTTCCCGGGCGACGCCATTGCAACTGCCGGTTCGCCACGGCCCGGCGAAGCTCCGGTCACCGCGCAACAGCCGGACGAAACCGGCGCGCCGAACTCCAGCATCGCCGTTCTCCCGTTCGTGAACATGAGCGACGACCCGGACAATGACTATTTCTCGGACGGGCTTTCCGAGGAGCTGCTCAATACGCTGGTCAAGCTTGGCGGCCTCAAGGTGTCGGGGCGCACGTCCTCCTTTGCCTTCAAGGGCCAGAACATCGACCTCCGTGAAGTCGGCGACATCCTGAACGTTGCCAACGTCCTCGAAGGCAGCGTTCGCAAGGCAGGAAGCCGCGTGCGTATCACCGCGCAACTCGTAGAGACCCGCAACGGTTACCACCTCTGGTCCGAGACCTTTGACCGCAACCTCGACGACATCTTCGCCATCCAGGAAGAGATCGCCGCCCAGGTTGCCGACGCCATGCACGTGACCCTGCTCGGGGAATCGGCCGTGGTCGAAAGCGCCGACTCGAAAGCCTACGAGGAGTATCTCCGCGGCGTTTATATCTTCCAGCGCAACCCGGATGAGCTGGAGCCACTCAACCGCGCGCAAACCCACCTCGAGAACGCGCTGGCCATCGACCCCGAATACGTCGATGCGCTGGGAGGGCTGTTCAAGGTCTGGGATTTCAAGAACCGGAACGGCTGGGGCGATTTCCGGGACTCGCTCGAACGGATGGAGCAGATTGGCCGCGACCTCGAACGCCTGGCCCCGGAAAGCGACCGCACGCTCAGCGCCATTGGCCGCATTGCCACCGTGAACTTCGATTACGCAAAGTCTGCGGATTACCTCGGCAAAGCCGCCGCGCGTTTCCCTGCTAGTGTGCCGGTCCTCGGCGAATACGCTGCCGCACTGACGAACCTGCACCGGTATCCCGAAGCGATAGCCACGATCGAGAAAGCCAGCAGCCTCGACCCACTCTCGCTGGATATCCTGCGCTGGAAATCCTACATCTACTTCAGGTCTGGCGACTGCGAGGTGGTCGACCAGGTCCGCAAGCGAGCGCTCGAGATCGAGCCGAGCGTTGGCCGCTTTCACTACTATGCGGCGATGTGCGTTTTCGAAACGCGCGGCGACGTACCGGCGGCAACCGCGCTGGCCGAACAGGAACCGCTGGGCTGGGCCCGCAACTCCGCGCTCGCGATCCTTTACGAAGTGGCCGGCGAGACCGACAAAGCCCAGGCAGAGGTTGATGCGATGCTCGCGCGGTACGGTAGCGCCGCGTCGTACCAGTACGCCCAGGTCTACGCCCAGTGGGGCGATACGGAGGCGGCGCTCGAGCAGGTGGAGCGGGCCCTCAGCATCCGCGACCCGGGCGTCATCCAGGCGGGCGGTGACCGGTTGCTAGACCCCATTGCAGAGGAACCGCGGTTCCAGAAAGTGCTCCGGGACGCCGGTCACCGGTAGACAGGCCGGATCACGACGGCTGCGCCAACCGTCGCAGCAGCACCAGCCGCCAGACCCACAGCGGCAGGACAATTCCTGCGGTAACCAGCAGCGCGATGCCCGTGAGCCCGATCGCAACGAAGTCGTAGACGCCGTGCAACGCGGCGCTGGCCGCAAACCAGGGCGCGCCGGCGCGCCACAGGCTGTCGCCGTTCAGCCGGGCGACGCCGATCGGGTACGCCCACATGGACGCGAACACGATGTGCACGAGCGGCGCGGCAAAGCCACGCGCGAACGCTTCGCCGGGTGATACGAATTGCAGGTAGTGCAGGTTCTCGACCAGCGAGAACCCGAGCGCGATGAACGACGCGTAGACGATGCCGTCGAGCGGCTCGTCGAACGCCCGCAGCCAGATCACGATCGCGACGAACGGGATGAGCTTTGACAGCTCCTCCGTCACGCCGATGGCCAGCACCGAGTAGGCGAACAGGCCGGGCAGGTTGTCGGCCGCGAGATCGTACGCATCGTAACGCAGTCCGAGCACGTCGAGGCCAGCGTACATGCCCCGGCTGAGCCAGGCCGCGACCACGCCGAGAACGATGCAAAGGAGCAGGCCGCCCAGCGGCTCCGGCCGGTGCCGGTCGTGGTAATAGTGGTACGCCGCCCAGAACATGAGCGGCACCAGCACGGCGAAGACGACGAGGGGCCCGGGGTTCATCCGGCGAGTATGCGGAGCGCTCCTGCTGGATTCGTCGGACGACGTCACATCCGGCGATATCGGGGCCCGGCTCAGCGATCGGCGTATACTGCCCGGCAACTGGAACGCCCGCGTCTCGCCGAGGCACTGACGAGGAGGCCGCGACATCGATCCCGAACCCGGCATGGCACGCAGATCGCTGCTGGAGCAGGTCCGGCGCAACGCCGTCGCGCTGATCAGCCTCGTTGTCGCGATCACCAGTCTCACCTACAACACCTGGCGCAACGAACACACCGAGTTCAATCGCAACCAGCGACAGTCGTCGTTCGACATCCTCGCGCGGCTCGGCGAGCTGCAGGAGCTCACGTTCCTGAATCACTACGACTGCAACTTCTCGATCCGCGGGAACGTCCGGTCGGGCTGGGTGCTGGTGCAGACGATCGAGGACCTGACGATGGTGCTCCAGGAGTTCCCGGCGACGAGCATCGATAACCTGCAGGGCGTCTGGGCCGCAAACTGGGAAGCGCTGCACTACGAGAGTGCCGCCGCCTGCCAGGACCGCGACGACGCGCGGCGCGCCAGGGGCCGCGAAGCGGCGGATGCCATCACGACGGCGATCGACGCGGTTCGCCGCGACGTGCTCGCGGTCCTGAGGTCGCTCGACTGATCAGCGAGAACGCCGGGCCACGGGGCATTGACTCCCCGGACCCGACGTTTCGTTCAGGCGATTAACGGCTCCAGGCCTTCAGTGGCAGCACCTTCTCCGCCGTGCCTTGCATGACGGTGTTCGGGTTCGTCTGCAGCATCTTCGCTTCCTTGCCCGACGGGCGGACCTGCAGCGTGAACGAGACGCCGTCACTGAACACGAGCGACCCCGTGCAGTCGGCTTCCACGGTGTAGTAGCCGCTGCTGCCGACCGGCGGCTGGATGATGTTGCCGTTCACGCTGAGCGAGATGTGCGGCGTCTCGACGTTGCCCTTGCCGTCGAACACCAGCGTTTCGATGATGGCCTTCGGGATCGCCGTGCCGTTTACGATGTTATAGCCGCTGGTCGCGAACTGGTAGACGCCCTTCAGCGTCTTGTTGCTGCAGGCGGCCGCGTCGTTGTTCGTGGCCGAGGCCTGCAACGGCAGCGAGAGGCCGAGGGCCAGCGAGACGGCGGTGGGGACGAGCAGTTTGCGGGTGTTCATGGTGGTTTCCTCATTGTCTATTGGTGGTTGCCGGCCCGGCCCGCCCTGCGGCGGACTGTCCGATACCCCTGTAAGCGGAAACCGGGGCCGAACGCCGTCATCGGCCCCTGCGAAAGTTGGCGGTGCATCTCCCTTTCCGGCCCTGGCTTGATCCATAATCCCGACCACTGACCCCGTGGTCCGGCCGGTTCCTGTATGCACTGCAACCAGCTCGTCGGGCATAGGCTTGTCGCCAGCGCGGCACGGCCTCCTTTTTGCCGCTGAGTCGGGTCATGCTCCCGGCCAATGACGCACCGGCGGTGACCCTCCTGCTGCGCCAGTGGCAGGTCGGGGACGCGGCCGCGCTCGCGCAGCTCGTACCGCTGGTCCAGGACACCCTGCGCCGGCTGGCTCACCGCTACGTGAACCGGGAACGGCACAACCACACGCTGCAGACGACGGCGCTCGTGAACGAAGCGTTCATCCGGCTGGTCGGCCACAAGGGCGTCGACTGGGAGGGACGCGCGCACTTCTTCGCGCTGTCGGCGCAGGTGATGCGCCACATCCTCGTGGACTACGCCCGGCAGCGGGCGTCCGGCAAGCGCGGCGGCGAGTACCGTCACGTTACGTTCGACGGCAAGCCGATCGTCTCGCCCGAGCGTTCCGCCGAGCTGATCGCATTGCATGACGCGCTGGCCGCGTTCGAGTCGGTCAACCCGCGCGGCGCGAAGGTTGTCGAGCTGCGCTACTTCGGCGGCATGAGCAACCCGGAGATCGCCCGGGCGCTCGGCATTTCCGAGACCACGGTCGAGCGGGACTGGCGGCTGGCGAAAGCCTGGCTGTTCCGCGAGCTCCGTGCGGGGTAGCCGGCCATGCACGCGCGGACGCTCGAGCGCATCGAACACATCTTCAACTCGGCGCTCGAGTTGCCGGCCGGGCAACGCGACACGTTCCTCGACGAGGCCTGCGCGAATGACCCGGACCTCCGGCGGGAGATCGACTCCCTGATCGCGTCGCACGAGCAGTCCGGCGACTTCATTGAGGGCAGCGCAGCGGACATTGCCGCGGCGGTGCTCGGCGGCGACTCGCTCGAAGGCAGGCGCGTGGCGCAGTTCGAGGTGGGCGAGCAGCTCGGCAGCGGCGGCATGGGCGACGTCTATCGTGCCACCGACCGGATGGGGCGCAGCGTCGCGCTGAAGGTGCTGGCGCCGGGCCTCGTCGCCGATCGCCAGTACGTCGCACGCTTCCTGCAGGAAGCGCGGGCCGTGCTCGCGATGAACCACCCGAATATCGTCACCATTCACGACATCGGCGAGGCCGACGGTGTCTACTACATCGCGAGCGAGCTGATCGAGGGTGAAACACTGCGTGCAGTGCTGTCACGCGGCGCGCCGGGCCTCGCGAAGTCCGTCGATATCGCGATCCAGGTCGCCACGGGGCTTGCTGCCGCGCACGAACGCGGCGTCGTGCACCGCGACATCAAGCCCGAGAACGTGATGCTGCGCCCGGACGGCTACGTGAAGGTGCTCGACTTCGGCGTTGCGAAGATCACCGAGACGTTCCGCGGTCACGGCGCCCTCGACGTAACGAACCTCGCGACGGCCGCCGGCCTGCTGATCGGCACATCGTCGTACATGTCGCCGGAGCAGGCGCGTGGCGGCAACGTCAACGCGCAGAGCGACGTGTGGAGCTGTGGCGTGCTGCTCTACGAGATGATCGGCGGCGAGGTCCCGTTCGCCGGGGACAGCACGGCCGACGTGATCGCGCGCATCCTCGAGCGCGACGCGCCGCCGCTCGCGAGCCTGGCCGACGACGTGCCGGAGGAACTGCAGCGCATCGTGAGCAGGGCGCTACAGAAGGATCCCGCCGATCGCTATCCAACGGCACAGGCGCTGCTTGCCGATCTCAAGGCGCTGCAGCAGGACCTGGAGCTCGGCCGCAAACTGAAGCAGAGCCGCGGCGGCGGGCGCGTCGCGGTCCGGTCGGTGGCGATCGCGGCGCTGGCCGCGCTCGTGGTCGCAGGCGGGTTTTTCGCCCGGTCGTGGTTCAGCCCGACCACGATCGATTCCGTCGCCATCCTGCCCATCGCGAACGCGACCGGTGACCCCGGGCTCGACTACCTCACCGACGGCATGACGGAATCGCTCATCAACGCACTCGCCCGCCTGCCGGACCTGTCGGTGAAAGCGCGCAGCATGGTGTTCCGCTACAAGGGCCAGGACGTCGACGCGGAGACCGTCGCGAAGGCGCTATCGGTAAAGGGCGTCGTGCACGGCCGCCTGGAGCAGCAGGGCGAGCGGCTGTTGTTGTCGCTCTCACTGGCGCACGGTCAGGACGGCGACCAGGTGTGGGGCGAGCGCTACGACAGCACGCTCGCGGACCTGCTCACGTTGCAGAGCGGCATCGCCCGCGACATCGCGGGACAGTTGCACGGCGGACTGTCGCGCGAGGACGAACGCCGGGTCACGACCGCGTACACGACCAGCGGCGAGGCGTACCAGCTCTACCTGAAGGGGCGCGACCACGTGCAGCGGGTCGCACTGCCCGAACTGCAAAAGGGCATCCAGTTCCTGACGCAGGCGACCGCGCTGGACCCGAACTATGCGCTCGCCTACGTCGGCCTCGCGGATGCATACCGCACGTCGTCCGCCGTGGACATGACGCCCGCGCTGGTCATCCCGAAAGCCATCGAGGCGGCCGAGAAGGCCGTGCAACTCGACGACGCGTCGTCCACCGCGCACACGCAGCTCGGCGTGCTGGCGATCTGGTACGACTGGGACGCGGCTGCCGCCGAGCAGCACTTCCTGCGCGCACTGGAACTCGACCCGGAGAACGCCGAGGCGCACCTGTTCCTCGGGCACTTGCGTTCGAACCAGGGCCGGCACCAGGAGGCGATGCGCAGCGTGGAACGGGCATTGGCGCTCGAACCGTTCAACCCGCGATTCAACGCACTCGCGGGGCAGTTCCTGACGCACGCCGGACGCACCGACGACGCGCTCGTGCGCTTGCAGGCGACACTGGCGCTCGACCCGAACCACGTGCTCGCGCACATCTTCGCGTCCGCCGCCTACAGCGAAAAGGGCCGCCACGAGCAGGCGATCGCGGAGGCGGAGCAGGCCGCCGCGATCACGCGTCGAACCATGTCACACCCATTGGGCCTCATCGGCTACGCGAAGGCGAAGTCGGGAGATGTGGCCGGCGCGGAAGCGGTACTCGAGGAAATGCTGGCTGCGTCGCAGTCACGCTACGTGGCGCCTTACGGCGTGGCGCTCATCTATAACGCGCTCGGCAATACCGACGAGACGTTCGCCTGGCTCGAGCGCGGCTTCGAAGCCGGCGACCACAAGATGAACCTGCTGAAGGTGGACCCGAAGTGGGCGAACCTGCACGGGGATCCGAGGTTCGAGGAGCTGGTGCGGCGTATCGGGTTTTGACCGGTTCTAACCTGCGCGGCAATGTGAGCCAAATCCGGACTTGAAGGCCCTATCTGGTTAGTATCGACCGGATGAGTGCCCCTGCCGGGGCTCGAAGGGTCCAGGATGGCTGAGCTCATACCGCCATTGAACAGTTGTCTCTCCCGGATGCAGTCGGGCGAGAAGCGCTTTGCTCGAAGGCTCGGCAGCCACCTGGAAGACGACTACCTCTGCTGGTACGAGACGGCGGTGGGGCACCGGCCGCGGTACACGGACTTTGCGATCCTGCACCCGCTTCGCGGGCTCCTGCTCCTCGAAGTGAAAGACTGGCGCCCGGACACGATTCGTTCGGCCAACCCCGACTCTTTCGAGCTCCTGCTTCGGACCGGCCTCAAGACGGTCCCGAACCCGCTCAAGCAAGCGCGGCTTTGTACGTACAAGCTGACAGATCAGCTCGAGGAAGATCCGCAACTCATCCACCATGAGGGTGAATATTGCGGCAAGCTGGTCCTTCCCTACGGGTACGGCGTCGTCTTTACGAGCATCACCCGCGAGCAGTTCGAGAGCTCACAGCTCGACCAGGTCATCCATCCGCACCTCGCCATCTGCAAGGACGAGATGACCGAGAACACCGGTGTCGAGGAGTTCCAGAAACGGCTCTGGGATATGTTCCCCTACTGCTTCAACCGGCCGCTGACCCAGCCGCAGATCGATCGCATCCGCTGGCACATGTTTCCGGAAATACGGATGCATCCGCAACCCCAGCTCGACCTTTCGGCAGACGGCGAAACGGACGTGTTCGATATCCCGGACATCATCAAGGTGATGGACCTGAAACAGGAGCGCCTGGCGCGAGGCCTGGGGGCCGGGCATCGCGTCATTCACGGCGTTGCCGGCTCCGGCAAGACGATGATCCTCGGTTACCGCTGCCTGCATCTCGCCCAGTTGATGCACAAGCCGGTCCTCGTGCTCTGCTACAACGTCGTTCTTGCCGCGAGGCTCCGGTCCCTGATCAACGACCAGGGCCTGGAAGGAAAGGTCAATGTCTACAGTATTCATAGCTGGGCGAATACGATGCTGAAGACCTACAACATCAAGCTTCCGAAGATCGTGGACCGGAACTTCGACGCGACAATCGAATTGCTCATCGAAAAAGTGGCGAAGGGGGACATTCCGCGAGGCCAGTACGGCGCCATTCTCATCGACGAAGGCCACGACTTTAACCAGGAGTGGCTCCGTCTGGTTGTCGACATGGTCGACCCGGAAACGAACTCCCTTCTGCTGCTGTACGACGACACGCAGAGCATTTACCGGCGCTCGTCGGGGCTCGGCTTCACGCTGAAGGACGTCGGCATCGAGGCGCAGGGGCGGACAACTATCCTCAGGTTGAACTACCGAAACACCGAGGAAGTGCTGAAGTTTGCTTTCGATTTCGTCGACGACTATGTAACCCCGACGGACGGCGACGATGACAAGCTGCCTATCGTCGAACCGGACACCGCCGGCCGGCACGGCTCGCTGCCGGCCGTGCGCAGATTCTCGTCATTTGACGAAGAGGCACAATTCATCGCTGCGACGTTCGCGAAGCTTCATGAACGACGCGATATGGCCTGGTCCGACATGTGCGTCCTCTACTGCCACAACTGGATGGGGGCGTCTGTTGCCAACTCTCTGACCAAAGCGGGAATACCGTTTACCTGGCTTCGGGATACGAAGAGCAAGCGGGAATTCACCGGCGCGGAGGACTCCGTCAAGCTGCTCACGATGCACAGCAGCAAGGGCCTCGAGTTTCCCACCGTTGCAACCTGCGGTGTCGGCTCGTTGGGACTGGATGAAGAGCGTGTAGCCGAGGACGCGAAACTTCTGTACGTCGCAATGACTCGGGCGACCGAGAACCTGCTCGTCACAAGCTCGAAGGAGTCTCCGTTTACGCTCAAGTTGCAGGAATTGCTGGAGAGACACGCGCGCGAACACGCGGCCTGAGTTACCGCTGGCGCAAGTGAAACGAGACTGCAGCCGCCAACGTCATCAGTTTGCCAAAGGCTTCCGAGTCAGAATCGAGCCGCACGTCAGCCCCTCAGGACAAAGAGAGACGATCTCGAGAAAGCAATCAGCTTTCTCAAGAACCTGGTGGACACGAAAGAGACCGCGTTCGCGGATTGAGCAATCGGCTGGACCCGCTTTGCGCCGGGAATCGTACTACTGAACAGGCTTGTCGGCCGTGAACATGTGGCGTCCCGACCCGACCCAGAGCCGCACGTGTTGCGCGTTCCCGTCGAGCACGCGGATGCCCGGCGCCGCTGAAACATTCTCGCCGTCCAGCCGCAACGTGCCGTCGTCGCCGACCGGCAAGACCACCTCTGCGGTCGTGTTCGGCGGAATCGTCGCATCGAGGCGAAACTCCTCGCGTGTCATCTCCCACGACACGGCAATCCGCCCGTAGCTCGATTCGACCTCGGCACTCGCGGACGTCAGCCGGGCGTCCGGCGTCGGCGCGATGAGAATCTTCCGGAATCCCGGCTCCAGCGCCTGGATGCCGGCGATCCCTTCGTAGAACCACTGACCGACCGCACCGTAGGCGTAGTGGTTGAACGAGTTCATCGCCGCGTCACCGAAGCCGTCTTCGTGGCTGTAGCTGTTCCAGCGCTCCCACATCGTCGTCGCGCCCTGGTTGATCGAGTAGAACCAGGACGGGTATGTCTCCTGGAACAGCAGCGTGAACATCAGGTCGGCGCGATCGTGCCGCGCGAGCACCGGGGCAAGCAGCGGCGTGCCGAGAAAACCGGTGCGCAGGTGATGGTCTGCCGCCTCGATCGTGCGTACCAGGTGTGAGAGCAGCTTGCTCCGTTCCGCCTCGGGCACCAGGTCGAATGCCAGCGCGTACAGGTAACCGGTCTGCGTCTCGACCGGCGTCGTCAGCCGGCCGTCTTCGTCGAAAAAGCGTGCCCGGACATCCGCCTTTGCGGATTCCAGCAGTGCTTCGAGCTCGGCTGCGTCCTCGTCCCGGCCCAGCACCTTGGCCGCCTTCAGCGTGAGCTGCGTCGAGTACGCGAAGTACGCGGCGTCGGTGAGCTCGTCCGGCGTGTCGCCACGCCGGGCATCTTCCGTGTTGCCGGTGAACGGCTGCAGCCAGTCGCCGTACGAGCGAAACGTACTGACGCGATCCTGCGGGGCCATCCGGTAGTACGCCACCAGCTTCTTCATCGCATCGTAGTTGTCTTCCAGCAGGCGGACGTCGCCCGTCCGCCAGTACAACTCCCACGGGATGACCGTGATCGCGTCGGCCCAGCCGGAGCTGGCGTCGGCACCGCGAATGTTCGGCACGATGTTCGGGATGCCGCCGCCGGCGAACTGCGCATCCCGGCACGATTGCAGCCAACTCGCCCAGAACGCGTGCACGTCCGCGTTCAGCAGTGACGTCGCCGCGAAGATCTGCGCGTCGCCGGTCCAGCCCAGCCGCTCGTCGCGCTGGGGGCAGTCGGTCGGGATGTCGACGAAGTTCCCGCGCAGGCCCCAGTTGATGTTGCTCTGGAGCTGGTTGAGCTTCGCGTGCGACGACGAGAACGTGCCGGCCTTGTCGAAGTCGGAGTGCAGCACGACGCCGGTCACCCAGTCGGTGCTTTCGGGGACGGCATCGTCGAACCCGGAGAGCTCGACGTAGCGAAAACCGTGGAACGTGAACGTCGGCCGCCAGCGGATGACGCCGTCGGCCTTCGGGATGTAGAAGTCCGTCGACCGCGCAGAGCGGTAGTTGCCAAGGTACAGCGTCCCGTCGTCCTCCAGCATCTCGGCGAAGCGAATCCGCACGCGCTGGTGCTTCTTCACGGGAACGTTCACTTCGGCATGGCCCACGATGTTCTGGCCGAGGTCGAATACGGCAACGCCGGGCGCCGGGTGCGTGATCGTCACCGCGCCGACGCGCGCCTTGTCGGTTACCGCGGCATGCCGTTTGGGCACCAGTCGTACATCGGCGTCGATTGCCGAAGCATCCACGGGCGCCCAGCCGGTTGCGTCGAAACCCGCTTCGCTCCAGTCCGGCATCTCGAGGTTCGCGTCGTAGTCCTCGCCCTCGTAAATGTCGGAGTAGCGGATGGGCCCGTTCGCCGTGCCGCGCCAGGACGCGTCCGAGCAGATCACCGCTCGCTCGCCGTTCGTGTACAGCACTTCGAGCTGCACCAGTGCCTCCGGTACCGGCCGCGGCCCCGTGTAACTCCGGTCGAGGCTGATCCGACCGCTGTACCAGCCCTCGCCGACGGCGATGCCGAGCGCGTTCGCGCCGTGTGCCAAGGCATCGGTCACGTCGTAGGTCAGGATCTCAATGCGTTTGCGGTAGGTCGTCCAGCCGGGCGTCATCCGGTCGCGGCCGACCTGTTGGCCGTTCAGCTGCACCTCGAACAGGCCTTTCGCGGTGACGTACAGGCGCGCCTTCTCCACGGCGCCTGCCATGTCGAAGTCCTTCCGCAGGTACTGCGGCCGGTGGTACTGGAAGCCGCGCTCGGACGCGTCCGGCACGTTGGACTCCGCGACGCTGATCCACTCGGCCTGCCAGTCGTCGTTCGCGAGGAGCCCGGTCTCCAGGCGGGCCACGTCGCTCCACGCAGACGCCGCGCCGTCCTGGTTCCAGAACATCACCTGCCAGTAGATCGCCTGCCTTGATTGCAGCGGCGCGCCACCGAAGGCCACCCAGGCCGACTGGTCTGTCTCCACCTTGCCGGAATCCCAGGTGTCGGCCCGGTCCGGCAGCAGTTCGGGGTCACTGGCGACGACGATGCGGTACGCGCTTTGCGAGGAGACGTCGTCGGCGACCGGCAGTTTCCAGGAGAAGACCGGCTTCGCGTCGTAGAAGCCGAGAGGGTTCTCGAATCCCTCGTTCGCAATCAGGTCTTTCGGGGGCAACATGTTCGAACAAGGGTTTCCTGTTTCGTGTCGGGGCCAGCGCGGCAGGCCGCATGTATAACACAGAAAACAGGCGGCGGCCGGGAGGTTTCCCTCCCGGCCGCGTTTCGGGCTTACAGGTCCCCGACGGCTACGCTCTTGATGCTCGGCCAGGTCTTCTCGGCCTTGCGGAGGATGTTCTCCGAGTCGGCCTTGTACAGCTTGAAGATGTCCCCGTTGACGAACAGGTACAGCTTGCCGTCAACGATGTCCGCGAAGCGCGGGTCGCCGTCGAACTTCTTGCCCTTGGCGACGGCGTAGGCGCAGAAGCCGCCGTACTGCGGCGCGTACTTGCCCGGGTTCGCCGAGAACAGGTCCGCGGACTTCTGCGATGCGAAGTAGTAAGCCACGTCTTCGTGCACGACCGTGTACGTGGCCGTGCCTTCGGCGACGGCGCCCAGCGACGTCAGCGCGACGGCGTCGACGCCGTGCAGGCCGAGCGGGACGCCGGCCGTAGTGACGCCGGTCGACACGTTGTGTTCGTCCGCGGCGAATGCCGGGCCCTGGATGAGCAGCGTGGCGGCTGAGATGACGAGTACTGCCTTGAGGTTCTTGATCATGGTGGTTCTCCTGTCAGTGGTGGGTTGCGTTGCTGTCGTGCATTTTCCGAATCAATCCGGAATCGGTGTGGCGCACGCGCCGTGCGCCGTCTTGCTCGGTACGCCGGCTACCGGCCGTAGGCGGCCTCGATGGCCTGCACGGCATCGGTCGTCGGCGCGATGTGGTTCGCGATCATGCGAAAGTTGGTAAGCGCGGCCGCGTAGCCGTCCCAGCCCGGAACCTGCGCGGCGGCGGTGCCGTCGGTGACGACCAGCACCTCGAAGCCCTGCTCGATGAGTTCGCGCATGTGCGATTCGGTGCACAGGTTCGCGGACATGCCGGCGAGGACGACCTTGCTGATGCCGGCCTTGCGCAGCTGCAGCACGAGGTCGTTCGTCTCCGGGCCGTACACCTTGTGCGGGCTGGTGACGACGGTCTTCCCGTCGTGGATGTACTTCTTGTACTGCGGCAGCCAGTCGGCGCCGGAGTCTTCGAAGCCATCGAGGTTCAGTGCGTCCTTGCGGTCGAACATGCCGATCGAGTGCATCAGCGCTTCGAGCGCACCTTCGAACTGCCAGCGATGGTCGTGCGGGTAGTAGTAGTGCGGCGAGATGAACACCGGCATGTCGACGGCCTTCGCGGTGGCGAACAGCGTGTCGATGTTCTGCACAGTGCGGTTCGCTTCCACGTTCTTGCCGACGACACCCCAGGTCACCCCATCGGGGCTCAGGAAGTCGTTCTGCGGGTCGGTCACGACGAGCGCGGTCTTTCCGGGCACGATCTGCATGCCGGGGTCGGGCAGGCCGTCGGCCAGTGCCGAGCCGACGAACAGGCCGACGATGATGATGGCGCCGGCCACCGTCAGCGCAATGTCGGTGATGAGCTTGTATCTCGTGTATCGCATGGGTCTCTCCTCGGGTCGGTAATTCGTCGCTTGGCGTGCCTAGTCGTCGGCATCGATGCGGCGGTCCGCCGCGGCGATGGGGGTGTCGTTGGCGCTCATGTCACGCCGCGTCATGTAGCCGTCCCTGTCGAACTCCCACAGCTCGTTGCCGTAGGTCCGGTACCACTGCCCGGTCCCGGCGTGCTGCCACTCATACTCGAAGTGCACGGCAATGCGGTTGTCGGTGTAGGCCCAGAGTTCCTTCTTCAGGCGGTAGTGCAGCTCGACCGACCACTTGCGCTCGAGGAATGCCCGTATCGCGTCACGGCCCGTGAAGAACTCGTCCCGGTTGCGCCAGGTGGAGTCTTCCGAGTAGGCGCACGCCACCGTCTGCGGGTTGCGCGTGTTCCAGGCGTCCTCGGCGGCCTGCACTTTCTGCCGCGCGGTTTGGAACGTGAACGGGGGTGTGGGCGGTCGTTGCATGCGGGGTCTCCTCAGAATGCGTTGGAACGTTGGTGGTCCAGGTACGCGGCGAATGCGTGCGGTGCCTCCGCCAGCGTCCCGTCGTCGTAGGCGCGGTACGCTTCGAGCGCGTCGAGTTGGTCGGCCACCGGGACCGAGCCGTAGGTGGCGTGCGGGTAGGCTTCGCTGAGCGCAAGGCGCAGCTCGGCGCTGTCCAAAAGCAGGTCTTCGTGCAGGTGCGTCATGGCGATCCTCCTGGGGTCGGGGTTATCGAGTCGGGGAGTCGATGGAAAACGTGAGCGCGACGGCGTCGAGGCCGGGGTTCGTGCTGTTCAATCCGCCGTTCGACGTGTGCTGGACGCGCAGGGCCAGCTCGTACTCCCGCTGGCGGCCGAAGTGCGCGCCGAGCGTGACGGATGACGTGAAGTGCAGGTTGCCGCCGAGGTCGCGGTCGGCGAGCGTCGAGCCGCCGAGCAGCGTCGCGCTGAAGCCGAGCGCCAGTGACAGGCGTTGCGAACGGTTCCGGAATTTCCACACGGGGCCGAGCGACGCGAACGGCCGCGTCTTCGTGGGCGACGAGAACGCACCGGCCGCGAACTCGAGATGCTCGGCGCGAAGCCGGCGCGGCGGACGCAGCCTGGCGACCGCGCTGATCTGCCAGACGTCGTTGAACTTGTCGAAGGATTTCGCCACGCGGACACCGGAGAACACGGCCTCCGCGGCGCGTGCGTCATGGCCGCCGAGGAACACCGACGCCAGTACCAGCGTGCACACCAGCCCGAGGGGCCAGCGCTTCTGTCGGTTCTTCGCCGTGGGCGTTCGTGTTGCGGGATTCATGGCTCCGCTCCTCCGGGTGTCGGCCGTCGCGGCCTCGAAAATTCACGCGATAGCCATTGCAGGGAGCGTGCCAACTCGCGAGCCCAATAAAATCAGTGACTTACTGGCCTTCGCGACCGCAAAAATTTGTGATTCACAGGTTTTTGTGGTGTAGTCCACAAAAAACTGAGGTGGCGACCATGCCCGCGAGACACCATGAAGCGCTGATCCGTCATTCGCCGTCGCTGCTGGTCGTCCTGGACTCCCGGCTGAACAGCCGGGCGCTGTCGGCGGCCTGGCGGGAGCGCCTGGACGCCGGTACTGCGGCGGCGGAGGTCCTGTCCGCCGCCGACCTGTTCGACCTCGACGGCAGCCCGGGGCTGGCGCGGCGACTCACGGCAGCGACGCGCGACGGGACCCCGTTCGTGGACGCCGATGCCGGTGTGCGACTCCGCGAAGGCGTGGTGCCCTGCCGGCTCTCCGGATGGCGCGCGGAAATCAGCAGCGGCGGGCCGATGGTGGTGGTGTCGGCCACGGACGTGAGTGATCACGCGGCGGCGGCGTCGCAGCTCGCGGAACTGCAGTCGCAGCACCGCATCATTCTCGATGCCGCGGGCGAGGGTATTTACGGCCTCGATCCCGAGGGCCGGGTCACGTTCGGCAACCTGGCGGCCGAGGACATCCTCGGCTGGCGCACCGAGAAGATCCTCGGCCAGAAGGTGCACGACGTGCATCATCACTCGCACGCGAACGGCGCTCCGTACCACGTCGAGGATTGCCCCGTTTACGCGGCGTTGACGGATGGCGAGGTGCACACCGTCGACGACGAGGTCTTCTGGCACGCGAACGGCACGGCCATCCCGGTCGAGTACACCAGCACGCCGATCATCAGGGACGGCAAGCCGGACGGCGCCGTGGTCATCTTCCGCAACGTGACACAACGCCGCGAGCTGGAGCGCCAGCGGGCCGAGGCGTTTGCGGAAATCCGCGCGCTCAAGGAGCAGCTCGAGCAGGAACGCGATTACCTGCGCGACGAGATCAACGTCCGCCTCAACTACGGCGAGATCATCGGCGAAAGCAAGGCACTGAAGCGCACGCTGGCGCAGATCGAAGCGGTGGCCCGGACGCCGGCCAACGTGCTCGTGCTGGGCGAGTCGGGTGTCGGCAAGGAGATGATTGCGCGTGCCATTCACCTGCAGGGCGACCGCGCCGGCAAGCCGCTGGTCAAGGTGAACTGCGCCTCGATACCGAAGGACCTGTTCGAGAGCGAGTTCTTCGGGCACATCAAGGGTGCGTTCACCGGCGCGCACCGCGACCGCACCGGGCGACTGCAGCTCGCGCACGGCGGCACGCTGTTTCTCGACGAGGTCGGCGAGATCCCGCTGTCACTGCAAAGCAAGCTGCTTCGCGCGCTGCAGGAGCGCGAGTTCGAGCGCGTCGGCGACGATCGCACGGTCAAGGTCGATGTGCGCGTGGTGGCAGCAACGAATCGCAACCTCGAGGACGAGGTGGCGGCCGGGCGCTTCCGGGAGGACCTATACTATCGCCTCAGCGTCTTCCCCATCGAGGTGCCGCCGCTGCGCGAACGCGTCGACGACATCGGGCCCCTGGCCAAGCATTTCCTGGAGACGACCTGCAAGGACCTCGGCCGGGAGCCGCCGAAGATGACGCGCCGGCATCTCGAGATCCTGCAGGCCCACACCTGGCCCGGCAACATCCGAGAGCTGCGCAACGTGATCGAGCGTGCCGTCATCTCGTCGCCCGGCGCGAAGTTGCGGCTGGAGTCGGTATTGACGGACAGCGCGGCGAGCGCGTCGCCGGTGTCTGCGTCGGCGCAGGCTGGCGAATCGGAGTTTCTCACTGAAGAGGAATTTCGTGCGCTGGAGAAGGCCAACCTCGTCGCGGCCCTCGAGCATGCGAACTGGAAGGTCTGGGGCGAAGGCGGCGCCGCCGAGCTGCTCGGCATCAAGCCATCGACGCTGACGTACCGGATGAAGAACTTCGGGATCGATAAGGCCTGAGTCGTCGAACGACGTTAGTATTCACTCTCGCGATCGTCAACGAACGCGTGCGCACCTGAATGAAGGATCAAGGCTTCATGTTCGAACGACTCGACACGATTCATCCCTTGCTTCCGGCTGTCGCCGGCGTGCTGGCCCTGTTCACGGGCGCCGTCGTCGTCTACCTGGTTGCGAAGCGCATCCTGCTGGGCTCGGTCCGCGCGTTCGCGAAGCGGTCCAGTGTGACCTGGGACGATGCGCTGGTGGAGCACAACGTGTTCGGCCGTCTCGTGCAGGTCGTGCCCGCGCTGATCATCTTCGTGGGCCTGCCATTCGTCGCCGGCCTGCCGGACAACGTCGAGCTGCTCATCCGCAACGTCGTGGTGGGCTACATGGTGCTCATGCTGACGCTGGCGCTGACGGCGATGCTCAGCGCGGCGAACACCATCTACTCGACGCTGCCGGTCGCGCGCCATCGGCCACTGAAGGGCTTCATACAGCTCGTGCAGATCGTCGTCTGGGTGATCGGCGGCGTCCTGGTCGTGGCCGTATTGCTCGATCGCTCGCCGCTGCTGCTGCTCAGCGGCTTCGGCGCGATGACGGCCATCGTGCTGCTGGTGTTCAAGGACACGATCCTGTCCCTGGTCGCGAGCGTCCAGCTCACTGCGCAGGACATGGTCCGTGTCGGCGACTGGATCGAGATGCCGCAGTTTGGCGCGGATGGTGACGTCGTCGACGTTCAACTGCACACGATCAAGGTGCAGAACTGGGACAAGACCATCACGACGATCCCGACACACCGCCTGATCTCCGAATCGTTCAGGAACTGGCGCGGCATGTCGCAATCGGGTGGCCGCCGGATCAAGCGTTCGATCTACCTGGACGTGTCGACGATCCGGATGCAAACACCGGACGAGGTCGAACGGTTCACGCGCTTCGCGCTGCTTCGGGATTACCTCCGGGACAAGAAGCAGGAGCTGGCGGACTACAATGCCAGCCTGGACGTCGAGGTGGACTCCGACGTGAACTGCCGCAAGCTCACGAACGTCGGCACGTTCCGCGCGTACGCGTACAACTACCTGAAGAACCACCCGAAGATCCGCAAGGACATGACGCTGCTGGTCCGCCAGCTTGCGCCGGGTCCCGAAGGCCTGCCGATCGAGATCTACTGCTTCACGAACACGACGGCGTGGGCGGCGTACGAGGATATCCAGTCGGACATCTTCGACCACCTGCTCGCCATCGTGCCGGAGTTCGGGCTGCGCCTGTACCAGAAGCCGGCCGGCTCGGACCTGGCCAATCTCGCGTAAGCCGGCGCGGAGCCCGGCCCGGGCCGCCGGCTACTCGGCCCGAACCGTCAGCCGCTGCCGCGTCAGGATCGTCCGCGATTGCCCCTGCACGTAGCGCAGCTCGTACTCGCCCGGCTCGTTCGGCACGCGCACGGTCGCCGGATTGCCCCGGGACGTGTAGGCATAGGTCTTCTCCGCGTGGCCGGGCTGGTCAGGGGTTGCGATCGCAATGTAGTCCCGGTGATTGTCCGGCCCGGTCCACGTCACCTCGAGCGAGCCGCCGGCAACGGCCTCCGACGCCGCGTCGAGACTGGCCTCGGCCGGCAATACGGTCAGCGTGCGGCTCGCGAGTATGGTCCGTGACTGGTTCTGGATGTAGCGCAGTTCGTACTGGCCCGGCTCGTCCGGCACGGTCAGCGTCGCCGGGCTGCCCTCAGCCGTGTACGCGTACGCCTTCTGGGTATTGCCGGGCTGGTCCGGCGTGGCGATGGCGATGTAGTCGCGCGGGTTGTTCGGCCCCGTCCACGCCACTTCCAGCGTGCTGCCGGAGTCGGCTTCGCCGGCGGCCCGGAGCGTCGCTGTTGCAGGCAACACGGTCAGCGTGTGCCTCGCGACCACCGTTCGAGACCGGTCCAGCACGTAGCGCACCTCGTACTCGCCGGGCTCATCCGGTACGTGCACGGTGACGGGGTTGCCGGTCGACGTGTAGGCGTAGCTCTTCTGGGCGTGACCGGGCTGGTCGGGCGTCGCGATCGCAATGAAGTCACGGTCGTTGCCCGGCCCGGTCCATGCCACCTCCAGCGCGCCGCCGGAGCCGGCCTCGCTCGCCGCCGCGACGGTGGCCTGCGCCTCGGTCACGACTACGGGCGCTTCCGCGACGACGGCGTTGCCGCTGACGTAGCGCACGACGTACTTGCCCGGCGCGGACGGTGCCGGCAAGGCCACTTCGCCGGGCGCCGTCACGGTACGGTAGGTCCGGTATTGCAGCGCTTCGTCGCTTTCCGCCGCGGTCGCGACAAAATCGCCGGCCACCCGGTTGCCCGACCACGTCACGGCGATGTCGCTGCCGGCCGATGCCGTGGCCGCAACCTCGAGCTCGATGCCGTCTGCCGCGCTACCGTCGAGGTAGCTCGCCGGCAGCTCCGCGGCGGGCGACCGATTGCCGAGGTGTGCGGCAACGAAACCCGTGTCGCCGGTCACCGCGACGTCGAAAACGCAGTCACGGTAGCTTCGCGGGTGCGCGATGACCGAGCAGGCCACTTCGGCGGCGGCAACCGCATCCGGGTCCAGGTCGGCGAGCGTGACCCGCTTCTCCGGGAAATCCGGCAGCGTGAACGTCGCCGTCGATTCCCCCGGCCCGTACGCGAACAGGGATTCGTCCTGGGCGATGCGCCAGCTGTCGGCGAACTCGCCGTAAAGCTGATCATGGCTCGGCATGGACGGCATCGCGTCCCCGTTCCTCGTGACGAAGTCGTCGGCGCGATCGCCGTTGGCATTGCCGCCGATACCGCGCAGCTTGCCGCGCCAGGCCGGTGCCGTTTCAACGAAGATACCGAAGTTGTTCGCGTCATTCCGCACGACGACTACGGTACCGTCCGGCCAGGTCACGAAGTAGCGGTGCGCGGCGCGCAGGATCTCCCCGCCCTGGTCGAGCGACAGCGTGGCGCCGTCCTCGAGCTCGGCGGCTTCCCCGTTGACGAGCAGCCTGAACGACGGATCGATGTAGAAACCCACGACGTCGCCGTCGACCCGCATCGCGGCCGCGGACGTCAGGCTCACCCAGCGGCCCCAGGCCTTCGTGCGAAGTTGCAGGACGATGTCGCGTGCCGCGTCTTCGAACGCGACAAACTCGCCGACCGCCTGGAAGTCGAATCGCAATCCGTCGAGCGTGGTGACGTGCACGTCGCCCGTGGTCAGGGGCGGCGGTATCGGCGGCAACTGGGGCGGCGGATCGCCTTCGGGACACGCCTCCGGGTCCCGCACGCAGCCGCCGTTCTCGCACTTCTCACACTGGCCGCAGGTCTCGTAGACCTCGCCGCCGGGCTCTTCGGTCGTGTACTCCCAGGTGGCTGCATCGTCGTAGGGGCCGAGGCCCAGCGACCACCCGGATACGTCGGTCATGCCCGCGAGGCCGGGGCCCGCGGCCTGCCGCGCAGCTCGCGTGCATGCCAGCAGGCATTCACCGTTCTCGAAGGTCGGTTGCTCGCCGGGCGGGACAGGCACGACGGGCGCATGCGCGGGCGTGATGCCGAACACGATGCCCAGGAAGTCGTTGGCCGAGAGCGGCGCGTTGTTGCATGCGTTCTTGCAGTCCTCGAGCGCCGTGCAGGCGGAGTGGATGCCGCAGGTGTACGCATCGCCGGCGACGACGAACCTCGGGTCTTCGGTGTGGCAGCGCTTGAACGGTTCCACCGTGCAATTGTCGGGACAGCCCTCGCCGCACGCGCCCGGGCACATGCTGCCGTCCTCGCCGAACTCGTTGAAAAAGACCTGGGTCGCACCGGGTACCGGGTGCTCCGGGATCGGTATCACCGGCGCGCCGGACGTTCCTGGCAGCAACACGCCCATCACGAACGCTGCCGCGAGCGGCAGGACTGTCCGGGACCGGGCAGAGCGCCCGCGCGAGCCGCGCCTGCTGAAGAGAGTCATGGGCGTGCCTCCGCTTGCCCTTCGCCGTCGAACGGAAACAGGAACAGGGTCGCCGGTATCGGGTTGCTGTTGCCCCAGAGGACGGCCACGTTGATCGGCTCGTCGGCGCCGTCTTCCCGGAAACCCGAGAAACTGCAGCCCGACTCGGCCAGGAAGTGTGGAATCGCGCGGCCTCGATCGGCCACTTCGTACTTGAGGATGACCTGCCACGGGAACAGCAGCGCCGCGGAAGCAGCGTCGTCCAGTGACGCCGCTTCGTCGCGGCACCCGAGGTCGAGCGCGACCATCGTGAGCGCGCGGGCCATCGGGTGTGTGCTGAGCGAGCGCAATGCGTCGCGCTCCGCGCCGGAGAGCGCGCCGTAGCCGTCGATACTGGTGCCGTTCCACGCCAGCGCGGCCGTACTGCCGTCTATCGTGACGGTCAGCGTCTCGCCGGACCCCGGCATCGTGAACGCGGCGGTGCCGCGGCTCGAATCGTAGCCGGTGGCCTCGAACGCGACGTCTCCGTAACGGCCGCTGACCTCGTTGGCACCGGCCTCGAGCAACTCGAGATCGGCAACCGGCAGCATGTCGACGGTGATCTCGCCGGTGGCGAGCGTCTTGCCGGACGCGGCATCCGAAATCGAGTAGGTGTCCGCCTGCGGGCTCAGCGGCGCGTTGTACCAGATACGGCCACCGTCCCTGTAGATGTCACCGAACTCCGCGGCGAGCACGAACGGGTTGTCGGCGTTGCCATCGTCGAATTCGTAGTACAGGCCGGCGCCGGGGTACAGCGGGCCGGAGTAGGCCGCCACCGGTTCCGCATCGCGGCTGCAGCCGGATGCGCACAGCGCCAGGAGCAGGAAAAGGATGGGTGCAAGAGGCCTTTTCACGACCGCACCCGGTTCTGCGCCGTGCACGGCGCGGCGAATCCGGATCAGCATCATTATTGTTGGTTCTTCTTGTGCGTGCTTCGAGGTTGACCCGATGTATAGCACAGGAAAGACGGTGATTCGAACGGCGCCAGCCGGATCTTGCGGGTAGCGGGATCCCGTGGGCCGATCGATCGGGTCCACAGACCCGCCGACCACATTCCTTATGCCGATCGGGGAGCAGCTCAAAGTCTGAGTTCGTTGCTTCTGCGGGTTCGGTATGATGCTCGGCCGAGCTCACCCCGATATCTCGCAAGGAAGTAACCGTTGAAACAGAATTCCGTGACCTGGCGTCTCTTCCTTCTTCTCGTTTCGCTGGCTGTCATCGCTTCGTGCGCTGACGAACAGGCCGGCAAGCCAGTGGAAGGACCGATCATCGAACAGGCGTCCGAGCACGTCGACGACTACACCGGCTGGGAGCATCTCGCACGCGACGTGCCCGCCTGGTACGAGGACGCGAAGTTCGGCATCTACTTCCACTGGGGCGTGTACTCGGTGCCGGCGCATCACAGCGAGTGGTACTCGCGGAACATGTACAACCCGGACACGACCATTTACACGCACCACGTCGAGACCTACGGGCCGCTGAGCGAGTTCGGCTACAAGGACTTCGTGCCGATGTTCCGCGCGGAGAATTTCGACGCGGACGAATGGGTCGACCTGTTCGTGAAGGCCGGCGCCCGCTTCACTGGCCCCGTGGCCGAACACGCGGACGGCTTTTCCATGTGGGACAGTGACGTGAATACGTGGAATGCGATGGACCGCGGGCCCGGCATCGACGTCGTCGCCGAGATGGGACGCGCTGCGCGCGCGCGGGATCTCAAGTTCCTGGCGACGTTCCACCACATGTGGCTCTGGGGCTGGTACCCGACGTTCAAGGACCCGTCGGAAGCTGACGCGGGCGACCCGGCGTACGCCGAGCTCTATGGCCCGGTGGTCTCCGAGGACGCCTGGCGGCATCGCAAGGGCGCCGCGCGACCGGACGATAGGTTCAACCGCCGGTTCACCGACAAGGTGCTCGAAGTCATCGACGGCTATCACCCGGACATGATCTATTTCGATTCGCGCTTCGGGCACATCGGTATCGACTACCGCAAGGAGATCGTCACGCGCTTCGTCGAGAGCCTGGAAGAGGGTGATCGCGAAGGCGTCATTCTCTACAAGCACCTGGACCTGCCGGACTACAGCGGCGTGCTGAACTTCGAGAAGGCACGCATGAACCGCATCGCCGACCGGGTCTGGCAGACCGAGGAGCCGATCACGACGTTCGCGTGGAACTACTACGAGGGCATGGAACTCCGGCCCGCTGCGGACATCCTGCACGCCATGATCGACGTCGTCAGCAAGAACGGCATCTACCTGCTGAACATCGGGCCGCGGGCCGACGGCATCATCCCGGACGAGCAGCGCGACATCCTGCTGGCCATCGGCGACTGGCTGGGCCGAAACGGCGAGGCCATCTATGGCACACGGCCCTGGTACACCTACGGCGAAGGACCGCGCAAGGACGCGGAGCAGGTGGAGCCGGCCGAGGGCGAGAAGAAACCCGCCTACCACGAGTTGCACTACACGGCCGAGGACGTGCGCTACACGACGAAGGGCGAGACGGTCTACGCCATCCTGATGGGGCAGCCCGACGGCGGTTCGACGGTCACGCTGACCGCGTTCGCCGACGACAGCGCGCCGGACGTCGTGGACGTCGCCCTGCAGGCCTCGGGCAGGGGCCTCGAATGGTCGCTCGCCCCGGAGGGTCTGGAGGTCGGGTTGCCGGACGACCTGCCGCGTGAGATGGCGGTCGTCGTGGCGGTCCGGACGCGCGCAACGCTTACGTCCGGGCCCTGAATCCGCTGTCCTACGTCCACGACGAGTTCCTCGGGCAGGCGCATTATTTCCTCGGCGACTTCGGGCGTTCCGCCGAGCTGCGTCTTCAGCGACGGCCTGCGGAACTTCTGATGCCGCTGGTCGACATCGACGGCGAGACCTACGTCGCCCAGGAGCCCGCCGCCTTGCCTAAGCCCTCGACGCCGGCGCATCAAATGCCGGTCTCCCGTACCAGAAGGTTCAATTGACGCTATCATTGCCTGGATGAGGCGAGGCATTCTGATAATTGGCCTGCTGCTCGTCACCTTCGGCAACGTCGGCGACGCAACCGACGGGCCTGCGCCGGAATACGGCGCCGCGTTGATCGAGCCATTCAAGAAGAACCTCAAGTCGGCATTGCTCGATGGACTGTCCGAAGGGCCCGCGGCGGCGATCGATGCCTGCCGTATACGGGCACCCGAGATTGCCCGGTCACTGTCGACGAATGGTGTCAAGGTCGGCCGGACGAGCCACCGTCTGCGCAATCCGGCAAATACCGCGCCAGACTGGGTGACGCTGATCCTGGCTGAATGGCTGGCCACCGAAGACGATCGTCAGCCGCGGGCCGTGGAGCTGGACGGTGGCAGAGAAGGCTACATTGAACCCATATTCCTGCAGCCCATGTGCGCTACCTGCCACGGCACTTCGATCGCGCCGGAATTGCGCAAGGCCATCGAGCATGCGTACCCGGCCGATGAAGCGACTGGTTTCAAAGTGGGTGAGCTCCGCGGAGTGTTCTGGGTGGAGTACCCGGGGCCAGCCGACTAGGCCAATGTCATGTTGATCGCGTGCGCGTCGCGGCCGATGAGGCAGGGCGCGACGTGCTCATTAAGGAACGTCACGACGGCCAGTCCGCGACCGTTGACAGTCGCAAGCGATGCGTCTGACGTTTGCCCGGGCTCCCTGTGCGTCGCGCTAGTCGAGGGCCGCCCAGCTCGCGTCCAGTAGCATCTGGGTGCGCAGCGTGGCCTGGGCCCACGCATCTCTACGTGACGGGTCCGCCGCAATGGCGGCAAACGTCTCGAACATTCTGGCGCCGTCCAGTTGCTCCGAAGCAATGCGCCGGACCTCGTTCACGGCGTCCGGCCCGCCCTTGCCCACGCGGTATGACGCCGAGTTGTCGGCGTCCTGTCGCAGAAAGTTTTCAACACGAACGGTGCCCTCGCGGCCGGTGATGACGCAGTCCATGACCGGGCCACCGATGTCGTAGGCGCAGTCCCAGGTCGAGGTCGAGCCGTCGTGCATCTGGATCACGCCGGCGCCGGCGATCACGGTACCGGTCGTCTCGTCGAGCCGCCGTACCGCGCTGGCGGACCTGGGTTTCGCATCGGGCGCGAGATACTCCACGGTCGCTCGCATGTTGTACCAGCCTGCATCGCCGATCGCACCCATGGGTTCCAGTGCGGCGTCGTAGCGAATGCCGCTTCGGTCAAGCAAGGCGAACTGAAAAGCCGTCGTGATCGACAGGGGATGGCCGGTGTTGATCTGCATCTCGCGCTTCAGGGCGTACGTGCGCGGGTGGTGCACGAAGCGAGTGCCGTCCATGAACGCGACGTCGTTCTCGCGGCATGCCTGCACGATGCGCCTGACCGAGGCCGCGCTCGCGAATGGCTTCTCGGCGAGAACGTGCTTGCCCGATTGTGCGGCGTAAACGGCAATCGCCTCCCGTACACCAGTCGGGGTGGCCACGTAGATGGCGTCGACCTCGGGCGACTCGCACATGTGCTTCCAGTCGTCGAAAGCGAGCATGATGCCGTGACGTTCCGCAAATGCCCTGGCGCTCGGCATCCTGCGGCTGCTCACAGCCGCAAGCCGGGCCAATGGAGTCGTCGCGATATGCTTCGCCATGTGATTGGAAATCGCGCCAGTACCGACGAAGCCCCAGCGCAATGCAGGTGTCGGACTGCCGGCCAGCGCGGTCGGCCCGGTTGCCGATGCCAGCGCCATGCCGCCTGCAGATATCAACAGCTCTCTTCGGTTCAGTTTATCGCGTGTCACCTTGGTGCCCTCGGTGTGCCCTCGCTCAGGTTCGAGGGCTTCATCTTTTCCTCATGCTGAGGCGGTATGATAGCGAGTCCGCATTAGCGCAGAATGAAGTACGACAGGAGTCGCGAATGTCCAAGGTTGCAGTCGTAACCGGCGCAGGATCGGGCATCGGCAAGGCTACGGCACATGCCTTGCTGCGTGCCGACTATCGTGTGTTCTTCCTCGGTCGACGCGAGGCCAGGCTCGTCGCCGCGATCGCCGATTCCGGGTTTCCAACCAATGTCGCACAGCCGCTCGTCTGCGACGTGTCCAATCCCGACGACGTCGAGAGTGCGTTCGACCGGGTCCGCGACGAGGCGGGCCGTATCGACCTGCTGTTCAACAACGCCGGCGTTGCCGCGCCCGAGGCGTCGATCGACGAGGTGACGTTCAAGGACTGGCAGCGCCTGGTCGACGTCAATCTCACCGGCTCGTTTTTGTGCGCGCGAATGGCATTCCGCATGATGCGCGAGCAGGACCCGCAGGGCGGGCGCATCATCAACAACGGTTCGCTCGCCGCCCACGTGCCGCGACCCGGGTTCAGCGCGTACACGGCGACAAAGCACGGCATCTCCGGCCTGACGAAGTCCATCTCGCTAGACGGGCGGCCGTTCAACATCGCCTGCGGCCAGATCGACGTGGGCAACGCGGTCACGGAGATGACGGCGACGTTCTTCGAGAAGAAAGGCGGCGGCGATGCGAGTAGCGAGCCGTTCATCCGGGCGGAGCAGGTGGCCGATGCCGTAGTGCACATGGCGCAGCAGCCGCCAGGGTCGAACATCCAGACGCTGACGATCCTGGCGACGAACATGCCGTACGTCGGCCGCGGCTAGCGTCGCTGGCGATACTCAAAGGAACCGGTAGCATGTGGAAAGGGAACTTCGACCTGGACGGCCGGCGCGTCGTCGTCACCGGCGGCGCCTCGGGCATCGGCTTCGGGCTGGCGAAGGCGCTGGGACGCCGCGGCGGCCGGGTGCTGATTGCCGAGCCGGACGAGCAGCGATTGAGGTCCGCCGTGCGGGCGCTGGAAGAACTCGGCGTCGATGCGACGTACACGCCCTGCGACGTCACGGATCTCGCGCAGGTCGACGCACTGGCCGATCGTGCATGGAGTGTGCTCGGCGGCGTCGACATGGTGTTCAATAACGCCGGCATCGGCATCCCGCAGGCGACACTCGCCAACACGGCTATGGAAGACCTGCACCGGGTCTTCGACGTGAATTTCTTCGGTGTGTGGCACGGCTGCAAGGTGTTCACCCCGCGGCTGATCGAGCAGGGGACGCCGGCCGGCATCTACAACACCGGTTCCGAGAACTCGGTGTTCAACGCCGTGCCGGACTTCGCCGCCTATATCGCGAGCAAGCACGCCGTGCTGGGTCTCACGGAGAACCTGCGCGAACAGGTGCCTGACTTCATTCACGTCGGGCTGATCCTGCCCGGCTTCGTCATGTCCGGCCTGACGGAAGACTCGAGCGAGACCCCGATGGACACGGACAGGTTCGTGGCCCTTGCGCTACGGCAGATCGGCGACGGCCGCTTCTTCATCGTCTCGCACGCGTACAACAAGGTGCGCATCCGGCAGCGGTATGACGAGCTGCTGCGCGCGTTCGACAAATACGCCCCGCGCTACGACGGTGACGACGAGTTCGATATCCGCACGCTGCTGGCGAAGGGGAAGTAGGCGCATGCGGCGCGCCCTGGGAAACACGGGTGTCGCACTGCCCGCGATCGGGCTCGGCTGCATGGGGCTGTCCGACTTTTACGGCCCGCCGACGGAGCGCCGGGCGGCGATCCGGCTGTTGCACCAGGCCATCGACCTCGGCGTCACGCACTTCGACACGGCCGAGATCTACGGCATCGGCAGCACGAACGAGGCCTTGCTCGGCGAGGCGTTCGGGGACCGGCGGGACAAGGTATTCATCGCGACGAAGTTCGGCCCGCTGCGCGATCCGGCGACGGGCGAGTCGCTCGGCATCGACGGTTCCGCCAAGAACTGCCGGCGCGCGGTCGAGGGCTCGCTCAGGCGGCTGCGAACGGACGTGATCGACCTGTACTACCTGCACCGCGTGGACCCGAAGACGCCGATCGAACACACCGTCGAAGCGATGGCGGCACTTGTCGCCGAGGGCAAGGTGCGGGCGATCGGCCTGTCGGAAGCCTCGGCCGACACGATCCGGCGCGCGGCAGCGATTCATCCCGTCGCGGCCGTGCAGTCGGAATACTCGATCTTCAGTCGCGACATCGAAGCCTCGGTCATCCCTGCCTGCCTCGACGTCGGCGCGTCGCTGGTGGCGTACTCGCCGCTCGGCCGCGGCATGCTGTCCGGCCGCTTCACGAAGGACGCGTTGTCCGGCGACGACCGCCGCAACGCGGTGCCCCGCTACCAGGGCGATGCGTACAGCGCGAACATCGCACTCGTCGACGAGATCCAGTCGCTGGCCGCGGCACACGCATGCTCGGCCGCGCAGGTGGCACTGGCCTGGGTGCTTGGCCGGGGGGAGCACGTACTGACGATTCCCGGCACGACAAAGCTCGCGAACCTCGAGACCAATCTCGGCGCATACGGCATCGCACTCGCCGACGAGGAAACAGCAACACTCGATCGGCTCGCCGACCGCGTGACGGGCAACCGCTACGACGAGTACGGCATGACAACGATCAACGGGTAACGCGCGACGTCCGACAATGGTGTCATCGACACCGCGGTAAAGGGATCGGGCAAGCGCGGCAGAGTTTCAAACTCGTATAATGCGCGCATGACGGAGTCGGCCAACTCCCTGACCGTGCTGCTCGAACGCGCCGCTGCGGGCGATGCCGCCGCGAACGCCGACCTGTTCGAAAAAATCTACCCGGTGCTAAAGAAACTGGCCCGCTCGCAGCTCCGAGCGAACCGCCGCGGAACGATTTGCACGACGGAGCTCGTCAACGAAGCCTCCCTGAAGCTCATCGGCGCGGACCATCTCGGCGGTCTCGAGAACCGAAAGCATCTCGTTGCCACCGCCGCGCAGGCGATGCGCCACATCCTGGTCGACCACGCGCGCAAGCGAAACGCGCAGAAACGCGGTGGCGACTGGGTGCGGATGGATCTCGACGAAGGCGAGCTCTCGGCGCAGCGATTGTCCGAGCAGGTGCTCGGCCTCGAAGACGCGATGCAACGGCTTCATGTGCTGGATCGGCGCGGTCACCAGGTCGTGGAGCTCAAGTTCTTCGGGGGCTGCACGATCTCTGAGATTGCGGATGTCCTCGGGTTGTCCGAAGGCACGGTCAAGGCCGCGTGGCGCAAGGCTCGTGCATTTCTCTATTCCGAAATGGGAACCGATGGCTGAGTCGGACGGGACAGACCGGCGCGCGATGGACCTGTTCGAGCAGATGCTGGACATGCCCGCCGAAGAACGCGACGCGCATCTGGACAAACACTGCGACAACAACGCCGTACGGCACAAGGTGCTGACGATGCTCCGCGCTGACGACCAGGGGACCGGCCTGCTCGACGGAAATGCGGACGGGCAACTCGCCGATCTCAGCCCGGACCACGCGCCCAAGCCTGTCGCGCCCGAACGCGTCGGTGCCTATCGCATCGTCGATCGGATCGGCCAGGGTGGCATGGCAACAGTCTACAAGGCGGAGCGCGCCGGCGGGGACTTCGAGCAAACCGTTGCGCTGAAGCTGATCCTGCCGTCGCGCCGGGCACAGCACTGGGAAACACGATTCCTCCAGGAACGGCAGATCCTCGCCTCGCTGCAGCACCCAAACATTGCGGCGCTGATCGACGGAGGGGTGACGGACAAGGGCGAGCCGTACTTCGCCATGGAGTTCGTCGACGGACTGCCGATCACCGCGTATTGCGATGATCATCGCCTGTCAATCAACCGGCGCATCCGCCTGTTTCTTTCGGTGTGCGATGCCGTGAACTACGCGCACGGCAATCTCATCGTGCACCGTGACCTGAAGCCGAGCAACATACTCGTCGACACGCAGGGTGTTCCGAAATTGCTCGACTTCGGTATTGCCAAGCTCCTCTCGGACGAGAAAACGGATCGCACGCAAACGAGCCTGCGCGCCCTCACGCCGGATTACGCCGCACCGGAGCAGTTTGCCGGCGCGCAGATAACCACGGCCGTCGACGTCTATGCACTGGGAGGCCTTCTCTACGAGTTGCTGGCGGGCCGCCGGCCGTTCGGTGACGTCAGGGGCTCGGCGCTCGATATCGAGCGAAGTATTCGCGAGCGCGGCGCGCCGACCTTCTCGAGCCTGGCAACGCGACTGGATGCAGCCGACAGGGAGCGCATAGCGGCGGCGCGTAGCCTTGGGCCGGGCCGCCTCCAGCGAACGATCACCGGCGACCTGGAAAACATCGCGTTGAAAGCGCTGCGCGCCGAGCCGGAGCGCCGCTACGCGACGGCCGACGCACTCGCGGCGGACCTTCGGCGCTACCTGAACGGTTTGCCGGTGCTCGCGCGTGCGGATACCACCGGCTATCGCGTCCGAAAATTCATCACGCGACATCCCGTCGGCGTGCCTCTCAGTGCGTTCGCGGTGATTGGGCTCCTGGTCAGCACCGGCCTGGCGCTGCATCAGACGGAGCAGGCGCAGACGGCGGCGGCGCTTGCCCGCCTCGAAGCGGCGAGAGCGAACGAGACCCGGGATTTCGCCACCAGCCTCTTCGAGTTCGCGGACCCGGACAAGAGCCTCGGCGAACGGCTGACGGCGCGGCAGCTACTCGACCTCGGTGCCAATCGCGTCAACGAGGAACTGGCGGGTCAGCCGCGCACCCGTGCCGAGATGTTATTGCTGCTGGCCAACACCTACGGCCAGCTGGGCCTGTACGACGAAGCCGAACCGTTGGCCCGGCAGGCCGACGAACTGTACGCGGCGATAGCGGTCCTGCCGTCGCGGCTCAACGCGATGCTGGTGCGCGCCCGTCTCGCCCGGCAAAAAGGCGAGTTCGACCACGCCGCGGCGCTGCTGGACGAAGCAACGTCGCTCACCGGCGCCGGCGACGATGCGCTACGGGCCGAACTGCTGGTCGAACGCGGCGAGCTCTTGCGCGAACAGGCGCAGTTCGAGCCAGCCGAGGCTGCGTTCGACCAGGCACTCGCACTCGACCGTGCGCGGCTGGCGCCGCCGCCGGACATCGCGAGGGACCTCTATCGCCTCGGCACATTGAAATTCAGCACCGGTGACAGTGAGCTGGCGCTGGACCTCCTCGTCGAAGCAGCCGACCTGTTGTCGTCGAGCGGTGCGCCGGCCTCGACACAACTCGCGTCGATCCGCCACGACATCGGCGTCATGCTGATCCAGCGCGGTGACCTGGACGGTGCCCGCGAGGTACTGGACGACGTGCGCGCCGCACGGGCGAAACTTCTCGGCGATGCGCATCCCGACCTCGCCGTTACGCTCAAGGAACTGGCTGGCATCGCGAGACAGCAGGGCAGGAACGACGAAGCGGAATCGCTCTACCTCCAGGCGCTGGCCATTAACGAAGCGATGCTCGGCAGCGATCACCCCGAGACGTCGAACAACCTGAACTCGCTGGCCGTCTTCTACCGCGGCCTCGGGCGGAACGAACTCGCGCTTGGCTATGCCGAACGTGCGCTCGACGGCGCAACCCGCGCCTACGGAAACCGGCACCCGACCGTGGGACTGATGACCGTCAACGTCGGCTCGATGCAACGGATGTCGGGTGATCTCGACATCGCTTACGAATCCGTATCCACGGGACTGTCGATTCTCACCGGGGCGCTCGGCGACGACCACCATCTCTCCGGGGTCGCCTACAACGCGCTCGCCGGCGTCCAGCAGGAGCAGGGCGACCTTGCGGGGGCGGAAGTCAACTATCGCAAGGCGCTCGCGATCTTCGACGCGACGGCAGGCGCCAACCATCCGCACAGTGTTGCCATCCTGGGCGGGCTCGCGTCCGTACTCCTGGAGGCCGGGCGTGTCGACGAGGCCGAAACCTACTACCGGCGCGCCGTGGAGACCGGGATCGCCGTGCTGCCCCCCGATCATCCGAACCTGGCCGTCGTACAGATCGGCCTCGCCCGTGTCGCTGCCGGTTCGCATCGCTGCGCCGAAGCCCGTGAACTCAAAGAACGGTACCTGCCCATACTCGAGTCTGCCGGCCGCGACGATGACGGCGACGTGAACCTGGCCGTCGAGGCCGTCGACACCTGCCGCTAGCGAGTTCCGCCCGGGCCTCGTAGCCCGCGCCGGAGACTGTCCGGTTTTCCACTCATTTGCGTACTGATCACTGACGGCCCGGAATCCGTGCCGTCATCCGCCCAACCGGCCCGAGATCCGGCCGGGGCCCTGATCCATACGACCTGGATGGAAAGCGCGATGAATCCAACGAATGCGAACCCCGTCGCCATTCTTGCCTGCGCGGTGGCGCTCACCTGGCTCGCGGCCGACGCCCGCGGGGAGATCGTCGATTTCGGCGATAACGAGGTGCCCACCCGCGCCGCGGAACTTGTCGACGACAGCGACCTTGGCGGAAAGAGCGCACGATTCGACGGCGTGGTCACCGAAAGCGGGCAGCGCCTGGTGCTGACCGGGCTCGACATCATGAGCCCACTCGTTGTCCAGGTTTTCGCCAAAGACTCGGGGATGCCGGTCGACGTCAGCCTGCACCGCTACTTCTGGGGCAAGCCGGACGCGGAAGGGTCCACGGGATCGAGTGGCGAATGGGCATTCCAGGGCCGAGCGCACGATGAAGTCGGCATTGCACTGAAGACGCCGTCGCCCACTCCTGTTTACGTGCTGATGTGGCAGGGGCCGGCTGTCCCTGCCGCACCGGCGCCGCTGGTAATCACGGACTCGGCCCGTGACAGTGGAAAGGCCGAGGCAGCAGGCGGCGGCAACGTGCTGATGCTGGTGGTCATCGGGCTGCTGGCTGTGATCGCGCTGCTACTTGCCTGGCAACTCTTCCGCCGGCGGCCGGGCGCCGCGGCAATGATTCTCGTCGCGTGGTCCATGGCGCTCCTCGGCGCAAACGGCGAGGCCTTCGCACAGTCGAGCCAGGACCCGCCGTCAAACCCGTTCTCCAAGGACGAAGATCCCGGCAAGGACTTCCAGCCGGAGGACCTCGGTCCGAAGCCGGAAGACGATGGGCCTTCCGGCGACTCGCCGCCGAAGCCCGACCCGGACAAGCCGGCGGAACCCACTTCGGCACCAAAGCCCGACCCGGACAAGCCCGCGGAACCGGCCTCGCCGCCAAAGCCGGACCCCGACGCGGACAAGCCCGGCGATACGGGATCGAAGCTGAAGCCGGACCCGGTCGCAGACAAGCCGGGGGATCCGGGGTCGAAACTCAAGCCCGACCCGGATGCGGACAAACCCGGGGATTCCGGTTCGAAGCTGAAGCCGGACCCGGACAAGCCGACGGACGGGGACGCGAAACCGAAGCCCGACCCCGACAAGGACAAGCCGGCCGACGGCGATTCGAAGCTCAAACCCGGCGAAGACGGCAGCCCGTCCGACGACGTCAGGTCCGGCTCCATGGATGACGGCGACTCGACATCCTCCGGCGACACCGGTGCGGGTTCGGACCGGAGTTTCGACGAACGACTCGAGAACGCCTACGAGCAGATTCGCCAGCTACGCGACGAAGTTGCGTCGAACTCGGCACGCATCAGGAACCTGGAGTTCCTGATCAACCAGGACCGTGAAGCCGTTCCGGCACCCGGCGACGGTGCGCCGCCGATGACCGTATCCTGTGACGACGACCCGGCCTGCCAGGCCTGCCTCGCGCGTGCCAACGAGGAACTGTCGGACCTGCTCGTGAACCTCGACAAGCTGCGCATCATCTACTCGAGCTACATGCGCTACCGCGACTACATGGTTGGTCTCGGCGACTCGATCAGCGGGTTCCATCAACTCGAACAGGCCGCCTGGTACCGGGTCAAGCTCCAGATCGAACAGGCGACCGTCAACCTGCAAGGCGCGTACGACGCGAAATTCGACGAGTACAAGGTTCGCCTGAGCAATTCGCTGAGGACGTTGTCCGCCTGCAACTCCGTCGACGGTGACCCGGTATTCAGCCGCGAGTCGGTGCTGTTCGAAAATTACGTCAAAGCCAAGTACGCCCGCGACCAGTGAGCACGATGACGATGCACACGCTCCGCTGCACACTTGCGTTCCTGCTCGTCACGACATGCCTGTCGGCGTGCGGCGGCGACGACAGTGCGCGCAGCGATTCCGCGTCGCCGGCTTCCGACGGTACCGGCGGGCAGCCGTCAACTTCTGCGCTTCAGGACCTGCCGTCGTCCATGGGCCTCGCGGAATACAACCGCCTGCGCGATGCGCTGGACAACGACGAAGTGCCGCGTCGCGTCGTACCCAGGCTCGACCCGGAAGACCGTCTCGACTTCGACGACGTCGAGGAGGCGGGCGAAGCGCTGGTCGAGGCCCTCGACGATGGCGACTTCGAGGAAGCCGATCGCATCTATGCGTCGATACCGGCGGACTGGCGCTACGAGGTGGAGAACGCGGCCGACGACCTCGGCAGGGACGCCTACAAACGCCGTGACTACGCGCGCGCCTACGCCCTGCATCGTTACTGGAATATCGAGACCAATGCGCTGTGGATACTTGACAGTGACTATGTGAACGGGCGCGTGTCCGTCAAGGGCACCGGTGCGCCCGTTCCCGGCGCGTCGGTCTCGTTCGTGGAACAGTCTTGGCAGCAGGTCGCGCGAACGAATGCCGAGGGCGGGTTCCGCATGCTGCTGCCGTCCGGCATGCCGTCCGCGGTCGTCGTCGAACACCCGGACTACGACGTGAAGCGCATCTACAACACCGAGGACGGCGCACCGATCTCGCCGGAGTCGCTCGCAGGACGGACGCTGGAGATCCCGCTCGGCACCGGCTATCCGAAGCTGACTTTTCGCGGCCGCATCGTCGACGCGGCAACGGGCGAACCGCTGGCCGGCGTGGCCGTCGTCGCGGGTTTCGACCCGATCGATGGCGCCACGGAGCTGAACCTTCAGCAGGCCATGGGCGGGTTCGGGCGCGAAACTGACGCGGACGGCCGTTTCGAGATCACGGGGCTTCCGGTGCAGGAAGTACACCTCATGGCACAGACCGTTGTCGACGGCCAGATGTACCTGCTGCAGCAGGAAAACCTGGGCTTCGAGGACGGCGTCGAGCGAGTGTTTCCGATCGCGCCCCGCGAGGCGCGGCTCGAGGTTCCGCTGGTGGTCGTCGGAACGGTGAGGGACAGCGTGACCGGGCAACCCGTCCGGAACGCGAGTGTGTCGGCCGGTGGCTGGAAGACGGAGCGTACCGACCAGAACGGGCGCTTCATGATGCAGCTCGAGACCGGCGCGGACTGGCAACTCACCGCCAGTCACGAAGCCTATCGCCAGAGCCTCCCGCAGCCGTTCGCTTCCGCCGAACCACGGACCATCGAAGCCGAATTCCTGCTCGACCCGATCACGACCGGCACGATCCTGGGTACCGCGATCAACGCCGTCACCGGGGAGCCGATCGCCAACGCGGTCATCGAGATTGCGGGCCAGAAGGTTCGGACCGACAACCAGGGCCGCTTTCGCGCGGAGGAGATCGAGTCCGGCGAGGTACAGGTCAGCGGCGCCCAGTCGGGGTACCGCGCGGACAGCGAGTCGCTGTTGCTCGAAGCCCTGCAAACCGCGGAAGCCACGCTCGAACTCGAGCCGATCACGACCGGGACGATTGCCGGCGTCGTTCTCGATGATGCCGACGGCGCGCCGCTGGCAGGCGTATCGGTCCGCGCCGGCGACGTCGCCGCAACGACCGACGCCGACGGCCGCTTCACGCTGGAGGAAGTCGAAGCCGGGGCCATCGAGGTCTCGGCGTCAATGCGGCTGTACGTTCCCGGATCGTCCGACGTCGTGCTCGAGGCCATGGCCTCCATTGACACGGAAATCCGCCTGGCGCCAATCACCTGGGGCACGGTGCGCGGCACGGTGACTGACAGTGCCACGGGGCAGCCGCTGCCAAACGCCACGGTGCGCCTCGGTTCCGTCGAAGTCATGACCGACGCCCGGGGTGCCTACGTTGCCGAGCGTGTGCCCGCCGGGACGGTCACGGTGTCCGCGGGTCTTGCGCGCTACCACGATGCCCGTGCAACGTTCGAGCTGGCGCGCGACGCGGAGCACGAACAAGCGCTCGAGCTCGGGCCGATCACGACCGGCACGCTGGTCATCACTGTTGTCGACGCCGTGTCCGGCGAGCCGGTCGAGGGCGCCGACCTCATGATCGCGCAACGCCGTGAAACGGCGGACGCGGCGGGCAGGGTTACGGCGGAGGAAGTTCCTGCCGGCGACATTGTTGTCAACGCCAGCGCCCGGCTGTACGAGCCCGCATCGGCCGACGCCGTCCTCGAAGCGGCGGGCGAGGCAGCTGTCGCGATCGAACTCGTACCGGTCACTTACGGCACCATCGTCGGCACGGTCGTCGACAGCGTGAGCGGCGCGCCGCTCGCCGACGCCACCGTACGGTTCGCTAAACTGGAGCTGCGAACCGATGCCGCGGGCTCGTTCCGGGCGGAACGTGTGCCGGCTGGCAGCGTCAGCGTCAACGCAGAGCTGTTTCGATATCGCGATGGCCAGCAGTCCATCGAGCTCGAACGTGGTGCGGAAGAAGTCGTGAGACTCGCGCTCGAACCGATTACGACCGGCACCGTGCGCGGCATCGTCCGCAACGCGACGAACAGCGAGCCGGTGAGCGGCGCGACGATCACGATCGGCAATCTCTCTGTCCGCAGCGACGCCGAAGGCCGCTTTGAGATCGAGCAGGTACCGGCCGGCGACGGGTCCGTCCGCGCAAGCCTCGCGCTTTACGAACCGGGCGATGCAACGGTCACCGTCGAGGCGGCCGGCGTCGTCGATGCCGAGATCCGCCTGGTGCCCATTACCTGGGGCAGCGTGAGCGGCACGGTCGTGAACGCGGAGACCGGTGTGCCGCTGGAAAACGCTGCCGTCAGCGCGGGGCAGCAGAGCACCCGAACGAATGCGGCGGGCGAATTCGAGTTGCTGCGTGTCGCTGCGGGCGATGTCAGCGTGCTCGCCTCGCGGGCCGTACACATCGACGATTCCGTGTCGATCACCCTGGCGGCCGGCGCCGGCGAAACCGTGACCCTTCGGCTTCAGCCGATCACCTGGGGCACCGTCACCGGTGTCGTCACCGACGCGGAAACCGGTAAGCCGCTCGCAAATGCCGAGGTCGTCGTCGGTACGCAGGCAGTCCGAAGCGACAGCGACGGCCGGTTCCGGGCCGAGAAAGTTCCCGCCGGGTCGTTGCGCGTCGCCGGCAAGGTACCGGCCTACGAGCCGGGATCGGTGACGGCGGAGCTCGACGCGGATGCAGAGCAAGAGGTCGCGCTCGCACTCGTGCCGATCCGGATCGGCGACATTCGCGGCACGGTGCTGGACGCCAGGACCGGCGAGCCGATCGCGCGGGCGCGCGTGACCGCGGGCCGACTTTCCGCGGAAACGGATACGTCCGGCGGCTTCGGTTTCGAATCCGTCTCGACCGGCAATACCGTCGTTGGCGCGCAGCACCCGGACTACGCAAACGGCTCGGCAACGGCCGTTGTAGCGCCCGCCGAAACCGTGGATATCGTGATCAGGCTCGACCTGCGGCGCGAAGACGTGACCAACCTGGAGGCGGAGCTGGCGAAGAGCGGCACGATCGACCTGTACGGCATCTACTTCGACTCCGGCAGGGATCAGTTCAAGCCGTCGTCGCTGCCGACGCTGCGAGCAGTCCTCGAGGTCATGAAGCGCGCACCGGACACCCGCTTCCGGATTGCCGGCCACACGGATTCGGACGGCAGCGACGCGTCGAACCAGGACCTCTCCGAGCGCCGCGCCAGGACCGTGATCGGTTGGCTCGTCGACAACGGGATCGACGCGGGCCGTATCCAGGGTACCGGCTTCGGTGAGACGCGTCCCGCGGCGCCGAACGACACGGAATCCGGGAAGGCGCTGAACCGGCGCGTGCAACTGAGCATCGACAACTGAGCCTGCAACGTGAGCAACTCCGCGAAGAACTTCATCGTCGTCATTGCGGTCGTCGTTCTGACCGTCGGGGGTGCATACCTCTACGGTCGTTACGACAAGCACATGACGGCAGTGTCCCGGGAAAGCCTCGAGTGGCCGTCGGTTGCGGGCCTGGTGACGCACTCGAACCTCGAAGTGCACCGCAGCAACGTTGGCGCGCAATCGAACAAGCTCCGGCACCGGGTCGACGTCGAGTACGAGTACGTGGTCGATGGGCGGCGCTACGAGAACGACGTGGTTCGGTTCAACCAGAACAACCTGTCACGAAAGGACAAGGAACGGCTCGTCAGCGCGCACCCCGTCGGCCGGCAGGTGGAGGTCTTCTACAACCCGTCCGATCCGGCGGAGTCCGTCCTGGTACGTGGCTCATACCCATAGACCGACAACCGGAGAATCGTGCCCCATGGCAGAACTTGCATTGACCATCCTCCTGCTCGCTGTGGCCGGCTATGCCGTGCTCCGCTGGATCAGGACGCGCGCCACGGCCATGGCCGCGCTGTTGTCCCACGGCGAAACGGTGACCGGGACGATCGTGATGGCCGAGCGGGTTCGGCGCTCACGCACGCACAAGGCGTGCCGGGTGCGCTACGCGTTCACGGCGCGTGACGGCGCGGAGTATGAACGCGAGATCGAAGTCCTGCCGAAAGAGTTCGCGCGGTACAGCGAGGGCCAGGCTGTTGAGGTCGTGTACGACCTGTCCAACCCGGAATCGAGCATGCTGAAGAGTGCCGTGCAAGATGCCCGTGATGCGCGCCGCAATATTCACGCACAGAACTGAGGAGATGCCCGTGAGAGTTCTCGTACCCGTCCTCGTGGCCCTGTTCGTCATCGCTTGCGGTGACCCGGGGACCAACCAGGATGTTGCCGCCGACGAGAGTTCGGCCGGCGGCATCGACTTCTGCACCTGCGTCAACGAACCCCTGAACACGGACGCCAGGCTGAAAGCCTGCAACGATCTGATGAGCACCCTGACGCCGGAGCAGAATGCCACGAAAGCCATCGAATGCCGGGAGGCCCTGCCGGTGCCGGACGGCGGGCCGGACCTGTGCTACTGCCTGCGTACGACGACCCGCGACGAAGAAATCCTCGCCGCGTGCGAGGCCCTGATTCCGGACGACATGACGCCGAAGGAGCTCACGCGCACGATTGCCGGGTGCGCGCGATAGCCGGGCGCGTCACCGGCCACGGACTTGCCGCGGCGCGCAATCGCTACGGCGCGCAGGGCGTGCTCACGATCAACGACTGAGTTCGTAGGCCGGATCATCGGGCGCCGGCGCCCTCACGAATCCTGGCTTCCAGGCCGTCCGTCGGTTCGGCGCTGTACGCGTACGGCGGCTCGAACGCACTGCCGGTGCCGTAGAAGCCCGCCTTTCCCGTCACGCCCTCGTGCTCCGCGATGTCGACGGGGCCGCGAACGCAATCGGGAACACAGACGTCCTCGATCGACTCCAGTACCGCGTTGTCGTTGCTGCGCGCATAGTTGAAAACCGTCGCGTTCTCCGCACCCAGCTTCTCAGACGTCCACCACCATGACGGGCCGTGGAAGTCGCGGTAGATATTGCGCTCCGAGCGCACGTTCGCGTCGACGCCGGCACGCACGGCGTAGTACGAGCGGGTCAGCTCGTCAGTGCCGGCCAGGCACAGGTTGTTGAACGTGTGAACCTTGCCGAAGCGGACCCGGGGCATGCGCTCGTTGACCAGCCCGGCATAGAAGTTGTGGTGCAACGTGGTGCGCAGCCGGCCGCGGCTCTCCAGGTCGTCGTCCGCGGCGCCGATGTTTACGCCCATGTGTTCGTGGCCGAAGTAGCTGTGCCGGAACACGTTCCAGGAGATGGTGACGAGGTCCGTCGTTCCGCTGAGCAGCAGTATGTCGGGGCTGCCGTCGATGAAAGTGTTGTGATCCAGCCAGACGTTCTCGGCATTGTGCAGCACCGTGTTGACCTGCCCCCGTGCGTTCACCCCGACGAGCTCGAGATTCCGGATGATCACGTTGCGCGCATCGGACACCTGCAGCACGCCCGCGTCGCTGCGAATCCTGGCACCCGGCAAGCCGATGATCGTCTTGTTCGAACCGACGGTCAGCGTACCGTTGAGTTCGCCACTCACGTGGATGACGGCCGGTTCGCTGCCCGAGGCCAGCTTCTGCAGCTCGTCCATGCGGGTCACGACGACGGGTGCCTGGTCGCCGCCACCCGATACGCCATTGCCCTGCGTGACCCATCCGGCCGGTTCGTCCGACAGGAATCTGACGTCGACCGTCGCGGATGGGTCTGCCGGCGCCTCCTCGCCACACGCTCCCGGCAAAGGGCCGGGACCGGTGACCGTGAGCGAGTCGATGTTGGCCAGGCCATCGCCGGTCGAAGCGCGCAGTTCGAGGCTGTTCCGGCCCGGCGCCAGTACGACATCGAGGGATACCGTGTCCCAGTTTGCCCAGTCGCCGGTCGGCGGCAGGGGTACCTGGACAGTGCGCTCGTTCACGGACAGTTCGCCCGAGCGAGCCGTCGCGCCGCCATTCGCGAAACGAAGAGCAAGCACGTGCGGCCCGCCGAGGGGCGAATCGATGCTCCACGACGCGCGTGCCACGATGGTGTTCGGCGTGTTGATGTAGCCAGGGCCAGTGAATCCCGGATTCTGACGCTCGAACATCACCGGGTTGCAGGTGCCTGCCTCGAGTTCCTGCAGCGTGACGGTCGAGTCGGGGACCGGTGCGGACGTCGTGGCTGACTCGCCGTCATTGCCATTGCAGGCCGCGAGCCACGCCACCATCCACAGTGTCGCCCCGAGTCGGGATTCCGATGAAATCACTATACACTTCCCCAGGTACCGAACCGACGTCGGGTGTTCCTGCGCGCCGGCGTAAGAGATTCGCAAAGGGGTGGAGTCTACATGAGCAAACAGTTTGCCATCGTCACCGGCGGCAGCGCCGGGATCGGCCGACAGATCGTGCGCACGATGGCGGACGCCGGGTTCGCGGTCGCGTTCAACTACGTCGGCACCCACGACGAAGCGCGTGCCGTCGCTGCAGAACTCGACGCCAAGGGGCAGCCGGTGTACAGCGCCGAAGGCGACGTCGGCGATAAGACACAGGTCGATCGCTTCGTTGCCGACGCGTGCGCGTGGCACGGCCATGCGCCGGACGCACTCGTGAACAACGCCGGCATCCAGACCTGGGCTTCGCTGCTCGACCTCGACGAGGCCGATTGGGACCGGGTCATTCGCACGAACCTGAAGGGTTGCTTCCTGATGACGCAGGCTGTCGGGCGCCAGATGAAAGAGCGCGGCGCAGGCGGTTCGATCGTCAACCTGGGATCCGGCTGCAACAAGCTCGGCTTTCCGAAGCTCGTCGACTACACGGCATCGAAGGGCGGTATCGAGCAGTTCACGAAGGTATCGGCCGTCGAGCTCGGGCCTTTCGGCATCCGCGTCAATTGCATCGCGCCGGGTTCGATCGTCTCGGAGCGTACGCTCGTCGAGGACCCGGACTACGAAGCGAAATGGTCGCCGCTGACGCCGCTCGGCCGCGTCGGAACGCCGTCGGACGTGGCGGACGCATTGATGTTCTTCGTCAGCGATGCGTCACGTTTCGTCTCCGGCCAGACGCTCTGGGTCGACGGCGGCCTGTTCGCGCGCGCGCCGTGGGCGTACTGAATGCGTGTTCCGGGGCGGCGCTGAGCCAGCCTTCCCGCACATGAGCCGGGATGCTCAAAGTGATTTGAGCCTCCCGGAGAAATGGAGCCCCGGTCGGGATTACTGACCGGGGCCTTTTTTTTGTGCCGGGAACCTTTGGGCGGGTGTCCGCATCTCCGGGGTCTTGTGGCAATTCAGGACCAAGGCAATGAACGAGTGGATCTGCAGCGTTTGCGGCTTCGTCTACGACGAGGCGGCCGGCATGCCCGAGGAGGGCATTCCGGCCGGCACACCCTGGGCTGACGTCCCGGACGACTGGTTCTGTCCGGACTGTGGCGCATCAAAGGCCTCGTTCGAAATGGAGCTGATGCAATGAGCAACGAGGATAACCCCGGCTCTTCGGTGGCCGTGCGGAGTCGCTCATGACGTCGACGCGAAACTCCTTCATGCCGTTGCCGGATATCCAGTCGCTGGAGGACCGGCGTGGTATCGCGATCGACGAGGCGGGTATACGCGGCCTGCACCTCCCTTTTGAGATCGTTGATACGGACGGCGTTCGCCAGCAGACGGTTGTCGAGATTGCCGCTGCCGTCGCCGTGCGGAAAGACCAGCGCGGCACACACATGTCGAGGCTCGTGGAAGCCTTCGAGAACCTGGACGGGCGCCTGTCCGTGAGCGAGCTGGCTGCACAGTTCGAGGCGATCTGCCGGGACGTGGATGCAAGCCATGCGAACGTCGAGCTTCGATTTCCCTGGTTTGTCCAGAAGATCGCGCCCGTCTCCGGAATTCGCTCCACGCTCGACATCCGCGCGGGTTTCACCGTGGCGGGTGCCCGCAGGCGCCCGGTCGTCACACAGAATGTCGCCATTCCCGTAACGACGCTGTGCCCCTGCTCGAAGGCGATCTCCCGCTACGGTGCCCACAACCAGCGCACCGTTGTATCCATCGATCTCGAGCCCGGGGAGCCCGTTCCGATCGATGAGTTGGTCATGCTGGTCGAAGCATGTGCTTCGTGCGACGTGTACGGCGTACTCAAGCGCGTTGACGAGAAGATCGTCACCGAGACGGCCTACGAGTCGCCGAAGTTCGTCGAGGATGTTGCGCGAGACGTCTATCTCGCGCTGCGGCGGCGATGCGGAGACGCAGGCATCCGGATTCACGTCGAGAGCCTGGAGTCCATTCATAACCACCAGGCGTTCGCGCTGATCAACGGTGGTGAGTAGGCACGGACCGGGGCCGTATCCGGATGCGCGAATCGCAGTCGGGAACCTTTCCGCGGTGGGCTGCATCTGGCGGTGACGTTCAACCTGTTCTGCGAGAGATGCCATGATCAGACCTGCGACATACGCAATCACCGTACTCGCCGCCTTCCTGTCGGCGGGATGCTCGGACAACGACCTCACGCTGCCTGTCGAGGAGCCGCCGCCGGCGTCGTTCGATCCGCAGGAGACGTTTCGCTACGACACTTACGGCGACGAAGCCTTGTGGACAGATGTTCTGCGATTCCACGAGGTCGTGGAAACGATAAGCCCCGAGGTCGCGCTCGGCGTCGGCCTGAAGGTGGACTCGGAAGTACTGCCCGACGGGCTGCTGGCCAGTGCCGACCTCAGCGACCCGGCAACCACGGTGGAGCTGTTGCGGCTGGACGCCGTCGTGGGTGTGAAAGCGGAGGTGAGCGAGGACGGCCGCGTCACGTCCTTCGGCATCACCTGCGCGTTGTGCCACTCGGACGTCGACGACTCGGTCGTCGACGGCGTTGGAAAACGCCAGGACGGCTGGCCCGCGCGGGACCTCGACCCGGGGCTGATCATCTCGCTGTCGCCCTTCTTCGACGACAAGCCGGTGGAGAGAGCGCAGCTCCGGTCGTGGGGTCCCGGTATGTACGACCCGTACTGGAACATCGACGGCATCAGTGACCCGGTCGTGATCGCACCCGCTTATGGCCTCAAGGACGTCGCGCTGGAGACCTACACCGGCGAGGGCCCGGTCTCGTACTGGAACGCCTACGTCGCGATCACGCAGATGGGCGGGCAGGGAAACTTCGAGGAGCCGCACCTCGGTATCAGCGTGCAGGCGGACCCGGACCTCGTGACCCCGAAGTTGCCGGCGTTGCTCGAGTACCAGGAAACGCTTGAACCGCCGCTTCCTCCGGACGGCAGTTTTGACGCCGTGGCAGCCGATCGCGGGCAGCAGCTCTTCGAGGGCAAGGCCGAATGCTCGGGCTGTCACAGCGGCCCGGCGCTGACGGATGCCGGGACGACCCTGCACGAGGCACACGAGGTCGGCGCGGATCCGCTGTACGCCACGCGGACGATCACGCGCATGTACCGGACCACGCCGTTGCGCGCGCTCTGGCATCACGCCCCGTACTACCACAACGGCGCCTTCGAGACCCTGGATGCCGTCGTGGATCACTACGACCTGGTCCTGAATCTCGGGCTGCTGGATGACGAGAAGTCCGACCTCGTCGAGTACCTGAAGTCGCTGTAGGCGCCCGGGCCCGGAGGTCGTGGGAACCTTTGGGCCTCCATTTGCATCTCCCGCATTAGATACGCGGTGCACCGCCCGCCGGGCACCGCCAACACAAACGATTTCAAGAGGTTAGTGATATGCACAACGAAGATCTGAAGAATGCGCCGGCAGAGCTCCTCGTCGAGACGGCGCGCAGGAGCCGCCGGAAATTCATCGCCGAGGCTGGAGCGCTGACGTTTTCCGGCGTCGCGGTGGCGATGCTCGGCGGGCAATCGACGGCAATTGCGGCCGGGATCGGCGACGCGGCCGCGGCACAGGACGTGCGCATCCTGCGGACCGCCGTGGCGGCGGAGCACGAGGCGGTTGCCGCGTACCAGCTCGGCGCGGAAAGCGGGCTGCTCGAACCGGCCGTTCTCAAGGTGGCCGTGAAATTCCAGGGGCATCACAAAGAACACGTCGAGGCGCTTGCGGCCGCGATTCGCAAGCTGGGTGGCGATGCACCGGACGCGCTGAAGCAGTACGACTTTCCGGTGGAAAAGCTCAAGAACCAGGCCGACGTCCTGAACTTCGCGGCAGGGCTGGAGCGCGGTGCGGTCAGTGCGTACGCTGGCGCAATTCCCGCGTTCGACAATCGCGAACTGTCGAGCGCCGCCGCCAGTATCCTGGCCGATGAGGCGATGCACTGGGCGGTCCTGCGTCATGCCCTCGGGCTCGATCCGGTTCCCGGCGCCTTCTTCTCTTGATGACGGCGGCCGTCGCAATGTGTCGTCTGGCAAAAGCTCTTCTCCTGTTGCTGGTTGGGTGCATTGCGGCGGCGCCGTCACTTTTCGGCGGAGTTGTGGGGGGGACGGATACCGGCGCGGCCGGGCAGGATATCTATGGCCAGTGCATCGGCTGCCATTCGCCGGACCGGAACCGAACCGGGCCGCTGCATTGCGGGCTTTTCGGGCGGGTCTCCGGGACGGTGCAGGGGTTCGAGTATTCGCCGGCGATGCGCGAGGCGCGGGTTACCTGGGACGCCGAGTCGCTCGACTGGTTTCTTCGGTCGCCGCTCGACGCGATTCCCGGTACTACAATGGGCTTTGCGGGCATCCGGGATGACGCCCGTCGAACGCAGCTGATCGAGTGGCTGGAGACCCTGGTGGAGGACTCGCCACTGTGCGAGGGCGTCCGGTAACACCGGACAACAAGAGGGCATCATGACAGAGACGACACAGCGGCACATGCTGCCGGACGAGGACTCCGACGGGACATTGATCCGGCGCGTCCTCGACGGCGACATCGAGGCGTACGAAGGCATCATGCGGCGCTACAACCAGCGCCTGTTTCGCCTGGCACGCAGCATCGTTAGCAGCGATGCCGAGGCGATGGATGTAGTGCAGGAGTCTTACGTCAAGGCCTACGAACATCTCGCCGACCTGCGCCAACCGGAAGCACTGGGTGGATGGCTTGCGCGGATCGTCCGCAATGCTGCGCTTCTGCAACTACGGAAAGCCCGCCGGTATCAGAATATGGAAGACACCGAGTTCGAGAACGTGCTTCACCTGGCGAAGCCCGTGCACCAGCAGATGCGCCCGGACGGCGAGCTTGCCAACGCTCAGCTGCGCCAGGTGCTGGAGGACTGTATCGACGAACTGCCGGACAATTTCCGCACGGTCTTCATGCTGCGTGCCGTCGAGCAGTGCAGCGTCAATGCGGTCGCCGAGATGCTGGACATCAAGGAGGCGACCGTGAAGACCCGCTTCCACCGCGCCCGGGTCTTGCTCCAGGAAAGGCTCCTTGAAGTCGGTGATGCTTCGCGAATCGGCATTCACGAGTTCGCTGGCGAACGCTGCGATTCAATTGTCCGCAATGTGCTGGCGGAGGTCAGGCGTTTGTCTCCTGGCAAGGACGGCTGATCAACAGGCACCGGTGTATAGTGCATCCCCATGTTCCACTCGATTGGGGGAGCAATCGTGAAGAAGGCCGTGCTCGTCATCATCGTCATCGTCGTGGCTGGCGTCGCCGGTGCGCATTGGTACTACAGCGATCGCGGGCGCTTCACGACCGCGCCCGAATTCACCGGGCTGGCGCGAACCGTAACCGGCAACGATCTCGTCTCCGATCACGACCCGTCGGTCATTCTCCGGTTTGATTCCACGTACCGCCATGTCGGCGGCCAGAAGTTCATTCTCTACGGCGTCGCCGACACGGAGCAGCACTTCTTCGTCGAGACGACGGCGGACGACAAGCTCAAGAGTGTCTACTGGGTGCAGTACGAGGGCTATCTCCCGGATAACGACTACACCTACGACTACGACGACTCCCCGCTGCGGGTCACGCTGGGCGATACGGCGTTCTTCACGGACGCCGAGATCGTGGAGTCCGACCCGAACCGGAAGCGCCGGCGCGGCACCGACGGTGCCATGGCGCGCGAGCTGCTGGCCTCGCACGGCTATACGTTTCCGGCCAACTTCGCCTACGCTCGCCTCGTGCACCTGACCGACGAGTCTCGCCGCAGGGAGCTCATGATCATCTTCATCGACGACCTCGAGCCCCACGGACACACGGCCTCCGAGCTGCTCGAGGGCGGCGCCAAGGCGAACCTGCGCGACGAGGTGCTGGCCGCACATCTCGATCGCGTCCGGGAGACGCTCCAGGTACTGCCACGCTGACCCGGCACCCCGGTGCCCCTTTTTGTGAACCCCGCCGTATCTGTCCGTGAGCCACTTCGCGACAATGGACCGCTCTACGCATACTGGCGCCAAGAGGGTCGCACAACGTGAAACTGTTTCTCGGCATCCTGGTCCTCGCGGTCGTGGGGTATTTCGGCTCGAAGGCCTACCTGCACCACGAAGTCGGTGAGAGCGTCGACCAGGCGATCGTCATGATGTCGCCTTACGCGGCCGTCGAGTACGACGGCATCAGCTCCACGATGTCCGGCGAGCTAACCGTGGATGGCGTTCGTGTCATGGTGAAGGGCTTCAGCGACCCGGTTACGATCGACCGCATCGGCATCGACACGCCGAGCTTCCTGAGCCTGTTGTCGCTGACCGACCTGCAGAAACGCAACAGCTCGGGCACGCCGGACGTGCCCGACGAACTCGCCTTCCTCGTTGACGGCCTGCGCGTGGCCACCGACTCCGACGTGTACAGCACGGTGCACCAGTTCCGGCTTTCCGCGCTGGGTGCTGCGGACGCTGCCGAGCCGGCGGCGGAGTGCGTCGGCAAGTATGGCTTCTCGCCGGCGGCGCTCACGGCCATGGGCTACCTGGAGCAGGTCGCCTCGGTGTCGTTCCGCTTCCGCAATGCCGACAACTACTTCACCGTGGAAGTCGACGGCGAGACGCGCGACATGAGGCACTTCGCCATGGACATCGATTTCGACGGCAGCCTCGTGTCCGGGCTCTCGCAGGGAGTGGGCTATCAGCCGGCCATCCGCCGCATGCAGCTCCGGTACAGCGACCTGTCGCTGAACAGCCGGGTGAGCGAATACTGCCGTTCGCTGGGGCTCTCCGACGACGACGTCCTCCAGGCACAACTCGACACGCTGAATTCCCTCGGTGCCGACTACGGCGTCGTCTTCGACGAATACGTCGTTGATCCGTACGTCGAATTCCTGGGCGGCAAGTCGACGATCGTGTTCAAGGCGGAGCCGACGACGCCGATCCGGATGTCGCAGCTTGCGCTGTACAAGCCGGAAGACGTGCCGGCGCTGCTGAACCTCAGCGCCGAGGCCCTCTAGCCGCAACCGCCAAGTCAGTCGTGCAGCGCGACCTGCTCCTGCCATTGCGGCAGGGCGACTTCCATCGGCGCCCCGGCGATGCCGAGGTCCGCCATTCGCCGGTTGCAGTCCGCGGCGCACTCGTTGCTGACGATGAACCGGTCGAAACTGCCCTTCATGCCGTGGTAACCGCCGCCGAACGTGGTCTCCAGCGTGATCGTGCCGATGTACGCGGCTTCGATCCCGGGTGACACGTTGATGACATAGTTCGTTTCCGGCTCGATCGTCTCACCCTGGTGCTTGAACGTGATGCTCATCAGGTAGTACTCGCCCGGCGCCAGCTTGAACGCGAACTCACCGTCTTCTTCCACCCTGCCGGTGAAATCCTCCTGGTCTTCCGGTCGGTAGAGCCGGAGCGCGGCGACGTTGCTGAAGAAGCCTTCGCCGAGCTTGACCTCGTTGCCGTTCTTCAGGAGCCGGAACTGGCCGAACACGGTGACTCGCTCGAAGCCGCGCTGGGCCTGGCGGGCCGTTTCGCCTTCCTCGTCCGGCCCGGCGGCGACGGCGCGCGTAGAGATATCGGCGAGTCCAGTGACCAGCACCAGAGCGACCGAGAGCATGAGATTGCGCATGACTGTACTCCTGCCAGAGAATGTATATACATAGTACATCATTTGTAATGTCTATGTATACTACCTGCGGCGGGCGACGTGCTGTGCGCAACGTCACGGATTTGTTAACGGGCTTGCCACGTGCGGCCACGCATCGCCTATCATTCGTATATACAATGGCTCGACGACTCGGTCTGTCAGCCGCCCGACTCACAGGAAGCCGACAACGCATGTCCCGGAAGGATAAGAAGAAAAAAGACGCCCAGCTGGTGTTGCGCCTTCCGAAGGACCAGCGCGACCGCTTCATCGACGCGTGCCAGGACCTCGACTCATCCGCGGCACGCGAGGTGCGGCGGTTCATCAAGCGCTTTCTCAAGCGCTACGACAAGGGCGAGCTCGACGACCACTAGGGCTGGTCGGGAGAGTTTCAGGTCTCTCCGGCCTGTCTCTCGTCCAGCAGACGGCGCAGTTCCGCCACCTCGACTTCGAGGCGTGATACCCGGGCTTCGAGATCCGGCGCCGAGCGCCGTTCCTGCGCTGGAGCGGGGGTCGGTGCCGGCGCGGCGGGCTCATTGTCCACGGGCAGGTCGTCACCGCTGAAGCGGTGCATGTATTCCGAATCGCGACGGCCGGGTGTCCGTGGCAGCCGGGCGATGACCGGCCCGGCGGCGTGCCCGGCGAGCCGGTCCAGCGCCTCGACGACGGCGTCATTGTCGGCGAAGTCGTGCAGCCTGCGGCAGTTCGTGCGCAACTCGCCCGGCGTCTGTGGCCCGCGGAGCAGGAGTACGCATACGAGCGCGAGTTCCGCGCCGTCGAACCTGAGATCGCCGTAGCGCGTGTTGCAGAACGTCTGTTGGTATTTCTCGATGCCGCTGCGGAAATTTTCGTTGATACGCACCAGGCTGCGATCACTCAGTTGCCGCACGAAGCGCTGGACCTCGCCCTTCGTGTAGGACGTCACCGGGCTACGGCTGGATTTCTGGTTGCAGGCATTGACCAGCGCATTCAGCGTCAGCGGGTACTGGTCGGGTGTGACGAGGGACTTTTCGATGAGCGAGCCGATGACGCGCGCTTCGTCGGCGGAGAGTGTCGGCAGCAAGGTCGGGGTCCGTTTGATCGATCCACGCCGACTATAGGCGCTTTTGCGGGCAAGCGCTCGGCACTATTCGTACATGCGCCACTCCGGCAGGTACGACATTCCGAGGTTGACGATGCGCTGGATCAGCGAGTCGTAGCTCACGCCCGTTGACTCCGCGGACTCGGCGAAGTCCTCCCCGAACGTGAGGTCGGGGTTGGCATTGGCCTCGAGCAGCATGACGCTGCCGTCCTCGCGCATGCGCAGGTCGATGCGTGCATAGCCGCTGATGTGCAGCGCCCGGTAGATGCGCTTGGCGAGCCGGACCAGGCGCTGCTGGTCGGCGTCCGAGAGCCCCGGCGCCGGCCCGGTCTTGATGCCGTGTTTCACCTGGTACTTGCGGTCCCACTTGACGCGTCGCGTCGCGATACCGGCGCGCCCCTTGTTCGACGTGCCGAAGTCGATCTCCCACACCGGGAACGTGGTGAGGCGCGTGTTGCCGAGCACGCCGACGTACAGCTCCCGGCCGTCGATGTACTCCTCGACGAGTGCGTCGCTCTGCACGTGGTCGTGAATGAACTCGACGCGCTCGCGGAGACTCTTCATGTCGTCGACGATGGAGGCCTGTGCGATGCCGAACGAGGCGTCCTCGGTCGCCGACTTCACGAACAGCGGGAACATGAGCTTCTTCGGCTCGATGAAGCGCTTGCCGAACGGGAACAGGTGGAACGCCGGCGTCGCGATGCGGTGCCAGGCCAGCACCTGCTTCGTCAGTACCTTGTCACGCGACAGCATCAGGCCGCGCGGATTGCAGCCGGTGTAGCGCTGCCGGATCATCTCCAGGTACGCGACGACGTGCTGATCGTAGGAGGCGATGCCCGAGAACTCCTCCAGCAGGTTGAAGACGACGTGCGGCTTCCACTCACGAATCGTCTCGCGAAGCGTGGAGAGCCGGTCGCCGATACCGAGCACGCGGACGTGGTGGCCGAGATTGCACAGTGTCGAGTACACGTTGTACTCCGTGCGGAACGGGTCGATCTGGGCCTCGGTCAGCCCTTCCGTCGTTTCCGGCGGAACGAGCGACTCGTGCGTCAGCAGCACGATGCGACGACGTTTCATAGCGCGTAGTTCTCCCGGTTCCGTTGCAGTACGTCGAGGACGATCCGCTCGTGCAGGCGCACGACGGGCCGCTTCGCATCGCGCCGCGGTCCGCGCAGGACGAGATCGAGTGCGCGGCTCCGCTGGCGTACCGTGCGGATCGCGTGGTCGACGAAATATGGGTGCAGTCGCGCCCTCCGTTCGAGCAGGCGCCGGAGTTGCGGTTCGATCTCGCGCACGAAGCGGCTGGCGGCGAGTCCGCGCGGTTTCCGGGCCCGCGCCACGAAGACGCGCGCCATCCAACGGTCGTAGCGTCGCTCCGCGCCGCCGTAGCGTTCCTTCTTCTGGTCGTAATGTTCACGCAGCGTCTGGTCGACCCGGGAGAGCGGCTCCACGACGTTGCGATTGCGCCTCCGAGGTATCCCCGCCGAGACGCCTTCCATCAACTCGTCGACGTATTCCAGCTTGCGCAGCGCCGGCCAGTCGGCGTAGTCGCGGCGCCAGCGGGCCTTGGGCTGCATCCACACGGCGAAGGTCTCCGCGAAATCCTCGGTGGGGTGGCTCTGTGCGTACCAGTGGCCGAGGTGCAGCACGTGGCGGCGGCTGCTGGGGCGCGGCGAGTAATCGTCGGGATAGGGCGCGGACGCTCGCCCGAACACGCGGCGCCAGTCCGCGCGCCGGCGCAGCGCGTACGCGTTGTCGATCGCGTGGCCGGTTTCGTGACGGAGGATGCGCATGCGCCATTTGCGGCTGCCGCCTTCGACGTCGCCCATCATGTTGCGCTCGAGCTGTTTCAGGCGCGGGTGGGCGAGGTAGAACGGCACGGCGAATCCCGGCACGCCGTCCGGCGAGAACCATTCGGTGGACATCCACACGTGCGGCCGAAAGCGCAGGCCGCGGCGTTCGAGCTCGCCGTTCAGGCGTTCGATGTCCGGCCAGAACAGGCTGTTGCGCAGCCGGAGCCGAAGGCTGCTGAAGCGCAGGTCGAGGAGCGCGTCGTCGTCGTAGTCGGCCCAGCGGTATCGGGGCAGGGCCTGCCGCGCGGAAGAGGAGCGTCGAGTCGCAGCCATCGTGGACCATGATAACGAAATGCGCGCGGTTCCTCATCGTCGCCGGCCGCTTCGCCGGTCGAGAGCGTTTGCCAGGCACCGTGCTCCGGCGCGGAATCGCGCAGGTTTTTCGAACAGGACAAGTGCCTCCCTGCGGCGCATGGATTGCCGCCGCTGACCGGTTGACGCGGGTCCCCGCGTAGCTCAGCCTTGCCGGATGATCGGGAGCTACGCCAGGTGCGTCACTGCGCTTCTCTGTCTCGCCGGCCCGGGTGTGGCCCCGGCGGCGGTTTGCGACTGCGACAACCCGGCCGGGCCGGTCGCGCACTACGACTTCGATCACCCCGATGAGAACGATGTGTCGACGGAGCGTGACCAGGGAAGTTCGGGCACGCCACTGTGGCTCGTCAACGGCGGCGGCGCGATGCGCGTTGCCGACGAAGCCTATCCCGGCGCGGGAATGGCGCTCGAAACCCGCCAGGTCAACCCGGGCAGGGCCGGCAACGATGACTGGAAGGCCGGCGTTTTCGAGGCGGACGGCGTGGCCTCGCTGGCAGCATTCAGCGCGGTCGACGGCATCACGCTGGCCGGGTGGGTGAAACCCACCGGGCACCACCCGAGCCCGAACTCGACGACCGAGGACCCCGACGACCGGTTCGGCGCGGTCGGCCTGTTCGGCCTGCTGTCGGGCACGTCGGAAGGCCACCTGGTTCGCGCGTTGCTGGAGATCATCACGGTAAACGGCGAGTTGCGGCTCGTCGCGCTGGGCCGGCGCTTCGACGATGGCGAATCGCTGCTGCTCGTCGCCGACGGCCCGTGGGAAGCGCTGCTGCCGATCGGCGCGTGGACGCACATCGCCGCCACGTTCGACTTCGACAACGGCACGATGGCGCTGTACCGGAACGGCGTGGCATTGCCGGCGGCGTACACTTCGGACGAAGACCGCTGGCAGGTGGGTGGTGAACCCGAGCCGGACATGAGTTCGCCGAGCCTGCCGAACGGCATCAAGATCGGCGGCAGTTACCCGCAGAACACGCAAGAGCGCAACCCGTTCAACGGGCGCTTCGACGACATCTTGTTCTACGGGCGCTCACTCGGTCCGGAGCAGGTCGAGCTGCTGTACGCACGCTACGGTGCGAAGCCCCGGGGCGGACTATCGAAAGTCGCGCTGCGCGTACAGCCGGATGTGGGGCTCGGTCCGTAGTTGTTCGACCGCGATGGACTCGACGTTGCCGGTATCGCGCGGCGCGTCGTAGAACTCCCGCGTCAGCATCCGCTCCCGTTTCGCCAGGTTCTGGAACGAGAGGCCGAAGGCCCAGTCGGGGCTCGGGAAGTACTCGGCGAACATGTCCATGCGCAGGTTTTTTTCCTCGACGCGGACCTCGCTGACCCGGTATTGAGGCTCCGAGTCGCCGAAGGGCATCGACACGCCCCAGCGCAGGCGTCGCTCCGGCAGGTCCTGCGTGAACGCGATGCTGCCGTCCCAGGGGTACTCGACGCCGCTGATGCGCCGGTCTTCGCCGGTGACCGGGTCCGTCACCGAGGACACCCCGTAGGCGACACTGCCCTGTAGCAGTCCGCCAGGGATGCCGAGGTTGTCGAGCGGCAGGTTCAGGTCCAGCTCGATCTCGCTTTGCGATCCGTCGCCGATGTTGCCGACGCCCTGGTAGGTTTCGAGCACGCCGTCGCCGTCCGTGTCGGCATAAACGGGCGCGATATCCACAACGTCGGAGATCTGCGAGTGCATCAGCGAGAGGATGAAGGTCGCTTCGGTGCTGATCTGCCGTTCCCAGCTCGCAAGCAGATCCCACGAGGTCGACGGCTCGAGATCCACATTGCCGACATTGACGGTGCCGGTGGACAACTCTGCCGAAGAGACGAAGTCGTCGAAGTCCAGCTGGCCGACGGAGCGCTGCACGGAGACGCGAACCTGGTCGCTGCCGGTCGGTTGCCATGCGAACAGCCCGCGCGGCTTGAAGTACGACAGCGACTTGGACGACGAGGAATCGCCGCTCTGTCGAATGCGCGAGCCTTCGAGTGCGGCGCCCACCTCCGCGGTGAGCGTTCGGCTCGGCGCCCAGCTGTAGCGGCCGAAAACTTCGCCTCGCGTCTCTTCGACGTCGACGCTGGCGACCGGCAATTCGACCGGCATGCCGTCGTCAGTTGCGACGGCATCGCTGTCGAGGAAGTTGAATGCGGCTTCGCCGCCCCATTCGAACGAACGGCTGCCAGCGAGGGACGTCCGCACGGTGGTGCGCAGTATCGACTCGCCGGCGCGCCCTTCCTCCGAGAATCGGGCAACACCACCGTCCGACGTTTCGGTCTCGACGGTGTCGTAGCGACGAAGCTGTTGCAGGAACAGGACATTGGCACGACTCGCCGTGCCGACGTCTTGCCCGTACTGGACACCGATCTCGGCGTTCGAATATTCGTCGCGGTTTGAGAACAGGACTGTCTCGGCGGCAGGGTAGATCTCGGTGACGCGCTCGTCCTCGTTCTCGCGGCTGCCGCCGAGCGTGCCGCTGAGGCGCAGGTCGCCGCCGCCGAGCGGCCTGTCGTAGCCGACCGTTGCCGAGAAGCCCTGGGTGTCGGCGTCGGTACGCGTCGTGGCATCGCGCAGCAAGGCGCCGGACGTGTCGTAGCGCCGGCGATAACCGTCGCCGCTGTCATTGCCGACGTCGTAGGCGTGCAGCGTGCCTTCCAGCACATAGTCCGGCGTGCTGCGCAGCCCTTCGATCCGGGCCTCGGGACGGACCTCGCCCTCGCCGTAGAATCGAGCGGCGACGAGCGCGCGCACGGTCGCCGATGCTTCCGCGCGGCGGATCACGTTCGCGATGACCGTCTGGCCCTGCATGTCGATGCCCGGTGCGGATCCGCGAATCAGCTCCACCTGCTGGACGGCGTCGGCGGGAATACGTTTGAGCGCGTTCTTGAGATCGCCGTACTTCGACACCGGGCGCTTGCCATCGATCAGCACGTTGCCGGCGCTGCCCGCATAGCCGCGAACGTCGTCGTCCCCGTTATCGAACGCGAAGCCGGGCAGGCGAGTGACGAGGTCCAGCGCGGTTCTCGGTTGCGAGGCTTCGAACCACGACAGCGGGAATACCCGCGTGCCGCCGGATTCGAGCGTCGCGGCGGAGAGTTGCAAGGGCAATGCGCACAGCAGCAGCGGCAGCGTCCAAATACGCCACCGCGCCACGGCGACAATAATTTCACAAGAAATTTGTCGTTCCTTCATCGGCAGACTGAGAGAGGGGGCCTGATCCGAGGGCGCAGTATCCCGCACCAACCTTAAATCGAGCTTAAGCCGGGAAGCGGATCTCGACCGTGAGCCCGCTCTCGCTATCGCGGCTGGGACTGAACGTCAGGGTAGCGCCGTGCAGGTCCGTGATCTTTCGGCAGATCGACAACCCGAGGCCGAGGCCCTCACCGCGGCTGTCGAAGCGCGCCGAACCGGCATTCAGGTTCTCGAGGCGGGTGGGATCGATGCCCGGTCCGTCGTCGGCGATGCGCAGCGTGGCGGCGCCTTCCCGGGTCGCGAGATCGATGCACAGCCTGGATCCGCTTCCGCAGTGCCTGAGCACGTTGGCGACGAGATTCTGCAACAGCACGGCAAGCAGTACTTCGTCGCCACGGACCTGGGCGTGCCCGAGCCGCGTCTCCAGGGTGATGCCGCAGTCCACAAGGCCGGGCTCGAGGCGTTCGAGTTCCGTTGAACACAGGGCTTCGAGATCCACCGGCTTGAAGTTTCGGCGCCAGTGCCCCTGGTCTACCCGCGCGAGCGTCAGCAGCTGGTCGATGAGATCGGCCAGTCGGTCGATCTCGGACTTGACCACGCCGAGGTCCGGCTGGTCGCCGGACAACTCGAGCTTCAGCGTCGTCAGCGGTGTGCGCAGTTCGTGGGCGGCGTCATTGGCGAACTGCCGTTCACGGCCGAGTGCATCGTTGACGTCGCTCATGAGCCGGTTCAGGGCCTGGCGAAAAACCATGACCTCGTGCGCCGGAGAGCGCACGGTGAGTGGCGCCAGCGACTCCGGGCTCCGCTCTTCGATCTCCCGGCCGAGGCGTATGAGGGGCCACAACGTCATGCCGATGAGCGCGAAGAGAATCAGGAGGTTGAGTCCGCCCGTGATCATGAGGGGCGTCTGGATGTCCTCGAGAATCTCGTCCTGCACCGCAGCGAGATGGTCGTCGCTGCGCAGGAGTTGAACTACGATCGGGCCGTCCGCGCGTTGGTAGCCGTACCAGCGATTGCCGTCCAGTTCCAGCTCTATCTTGCCGTTGTCCGATTGCCCCAATGCAATATCGTTGGCGAAGTTGCTGACGTGCTGCTCCGCATCCGTGTCATAGATGTTGACCCATATGGCCTCTTCGTCCTGTGAGCGGAAGACCTTCTCGATCAAGCCGTTGAAATCCGGGTCCGCTGGCGACAACTGGCCCTTCCGAATGAGGCCGAGCAGGAGCTTGCTCTGCTTGCGCAGGTCGTGATCCAGAACGGCACGGAACTCATGCTTCGCGACGACGTACGTCGCGACGGCGCTGCCCACCGCGGTGAGAACGAGAACGAGCGCCAGGAGAACAGCGATGCGAGACAGGCGGACTGTCATACTGCGGCCAACCGGTAGCCGAAGCCGCGAAGGGTCTGGATCCGATCCTTGCCGATGTGCTTCCGCAGTGTATGTATGTGCACGTCCAGCGTGTTCGAGTCCGTGCCGCCGCCAATGCCATAGAGTTGCTGTGTCAGTCGTTCGCGGCTGACCGGGCGCTCTCCGGATTGCATCAGCACGGCGAGTATCTGGGATTCCATCTGGGGTAACGACAGAGGTACGTCACACAGGAAGAACTGCTGCTTGTCGACGGAATAGTGGAGGTCGCCAACGCTGAGAACGCCGTGACCGGACCCCGCCATGCGCCGCAACAGTACCCGAATCCGGGCGAGAAGCTCTTCTTTCTCGAACGGCTTGACGAGATAGTCGTCTGCACCGGTGTCCAGGCCCCGAATCCGGTCGTCCAGTGAGTCGCGGGCCGAGAGAATGAGAACCGGCGTCTGCCAGCCCCGGTTTCGCATCGACCGAAGCCATTCGATGCCATCGCCGTCCGGCAGCCCGATATCCAGCAACACGGCGTCGTATTCGGCCGTGTCGACGTGGCTGCTCGCAGCGGTGAGATTGCGGATCCAGTGCACGCGATAGCGCTCGCGCAGCAGTTTCAGCAGCGCATTTCCGAGCGGCAGATCGTCTTCGACCAGGAGCAAGTACATCGTTGTCCGGTTCTTTGCGAGTCACGAAGCATAATGGAAACGGCCGCCGCTGGCATTGGCCGCCGGCGCTGCTACTCGCCGAAGCGTGTCTCGACGTCGTGCAGCTCTTCCAGCAGCCGGTTCCATTCGCTGTATTTCGCTTCGCGCCACGCGTCGTAGGCTTCGAGGCGTTCGTCGAGGCGTTCGATGATCGGACGCACCTCGTTGTCGAACGCCACCGCCATGTCGTCACGCTCCTCCGCGGTGATGCGGCTGTACTTGTAGTTCTCGTAGGCGTACAGCAACGCTTCGTAGCTCCCGCGCTCACCGGGGACCGTGCCGTTCGCGATGCGGCGTTCGTCCGACGCTTCGTACAGCAGCGACTGGCGATTGAATTCCCGCCAGACGCCGTAGATGGTGGTGACGTCGGCGTGCAGCAGTTCGTACTTCTCGTCCGTCGCGTCGACGATGACGTACTCCGCGTCGCGAATGCGCCGAATGCGGTCCAGCATCGGGTCGTTGTTCGCGGGCAGGCGCCGCACGGTGGTGCGGCCGTCCCTGGTCGTCTCGATGTACTGGCTGAAGGTCGACGGTGCGAGCCGGGCACCGTAGCGTAGCAGCGCCGTGTCGCGCAGCCGCGCAAGGGCATCCGCCGAGCGTGATTGCCGCGCCGCTTCCAGCCGGGCGACGACGTCCGCGAACAATCGCTCGTAGGCCGGCCGGGCCGAGTCGGAGCCGGGCGCAGCGGAAAAGCGTTCGTCGAGCCAGGTGTCGCCGCTCGCGTCGACGGCACGTATGTGCACCTCGAGCCCCCGGCCATCGGAGCGCAGGATATCGCCGTGAATGACGAGTTCCTCGATCGCGTCCACATCGTCCGCCACACGCACTGCGCCCCATGTGCCGGTGGCGGCGAGCTGCCGGCGGAGCGGAAACGGCAGGAACTGCGCTTCGATGGCGCGGATGCGCGGGAACACGCCGAACTCTGCATAGGCCGAGGAGTCGTCCGTGACGCCGGTGCCGAACACCGGGATCGTGATATTGAGCGCGACACCGCCATCCTGCGCGGACGCGAAGGCCGGCAGCAGCAGCATCGCAAGCAGCAAACGGCGAATCATGGCGTGATCTCCCGTGTGCTGCAGACGCGCTTCATCGTCAGTGTTTCGATGCAGTGAAAGCCTGACGCCGGCTGGTCGAACTTGCGGTAGAAGCGGCGCAGCGTGAAGGGTACGCGCGACGTCGGCGACGTGACCGTGGTGATCACCCGCAACTGCTCCTCGTCCTCCGACACCGTGAGCCGGTGCACGACACGCAGTCCGTCGGCAAGGCTCAGCTGCGACACCAGGTCCGTACCGGACCAGCCGCATATCTCGTTGCCGGCGGAATTAGACACCGGGACCGTCTTGCCGTCACCGAACCGGCAGACGGGCGAGAAGTCGTCCTCGCGGCCGACGCGAATCTCATGGTCGTCCTGCACGATCGTCAGCACATCGGAGCGTGTGATCAACTCGGCGAGGCGCGCGAGCGCCACGACGGCGTCGGCGTCCCGCTGAGATAGCGAGCCGTATCCGCCCGGCGCACCCTGGCGGTCCGGCGTGGTACGCGCGAGTTCGTAGTAGGCCGCCTGAAGTGCGCGGCCGACCTCGTCGTCGCGCGCGTAGTTGCGCTGCCAGGTGCCGGAGAAGTCGACCGGTGGCGGCGAGTCGATCTTCTGCATGTCCTCGCTGACAGCCGGCTTCTGCGCGCAGCCGGAGAGCAGAATGTAAAGAAATGTGAAGAGAAGGATTCGCACGCGCCGCGGTCGTCCCTGTATTTTCAGCCGTACCTGCAAGGATGTGATGAAACGGCGGTTCGTCGCAAATCCGTTCGTGGTCGGTCAGTCGGCAATGGTCTCGAGCAGCGCCGCAAGCGATGCCGGGCCGTCGGCCGGCCACTGTCCGTCCGGCATCAGCGTGGTCGCGAGCTTCGCCGGGTCGAGCACCACGTGCTTGATGCGCTCGCGGTGCCACGTGTAGACGATGTGCACCAGGCCGTCGCGCGCCTGTATGACGGCCGGGTAGGAGAACTGCCGGTTCGGCGCGTCGAGGTAGTCGAGCACGAGCGCGGCTTCCCATTCGATGCCGTCGTCACTGACCGCGACGTTCAGGATGCCGCGGCCCTTGTGCCCCATGCCCTCCTGCTCACGCGTCGAGTGGTTGTAGACGAGCAGCTGGCGACCGTCCGCAAGCGTGACCGCGTCCAGGCCGGAGTTGTTGTTCGGCAGGACGGCGGGCGCGAGCGGCGACCATGTCAATCCGCCGTCATCGGACAGGCTCTCGGCGATATAGCCGTGTTCCGAGTGCGTGCGGCAGTACATCCGGATGCGCCCGTCGGCGTGGGTCATCAGGGTCGGCTGGATGGCGCCGACGACATCCGGATCGTTCAGCGGCCCGGTTGCTTCCCAGGTCCGGCCGCCGTCCTTGCTGCGCTCGACGTGCACGACCCAACCGTCGTGCTCGGTGCTGGAGCCCGCGACGATCGTGCCGTCGTCGAGTTCCACGGGCTTGTTCTTGACCGGCCCGATGAACCCGTCGCCCAGTGGCGCCGCCGCGCTCCACGTACGACCACCGTCGCCGGACGTCTTGACCATGCCCCGCCAGTCGGCGATTTCCGTCGACACCTTATAAAAGAGCATCACGTCGCCACCGTCCGGCTGGAACAGCACCGGGTTCCAGGTGGGTACGCGCGTTCCGTCGGGCTGCACGCCGTCGGCCACGCTGACCGGTGCGGTCCACTCGCCGCCGGGCGCCTTTCGGGACAGCCAGATCTCCACGTCGTCGGCGCCCTCTTCGGCACCACCGAAAAACGCGCTCAGCAGCTCGCCGGACGAGAGCTCCAGGATCGTCGAGGCATGCACGGAGGGAAACGACGCCGACTCGTAGATGAACTCTTCGAGTACGATGCCGGGACGCTCCGCGGGCGGCTCCGACGTCGTCGGGCAGCCGGCCAACAGTGCCGGGGAGCCGAGTGCCAGGACGAGCGTGCGCAACGACCGTCGGCAATTCTTTTCGTGCGTGCAGTTCATCCAGGCTTCCTATCGTTATCGGCGCTCCGGGTGGATGCCGGCCCAGGCGGGACAGCATAGCGGACCGGTCTGCGCAAATGAATGGCGACACGCAACTGCAATGGAAAGTCGGCGGCGATCCGCGGCCAGACGACAATCGGGCGTCGCGGGTGAGCGTCCGGCTTTCTTGTCCGGACGGGACGCGTCGTGCACTCTGCGTTGGTTGCGAGTTGCCCCGGAACAGGAGGTCGTGAGTGACACGTTTTGGACTCTACCCGTGGTTGCCGACGGACGACGCCGACCTGGTGCACCCGGACGACATTGCGCTGGCGCGCTCGGCGCCGCCTTTCGGCGAGGTCGTCGAACTGATGCCGTCGGACTCGCCGGATTACCTCTGCCTGCGTTATGGCGCCGGCCTGGTGCGTGCGCGGCCGGGCCCGCTGCAAGCCTTGCCCGATGCCGCATTCGCTTACGACGCTCCGGTACGCACGGTGGCGCCGCGCTCGTCCCGGGCCGGGCGGATTCGCCGCATCGTCTGGCACCACGGGCGCCAGGCATACGATTACTACCTCGCCATCGACGGCAAGGCGCACTCGGCTCGGTACCGTGATGACGAGCTGGAGCCGGACGCCGGCGGCGCGGCACCGTGATCTCCCCGGGCAATTTCGCTATGCTGCGGTGACCGTCACGCCGGCGCGAGCCGGCGTCCGCGCAAGGTGACTCGTTGAAAAGAAGCACCGCCAGCATAGCAACAGTCGTCACGTTGGCCGGCCTGACGGCGGTCGTCCTGCTCCGTCCTGGCGGTCGGGAGGATGCCGCGGGCGATCTGCCGCAGGATGCCCGGGTAGCCACCGAGTGCCCGGCGCTCCCGGATCGTTCCGGTGACCGCTGGCTGGCCGGCAACTGGAGCGCCGTCTGGAGCGGCGTTCCCGAGAAGAAGTTCTTCAGCCGGGGACAGTATTTCGATACGGCGAACCTGACCATCGTGGCTGAGGATGATGGCGGCCTGTCCATCAGCGGGCCGAGTTGGTTCCGAGCCGGCGGCCCGGCCGGGACAGCGGTTCCGGAAGATTCGGCGAAGGTCAATACGATCCCGTTCGAATCGCCCTCCGGGAATCGCATTCGCACGTCCTTGTCCTTTTACTCGGCGCCGCCCTCGACACTCGTCGCGAACAGTGCGTCGCCCGACACGCTTCGGGGTTCCTGGAAGATTCCGGACCCGGATCCCGACGGCCGCGATTTCACGGGATCGGTGGAGTGGCAGCGAGTGCGACCGGACATCCGGACGATTCGCGTGGTCTCCGAACACACGGTGGAGAGCCCGGTGGCCGTCGCCGACGCGCCGGGCGACGGCTGGTGCGGCGCGCGGCTGCTGACACCGGCCGAACCGGCGAAAGCGGTACTGACCTACGACCGCGACGAGTGGAGCGACGAGTTCAACCGGCTGCGCGCAAACCGGCCGCAATTTTCCATCGAGCTGTACGGCGAGGACTTCTGGGGGACGCGCTGGAGCGGTTTCGATCTCGAGAATACGGGTCTCGAGGCGATGCAGCCTCGGTACATCCGCGCCGAGGACGATCCTGGCGAGATCATCGGTATCCGAATTCGCTTCAACGTCTGGTTCGGCGTTCAGCCCGGCCTCTACACGCTGTATGTCGACGACGTGGCGATTCCGTTCGAGCTCGACATACCCAACTTCTACCCGGACGTGTCGCTGCGCTTCGTCACGTACGACCCGACCAACGATACGGACCGGGAAACGGATCGTCTGCCGGTGAACCAGCTCTTCTGGGTGCGGGCGTCCGTCACGAATCCCGAGCGGTTCGACGACTCGCAGCCATTGACGCTGCAGTGGAAAGGCGTCGAGTTCAGCGCGGTACCGCGGAGAATCTCGGAGGGAGAATACCGCGCTGGTCCGTTCTATGCGTCGGACGACCTGTTGCCGTCGACGGTCGTGCCGCCCGCGGATCCTTGCGAGCCCTGCGACCAGGGTGATCCGGGTGCGAGGTGACATCGTGACCGGGGCAAAGGCGGCGCTCACCGTCGCGGTGCTGGTGCTTGCCGGCCCGGTCCATGCGCAGGACCTGGACTGGCTGACCGGGCCGTGGCAAATCGAGTACCAGGATACGGCGCTCGGCAAGATCGTCGGGATCGCCGATATCCGCAACGCCGGTGCCACCGTGGCATCGGGGTCGCTGTACCTTGGCAGGGTCGTGCTCTTCGGGCCGGACCTGCAACGCTACGAGCTGTCGATCGACTACTTTCGGGTGGACGATGGCGCGGTGCAGGTGCACCTGAAGGGCGCCGGCCCGCCGAGCGGCCTCCTTGGCGTGCCGGCCGGAATCCGGGCGGACGTGGAGACCATCCCGGCGCGCGAGAACGACGTGATCCAGGCGGCATGGGGCAATGCGCGTACCAACGCACGCGTCGTCGCCGGCGACCCCGTCGATCTCTACGTCGAGTTCCCGATCCCGGGGGACGGGAAGGCCGAGCAGCTGCACGGCACCTGGCGCTACCAGCCGGGCAAGCTTTCGATGATCCCGGAAAATCGTGGCGGCGACATCTCGGACGACGGCATCCGCATCGAAGTGAGCGGCCGCGAAACCTGGCGACGGCCCTCGCCGCGCGTCACCATGGTCGTCGCGGAAGACGCCAGCACCGTAGCGGCGTTGCCACGGCCGCCGCAAACCGGCTTCCGGGGTCCACTGTGGCTATCGGCGACCGGGTTCGGGCTGCCCGTCCAGCCGAAACGGGTCATCGTGCCCGAGCCCGGCAAGGGAATTGCCCTCTTCGGGCCGACCCGTGTGCATCCCGACGAGCCGGCGTCCGTCCAGGTCGCGGTGATCGTCGACGAGGACTTGCCGCCGGACCCGGTTCGCATCGTGGTCAATGGCGCCGAGGGCAGATGGCTGCCGGTCATGCCGGGCATCGAACCGGAGTCCCTTCGTTTCGTTCGCCAGCACAGCGAAACGGAGTACTTCGCCGCGCAGGAGCTGGTTCCCGGTGACGTCGTGTACCTGGAAGCCCGGTATGCGAAGCCCCCGTTTCCCAATCGCATGCGCTTCGGGCTCCTGGTCGACGACCTGTACGCGCCGGGCAGCGCACCGGGTCCGGCGAGGGACAGTGGTATTGCGCAACACGCCGAAACGATCGCCGCAACGATGTCCGACGACCCGCCGGGCCGGAAGAACGTCGTCCTGCGTCGCGCCGAGGAGCCCGCGCTTTACCGCTCCGGGCCCATTCTCGTTCGCCCGGCCGACCCGGCGGACCTGCCCCGGTACGTCGACGTCGGCGACTACGATGGCGAATCCATCGAGGCCCGCTCGGACGTCGACGAGATCCTCGCCTGGGAAATAGACCCCGTCGCGCACGGCAATCCCAAAAACCTGGTCAGCGTGCCGGTGCGGCCTCGACCGGACACGACGCTCTGGCCGGACGCGATGCATACCGCGCAGCGCTGCCGGGACGAGGGCAGGTCGGAGACCGAGTACTGGAACATCGGTTATCTCAACGCGGTGACCCGGCTTGTGCGGGCACAGAATCCCCTGGTGGACGTGGCGCTGAAGCCCGTGCCGGTTGCGCGCACGCTACCCGGGCAGGGGGACGTCGTTCTGCGGGAGGAGATCACGCTCGAAGACCATGCCGCCGCGCTCCTGATGCGGCGCCAGCTCGTAAGCCTGCTCACGCAGCAGATCGGCTACCTGAACTCCATGCACAGCGTATCCGACGGAGCGCGACAGGCGCTCATCGCGGCCGGGTTTCGCAGGGACAATCACCCGTTGCTGAAGGTAGAAGTGGAGGTTCCCGGGAACAACCCGTACACGCGCGGCTACGAGGTCTTCGAGTGGCCGCTCGGCATGCTGCTGAGCCGGCGCATGCTGGAGATCACGTTCGAGGGCAATGTCGACGCGTACGAGGAATTCGTGCACTACGCCGTGTCGCAGGCCGTCGGTCGCGCGGCGAGCACGGCGTCGGCGTCCTTGCAGCGGGCGCAGGCAGTGGATGATTGCGACGTGCTCGAGCTGCTCGTCGTCACCGGGCGAAAGATGGACGGCCTCGTCGATCTCATCCGGCCGAAGCTGGTCCGCGAGGACAGAGACCCGGCCGCGTTTCCGCGCTTTGTCCCGGATCGCGATGCCATTCGCGCGCTGACGGGCGTCCGGACGCGGCAGGAATCCGTCGAGGGCATCGAAGCGCTGTCGAACGCGCAGCTCGACGTCGTCCTGACGCTCGCCACGCTCGGTGTCGCCAGCACCGAGATGTACCTGGGCTCGCAGGGCTTGCAGGCTCTGAATGCGGTCCGGGTGGCCCGGCTGGGCAGCTTCGCGCTGGACAGGATCGATGACGCGCGGCTCGTCCAGCAGGCCAGCGCCTACTTCGAAAGCCAGGGTGCCGAGTACCGATTCTCGCAGGGCATTGTCGGCGTCGTCGGCGACGCGCGGCTGGTGCAGGCCGTCGAGCGTGACAAGCAGGCGCTGTGGGGGCTGGCGACGGCATCGACACTGCGATTCCTTACGTTCTCGATGTCGGCGGGCGACGTGATGGAAAACGGCATGGGCATGTTCGTCAGGCCCGGAACGACGGCGCAGATCGTGCAGAAGGCGGCGCTCGAAGGCATGGACAGCCTGAACACCATCGACCGGATGCTGCTGGACGCCCTGCACATGGAAGTGATCCTCCTCCGGAATGGCGACTACTCGGAGCTGGACGTCGCCATCGCGAGACTCTTCGGCATGCGTGGTGTGCCTGGCGCCGTCCATGCCGGGAGCGCCGGCCCGACGCCGGCTGGTGCCGCGATGGCAGGCGACGCACTGCCCGGCGCGGGCGGGCCACTTCCGCTGCCGGATGACGCCGGGCTTCGCGGGGCGCATGACGAACTCGTACGACAGGGCCTTGGCCCGGCGGACGCGAACCGATTGCAAAGCGCCGCGGCCCGGGATGCCGAGGTCGTTGGCACCGAGGGCGGTGCGACGTTGGCCGCACTGCGCGACGGCCGTTCGGCCGACGAACTTGCGGCGGCGGGCGTCCCGGCCCGGGAAGTCGACGAGGCGCTGGAGCAGCTTCGTCGCTACAGTGACCCGGCTACGGAAACGCCGGAGTTCGATCCTCGACCGATCCCGGAGGGGCTCCGGGAGCAGCTCGAGGATCTCGGCTACCACGACGCACATATCGACGAGCTGACGGAGCGGCTCGGTCCCTCGGCCGGAACCCTCAGCGAGCAGCAGGCGGCGATTCGTGCTGCGCTGGAGGGGGGCACGACGATCGAGGAGATCGTCACCCGGGGATACTCCCGGCGCGACATCCTTTTCGAACTGGATCTGCGCCGCCTGGAAGACGAACTCGGGCGAATTGATGCGCGTCGGCAGCCGCTGCCTGACCTGAACGCGGAGCTGGTCAACAACAGCGACCTCGATCTCGTGCAGGTCTTTCGTGCGCGGGGCCTCAGCGACACAGACATTGCGGAGGAGTTCTTTCGCGGGTACAGCAATCACTGGGGTGGAAACCTGCAGCCGTTCATGGAAGGCGACTTCATGGGCCAGCTCGCGGGGCGCTTCGGCGACGACTTCCAGGAGGAGTGGCTCGAACGATTTGCGCCACGCTTCGTGCCGGGATCGTCGCCCGGGTCGCGTTCATCCGCGGCCGCCGACACGGTCACCGGGCAAAATGCCGCGGGCCCGGCGATCAATCAGGTCAGCGTGTATTCGAACGGTCGACGGATCGAAATTCCCGTCGGCGAACTCGTTGGCCAGGGCGCGAGCCACACGGTCTACCGGCATCCGACGAACCCGCGCATTCTGATCCGCGTGAACGTGGAGCCTGCGTCGCGCGCGCTGGACGACATGGGTTGGGATCACATCAACGGCTTGTACCGGACCGAGAGCGGGGTGATGTTGCGCGGCCCGCGGCGGCGAATGGTGCTCAGTAGCGATTGCTATGACAGTTACACCGCGTTCGCCAACGACCTGAACGCCTGGCATCGGCTCGAAGGCGGCGCCGCCTTCAGGGCGTCCGAGCTGATGAGCATTTTTTCGCGGCGCAACGTGGTCGAGTACATCGAGGTTGCCCGCGGCAACATGGCGCGCAATCTCGATGGCTGGGCATCAGGCCACCTGACCGATGGGCAGATCCAGGAGATCCGCCGCAATCTCGATGCGCTGAACCGGGAGGGGCTCGTCCTGCTCGATTCGCACGGCAACAACCTGTACTTCGAGCGGGTGGCGGGGACAGCCGACGAGTGGCGCATGCATATCATCGATTCCGGCGCAGTCGTCCGCGTTCGCGGTGAAACGGCGGCAGAGCGGGCCGGCCGCGCGAGGGAAGTTCAGCGCATGATCACCGCGCCGGACGCGGCGCGAGCCGCGGAAATGGACGCGGCAGGTACGGAGCTGCAGCGCTTCGCGATCGCGCGGGAAGCCGGCGCGGACGTTCGGGACCAGGTCTTCAGCGAACTGGATGACGCGACCCGGGCTGCGCTTGGATCTGCGGACAACCTTCACTACGTGCCGGAGCTGGGTGCGTTTCAACCGATACGCGACTTCGTTTCCCTGAGTGATGCCGAGCGCACCACGTACTTCCCTGACGAAGCACTGCAGCTCGTGCGATGACGCCATGCGGGGCGGTGCATCGGCGTCCCGGCCAGGATTCCGCCGCCGGCGCGAAAGGCCGCTGGCGCGTAATCGGTTCAAACGGCCGGCCCGGAAATAGTAAGATGGCCCCGGCCACTTGGGGGCGGCGCGAACGGGGTGCGCCTGCACGACCATTCGAATAACAATAATCGGGGGGAACCGATCATGAGCAGCACCGACCAGGGCAGGATCTTCTTCGCCTGCTGCCTGTCACTCGTCGTGACGGCAATGACGTTCGCCATTCGCGCGGGAATACTCGGCGAGCTGAGCACGGAGTTCACGTTTACCGATACGCAGCTCGGCTGGATCAACTCGATGGCCTTTCTGGGCTTTCCGGTTGCGACGATGGTCGGGGGGCTCATCTACAACCACGTCGGCGCGAAGAACCTGCTGCTGATCGCCTTCGTCGGTCACGTCCTCGGCCTGGTGCTCACGATCTACTCCGGCGGCTTCTGGGGCTTGCTCGTGTCCACGTTCTGCATCGGCTTTGCAAACGGCTCCGTCGAGGCCGGCGCGAATCCGCTGATCGCCGACATGTACCACGACAACAAGACGACGATGCTGAACAAGTTCCACGTCTGGTTCCCGGGTGGCATCGTCGTCGGTGCGCTGATCGCGTTCGCGATGACGAACATGGGGCTCGGCTGGCAGTTGCAGATCGCCGTCATGCTGGTGCCGACGGCCATCTACGGCTACCTCGTTCTGACCCAGTCGTTTCCGGCCATGGCAAATTCCGAGGTGTCGACGTCGACGAACATCGCGAGCCTGTTTTCACCGCTCTATGTCTTCATGTTGTTCTGCATGATGCTGACGGCGACGACCGAGCTCGGCACCCAGCAGTGGGTCGAGCGCATCCTCGGCGAATCGGGCGCGCACCCGATGCTGATCCTGGCCATGGTCACGGGACTGATGGCCGTGGGTCGTTTTTTCGCCGGCCCCGTCGTGCACGCGCTGAACCCGGCCGGCGTGCTGCTGTTCGGGGCCGTCGTCGCCGCCATCGGCATCTACGTGATGAGCAGCGCGTCGGGCGGCATGGTCTACGTGTCGGCCATCCTGTTCGCCGTCGGCGTCATGTATTTCTGGCCGACGATGCTCGGCTTCATCAGCGAGTACCAGCCGAAGACCGGCGCGTTGGGCCTGTCACTGATCGGCGGCCTCGGCATGTTCTCGGTCAGCATCTGGAACCCGGTTATCGGCAGCTGGATCGATTCGGCGCGCGAGGAAGCGCTGGCGAGCGGGCTCGCGCCCGAAGCCGCAAATCTCGCCGCCGGCCAGGCCACGCTCAGCAACCTCGCGCTGTTCCCGCTGGCGCTCGTCGTGCTGTTCACGGGTCTGTACCTGTACATGCGCAAGCGTGGGCACGACCCCGAGAAGATGGAGCCGGCCGGGGAACAGCCGCAGCTCTGAGTCAGGCCCTCGGCTCGTCGGCTGGGCCCGCCGGCCTGGACCCGGCCAGGAGCAATGTCGCGCCCTCGACCGCGCGGGCGGGTTCCGGCGTGAGGCCGGCGGATCGCTGCGCCGCGATCAGCGGCCACCAGCCGTCCGGCGGCAACGACCCGGCGAAGTACTGGCCGAACGCGCGCACCTTCGCGGTCAGGTAACGGTTGCCCGGGTAGACGAACATCAGTGCCGGCGACAACGCGATGTACTCCGTCAGCACGGCGGTCAGCCGCCCGTCGACGAGCGACTGGTACGCGACGGCATCGGGTATCTGCGCGATGCCGAGGCCCGCGAGCGCCGCATCGAGCGCGCCTTCGAGCGATGTCAGCTGGAGCTTGCCGCACAGGTCCACGTTGACCGGGTGACCGTCCACGACGAAGGACCAGTCGCGGCCGCGCCCGGTGGACGGGGAGACGAACCGGATGCATTCGTGCCGGCGCAGGTCGTCGATCGTTGCCGGGACACCGTGTGCCGCGAAGTAATCGGGTGACGCGCAGGTCATCCAGTGAGCGGTGGCCAGCTTGCGCGCGACGAGGCCGGAGTCGTCCGGAATTTCGACGCCGCGCAATGCGCAATCCACGCCTTCCTCGACCAGGTTCACGGCGCGGTCGGTGATGATCAGGTCCAGCCCGAGCTCCGGGTACTGCCGCATGAAGTCACTGAGTCGTGGCATCAGGATCTTTTCGCTGAACGATTGCGGCACCGAGACCCGCAGGCGGCCGCGCGGCACCAGCCGGGCGCCCGACAGGCGATCCTCGGCCTCGGCGATCTGGTCGAGGAGGCGCAGGCAGTCCTCGTAATAGGTGCGGCCTTCGTCGGTGAGGCTGACGCGCCGGGTCGTGCGATTCAGAAGCCGGACGCCGAGCCGCTTCTCGAGTTTGCCGACCGCGTCCGTGACGCTGGCCCTGGAGATGCCCATGTCGTCGGCCGCGCGGGCGAACGCGCCGTGCTCCACCACGCGGACGAAAGCCTTCATGCAGTGCAGCTGGTCCATACGATTGTTCAGGCCCGCCGAACGATCAATTTAGGCCTGTCCGGTTTTTCCGGCAATAGGCTACCTATAGATTTGCGGCCGACTGGGCTGCCCCGGCAGGACCAGTGTAAACATTTTCCCACCCGGACCCGGAGGCAGCGGTGCCGCACGTGTTCAGCCCATACCCGGCCATCGCCTTGCTGGCATTGCTGTTGCCCGCCGGTGCGAGTGAACTGCCCGGCCCGGCGGACGCGGCGCCCGATCTGGCGCCGCTGCCGGGCCGGTTGTCGGAGACCGGCCTCTACGAGCCCGGCAGCCTGCGTCTCTCCCCGGCAGTACAGGCGTTCACGCCGAATTTTGCGCTCTGGTCCGACGGCGCCGCGAAACGGCGCTGGATCTCCCTGCCGCCCGGGACGGCCATCGACCGCTCGGATCCGGCCGCCTGGCAGTTTCCGCCGGGTACGCGATTCTGGAAGGAGTTCAGCCACGCAGGCCCGGTGGAAACGCGGCTGATCGAGCGCCTCGCCGACGGCACCTGGCGCTACGCGAGCTACGTGTGGGACAGCACGGGAACCGAAGCGCTGCTCGCGCCGGCCTACGGCGTTCTGCGCATGCCGGTCAGCGGTGCACCCGGCGGCGTTTATGACATCCCGTCGGAGGAAGATTGCCGGATGTGCCACGAGGGTGGGCCGGTGCCGGTACTCGGGTTCAGCGCGGCCCAGCTTTCCACCGTCGACGACACGCCGATGCCGGGCAACGAGACGCTTGCACGCGACGCGCTCGGCTACCTCCACGCGAACTGTGCTCATTGCCACAACGACCGCGGCCCGCTGTCCGACATCGACCTGACGTTGAGCGTCGCGGACGGCGCCGACCGGATTTTGCAGACGCTGGTGGACCGCGAAGCGGACACGGCGGTGCAGTCGCTCCGCGTGCGCGTCGTTCCCGGCAAGCCCGGCGACAGCCAGCTCGTCGCGAGAATGAAATCCCGAAACCCGAATCACCAGATGCCACCGCTCGGCACCCGGGTCACGGACGACGTTGCCGTCGCCCTCGTCGAGCGGTGGATTGAGCAACTGACAGCCCCGGAGGGGAATTGACGATGAGAACCACCTTATTGATCGGCGCCGTCCTGAGCCTCGTCGCGGGCGGCGCGCCAGGCGCCGAGCCGTCGAGCAAGGATGCCAAGGCATCCGGTGTCGAGCGCGGGCGCTACATCGTCCAGACGACGGGCTGCCACGACTGCCACACGCCCTGGATCGACGGCCCGGCCGGACCGGAGCCCGACATGACGCGTGCGCTGATCGGGCATCCCGAGTCCGACGGCGTGCCGGAGCCGGCGTCGCTGTCCGGGCCGTGGATCGCCGCCGTATCGCCGACGAATACCGCGTGGAGCGGCCCGTGGGGCATCAGCTTCACGGCAAACCTCACGCCGGACCCGGAGACCGGGCTCGGGCAGTGGACCGAGCGCATGTTCAGGGACGCGATCCGCAACGGCCGTCACAAGGGCCGCGGCCGCCCGATCCTTCCGCCGATGCCGGTCATGGTTTACAAGAACTTCACGGACGACGACCTCGCCGCGATCTTCGCCTACCTGCAGTCGCTCCCGCCCGTCCGGAACCAGGTGCCGGAACCGGTGGCGCCGCCGGAGCGAGTGGCGGACGGCACGCCATAAACCCGGCGTCGCGGGCGTCGCGAGCCGGCGCCCGCGATCCACCCCGTTTGTTACACTTGCAATCAGCCGCCCCGCCGTCGGGCGGCACGGGTTTGCGCGGAGCAGCGGGACACATTGAGCCAGGCAATCGGGTTTGCACGCGGGGTCGTACCGGGCCTGTTGTTGAGCGCGACGATCGCGCTCGCTGTCCGTTTCATCAGCGAGCACCTCGGCGGGCCGGCCATGCTGTACGCGCTGCTGTTCGGCATGGCCTTCAACTTCCTCGCCGCGGAAGTGCGCTTCGCGCCCGGCATCCGCTTCGCGAGCCGCAACCTGCTGCGCATCGGCGTGGCGCTGCTCGGCCTGCGCATCGCTGCCGACGACGTCATGGCACTCGGCTGGCCCGTGCTGGCGCTGATCGCCGCGGGCGTCGTCGCGACGATACTCGCGGGCCTGCTCATCGGCCGCTTCGGCGGCCTCACCCGGGCGCACTCGGTGCTGTCGGCCGGCGCCGTCGCCATCTGCGGCGCGTCGGCGGCGCTCGCGATCGCCTCGGTCCTCCCGGCCGGCAAGGATCACGAACGCAACACGATACTCACGGTCGCCGGCGTCACCGCGCTGAGCACGGTGGCGATGGTGTTCTACCCGATACTGGTCGGCGTGCTCGGCTACGACGACGTGACGGCCGGCGTGTTTCTCGGCGCGACGATTCACGACGTCGCGCAGGTCGTCGGCGCCGGCTATATCGTGTCGGAGACGACCGGCGAGATCTCGACGCTGGTCAAACTCATCCGGGTTGCCTGCCTCGTGCCCGTCGTGCTGGCGATTTCGCTGCTGGCACAGCGGCGGCGTGCCGCCGGCGACGCGCGGGAGCCTCTGCTGCCGCTGTTCCTCGTCGCGTTCATGGCACTCGTCCTGGCGAACAGCCTGGGTTGGGTTCCGCCGGACGTGCGCGCCGCGCTGACGCCGGTGTCGAGCTGGTTTCTGCTGACCGCGGTCGCGGCGCTCGGCGTGCGGACGTCACTCGCGGCACTCGTCGAGGTCGGGCCGAAGCCGGTGCTGGTCATGGTCGGGCAAACGGCATTCCTCGCGCTGTTCGCGATCGGGGGCATCGCGCTGATCGGCTAGCGTCGCGACGCCTCGATGTCGGCGAGGATCGCGCCAGCGGCGACGATGGCCTCCTCGAACTCCTCGGTCAGGTGCAACTTGTAGCCGTAGCGCAGCTCGACCAGCGTGCGAAACCGGCTGTCCCGCAGTATGTCGTTCACGAGTTCCGGGCGTTCGGCGAGGTCGCGTTCCGGGATGTCCCAGTCCGGGTACCAGCCGCGCATCGTGACGCCGGCTGGCCAGTCTGCCGCCACGAAGTACGGAATATAGGTATCGAAGACCATCTTCGCGTTGCTGGCCTGGTCGTCCCAGACTTCGTAGATGACCCCGGGCCAACCGGCGATCTTTTCGCGCAGCGGCTTGCTTTCGATCAGCTCGAGCCGGCCGGAACCCAGCAACGCCTCCAGCGCGCCACTGCCGAGATCGGTGGTGCGTGGCGAAAGCAATTCGAGAAATGCCGCTTCAATGACGGCTGCCTCATCGCCGCGGCGATCGCCGTCCATGCGCTGCAGCAGGGTCTTGAGCGATGCGACGTTCTGCTCGTGCCTCTCGATATCGGCTTCCAGCGCGGACTTGATCACGGCGAACTCGTCGTGCAACGACGCCAGCATGACCTGCTCGTCACGCCGGTCCTGCCGATCGTCCCACCAGGCGTCGATGGCGAACGCGAGCAGGATGCTGGCGACGATCGCGATGCCCTCGGCGATCAGCTGCCGCCAGGGAATATCAGAGTGCCGGTTCATGCGTGTACTCCGTCAGTCGCTTGCTTCGCGCAGTGCGGCAGACTGCGAGAGCACCCAGGCCCGGATCGCCTCGGCCTCGTCCAGGCTGAGCTCGAACGGCGGCATGCCGTTCGCACGCTTGGCGCCGCCGACCACGATGCCGGCCCACATCGCGTGTGTCTCTGTCGTGGCGTAGCGCAGGTCGGGCACGGAGCCGTGCGCGCGGGCCACGGCGTCGATGCCGTGGCAGCCCTTGCAATAGCCGCCGTACAGCGCCTTGCCCAGCGCGAGGGTCTCCGCGGAGGCGTCAAGCTCTGGCTGTGGCGGAAGGACCTTCGCGGTGTCGGAAGCGGCCGGCAGATTGCCGCGCCCATCCAGCGTGAACGCCATCAGCCGCACCGGACCGCGGGATTGCGCCGTCGTGTGCATCTGCGGGTAGTAGAACTGCAGGCCCCCGCCGCCGCCCACGGGCACGACGACGTACTGCGTATCACCAATGGCATAGCTCGACGGGGCCGCGCTGATGGCCGATCCTGTTGCAACGGACCACAGCGGCGTGCCGCCGTCCGCGCTGTAGGCGACGAGCTCGCCCAGCGCGTTGCCCTGGAACACGAGATTGCCCGCCGTTGCCAGGACGCCGCCGTTGTACGGCAGCGGGTGATCGACCTGCCAGCGGATGGTCGCGGTGGCCGGGTCGAACGCGACCAGCTTGCCCGGGCTGTGCGGTTTGCCGTCCACCTCGGTCACGAGCACGTTGTCGTCGCTGAACTCGCCATCCTCGTCCATGATGACCTTCGCCGGAATGTCGATGACCGGGATGTACGACAACCGGGTTGCGGGGCTGTAGGCCATCGGGTTCCAACTGTGCGAGCCCCACATGTTCGGCCAGACCCAGGTCGTCTCGCCGACCGCGGCGTCCCAATAGCGTGCCGCCGGGTCCATGACAGGCCGGCCGGTTTCCATGTTGATGTGCGTGGCCCAGTTCACTTTCGCAAACTTGCCGGCCGCGAGCAGTTCGCCGGTGCGGCGGTCGAGCGTGTAGTGAAAGCCGTTCTTCGGTGCAATCAACAGGGCCTCGCGCCGCTTGCCGTCGATCTCGAGATCGGCGAGCACGATGTTCATCGTCGCGTTGTAGTCCCAGCTGTCCTCGGGGACCGTCTGGTAATGCCAGGCGTACTCGCCGGTATCCGCGTGCACGGCGACCACCGACGACAGGAACAGGTTGTCGCCGCCGTCCGGGCTGCGGTGCTCGTAGATGTAGGGGTACGCCCCGGACGTGCCGAAGAACAGCAGGTTCGACACCGGGTCGTAGGTCATCTCGTTCCAGCTCTGGCCGCCGCCACCGTGCTTCGCGAGGATGTCCTGCGACCAGGTCTTCGCGGCCATCTTCAGCGCCGGCGTGTCATTTTCTTCGGGATTCGCGCTTGGCACGATGTAGAAGCGCCACAGGAGTTCGCCGTCGCTCGCGCGGTATGCCGACACGTAGCCGCGGTTCGGCCGCGGTGATTCCGAGCCGGCGTTGCCGACGAAGACCTTGTCGCCGCCGACGTACGGGGAATCCGTGATCGCGTAGTCGTCCTCCGGGTCGCAGGTCTGCATCGACCAGGCTTCCTCGCCGGTGCCCGCATCGAGCGCGAGGAGCCAGCAGTCGGCGGTCGTGACGTACACCTTGCCCTGCCAGACGGCGACGCCGCGGTTCGCGCGGGCGGGCCATGACATGTTCGGGTCCGCCGCCTGCCGCTCGCGGACGCGGGGGTCGTGGCTCCAGAGAACCTTGCCGGTGGCAGCGTCGATCGCGAACACCACGGAGTAGGCGCCTGAAAGATAGATGACGCCGTCGATCACGATCGGCGTTGCCGCGATCCCGTCGGGCACGGGCAGGTCGGTGGACCAGGCGAGGCCGAGGTCCCCGACACTGCGGTCGTCGACCTGCGCCAGCGGCGAATAGTGCTCGCCGTTGAAGCTGCCGCCTTTCAGGAACCAGTTGCGGCCGTCCTCCGCCTCCGCGATGACGCGCTTTTCGTCGACGTCGCCGGCAGCCAGCACGGCGGTCGCGGCGGTGATGCCGGCGATGGCGGCAATGAGTCTGGGCATGGCGATTCCTCGTCGGGGTGCGCGGCATTATCCCCCGTGGACGGCCCGGCGGGTCAAGGCACCGGCCAGCGCGGTATTCATCGGCGGCATCCGGGCGTGCTTACGGGATCTCCGTATCCAGTACCGGCGCGGCTTGTGCTAGGAATGAACATGGACTGGCGTTCCCGGAGCGCAATGATGAGAGCAATTCCATTTCTGCTGCCGCTGGCCGTGCTGGCCGGTTGCTACAGCGACCCGATGTCACAGCGCGGTTTCAGCCTGCCCGAGGGCGATGCGATGGCCGGCCGCGAGGCCTTCCTGTACATGCAGTGCAACCAGTGCCACACGATTGCGAACGAGCCGATGCCCGATATCCCCGGCGCCGAGCCCTATGTCGAGCTCGGCGGCAAGGTGACGAGAATCAAGTCTTACGGTGAACTCGTGACGGCGATCATCAACCCGTCACACGACCTTGCGGACGGCTACGCCGCCGAACTCGTCTCCGAGGACGGTGAGTCGAACATGTACAACTACAACCGCGCGATGACGGTGCAGGAACTGATCGATCTCGTCACGTTCCTGCAGCCGCATTACAAGGTGTTCGTGCCGGAAACGGCGTACCCCGAGTACCACATCCGCGCCGCGCGCTGAGTAGGACTACGGCACTGGGCCAGGTCGTCGGCTGGCCGATCGTGCTCGAGTCCCGCGCAGGCTCGGTGACAGTTGTTACCGGCGCAGCACTTTCTTCGCCATCTCCCTGGCGTGCCTAATGGACCGGAGCGTCCGACCCCTGGCGCTGCGGGCGAACATTGTTACCTCGTACAGGACGCGCTTCGAGTTCGTCCATTGTGACTTGTACGCTTCGTCGCCTTGAAGAAAATCGAACTCGGAGATCTGCGAGCTGCAGGCTTCCTCGATGACGCGGTACAAGAGAACCGATCCCGGGGACAAGTGGCCGATATCGGGATCGAAACCCTGCTGGTAGAACGAGAGGGCGCCGTTGCAGCGGAAGCCGTAGAAAACCGCGACGATGTCGTCATCATGCCGAAGCACGCGAAACCAGGTGTGCGAACGGCCGTCTGCCGTCCTGAGGAACGTTCGGTGAAATCCAGCGATCGCGTCTTCGTCGAATGTGCTGCGGATCTTCCGGTCGGCTGCTCGGCGCCGGTGGAGCTTGAGCAGCGTGTCCAGTAATTCGTCCGGCGGTTCGGCGGGCGCCTCGTACCGCAGTCCGCCTTCCTCGGCCAGCCGCACGGTGCGCTTCAGGTTATACCGCTTTTTCTTCGAAAAGCCGGCCAATATCGAATCGAATCCCGCCGACAAGTCGAGGTAAGGCGCCACCCCGCTTTCGATAAGGCTGAAGCGATCCTTGTCGGGCGAGTTCGTTGCCTCGCCTATCGACGCTGCGAGGTCGGCCGAGATCGATGCAAAGCGCAGAGACCCCCAGCCGGCCGATTGACGGTCGAGACAGTCGAGCGCCGAGTGAAGGAAGTCGCGAGCGTCAACCGGGTCACAGGCTGGTCGCCAGTGGTCAGCGTAGACGCTCGGCTGTCCGATCAACGCCCATTCACGCAGCGCCCGGCGTCGAAGCACCAGCGGGAGATAGGCAACTTGCTCTGCGTCCTGCTCAGCGACGACTGACGCCGTTTGCTGTCCGGCACCTATGGTCTCGATCCATGCCGTGAGCCAACCGGGGGACGTGAAAATGGCGCCGGAATCGGGTAGCAGGCCCTGCGTCGCCAGGCGGGCGTGCAGTTTGCTGTAGTCCTCCGGGCTGAATTCCGTAAGACGGCACTTCACGACGACGCGCGCGCTCCCTTCAGTAGCTTTCGCACCGAGCCGTAGTGCTGGAACTGGCCCCATATGAATGCGCGAAACCACGCGTCGGAGATGTGGCCCCCGATCGGGTAGCGCGGCACACGGAGATTGCGCGATTGCCTCGAATAGTGCTTCGGAGAGGTAGTGACAGCGAGACTGATGCCGTTCTTTCGCAAGACCCTCTCGGCCGCGCTTCCGATATCGCCGGGTCCGCCGTTCGGATACGCAAACAACTCCTGCGGCGCGTTGGTCAGTTCTTGCGTCAGGCGCAAGGAGGTCTCGATCTCTGCGGCTGCCGTGTCCTCGGGCACGTGTGCCAGGATCTTGTGCGAATGAGTGTGGCCGCCAAAATCGATGAGCCCCGATACCTGCATCCTTACGACAGAGGTCTTGTCGAGTATTTCTGTCGGCTTGCCGGCGTGGTCGATGGGCCTGGATACGCCCAACTCGCCGACTATCGAGTTCAGCTTCTCCTCTAGGAGGTCGTGGCTGCGGAGGGCTTTCAGCTTCTTCTGTAGGTCCTCGCTCGCGAAACGCCGATTGGCTCGATTCGTCAGGGCGTACTCGCGTCCTTGATACGTCAACGACGTCACTTTCGTCGTCGAAAGGGCCTCGATGAGATCACAGAACCAAGGCGCGCGACAGGTTCCGATGTATGCCGTGTTCAGAAAAACAGTCGCCGGCAGCCCGAATTCCTGGAGAACGGGGAGTGCAAGATCATGGTTGCTCTGATAACCGTCATCGAACGTGATTGCGACATTTGGCCTCTTGCTGGAGCCGACGTCGGGCAAGTCCCGCAAGCGAACAATATTGCAGTGCCTGGCGACATACGCCATGTGCTTCCTGAATCGATCCTCGGGGATGAAACAGAAGTCGCCGAACGGCATCTTTTCCCGGACGACGCCGTGATAGCACAACACGCAGACGGAGGCGCGACCTAACCGATGGAAACCCCGGTACGCGGGTTCGAGAGTGCGAAACGCCAGTTTTGCCAGTCTTCCCAATGTCTACGTACGTCTACTTCGCGATGTGATTCGGCATCAAGCTTGCCGGTATGGCCATGTCCTGATGGAAGGGCCGCGTCGAGCCAGCCCGAAAACATGGGGTTTTCTTATTCTTGAGTCAGCGGCACGGTTTATGCACATGCCACTATTTGTGCACGACGTCCTGGCCCACCCCGTGACGACATGCCCCCGATAATATAGCCGTTTCATCGGCCGATCGACCAAATATCGGGCGGCTGCGAGTCGCAATGGCACCGCTCGAGATCCAACTCGCTGAGTCTTCGCCGATTTCGGCGGCCGGCGGACACTTGCCCGATTCGCCTTGAATTCAACAATATGCAAGACGAGCCGGGCTGTCGGGCTGCCTAGCGGATGGCGTAGGTCAACTGAACGTTGACGCCAATGCTGAGTTCCCCTGTCGAGATGCTGGGTGACACTTCGTCATGCGCCATGGACATGCGTGCCATCGGTCGCGGGTAGCCGCCGCCGGACGACATCGACAGCGTCAGTACGTCCCCCAGTTCGACGCCGGCCAGTTTCGCAAGCGCTTCGGCCTTCGCGCGTGCGTCCGCCATTGCCGCTTCGCGCGCACGGGCTTCGAGGGCGCCGGTATCCTCGATGCCGAAGCTGATGCCGTTGATCGTGTTCACGCCGGCGTTCGTGACTGCGCCGAGAACGCCGCCGAGCTTGTCGAGGTCGCGGACGACGACCCGGACGGTGTTGTTGACCCGATAGCCGGTGATCGTAACCTCGCCGGTGCCCTTCGGGTCGTGGCTTTGCTCCGGCCAGATGCTGTAGTCGGCGGTCTGCATGTCCCGGTCGGCGATGCCGCTCTTCGTCAACGCCGCCATCACGCGCGAGATCAGGGCCTCGTTCTGTTTCGATGCCTCGATCGCGGTCGGCGCCAGCGTGTTCACGCCGACATTGATGGTGGCGATGTCCGGCGTGCCGGACGCTTCGCCCGTGCCGTTCACCGAGATGCTGCGTTGCTCGCTCACGGCGACCTGTGCTCCCGCCGTTCCGGCCGCGAGCAGCGTCGCGAGCAGCGCCAACAACCACCTGTTCCGTCCACGCATGGTTTTCCTCCTGGTTAGGGAATCGTAATCCGGGCGCCAAGTCTACCCGTTTGCGCGTTGCGGAAAAGCGGGTCGTGATCGACCGCCGCGGGCGGCGTCGTGCGCAGTTGTCAGGCGAAGTGCGCGCCGCGCGCGTTGACGTAGACCGCGTAGACCGACTGGCTGGCCGTGATGAACAGTCGATTGCGGTCTCTGCCGCCGAAGCACAGGTTCGAGCAGATCTCCGGCATGACGATCTGGCCGATGCGGTCGCCATCCGGCGCGAACACGTGCACGCCGTCGTAGCCGTCGCCGCCCCAGCCGGCGCCGACCCAGACGTTGCCGTGGGTGTCGGCTCGCAGGCCGTCGGCGACGCCGCCGCTTCCGTCGTCCATCTCCATGGAGGCGAACGAGCGGCCCTTCGACAGTCGCTTGCCGCTGACGTCCCAGGCGCGAATCTCGCGCGCCGCGTCGGGGTAATGCGACGAGCCGGTTTCCGCGACGTACAGGGTCTTGTAGTCGGGGGAGAAACACAGGCCGTTCGGCTTGTAGATCTCGTCGGTGACGCGCTCGACGCGGCCGTTCGGGTCGATCCGGTAGACGGATTCCTTCAGTTCGAGTTCGCCCGGCTGGCCCTCGTACCAGTTCAGCCCGTAGCCCGGGTCCGTGAACCAGACGCTGCCGTCGGCCAGCGCGACGACGTCGTTGGGCCCGTTGAAGGGCTTGCCGTCGTAGCGATCGGCGAGCACGGTCTCCGAGCCGTCGGCCTCGTAGCGGACGACGCGACGGTGCAGGTGCTGGCAGGACACCTGCCGGCCATTCGCGTCGAAGGTATTGCCGTTCGACTTGCCGGCGGGCTGCCGCAGGATGCTTACGTGCCCGTCGTCGTCCAGCCAGCGGCGCTGGGTGTCGGCCGGGATGTCGCTCCAGACGACGTAGCGGCCGGTGCCGCTCCACGCGGGGCCCTCCGCCCACAGGTTGCCGGTCGCGATGCGGACGATGGGCGTGTTGCCGATCGTCATCCCGCCGAAACGCGGGTCCAGGGTCTTGAAGCGCGATTCCGGGTACCGGTCGGTGATCGAGCCGAGCGTGGCGGCCCCGGCGCCGCCGGCCAGCGTCACGCCGGCTGCGGCGGACAACGATAGGAATTCGCGGCGTGTGACCGCGCTCGATACCTGGCTCATGCGCTCCCCCCAGTTCGGCGTCGCAGTATTGACGCGACATCGTCGACCGCCCGAGTGTGCGGGAAGCGGTTCCGTGCGGTCAATTCGGACGGCGTCAGGCGCCCTTCAGTTCACCGGCATGCCCGGCGAGCCAGTCGCGGAATGACAGCAGTTCCGGGTTCAACCGGCGTGCCGCTGCGACGTCGCGCGCGCCGCGGAACGCGTCGTTGCATTCGACCTTGTACTGGAACATGTTGCCGAGATCTTCCGCGCCCGGAAACCCCAGGGCCCGGTAGTTCGCCGGGTCCATTGCGACGTAGGCGACCGGCTCGCCCAGCGCGTCGCCCAGCGCGTCGGCCATCTCGTCGCCGGTAAGGTGTTCGCCGGCGATGCCCATCGTCTTGCCGATGGTTTCCGGACCGGACTTGAAAACTCCGTACGCGCACTTGCCGATGTCTGCGACGGCAATGCCCGGCAGCGCCTTGTCGGCCATCGGCAGCACCAGCGCGAGCCGTCCGTCCTCGCCCCGCTGCGGTGCCATGCCGAAGTGAATGAGGTTGTCCCAATAGAACGACGTCAGCAGGAACGTCGTGGGTACGTCACGCTCCGTGAACTCGCTGTTCGCCTCGCCCTTGGCATCGAAGTGCGGCACTTTGTATTTGCCCATCAGCGTCGGCATGCGGTCGTCGTCCAGCGGGACGGCAAGCCGCGTGTCCTCGAGCGTCGACCAGATGACATGCTCGACGTCGGCGTGAAACGCGGCCTCGGCGAGGTGCTGCGCCTGCGTGATCTCCTTCTCCGGCGAGAAGTGCTCCCAGAAATTCGTGACGCAGTAAGCGCCCCAGGCGCCGTCGAAGGCCTTCTTCAGGCTGCGCGCGTCGTCGAGGTCCGCCTGCACGACGTCCGCGCCGAGGGCCGCGAGCGCCCTGGCCTTGTCGGAGGAAGGGTCGCGGGTGATCGCGCGGACGCGAAAGCCGCCGTCCGGGTCGTCGAGGATGGCGCGGACGAGACCGCCGCCCTGCGCGCCGGTGGCGCCAACGACGGTGATGAGCCTGGAATCTGTAGCCATGAGTGCCTCACGTTTTGGTACTGCCGCGGTGGCGGCGGGAAGCGCGTGTCCGGACCACCGATACTCTGGCAAGGGTCGCTACCCTGCGCAACAGGAATATCAGCGGATCGGTTCGTCGAGTGCCGCTGCATCGCTACCGGCCTTGCCCGCGTATCGCGCGGCCAGGAAGTCGACGAAGGTACGAACCTTGGCCGACAGGAATTGCCGGTGCGCGAACACCGCGTACACACCGAGCGCAGGCGTGTGCCACGCATCGAGTAGCGGCCGCAGCGCGTCGCGTCGCAGGTCCTGGCCTACGATGAACGCCGGCTGCAGGATCACGCCCGCACCGGCAACGGCGGCACGGCACAGGGCGTCGCCATTGTTTGCCCGGAAGTTCCCGCGGACCGGCACCCTTACCTGGCGGCCGCCGCGCTCGAAGACCCATTCGCGGCGCTCGGCAGCGTACGCGTACGCCAGGCAGTTGTGCCCGGCCAGGTCGTCCGGCGACACCGGCTCTCCGTAGCGCTCGAGGTAAGCGGGTGCGGCACACAGCACGAGTTCCACGGGCGCGAGTTTGCGGGCGATTAGGGCGGATTCCCGCAGCTGGCCGATGCGGACGGCCACGTCGAAGCCCTCGGCGACGACGTCGATGACGCGATCGTTCAGCGTGAGGTCGACGTCCACGTCCGGCTGCTCGCGCTGGTAGTCGGCGATGACGGCGCTCAGCTCGGATATGCCGAACGACATCGGCGCATTGACACGCAGCGTGCCCTGCGCCCGTGCCGTCATGCCGGTGACGGCGCCCTCCATGTCGTCGATTTCGTCGAGGATGACGCGTGCGCGGCCGGCGTAGGCGGTGCCGGCCTCGGTAAGGCTGATCCGGCGCGTCGACCGGTTCAGCAGTCGCGTGCCCAGGTATTTTTCGAGCTGGGCCACGTGCTTACTGACGAGCTGCGGCGACCGGTCCAGCCGGCGAGCGGCCGCCGAGAAAGAGCCCTCCTGCACGACCGTGACGAACGTGCGCATGCCGTCGAGCGTGTCCATATTTACAATGTTGTGTTGCTAATGAATCAACAGAATACGACTTTTTAGCGCATTCGTTGCAAGTTAACGTGGCGCCTGTGGCTGGCCGCTGGCGGACAGCCGCGACGCTGACATCGATTTCCGGGAGACAGGACAATGACCGACCTCAAACTGGCGCCGTACGCGGCGCTGCTGCTGCGGGTGGCGCTGGGCGTGATGGCGCTCGCCCACGGGCTGCTCAAGATCTTCGTGTTCACGCCCGCGGGCACCGTCGGGTTTTTCGCATCGCTCGGCCTGCCGGCCGTGCTTGCCTACGCCACGATCGCGATCGAAGTGATCGGCGGCGCCGCGCTGATCGCGGGCCTGGCGACACGCTGGGTATCGGTCGCGCTGATCCCGGTCCTCATCGGCTCGGTCGCGTTCGCGCACTGGGATGCTGGCTGGCTGTTTTCGAACGAGGGCGGCGGCTGGGAATACCCGGCGTTCTGGGCGGTCGCGCTGGCCGTGCAGGCGATGCTTGGCGATGGCGCGTACTCGCTGCGTTCGCTGCTGCCGTCATCGTCCTCGGGATCCCGCGGGTGACCACGGCCGGGCTTTCGGCGCGGATGCCGTCGCTGTTCGTTTCGCACGGCGCGCCGACGCTCGCGCTGGCGGACACCGAGGCGCACCGTTTCCTGCGCTCGCTTCCGGCCGGACTGCCCCGGCCGGAGGCGATCGTGGTGGTGTCCGCGCACTTCGACAGGCCGGTCACGACGATCACCGCGGGTACGGCGCCCGAGACCATCCACGACTTCGGCGGGTTTCCCCGCGAGCTCTACGATCTCCGGTATCCGGCGCCCGGCAGCCCGGCGCTGGCGCAGGAAATTTCGGCTTTGCTGGCGTCCGCCGGTTGGCCGGTCGAACTCGGTGCAAGTCGCGGGTTCGACCACGGTGCGTGGATACCCCTGTTCCTCATGTACCCGGACGCCGACATTCCGCTGGTACAGGTATCGCTCGATTCAACCTCGGACGCGCGGCGTCACTGGCAACTCGGCCGACTCCTGCGGCCGCTGCGCGACCGGGGCGTGCTGCTGGTGGGCTCCGGCGGCACGGTCCACAACCTCCGCGACCTGGATTGGCGCGGCGTCGGCCAGCCAGCCGACTGGGCGGCGGCATTCAACGCCTGGCTGCACGGTGTCGTCACGGAATTTCGCGACAATGACGTCTTGCAATTCCGGTCCGTCGCGCCGGACGCCGCGCGGAGCCACCCGACCAACGAGCACTTCCTGCCGCTGCCGTTCGCGCTCGGCACGAGTCACGACGGCGAGGAGCGCCAGCGCGTGCACCATAGCTGGGACTACGGCAACCTCGCGATGGACATGTACCGGTTCGGTGATGCCCGGGGCGGACTGGTCAGCGAACCCGCGCTTGGGTAAGTTGTCGTACAAACTGTCGCTGAAACAACCTTCCGGGAGCGCCATGAAGTACCTGCCAATCACCGTACTCGTCGCCTGCGCCGCCATGACGAGCGCCTGCGCCCAGCCCTCATTGCCGTTCGAGGTCGACGTCGTCGCGGACTTCGAGGAGCCGTGGGCCCTTGCGTTCCTGCCCGACGGCCGGATGCTCGTGACGGAGAAGAAGGGTCGCCTGTACATCGTGACCCGGGAAGGCGAGAAATCCCGGCCGGTCGCCGGCGCCCCGGATGTGGCCTACGGCGGGCAGGGCGGGCTCGGCGACGTTGCGCTGCACCCGGAGTTCGAGTCGAACCACCTCGTGTACCTCAGTTTCGCGGAGGAAGGCCAGGGCGAGACGCGCGGTGCCGCGGTGGCGCGCGCGGTGCTGGTGGAAAGCGACGCCGGCGCGCGGCTCGACGACCTCGAGGTGATCTGGCGGCAATACCCGAAAGTCGTGGGCCGGGGTCACTACGGCCATCGTATCCTGTTCGACGACAAGGGATTCCTGTGGATCTCGTCCGGCGAGCGCCAGAAGTTCACGCCGGCGCAGGACATGCAGTCGAACATGGGCAAAATTCTGCGACTCAACGACGACGGCTCGGTGCCGGACGACAATCCGTTCGTCGACTACCACGCCGAGGAAGCGTCCGTGGACGACGAGGGCGTCTACGGCCAGATCTGGTCGCTCGGGCATCGAAATCCGCTCGGCATCGCCTTCGACCTCGACGGCAACCTGTGGGACATCGAGATGGGTCCCAGGGGTGGCGACGAGCTGAACCGCATTCAGCGCGGCGGCAACTACGGGTACCCGATCGTGTCCAACGGTGACCACTACGACGGCCGCGAGATCCCGGACCACGACACGCGTCCCGAGTTCATTGCGCCGGCGATCTGGTGGACGCCGGTCATCTCGCCCGGCAACGTCATCGTGTACGGCGGCGAGGCGTTCGGCGAATGGCGCGGCAACGCGCTGGCGGCCGGCTTGTCCTCCGAGGCGATCGTCCGCATCGAACTCGACGGCGACACCGCGCGGGAGGTCGAACGCTACCCGATGGGCGCGCGCATCCGCTCCGTCGTCGAAGGGCCGGACGGACTGCTCTGGGTGCTGGAAGACGAGCGCGGCGGCAGCCAGGGACGCTTGCTGAGGATCTCGCCCTGACGCACGTTCAGCCGAACGGCTCGTCCAGCGACGGCGACAGCGGCGTGAACAGGGACGGTCCGTCGTCCGTCATCACCAGGCAGTCCTCGAGGCGCACCCCGAACTCACCGTAGAGGTAGAGGCCGGGCTCGTTGGACAGGCACATGCCCGCCGCGAGCGGCGTTCCTTCACCGTGCACGAAGTTGATCGGCTCGTGCACCTCCATGCCGATGCCGTGGCCGGTGCGGTGGGGGAGCCCCGGCGTCGCGTAACCCGGCCCGTAGCCGAGACTTTCGTAGTGTTGCCTGACTGCATCGTCGATGCGGCCGGCCGGTGTACCGACGCGCGCCGTCTCCAGCGCGATCTCCTGTCCACGCCTGACCGTGGCCCACACCTCGCGCTGTTTCTTCGTCGGCTCGCCGAAAACCCAGGTGCGCGAGATGTCGGACTGGTACTCGCCGACGGCGCAGCCGCAGTCCATCAGGATAACGCCGCCCTCGCGGACCGATTGCGGCGCGTCGCTGCCGTGCGGGTAGGCGCTCGCGTCGTTCAGCAATGCCAGTGCAAACTGTGGCGCGCCACCGAGGCGACGCATCGTATCGTTCATCAACGCCGCGATGTCGCGCGCGTCCATGCCGGACTCGACGTGCGCGTGCACGTGGCGAAAGGCCGCCAGCGTGACGTCGTTCGCGGCCTGCATCAGCGCGATCTCGGCCGGCGACTTGAGCATACGGCAGGCCCGGACGAGGTCCGCACCGTTCACGATGCCGAACCGGCCGGCGGCCTCGCGGATGCCATCGACGATAAAGAAGCGCACCGTCTCGTCCACGGCGATGCGGCCGGTCCGATAGCCGCGATCCGCCAGGACGTCGGCGACGAGCACGAACGGGTTCTCGTGCTCGTTCCAGGTGCGCACGTCGTCGCCAACGACGAGCGACTCGCGGATGGACGGTTCCTCGAAGTGCGGTGTGATGACGGCGACATCGCCGTCCGCGGGGATCACGGCGCCGGTGAAACGTTCCGAGCGCCACCAGCGTACGCCCGTGAAGTAGCTGAGTGACGCTCCCGCGTCGAGTACGAGCGCCGAAACGCCGGCATCGTGCATGAGGCGTTGCAGCTTCGCGATACGTGCCCGGCGCTCCGCGGCAGAAATAGGAACGACGCCCTTCGTCATGTCGGTGAGCCCGGCGTCGGTGCCGGCGTGCAGCGCGGGCACGGCCAGCGCCGCGCCCGCCGCGGCCGTCGCTTTCAGGAAGTCGCGCTTGTTCATGCCGGCACCGCCTGTCGCCAAGAGTTCGTGCCAGCTTACCGCAATGGATAGAAGGCGATGATGGCGCCGGCCTCGGCGGACGTGTCGTCGTCATCGTCATCGTCCTGGGCGTCGGTCAGCCAGTCGTCCAGTGCCCGGCGCAGTTCTGCGAGGCGGGCCGGTGACCCCTTGATGCGCAAGCGCATCACGAGCGGCGGATTCGCTTCGTCGGCGGTATCGAGTGCGCCAAGCAACTCCTCTTCGGCCGCGCGGAGGAGTCCGCGAACGGCCTGGTTGCCGCCGCCGTCGTCCGCAAACAGCGCGTGGTCCACCTCGAATCGCCGCGCGATGCTGCGAAACGTGCGCTCGACGGTGCCGCGCTTCTTTTCCTCGTGCGTGATCTCGATCAGGCCCGCTTCGAGCAGTGCGTCGACATGGCGGTACAGGCGCGTCAGGTTCTCGCCGAGTTCGGTGGCGGCCTCGCGCACTGTTCGCGGCCGTTCCGCGAACGCCTGGATGAGCTTCAGCTTCAGCGGATCGGCCAGCAGCCGCACCTGCTCGAGGTCGCTGACACGGTAGATTTCCTGCGGGTCCGGCACTGGAGAGGCCTCCGGGGCTTGATTATTCATGTAAACGTGAATATTATCATTCACATTCTTGTGAATGTTGAGGTTAGCGGCTGCCATGATGCTTGTCGACCACCTGATGATGCTCGCGCTCTTCGTCGTCCAGCCGCTGCACGGTGCCTGGGCCTACCGCCGCTACGTCGCCCGCATCGACGGCGGCGAGGCGCCCGACCGGATCGGCCAGTACCGCGACGTCCTGGTCATGGAGTGGGTGGCCTTCGCCGTGCTTCTCGCGGTCTGGGCGTTCTACGCGCGTCCGTTCGCGGACCTCGGGTTCGTCGCACCCGGCGGCACCGGTTTCGTGGCCGGCCTCGTGCTTCTCGTCGCCGCGACGGCCTGGCTCGCCCACGCGTGGCGCCAGGCCCGGCACGCGGACGACGACGAGCGGCGCAAACTGGCGGACTCGCTCGGCGACCTCGTCCACTTCCTGCCGAACACCCGCCGCACTTACCGGGTCTTTTGCGGCGTGTCGGTCACGGCCGGCATCGTCGAGGAGACCGTGTATCGCGGATTCGCCTTCTGGTACCTCGCGCATTGGCTGCCGATGTGGGCGATCGTCATCGTCTCCGCGGTGATCTTCGGGCTCGGTCATTCCTACCAGGGCACGAGCGGCATGTTGCGCGTGACCGCGATCGGCGTCGCCTTCGGGGTGTTCTACTGGCTGACCGGCTCGCTCTGGCTGCCGATTGCCGCGCACATGATTCTCGACATCCTCCAGGGCGGGACGATCTACGAGATGCTGAAACGCTCGGGCGAGAAGCCGGTCGCGGCGGATTCGCCGATCTCGTAGAGTGGCGGCATGCCGGAGCATCTCGACACCATAGTCGTTGGCGCGGGCCTCGCCGGCCTGCACGCGGCACGCACACTCCGGCGCGCCGGACAGCGGGTGCGCGTCCTCGAGGCGCGTGACCGCACCGGCGGCCGAACGTGGACTGCGCCGTTTCCCGGCACTCGTGTCGGCGTCGACTGGGGCGCCGAGTGGATCATCCCCGAGCTGCACCCGAAGCTCTGCACGCTCGCCGACGAGTTCGGCGCGGATACCGAGGCGGAAGGCGATGCGGTCGAATGGCGGGTGCCCGGACAGACGTTCGACGTCGACTACGCGGCGTTACGCCGCGAGAGCCCCGGTTTCGCCGCCGGACTCGACGCGCTACAGGCCTGGTACGACGCCGGCGATGACGGCAACGAACGCACGCTCGCGGAGTTGCTGCGCGAACACGTGCCCGATGCGACCGATCGCGCGCTCATCGACGCCGCCTTCTTTCCGCTGACCGGCGCCGACCCGTCGCACATATCGACGGCCGCCGAGCGCGAGGAGATCCGTTTCCATGGCGGCGATATCGCCATGACGCTCGCGCCGGTCACCCACCGGTTTCGCGACGGCACCGGTGCGATCGTCGCGGGGCTCGCCGACGCACTGGGCGATGCTATCCGGTTGTCGTGCCCCGTCGACTCGATCACGGAATCGGGCGCTGGCGTGCGTGTCCGCGGCCCGGAGCGCGAATTCATGGCGCAACGCGTCCTCATCGCGGTGCCGGTCGCCGTCCTCTCCCGGATCGCCGTTGACCCGCCGATACCGGTCCTGGCCGACGGACTTGCCGGTCGGGTGAACTGCGGCCGCGTCACGAAGCTCTGGGCGCGCGTCCGCGGCGGCGTAGTCCCGTCGCTGTTGCAAACCGACCACCCGCTGCGGCTGGTGTATGCAAGGCGCGTCGGCGACACCACGCTCGTCAGCGCGCAGGCGCTGCACGACGACCTGGCCGACAGCAGTCCCGCCGCGCTCGCGAAACTCCTGGCGACAGCCTGCCCGGGTATGGAGGTCATCGATGCCCACGCACACGACTGGACCGCAGACCCGTTGGCCGGCGCGAGCTGGATGACCGGGCGCGTTGGCGTCTACCCGGCGTTCCGCGCGGCGCTGGCAGGCGCGTCCGGCAGGGTCCGGCTGATCGGTGGCGACGTCGCAGACGACTGGTCCGGCTGGATGGAGGGCGCCGTGCTGTCCGCGGAGGACGGCGCAGACTGGGCGTTGCGGCACGCGTGAAAAAAAGCCGCCCCCTTGCGGGGGCGGAAGTGAATCGCTGTCAGCTTGCGGGGGAGAAGTGCGCTGATAGCGTTGGGGGTTCGGTCGATCGCGCCCGTCTCAGAGTGCTTCCGGTGCCTCCTCGGCATCCTTCTCGCGCCGGGGGCCGCGGGGACGGTGCTGTTCCATCAGTAGTTCGAATTTCTCGAGCTGCGACGGCGTCAGCACCGCGGCGAGTTCATCCCGCGTTGCCGCGCGCATGGCCTCGTGCTCGGCGCGCATCGTTTCACGGTCGGGGCGGGTGCCGGAGGCCTTGAACTCCTCGCGCTTCGCCTCCGCGGCCTCGCGCTTCGCAGCCAGAATGCTGTCGACTTCCTGCTTCTGGTAGTCGTCGAGGTCCAGCAGTACGGCCAGCTTGTCGATGTCCATGCGCGGGCCGTCGTGGCGCGGTCCGGGCTCCGCGGTTGCGTTGACGGCCGCCAGCAGGACGAACAGGGCGATGAGGGGTCGAAGGACGAGGTTGGTGGTGCGGTTCATGTCGGTGTGCTCCTTGGCGTTCGGGGTACGGTTCGAACGATAGGGCGATGCGCCGACAGAAGACGTAAGCAATTGTTAGGAAATGTTCGGCGCAGGGCCGGCGGCCGTTTCAGCTATTGCGCGGCAGTGTCAGCACCGCCTCGAGCCCGCGCGGCTCCTGGTTGCAGAGCACCAGCGTGCCGCCGTGTGCCTGCGCGATGTCCCTCGCGATCGCGAGGCCGAGGCCGGTGCCGCCGGTCGCCGGGTTGCGCGAGGACTCCAGGCGAAAAAACGGTTCGAACACTTTCTCGAGTGCGTCCGGCGGCAGACCCGGACCTTCGTCGCGCACACGAATGACCAGCGAGTCGCCATCTTCCACGACCACGACGGCGCGCTCGCCGTACTTGACGGCGTTGGTCAGGAGATTGGTGAGACAGCGCTTCAGCGCATTCGGTTTCGCGTCCAAAGCACCGTGCGCGGATCCACGGACGGACACGTCCGCGTCCATGTCGCGGAACTCCTCCTGCAAGTCTGCGAGCAGCGCCATGATATCGACGGCCTCGTAGGCCTCGTCATTATTCATGTCGCGGAACAGGTCGAGCGTCGCCTTCAGCATCGCCGTCATCTGGTCGACGTCGGACACGAACTTGTCGCGCAACGCCGGATCCTGCAAACGTTCGGCACGCAGGCGCAGGCGCGTCAGCGGCGTGCGCAGGTCGTGAGACATGGCGGCCAGCATCCGGTTTCGGCTCTTCAGGTAGCGTTGCAGCCGGTCGTGCATGGCATTGAAAGCGCGCGTCGCATGCCGGATTTCGGCCGCGCCCGTCTCAGGCAACGGTTCCGGCGCGTCGCCGCGGCTCATCGCTTCGGCGGAGCGGGCGAGGGCCGACAAGGGTCTCGTGATGCCTCGCGCCATCCAGAACAGGATCAGCGAGAGTAACAGCGTCAGCACGACCAGCTCCGCGAAAATGCGCATCGGCATCGGCGGGCCGGATCGCGGCGCCGGGACGCGGTAGCGAATCGCGTCGCCGTCGGCCAGGGTGACAACGACATCCAGTTCGTGCCCCGATCGCGGGGAACGATCAGCCCAGCGGCCGCGTGCGCGGTCCGGGGGTTCCTGCCACGGCCCTTCGTTGCGTATGCGAATGAAATCGCGCTGCGAGGGCATCGCGGGCCGAACCTCGACGGTGAAATCGCTGCCGAGTTCGCGCTTCAGGCGTTTCGCGTACGAGCGCGCCGCCGCGATGTCATCGTAAGCAGGGGGGCGCCGGACCGGCCGTGTGCCGCGCGACAGGGCAATCGGCTCGTTCTTCAAGGCGGCGACCTGCGCATCGCGTTCGTCGGCAGGCAGCACGGCCAGGGACTCGCTGGTGTGCGCGAGGAACTCGATGAGCTCGGTGCTGTCGCCGCCCCAGAACACCATCTCCCGGCGTTCGCGCTGGACGAGCCAGACCACGATGATGGCGGACAGGGTGACGGCCGCGAGCATCGCGGTAATCAGGCGGCCGACCAGGGAGGAGGGCAGGAGACGCATGCTATTCCCGCTCGACGTCCACGCCGAGCGCGTAGCCCTCGCCGTAGACCGTCTTGATGATGTCCGGCGCGCGCGCGTCGTCGCCCAGCAACTGCCGCAGCCGGCTGATGCGCACGTCGATGCTGCGGTCGAACGGGTCGTGTTCCCGGCCGCGCAATGCCTCCGCGAGTTCATCACGCGATACCACCCGGCCGGGGTTTGCCAGCAGGAAGTCGAGCACGCGAAACTCCGCGCCGCTCAGCTCGGCGCGATGGCCGTCGTCGCGGGTGAGCGCTCGTGCCACGCGATCGAGGCGCCAGCGTGCAAAGCGCCACGCCCGGGCTTCCGGCGGCGGGGCATCCGCCGGCTGCGCCCGGCGCAACACGGCCCGGATGCGGCTGACGAGCTCGCGGGGATCGAAGGGCTTCGCCAGGTAGTCGTCGGCGCCGACCTCGAGGCCGACGATGCGGTCGATCGTGTCGCCCAGCGCGGTCAGCATGATGACAGGGGTCTGTCCCTTGCCGCGCAGGGAGCGGCAAAAGTCGAGGCCGCTTTCGCCCGGGAGCATGAGGTCGAGTACGACGAGTTCGGCCGGGTCCCGGGCCAGTACGTCGCGGGCCTGTGCCGTGTCGGAGGCCGGCGTGGTACGGAAGCCCTGGCCGTCGAGGTATGCCTGGAGCAACTCCAGGATCTCCGGATCGTCGTCCACGAGCAGTATGTGGGGGGAGGGGATCATGGCATGTCGCTGAGCGGCGGCGCGGCTGGCGTGCCGGCCGCGGTGTCTGAGCATAGTGCCAACCGCGACCGCGAATTGTAAGGAAGTGTTATGCGGCGCCTTCGCGCATTGAACCTCGGTGGGCGGCAAGGCATCATCGACGCCGAGTCCAGCGGCCGCGTCACCCGACGCGCCGGCCAATCCCGAATCCCGAGGAGCTGTTGTCCATGCAGAAGTCGTCCCTGTGCCTAGTTGCCTTGCTCGCCGCCATCAGCACGGCCGCGATGGCTGTCGCGAATGAAGATCCGCGCGTCCAGCGCCACGAACTGATGGAAGGCGTGCGCGACGCCGCGAAGCCGCTCGGCGGCATGTTGCGCGGCACCGTCGAGTTCGACGCCGACACGGTCGCGGCGTCGCTGGCGACGTTCAGCGAGGCGGCGTCGACGTTCGGGTCCCTGTTCCCGGAGGGCTCTGAGACCGGCATGGACACCCAGGCGACGGCGGCGATCTGGTCCGATCGCGACGGTTTCGACGCCGCGCTCGCGAAATTCGCGTCGGTCGTCGAGCAGGCGCAGGCCGCGGCGCCGGCCTCGCTCGACGCCGCGAAGCCCGTGCTGGGGCCGATCTTCCAGGCGTGCAAGGGCTGTCACGACGACTACCGCGTCGAGAAGGACTGACGGACACGGCGTGGCGGGGGCCCGCAAGAGCGTCGGCGCCCGCGTCGGGCGCCTCCTGTTCGAGGTGCTGCTGCTGGCCGCGATCGGCTGGTGGCTGACGGCACCGCGCACGATCGACGCGCTGCCGGAACATGTTCCGGATGCGGCCGCCGGTGAACGGATCTTCCATGCGTCGGGCTGCGCGTCGTGCCACGCAACGCCCGTCGACGGCAGGCGTGCGACCGGCGATGCCAGGCGCCTGCTCGGCGGCGGCGCGGGCCTCGCATCGCCGTTCGGCACGTTCGTCGCGCCGAACATCTCCCCGGACGCGCACGACGGCATCGGCGGGTGGTCGATGCTCGAGTTCGTCAACGCGGTGCAGCGCGGCGTGTCGCCGGACGGCCGGCACTATTACCCGGCCTTTCCCTACACGTCCTACGCGCGCATGCGCACCGAGGACGTGATGGACCTCAAGGCTTACCTCGACACGTTGCCGCCGGTAAGCGGCAAGGCCGACAGTTTCCGGCTTGCCTTCCCGTGGTCGCTGCGCCGCGGCGTCGGCCTGTGGAAGTGGTGGAACCTCGACGTAGCGCCGGTCGTGACGACGGAGCCGCCGGATGCCGTCGTCGAGCGCGGGCGGCTGCTCGTCGAAGGAGCGGGCCATTGCGGCGAATGCCATACGCCGCGTGGCCGCTTCGGCGGGCTCGACTACTCACGCTGGCTGGCCGGCGCGCCGAGCATGGACGGCGAGGGCCGGGTGCCGAACATCACGCCGGTGGGCAAGGGCGTCGCGGGCTGGTCGGCCGCCGATATCGAGTATTACCTCGAAAGCGGCTTCACGCCGGACTTCGACACGGTCGGCGGCGACATGGTTGCCGTGCAGGAGAACATGGCGGCGCTGCCCGCCGAGGACCGCGCCGCGATTGCTGCGTACCTGAAGGCCGTTCCGCCGATCGAATAATCCGCATCCGGCCCTTTTCTTCCGCGGCAAGTCTGCTATAGTCCGCCGCGTCCTGGCGCACATCGGTCTGCGCCATTCACTCCCACCCGCAACCGCGGCATCGGGAGCAACCCTGGATACCCGCCTGGATCGAAGCATTTCCGGCAGCCCTGCTGCCCAGATGCCGGGCAGTATCGGAGCAAATACAAGTGTTATTCAACGAACTCGGCCTGTCGGCCGAACTCGCGCGTGCGGTCGACGAACTGGGCTATCAGACGCCCACCCCGATCCAGCAACGCGCCATACCCCCGGTGCTCGAAGGTCGCGACGTGCTCGCGGCTGCCCAGACGGGCACGGGCAAGACGGCCGCGTTCATGCTGCCGCTGCTGCAGCGCCTGCAGGAAGGCACGCGCAACCGCCGCCGCATCCGCGCGCTCGTCCTCGTGCCGACGCGCGAGCTCGCCGCGCAGGTCGCCGACTGCGGCCGTGATTTCGGCGGCAACCTGCCGTTCCGCACCGCGGTCATCTACGGCGGCGTCAGCATCAACACGCAGATCGACAAGCTGCGCAAGGGCGTGGACATCGTCATCGCGACGCCGGGCCGGCTGCTCGATCACCTCGACCAGGGCACGATCTCGCTCGATGCGGTCGAGACGCTCGTGCTCGACGAAGCGGATCGCATGCTCGACATGGGCTTCATCCGCGACATCCGCAAGGTGCTGAAGCGCCTGCCGGCCGAGCGGCAGAACCTGCTGTTCTCGGCGACGTTCTCGGCGGACATCCGGCGGCTTGCAACAGACCTGCTGAACGATCCCGTGGAGATCGAGATTGCCGCGAGCGGCACGACGGCCGACGGCGTCGAGCAGGTCGTCTACCCGGTGGACAAGGCACGCAAGCGCGAGCTGCTGTCGCACAAGATCGGCGCGGAGAACTGGCGCCAGGTGCTCGTGTTCACGCGCACCAAGCACGGCGCGAACCGTCTCGCGAAGCAGCTCGACGCCGACGGCCTGAAGTGCGCGGCGATCCACGGTAACAAGTCGCAGTCGGCACGCGTGCGCGCGCTGAAGGACTTCAAGGACGGCAGGGTGCGCGTGCTGGTGGCGACGGACGTCGCGGCCCGTGGGCTCGACATCGAGCGCCTGCCGTACGTCGTGAACTTCGAATTGCCGCACGTCGCCGAAGACTACGTGCACCGCATCGGACGAACCGCGCGGGCCGGCAACACCGGCCGTGCCGTCTCGCTCGTCTGTGTCGACGAGCACAAGCTGCTCGGCGGCATCGAGAAGCTGCTGGGCCGGAAGATTCCGCAGGAAGTTGTGCCGGGTTACGCGCCGGATCCGCGGATCAAGGCCGAGCCGATCGTGACCGGCCGCGGCAACAACAACAACGGTGGCGGCGGTCGCAAGAATCGGCGCGGCGGGAAGCCGCGGGCGTCCGGCAACAAGCAGGGCCAGCGGCGCCGGGCACGCGCCTCCGCGTAGCGCCAAACACGCGACCCCCGCTACCCCGCCAATGACGGGGGGTAGCGGTATCCCGGGATCCTAGCCGCCGTGGGCGACGACGGTCTGCCGCTGCGTGCCGAGCCCGTCGATGCCGAGTTCGATCACGTCGCCCGGCTTCAGGAACACCGGCGGCTTCTGGCCGAGGCCGACGCCCGGCGGCGTGCCGGTGGTGATGACGTCGCCCGGCTGAAGGCTCATGAAGCGGCTCAGGTAACTCACGATGACGGTCGGCCCGAACACCATCGTGTTCGTGTTGCCGTCTTGGTACTGGCGGCCGTTGACCTTCAGCCACATCGGCAGGTTCAGCGGGTCGTCGATCTCATCACGCGTCACGAGCCACGGCCCGATCGGGCCAAACGTGTCACAGCCCTTGCCCTTGTCCCACTGGCTGCCGCGTTCGAGCTGGAAGTTGCGCTCGGACACGTCGTTGCAGACGCAGTAACCGGCGATGTAGTCCCCGGCTTCGTCTTCGCTGACGTAGGATGCGTGCCTGCCAATGACGATCGCGAGTTCGACCTCCCAGTCGAGCTTCGTGCTGTCCTTCGGCTGGATGACGTTGTCATTCGGCCCACAGATGGCGCTCGTGGCCTTCGTGAAAATCTCGGGCTCCTTCGGCACGGCGGCGCCGGATTCCGCCGCATGGTCCGCGTAGTTCAGACCCACGCAGAGGAACTTGCCGACGTTGCCGACGCAAGGCCCGATACGCCCCGGGTCGTCGACGACCGGCAGGTCGTTCGCGTTCACTGAGGCCAGCTTGCCGCTGGCCAGCGCCGCACCGTCGATATCGTCCACGATGCCTTCGAGGCTGCGAACCTTGCCATTGTCGTCGAGGATGCCCGGCCTTTCCTGGCCGGGCGTGCCGTAGCGCAGTAGTTTCATCAGTTCTTCCGTTTCAGCTATTGAGAGTGACGAAGCCGCCGTCGATCGGGAAGTTCGAGCCCGTAACGAACGCGGCTTCGTCGGAACAGAGGTAGGCGACGAGGCCGGCGATCTCGTCGGGCGTGCCCATGCGGCCGATCGGCTGGCTCTTCGCCAGCTTCTCGAACACTTCGTCGCGGTTGTCGGCGTAGTACCGGTCCAGGAATTCGTCGACGAACGGTGTGTGGACGCGGGCCGGCGAGACCGCGTTGCAGCGGATGCCGTGCGCGACGTAGTCCTTCGCCACCGAGTACGTCATCGCGAGGATTGCACCTTTCGTCATCGAATAGGCGAAGCGCTCGCCGACGGCGACTGTTGCGGCGACCGATGCGATGTTGACGATGGCGCCGCTCTTTCGGGCCTTCATGCCGGGAACGACCGCGGACAGGAGGTTGTAGGCGCCTTTCACGTTCACCCGGTACAGGCGGTCGAGGTCTTCCTCGCTCGTGGTCTCGACCGTGCCGACGTGCGCGATGCCGGCGTTGTTGACCAGCGCGTCGATGGGGCCGAGCGCGAGAGTCTCGCCCACGGCTCGCGCGACGTCGGCGCGATCGCCGACGTCTGCCGCGTGGCCGGAGGCTGCCCCGCCGGCCGCCTCGATCTCGGTCACCACCGCATTGGCTGCGCCGGCATCCAGGTCCAGCACGCGCACCGTGGCGCCCTTGCTCGCAAGCCGCCGGCAGATGGCGCGGCCGATGCCGCTGCCGCCGCCGGTGACGAGAGCGGTCCTGCCCGCCATTCGTTCTGTCATCTTCCTGTTTCCCCCGTGCCCGGCGCGCCCGGCAGCGGCGCATCGGCGCGCACCAGACCTTCGTCACGCAACGCTTCCCAGAACGCCGCCGGAATGGGCACATTGAAATAGCGCCGCGTGCTGGCCACGTGTTTCACCCTCGCCATGCCCGGTATCACGCTGGCGACGGCGGGGTGTGCCAGCGGGAACTGCAGCGCAGCGGCCGGCAGCGGCACGTCGAAGTCCCGGCAGATCGCTTCCATGCACCGCACGGTGGACAGTACGTCGTCCGGCGCCGCCGCGTAGTTGTAATGGCCCTGCCGCCGCGTGCCGGTGACGAGGATTCCCGAGTTGTACGGTCCGCCGACGACGACCGAGCATTGCCGCTCGACGCACTTCGGCAGGAACGAGTCGAGCGCGGCCTGCTCGAGCAGGGTATACCGGCCGGCGAGCAGAAAGCAGTCCCAGTCGCCGTGTTCCATCGCGGCCTCGCACACCTCCCATTCGTTGACGCCGAGGCCGATCGCGGAGACCCGGCCATCGCTACGCAGCTCGTCGAGAGCACGATAGCCGCCGTCCATCGCCGTCCGGAATAGCGCGTGGTTGTCGCTGCCGTGCGTCGCTTCGCCGATGTCGTGCAGGTAGAGGATGTCGATACGGTCGAGCCCGAGGCGCTGAAGGCTGTCCTCGAATGATCGCATCACGCCGTCGTAGGAGTAGTCGTAGACGATGTCGAACGGCATCGGCGAGCGATACAGGTGCCGCTCGTCCGCGTAGCCCGCCGGCGCGAGCAGGCGGCCGACCTTCGTCGAGAGCACGTAACCGCCACCGCGGTGACCCCGCAGCGCGTCGCCCAGGCGGCGCTCGCTGAGGCCCTGCCCGTAATGCGGTGCGGTGTCGTAGTAGCGAAAGCCGGCGTCCCATGCGGTGCCAAGCAGGTCGCGGGCGTCACCGTCGCTGATCGGAGCGTAAAGGTTGCCGAGCGGTGCACCGCCGAAGCCCAACGTGTCGACCACGAGATCCGTCGTGCCGATGCGGCGTTGCTGTGCTCGATTCATCGCGATGGGAAGGGTGTTGCGTGACCGCGCGGGGTGCGTGGCGGGCTTTCTATATATACAAACGTATTGTATAACTGCAAGCCTGTCAATCGGGCCACCGCGAATCATGAATCGGGGGAATCATGTCGCCTGAAAGCAATAACAAGACATCGCCGCCGATACTGACGCGCGACATGATCCGGCCGTTCATCCTGGTGGCCGTCCTGTTTCCGCTGTGGGGCTTCGCGAACGACGTCACGAACCCGCTGGTCAAGGCGTTCAAGGACATCTTCCTGATCTCGAACGCGCAGAGCAGCCTCGTGCAGTTCGCGTTCTATCTCGGCTACGGCATCATGGCGCTGCCCGCAGCGATCTTCATCCGCAGCTACACCTACAAGAGCGGCATCCTCGCCGGGCTGGCGCTGTACGCGATCGGTGCGGCGCTCTTCATTCCCGCCAGCATCACGGCGCAGTTCAACTACTTTCTCGCCGCCCTGTGCATCCTGACCTGCGGGCTCGCGTTACTCGAGGTGACGGCGAACCCCTACATCCTGTCGATGGGGCACCCGAGTACGGCGACCCGGCGTCTGAACCTCGCGCAGGCATTCAACCCGGTCGGTTCGCTCACCGGCATGTTCGTCGCGTCCAACTACATCCTCGGCGAGCTACAGGTCGAAGCTTTTCGCGCCGAGCAGCGTGCACTGAACCCCGACTACGCGACGATGCTGCCGTCGGAGGTCGACGGCCTGCTCACGAACGCGCTGAGCGACTTCGCGTCGAACGAACCGGCAGCACACCAGGCCATGCAGGCGGCGGACCTCGCCACGGTTCGGGGACCGTACGTCGCCATTGCCGTCGTCGTCACCGTCCTGTTTCTCGTCTACCTCGTGAGCCGCCTGCCGAAGACGATGAAGCACGATCACCCGCTGACGCGCGCCGAATTCACGGGCACGATGGCCCGGCTGGCCCGCAACCCGCGCTACCTCGAAGGCGTGGTCGCGCAGGCCTTCTACGTCGGCGCACAGATCATGTGCTGGACCTTCATCATTCACTACGGCATGACGACCCTGGGGCTGACGGCCGCCGAGGCGCAGAGCTACAACATCATCGCGATGCTTACGTTCCTAGGCAGTCGCTTCATCTGCACGTTTCTGCTGGGCTACTTCCGCCCCGGCCCCTTGCTCGCCGTCCTGGCCGTTGCGGGGATCGCGCTGTGCCTGGGCACCGTGTTTCTCGACGGCTACGCCGGCCTGTACTCGCTGATCGGCATCTCCGCGTGCATGTCGCTCATGTTCCCGACGATCTACGGGATTGCCCTGAAAGGGATGGGTGACGACGCGAGCCTCGCCTCGGCCGGTCTTGTGATGGCGATCGTGGGCGGTGCGCTGATGCCGCCGCTGCAGGGGCGGATGATCGACGCAGGCCCGATCATCGGCAGCATCCCGTCGGTCAAGACCTCGTTCTTCCTGCCGCTGATCTGTTTCGTCGTGATCGCGATTTACGGTTACCGCGCCCAGCGCGTGCACGGTGCCTGAGGGCGTCGGCCGTGGCGCGGGTCAACAAGGGTCGTTCGGCGTCATCCCGGCGCAAGCAGTACTCCGCGCCAGCGCTGGAGAAGGGCCTCGACATCCTCGAACTCCTGTCCGGTGAGCCGCAGGGGCTGAACATCAGCGAACTCGCGAAACGCATGGGGCGTTCGGTAGGGGAAGTGTTCCGCATGATGGCGGTGCTGGAGCAACGCAAGTACATCCAGCTACGCGATGATTCCGATGCGTACGTGTTGACGCTCAAGATGTTCGCCCTGTCGCACCGCATCTCACCGGTCTCACGCCTGTCCGCCGCGGCGATCCCGGTGATGCGGCAACTCGCCTGGGACACGCGGCAATCCTGCCACCTGGTGATCCACTATGAGGGTCAGGGTCACGTGGTCGGCCAGGAGGACGGGCCGACGGATCGCACGCTGAGCGTGCGCCTCGGCGCGGAGGCACCACTGCTCGACACCTGTTCGGGCCACGTTTTGTTGGCGTTCGCCGACGACGTCGAGCGCGAACGGATGCTCGAGAAGATCCCGGAGACGCAGCGCCGACCCGGCGACGGCGAGATCGACAAACTCGTCAGGCGTGTCCGCCAGCGCGGCTACGAAATTATCAGGAGCGCGCAGATCCGCGGCGTACAGGACATCGGCTACCCGGTCTTCGATCGCTCGGGCCAGGTCATCGCCGCCCTTGCCGTCCCGTACCTCGCCTACCTGGACGATGATAATGCCGTTGCGCTCGAGGACGTGGTCGCGCACACGGCGGCGGCGGCGGAGCGCATCTCCGCCGCGCTCGGCAAGGTCTGAGCACTCCGCACCGGGCCTTGCCGCTCCGGCGCACCAATCCAAACCCGTGGGAAATCAGTGGTTTCCACCGGCCGCCCGCAGGCCCGTGATCCGCGAACTATAGTCTAAAGAGGTCGGCGTCGATTCCGGAGACCGGCCGCCATACCAAAAATAAGGGGAAAACCATGAAACTGCGCAACATACTCATCTGCCCGGCGCTGGCCGGGCTGCTGCTGGGCGCGGGAACAGGAATGGCACAGGTCAGCGCTGACGGGCTCGGCAAGGTCCTCCCGGTCGAACTGTTTGCCTGCAGCTTCAGGGACGGCAAGGGCATTGCGGATTTCAACCAGGTCGTCGAACGCTGGAACGCCTACATGGACGACAACGACGCGGATTCCTATGCCGCGTGGATCCTGAGACCGTACTTCTACGGCCCGGAACAGGAATTCGACCTGCTCTGGTTGGGCGCCTGGCGAGACGGCAATGCCATGGGCGAAGGTCAGCACGACTGGATCGCGAACGGCGGTGAACTGACGGCCGCCTTCTTCGAGGTCGTCGATTGCGATGCACACCTCGCGTTCTCGTCCGCCATGTACAAGGCACCGGCCGGTAACAACCCGCCGCCGTCGGGCCTGATCACGATGATGGACTGCTCGCTGAACGAAGGTCACAAGTACGAAGAGATCCAGGCCGCGGAACTGAAGTGGGTGGACCACCTTGAGAAGACCGGGTCGAAAGCGGCGTACTACCATTGGCGGCCACTGTTCGGAGGTGGCGGTGCCGACTTCGACTACAAGGTCGTGTTCTCATACCCCGACTTCAGGGAAATCGGCGCCGACTTCGAGCGCATCGCGAATGGCGGCGGCCGCGCGGTCTCGATGGAGGTCTTCGCGGATATCGACGAGTGCGACGATGCCCGAGTGTACGTCGCGAACAGCGTCCGCTCGGCGAAGATCAGGGACTGACAGGCCGCGCTGATTGCCGGGCGGCGGGCAGGACGAGCCGCCCGGCGCCGTCCCGGTTGTCTTTCCGCGGGTGCGCGGGCAATGTGGCCGCGTTGCGACGGGCTCGCGAGGGATGTCATGGATTTCACGGAACTGCAGTCGCGGCTGCGGGCGTTCGCCGATGAGCGCGACTGGCACGCGTTTCATTCGCCCAAGAACCTGGCGATGGCGCTGTCGGTAGAGGCTGCCGAATTGCTCGAACACTTCCAGTGGCTGAGCCAGCCGGAGTCCGCGAACGTCAGCGAGCAGACCCGCGCGGAGGTCGCGGCGGAGGTTGCGGACATCCAGATCTATCTCGCCATCCTGGCGGACAAGCTCGGCATCGACATCGACAGGGCCGTCGACGACAAGATCGCGAAGAACGCGATGAAGTACCCGCCGGGAGCGACGGGCCTGCGCTGAGTGCCGCCAATGTCAAACGACGACGAAACGCTGCGCATCGATCGCTGGCTGTATCACTGTCGCTTCTTCAAGACGCGGACATTGGCGTCGAAGGCGGTCGCGACCGGGCAGGTAAAGGTCAACGGCGAGCGCCCGGCGCCCGGAAGGCGGGTGCAGGCGGGCGACCGCATCGAGCTGGTTCGCGACCGGTTGCCGTATGCGTTCGACGTTCTCGCCATCCCGGCTCGTCGCGGGCCCGCAACCGAGGCCCGAAGCTGCTACCGCGAAGACGAAGACGTGATGCGGCGCCGCGAGGAGCGCGCGGACGCGCTCCGCCAGGACCGGCAGGCGATGCCGAGGACGCCGGGACGGCCCGACAAGCACACGCGGCGACTGCTGCGGCAGCGCAAGCAGCGCTGAGGCGTCACACCCGGCCCAAGCGCATGCGCACAGGCCAGGTGATGCGGTGTCGTGCGTCGTTGCTGCCGAAGAGCGAGCGAAGGTCCGTGGCAAACGCATCGAGAACTCCGCCCTGGCCATCGGCACGAGCACGTTTCGAGGCCGACCAGGTCTCGACGTAGCCGATGAGCTCGTCGGCCGTCCAGTCCCGGATGATGTCGAACTCGGGCGGGCTCAGTTCCTCGAACGGAAACGGCAGGTCCCGGTACTCGTTCTCGATCAATGCCCGTTCCGGCGGCCAGTAACGGTAGACGTCCTGCCAGTAAACCTGCTCGAAGCGACGGGCCGCCGGTCCGTCGAGCGCCGGGATGCAGTAGGTGACCAGCGCGACGACGGCGCCGGGCGCGGCGATGCGCCGCACCTCTTCGTAGAACGCCGGCAGGTCGAACCAGTGCGCCGACTGCGCGGCGGTGATCAGGGCCGCAGTTGCGTCCTGGACCGGCAGCTCTTCGGCGGCAGAGACCGCATAGTTAGTGTTCCCGCAGGCTGCGGCATTCGCCACCTGGTCGGCACTTGCGTCAAAGGCAGATACGCGCTCGAAATGAGCCGCGAGCAGCACCGACAACTGTCCGGTGCCACAGCCGACGTCGACGGCGAGGGAACGGTTCGGCGCGAGCGCGGCGAGATATTCGGCCAGCGGCGGCGGGTACGTCGGGCGAAACCGGTCGTAGCTGGCGCCACCCGTTTCGAAATGACGACTGGACATGCCGCTCCCTCGCTCCGATGACGATGTCCATTCTGCCAATACACTGGCCACGCTGCGAAATGACGTTTGCTTCCGGTATCGCAGCGCACATTATGTCCGGAATTCTCCGGCTACCGTGCCTTTCGCCACTGCGGTATCCTTGGGCGTCAAGCAGCGCCACAAGACTGATTTTCCTGGGGTTCCAACGGCATGGCCGATGTCTTCGTTTCCTATGCCCGTAGCGACAAAGCACGGGTCGCGCCTCTCGTTGCCGCGATTTCGGCGAAGGGCTGGACCGTCTGGTGGGACCCGGAGATCACGCCCGGCCAGGAATTCGACGACATGATCGACGCAGAGATTGCCTCGGCCAAGGCAGTCATGGTCGTCTGGACGCCCACGTCGGTGACGTCGCGCTGGGTGCGCGGCGAGGCACGCGAGGGCGCCGATAACAACAAGCTGGTCCCGGTGCGCTTCGACAACGCGCGACTGCCGATGGACGTGCGCGCCATCCACACGACGGACCTCGACGGCTGGAATGAAGACGCAGAGAGCGCCCCGGCGCAGGAATTTCTGCACGCGCTCGGCGCGATGATCGCGCGTGCGCCGACGACGGCCGTCAATCCCGCCGCACCTGAAGCGGCTGCCGAAGAAAAAGCCGTGCCGCGATTCACGGTGTGCGTCCTCCCGTTCACGAACATGAGCGGCGACCCGGAGCAGGAGTATTTCAGCGACGGCATCACCGAGGACGTGATCACGGACCTCAGTAAGGTCTCCGCGCTCGGCATCATCTCGCGCAACAGCGCGTTCATGTACAAGGGCAAGCACGTCGACATCCCGAAGGTCGCCAGTGACCTGAATGCCAGCCATGTTCTCGAAGGCAGCGTGCGCAAGGCCGGCGGCCGCGTGCGCATCAGCGCGCAGCTCGTCGATGCGAAGACCAACAATCACCTCTGGGCCGAACGCTACGACCGGGAAGCGAGCGACATTTTTGCGCTGCAGGACGAGATCTCGCAGGCGATTGTAAAGGCGTTGCAGCTCAGGCTTCTCCCAAAGGAAAAGAAGGCGATAGAGCATCGTGGCACGGAAAGTGCCGATGCGCACAACCTGTACCTGATGGCGCGCCAGACGCACGTGACCGGCCAGGAGTCGGATGTCCGCTCGGCAGAAGCGATCGTGCGGCTGTGCCAGCGCACCGTCGAGATCGACCCGGACTACGCCGAAGCGTGGGCGCTGATGGCCGTCGGCTACCGGAAATTGCGCGAAGCGCGTGACGGAAACGCAGACGACGGCATGGCGGCCGCGCAAAGGGCGCTTGATCTGAATCCCGACCTGCCGGAAGCGCATGCGGTCCTGGCGCAGTTGCACCTGTCCAATGGCGATGCCGACGCAGCGGCGAAGGAAGTGGCGATCGCATTGAAGCTCAATCCTGATTCCTACGAGGTCAACCGCTCGGCCGGACGCCTGCATTACCAGCAACACCGCCACGAAGAGGCTGCGCGCTGTTACGAAAAGGCTGCCGCGCTGATGGAAGGTGATCTCAATTCGCCGTCGATGCTGATCAGCGCCTACACCGCGCTGAGTGACAGGGCAGGCGTGCGCCGCGCGGCCGAACTGGCGCTCAAGCGCGCCGAGGCGGTGCTCGCCCGCGACCCGAACAACTCGATGGTGGCCGGCTACAGTGCCTACGCCCTGGCCGCGCTCGAACAGGGCGAGCGCGCGAAAAGCCGCATGGAACGCGCGCTGCTCATCGATCCCGAGAACCTCAACATGCGCTACAACTTTGCGTGTGCGTTGTGCACGTACCTGGGAGACACGGAAGCCGCGCTCGACATGCTGGTCCCGGTGTTCGACACGATCACCGCGAGTTTCCTCGTGTACACGAAGGCCGACCCGGACCTGGAGATGCTGCGCAGCGAGCCGCGCTACCAGGCGATGGTCGCGGCCGCCGAGGAGCGGCTGGCCGGATCGGGTGACGGAGAAGCGGCTTCGGGCTGACTCCTTGTCCGGAGTTGCCCGAAGAAGAGAAAGCCAGTTCGACGTTGCCGTGGGCCGGCGCGATAATCATTTCGATTGGCCCGGCTGACGTCCGATTGTGAAGGCTAGTCTCTTGTGGAAACTCTGATACCGATTGGCCGGGCGAGATCAATCAGTTTCTCTCGAATGGGATGGTCGCTAGCTGCGTCGCTTGCATTCTTCTTTGTATCGACAGCGTCTATCGCGCAAACCGTGAACGGCGGATTCGAAAGGTCGACGTCTTCGAACGATCCTGCGCCTTGGCAGATCAACCCGAACGGATACATTGTTGAGGTCACTGATGCTGAAAGCTACTCGGGTAGTCGCAGCCTGCTAGTCAAGTCAACTGCAGTGAGAATTGAGGATCGCGGAGCCTCTATTGTTCAACTCCACTATCCAAGACGAGACCATACGCATAGGTATTCCCTGAAGGCGCAGGTCAAGGTCGCCGGCGTCGAAGATGGGCAAGCGGCTCTATGGGCGATGGCGAAGAGCGGCGATCTTACTGTCTTTTTCGACAACATGGCCGCGCGTGGGCTGACAGGTACGAAGGGTTGGCAACCGCTGGTTCTCGATATCGAGTTGCCTGAATCGACCGATGTGCTCATCTACGGCTTATTGTTGTCCGGGACGGGAACTGCCTGGTTCGATGACGTCGTGCTCGAAGACGCACCGGCTGTGTCAGGATCGCCAGAGGATTCCGCCAGCCACATGTTGCCGAAAGCAGTTCATGCGGCACGCCAAACAGGTCGCGCGTTACCTGCCGCAGAACTCGAGAAGGCCGCAAGGGAAATCGCGGATCTTGCCGCCATGTCCAGGGCCGAGGTCTTCGCGCTTGGCGAGTTCAGTCATGGTTCTTACGAGGCAGACCAGTTGCAGCTACACGTGGCGAAGTGGCTCTACCAGGTCGGGCTCATCGATACGATAGCGCTCGAAGCATCCACGGTGGCATGTTCAGGGCTGCCTGCGATTGTCACTGCAGACGATGCGACCAGTCTGGAACCATGCCTTGCGGGGCAGAAGAGCACCGATACGTACCGGGCACTCCTGGACTGGGCGCGATCGACCTGGACAACGGAAAAACCATTGGCAGTCGTGGGCATAGATACCTATGTGCCCGGGGATGCAATTCTTGAGCTAGCAGAAATGTTGAAGAGTTTGGCTGTCGCCGCGGACTCTTCTGCGCCCGACGAGATTCCGGACTTGAGTCGACAACTCGCTGCCGTCGCGAAGTCGCCCGCAGAGCTTACAGGCCTGGACGCAGACGTGCTTGACACGGCCATGAGTGCAGCTGACCGGGCGGGCAGGCTGCTTGCCGGCAAGACTTTCGAACTTGATTCCTTCAGGCGGGATGACTTGGTTTGGAGGTTCAGGAATCTGCGCTCATACCTGGAGCAATGTAGCCTCGGTACGACGAGCACCGAGGCCAAGCTGCTGAGGGACCGCATGATGGCGGAAAATGTATTGTGGGTGCATGAGTCAATAAGCGACACCTCCGTACTTGTTCTCGCACACAACGCTCACGTCCGAAGAAAGAACCATGAGGTTATTGAGTTCGGTTCGTCGCCGCTCCCCCGCGCAATGGGTGAGTTCCTGAATGACGCGCTGGTTGAGAGGTATTTCGTGATCGGCACGCATGCGCGCCGCGGTTACTCTCGCGAACCAGTTGTTGGTGTCATTGAATTTGGAGTTGACGGTGCGGAGCAACTTCGAGAATCGGAATTGCCGCGGTCGAACGAAACGAAAGTCATTGATCTTCGGGCAAGCAATGCAGGTGTTCCAAAGATAGTGAGCGCACTCGAAGGCAACGGACTCGTTCTCACGATGGACCCTCGTGCGCAGTACGATGTATTGGTGCTGTTTCCCACTTCGACCGCGTCAACCCTCAACTGACGCTACTGTGCCCTGCAGGCAGTGCCGGGCTGACGCGATCTACGCCGCATCCAGCCCGTCGTTCGCCGCGGCGTCTTTCTCGAACGCGGCTGCCAGCGCATCGTCCACGGTCTCCAGGAACACGAACTCGAGCTGCTTCCGGGCCGAGGCCGGGATGTCCTCGATGTCTTTCTTGTTGCGGGCCGGCAAAAGGATCGTCCTGATCCCGGCACGCAGGGCCGCGAGCGCCTTCTCCTTCACGCCACCGATCGGCAGTACGAGGCCGCGCAGGCTGATCTCGCCCGTCATCGCGATGTCGCTGCGCACCGTCCTGCCGGACAGCAGTGACGCCACCGACAGGAACATCGCCACACCGGCGCTGGGGCCGTCCTTCGGGATGGCGCCTGCCGGCACGTGGATGTGCAGGTGGGCCTCGTCCAGAGCGTCCTTCTTGATGCCCAGCGATTCGAGTCGGCCTTTCACCAGCGTGACGGCGGCACGTGCGCTTTCCTTCATCACGTCGCCGAGCTGGCCGGTGAGTACCAGGCTGTCCTTGCCCGGCACTCGAGCAGCTTCGATGAACAGGATGTCGCCGCCCACCGGCGTCCAGGCGAGGCCCGTCGCCACGCCCGGCACGCTCGTGCGCATGCGCACTTCGCTCTCGAACTTGCGTGCGCCGAGGATGTCCGGCAGGTCTTTCGCCGTGATCGTGACGTTTTCCGCCGTGCCCTCGGTGACCTGCATGGCCACGTTGCGCATCACAGCGCCGATCTCGCGCTCGAGATTCCGCACGCCCGCTTCGCGCGTGTAGCCGTCGATTAGTTCGGCCAGTGCCTCTTCCTCGATCACGGCCTGCTCGGCGGTCAGGCCGGCATTCTCGAGCTGGCGCGCGACGAGGTAGCGCTTCGCGATCTCGAGCTTCTCTTCCTGCGTGTAGCCCGGCAACTCGATCACTTCCATGCGGTCGCGCAGCGGCCCCGGGATATTGTCGAGCACGTTCGCCGTGCCCACGAAGAACACGCGCGACAGGTCGAACGCCACGTCGAGGTAGTGGTCCTTGAACGTGCCGTTCTGTTCCGGGTCGAGCACCTCGAGCAGCGCCGACGACACGTCGCCGTGGAAGCCCTGGCTCACCTTGTCCATCTCGTCCAGCATGAACACCGGGTTCCGGGTGCCCGCGCGGCGAATGCTCTGAATGACCGAGCCCGGCATCGAGCCGATGTAGGTGCGCCGGTGCCCGCGGATCTCCGCCTCGTCGTGCACGCCGCCGAGGCTCGCGCGCACGAACTCGAGGCCGAGCGCCCGCGCGATGCTGCGGCCGAGCGAGGTCTTGCCCACGCCGGGTGGGCCGACGAAACACAGGATCGGGCTGCGGCCGTCCTTGTTCAGCTTGCGCACCGCGAGGTACTCGAGGATGCGCTTCTTCACTTTGTCGAGGCCGTAGTGGTCCTCGTCGAGAATCTCGCGCGCCTTCGCGATGTCGATCTGCTCGTCGTCGACCTTTGACCATGGCAGCGACGTCAGCCAGTCGAGGTAGGTGCGCAGCATCGAGTGCTCGGCGGCGCCTTCCGGCATCGCCTTCAGCCGCTTCAGCTCCTTCTTCGCCTGCTCGAGCGCTTCCTCCGGCATGCCGGCCTCGTCAATGGCCTTCGCCAGCTCCTCGATGTCGGCGCCGTCGTCGTCGTCCTCGCCGAGTTGCTGGCGGATGGTCTTCAACTGCTCGCGCAGCACGTACTCGCGCTGGCGGTCGTCGATCTTCTCCTGGGTTTGCTCGTCGATCTCCTTCGAGAGCTTCAGCACTTCGAGCCGGTGTGCGAGCTGTACCGTGAGTTTCTCGAGGCGCTCCTCGACGTCCACCAGCTCCAGGATCGCCTGCTTCTCGGCGGGCTTCGTGTCGAGCAGTCCCGCGATCAGGTCGGCGAGCAGGATGGGGGAGTCGACACCGCGCAGCACGGCGTTGAGCTCCGACGGGGCCTCGGGCAGCAGTTCGAGCGCTTCCGTCGCCTGCTGGCGGATGTACGCGACCAGCGCCTCGACCTTCGGCGTCTTGCGTTCGACGTCGCGCACGATGTCGTAGCGCGCCGCGAGGAACGGCAGGTTCGGCACGAAGTCGAGCGCGCGAAAGCGCTGCTCGCCCTGGCAGATGAGATGGTGCATGCCGCTCGCGGATTTCAGGTGGCGCACGACGGACACGACCGTGCCGACCTTGTAGAGGTCATCCGGCCCGGGCTCGTCGACGGACGGGTCCTTCTGCAGCAGCAGCCCGAGCTTGCGCCCGTTCTTCGCCGCTTCCTCGGCCGCCCGGATGGAGATGTCGCGGCCGAGCCCCACCTGCGTCACCGCACCGGGGAACACCACGACATTGCGCACCGGCAGCACGACGATGAGGTCGTCCGGCAGGTTGGATTTCTTCTCCGCCGCCTCGTCGGCGTCGGCGCTCACTTCCCAGGAGGTGGTCTTCTCGTTCATGCAGGACGAGATGGTGGTGAGGCCGGAGATTTCAATGCGCGCGGCCCCGCAGTGGCATGTATGCAAGGCATTGATTTACATAGCCAGGGTTGATTCATTTAGACTCGCCGAATGGCGATCGACGCAATGGCCGAGAAGCTGATGAGCATGTCCGACGAGGCCTGGGAGCGGCACGCCAATCCCTGGAGCGGCTGGACCCGCCTCAGCGTGTTGCCGCTGGTTGCACTCGCGGCATGGAGCCGCATCTGGATCGGCCATTGGGCCTGGCTTGCGGGTGCCCTCGTCCTGGCATGGGTCTGGCTCAACCCGAGGCTCTTTCCGCCGCCTGCGAGTACGGATAACTGGATGTCGCGTGGCGTTCTCGGGGAACGCGTGTGGCTGAACCGCCGGCAGGTGCCGATACCCGGGGACTATGTCACGAAGGGAGTCGTGCTGAATTCGTTGTCCGGGCTGGCGGCAATCGTCTTTATCGTCGGCCTGGTGCAGTTGAACCTGCCGTTGACTGTCGCCGGGATGGTCGTGTCCATGGTTGGAAAGTTAGCGTTCGTCGGGTTGACCGGCAAGCTGTACGGCGAGATGGCCGCCCGGCACCCGGACTACCGGCGCTGGATGCGGACCCGGAACGGCTGTTGACGTCGCTCGCCGAGGACGCCGCCGGCTTCCGGGAAAGCATTATCTGACCGCTTTGCAGACCGCGTCACCCACCCGGATCCGGCCGCCCTGGACGACGCGCGCCGTGATCCCGCCGTGTCCGCGCATCGCGTTGTAGCCGCCGGGTCCCAGGTTCGCTTCCATCAGGGAGCAGGGATGGCAGAGCTCCCCGAACTCGAGCACGGTCGACCCGACCGTGAAGGGCGCGTCCTTCAGCGACAGCAGGTTGATACCGCGCACGACGATGTTGCGGCGGATGAGGCTCGGGTCGATGGCGTCGACGCCGAGAATGGACGCGACGGCATCGAGGTGTTCGCCCTGGATCAGCGTCACCTGGCGCGTCTTCATCCTGCTCTTGTAGTGGTCGCCGACAAGCCCTTCGCCCGCGCTCACCTCGACTTCCTCAACCACCGTGGGTGTGGCGCGGCGCTCGGCGCGAAGGCCGATCCAGGCGACCCGGCCCTGTTGCGGCAGTGTGTTCTTCAATTCCACGATCGTCGGCATGGTTCCAGGCGGTTTCGAACGGAACTGCGCCATTGTACCCGCACCTTTCGTCGTTGCGGATCCTCCGCCGAGGACGAACCTGCTGCGCAACTGCTGCTGCAACCCCCTGATTCACGTAAACTTCGGCGCCATGTTGACCTTCCTGGCCGAACTCCGGCGCCGCAATGTCGTCCGCGTGGGGGCTGCCTACGCTGTCGTTGCGTGGGTCATTGCGCAGGTTCTCGACCTGGTTGCCGACAACTTCGGCGCCCCGGACTGGGTCATGAAGTTCGTGCTCGCAGCATTGCTGGCCGGGCTTCCCGTAGCGCTGTTCCTTGCCTGGGCTTACGAACTGACGCCGGACGGGGTAAAGAAGTCGGAGGACGTTCCGCTTACGGAGTCGATCACGCCCCGGACCGGCCGCACGTTGAACATCGTCATTTCCGTCGCCTTGGTCCTCGCTTTGTCTTTTATCGCCTGGGACAAGCTGGGTCCGTCCGCCGACGCGTCACGGCGAGTCGCCGGCGACCCGGTGCTCGCGGTCCTGCCGTTCGTCAATATGTCCGGTATCGCGGACAACGAGTACTTCGCGGAAGGCATCTCCGAGGAGCTCCTGAACACGATCGTGCGAATGAACGTCATGGACGTGATCGGGCGTACGTCGTCGTTCCAGTTCAAGGGGCAGAACCTCGACCTGCGCGAGATAGGGCGGACGCTCAACGCCACGCATATCCTCGAGGGCAGCGTCCGCCGCATCGGCGACCGAGTGCGCATTACCGCGCAGCTGATCGAGGCGCAAAACGGCCTGCACCTGTGGTCCGAGACCTACGACCGGAACCTGGTGGACGTGCTCGCCGTCCAGTCCGAGGTCGCCGATGCGATCGCCGGCGAGCTGAACCTGACGCCGCCAGGCTGAGGGCGCCGAGCTCGCGCTGACGCTGCTCGCCGAGGCGGACGAAAAAGGCGCAGGCAATACCGCCGAATTCCACCGGGTGCGCGGAACTGCGTGGCGCTATCTGGGCGACGCCGAAAAGGCGCGAGGGGACTTTCGTCGCGCGTTCGTCATCTCTCCGAAAGATCCGCTCGTTGCCGTGAATTACGCTTTCACATTGCCGCGGACCCCGCAAGGCCGCCGTGACACTATCGAGATACTCGAAGACATTGCCCGGCACGACCCTCTGGATTACTGGCACCCGTTCACGATCGCCGGCGTCTACGATCGTCTGCTCGACCGAGCCGAAGCCGAGCGCAATTACCTGAAGGCACTAAGGATCCGGCCAGAAGCCCCGACGCCTTCCGCGTTCTACGGTATTTTCCTCGCCCAGACCGGGCGCATAGCGGAAGGAATGCGGCGCCTTGAGCTTTCGGCAAAGTTCGACGCGGCGGATCCGGAATCGTACACGTTTCCGGCGACCGCCTTCCTGTCACTGGGTGATTTCGAAGGCGCCGCAGACTATGCGGATCGGGCGATTGCTATCAACCCGAACCGGGCCGACGCGGTCTACCTTCGAGAAGCGGCCCGCTACCTGGCGGCGCTGGAGCAGGGTGACGCGCACAGCGTCGTCGCAGACATCGACGCCCGGCTGCAGGCTATGGTCACCAGCGCGGATTCGCTGTTTCGTCGCGTCGGCACCGGGGTCGAGGACTTCCGGGCGCTCCTGGCGCTTGACGCCGGCGACGCTGCCCGCGCGCTGCAGGATTTCGAGGCTCACACGCCGGAAGCGCAGGCAGGCGAGTTTCCGAGACACATCGACCGAAGCAACACGCTGGACGTTTGCTACCGCGCATTGCACGCGCGGCTGCTCAAACTTGCCGGCGAGACGGATCGTGCCGCGGTTCTCGACGCGGACCTCGCCTGGATCACGGAGGACAGCGTACCGGACCTGTTCGGCAGTGCGCTCAATGAAGAGGCCCTGTGGTTCCTGGTCGAAACCCGCGCAGGCTTCGTGCCGGACGAACAGGTCATCGGCTGGCTCGACCGGTTGCACGAACTCGGCGCGTTCTACGAATGGCGCCCGCGCCTCATGCTGAGCCCGGGAATCCGGATGATCGAGGACCGGGAAGGGCTGGACGCCGTGATTGCAAAGTTCGAGGCCAGCATGGCCGCGGCGCGCGAAGAACTCGCGTCGTCCGAGGCGGCGGGCAGTCGCTAGACCCCTGCATTGTGGCGGTGCCGCAATGCTCGCGCGCATGTGTGCTCAAAAAAAGGCCGCCCGAAGGCGGCCAGTTCAGGGGGAGCGATGCAGGATCATGCCTGCTCGTAGATCGTCTTCATCACATCGCGGGCGTTGTAGGCGTGGCCGTCTTCCGGCTCGTCGCCCTTGCCCATGACGATTTCGATCGAGTGCGCGTGACGTTCCGCGGGCCGGCTCGTATCGAAACCGATGCGGGTCGTCTGGTAACGGGCCGGCCGAACGCTACGGCGGCAGGCGAGCAGGCCGCAGTCCTGCTCGACATACCGGGTTTCGTGGTAACCGAATTCGGCAGCCGGGGCACGGTAGTCGCGCGATTCCGTCGTCATGGTTTCGCGATCGACGACCTCGAACCAGTCGTAGCCCTCGGCGAGCGTCAGCTCGGCGGCGCGCAGCAGCGCAAAGTCACGCGTCTCCTGCACGTCGGCGCGGTTGCGGCCGTTGAAGTTCACCCGGTAGCGGTTCTCGGCGATCTTGCGGCTCGAGTAACCGTAGTCATAGGCATCATCAGCTTCGACGTAATCCGGCGAAGACGCGCACGCACCCAGGGTCAGGAAAAATGCGGCAATAACAGTCCGTGTCAGCATGGTGTGTACCTCCTCGTGAAGGCCTCATTGGCCTGGTTTCGTGAGGTATACGGACCGGGGTCGGGGTTTATTCCCTCAATTCGAGGATTTTTTCCAACCTTCGGATATCAAACGATTTTCTTCGGAGGTATCCAGCGGGTCGGCCGACCCGATCAGGCCGTCGATCGCCGCGTCCACGGCGTCCGGCGTGTTGCTGCCGGCGGGCAGGTACACGCCGCCAGCCTGGCCGGCCGGCGCATAGCCGAGCGCCTCGACCTGCCACGCGCCATCGCGGCGGCAGGCCACACCGTGAAGGGCTTCGGGGCCTGAAGCCACCGCGACCTGGCGGCACCAGTCACCGTCCCGGCCCTCGAACGTCAGCACCACCTCGCCGGTCGTGCCGCTCGCCAGCACCTGCGCCTCGCCGCTCACGCCGCCCTCCAGCAGCGCGTGCAGCGGCGATGTCACCGCCACGGCGCCACCGTGCTCGAGGTCGATGCCCATGCCCGGCGCGTCCCGCAGCACGTTGCTGACGAGGAAGCCCGCCACCAGCGCAACGCTCGCCGCCAGCGCCACCGGCACCTGGAAGAACCGCTGTGCGCCGCGCGCCTGAAATGCGACCACGTTGTCGGCTGGCGTTACCGGTTTCGCGCCGAGCATCTCGAGTACCTCGGCCGGCATCGGCTCTTCATCAATGCGCTGGAACGCGTCGCGCACCGCGGCATCCCCGGCACGCAGGGTCTCGAGGCGCCGCATCAGGAGCGGCTCGCGGGCCAGCCGTTCCGTGACGCGGTCGGCCTCGGCCGCCGGCAGTTCGCCGTCGATGTAGGCGCTCAGCAAGGTGTCGTCGTCGTATTTTTCGTCGTTGTGGTTCATGAATCTGTTCCTGCCGGCTAATGCGCCGGCGCTGCTGTCATCCCGCTCTTCTCGAGCAATGCCTTCCGTGCCCGCGCCAGCCGGCTCATCACCGTACCGGCGGGGATGCCGAGGACCTCGGCCGCTTCCTTGTAGGAACAGCCTTCGACCGCGACGAGTTCCAGGACCGCGCCCTGTTCTTCGGGCAGCGACGCAACGACCTGCTGTACTTCCCGCAGCGTCAGCTCCCCGAGCACCTGGCGCTCGCCGCTCGTGCTCGTCTCGCTGGTTGCGGCGATCACGTCGCCGGCGTCGCGGCGGACCTTCCGGTGCCGAACCTCGTCGATCCAGAGGTTCCGGCACACCTTCAGGCACCAGGGCAGCACCGCGGCGTCGTCCGGCAGCCCTCGTTCGAGCACGCGCTCGACCGTGGATTGCAGCAGGTCGTCCGCATCCGCGAGGGAGCCGGAGAGGCTCAGCGCAAAGCGCCGGAGGTTCGGCAGGATCCCGAGCAATTCCTGCTGTCGATTGTCCAAAGTGCGATCCATCTGCTTCACTAACGGCCGGCGGGCTGATTTTATTCCCTGTGGAATAGGCGGGCGGGGCTGCACGTTTTCCCTGGAATACCGGCCCGCACAGGATGGCGCCATGAAACGTCTTTACCCGAGCCCAGTTTACATAATCGCAGCTTTCTTGCTGTCGCCCTGCGCCGCCGAGGCGCAGGTCCTGCCGAACGTCACCGGCCCGCTGAACGACCTGGCGGGCGATACGCTGCGCGAGCAGCGCCTGCAGGAAATGGCCGAGCGCCGTGCCCGGCGCCTGGAAGAGGAGGCCGCCGAGGCGGTCGAGGACACCACCGAAGCCGTCGACGATGCCGTCGAACCGGTCGCCGGTGCGGTCGCGGACGCCGCCGACGAGGCAGCCGGCGCGGTCACGGGCACCCTCCGCAAGTTCAACTCCGCCGCGGCACCCGACGGCAGCCAGATCGAGGCGGAAGTCCTGGTCGCGCTGCTCGACGCGGATGACGTGGAAACGCTGCGTGCCGCGGGTTACGGGATCTTGGCCGAGCGCGAGATGCACAACCTCGGCCGGGTGATGGTCACGATGGAAGTACCTGCCGGGATCGACCTCGACGGGGCGCTCGGCCGGCTGCGCGGCGCCCTGGCCGACGCCAGCCTCGACTACAACCATCTCTATCGCTGGGACGACGCCAATGCGGAGGCTGCGGAAGCGCCGGCCGTGGAGTCGGCCGCGGACATTTCCCCGGACGACTCGCGCTTGCGCATCGGCGTCATCGACTCCGCGGTGCAGGCGGACCATCGCGCGCTGCGCGATGTCCGGGTCGAAGCACGCGATTTCGTCAGCCACGATGCGAAGCGGCCGGAGACGCACGGCACCGCTGTCGCGTCGCTGGTTGCACGCAGCGCCGGCAACGACGTCGTCGTCTACTCCGCGTCGGTATTCTTCGAACTCGAAGGGTATGCGCCCGGCGCCAGTACCGAGGGACTCGTCGCTGCGCTGGACTGGCTCGCCGGCCTGCAGGTGGACGTCATCAACATGAGCCTTTCCGGGCCCGGCAACGACTTGCTCGAAGCCGCGATCGAGGCCGTGCTCGCGCGGGGACAGACGGTCGTTGCCGCCGTGGGCAACGAGGGGCCGTCCAGCCCGCCGCGTTACCCGGCGGCTTACGACGGCGTGATCGGCGTGACCGCCGTCGATCGCAAGGAGCGTGTTTTTCGTGCCGCGAATCGCGGCGAGCAGGTCGATTTCGCGGCGCTCGGCGTGGACGTGAAGGTGGCCGACAGCACGAGCGGAAGCTACCGGCTTGCGTCCGGCACGTCGATGGCGTCGCCGCACATCGCCGTCGTGGCGGCGCGGTTGTTGCGCGAAGGTGGGGTCACCCGCGACGCGCTGGAATCGTGGCTGATCGCCGGTGCCGAGGACCTCGGGCGACGAGGCTTCGATCCGGTGTACGGACACGGCCTCGTCACCCGGGTTCCCATGGTCGCTGCGTCCGACTAGAAAGTGACGTCGAAGTTCAGGCCGGCAATCGTCCGGTCGAACTCCGCGCTCTCCAGCGTCGACGTATTCGCTATCCGCGCCAGTTCGGCGCCCAACTCGACGTGTTTGCCGATCGGCATCGTGAGCAGGATGCCGGCCCGCAGACGGCGGTCCTGGCGCGGCGCCTCCCCGGAGTCGGCCAGCATGGCGTAATCGCGCGACTCGTAGCGCAGCTCCGTCTTCAGCTTCACGGTAACGGCACGGTTCTCGAGCACCTGTCCGTAGGCGAGCGTCGCGGCGCGACCGTCGAAGTCGAGCGCGTCGTCGAGCGCATTCTCATCCATGCGCTGCGCACTCATCGAGACATAGCGGTCCATGCCGTTGAGCAGCCAGTACAGGTCGGTGCGCCACGTTTGCGTGTCCGCGTTGCGCGCGTCGTCGCTGTCGAAGCGCTTCGAGGCACTGCTGTAGGCCAGCCGCGCGTACAGCGACGACCCGAACAGGCGCGCGATGCTCGGGCTGACCTGCGTCAGCGAAAGATAACCCTCGCCCGCGAGATCCGCATCGTAGCGGTCGGCCGCGATGCCGAGTTCCGTGCCGGCCAGCGTAACGCCGAAACCGGCCGTCGCGTGCTGCAGCACGAGGTCGAATTCGTCCTGCTCGGCGTAGGTGGTGCTGTCGACGTCATAGCCCAGCGTGAGTCGTGCGTGGCGGGTCATCGGCAGCGTTGCACCCACGGCGGCACGCAGCTGCGTGGCGAAATCCGCGCTGCCGGAGATGTCGTCGAGTTCCACGAGGGCGACGTTTGAGTCGAACTGGTAGCCGGCGCCGAACTCGACGCTGACGTCCGGTTTCGCCGCGCCGGCGGCGCACAGGCCCGGCGCGAACGCCGCGGCCAGGATCAGGGTAGGCAAGCGGTTCATGAGCTTTCTCCTGGATAACAGGGGTGGTGCCGGCGGGTTGCCCCGCCGGCACCGGAGCGCGCTACTCACGTCCCGGCAGGGACAGCGCATTCACGAGGTCAGCGGCGATATCGGCGCTGATGACCTGGCGGACGTCGTCGGAGACCGAACTGGCCACCGAGCCGGCCACATCGCCAGACACTTCCGTCGCGACGTCGCCGGAAATGTCGTCGAGCGTGCTAGCGCCGGACGCGAGCGTCTCGTCGATCGATGCCGTGGCCGCGTGCGTCGCCGCGTCGCCACTTGCCTCGGCCGTCGCGACGGTGTTCTCGCCCGCCTGTTCCGCATCGTTGGCGGCCGCTTCGCCGGACTGCTTCGCGCCGGACTCCGCTTCTTCGACCGTCTCCGCTTCCTGTGAAGCATCGGTGCGAGCGTCGGCCCGAGACGAGGCGCCGGCGTTGCCGCGCGCGTCGTTGCCGTCCGTGCCGGCTGAAGCGGATGCCGACAGGCTGACGCCGGCGTCGGCTTCGAGCGCCGTCGATACGCCCGCGACCGACAGCAGGGACAGGGCGCCGGCCGTCAACAGGGCGCGGGCCAATTTCAGGTTTTGAGTGCAAGCCATGATCATTCCTCCGTGTTGGGTGGTTGCAATCTGAAGACGGGCGGCCGGGCGATTTATTCCCGGGGAAGGCGTTTACTCCATGGCAGGGCCTGCGGGCGCGCGTCGGGTAGAATGCGGCGCATGCCGACATTGATCGCTCGTCGTTCATTCGCCGGCGGCCTGCTGCGCTGCCTGCCGTTTGCGCTCGTGCTCCTCGCCGCGTGTGGGGACGACCCCGCGCCGGCCGAGGAGGTCCCGCTGCCTGCGCCACGCCCCGGCGTGTATGCGGGCCTCTATCCCTGCGACGGCTGCCCCGGTATCGACGTCGCGCTCTGGCTGCGCAACGACGGCACGTTCCTGCTCGAACAGCGGTACCGGGCGGGTGACTCGACGCCGCCGGCGCCGGCGCACGCGCTCGGCAACTGGGAATGGCGGCCGGACGAGGCGACGCTGGAGCTGTCGTCGGGTGGACCGGCACGCGTTTTCGACCGGGCAAAGGACGGCGCGCTGATCCAGCGAACGCCATCGTCCGTGGAGCATCGCCTCGACCCGGATCCGTCGCGCGCGCGAATCGATGCGACGCTGCGGCTGCGCGGCACCGCCCGGCGGGTCGGCGACAGCTACCGGTTTCGCGAATGCCGGACGGCGCTCGATGTGCCGGTTGCGACCAGCGGGGACTACCGCCGCTTTCGCAACCATTACCGAAGCGTGGCGTCCGGCACCGAGGCGCCGGTCGAGCTGGTGGGGCATTTCGACTGGGACCCGGATGGTACGCCCGCCGCGCTGGTCATCGACTCGTTCGTTACGCTTCGCACAACGCCCGGATGCTGAAAGCAGGACGGCTGACACCCGTCACGCTGAGCGAGTAAGCTTCGGGCCCATGCCGCATGCAACTCACACGCCCGCCAGGCAACGTCCGCGCTGGAAGCTCGGGCCGCCGGGCGAGTTGCTCGAGCGCAACCGGCCCATCCTGAGAGAAGTCGACCGGCTGATCAGCGAGCGCAACGCCGATGAGTTGCTCGACTACGTGGGCAACTGGCGTGCGGCGGAGCTGGTGGATTTGATGATCCACCTGCCGCTGAATCGCGCGCGCGTGCTGTACGAGTGGCTGCCGCTGCACAGCGCGTTGAAGATGCTGGCGGAGATCAGCCCGGAGATGCGCGCGCTGCTGATGGAGGAGAGCGGCGTCGCGAAGATCGGCGAGATCCTCGCTGGCATGAACAGTGACGAGCAGGTGGAGATGCTCATCGAGCTTCCCGACGAGCTCGTCGAGAAGGTGCTGCCGTCGCTGGCCAACGCGGACGAGCTGCGCGAACGCCTCGCCTACAAGGAAGACTCGGCCGGCGGCATCATGAGCAATCGCTTCGTCGCGGTGCTGGACTGGTGGAACGTCGGCATGGCGACCCGGCAGATCCGCCGCAACGCGAAGCACGTCAAGAAAATATACGAGATCTACGTGGTTGACGAGAATCGCAAGCTCGTCGGCTACCTCAAGTTGCGAGACCTGCTGCTGAACAAGAAGTCCGTGCGCATCCGCGACATCATGCGAGAACGCCCGGTCAGCGTCAGTGCCGACACCGACCAGGAGGAGGTGCTCGCGCTGGCGGAGCGTGCACAGCTGGTGACGATCCCCGTCGTCGACCACGACCAGCGGGTGCTGGGCCGGATCACCATCGACGACATGAAGTACGTGGCGCGGCAGGAGGCGGAGGAGGACGTCCGCCTGATGAGCGGCGTATCGCGCGATGCGCGCGCCGACGCGCCCGTTGCCGAGATGGTGCGCGACCGGCTGCCCTGGCTGGTTGCGGGGCTCGCGGGGGCCAGCATCGCGGCGACGGTCGTCGCCGGCTTCGAGGAGGAGCTGGCGCGTGTCGCGATCATCGCGAGCTTCATTCCGATCGTCATGGCGATGGCGGGCAACGCCGGCATCCAGGCCGCGACGATCACGGTGCAGGGCCTCGCGGCGGGCAATCTATGGATCGGCGACCTGCGCTGGCGCCTGGGCAAGGAGCTCCTGAGCGCACTGGTGAACGGCGCGGCCGTGGCGCTGTTGACCGCGCTGCTCGTCGGCGTGGCGTCGCAGTTCGTCGAGATCGCCTCGCCACTCAGGCTTGCGGTTGCGGCGGGCATTTCCGTCGCGACGGTCACAATCATGGCGGCCGTCCTCGGCTCGACGATCCCCGTCCTGCTCGACTACGTCGACATCGATCCGGCCGTCGCCACCGGCGTGTTCATCACGACCTGTAACGACGTGCTCGCCGTACTGGTGTTCTTCCTCATCACGACGCAGATCTACCTGCCGGGCCTCTGAGGCCGCTTCCCGAGCGCGCGTGCAGCACACGGGTTCCTACTACGCCGCCACCGTCAACGACGTGACGGACTACGCGCCGTTGCGCGGCGAGCACGACACCGACGTGTGTGTCATCGGCGCCGGTTTCACCGGCATCTCGGCGGCGCTGCACCTCGCGGAACGCGGTTACCGCGTGTGCGTGGTCGAGGCGCACAAGGTCGGCTGGGGCGCGTCCGGCCGCAACGGCGGGCAGATGATCGGCGGGATCGCCGGTTGCGCGGCACGATTTTCCCGGTGCGGAGCTACATCGTGGCAACCGAGCCGCTGTCGGAGGCACAGGCCCGCGCGATCAACCCGTACGATCTTGCCGTCTGCGACCCGAACTTCGTGCTGCAGTACTTCCGGCTGAGCGCGGACCGGCGCCTGCTGTTCGGCGCCCGATTCAATTATTTCGGCGAGGACCCGGCCGTCATCGAGCGCCATCATCGGCGCGCGCTGGCGAAGCTATGGCCCTCGCTCGCGGACGTACGGATCGACTATGCCTGGGGCGGCACGATCGGCGTGCCGGTGAACCGCGTGCCGCGCTTCGGGCGCCTCGCACCGTCCGTGTTCTACTGCCAGGGCTACTCCGGCCACGGCGTCAAACTGACGCACCTCGCCGGAGAGGTTCTCGCGGACGCCGTGGGCGGGACGCTGGAGCGCTTCGACCTGTTTGCCGGCGTGCCGCCGGTGCGCGTCCCCGGCGGGCACAGCCTGCGCAAGCCGCTGGTGGCGCTCGGTGTGCTTTACTACCAGCTGAGGGACAGGCTCTAGCGGCCGATGCCATCGGGAATCACCATGAAGAAACTGACACTGCTCGTTCTTTTCGTCGCCGCCGCGTACTTCGCCTACCAGGAGCAATCCGCCGCGCCCCCAGCCGGGACTGGTGCGAGTGCTGATGCTGCGATCGCGCAGGCCTTCGAGCAGGGGAGCCACGGCCGGCAGATGTCCGGTTCCGGCGAGGTCATTCGTATTCTGCCGGACGACAACGACGGCAGCCGGCATCAGCGCTTCATTCTGCGGCTGGCCTCGGGGCAGACACTGCTCGTCGCGCACAATATCGATCTCGCCCCGCGCATACCGCGGCTCGCAACCGGCGACCGGGTGGCATTCTACGGCGAGTACGAATGGAACGAGCGCGGCGGCGTCATTCACTGGACGCACCACGACCCGCAGGGCCGGCACGTCGGCGGCTGGCTGGAACACGGGGGGCAGCGCTACGAATGAGCGCTGTGCGGTCGAGAGACCGGAGCCTGAGGTCGCCGGACCATCCTCGGGGGCGATGACGGGCTAACGTGAGGGTTCCTGAAACCCCTGCGGAGGCTGCCCGATGTTCAAGCGGATTCGCCTGAGTTACCTCGTCCAGGTTGCCATCTACCTGCTGGCAATCCTCGTCATCTTCTATCGCTGACGCGCCTAGTGCCAGAGGGCCGGGCCCACGTGCACTGACAGCACCAGGAAAGCCACCGCGAGGAGGAACACCTTGATGAGCAGCGGGCCAACGAACTTCACCCACGCCATGTACGGGATGCGTCCGAGCACCAGCGCTCCCATGACGAGCGCGTTCGTCGGGTTGATCATGTTCGTGAAGCCGTCGCCGAACTGGTAGGCGAGCACGGCCGTCTGTTGCGGCACGTCGGTGAGCGTGGCGAGCGGCGACATGATCGGCATCGTGACGAACGCCTGGCCGCTGCCGGACGGAATGAAGAAGTTGCAGATCGTCTGAACCAGCAGCATCCCGACCGCGGAAACGTCCGGCGGCATCCCATCGAGCAGGCTGGCGATGCCGTACACGACGGAGTCGATGACCTGGCCGTCCTCGAGTACGATCGCGATCGTCCGCGCGAAGCCCACGATCAGCGCGGGCGCGGTCATCTTCGCGCAGCCCTCGAGGAACAGCCGGCTGGTTTCACCGGCGGGCATGCGTGCAATCAGTGCCGTGAGCAGACCGATGCCCAGAAATACCGCGTTGAGTTCGGAAATGTACCAGTGGTGCTCGGCGGCTCCGTACACGAACACACCGACACCGAGCAGGAACACGACCAGGATCGCGGCGCGCGGTACCGTCATCGCGATGTCGTCCGGCGGCTCGAAACCCTTGCTGTAGTCGACGTCCGCGACGAGACTCGCTGCGGGGTCCTTCTGCACCTTGCGCGCGTAGCGGTACACGTGATGGAAAGCGACCGCGAGGAACACGAGCATCATCGCGAGCTTCGTCAGTGAACCCGACGTCAGCGGTACGCCGGCGATGTTCTGCGCGATGAGCACGCCGAAGGGGTTGATGCCCGCGCAGCCCCAGCCGATGCCGTACGGCACCCAGACCATGCCCATCGCCACCACCGCGTCCATGCGCATCGCGAGCGACATCGTGACGATGATCGGTATCAGCGGTATGTATTCCTCGCCCATGCCGATCGTGAAGGAGCCGAGGCTGAAGAGCAGGAAGCAGCCGCCGATCAGTATCCAGGGGCTGTGGCCGAGCCGTTCGACGGCGCCGTGCAGCGCCGCATCGATCGCGCCACTCGCACGCAGCAGTTCGATGACGCCGCCGACGAGGAAGATGAGAAAGATGATGTCCTGAGCATCCGCGAGGCCGTTCGTGATTGCGAGCAGGAAGTGCCAGGGCGCGAGCGTTACCTCGTCGCCTTCGTCGACGGTGGCGTAGGTGCCGTCGACGACCATCTCGCGCGCCGGGTTGTCCGGGTACGGTTGTCGCTCGAACGTGCCCTGCGGCACGACGTACGAAAGCAGTTGCGCGATGATGATGAAGGAAAAGATCAGGACCAGCGCGTCGATCGTGATGGCGCGTGCTTTCATGTGTCACTCCCCGATGCCGGCACGTCTTGTTATTGACTGAGTGTACCGGATTCGGGCACTCCGCATTGCCTCATCCGGGAAGAGTGGTAGGCTGCGGCGTCTCACCAACGTCACGGGGGACACCAGGATGCCGACCCACCCGCTTCGCGCGATCGCCGTTGTCGCGGCTTTCGCTCTCTCGCTGTCCGCGCGCGCCGATGCGTCGCCGGAAACCGATTCCGCAGCCCACGGCCTCGATCCAGAGCGGCTGTCGCGGCTTCAGGCGGCGATGCAGTCCTACGTCGACGACGGTGAGCTCGCGGGCGCGGTCACGTTGATCGCGCGTGACGGCGAAGTCGTGTACTTCGACGCCGTCGGGCAGCGCGACCGCGAGGCCGCTGCGCCAATGCAGAAGGACACGATCTTTCGCATCGCGTCGCAGACCAAGGCCGTCATCAGCGTCGCGGCGATGATCCTCCAGGAGGAGGGCAAGCTGCTCATCGGTGACCCGGTGGGCGACTACCTGCCGGAGTTCCGCGAAACGACGGTCGGGGTCGCAAACGAAGCCGGCGGCTACGACGTCGTGCCGGCGAATCGGCCGATCACGATCCGCGACCTGCTCACTCACACGTCCGGTTTCGACTACGGCGAGGGGCTGACGAAGGATGCCTGGTACGCCGCGGACATACATGGCTACTACTTTGCGGATCGCGACGAGCCGATTCGCGCGCTCGTCGCACGCATGGCGGCACTGCCGGCCGTCGCGCAGCCGGGCGAGAAGTTCGTCTACGGGTACAGCACCGATATCCTCGGCGCGGTGGTCGAAGTTGCGGCCGGCATGCCGCTCGACGAGTTCCTGCGCGCGCGGATCTTCGAGCCGCTGGGCATGGTAGACACGCACTTCTTCCTGCCGCCGTCCAAGCGTGACCGGCTCGCTGCCGTTTACGAGATCCGGGACGGGGCGCTCGCCCGCACGCAGGACGACGGCTGGAACGGGCAGGGTGCGTATGTCGACGGGCCGCGCAAATGTTTCTCCGGCGGCGCCGGGCTGGTGTCGACGGCAAAGGACTACGCGCTGTTCCTGCAGATGGTGTTGAACGGCGGGGAGCTGGATGGGAAACGCGTGCTCGGCCGCAAGTCGGTCGAGCTGATGAGCGTCGACCACCTGGGCGACGTCCCGCTCAGCGACGGCGTGGGTTTCGGGCTCGGCTTCAGCGTGCTCGAAGACCTTGGGCGTCGCGGCACGCCGGGCACGGTCGGCGAGCTGGCCTGGGGAGGCGCCTATCACACGAAGTACTGGATCGATCCGGCGGAGGACCTGGTTGTCGTGCACATGACGCAGCTCTTGCCGGCCGGTGATGTCGACGACCACGACAAGCTGCGCGCGCTCGTCTACCAGGCGATCGTGGACTAGCCCGGCGGCCGCCAGAACACCCAGCCGGTCAGGAATCCGAACACCGCATTCGACCAGCCGACTTCGAGCCCGTGCCAGAAGCGAACGTCCGGCGGCATGACGCCGTTCGGGATGACGAGCGCAGCCACGCCGGCAAGCAGCGGAAACATCAGGCCGATGGCCAGCGCGCCCTGAAGGCGCGTGCCGCGTATCGACCGGATCAGCCACAGCGAGAAGACGACGAGGCTGACGACCAGGGTGGCGGTGAAGATGTCCAGTGCGTTCCCCTAGAGTTTCGCGCGCGCCCGTTCTCCGGTCGGGTCGCGAAGACGGCTTTCGCGCCACACGAGCAGGATGTTCGACGCGATGACGATGAAGGCGCCGGCGAAGACGGTGGTCGCGGGCCAGTCGTTCCAGACGAGCCAGCCGAACAGCGTCGCCCAGACGATGCCCGAGTAGTTGAACACGGTGACGATCGCCGCCGGAGCGTGACGGTAGGCCATCGTCAGCAGCATCTGCGCGGCGGCGCCCGCGAGGCCGATGCCGACGAGCAGCGGGATCTCGTCGACGGTGGGTCGCACGGCGATGAACGGCAGTGGTACGGCCGTGATCAACGTGCCGATCAGGAAGAAGTAGAACGTGATGGTCTCGGGGCGCTCGTACTCACGGAGGTAGCGCAGGATGATCTGAAGTACCGCCTGGATGAAGGCTGCACCCAGCGCAATCGCAACGCCGAGTATCATCGTGTCGCCGGTCGGCCGCGTCATGACGATGACACCGGCGAAACCCGCGATAACGGCGGTCCAGCGCCAGGGACCGACGTGTTCCTTCAGGAACAACAGGCCGAGGACCGGGACGAACAGCGACGATGCAAACAACAGCGCCGTGGTGTCGGCCATCGGCATCAGCGAAAACGCCGCAAAGGTCAGCGCGAGGGAAACAGTGCCGAAGATCGCGCGAAACAGTACGAGCCCCGGCTTCGCGCGGATCACCGCGATGTCGCGTCGACCCATCGCGAACAGCATGAACAGGAACGGCAGCAATGCGACGATGTTGCGGTAGAACGAGATCTCGATGACGGAGTGCCGATCGCTCAGCAGCTTCGCGAGCAGGTTCATCACCGTGAACATGAGGAATGCACCGATCGCGGCCGCCATGCCGAGGACGACGTGTTCGTGTTGCGGTGCAGCTGTCCGTCGTTCGGGCATGAGGCGCTAATGTAACCGGTTTGTGGCCCGGGACGCCTGATTTTCGTGCCGCGCGGCGGGGCATTGACAAGGGGTGAATGAACGTTCATTCTCCTTCGCCCGATCCCCGAACGCCCCCTGACCCGGACTGCCCATGCTGTGTCGACTCTCGGCGCGAACCTGCCGCCTTGCCCTGATTCCCTTGCTTGCCGCAGTGTTGGCGGCCTGCAACGAGCCGCCCGCCGACGCCTCGACTGCGGCCCCGGCGCCCGTTCCGGTGTCGGTCGTCACGCTGCAGCCGCAGGCCGTCGCGCTGGAGCGGGAGCTGCCCGGGCGGACGCGGGCGTTCGTCATTGCCGAGGTGCGGCCGCAGGTCACGGGCATCGTGCGTGAGCGCCTGTTCGAGGAAGGCGCCGAGGTGGCGGCCGGCGACCCGCTGTATCAACTCGATGACGCGACCTACCGCGCCGCGGCGAACAGTGCCCGCGCGTCGATCGAGCGGGCGGAAGCCGCGCTGGACCTCGCACGCCGGAACGCGAAGCGCGCGGTCGAGTTGCAGGACGTGCGCGCGATCAGCGAGCAGGAGTACCAGGCGCTGTTGTCGGCGCGGGACCAGGCGGAAGCCGACCTCGCCGTCGCCAGGGCCCAGTACGAAACGGCGTTGGTGCGGCTGAACTATGCGTTGATCAAGGCGCCGATCAGCGGCCGGACCGGCCGGTCGAGCGTAACCCAGGGCGCGCTCGTGACGGCCGACCAGGCCGACGCGCTGACGACGATCCACCAGCTCGACCCGGTCTATGTCGACGTCACGCAGTCCGCCTCGGAACTCCTGAGCCTGCGGCGCGCCCTTTCGGCATCCGCGATCCGTGAGGCCGAGAAGATCCCGGTCCGCATCCTGCTGGATGACGGGACGCCGTACCCGCTGCAAGGCGAACTGAAATTCTCGGACGTGGCGGTCGATCCGACGACGGGCAGCGTCGCGATGCGCGTCGTCGTCCCGAATCCCGACAAGTTGTTGCTGCCGGGCATGTACGTGCGCGCGGTCGTCAGCAACGCGATTGTCGAGGACGCGCTGCTGGTGCCGCAGCGCGGGATCATGCGCGACGCCAAGGGACAGGCGACCGCGATGGTGGTGACGGCCGACGGGACCGTCGAGGCGCGCGCCGTCAGTGTCGACAGCACGCTGGGTGCCGACTGGCTCGTTCGAGACGGATTGATCGCCGGCGATCGCGTCGTGGTCGAGGGTTTGCAGAAGATCGCGCCCGGCACGCCCGTGGACGCGGTCGAGTTCGGCGGCGACGCCGGCTAGCGGGCGGGCACGATGGCACAATTCTTCATCGGTCGGCCCATCTTCGCCTGGGTCATTGCGATCATCACGATGATCGCCGGCGCGCTGTCGATCACGCAGCTCCCGGTGTCGATGTACCCCGACATCGCGCCGCCGACCGTGACGATTTCCGCGAACTACCCCGGCGCTTCCGCGAAGGTCGTGGAGGATTCGGTCACACAGGTGATCGAGCAGAGCATGAAGGGGCTCGACGGGCTCCTCTACTTGTCATCGACGAGTTCGGCGAGCGGCGGGATGTCGATTTCTCTGACGTTCGACAACGGCGTGAACCCGGACATCGCGCAGGTCCAGGTGCAGAACAAGCTGCAGCTCGCGATGCCGCTGTTGCCGCAGGAAGTGCAGAGGCAGGGCGTCAGCGTGCAGAAGGCGCGAAGCAGCTTCCTCATGGTCGTGGGTTTCGTGTCCGACGACGATACCGTCACCCGGGACGACATCGCCGACTACGTCAACGCGAACATCGTCGACCCGCTGAGTCGAGTCTCCGGCGTCGGCAGCCTGCAGGTCTTCGGGTCGCAGTACGCGATGCGCATCTGGCTGGACCCGAACAAGCTCGACACGTACCGGCTGACGCCCGCGGACATCGCAGCGGCCGTGCGGGCGCAGAATCAGCAGGTCGCCGTCGGGCAGCTCGGCGGCACACCGGCGGTGCCCGGGCAGCAGCTCAACGCAACGATCACGGCGCAGAGCCGGCTGCAGACTGCCGACGAGTTCCGCGACATCATCGTGCGCAGCAACTCCGACGGGTCGGTGCTGAAGCTCGCGGACGTTGCCCGCGTCGAGCTCGGCGCGTCCAGCTACGGCTTCGTCTCGCGCTACAACCGGCAGCCCGCGGCCGGCGTCGCCATTTCGCTCGCGACGGGCGCGAACGCCCTGGAGACCGCGGCTGCTGTCGAGCAGCGCATCGAGGAGCTGTCAGAGTTCTTTCCGAGCTACCTGAGCGCCGTCGTGCCGTTCGAGACGACGCCGTTCGTGCGTACGGCCATCTGGAACGTGATCGAGATCCTGGGCGAGGCGATCCTGCTGGTCTTCGCCGTGATGTACCTGTTCCTGCAGAACTTCCGCGCGACGCTGATTCCCACGATCGCAGTGCCCGTCGTGCTGCTCGGGACGTTCGGCGTCCTCGCGGCACTGGGTTTCTCCGTGAACATGCTGACCATGTTCGCGATGGTTCTCGCGATCGGCCTGCTCGTCGACGATGCAATCGTCGTGGTCGAGAACGTCGAGCGTGTCATGTCGGAGGAGGGCCTGGACCCGGTCGCCGCGACCCGCAAGTCCATGCGCCAGATCACGGGCGCGCTGGTGGCGGTCGGCCTCGTCCTGTCGGCGGTCTTCGTCCCGATGGCATTCCTCGGGGGGGCGACCGGCGTGATCTACCGGCAGTTCTCCGCGACGATCGTCTCCGCGATGGCGCTGTCCGTGCTCGTCGCCGTGATACTGACACCCGCATTGTGCGCGACGATGCTCAAGCCGATTGAGAAGGGCGGGCAGCATTCTGCACGCGGGTTCTTCGGCCGTTTCAACCGGCTCTTCGATCGCAGCGCCGGCCGATACCGGAAGGGCGTCCGCGGCATCATCGCGCGCCCGGCGCGGTTCACCGCGCTGTTTGCCGTCATGGTCGGGCTGATGTGGGTCCTGTTCGCGAATCGGCCGACGTCGTTCCTGCCGCAGGAAGACCAGGGCATCATGTTCGCGCAGGCGATCACGCCGGTCGGCGCGACCCAGGAGCGCACCATGGATACGCTGGTGCGGCTGGAGAACTACTTCCTCGACGAGGAATCCGAAGCCGTCGAGTCGATGTTCGGCGTCCTGGGTTTCAGCTTCGCGGGCGGCGGGCAGAACAATGCCTTCGCGTTCGTCAAGCTGAAGGACTGGAGCGAGCGCGAGGATCCGGAACTGGATGTGCGCGCGGTGTCGGCGCGCGCGTCCGGCGCGCTGGGGAGCATCAAGGATGCTCTCGCGTTCGCATTCGCACCGCCGGCCATCCAGGAGCTCGGGCGGTCCGCGGGCTTCGCCTTCTACCTGAAGGACAACGGCGGCCGGGGCCACGACGAGCTGGTGGCGGCCGGCAATGCGTTCCTGGCGGCGGCATCGCAAAGCCCGCGGCTCGTCAACGTTCGGCACAACGGCCAGGCAGACGCGCCGCAGTTCCGGCTCGTCGTCGACTTCGAGAAAGCCGCCGCGCTCGGCCTCGCGATAGCCGACGTCAACGCCACGTTGCAGACGGCGTGGGGCGGACAGTACATCGACGATTTCATCGATCGCGGACGCGTGAAGCGCGTATACCTGCAGGCGGACGCGCCCTACCGCATGGTCCCGGAGGACTTCCGTCTCTGGTCGGTGCGCAACAACGTGGGCGAGATGGTGCCGCTGTCGGCGTTCACGACGTCCCGCTGGGAGTACGGGTCGCCGAGGCTCGAGCGCTACAACGGCGTGTCCGCGCTCGAGTTCAACGGCGAGGCTGCGCCCGGCGTGAGTTCCGGCGACGCGATGGCGGAAATCGAGCGGCTCGTGGCCGACCTGCCCGCCGGCTTCGGCATCGAGTGGACCGGGCTGTCGTTCCAGGAGCGCCGGGCCGGCGCGCAGACGCCGCTGCTGTACACGTTGTCGCTGATGATCGTGTTCCTGTGCCTGGCGGCGTTGTACGAGAGCTGGTCGATACCGACGTCCGTCCTGATCGTCGCGCCGCTCGGCATACTGGGCATCGCGCTTGCCGCCACGCTAAGGGGGTTGGACCGCGACATCTACTTCCAGGTCGCGATGCTGACGACGATCGGCCTGACCAGCAAGAACGCGATTCTCATCATCGCGTTCGCGAAGGAGTACGTGGACGACGGCATGGAGGTCGTCGAGGCGACGCTGCGCGCGGTGCGGGATCGCCTGCGGCCGATCATCATGACCTCGCTCGCGTTCGGCATGGGCGTGTTGCCGCTCGCGCTCGCGACCGGTGCCGGTTCCGGCGCACAGGTGGCGATTGGCACGGGTGTGCTGGGCGGGATGATTGCCGGTGCGTTCCTCGGCATATTTTTCGTGCCGCTGTTCTTCGTGCTGATCCAGCGGCTGTTCGCGCGGCGCGCACCGCGCAACGCACAACCCGGGGAGGCGCGGCCATGACCGGCGTACCGTCCGTCGCCGAGTCGCACAAACAGCAGCAGCGCGAGCGCATCCTGAAGGCGGCGACGCGCTGCTTCGTCCGCGAAGGTTTCCACAGCGCGAGCATGGCGACGATCGCGGCGACGGCCGGGATGAGCCCGGGCCTCATTTACCGCTACTTCGAGAACAAGAACGCGATCATCCTCGCGATCATCGAATCGCAGCTCGCGATCATCCAGCAGCGGGTGCGCGAGATGCGCAGCACGGACGACCTGGCGACGACTCTCGTCGACTACTTCGAATCGCAGGATGCAGAAGACGTCGAATCGATCAGCGCGCCGCTGTTCATGGAGATGTCGGCCGAGGCGGCCCGCGACCCGGAGATCGGCGCCGCGATTCACCGCATCGACCTGGCCGTGCGCGCGGAGCTCGCGGACTGGCTGGCACGCAGTCCCGACAAGGGTGGGCACGGCCTGGCACCCGAGATCGCCCGCCAGCGGGCGCTGGCGTTCGTGATCCTGATCGACGGGCTGAAAGCCCGGAAAACGCGCGAGCCGGACCTCGACCGGGCCTGCCTGAAGCGCGCCGTCGATGCGCTGGTCGCGGCGGTCCTGGAGCGCTGACCGGGCCCGGTATACTGGGCAAATGGCCGCCAGTCCCGACGCTCTATCCCGATTCATCGCCGATGCCGGCACCGTCACGGTGCTGTCCGGCGCCGGCGTCAGCACGGCATCCGGGATCCCCGACTACCGCGATCGTGACGGCAACTGGAAGCACACCCGGCCGGCGCAATACCGGGATTTCATCTCGCAGGCGCCGGTACGCCGGCGCTACTGGGCACGCAGCTTCGCGGGCTGGCGACGCATCGGCGGCGCCCGGCCGAACGCGGCCCACCGCTCGCTCGCCACGCTGGAGGAGGGCGGCTACGTCGACACGATAGTGACCCAGAACGTCGACGGCCTGCACGGCTGCGCCGGGAGCCGGCGCGTCATCGACCTGCACGGCCGACTGGATCGCGTCGTCTGCCTGGACTGCGGCGCGGGCGGCGCCCGGGACCGGTGGCAGCAGCGCCTGGCCGCGGCGAACCCGGGCTGGGACGGCGCCGTGGCCGAGTGGCGCCCCGACGGCGACGTGGAGTTTGCGGCCGCGGATATCGAGGCGTTTCGGGTGCCGGGTTGCGAGGCGTGCGGCGGGCTCGTCAAGCCGGACGTCGTGTTTTTCGGTGAGTCGGTGCCGCCCGGTCGCGTCGCCGACGCGACGGCCGCTGTCGGCCGTGCCGGCGGCCTGCTCGTCGTCGGTTCGTCGCTGATGGTTTACTCGGGCCTGCGCTTCGTCCGCCAGGCGGCAGCGCTCGGCAAACCGGTCGCGATACTGAACCAGGGCGTCACGCGTGCCGATGACGAGGCGCGCATCAAGGTCGACGCGGACTGCGGCAGCACGCTCGCCGCGATGATCGCCGCACTGCCCCGGGACCGCGCCACCGGCCGCCCGACCGCGTGAAGCCGCTGGCAGCGGCCTTCTACCGGCGTGAAGACGTCACGCTCGTTGCCCGCGAGTTGCTCGGCGCCGTCCTGCATACGCGAATTCGCGGCGCAGAAACGGCCCTCACGATCACGGAGACCGAGGCCTACGCCGGCGTGACGGACCGGGCGAGCCATGCCTGGGGCGGCCGGCGCACGGCCCGCACCGAGCCGATGTACGCGGCCGGCGGGATTGCGTACGTGTATCTCTGCTACGGGATACACCACCTGTTCAATGTCGTGACCGGACCCCCCGATGTGCCGCACGCGGTGCTCATCCGCGCCGGAACGCCGGTGGCGGGTGCTTCGACGATGCTCCGGCGGCGCGGACGCTCCCGGGTCGACGGGCGGCTGGCGGCCGGGCCCGGTACGCTGTCGCAGGCGTTGGGAATACGTACGTCGATGAGTGGTGTTTCGTTGTCGGGGCCGCGCATCTGGATCGAGTCCGGGGACGCCGTGGATCCGGCGCGCATCACGTCGGGGCCGCGCGTTGGCATCGACTACGCCGGCGAAGACGCGGCGCGGCCGTACCGTTTTCGCCTGCTGGCCTAGTCGTCCAGTTCGGACCAGGTCGTGTCGATGTTCGACTCGTAGTTCCCGTCGCCGTCCGCGTCCACGTCGATCCGGACGTTGACGTTGTCGATCGCGACGAGCCGCGCCGCCGAATTCTCGCCCGCGACACGCAGCGCACCCGCGTAGGGATACTCGCCCGCCAGACCCTCGAATTCCGTCGGCGTGGTGTAAGTGACGGACCCCGGAAGTTCGCTGGTATCCAGCGTGCCCGACGCGACGAACGTGAAGGTTGGGATGAACGGCTCCGTGTCGACGGACTGCTGGGCCAGGAAGTTGGTGAGTGAGAACGTCGCCGCGTTCGCATCGACGGTCAGGCCGTCGCCACCGACGCTGGCCGTGATGACGGGCAGCGAGGTCGTGTCGAGGGACACCGTGATAGCCCCGTTCGCAACTTCGGCCTCGTTGCCGACCGATGCCTGGAAGTCCGACAGCTCGATCGTCAACGTGATGGCGTAGGCACCACCGGCGAGGTCGCCCGAAAACGCGTCGATCGTCATCGAGAGAGCGCCGTCGATGACCGCGCCGGCGCCGTCATCGCAGGCGTCGAACTCCGCGTTGACGACGTCGCCGGCGGTCAGCGTCGTGGCGTCGGCGATGTCGCCGGAGTAGGTGACCGTACCGCTGACCAGGCAGGCGAACGTCTCGGGCCCGAACGGAATCTTTTCGAGCACGCGCGGCAGCCAGCCGGACGACACAGCGGACACCTTCGTGAATCCGCCCGGCGAGGAAGAGATGATGCCGCCCGTGCCGGCAAGTTCCGCGTACGATGCGCTGTCGTTCGCGGCCTGCCAGGCCTTCGCGGAAGCGGCCTGCGCGTTAGCGGACGTGATCGGAAAGCTGGCTGACGGCGGCGGCGTGCCGCTGTCCCCGCCGCTGCCCCCGCAACCCGCGAGAACAAGGGCCAGGAGTGGCAGCGGATGGATGAATCGGCGCATCGTCGGACTCCCGAGGGATCTTCGGCCAGTGTACGCCCGCGGCGCGGTCGAAGCGTGACCGCGTTCACACTGCGCGCGCCACAGGTTGCCGGTGCCGACCGCGGCGGAATGCGATAATGTCGGCGGCGCCAACCGACCATGCCCTACCGTCACCGATTCCATGCCCTCATCGTCTGCAGCCTGGCGGCCCCGTTTCTCGCGGGACACGGCGCCGCGGCCGCGCAGGAGCGCGCCGCCGTGCAGACGGAACACTGGGCAATGGCCCCGTTCCTCGGCACCGGCGCGTACCGGTTCGACGACGAGGAGACGGTCTGGGTCTTCGGGTTCACGCCGCGCTGGACGCTGCGCAACCCGTCGGCGGAGCCGGGCACGCCGCGGCGTGCCGGCATCGAGTTCCTGCTGCCGTCGACCATCGGCCTGTCGCAGTTCGACCTCGGGAACCTGCCGGGCACTCTGGACCCGGACAACGTGGCCACGCTGACGGTCGTGCCCGGTGTCTACGCGACGCTCGCGGTCAACGACCGCTGGACCCTGCTGGGCATGGCGCACCTCGGCATCGGCGCGCGGCTGGACGGCGCCGAGAACGCGCTGATTCACCGCCTGGGCTTCCGCGCGCGCTACCGCCTGGGTGCCGACGGACGCCACTGGAACCTGATCGCGGCGCTGGAGCAGTTCGGCTATCACACAGACCGTGACCGATCAGGGCGCATCCTGCCGTTGTCCCTGTCGGCGGAGTACGAGCACGCGCTTGAAGGTGGCGCGGCGCAGGTCATCGTGCACGCGACGGCGACGCGTTACCTCGACAGCCTGTCCGTCAGCGAGATCGGCGACATCAGCGCATCGATCACGCAGGACGTCGAGATCGGATTCGCGTTTCGGCGGGCGGAACGAATGCGCCTGTGGCGGCTGAGCTGGGAGCGCATCGGTATCGCGTACCGGCACGGGGAAGACGACGATGGTGACGCCACGTTCGACGGCATTCGCCTGTATTTCCGCTCCGTGTTCGACGAGTAGCGGCGATGGCGGCGAAGCGGAAGGCAAAGAAGCCCGCCGACAGCCGGGCCCGCCGGATCCTGCGTCGCGTGCTCCGGTGGACCGGGATCGTGGTCGTGGCGAGCGTCGCGCTGAGCGTCCTGGCGGTGCTGCCGCTGCGCTGGATCGACCCGCCGACGACGTCGTTCATGTTGCGCGACGGCAGCGGCAGCGGCCGCGAGCCGCTGTTGCACGAGTGGGTGGACTGGGCGGCACTCGGTACCGCGATGCCGCTCGCCGTGGTCGCGAGCGAAGACCAACGGTTCGCGGAGCATTTCGGCTTCGACGTCGGGCAGATACGCAAGTCCATCGATACGGCACAGCAGGGCGGGCGGCTTCGCGGCGCGTCGACGATCACGCAGCAACTCGTCAAGAACCTCTACCTGTCGTCGTCGCGAAGCCTGGTCCGCAAGGGTCTCGAGGCCTGGCTGACGCTGGTGGCGGAGTCGTGCCTGCCGAAACGGCGCATTCTCGAAATCTACGTCAACGTCGCGGAGCTCGGGCCCGGTATCTACGGCGTCGGCGCGGCCGGCCGCTATTATTTCGGCAAGACCGCCGCGGGGCTCAGCGATGCGGATGCCGCGCTACTGGCCGCCACGCTGCCGAGCCCGCTGCGGCTGCGGGCGGATTCGCCGACGCCGTACCTGCGCGAGCGCCAGGCCTGGATTCTGGGGCAGATGCAACGGCTGCGGCGGGAAGACTGGCTGCGCCGTCTCGACGACTAGGCGGACGCGGCCTCGCGACGCCGGATCTCGGCGCCGGCGGCCTCGATCGCGTCGAGTCGTGCGCCGAACCGCGTCGTCTCGCGGAGGAGGTCCAGCACGCCGAGGCGGCTCAGCATGCGCGCGACACTCGCCTGCAAGCCGACGACCAGCACCACCTGCCCGGCGTCATGCGCTCTCTCGATGAGTTGTTCCAGCATCATCGCCATGCTGCCGTCGATACCCGGCACGTCGGCCAGGTCGATGATCAGGACGTCCGTCGGCCGCACGCCGACGATGCGCCGCATCATCTCGTTCGCGGCGCCGAAGCTCATCGCCCCGGACAGATGCAGTATCGCGGCCCGTCCTGCGCAGCGGCGGAACGCAGCGGACTCGGTCGGTGACAGCAGGTCGTGTTCGTGCTCATCGACGATCGTGCGAATCGAGCGCACCTGCAGGTCCGTCATCTCCTTTACGAACACGAGGCTCGCCAGGACGAACCCGGCGGCGACGGCGGTGATGACGTCGACGAACACCGTCAGCACGAGCACCAGCAGCATCAGGACCTGGTCGGGCCTCGGCGTGTGCGGCAGGCGCCGCAGGAAGCGCCAGTCGACAACGTCGACGCCGACCTTCAACAGGATTCCGGCGAGTACGGCGTGCGGCACGAAGCTGACGACCTGTCCGAAGCCGAGCACGATGACGAGCAGCAAGACGGCATGAATCACACCCGACAGCGGAGTGCGTCCGCCCGCCTTCAGGTTCGCCAGAGTGCGCATGGTCGCGCCGGCGCCGGGCAGCCCGCCCGCAAGGCCGGCAACCAGGTTGCCGACGCCCTGGCCGAACAGCTCGCGGTCGGAATCGTGAAACGAACGGCTCACGTTGTCGGCGACGAGAGACGTCAGGAGGCTGTCGATCGATCCCAGCGCGGCCAGCACGAGCGCGCTGACGAGAATGAGTCCGAGCTTCTCGACGTCGACGGCGGGAATCTGCAGCGTCGGCAGGCCCGACGGGACTTCGCCCAGCAACGGCATCGGCGGCAGGGCCAGCGCGACCAGCGTGCCGCCGACCAGCGCGATCAGCGGCGGCGGCACCAGCCGGGATACCGCCTTGGGCGTGCCGATGCACACGACGAAGGTTGCCAGCCCCAGCAGCAGCGCTGCCGTGTTCGGAGAACGCAGGTCGTCCGGCAGCAACGTGAGCGCGTTGATCACGTTGGCCTCCGTGGGTCGGCCAAGCAGCGGTTCGAGCTGAAGGATGATGATGATCAGGCCAATACCGGTCATGAAGCCGGAGATCACCGGCAACGGCATCAGGTTGATGTAGCGACCGAAGCGCAAGCGGCTGAACAGGATCTGGAACGCGCCGGCCAGCATCACGACGGTGAACGCGATGGCCGGCTGCGCCGCGAACTGCGTGAATACCGTCGCCGACACGATCGTCATCGGGCCGGTCGGGCCGGATATCTGGGACGGCGTGCCGCCGAACAGTGCAGCAAACAGGCCGACGCAGATGGCACCGTAAAGTCCGGCGATCGGGCCGATGCCGGAGGCGACGCCGAACGCGAGTGCCAGGGGCAGCGCGACGATGGCGGCCGTGACGCCGCCGTACAGGTCTCCGCGGAGGTTCTTCAGTCCGAGCGTGTTGATCAATGTCTTTCCGATACGCCGGGCATCGGGCGCCCGGCGAGCGGGAGTATCGGCAATGTGTCACGTCGCCGCAATAGCGGGCGCCACGTATGTCCGGGCCGGCGCGTTAGCTCGCGTCGCTCGTCGCGGCCTTGCTATCCTGTCGTCTTCGCCCCGATCGAACGAATGCATGGCCGACGAGCCGAAATCCTTCTACACGGAACTCCGGCAGCGAAAAGTGATTCGCGTTGCTGCGGCGTACATCGTCGGCGCCTGGGTGACGCTGCAGTTCTTCGACCTGGTGTTGGAGAATATCGAGGCGCCCCGCTGGATCATGTTGCTGGTCATGGCGGTGCTGGCCATCGGTTTTCCGCTCGCGCTGGTCCTGGCCTGGGCGTTCGATATCACGCCGGCGGGCATCCGCGCGGTACCGGCACGGAGCCGGGCATTCACGCTGCTCGTGGTCGGTGTCAGCCTCGCCGTCCTCGGCTGGCTCGGCTGGGCGCTCTACGACACGGCGATCCGGGCCGGCGAAGAAACACCTGCCGCCGAGGTCGGGCGCATCGAGTCCATCGCGGTGTTGCCGTTCGAAAACCTGTCGAGCGTCGCGGACGACGTGTATTTCGCGGACGGGCTCGCCGATACGCTGCTGCACAAGCTCGCGCAATTGCGGTCCCTCAAGGTCATCGCGCGCAACTCCTCGTTCCAGTTCCGCGGCACGAACCGCGATACCCGCGAGATCGGCGACGTTCTTGACGTCGACGCGCTGCTCGAAGGTACGGTGCAGCGGCAGGGCGGGCAGGTTCGGATCATCGCGCAGCTTATTGACACGTCCGACGGTTCGCACATCTGGTCCGGCACGTTCGACGACGCGTTCGAGAACATCTTCGAGCTCCAGGATCGCGTGGCGAGCGCGATCATGGAGCAGCTCCAGATCTCGATCTCCGATCTCGACCGGCGCCGGGTGTTGCGAAACGGCACGGACAGTGTCGAGGCCTACGACATGCTGATGCGCGCCACCCGTTTGCCGATGGACCTCGCCCAGCGGCCGTTCGATCCGGCGACCGACGACGTGCTCCTGCTGATCGATCGTGCGCTCGCGCTCGACCCGGAGTACGCGCAGGCCTGGACAGCGCGTGCCGAGCGATACACCGACGCCCTGTTCGTCGATGCCGATACCGCACGCTTCGACGAGTACCTGGCCGCGGCGCGGGAGGCCGCGCAGACGGCCATCGACGCGGATCCGACCTACAGCGGCGGCTACCGTGCCATGGGCTCGACCTACCGGCGCGAGCAGAACAATGCCAGGGCGAAGGAGTACCTGTTGCAGGCGATCGAGCGGGATCCCGGCGATACGCTGGCGCTCAGCGGGCTGGGGCTCGTCGAACTCACGGACGACCCGGAACTCGCGTACGGTATTTTCTCGCGTATTCGCGAACTCGACCCGCAATCGGAGTTCGTCTACCGGCACCTGTTCTACGCGCTGGCCCGGCTGGGCCGGCTCGAGGAGGCGGTGGCGGTGCTCGAAGACGGCACGGCCCGCCACCCGAACAGCACGTTGTTGCTCGCCGATCTCGCGGGCGTCTATGGCGATGGGCTCGGACGGCCGGTCGACGCTGCGCGCTGGGGCGCGCGCATCGTCGAGTCAGACCCGCGCAGCGCCGTCGGGCCGTTGGTGATGGCGTCCGTGTGGCTCAATGCGGGCGACGCGGAGCGTGCCGACGCCTGGCTCGACCACGTCGAGGAAAACTTCCCGGGGCTGCCGCAGGTGGTCGAGCGCCGCGCCGCGCTGCGAAACATCGCCGGCGATCCGGCAGCGGCACGCGCCGGCGTGGAAGCCGTCCCGGAATCACCAAACTTCATGCTCGATCGCGCGACGGCGATCGCCGGCGCCTGCCTTCTGCAGGGCGACGCCCGGTGTCTCTCGGACCAGGCGGAAACGATGGAGCGCTGGCTGGGCCGCCTGGAAGAAATGGCGGCACGCAACGTTGCGGCGTATCGCTACGCCGTGTGCATCGCCGTGCTGCGCAACGCCGCGCTGGCGCCGGAGCAGCGGGATGGGGCACAGCTCGGCGCTCTGGCAGCGGAAACCGGCAGCTGGTCGCTGATCGCCGGCAACAGCCTTCGCTACACCCGCTACCTCCGGGCGATGGTGCTGTCCCTTGCCGGCGATGACGCCGGCGCGGTGCAGGAACTCGCGGCCACGCTCGAGCTGCCCGGCGACGGCTACCTGGCGGACGACATCTTCGGCCTGCCGCCCGACATCAATCCCGTGCTCACGCGCCTGGCGGGAACGCCCGGCTACCGCGACTGGCTGCAGGTGTTTCGCGGCCGGCGCGAAGGCGCGCTGGGCACGCTCCGCGACATGGAGTCCCGGGGCGAAATTCCCGACGTTTCCGCCGCGGCGCACTAGGCGCGAGCGGCGGCACCCGGGCGGCACCGGCGTCCTGCCGGTGCCCCGCGTCAACCAAATCCCCGTTTCGTGCATCTAATGCCCACAAGACTCGAATAACACGGGGCCAGCAAGGGTTTGCCGCCGAAAATCGCCGACACTTCGTCGCAGGACGTTCGGCTCGCGCCGCCGAGCCGGACGAAGCGCAATATCGTCATCGCCGGCTCCGCCGCGGTGCTTCTCGTGGGCGCCTGGCTCGCGGCGCCGGCCGTCGAGCGCTGGGCCAATGCGACGGTTTCCGTGCCGCTCGACCGGGTGCGCATCGCCACCGTGACGCGGGGCGACATGGTCCGCGACGTCTCCGTGCAGGGGCGCGTGGTGGCCGCGGTGAGCCCGACGCTGTACGCATCCGCGCCGGGGACCATCACGCTCGAGGTCGTCGCGGGCGAGCAGGTCGAGGAAGGGCAGGTCCTCGCGATCATCGACAGCCCCGAGCTGACGAGCCGCTTCCGGCAGCTCGAGAGCGGCTATGAGCAGGGGCAGATGAATCTCGAGCGCCAGCGCATCGACCTGCGGCAACAGGCGCTGGAGAAGCACAAGGTCGCCGATCTCGCTGCGGTCGCATTGACCGCTGCAAACCGCGAGAAGCGGCGCGCGGACCAGGCCGACGAGCGCGGTGTCATCCCGAAGATCGATTACGAGAAAGCCGTCGACGATCTGCAGAATGCCGAGCTAGCCCACCGTCACGCGAAAGCGGACGCGGAGTTGTTCGACGAGCGCGCAGCGTTCGAGCTCAGGGCGACCGAGTTCGAGCTGCGCCAGCAGGAACTCGCGCTGGCCGAACTGCAACGCCAGGTCGAGCAACTCACGATCCGCTCCCCGGTGAGTGGCATCGTCGGCGACCTGCTGGTCGTGCAGAAGCAGGCCGTGGCGAAGGACACGCCGGTGATGGCCGTCGTGGACCTGACGCGCTTCGAAATCGACGTGCAGGTCCCCGAGAGCTACGCGGACGACCTCGCGGTCGGCATGCAGGCCGAGGTCATGCAGGGCAACACTCGCTACGCAGGCGAGCTCGTCGCCGTCTCACCGGAAATCGTCAACAACCAGGTCAGCGGCCGCGTTCGGTTTACCGGCGATGCGCCCGCGGGCTTGCGCCAGAACCAGCGGCTCACCACCCGCATCCTGCTGGCCGAGCACCCGGACGTCCTGATGGTGCAGCGGGGCCAGTTCCTGGAAAGCAGCGGCGGACGCGTGGCTTACGTCATCGGCGAGGACGGACTTGCCGTCCGGCGCTCGATCGAGACCGGCGCGCGCAGCCTCGCCGCCGTCGAGATCGTCAACGGGCTCGACGCCGGTGACCGCATCGTCATATCCAACATCGACCCGTTTCGCAGCGCCGAGACGGTTCTTTTGACCGATTGAGGCAAGTACACGAAGGGGCACGGCATGCTCAAGATGACGAAGGTTTCGAAGATCTACCGCACGGACACCGTGGAGACGCACGCGCTGCGGGAATTCTCGCTCGAGGTGCAGGAAGGTGAGTTCGTGTCGGTCACCGGCCCGTCGGGCTCCGGCAAGACGACGTTCCTGAATATCGCGGGGCTTCTCGAGGAGTTGACGAGCGGTACGTACGAGCTCGACGGGCGCGACATCTCCGCGCTGAGCGACCGCGAGCGCTCGAAAGTGCGCAACGAAAAGATCGGCTTCATCTTCCAGAGCTTCAACCTGATACCCGAGCTCAACATCTTCGACAACGTCGACGTGCCGCTGCGTTACCGAGGGTTCGCCGCGCCGGACCGCCGGAAACGCATCGAGAACAGCCTGGAGATGGTCGGCCTCGCGTCCCGCATGGAGCACTACCCGGCACAGCTGTCGGGCGGCCAGCAGCAACGCGTCGCGATCGCGCGCGCCCTGGCCGGCGAGCCGCGGTTCCTGCTGGCCGACGAACCCACCGGCAATCTCGACACGGAGATGGCCACGAACGTGCTGGACCTCCTCGACGAGATCAACGGCAACGGCACGACGATCATCATGGTGACCCATGAACTGACGCTCGCCGACCGGGCGAAGCGCAACATCTTCGTGCGCGACGGCCGCGTCAGCGACGGCCCGCCGGAGTTCCGCCTCGCCGCCGCCGGCGGACAGGGGTGAGGCCATGCTTCGCTACTACCTGAAACTCGGCATGCTGAGCATTCGCGCGAATCCCGCGCTCAGTGCGCTGATGGTCGCGGCCATCGGCATCGGCATCGGCGCCTGCATGACGATCATGACGATCCAGCACGTGATGAGCGGCAACCCGATCCCCGGGAAGTCGGACTCGCTTTACTACGTACAGATCGACAGCTGGGATCCGAACAACGAGTACAACGGCCCGAACGAACTGCCCGAACAGCTTACCTACCTCGACGCCACCGGTATCGATGCCGCGGCGGGCGACGAGTTCCGGGTCGTCTGGTCGTACAAGTCGTCACGCATCCTGCAGCCGGGTGACGGTGCGGACCTGCCGTTCGAGGTCCGGACGCGGGCGACGTCGTTTCGCTTCTTCTCGATGTTCGCGCTGCCGTTCCGGTACGGCGCCAGTTGGGATGCGGCAGCGGACAGGAACCGCGAGCAGGTCGTCGTGCTGTCGAGCGCGTTGAACGAGCGCCTGTTCGGCGGCGGCAACCCGGTCGGCGAGTCAGTCACGATGAACGGCGACGTCTACCGCGTCGTCGGAGTCCTGGAGCCCTGGTTGCCGGTGCCGAAGTTCTACGACGTGACGAACAATCCCTACGAGGAGCCGGAGGAGGCCTACCTGCCGGTGACGGTCGCCGTGGCCGCCGAGCACGACAGTGCCGGCAACACGAACTGCTGGAAGCCGTTTCCCGGGGGCTACGAGGCATTCCTGAACTCGGAATGCATCTGGTTCCAGATGTGGGCTGAGCTGCCGACAGCCGCCGACAAGTCGCGTTTCGAGCAGTTGCTCGCGGCCTACGTCGAGGAGCAGAAGACGCTCGGCCGGTTCCCGCGTGAGATGCACAACGAACTCAGCGACGTGATGGAGTGGATGCAGGACAACGAGGTCGTCGACGACGATGTCAGCGTGTTGCTCGGCCTCGCGTTCCTGTTTCTCGTCGTCTGCCTGCTGAACACGATTGGGCTGCTGCTGGCAAAGGTGATGCGGCGGACCAAGGACATCAGCCTGCGGCGCGCGCTGGGCGCGAGCAAGCAGACACTGTTTGCCCAGTACGTGGTCGAAGCCGGGCTGATCGGCATCGGCGGCGGCGTGCTCGGCATCGCGTTGACCTGGCTCGGGCTGCGCGGCATCGAGAACCTGTTTGCGGGCTACGACTTCGTGGAGCGGCTAGTGACTATGGACTGGGTGATGGTGCTGCTGGCCGTCGGTCTCGCGGTCGTCTCGGCGCTCGCCGCGGCACTCTACCCGACGTGGCGGGCGGCAAACGTGACGCCGGCCAGCCAGTTGCGCATCCAATAGGGGAGAAGGACATGGAACTCGGACCCATCTGGCGTTCACTGTCGAAGAACAAGGCCGGCTTCCTGCTGATCGCGCTGCAGATCGCGGTCACCATGGCGATCATGATCAACGCGGTCGCGATCATGCAGGAGCGCGCCCGCGACATGGGCCGGCCCAGCGGGCTCGACGAGCCGAACATCTTCGCGCTGTCGAGCACGGCCTTCGTGCCGGGCATGAACATGCGCGCGCTCATCGACGAAGACCTCGAGCTGATCCGGCGGACGCCGGGTGTCATCGACGCCATTGCAACGAACTCGTTCCCGCTGCGGCAGGGTGGTTCGTCGCGCGGCTTCCAGACGGAGCCCGGCACCGGCAAGGACGACGTCGGCGCCGCCGTGTATTTCACGGACGAGCACGCGATCGAGACGTTCGGCCTGATGCTGGTCGAGGGCTCGAATTTCGCGCCGAACGAGGTGACCTGGACCGAGGAGGGCAGCGATGCCTGGGCCGGTACCGTCATCGTCAGCCGTGCCTTCGCGGAGGCCCTGTTCCCGGACGAGGAGGGGTCGTACGTCGGCAAGACGATGTACGTGGACCAGGCGAAGCCGGTGCAGATCACCGGCGTGGTCGAGACGCTGCAGGCGCCGTGGAAGGGCTGGGACGGCGTGGAGCGGGCGATGCTGGTGCCGCAGCGCCGTGACTTCAATTTCCAGCGCTACGTCGTGCGCACCGAGCCGGGCATGCGCGACGTCGTGATGCCGCAGGTCGAGGAGGCTCTCGCACAGAGCAACCGGAACCGGATCATCCAGTCGATGCGAACGATGGATGAGGTGCGCTACATGGCCTACCTCGGCGACTCGGCAATGATCAAGATGCTGGCTTTCATCGTGACACTGCTGCTCGTCATCACCGGGCTCGGCATCGTCGGGCTCGCGAGCTTCAACGTCAGCCGCCGGACGCGGCAGATCGGTATCCGCCGGGCGCTGGGTGCCACGAAGACACAGGTCGTGCGCTATTTCCAGGTCGAGAATTTCCTGGTCAGCGCACTCGGCATCGGCGTCGGCGCGGTACTGGCGGTCGCCCTGAACATGCTGATGGTCAATGCCTTCTCGATGGCACCGATGGCCTGGTACATCGTGCCGATTGCGATGGTCGTCCTGTGGTCCGTGGGCCAGGCCGCGGTCATCGGGCCGGCGCGGCGGGCGAGCCGGATTTCCCCGGCGATTGCGACTCGCTCCGGCTGACGCCGGCGCGCCGGCGCGCCGGCGGCGCCGCGTGGTAATGTCTCCGGGACGTTCCCGGCAATCGGAGGCAGGCCATGTGTGATGAAGAGACGGTTCGCGACGCGGAGGCGGCGTACCGCCAAGGCAGGTTATCGCGACGGGAATTCGGCCGCGGCCTGAGTGCCACGGCGCTGGCCGCGATGCTGCCCGCTGCCGCGGGCGCCGCCGACGTCGAAGCCGGCGACGTCACGGTGCCGATGCCGGACGGCGAAATGGATGCCTTCCTCGCGCGCCCGGCCACCGGCCGCCATCCCGGCGTGATCCTGTGGCCCGACATCAAGGGGATCCGTCCCGCGTTTCGCCTGATGGGCAAGCGCCTCGCGGCGTCAGGCTACACGGTCGTCGTCGTCAACCCGTACTACCGGACGCACCGCGGCGAGCTGATCAGCGAGGGCGAGAGCTTCCGCGACCCCGTCGTGCGGGAACGGCTGATGCCGCATGCGCGGTCGTTGTCGCCCGACACCTGCGTCGCGGACGGCGGCGCGCTGATCGAGTACCTCGACGCCCATCCCTCGGTCGACGTGACACGCCCGATCGGCGTGATGGGCTATTGCATGACCGGCTCCTACACGATACGGCTCGCGGCGGCCTACCCGGGGCGCGTCGGGGCCGGCGCGTCGTTTCACGGCGGAGGCCTCGCGACGGACGCGGAAGACAGCCCGCACCGCCTCGCTCCCGGCCTGCGCGCCGGCTTCCTCGTCGCGATCGCCGAGAACGACGACGCGAAGGAGCCCGATGCGAAACGGCACCTGCGCGAGGCATTCGACGCGGCCGACGTCGAGGCCGAGATCGAGGTATACGCCGGCACGCTGCACGGCTGGTGTCCACCGGATTCGGACGTCTACAACGAAGCGCAGGCGGAGCGGGCCTGGGAGAGGCTGCTGGCGTTGTTCGAGCGCGAGCTGGCCTGACGGTCAGGGCAGCAGGATCGTCGATCCGATCGTGTGCCGTCCTTCGAGCGCGCGATGCGCCGCCGCCACGTCGGCGAGCGGGTAGCGCTGGCCGATGCGGATGACCGGCGACGCGTCCCGCAGAAACGAAAACAGTACCGACGCGGCGTACAGCAACTCGGCCCGCGTGCCGATGAAGTGCGCGAGCGTCGGGCGGGTGACGTACAGCGAACCGCGTTTCGCGAGTTCCGCCGGTGCGAACGGCTCGACCGGGCCCGAGGAATTCCCGTAGGTCACCATCGTGCCATGGGGCCGCAGGCAATCGAGTGACGTCATGAACGTATCGCGCCCGACCGAGTCGTAGACGGCGGCGACCCCGGCCCCTTCCGTCAGTGCGCGCACCTCGGCGGCGAGATCGTCGCTGTCGCCTGCCAGCACGTGATCGCAGCCCAGCTCCCGGGCGAGGCCGGCCTTGTCCGGCGAACCCACGACGCCGATGACGATTGCGCCCAGTGTCTTCGCCCACTGCGACGCGATCGAACCGACGCCGCCCGCGGCGGCGTACAGCAGGATCGGGTCGCCGCGCCGGACGCGATAGCTGCGGTGTAACAGGTACCAGGCCGTCAGGCCCTTCAGGAAAACGGCCGCCGCGGTCGCGTCCTCGACGTCGTCCGGTATCGGCACGAGCAGGTCGGCCGGCAGGTTGCGGCGGACGGCGTAGGCGCCCAGCGTGCCGCCGGTATAGACGACGCGATCCCCGACCTTCAGTTCGCCCATGTCGCTGCCGACGGCTTCGACGACACCCACGGCCTCGCTGCCGAGCCCGCTCGGCAGGCCGGGCGGGTACAGGCCGGTGCGGTGATAGACGTCGATGAAATTCAGGCCGATGGCAGTCTGCCGCAGGCGCGCTTCGCCGGGGCCCGGTTCCGGCAGCTCGACGGTCTCGAAGCGCAATACCTCGGGCCCGCCGTACTCGGTGATCCTGACCGCCGTCGTCTTCATGCTGCGGATGGTAGCATCGCGCGCCCGGGAATAAGCCGGGTGTCAGTCCCCGCCGGACGGCAACACGACCCAGTCCGGGTCTTCGAATTCGCCGACGACGCGGATGTCGACGAACTCCGCCTGGCTCGCGATGATGCGGCGAACCTCCTCGGACGGATGCGACTCCATCGCGTCGCGCGACGCCTTGTCGTCCCAGCTCGCGATGGCGAGTAGGTGATCCGGCTCGCCGATCTTGCGGTGCAGCCGGGTGCCGCGCGCGCCCGGCGCGCGCTGGATGATCTCGCTGGCCCGGACCCAGGCGCCGGCGTACTGCTCCGCCCGGTAGCCCGGGCGAACCCGTACCTCGAAGACGAAAATCACCGCGCCAGGCCGGCCACGGGAACCCGCGTCAGTTCCACGTCTTCCTTGTTCGTCGCGTAGGCGACGTAGAGATGGTCGCCCCACAGGACGCTCTTCGGGTAGCTGAAGCCGGCACGCTTGTACTGGCCTTCGTAGCGCCGCGGTTGCAGGTTGGCACCGCCGCCGCGCAGCAGCCACGCGCGATCGAACGTCGTGCCGTCGCCGCTCAGCAGGATCGCGAGGGGGAAGCGTTCGCGGTCGTCGGTCGGGTTGCCGACAAGGTATGCCGTGCCGTCCGGCAGGTTGCCGGCGCTCTGCTTCGAACGGGAGTCGGGCACGTTCGTCAGGACCGGCGTGGACCAGGTCTCGCCCCGGTCGCGGCTCACGGCGGCAAGCTTGTGAAAACTCTCCGCCTGGTCCCGCATGACCATGACGATGCTGCCGTCGGGCTTCAGGAACCAGCTCGGCTCGATCTCGCGGGTGATGCCGCTGTCCGCGTGCGGCAGGTTGTCCATCCGCCCCCGGGTCCAGCCGCTGAGGCCGGTCGGGTCGTCGGTGTACCAGGGCGACAGCATCAAGCCCGGCTGGACGTGGAACGCGGAGACGATGCGTCCGTCGGGCAACGGGTGGGGATCCTGCTCGATCACGCCGGCGACGGGTTCCCCGTCCGCATCGGTGACGGGGCGCAAACCGGACCAGTTCTCGCCGTCCGTGCTCGTGCGCGCCATTGTGTACCCACCGACCGGCTGGCCTTCGGCCTCCGGCCACGTGTTGATGTACGCGACGAGCGTCTCGCCGTCGGTCCACCAGCCGCCGCTCGTGCGGATACCGTCGTCCATGGACGGTGCCAGCTCGGCCGGCGGCGACCAGTGCGCGCCGTCGTCGCTCACGCTGTAGCGAACGCGCGTGTCGGGACCGTCCTCGTCCCGCGCGGAGGATTGCCACTGCGCGTACAGCCGGCCCTTGAACGGAATCAGCACGACGCCGTGCGCGAAGTACTCGTCCTCCGGGCCGGGGCGAAATATCGTGTGGGTCTCGGCGCCCGGCGCGAAAGCGAGGCCGAGCGTCTCCGGCTGCGACTGGTCGAGCAGGCCGTCCACGACGCGGATTGGCGGACCGGCTTGCGTGCCCGGGTCCCCGGACCCGCAGCCCGCGACGCACAGGCCGCAGAGCAGGGCGGCCAGCCTGAAAGTCTGACGGGAATGCATGACGGCATTGTATACGAACGGCGCGCAACGTCGTTCGACACACGGCGCTTTGAACTTTCGACAGGCGGCGTATCCTTGCCGGGTTTGAATGTCTCGCGAGCGGGAGCAATGGATCTCACCATGCATTGGGTCGGCTTTGCGACCCTCGTCATCTTCATCCTGGCGTATGCCGTGGTCATCACCGAGGAGATGAACCACATGCGCAAGTCGGTGCCCGTGCTGCTGGCCGCCGGCGTCATCTGGGCAATCATTGCCGGCTACTACGTTCAGCAGGGCCACGTGCACGAAACCGAGGCGGCGCTGGAACGCTTTCTCGTCGAGTTCGCGGAGCTGTTCCTGTTCCTGCTGACGGCAATGACCTACATCAACGCGATGAGCGAGCGAAACGTGTTCGCCGCGCTCCGGTCGTGGCTGATCCGGCGCCGATTCGGCTATCGGCAGGTGTTCTGGATCACCGGCGTCTGCGCGTTCTTCCTGTCGCCGCTGATCGATAACCTGACGACGGCGCTGGTGTTGTGCGCCGTGGTCCTCGCGATCGGGCACGGCAACCGGCGGTTTGTCGCGCCGGCCTGCGTGAACATCGTCATCGCCGCGAATGCCGGCGGGGCCTTCAGCCCGTTCGGCGACATCACGACGTTGATGGTGTGGCAGCGCGGACACGTGCAGTTCACCGAGTTCTTCGCGCTGTTCCTGCCGTCCGTCGTGAACTACCTCGTGCCGGCCGCCATCATGTCGCTCGCGGTGCCGCGGGACCGGGGCACCGCCGACGACGTGCCGGTCGTGCTGAAGCGGGGCGCGAAACGCATCGTCGGCCTGTTCGTGCTGACGATCATGACCGCGGTGTCGTTTCACAATTTCCTGCACCTGGCGCCGTTCCTCGGGATGCTCACGGGCCTCGCCTACCTGAAGCTGTTCGGCTACTACCTGCAGCAAACGCACGCCCGCAAGCTGTCAGACACACCCGGCTACGGGACGGCGGGTGACATCCAGGCGTTCGACACGTTTCGCGAGGTCGCGCGCGTGGAGTGGGATACGCTGCTGTTCTTCTTTGGCGTCATCATGTGCGTCGGCGGCCTGAGCTTCGTGGGCTATCTCGCCGAGGTGTCCGTGTACCTGTACGGGGAGATGGGCCCGACGACGGCCAACGTGCTGGTGGGCATCCTGTCCGCGGTCCTGGACAACATCCCGTTGATGATCGCGGTCCTCGAGATGAACCCGCCCATGGGCCTCGATCAATGGCTGCTGATCACGCTGACGGCGGGGGTCGGCGGCAGCCTGTTGTCGATCGGCTCCGCGGCCGGCGTGGCGCTGATGGGGCAGGCGCGCGGCCAGTACACCTTCATTTCGCACCTGGTCTGGACGCCGGTCATCGCGCTCGGTTACGCGGCGAGTGTCTGGGTGCACCTGCTCATCAGCGGCGGCTGAGCCCGCCTAGCGCGCGAGTTCCAGCACGGTCACAGAGGCCGGAGGCGCCGGAATGCGGCGCGCCCGGTCGCCGACCTCCGCGCGCACGGGCCGAACCTTGTCCGGCGCCTCGAACGTGTTGTGCGCGTCCATCGCGTCGCCGGCGAGCACGTTGGCCGAGATCACGTTCCAGGTATCGCCGAGGTCGATCTCGTGCGCGGTGCCCGGGTCGACGTTGACGATCGCCAGTACCAGCCGACCGTCGTCGTGACGAGCGGCGGAAATGCTGAGCGCGGGCACAGACGTCTCCGCGTGTCTATAGGCGGGCGGGGTCGCGGCGACGGGCAGGGCCTCGGCGTTTCGAAACGGCTTGTACAGGTTGAAGACGTGGTAGGTCGGCGTGCGCAGCATGCGCGGCCCGTCGGTGAGGATCATGGCCTGCAGCACGTTCACCATCTGCGCGATGTTCGTCATCGGCACGCGATCGGCGTAATCGTGAAAGATGTTCAGGTTGACGGCGGCGACCACGGCGTCGCGAATCGTGTTCTGCTGGTACAGCACGCCGCCGGGGCCGTCGGCGGGCGGATCTACCCACATGCCCCACTCGTCGACGTAGAGCTGGAACTCGCCGTCGATATCGGCCGCATCGATCATCTCGAGCTGTTCGGTGATGATCCCGTCCATGCGCTGCGTGCGCTCGATCGTCGAAATCCACTCGGCCTCGGGGAAGCCCATGCCGGCGCCTTTCTTGCCCCAGTCGCCGGTAGGCAGCGTATAGAAGTGCACCGAGATGCCCTCGGCGCGGTCGGTCACGCCCCTGTTCTCGAGGATTTCCCGGCTGTAGTCGATATTGCCCTCGTACGAGCCGGACACGATTCGCTTCGGCTGGGCGCCGGGCACGTTCAGGAACGTGGCGAAGCGCGCGTACTCGTCGGCGTAGAACGACGGCCGCATGTTGCCGCCGCAGCCCCAGGTCTCGTTGCCGATGGAGTAGTAGTCGATCTTCCACGGCTCGTCGCGGCCGTTCGCGCGACGCTCGTTCGCGAGCGCGGAGGCCGAATCCGACGTGATGTATTCGAGCCACTCGATCGCTTCGCGCGCGGTGCCGGTTGCGACGTTGAAGTTCAGGTAGGTCTGCGCACCGAGAATCTCGGCCAGGTTGAAAAACTCGTGCGTGCCGAACGTGTTCGGCTCGATGACCCCGCCCCAGCTCGCGTTCAGGCGCGCGACGCGCGCATCGGCCGGGCCGATGCCGTCGCGCCAGTGATACTGGTCGGCGAAGCAGCCACCGGGCCAGCGCATCAGCGGCACTTCGAGTTCCTTCAGCGCCTGTAACACGTCGATCCGGTAGCCGTCCTGGTTCGGAATTTCGGAGTCCGGCCCTACCCAGATGCCGCCGTAGATGCCGCGACCGAGGTGCTCGACGAACTGGCCGTACACGTTCGGGTTGATGCGCCCGATCGGGGCATCGGTGCGTATGTCGATGCGGACGGTGTCCGCGTTGGCGGTGAACGAGGCGGCGACGAGCAGGGCCGCAAGAACGTGGCGTGGCATCCGGATCCCCCTGGTTGTTCCTGGCATGCTTCGCCGGACCGTACCAGCAATCGGGTCCGTGGCAGAAGCTTTCAGTTGGCCGCCGTGATCGTGGCGTCCGCGCCGGCCAGCCCGTCGCTCGCAGCGCGCACGGTAATCTCGCCCGGTTGACCCGGCACGCCGCGGACGATCGCGATGGCATAGCCGTTGAATGCATCCCGGACCGGCGACGGGAACGGCACGAAGCTGGTCGGGTCGCCGTTGTCCGTCGCGACGAGTTCGCCCGGCCCGTCGACGCTGAAGGTGATGGCGTGCTTCGCGCGCGGGACCGTGCGGCCGTCCGCGTCGGTCACTCGGACGGTGACGTAGACGAGGTCGCGGCCGTCGGCGGTGATCCGGTCCCGGTCCGCCGTGAGTTCGAGCCCGGCGGCGGCGCCGGCGGTCGGCATGCGCGCCCGGGCCCATTCCTTACCGTCGCGGTAGGCAACGACTTCGAGCTCGCCCGGCGCGTATTCGACGGCATCCCAGCGCAGCCGGTACTGGTAGGGTGCCTTCTTCCGGCGGCCGTGGGACTCCCCGTTGACGAACAACTCGGCCTCGTCACCGGACGTGAACACGTGCACCGGCGTGACCTCGCCCTCGCGGCCCGGCCAGGTCCAATGCGGCAGGATGTGCGCCATCGGCAGCTCGGACCGCCAGCGGGACTGGTACAGGTAGTAGCGGTCCTTCGGCAGGCCCGCGAGGTCGACGATGCCGTAGTAGGCGCTCCGCGCGTCGTAATATGGCGTCGGCTCGCCCAGGTAGTCGAAACCGGACCACACGAACTCGCCCGCCACCCACGGGTGCTGGTCGTGCAGTGCGAACGACTTGTCGGCCGACGAGCCGAAGTCCGCGGCATAGAGCTCGTACGCGCTGACCTGCAGCGTGTCCGGATCGCCGCCGACCCCCGGGCGCACGGGGCCGCTGCGACCGCCGAAGACCGGGAACTGGTATTCGCCCCGGCTGCTGAGCGCCGCTGCGCTCTCGCTGCTGAAGATCGGTTTCTGTGGCAGCCTCGCCCGGTACTCGGGGAAGTCGCTCGGCAGCGTACGGATGCCGACGCCCTGGTAATTCAGGCTGACGACGTCAAGCGTCTCCGGGAGCGGATCGCCGGCGTTCGACCAGTTCATCGCGGCGGTGACGGCGCGGGACGGGTCCTCCTCGTGCGCGATCGCGACGAGCCGCCGCGCGATGGCGGCGCCGTCCTCACCGGCGAGCTGTTCGCCGACCTCGTTGCCCACGCTCCACAGGATGACGGACGGGTGATTGCGATCGCGGCGGATGAACGCGCGCAGGTCGGCCTCGTGCCAGTCGTCGAAGACGAGGTGGAAGTCGAGCGGCGTTTTCCGACGCTGCCAGACGTCGAAGATCTCGTCGACCACGAGGATGCCCATGCGGTCGGCCAGCTCGAGCAGGCCCGGCGCCGGCGGGTTGTGCGCCGTCCGCACGGCGTTCGCCCCCATTCCCTGGAGTATCTCGAGCTGTCGCTCGGCCGCCCGCACATTGAACGCGGCGCCGAGCGCGCCGAGGTCGTGGTGGTTGTTCACGCCCCGCAACGGGACCGGCCTGCCGTTCACGACGAGGCCCCGGTCCGCGTCGAAGCGGACGTCGCGAATCCCGAAACGGGTCTCGTAACGGTCGGTGACGCGGTTGCCCGCGCGGACGGTGGTGACGGCCAGGTACCGGTGCGGTACCTGGTCCGGCGGCGGCCCCCAGAGCCGTGGCCGGCGAACGACGGTTTCGCCCGCCGCGAGGCCGGACCCGCCCGCCGCCAGCGCGACGGACGGATGCTCGATCGTCGCAACCGGGGCGCCGTAGGCCTGGCCGGCGGCGTCGAGGTCGAAGATCTCCGTGAACGCGGCGGCGCTGACCGCCTCCGACGTGTCGTTGTCGATCGTCACCGCGACGTGCACGACGGCCACTTCCTCGGAAACCTCGGGCGTCGTGACGCGTGTGCCCCACTGGGCCACGTGCACAGGGTCGGTCCGCACCAGCCAGGCGTCGCGGTACAGGCCGCCGCCGGGGTACCAGCGCGCCGAATCCGGCAGGTTGTCGAGCCGCACCGCCAGCAGGTTCGTGCCGCCGGGACGGACGTAGGGCGTCAGGTCGAGCCGGTACGAGTTGTAGCCGTACGGCCAGCCGCCAACCAGTTCGCCGTTCAACCACACGGTCGAGAACGCCATGGCGCCTTCGATGTCGAGAAAGATCGAACGCCCCTGGTCCGCCGCCGGGATGTCGAGGTCGAGCCGGTACCAGCCGACGCCCCAACTCGGCAGACGCCCCATGCCGCCGTAGGGCCCGGTGTCGAGAAACGGCCCGCGGATGGCCCAGTCGTGCGGTACCGTCACGGATTCCCACGCGCTGTCGTCGAAATCGGCGTCCAGGAACGTCAGGTCGCTTCCCGGCGGCGTCGTGCCGGGCCGGGAGTGCCTCGCGTCGGGGTCCCGGATGAAGGCATTGGCCGACGGCAGGATCCAGGGCTTGAGGACGGGCAGGTCGTCCCGCGTGGGGACGCCCGCCTCCCGGGGCAGCACGTCGTAAGTCAGGCTGACGCTTCCGCCGGGGTCTCCGCGATGGAAGCGCCAGCCGGTATCCAGCCGCAGGCGCTCCCGAAGGCCCTGTCCGCCGTCGGCCGCGGATGCGGCGGCCGGCAGGGCGGCCAGGATGGCAAGGCAGGCCGCTGCCGAGCAGCGACGAAGTAGTGGCGCAGGCCGCGCCGGGATGCGAGTGTTCATCGGGCGATTGTAACCGCTGATCGCGGCCGCTCGGAGCCGGGCGGCTCGTGTCCTATAATGCGTCCTCGGGCCCGGCCGGCACGATGGACGGGACAGGATTCGGGGGAAGGTGCGCCGCCGGACGAGCGACAACAACGGGCGGCTGCAGGGAACGGGAAAACGCGTGATATCACGCCGGCAGACAATCGACCGGACCGGCATGCTGCGTGCCGTCATTGCGTCCTGTGCGTTGTGCGCGGTGCCGGCCGCGGCGGCAACGGACGAGGCGTGGTTTCCGGTGCGCACGCACAATCCCTTCCTGCAGATCTTCGGCCTGCCGACGTTCGAGGGCGCGGGACGCATCGATGACGGCACGACGACCTGGCTCGCGACGCTCGACGTCGCGAATCATGCCGACGCCTCGGCCGCTGGCGGCGAATCGATCGTCCTGGACGGCGAGAGCTACTACCTGAACTTCCGCGTGCGACACGGGCTGACCGAGTGGCTGGAAGTCGGCGTGGACGTGCCGCTGGTCGCGCACGCCAACGGCGTCCTCGATCCGGTCATCGAGGGTTGGCACGACGTCTTCGGCATGACGAACTCGAAGCGCACCGGTCCGCGCAATCGCCTGGAGTTTCGCTATGCGGGCGCCGGACGGGAGCCGTACGCACTCGTGGACGACTCTGCCGGCCTTGGCGACATCCGGCTGACGGCGGCGGTGCCGCTCGGCCTCGGCGACGACGATCGTCACCGGTACGCGGTGCGCGCGACGCTGAAGCTCCCGACCGGTGATGCCGACGCCCTGCGGGGCAGTGGCGGCACCGACCTCGCGATTGGTGTGTACGGCACCGTCGATCGCGCGTTCGGGCTCGAGCGTCTCGACCTCACGGCGCACGCCGGCGTGCTCGTGACCGGCGACAGCGACCTGTTCGCCGACATCCAGGAGTCCGCGGTACCGTTCGGCGGTATCGCGGCGGACTGGCGCTTCGGGCAGCGCCTGCGCGCGATGGCGTCGCTGTATGCGCAGGGCTCGTACTTCGACAGCGCACTCGACGAGTTCGGCGGAAGCTCCTTCCAGCTCATGGTCGGTGGTGACTACCGCTTCGCGGGCAGCGGCTTGTCGATGTCGTTCGGCATCGTCGAGGAACTGTTCTCCGATGCGACCGTCGATTTCGCCTTCCAGCTGGCGATCCACGGCGGGATGGGCGGCAAGTGATGCGCCGTCGGTTGGCTGTCGGCGTCGCCGCGGTGATGCTTGCCGCCGGGTATGCGTTGCCTGCCGACGCGCAGCCGCGATTCGGCGTGGACGACCTCGATCCGCGCACGCGCGCGTCGCTCGACGCGTCGATGCCACTCTCGTGCTGCGGGCAGTCGGGCTTCCACACGTTTGCGGACCAACCGTTTTCCGGTGTCGACGAGCAGGGCGCGTTGCTGCTGCCGGACGAGCCGGCAAAGGACGCCGACGGGCTGCGACGCGATACGCTGTACTTCGCCGGCTACCAGTTCGCCGCGGTGGCGATCCTCTACGCGATGCCCGAAAGCGTGACGAACTGGACCGAGGAAGACAAGCAGGACTACAGCTTCTCGAAGTACTGGAACAACGTCACGAACCCGCAGGTCGACTCCGACGACTTCTACCTGAACTACATCATCCACCCGTACTGGGGCGCGTCGTATTTCGTTCGGGCCCGCGAGCGCGGCTATTCGAATGGCGAGTCCTTCTGGTACTCGGTGTTGTTGTCGACGATGTTCGAGTTTGGTGCGGAGGCGCTCGCCGAGGAACCGTCGTACCAGGACCTGGTCTTCACGCCGGTGCTCGGGTCGCTGGTCGGGCTCTGGTTCATGGATGTCCGGGAAGGCGTTCGCGAGAGAACGGCCGATCGCGGTTATCGATCCACCGGCGACAAGTGGATCTGGGTGCTGACCGATCCGCTCGGCAGCCTGAACCGGCAGGTGGACAAGCTGTTCGGCATCGAGACGGACGTCAGTTTCATGCCGTATTTCGTCGCGACGCCCGCGTTCCACGACCCGTACGCCCGGCCGTATGCCCGCCGGGTGCTGCCAGACCCGGCCGTCGGGCTGAAGCTGACGCTCAGCTTCTAGCCGGGCAGCCATCGCGACAGGACCTGCGTGAACGACAATCTGCCCGAGTATGACGACGTGGCCGACGTCGTACGCGGACACGTTCGCGAGCAGCCCGTGTATTGCCTGTACCCGGACGTCTATCGCCGGGGCGCGCAAGATTTCGTCACTGCATTCCCGGGGCGCGTGCTCTACGCCGTCAAGGCCAACAGTCACCCGGCGGTCCTGCGCGCGCTCGCAGACGGTGGCGTGGCGCATTTCGACTGTGCTTCCCTCCCGGAGGTCGAGCTCGCCCGGCGGGTGTCACCGGATGCCGCCTGCTGTTTCATGACCCCGGTGCGGCTGCGCGGCGCGGCCGGCACCGCGTTTCGGAAACACGGCGTCCGCCACTTTCTCATCGATCACGCGAGCGGGCTGGCGCCCTTGCTCGGCGAGATCGACGCCGAACGCGCGGTGATTTTTGCGCGGATGGCGGTGCACCACGAATCGGCAATGGCGGACCTGTCGGTGCGCTTCGGCGCGCCGCCCGCCGACATCCCCCGTCTGCTGGAGGCTATCCGGGATGCCGGCGCGGAGCCGGCGCTGGCGTTCAACGTGGGCTCCAACGTCGTCAGCCCCGACGCGTACCGCCACTCGATCGGCGTGGCGCGGAACGTCCTGTCGTCGCTGCCGTTCCGCGTCCGGCTCGTGGACATCGGCGGCGGCTTTCCGCTGCGCTACCCCGGCTACGATGTGCCGCCGCTGGCCGATTTCTTCGCGGCGGTCCGTGACGCGATTGCGAGCCTGCCTTTGGCGCACGGCGGCGAGATCCTGGTGGAGCCGGGCCGGGCGCTGGCGGCGCCGGGCATGTCGGCGCTGGTCGAGGTACTGCTGCGCAAGGAAGACCGGCTGTTCCTCAACGACGGCATGTACGGCGTTTTCTGGGAACTGCGCTTCCGCGGCCACGAGCGCTTCCCGGTTCGCTGCTGGCGCAATGGCGAACGTCACGCCGGCGCGACCGCGCGTTTCCGGCTCTTCGGCCCGACCTGCGACTCGTCCGACGCCCTGCCGGGCGACGTGAGCCTGCCGGCCGACGTGCGCCCGGGCGACATCCTCGAGTTCGGCAGCCTCGGTGCCTACAGCCTGACCGGCCGTACCGACTTCAACGGATTCTGCAGCAACGAGCTGGTCGTCGTTCGCGGCGGAGCGCCGCCCTGCGACTGACATACCGCTGTCGCGGCGGCTCTGCGACAATGGTCGGCCCGAAGCACCTGCAGGAGGACGACATGCTCGAAAGAATCGAGGGCCTGCCCGACGGCGTTGTCGGCATACGCGCCCGCGGCAAGGTGACCGAAACGGATTATCTCGACGTGCTGGTGCCCGCCGTCGAGGATGCCCTGTCGCGCCACCGGCGGCTGCGGCTCCTGTACGTGCTCGGTGATGAGTTCGACGGCTATACCGGGGCGGCGGCCTGGGAGGACGCGAAAATCGGCATGCGGCACTTCACCGCGTTCGAGCGGGTCGCGGTCGTCAGCGACCACGAATGGGTGGTGCGAATGGTCAAGGCGTTCGGCATCCTGCTGCCCGGCGACGTGCGCGTGTACGTGAACGACGAGGAGCATGACGCCCGCGAATGGGTCTCGGCGCCGTCGTCGCCCGGCGAGCTCGAGTTCGAGCTGCACGAAGACGACAGCGTGCTGGTGCTCGAGCCGCACGACGAGCTGGAAGTCGGCGACTTCGAACGGCTGGAGCGCGTCGTCGACCCGTTCATCGAGCGCACGGGCGGTCTCTCGGGACTCGTGGTCGTCGCCGAGGACTTTCCCGGCTGGGATGATCTCGCGGCATTCCTGTCGCACCTGCGCTTCGTCCGCGATCACCGGAAGTACCTGCGCCGGGTCGCGCTCGTGACTGGCAGCCGGTTCCTCTCGGCGATGCCGAAGTTCGCGCGCCTGCTGATCGACGCCGAGGTGCGGCACTTCGATTTCGACGATCGCGACGCCGCGATGGAGTGGGTCAGGGGTCGATGAACGTCCGGCCGTCCAGCCGGGCGGCGATGTCCGCCGGTATGTCGAGGCCCAGGTGCGCGGCGATCGACGGCAGGATATCGACAATGGGTGGCGACTGCGCGAAGCGGGCGTTGAGCCGCCGGCTGTTCGTCACGATCCATGTCGTCCGTTCGCGCGTCGTTTGCTCCCCGTGTTCGCGCCCGTCGACGGCGTCGCGGCCGTGGTCGGTCGTGACGACGACCAGCCAGTCCTCGCCCTGTCGCTGTGACAGCGCATCGGTGATCTGGCCGACGCGCCGGTCCATCGCCCGCACCGCGGCGTCCATTTCAGGGCTGTCGCCGTAGCGATGCCCCGCGTCGTCGGTGTACTGCAGGTAAACCCAGGTGAGGTTCGGGCCCTCCAGGCGTAGATAGCGGGCCGCCTCGGCGGCAACGGCGTCGTCGATGTCGCTGATGAATTCGTCGAGATCCGGGTCGCCGCCCTCGTGCGGGTAGCGCGCGGTGTCGCGCTCCAGGCCGTCGAGCGCGGTGTCGATCTTGTGCCCGCCGGCCGCGGGCAGGCCGTCACCGAGCAGCTTCGTCCGGTTGTCTTCCCAGGTCGAGAACACGGCAGTGGCAAGCGCCGGGTCGTGGTGCTTCGCGATCCGGAAGATGTCCCAGTAGCCGTAGTCCGGGTTCGTCACGTCGTTGTCATACACGTTGTGCTTGTTCGCCCAGGTGCCGGTGATCAGGCTCTGGTAGCCGACGGCCGAGACCGTCGGACTTTCCGATTCGCCGCCGATCTCGCCGCCGACGAAGCTCCGCGTGTAGCCGCCCTCGGCGGCGAGCGCATCGAGCTGCGGCGTCGGCACGCGCTCGATGACGTCGGCGGGGATGCCGTCGAGGATGATGAACACGGCTTTCGGTTCGGGTGGTTCTTCCGTGCCGCACGCCGACAATGCGACGAGCAGGACAATGGTCAGTCGAAGCATGGCGAGGCGGTCCTCATCAAATTGACGACTGCGGCGTCATCGGCGTGCCGTCGAAGAAGCGCCCGAGCCGCAGGGGTTCGAGGTCGATGCCGGTGTCGTGGCCGGTCAGCAGGCCGGCGATCGCCATGCCGGCGCCCGGGCCGATGCCGAAGCCGTGGCCGCTGAAGCCGGTAGCGACGTGGAAGCCGGGGATATGCGTCTCGCCGATGGCCGGGATGACGTCCGGCGTCGACTCGATGATGCCGGCCCAGGTCTCGACGAATGCGACGTCGGCCAGCGCCGGGAACACGGTCGCCAGGTCGCGGCGCAGCACGGCGACGGCCTTCGGGTTCGGCGCCGGGTCCAGGACGCGGGTGGCCTCGAACGGCGAGGGGGCGTCGAGGGACCACCGCCGCGGTGCGCGGAGCTCGTCGAAAAACTCGCGGCCGAACGACAGGCGAAGCATGCGCCAGTCCATCTTCAGCGCCGGGAGGAACTTCGCGAACCAGCGGAACGAGGCCGGCGTCAGCGCGTGGTCGAGCAGCATGCCGGGTGCGATCGTGTAGCCGCCGTCGTCGCGCCGGCGGATGCCGATGCGTTCGTCGAACAGTGTGCCGTCGAGTATGTCCGGTCCCGGAGCGGTACGCACGACGGTGCCGCGCACGCGGAGCTGCGGCAGTGCGACGCCGACTGAACGGCAGAACATCGATGTCCACGCACCGCCCGCGCACAGCACCGCGGCGGCGCGTATGCGGCCGTGCTCGGTCACGACGCCGGCGACGCGGCCCGCTTCGAGGTCCAGGCCGCGCACGGCGCAGCCGGTGAGGACCGCGCCACCCGCGCGCTCGACGGCACGGGCAACTGCCGGCGCGGCCTTGTGCGGTTCGGCGCGGGCGTCGCTGGCCGTGTACATCGCACCGGGCCAGTCGATGCCGCCGCCACGCACCAGTTCGGCCAGCCGGTGCCGGCCGATCAGCTCCGTGTCGAGGCCGTGTTCGCGGGCGATCTGCACCCAGTCTTCGAACGCGCCGAGCTCGGCTTCTTTGCGCGCGACGAACAGGCAGCCGCCCTGGCGAAAGCCGACGCGCTCGCCGATGTCGTCTTCCAGTGTGCGCCAGATGCGGTTTGCCGCCATCGCCATCGGCAGCTCGCGCGTGTCGCGTCCTTGTTGCCGCACCCAGCCCCAGTTGCGGCCGGACTGTTCGCCGGCGACGTGGCCTTTCTCGCAGACGACGACGTTGACGCCCTGCCGGGCGAGGAACCACGCCGTCGAGATGCCGATGATGCCGCCGCCGATGACGACGACGTCGGCCGATACCGGCATGGACGAGGGCGACGCGACCGGCCGCTCCCAGGTGCTGTGGACGACACGGTCCGTCACGGTGCGCGCCGGAACCATGCGGCCGGCAGCATCACGGCCAGCGCCGCGACCGGCGCGACAAACATCGGGTGGATCGCGCCGGGCCAGCCATCGACCTGGTCGTAGACGAACAGCTGCGACGCACAGCCGGCTGCCGCCGACACGAGGATCGCCCAGAAGCCCACATGCCGGGGCGTGTGCTTCCAGAAGACCGACAGGATGAACGGCACAAAGATCGCGGCGGGCGCGAGCAGCGTCGCGAACACGACGAGGCTGACGACGCCGGGGAACACCAGGGAAATGGACAGCGCGACCGCGGCCAGCACGGCGGTGATGACGCGCGAATGGAAGATCTGCCTCGCGTCACTCGAATTGTGCCCGAACATCGGCTCGTACAGGTCCTGTACGGCGAGCGAGGACGCGGCGGCGAGGAACGACGAGGACGTGGACATCGTGGCGGCCATGATCGCGGTCATGATCAGCGAGCGTACGCCCTCCGGCAGCACCTGCGCCACGAGTTCCGGCAGCGCCTCGTCCTGGCTTTCGAGGCCCGGCAGCAGTGCGGCGGCCGCCATGCCGAGGAACGCGACGCAGGCGCCGAACACGACGTAGTTGCAGCCGGTGAACAGGTACGCGAAACGCGCCGTGGCCGGGTCCTTCGCGGCCAGCGCGCGTTGCATGTACGCCTGGTCGACGCCGTAGCTGTAGAGCGCGAGCGCGGACCACGCGAGCGGCGTCCAGAAGCCGAGCGCGGTCGGGTCGAAATAGGACTCGGGCAATGCTGACTGCAGGCCGCCGATGCCGCCGACCGCGATCCAGGCGAGCACGACCGCGAGGATCACGCCGGTCATCAGCACGACGTACTGCAGCGCGTCCGTCCAGACCACGGCCCAGAGACCGCCCATCATCGTGTAGATCGCGAACGCGGCCGTGATGATGATCGACGACTGCGCGATCGTGAGGTCGAACAGTGCGGACAGCAGGATCGCCGACACGAGGATCTGCACGGCGACGAACGCGACCGCCTCGAGGATCTGCAACACGGCCGTCAGCCTGCGTGTCTCGACGCCGAACACGTTGCCGATGTACTCGGGGATGGTCGTGAGCTGCAGCTTGCGCAGGCGCGGCGCGATGAACAGCCCGATGAAAAAGTAGGCGGGTATCGCGCCGTAGTTCCAGTAGATGCCGGACACGCCGATCGCGTAGGCGAGGCCCGCGCCGCCGATCAGGCCGGAACCGGAGAACTCGGTCGCGGCGAGCGACAACGAGGCGGGCACCGGGCCCAGTTCGCGGCCGCAGAGATGGAAGTCCTCGGTGCTGTGCACGCGCTTCGACCAGTAGCGGCCGATCGCAAGCACGAGCCCGATGTAGGCCCCGAACACGATGATGTCGAGCATGAACCTCTCCCCGCTGCAGGGACCGCCCGCGTCCCGTCGTTCTTATTCTTCGGCCAGCCGCTCCCGGACGTAGTTGCGGATGTCGAGGCTCCAGTCCTCCATCGGTCCGTAGAAACCGGACTCGAAGACACTGGAATTCATGCCGCGCTGGACCGATTCGCAGATGGCCCAGTCCTGGCGGTTCACGAGGTCCCAGAATTCCACCGCGTCGGACGGGTCGAAGTCGTCCTTCGCCATTTCGTCCGGGTGAAAAAGGAACTCGCAGATGATGTCCGTGCGCTGCGGCGAGCGCGGCCACAGCGTGAACGCGGCGGCGTGGTCCATGGACAGGCTCAGCATCAGGTTCGGGTAAATGAGCTCGCCCTTGTGGCGAATCTTCTCGTTGTCGTCGAGGCCCGGGAACGGCGCGCGCTTCGTGAGGCCGGTGAAAGAAAACGTGTTCGTGCCGTCCTTCTGCGGGATGCCTTCCTCCCAGTCGAGGTCGGCGCCGCCGTTCACGCGGAACGCCGGGACGATCTTGCACAGCTCCGGGTGCACGCCCGCGCAGTGGTAACACTCGTTGTAGTTCTCGAGGATGACCTTCCAGTTCGCGGCGACCGAGTAGTCGATGCGCCAGCCGCTCGCGAGGTCTGCGAGCGGGTAGCGGCGGATGCGCGCCGCGGAAACCGCGAGCATGTCGGCCAGCGACTGCGTGCCCGGGGCGACGCGCACGAACACGAACCCGCCCCAGGTGTCGAGCTCGACCCGGTGCAGCGAGAAGCAGGCCTTGTCGACGTCGATGTGCGGCGTGCTGTGCAGCTCGCCGTTCAGCTTGTAGTTCCACGAATGGTACGGGCAGCGGATGCCCGCCTGGAAGCGGCCGCGCTGCTCGCTGCCGTCCGGGCTCATGACCAGCTCGGAACCGCGGTGGCGGCACACGTTGTGGAACGCGCGCAGTTCGTCGCTCATGACCAGCAGCAGGCTATCGCCCGCCACGTTCACGAGGCGATAGTCGCCTTTCTGTTCCAGTCCTTCTGCGCGGCCCACGCAGAACCATTCGCGGCGGAAAATCCGGTCGCGTTCGAGCTCTAAATGATCGGGGTCCAGGTAGTAGGACCCGGGGAGCGTGGCTTCGAGCTGGTGCGGTTGTGAACTCATGTATTCTTCGTCCATTCAACCCGTTTGGCAGGGCGTATGCAATACGATGTGATCGTTATCGGGGCCGGGCACAACGGCCTGACCACCGCGGCCTACCTGGCCAAAGCCGGACGCCGGGTGCTGGTGCTGGAACGCCGTTCCGTCGTGGGCGGCTGCGCGGTCACGGAGGAGGTGGATCCGGTGCGGACACCGGGTTGCCGGGTGTCCACCGCGTCCTATATCGCGAGCATGCTGCGCCCGACGATCATTCGCGACCTGAAGCTTGCCGACTTCGGGCTGCGCATGGTGGCCTGCGACCCGGGGGTGCAGGCGGCGTTCCGGGAGGACGGGGGTGACGTCGCTGCGTGGTGGTCGGAACACGACCGCATGCGGGCAGAGTTGCAGCGCATCGCGCCGAACGACGTCGAGCGCTTTTTCGAGACCGAAGAGGAACTGAAAAAACTTGCTGCCTACCTGCAGCCCTTCTTCCTGGAGCCGCCTCCCGACGTGCACGCACGCGGCTTCGCGAAGCTGGCCGAAGGGCTGCGCCTGTACAAGCGCTTCCGCGGCATCTCGGGCGACCAGGTGGCGGAGCTGTTGCGCTTCCTGACGGGCTCGCTCGGCGAGTTCCTCGACAAGCGCTTCGAGTCGGACAAGCTGAAGCGCCTGATCCTGTCGAACAGCCTGTACGGCAAGCACGGCGGGCCGTACCAGCCCGGCACGGCGATGGGCCTGCTGTTCCACCTGCTGTCGGGCGGCGATGCGGACCAGCAGGCCTGGCAGGGGCACGTCATCGGTGGCATGGGGGCCATCGCGCAGGCGCTGAAGGGCGCCTGCGAAAGTCTCGGCGTGACCGTGCGCACCGATGCGCCGGTGGCAAAGGTCAATATTGTGAACGGCAAGGCGACGGGCGTGACGCTCGGGTCCGGCGAGGTGCTGGATGCAACGACGGTCGTCTCGAACGCGGACCCCAAGCGCACGTTCCTCACGCTCGTGGAAGCGAGCGAGCTCGACGCCGACTTCCGGCGTTCCGTCGCGGACATCCGCATGGACGGCCCGGCCGGCAAGGTGAACTTCGTGCTGTCGGAGGAGCCGCAGGTTAGAGGCATGCCGGCGGACCGCACGCGCGAGCAGCGTTCGTTGTTCACGCTGATCCCGACGCTCGCCGAGGCGGAGGCTAACTACAACCGCTCGCGCACGGGCGAGTTGCCCGAGCGCCTGTGGGTGGACTGCGTGCTGGCCTCGAACGTGGACGACACGCTGGCACCCGGGGGGCGGCACATGCTGACCTGCTTCGTCCAGTACCTGCCGTACCGGCTGAACGGCGGTTGGGATTCGCATCGCGAGGCGCTGGGCGACAAGGTGACGGAAGTGATTGCCGAGTACGCCCCGAACGTGCCGGGCTCGGTCCTGGCGCGTTGCGTGCTGGCGCCGCCCGACCTCGAGGAGCGCTTCGGCATCACCGAGGGCAACATCTTCCACGGCGACATCTCGCTGGAGCAGATGTTCTTCATGCGGCCGCTACCGAGGTGGTCGCAGTACGCGACACCGATCGGAAGCCTTTACCTGTGCGGCGCGGGCACGCACCCGGGCGGCGGCGTGACAGGAGCGCCAGGTTACAACGCGGCCCGCCGGATACTGCGAGAATCGTGATGACGCCGGTCGGGTCCGCCGGGCGAAAGGGCTTCCGCTGCCGGCCGCTGGTCGCGCTGGCGCTCTTCGCGCTTGCCGCATGCGGCGGTGGTGGCGGTGACGATGCCGTCACGAACCCGCCACCGCGCAAGACCTACACGTACACCGCGCCCGCGGACCTCGCCGACGGCTGGGCCGTCGGCCACCTGCAGGACCACGGCGCCGACATGCAGGTCATCCAGTCCATGATGGACGCGGTCGTCAACGAGGACATTCCCGGCGTCGACGCGATCTCCGCCGTGCGAAACAACGTGCTGATCCTCAACGAGGACCTCCGGACGCGACTGGACGAGTATGACGGCTGGGTGTCGAATACCCGGCTCGACCGCCACGTCATGCACTCGACGACCAAGAGTTTCGTTTCGGCGCTCACCGGTATCGCGATCGACCAGGGCTACATCCGAGACGTCGACGTACTCTACTACGACCTGTTCACCTACGGCGGCTACGACAACTGGAGCCTCGCGAAGGCCGGGATGACGCTCGAGGATGCGCTGACCATGCGCTTCGGATTCGCTTGGGATGAATGGTCGGTGCCCTACGGGCAGCCCGGGAACTCGCTGTGGGACCTGTTCCAGGCCCACGTCGACGTCTCGAAGGGTTTGCTGGACCAACGGGTCGTCCGGACGCCCGGTACCATGTTCGTGTACAACACGGCCGGCACGATCAGCCTCGGGCAGGCGCTGGAGCACGTCATCGGTGTGCCGCTCGAGAATTTCGCCGACCAATACCTGTTCGCGCCGCTGCAGATACAGGATGTCGACTGGACAGAGACGCCGACGGGGCTGCCGAACGGCGGCAGCGGGCTGTTCCTGACAACACGCGAGATGCTCAAGTTCGGGCAGCTGTACCTGGATGGCGGTGTGTGGCACGGCGAGCGCGTCATCAGCGAGGAATGGGTCATTCGGTCGACACAACCGCACGCGGACTACTCGGACGCCATAACGAGTGGCTACGGGTACCAATGGTGGATCGACCGGTTCCTCGTCGGCGGCGAGCTGATCGAGTCGTACTCGACGCGTGGCTTCGGCGGGCAGAACATATTCGTCGTGCCGTCGCGGCGCCTGGGCGTCGCGGTAACCGGCCGGAACTACGGAACGCCGGGTGCCGACGCGCCGTACAGGCTGATGCAGGATTTTTTGCTTCGGGCGATGGACTGATTCCTTGCCGATCCGACCCGACGGCCAGCGGGAACCACCAGGGCGCAGGCAATCCTTCGTTCTCGACGGCCGGGCTTCCGACTATTCACAGACGAAATCATCCTTGCCGCGCGGTCGACAGAAGTCCGACCAGCCGTGCTTGCGCCAGTAATCGTCGAGGTTGACGTCGCGCACAAACGTCTTGAATGCAGACAGCTTGCGCACGTCGGACATCACGGGGAACCAGAGCGAGCCGAATCGAATCGTGGTGTACGTAAGCTCCCGGCGGAAAACCTCGAATGCCAGCGGAGCGTCGCCGAGGTATGCGGCAGCAAGCGCGATGTCGCGGTACTTGTTCGGCCAGTGCCTGTCTGGATCGTCGGCGAGGCCGCGTAGAAAGGCGAGGGCGGCTTCTCGATCGTGCAACACCGCCGAGAGCGGGCCATAGAGTTCACGATAGGGGATGCTGTCGTGCGGCAGTGTCGAAATCAGGGTGCTGATCTCGTCGATAGAGGCCTGGTTGTAGGCGATCGCCAGGTGCAGATAGCCACGGTACTGGTCCGGGACCGACTCCAGTCCCAGTCGGGCGGCGTCCAGGTTGCCGAGTGCGATTTCGACATTTGCCCGCAAAACCGACGATCCTTCGGGCACCCGCAGAAGGGCGTCACGCTCCTCGTGCAAGGCATGCGCGCGGCGGCTTCGGCCCGCACGCATCATCATGTTCGCGTAGTGCCCCAGCGTATACGCGTTGCGTCGGAGTGTTAAAGCCCGCGCGAACGATTGCTCGGCTTGTACCCAGTCCATCGTCGCATAAATCAGCGTGGCGAAATTCGCGTGTGCCTGTGCGGATCCCGGGTCGAGTTCCACTGACCGGGCCACATGCTCGTACGATCGTTGAATGATGGCTGGCGCAGCGTCCGGCGGCGACTCCCACATCGTTGAGGCAATCTCGATGCCGCGCGCGCCCCATGCCGCGGCATATTCGCCGTCGAGCTCCATTGCCTTTTCGTAGTCGCCCTGAAGGTACGCTTCGTAGGCCGGAAAGCTGCGCGTTCCCGCACCTGGAAACTCGTTCACGGCGCCGACCCCGAGCGTGATCCCGAGTGCGCCGGCTACCGAGCGGGCAATGTCCTCCTGGATGGCAAACGTGTCCTCGAGCCTGCGGTCGAAATGATCGGACCAGAGGTGGAAGCCGCTGTCGATGTCGATGAGCTGTACGGTGACCCGAATCTCATCGGCGGAGCGTCGCACACTGCCTTCGAGAATCGCGGTTACGCTGAGCTTCTCGCCGATGGTATCGAGGTCCGTGGTTGACTGAGGGTAGTAGAACGATTCCGTGCGGCTGGCGACATCGAGACCGTCGAGCCGGGAAAGCTGGTTGATCAGCTCCTCGGCGAACCCGTCGGCAAGGTATTGCTGGTCGCCGGACGGGCTCATGTCCGCGAACGGAAGCACGGCCACCGACGGCGCGGGCGCAACGTTGCGCAGCCACCACGCACCGCCTAGCAGCAGGGCGACAGCGCCCGCCGTCGCCAACGCGAGACCGGCGCGGCCGTACCGCGCCCGCGGGCCGGTACTCCCGGTCAGGATCTCGGCCGGTACCAACAGGCGATAGCCCTGTCCGCGAATGGCCTCGACGTAGCGAGGCGCACTTGCGTCGTCTGACAGCGCGTCGCGCAACATCTTCACGCGCTGGCCCAGGGTCTCAGGCGAAACGGGGCGACCCTTCCACACTCGTTCCGCGAGTTCGTCGTGGCCCAGCATTGCCGGGGACACCTGCGCCAGCGCGAGCAGCAGGTCGAAGGTCAGTCCGCCCATCGACAGCCTCTTGTCGCCACGCGTGACGCGCCGGGAGCCCGTATCGAGGACGAGGTCCTTGATTCGATAACGAACGGGCGGGTTCTTGCGTGGGTCGGACATCAGCGTCGGGCGCCGTCCTCTACGTCATTTTCCGTGGTTTTGGGGAATCTTACCGCTTCCTTGGGCCGAGTTTCATGAAGGGCGTTGGCTGCATCACTAGCATCGGATGCCGCGGCGGACAAATCGTGCTGCCGGCGTTGAACACACCACCTCTATATAGGAAGGAGGAACGACAATGACGACAGTAACTGCAACGTGCCGGGGCGCTGCGGCCATGGCGGCCGCACTGACCATCGGCACCACACTGGTGATCGGGTTCGCCGGATCAGCGACAGCCGGCGGCCGTCACGGAGAATGGCGCAGCGCGAAACCCCTCGAGCAGACGGACGGTACGCAGGTGCCCGGCGGGTGCCCGATCGAGTCGCCGGGCGGCCGTTTCATATTCACCGCTCGAAACCCCGGCACCGGAATCGACATCTACGCAAACCAGCGACCCGCAATCGGGCAGCCGTTCGAACCCGGCAACTCCCTGCCTGCGCCCGTGAATGATCCCGGTCTCGCGGACGATTTCTGCCCGACGCCGTTACCCGACGGCGGGCTCTATTTCGTGTCGCGTCGCGGCGGCGGCTGCGGCGATGCCGACATGTACCGCACGGTGCAGGATCCTGCGACCGGCTGGAGCGAGCCGCAGAATCTCGGCTGCTACCCGGATGGCCCGAATACGCCGGGTGTGGAGTTCAGCCCTTCGCTGGTGGACACCGGCTGGGGCACGTTCCTGTTCTTCTCGACGGATTACTTTACCGGCAACCAGGATATCTATCGGAGCCGGATGCGGTCCGATGGCACCTTCACGAAACCGGTGCGCCTGAGCTGGCCGGTCAACACCGAGTACGACGACCGGCAACCGAACGTCAGCCAGGACGGCCGCAAGATCGTGTTCGCATCCGATCGACCGAGCTTCGACGGCGACAGCACGGGCTTCGACATTTTCTACGCGAAAAGACACTCGATCTTTGGCCGCTGGCGACAAGCAGTGAACCTGAGCGAGACGGTGCCGTTCGATACCGTCGATGCCGGCGAGACACGCCCGTCACTGTCGTGGGACGGCGAACGCCTGGTCTACGGCAGCGGCGGCGTCTGGATCAGCAAACGCAAACGGTGAGAGCGCTGGCGGCGCGGGGCCTGCCTGTCCGGACATCAAGGGCAGGCACTGCGCGCCGGTAGTGTCGCGGCGCGGCCGGCCGCCAGTCACTGGCGTTCATTGGGCAGACAGCGAGTCGCGCCCGATCGGCACCCCGTCCAGGATCACCCATTCGATGCGGTCCCAGGCCGAGACATCTTTCGTCGGGTCCGCGGCGAGCAACAGCAGATCCGCCTGCTTGCCGGGTGCGACGGTGCCCAGGTCGTCGAAGCCGAAGAATTCGGCGTTGTCGTGAGTCATCGCGCGCAGCAGCCGTGCCGGCGCGACGCCGGCCTCGATCCAGCGGTCCATTTCCATGCGCGCGTTCAGGCCGGGCGGGTTTGCGTAGGTGAGGTCGCTCGGCGTGTCGCTGCCGAACAGCAGAACGCCGCTGTTCTCGTTCAGCCAGCGCGTCGCCGCGACCACGCGGGCGATTCCCGGTACGAACGGCGCCTGCCAGCCTTCGTTGTCGATCTTGTCCGCGAACCCGGGGTAGCCGCGCAGGCGCTCCCCGAGTGCCTGTCCCCCCTCGCCGGCATACCAGTCGAGCAGCGATGCCGGCAGCACGGCGGCCAGCGCGGGCTGCTCCAGGTAATGCGGGTCGAGCAGGTCGCGTTCGCCGTACAGCACCTGGACCGTCGGCTGAACCGGGATGCCTTTCTCGGCCAGCAATTTCAGCGTGTCGAGCACGGCGCCGGTCGGCGTCGTGCCGTCAACCTCTTCCCAGGCCCAGAGTCCGTGCACCAGCGCGCCGACGCCGCTGCGCGCGCCGGCCGCCTGAGCCGGCAGGGAATTGGCGTGCAGCAGGACCGGCATGCCGTGCGCCGCGCCGGCCTCGACGAGCGCCCGCAGCAGGTCGTCCGACGGCACCGGCCAGTCGTTGCGCGCGCCGAAGCCGTCTTCCCAGTGGGTCTTGATGCAGACTGCACCGTCGTCGGCGATCGCTTGCGCCACGGCGGCCGGCGTGTGTTCCGCGGGGTCGATGCCCTCGGGGATCGGCCGATTGGCGGCGGGGTCGACCAGGAACCATGGGGCGACGCGATAGCGGATGGCCTCCGGCAGGAACCGCGTCGGATAGCCGTCCATGACCGGCGCGGCGCCGCAGTGGTAGGCCGTCGGCGCAACGGCTTCCGCGTTCCAGGCAGCGAGTCGTTCCGCATTGCTGTTCAGGTCCACCAGCGTCGTGAAGCCGTGGTAGAGCCAGGCGCGGGGAATCTGCTGCAGTGCTTCCGCGACGAGTTCGGGGTTCGCCTGCGCCTGATCCCAGTCCATGCCCGGCACGCCGTCGAGATGGACGTGGCCGTCGATCAGGCCGGGAACCAGGTAGAGCCCGTCACCGTCGATGACCGCGGCGTCGCCCGGCTCCAGGTCGCCAATCGCTGCTATTCGCCCGCCCTCGATCCGCACGTCCTGACGCGCGCCGACGCTGCCGTCGACAGCATCGACGATCCGGGCGTCGCGAATGAACAGGCGGTCGCCGCCGCTGGCACACAACGGAGCCAGCAACAGGCCGAGCAGCACAGGAGGCAGGCAGGTCTTCGACATCGGGGTACCGCTCAGTGTGTGAATCGAGGGCCAGTGGTGAGGTCAGTCTTTCGGCACGAGGCGCGCGATGAGAAGGTTCAGGATCGCGAGCAACAGGCTGCCGAGCAGTGCCGGAAGAAAGCCCCCAACGTCGAACCCGGGCACCAGCGCACTGGCGAGCCAGAGCATCAGCGCGTTGACGACCAGCAGGAACAGGCCAAGAGTGACGAGCGTAAGCGGCAGCGTCAGTATGACCATGATGGGCCGGACGAATGCGTTTACGAGGCCGAGAATCACGGCAGCCACGAGCGCGTAGCCGATACCGTCGATGTGTATACCGCTGACGAGATTGCCGACGACGAGCAGCGCAACGGCCGTCAGCACGATGTGTAGTACGAACTGCTTCATGATCTGGCGTCTCCCCGTTGGCCGTCCGCACCAGTGCGCGACGAGCCGTCATGCTACCCTCGTCGATCGCTGGAGAAAGCCTGCCGGGTCGCAACACCGGCGACCGTCAGGCGGACGTCAATCGGATCAACAGGAGCATGAGCAGTATGCCGGCACCGATAGTGTTCGTCGATATCGCGGGGCCCGATGACGGGGCACTGAAACAGTTCTACTCGACCGTGTTCGAATGGGATGCGGGCGACGACGGCAAGTTCGAGGCGCCGGCCGAGACGCCGATTCACGGCGCGATACGCCGGGATCCGGCCGAGAAACGTCTCTATATCGGCGTAGTGGACGTGGCGGCGACGCTGACGGCCATCGAGGCGGCAGGCGGCTCGGTCGACGTGCCGCGTTTCGAGGTGCCGGGCGTCGTCGTGCTCGGCCTGTTCCGCGACCCGGCCGGAAACCCGATGGGGCTGGTGGAGATGGACGGCAACAAGCCGCGCGTGCCCTAGTCGTCGAAGTACGCCGACAGCGCCTCGAAGAACACGTACTCGTCCACGCCGTCCTTGCCGACCGGCTTCGGCTGCGCGCCCCACATCGCGACGACGAGGTCACGGTCCGGATCGACGAACACGAACTGGCCGAAGATGCCGATCGCGGCGTAGCTCCTGCCGTGCAGCGGCCAGAGCATGTAGCCGTACTCGACCTCGCGGCCGCCGACGACCTTGCGTGACCCGGCCTCCGCCATCCAGCCCTCCGGCAGGATGCGCCGGTCGCCGACGACGCCGTCCTCCAGCAGGAACAGGCCGAAGCGCGCGTAGTCGCGCAACGTGGCCGACAGGCCGCTGCCGCCGACCTCGAGACCGTCCGGCGACTCGAGCCACCAGTTCGCATCCGACGCCATGCCCGCCGGAATCCAGATTTTCTCGGACAGGTAGTCTGCAACGGGCTTGCCGACCGCGGCCCGCACCAGCGCGCCGGCCACGTGCGTCTCGCCGGTGCTGTAGTTCCAGCGCGTGCCGGGTTCGGCCGCGCGCGGCAACGAGGCCATCAGGTCGAGGATCGCGCCGGGCTGCTGCCCGATCTGCGCCTCGAGCATCGCGCGCCGGTCCGAGGCGGGGTCCGTGTAGGTCTCGTTCCACTGCACGCCGGAGGCCATCTGCAGCAGGTGGCGCACGGTCACGCCGTCGTAGGCGCTGCCCTCGAAGCGCGGCAGGTACTTCACGATCGGGTCATCGATGCTGTCGATATGCCCGTCCTGGATCGCGGCGCCGATCAGCGTGGCGGTCATCGACTTGACCACCGACATCGACATCCAGCGCGTGTCCGGCCCGTTGCCCAGGAAGTATTTCTCGAAGCGTATCGCGCCGTCCTGGATGACGAGCATGCCCGTCACGCGGTTCAGCGCGATGATGTCGTACAGATCGTAGGTATTCTTTCCGACGGTGAAGCGGAAGTCGGCGAAGTCCATCGGCTCGACGGGCAGTTCGCGGACCGTCTCGCCTGCACGCACCGCGCGCGTCGGGAACAGGCGGTCGATGTTGCGGAACGTGTTGACCTGCACGTCGGGATACAGCCTCCCGTCGTATACCTCGCGTACCGTGCCGATCGGTTCGTTGGCATGCGGATACTCCTGGCCGACGGCCGGCGCCGATAACAGCGCGGCGGCGATCGCCAGGGCGCGGGAAAACCAATGGTCATGGCTCACGGGTATCGTCTCCGGTGCGGTCAGTGACGGGGTCACCCGAAGCATACTATGATCCCCGGCGTACAGCGCCCGCCGGACAAGGACGAACCGCCCACGCATGAGTATTCAACTACCCACCGTCATCGCCACGTCCGTGGTCCGTGGCAGCCAGCAGGGTGAGAGTCACGGCGGCATCTACCTCGTGGACTTCCACGCACGCACCGGCGAGCAGGTCGTCGACTGGAACACCAGCAAGATCGACTTCACCGGGCGCGGGGCCGACCGCGGCCTGCGCGGTATCGCGTTCGATAGCGACGACATCTGGATCGCGGCAAGCGACGAGCTGTACCGCTACGACCGCAACTTCGAGATCCGGGAGTCGTTCCGCAACCGCTATCTCAAGCACTGCCACGAGATTTGCATCAAGGACGGCTACCTGTTCCTGACGTCGACCGGGTTCGACAGCCTCCTGGGCTTCAATCTCGCCGAGAGGCGCTTCGACTGGGCGTTTCACCTGCAGCGGCCGTATGACGCGTGGAGCGGCTTCGCGTACGACCCGCGCACCGACGTCGGCCCGGCGCCGGTAAACGACTTCCACATCAACATGGTGCACGTGGATGACCGCGGCATTTTCCTGAGTGGCCTGAAGACCGGCGCGCTGCTGCACGTCAACGGCCAGCGCGAGGTCTCCCCGTTCTGCGACATGCCGACCGGGACGCACAATGCGCGGCCCTGGCGCGACGGCGTCCTGTTCAACGACACGGCGAGCGACTGCGTGCGCTACGTTGCGCGCAACGGTGCCGAGAAGGCATTCAAGGTTCATACCTACGATGAGTCGGATCTGCAGTTCATGGGCGTGGACGACTCGAAAGTCGCGCGACAGGGCTTCGGCCGCGGGCTCACGACCTGGATGGACCGCTTCGTCATCGGCGGTTCGTCACCCTCGACGATTTCGATCTACGATCTCGCGACGAACCAGCGCGTCGGCTTCGTGAACCTGTCCATGGACATCCGAAACGCGATTCACGGCCTCGAGGTCTGGCCGTATTAGTCCGACCGGTGCCACGCGCAGGCGGACGGGCGGTTCGTGCTAGTCTCCCGGCATGGGGGGAGCGCAAAAGAAACTGACCCGGCGCGAGGCGATCGGGGCCGGCGCGGCGGCAGCTCTCGCCGCACTGCCGGTCGGGGCGACCGAAACGCCGCTGCCCGCGAGCAACCGCCTTCCGCCATGGAAAGGCTTCAACTTCCTCGATTTCTTCAACCCGGACCCCTCGCGTGCGCGGCCTGCGACGCCAGGCGTGTTCTTCGACTGGATGCGCGACTGGGGCTTCGACTTCGTGCGCGTGCCGATGGCCTACCCGGCGTACCTCGACATCGACTACTCGCGCCCGATCACGCCGGAGATGGTCTATCGCTTCGACGAGGCGAAGATCGCCAAAGTCGACGCGCTGGTCGCCGCTGCGCTGGAGCGCGGCCTCCACGTGAGCCTGAACCTGCACCGCGCGCCGGGCTATTGCATCAACGCCGGGTTTCACGAGCCATACAATCTCTGGTACGACGACGAGGCGCTGGAGGCGTTCTGTGCTCATTGGCAGATGTGGGCGAAACGCTATGCCTCTCTTCCGGCGGAGCAGGTCAGCTTCGACCTGGTCAACGAGCCGAGCCTGCGCGAGGACATGAACGACCAGTTCGGCAAGCGAGAGGCGCTGCCGCCGGCGATCTATCGCCGTGTGGCCGAGGCGGCCACCAACGCGATCCGGGCCGCCAAGCCGGACGCGCTGATCATCGCCGACGGCAACAACGGCGGGCACGTTGCCGTGCCGGAGCTCGCCGATCTCGGCATCGCCCAGAGCTGCCGCGGCTACGCGCCGTTCAACATTTCACATTTCAAGGCGCCGTGGGTGCATCGCGATCCGTCGAACCTGCCGGTGCCCAGGTGGCCAGACGGGCCGCACGCGAACCGGGCCTGGCTCGAGGACTTCTATGCGCCCTGGTTCGCCCTGCAGGAGGCCGGCGTCGGCGTGCACTGCGGCGAGTCCGGCTGCTACCGGGAAACGCCGCACGACGTGTTCCTCGGCTGGTTCGGTGACGTCGTCGACGTGCTGGCCGGTCGCGGAATCGGCGTCGCGTTGTGGGAGCTCCGCGGAGACTTCGGCATCCTCGATTCGCGGCGCCGTGACGTCGTCTACGAGGACTGGTACGGCTACGCTCTCGATCGCCGCCTGCTCACGCTGTTGCAGTCCGTCTAGCGCCTGTCCCGCGACCAGGCGCCCGGGCGGTCAACCGAACGTCGCGGGCGGGGCGTCAGCCGCGGCGGCTTGCGCGGGCACAAAAAAAGCGGCGGCCGACCATGCCGATCGACCGCCGCTCTTCGAGCGATTCACCCCCAAGAAGTGGCGAATCAGCCCCCCCAACGTTTCATGAAGCGGACACCCATCTCACGGGGACGGTTGACGAATATGCGCTGGTGGTGCGCCCGCCCTTCGGAGATCTGCGCGGCACCGTACTCGAACTGACCGGTGTTGATCGTGTACTCCGCGCGCTCGTCCGTCAGGTTGTTGATGAAGATCGAGGCCTCCCAGTCGTCGCCCTGCAGGCCGAAGCGCAGGTCACCGATGGTGTAAGCCGAGTTCATTTGCTTCGGATTCGGGTCATCTGCGTCGGTCGGCTCCAGGACGTTGAAACTGTCGCCCTGGTAGGACCATTGTGTCCGGATGAAGGCTGCGTTCGGTCCAAACCAGTTGACGGGCCAATGGTATTCAGCCCATGCGGCGGCCTTGTATTCAGGCACCAGTGGCAATCGCAGCCCCTTGAACAGGTCATCGATGCCGTCGCCGTTCAGGTCACCCTGGGTATCCGTTTCGGCCTCCATCCACTCCGCATTGAACCCGAGCGTCCAGTTGTCGCCGGGCGCATAATCCACCTCGACGTTGACGCCAGTGATGTGCGCCTGGCCGGCGTTGGCCACGACGACCTGCCAGGGCTGGCCGCACTCGCCCGGTATGGAGACGGTCGGGTCTTCGACACCATCGACCAGGCAGGGAACGCTGGACGGGTCGACGAGCTCGAGCTGGTAGTCCGACCAGTCCATGAAATAGCCGGTCACGTTGAATCGGCCGGCGCCGCCGGCGAACAACGACTTGTAGCCGAACTCGTAGTTGTCCATCAGGTCGGACACGTAGGTTCCCGGCAGGAACGGCTCACCGCGCTGCCGGTTGACGCCGCCCGGGCGTTTGCCGCGCGTGTACAGGCCGTAGATCATCTTGGCGTCGCGGTCGCCGAACGCGTAGTTCACGCTGACCTTCGGAATGAATTCCTCGTCGACGTTCGTGCGGAACGGTTCGTCGCCGTATTCCGGCACGCCGAAGCCGCCCGGGTGATTCACGAAGTACTTGTTCGTGTTCGTCCGCTCGTAGTAGCGGCCGCCGGCAGTGATGTCGACGGCATCATTCACGTGCCACGTGACTTCGCCGAAGATCGCCTTGTTTTCCCAGTCCGTCTCGTTCTGCGAGTACCAGTGCGACCGGGCCAGCGGATTGAGCGGCGCGCCGGTAACGAACTCGTAGTACCGGGCCGAAACGGAATCGTGGAACAGGTTGGCGCTGCCGTCGCCGCCGTTGGTTGGCCCGGCGAACGAGGACTGCCAGTCGTCGTTCGACTCCTCGTAATAGAGGCCGACGAGCCAGTCCAGCGTGTCACCTTGCGCGGAAAGGCGGAGTTCCTGCGAGAACTTGTCCTGCTGTGCGTTCAGGAACGAGCCCTGGAAGAAATCGCTGTCGACCGTCGGGCCCTGGCAATACACCGGCCACCAGATCACATAACCGGTGTCCGGGTTTGCGAAGTAGTAGTTCGCGTACGGGAAATAGGCCGGGTTGTTCTGCATGTACTCGACGGTGTACGCGCCGTCATGGCAGTACGCCGCAGCCCAGTAATGCGCATACACCGTGACGTCGTACAGATAGCTGTTCTCGCGCTCGTAGTAAGACGTTGCGGAAACGAGCTGAGCGAAGCCGAGGTCGATATCGAGCGTCAGGGACAGCACGCTGAACTCGTCCGTATTCCACTCGTCGTGGAATCGTACCGTTTGCAGGTCGCCGACATACGGGTCGTAATAGTTGTCGGCACCGATCTCCGTGTCCTGCCACGTGTAGGCGAGCAGGGCGGAGACGCTGTCGGTCATGTGCCACTGGAGGCTCGCCCGCGCGCCGGTGATCTCGGAGTCGTTCCAGTCATCCTCGACCGAGGCAGAGTTGTCCAGCGTGCCGAACTCTGCCGGGTAAAAGCCCGGGCCCTTCAGTGCCGACTGGTCCGGCGTGTTGCCGGGCACGTTGTCGATAAAGCCGCCATCCCGGTCCTGGTAGCCGACCAGGCGAATTGCGAGCTTGTCTTCAATGAGCGGTGCGTTGAACACGAGGGAGCCGCGGTAACTCATCTCGCCTTCCGAGCCGCCTCGAAGTTCGCCGTCGAAGATGGTTGAGTACGCGGTCGTGTCCGGCTTGTTCGTGACGATGCGCATCGTGCCGGCCTGGGCATCGGAGCCGTAAAGTGTGCCCTGCGGACCGGACAGCGCCTCGACGCGTTCGATGTCGACGACGCGGACGCTCGGCTGCGCGCCGGTCGTCGTGATCGAAATCTCGTCGAGGTACACCGACGATGTCGACTGGGCAATGTAGCCGGGGCCGGTAATCGCGCCGCGGAAGACGACGACGCTGGAACTGTTCGAGTAGGTGACGACGTTCACCGACGGGGTGAAGCGTGCGTAGTCTTCCATGGCGCGGGCGCCGATCGCTTCGAGCGACTCCTGCGAGAGGGCCTGGATCGCGATGGGCACGTCCTGCACGGACTCCTCGCGTTTTCGCGCGGTGACCGTGATCTCCTCGAGGACCTTGGGTCCGCCGCTGGCGCCTTCGCTCTGCGCCTGGGCCGCCTGGCCCGGCGTGAGCGCTGCTGCAATGGCAGCGGCGATGGGTGTCAGGACGACTTTCTGCTCCGCATTCATAAGCGACCCCGCGTTGATGTCGTTGGAAGTGCCGGTGGCATGACCGCATTCCCGAATCTATTGCAGTCGCGGGAGAACCACAAGGGCTTTGATTGGCACTCCCCGAGGTCGGCTGCCAGTGCGAAAACCGCCGTTTGAAGCCAATTCCAAGAAATTCCGGCTCCGGAGGCAGATTGTTGCTTTGCGCCCACATATGCGGACGGAATCCGGCGCGTCGCGCCATTTCGGCCCAGCCGGCTAACGGTCCTGCAGCACTTTGGGGCGATCCTCAGGGACCATATTCAGCAGCAGCGGTTCAAGAACCTCGACGAGTTCACCGAGGTCTTCTTCGTAGTTGCGCCACAAATTGACGGAGCTCGAGTAGATCGGCCGGCGGACCTGCTCGGAACTGGCGGTTCTCACGGCCCGTTCCGTCTCGTGAAAGCGCAGGCAAGCATCCTCGAACGGAAGTCCGCAGAAGTCGAGAATGCGGCGCACCTGTCCCTCGAGATCACCGACGACCTGCTCGTAGTGCACGTCGAGAATGAAGCCCGGCATGACCGCGTGGTAATGATCCATCAGGCGCTGGTACTGCAGGTAGTACTCGCCGAGTTCCACCATGTCGTAGCTGAACGGCTGGCCACTCGCAAAGAGCTGCTTGAACGTGCCGAGGCAGCTGTCTAGCGGGTGACGTCGTGCATTGATGATCTTCGCGTTCGGCATCGCCAGCCGGACCAGGCCGGCGAAGACGAAGTTGTTCGGGTTCTTGTCGATGAAGTGCGCCGCGCCGCTGCGGTATTGCGCTGTGCGCTCGAGATACTGCGTGCCGATCGCCGACCAGCCGCCGGACTTGATGTGTGCCACGGCTTCCGGGAAACGCATGTCCGTGCGCGATGCGCGACGCACGTCCCGAATGACCTTCGCGAGATCCGTCAGCTCGTGAGTCCCCTCGACCTGGCTGTGGCTGGCGAGGATCTGCTCGATCAACGTCGATCCGGAGCGCGGCAATCCGACCACGAAGATCGGGACAGGAGCGACGCCGCTGCCCGGGTCCTGCGACAGGAACTCGTCGTTGAACAGCTCAATGATGCGATCGTGCGTGCTCTCGGTGTCGACCGGGTCGTACGACTCCTTTTGACGACGAATGAGATTGCAGCTCGAGAAGTGCTCGAAGGCGCGGGCATAGTCCTTGCGTCCCTCGAACGCAAGCCCGAGCGCATTGTGCATTTGCAGGCGCGCATCGTCGTCCAGTGCGTCCCCCGCGAGTTGCTCCACCATCGCGTCGATCTCGCCGTCTTCGAAACGGAACGTCTTCAGGTTCGCGAGGCTCCACCAGGCTTCCCCGTGCCCCGGTTCGATCGCAATGCAGTCGCGGTACCGGGCGACGGCCTCGTCGCTGCGGCCCACCGTCTTCAGGTGGTGGGCCATCGCGCACAACGCGGCGGTCTTGCCCGGGTTCTTCTCGAGTACGTACTCGAACGTTCCTATGGCTTCGTCGTGCCGCCCACCGACGCCCTGGGCGCTTGCCAACACCATGTACGATTCCGCCTGCTCCGGCGATAATTCTACGACGCGCTCCGCGCTCGCGATCGCGTCATCGTAGCGATCGAGGTGACGCTGCACATTGGACAGGTCCACCCAGGCCCGGGTGTAGTCGGGCGCGAGTTCGACGGCGCGCTTCAGGAAAATCTCCGCCTCGCGGTAACGGTCGTGAGCGGTCGCGATGCCGGCCAGGAGTCGCGATGCCTCGACGTGGTCGGGGTCTGCCTTGAGGATCTTCCGGTAAATCGCCTCGGCCTTGTCCTGTTCGCCATCGCGCTGGTGGTGCGCCGCCCGCCGGAGTTCCTCGGCGAAGGCGGGATGCTTGCGCCGCCGCCCTGCGCCGGCCATCGCCCTGGCGCGGGCCAGCTTCTTCGGTGTGGCGGGACGGCCGGGTTCGAGCTCCAGGGCGCGCTCGTAGGCTGACCGCGCGCCATCCGCATCCTGTTCGACGAGCAGCAGGTCGCCCAGCACGTCGTGCGCCGCCGCGAACGCGGGGAACAGCGCGAGCGCCCTGTCGACCTGCTCGCGCGCCGTGTCGAAATTTCGCAGCGCGAGGTTGGACCGGGCGGCGAGACACAGAATGTTCGCGTCGTCGGGGTAGGCCGCGAGCGCCTGTTCGCAATGCGCCGCCGCCCCGGGGGCGTCCCCGGCGCGCAGCCTGGCCGTCGCTTCGCGGAAAAATTCCTGGGGGCGTGCTGATCCGGTAATCTTCGTGCTCCACTTCGCCGGCGTCTCGCGGCCGGCACCGACGGTAGTATGCACGATGACGACGTTCCGGGACGCGGTCAGGCAAAAGGATTTCTCGGTCACCGCGGAGCTGTTCCTGCGGCCGGAAAGCAACGCGGAAACTATCGCCGCGCAGACGGAACTGCTGCGCGATCACGTCGACGGCATCCTGTTGACGGACAACCAGGGCGGCCGACTGCACCTGTCACCGGTGGCCGCAGCCGGCGTGGTGCTGGCCAGTGGCAGCGACCCCATCGTCCAGTTGTCCACCCGCAACCGGAACCGCGTCGCGCTCTTCGCCGAGCTGCTGGGCGCGGCGGCGATCGGTGTATCGAGCGTCCAGCTCGTGCGCGGCCGGGCGGTGCCCGACGGGTTCGACCCGCGTCCGAAGGCCGTTCTCGATGTCGACGTCGTGGAGCTCCTCGAGATGGCAAGCCGCATCAAGCAGGAGGACAACCTCGTGCACCTGCCGGAGCTGTTCCTCGGCAGCGTCCTCACCGTGCACCGGCCGAAGCCGGACTGGACGCCGCGCAAGCTGCTCGCGAAGGCGGACGCCGGCGCGCAGTTCGTTCTGTCGAGCCTTTGCATGAACACGGACGTCGTTCGGGGTTTCCTGCGGCCGCTGGTGGCTGCCGGCGTGCCGCGCCGCCTCAACGTCTTCATCACGCTCGCCGTCCTGGGCTCCGCCGATGACGCGCGCTTTCTCCGCGAAATCCGGCGCAGTCACACGATCCCGGAGGCGTTGATCGAAAGGCTCGATGCCGCGGCGGATCCGGAGGCCGAGGGCATCGCGATCGCCGCCGAGCAGCTTCGGACGCTCGCCGACATTCCCGGCGTTCGTGGCGCCCACCTGGTCGCCACGCGCAGACTCGCGTCGATCAGCGCCGCGATCGAGGCAGCCGGGCTTACGCGCTGATCTGCTCCGGCGGGACGTAGTCGAAGATGAACGTAATGCGGTCCTCGCCGCCCTTGTTCATCACGGAATGCGTCTTCTGGTTGTTGATCTCGTAGGCCTCGCCCACCTTGAACTGGTACGGTCGGCCGTCGATCATGAAGCGCACGCGTGGATTCGTCGTGATCGGCACGTGGATGCGGTGGCCTCGGTGGAAGGACGGGTGCTTGTCCGTGTGCGGCGTGATCTTCGCCCCGGCAAGGAGTTTCGCGGCCATCGCGCGGATCACGGTGCCGCCGGGCGGGTAGTAGCGGCTGAGGATGTCGTTCATGACGGGCAGGGCGGCGTCGGCGAGTCGCGGCCAGCCGGGCTCGCGTTTCACGACCACCTCGGGCCAGCGCTCGAGGTCGACGAACAGCATGACGATCGACTGCGTGGCGTGGTGCACCTCGAACGCTTCCTGCCGGTATTTGTCCTCGAACCAGGCTTCGTCTTCCTGGGCCAGGATCGCATCGCGCAGCGCCGCGCTGTCGACAGGGCCGAGTTCGCGCAGTGGTGTGTCGATGTCCATACGTTACACTCTGTGTCGCTTCGCCGGGGACATTGCAATGGAATTCGCCGTGGAGAGCAAGATGAGACATTTCTGGGTAGCGATGGCCGGGCTGCTGCTCGCGGCCTGTGCCGCGCCCGAGGCGCCCGGGTTCGATACCGGCGACGTCGATGTCCTGTGCGGGTCGCTGATCGACGGCGTGGCGGACGCGCCGGCGACGCGCCGTGTCGTGTCGATCCGCGCCGGCCGGATCGTCGCCGTCGGCGCGGCACCGGTGACGCCGGACGCGCCGTTGCTCGACCTGTCGGACTATACCTGCCTGCCCGGCCTCATCGACACGCACGTGCACCTCGCGAGCCGCGCGGCCGACTCCTCCGACATGCAGGCGATCTACCGGCGCAGCATCGCGGACACGACGGCCATTGCCGAGGCGAATGCCCGCACCACGCTGGACATCGGTTTCACGACCGTGCGCAACGTCGGCGACTACTTCCCGTCGGTAGTGCGCGACATCAAGCGACGCATCGATGCCGGTGAGCTGGCCGGGCCGCGCATACTCACCGCCGGGCCTTACCTGACGATCCCCGCCGGCGGCGGCGACCTGGTGATTCCCGGCGTCGACGCGTCGACGATCCCGGCCGAGGCGCGTCTCGGTGTCGCCCGCGGTCCGGTGCAGTTCGCGGAGCGGGCGCAGGCGGCCATCGATGCCGGCGCGGATCATCTGAAGGTCATTGCATCCGGCGCGGTATTCGCATTCGGCGGGGTGCCGGGCGCGCCGGAAATGACGCGCGAGGAAATCGCCGCCGTCGTCGAGGTGGGTCATGCAAACGGCGTCAAGGTGACGGCCCATGCGCACAGCGCAGAGTCGATCAAGGACGCGATCCTGGCCGGCGTCGACTCGATCGAGCACGCGTCGCTCGCCGACGATGAAGCCATCGCGCTCGCGGCCGAGCGGAGCGTCGCATTCTCGATGGACGTCTACAACGGCACCTACACGGCGGAAGTCGGCGAGGAACTCGGCTACCCCGAGGAGTTCATGCGCAAGAACGACGAGACGACCGAGGCGCAGCGCGTCGTTTTCGAGAAGGCCTACGCCGCCGGCGTGCCGCTCACCTACGGCACGGATGCCGCCGTGCTGCCGCACGGCATGAACGGCCGCCAGTTCGCGATCATGGTCGGGCGCGGGATGGCGCCGATGGACGCGATTCAAGCCGCGACGTCGGTCGCCGCCCACGAACTGGGCATCGCGGACGACGTCGGCGCATTGGAAGCCGGGCGCTACGGCGACCTCGTCGCCGTGAGCGGCGATCCACTGGGCAACATCCGCCTGCTCGAGGACATCGATGTCGTCGTGAAGGGCGGGGTCGTCGTCAGGAAGTAAGCGCGGGAACGACCAGCGCGTCCACGGCCACCGCTTCGTTCGGCGTCACGATCACCGGGTTGACGTCGATCTCGGCGATGGCGCCGCCGAGGGCATGGCACAGTACCGAGAAGCGCGAGGCCAGCTCGCAGAACGCGTCGATGTTGGCCGCCGGCTGGCCGCGCGCCCCGTCGAGCAGCGGGCGCAGCCGCAAACGGTCGACACAGCGTCGGGCGTCAGCCGGTGCAAACGGGGGCAGCGCGAACGTGACGTCTTTCAGTGTCTCGGCGAGAATTCCGCCGAAGCCGATCAGTACGACCGGCCCGAACTGCGGGTCGGTGCGTGCGCCGAGCATCAGCTCGACGCCGCCGTGGATCATCGGCGCGACCAGCACGTCCGGACCCAGCGACTTGCGCAGTCGTTCGTAGCCGTCGAGCAGCGCCGCTTCGTCCGCAATGCCCGTGATGACGCCGCCGCGATCCGTCTTGTGCGCGAGGCCCGGCAGTGCCGACTTCAGCACGACCGGGTAACCGAGCTGTTTCGCCGCGTCCCGGGCGGCAGCATCGCTGTCGGCGGCGATTGGCCGCGACGTGCGCACGCCGAAATGTTCGAGCAGCGCCAGCGAGCCCGCTTCATCAATCGCGGTCATGCCGGCGAGACGATCGCGCCAGTTGTCGGTCAGCGCCGGGTCCGCCGTCGGTGGCGCCGTGCTGTTGCGGGCGAGAAAGTCCCGGTAGGCGAACAGCGCGCGCACGCCGCCGAGGAATGACCACACGCCGTCCAGCACGGGCAGGCCCGAGTGCGTGGCCGCGGCGACCTGCGGGTCGTGCCCCGTGCCCTGCCGGGCAGCGACGAGGGCGACCGGCTTGTTCGTGCGCTCGCGCGCCTTGCGCAGGTAGCGGATGTAGCTCGAGTACACCTTGCCGTAGGGCGCACGGTCGTGCACGACCGCGCCGATCGCGGCGCCCGGGTCGGACAGCAACAGCGCGAAACAGTTCGCCATGTTGTCGCCGGCGCCGGGCCCGCCGCGGCTCCAGGCGTCCAGCGGGTTCACCGCTGGCAGCTCCGGGGGCAGGGCTTTCTCCAGCGCCGCGGTGGTCGCGGGCGTAATGGCGGTGAGCGGCACGCCGGCCTCGTCCGCGAGGTCGACCATGAGTTGCCGTTCGCCGCCGGAGTCGTGCAGCGTGACGAGCCCGCCCTGTCCCACCGGGTGGAGCTGCGCGAACAGCACGAGCATTGTCGTCCACTCGTCCTGGTCGCGGGCCCGCTGCACGCCGTAGCGGTCGAACAGGGCGTCGTAGGCCGCATCGTCACCGGCGAGCGCGCCGGAATGCGATACCGCGAGTTCCGCGGCGCGCGTGGTGCGGCCGGTCTTCAGCGCGACGATGGGGATGCCCTTGTCCGCCGCTTTGGCCAGCGCGGCGCGGAAGCCGTCCGGGTTGCGTGCCGTCTCGATGAACAGCCCGACGACGCGCGTCTCGGGCAGATCGAGGACGAAGTCCAGGTACTCGTCCATCGAGACGGCGAGCTCGTTCCCGGTGGAGACGGCGAAGTTGATCTCGAGCCGTTCCTCGCAGTCGATGATGCCGGACATGCCGGAGCCGGAGTGGCTGATGATTGCGACGTTGCCGGGCGGCGGATGGTCAGCGCTGTCGAAGCCGCAGGCCCACACCCGATCCCGCACGTTGTAGAAGCCCATGCCGTTCGCGCCGCAGGCGAGCATGCCGGCGGCGCGCAGCTTCGTCTGCACGCGTTCGCGCAGGAAAGGGGCGGTGTCGTCGTCGAGCGTGAGCGTCGACATGATCACCGCGGCGGGCACGCCGGCCGCGACGGCCTCGTCCAGCGCCGCCTCGATGCGCGCGTCGCCGACCGCGAAGATCGCGAGGTCGGGCACCTCCGGCAAGTCGTCCAGCGAGCGGTAGCAGCGCAGGTCGCGCAGCGTGTCGTAGCCGGGATTGACGGGATAGATCGTGCCGCTGTAGCCGCCCTTGACGAGGTTGACGAGCGCCCATTCGCCCATCGAGTCGGCCCGGCCGGACGCGCCGACGACCGCGACGGAGCGCGGCCGCAACAGCGGGTCGAGCCGGTGCGGCGTCGGGCGGTTGATGGCGGGTGCCCGCGTCAGTAAGGGCCGGGGGGCGTCGCGCCGCGGCGCTCCGGGAACCAGAACGGCTTGTCGACGACGGTCGCCCGCGCCATCTTGCGGCTCCAGTGCATCTCGCGCTGGTAGTAGATCTCCACCCAGACGGTGTCGCCCGGCTTACCGTGCGGGGTGCGCACCGTGCCGAGCGCGATGTTCTGCTTGCAGACCGGCGACCAGGCCGCGGACGTGATGAAGCCGATCGCCTCGCGGTTGTTCTTCGGTTTCGCGAAGATGTAGGAATTGTGCGCCGGCTTGTTGCCCTCGATGTCGAGTTTCACGAGGCGCCAGGTCGAGCCGCGCTTCGCTTCCTCGGCGAGCGCGCGCCGGCCGTTGAACACCGGCTTCTTGAAGTCGACGGTCCATTCCAGGCCGAGTTCGAGCGGCGAGCGCGAACGCCCGGTGCGGATCGTCTCGTCGGCCGGGAGGAACTCGTGGTACGCGGCGAGGAAGCCTGCCTCGATGCGCGCGTGTTCCAGCGCTTCGGTGCCGATTGCGCGGATGCCGTACAGCCGGCCGGCCTCGAACAGCGCATCCCATAGCGCTTCCGCCTTGCCGGGCTCGATCCATAGCTCGTAGCCGAGGTCGCCGGTATAGCCGGTGCGCGACACCATCAGTTCCGCGCCCTGGAAATCGACGTGCGCGAGTCCGAACGGCTTGAGCTCGCCGAGTTCGGGGTAGCCCATCGCTTTCAGCACGCTGAACGATGTCGGCCCCTGCACGGCCAGCGCCGCGACGTCGGCGGTCTCGTGCTTCACGGTGACGTCGAAGCCGATCGTCGCCGCGGTCAGCCAGGCGAAGTGCCGCTCCTGGCTGCACAGGCGGTACTCGCCGGGGCGCAGGTGGAAGATCGTGCCGTCGTCGAGCACCTGGCCGGCGTCGTCGCACCACACGGCGTAAGCGACGCGACCCGGCCGGATCTTCGTCATGTCGCGCGTGACGAGGCGGTTTACGTAGGCCTCGGCGTCCGGACCGGTGATGCGGTACTTCGTCATCGGCGTGAGGTCGAACACCGCGGTCGCGTTGCGGATCGCGAAGTACTCGAGGTCCGCGCAGTACAGCGCGTCGGGCGTCGTGTAGCCCTTCCACGTGTGCCAGTTGTTCAGCGTGTCGAGTGCCGCGATCCGCGAATGGAACGGCGTGTGCAGGCGACCCTGCGCTACCTGTGTCGGGTTCATTCGATGCCCCTTGCGAGGATGGCGCGCGCGGCGTTGCGGCCCGGCGCGCCGCTGACGCCGCCGCCGGGGTGCGAACCCGCGCCGCACAGGTACAGGCCGTCGAGCGGCAGCGCGTACTGCGCCGCGCCGTTCAACGGCCGGACGAACAGGAACTGGTCGAGCGTGAGCTCCGCGTGGTGCCAGTGCCCGCCGGTGATGTGGAATTCGCGCTCGATGTCGGCCGGCGTCAGCAGCTCGCTGCCGATGATCAGCTTGCCGAGGCCCGGCGCATAGCGCGCGATCGTCTCGATGACGGTTTGCTCGAACGCGGCCTTCGTGCCGTCGGACCAACCCTCGCGCAGCGCGTGCGGCGCGTACTGCACGACGGCGGACAGCACGTGCTTGCCGGTCGGGGCCAGTGTGTCGTCGGCGAGGCTCGGGATCGTGATCTCCACGACGGGCGCCGGCGAGGTCTCGCCGTACTTTGCCGGGTTGAATGCGCGCTCGACGTAGTTCTCGTCGGGCGCGATCACGAGGCGCTGGCCGAGCTCTTTCTTCGACAGGTCACGGAACTCCGGCAGCGCGTCGAGCGCGAGGTGCAGTTTCGCGGCGTTACCCTTCGCGCGCAGGTGCGTGGCGCGCCGTGCGAACCCGGTTTCGAAGTGTCGAGCCCCGACGAGGTCGAGAATCGTTCGTTTCGGGTCGGCGTTCGAGATGACGGTGAAACTCGAAAAGCGGGTGCCGTCCTCCGTTTCGACGCCGGCGACGCGCCCGTTCTCGACGACGATGCGGCGCACCGGCATGCCGGTGCGTATCGTCACGCCTGCGCCGCGCGCCACGTGGGCGAGTTCGTCGCTGACGGCGCCGAGGCCACCGGCGGCTATCGCCATCCGGCCGTGCCCGCCCGCCAGGCGGTACAGGTACGTGAGCATGGTGTTCGGCGAGCGCGGTCCGAGGTGCGTGCCGAGGACCGCGTCCAGGCTGATGGCGCCCTTCAGCAGGCCGCTGTCGAATCGCTCGACGACCTCGTCGAAGATGTTCATGCCGATGATGCGCAGGAACTCGCGCATCTCGGTCTTGCCGAGCCGGCGGATGTCGAAGCCGAGGCGCGCCAGCGTCACCAGGTCGCGCTTGTCCTTCGTGCCGAGCCGCGGCGGCGCCATGTTCAGGTAGGTCTCGAGCAGGTCGGCGTAGCGGTTCACGCGTTTGCGGAACGCACGGTATTCGGCGGCGTCCTCGTCGGACACGCCGCTCACCGAGTTGCCGTCGAGGCGCACGTGTTCGCCGGACTCGGCCAGCGCGATCGTTGCGAGCTCGTCGCGGGCGAGTGCGGGCTTCAGCCCCAGGTCCTTGCGGACCGCGGGCTGCAGCTGGTACAGCAGGTGTGCGCAGGCCGAGGTCGAGTAGCCGTCGGCGAACGGGCGGGTCACCGCCGCGCCGCCCACCTGGTCGTTCGCTTCGAGCACCAGCACGCGCTTGCCGGCTTTCGCGAGCAGGGCGGCGCAGACGAGCCCGTTGTGCCCCGCGCCGACGACGATGGCATCGTACTTGTCAGTCGTCACCGAAATTCTCCGGAACCGTGTTGGGCCGCTTCAGGTCCGCGAGGATCTCGCGGGCGGCGTTCGCGCCCGGTGCGGCCATCACGCCGCCGCCGGGATGGTTGCTCGAACCGCACAGGTACAGGCCTGCGACCGGGCCGCGGTACTGCGCGTAGCCGGGAACGGGGCGGTTGAACAGGAGCTGGTCCATTGTCAGCTCGCCGTGGAAGATGTTGCCCTCGGTGATGCCGATCTGGTCCTCGATGTCCTGCGGCGTGCGGATTTCGGCGTGCAGGATCAGGTCCTTGAAGTCCGGGCTGTAGTTCGCGATCTGGTCGATCACGGTCTTGCCGAACGCCTCGCGTTCCGCGTCCGTCCAGCGGCGCCCCTCGATCTGGTGCGGGCAGTACTGCACGAAGCAGCTCATGAAGTGCTTGCCGGGCGGCGCCATCGTCGGGTCGTTCAGCGTCGGGATGACCATGTCGACGTACGGGTCCTTCGACCACGTACCGTCCTTCCAGTCGTCGTAGGCGCGTTCCATGCGCTCCATCGAGTCGATGAAATGCATGTCGCTATGGATCAGCGGCGAACCCTTCGGCAGCGCCGTGAACGTCGGCAGCCCGTCGAGCGCGATGTTCAGCTTGCCGGACGAGCCACGGATCTTGAAGTTCTTCACGCGCCGGTAGAAGTCGGACGGCAGGTCGGACTCCTGCATGCAGTTCAGGAACGTGCGCTTCACGTCCATCGCCGACACGACGAGGTTGCCGCGGATCTCCTCGCCGTTTTCCAGCGCGACGCCAGTGACCTTGCCGTTCTTCACGATGATCTGGTCGACGCCGGCCTCGGTGCGCAGCTCGCCGCCGGCCGCCTGGAACGCGCCGGCGATGGCTTTCGACACCGCGCCCATGCCGCCGCGGGCGTAGCCCCAGCTGCCGACGTTGCCGTCTACCTCACCCATGTAGTGGTGGAGCAGCACGTACGCGGTGCCCGGCGAATGAATGCCGAGCGCCGTGCCGATGATGCCGCTGCCGGAAAACGCCGCCTTGATGACGTCGGTCTCGTAGTACTCGTCGAGGTACTCGGCGACGCTCATCGTCCAGAAGCGGATCGTCTCGTACATCCGGTCCTCGCTCATCTCGAGGAACTTGCCGCCGATCTTCATCAGCTCGCGGATGTCCGAAGGCTTGAACGACGTCGGGTCCGGCGCGGTCGACAGCAGGAACTCGCGGATGAATCGGCACTGCCGCATCGTGTCGGCGGAGTAGGCCTTGTACGCGTCCGCGTCGTGCCGGGAGAAGCGGCACATCTCGCGGTACATCACCTCGTCGTCGTGATACGAGCCGAAGTAGTCGCCGTTCTGCATGAACGTGACCGAACCGCCGTACGGCGTGACCTGCAGGCCGTGCCGGTGCAGCTCGAGTTCGCGGAAAATCTCCGGGCGCAACAGGCTGCACACGTAGGAACAGTTCGAGTAGATCCAGTCCTTGTACAGGTTGCGGCTGACCGCCGCGCCGCCGATGTAGTCGTTCTTCTCGACGCACACGACATCCAGCCCGGCGCGCGCGAGGAAAGCTGCCGTCGTCAGGCCGTTGTGGCCGGCACCGACGACGATCGCGTCGTAAGTTCTCATTCTTTGTCTGTAACTCCGGTCGTCAGGCTGTCGCCGCCTGCTTCTTTGCTGCATCCAGCGTCTTGTCCACGGCCCGCTCGAACCCGGCCAGCGTCGGTTCCAGGCAGTCGACCGCATGGGCCTCGCAGATGAACCATGGTTCCCGCGAGTCCGGCTCGACCAGGACACCCTCGTCGTGCAGGTTCGGCGCCAGCGCGTCGTAGAAGTCGTAGTCCGACTCCAGCCATCCGCGGTAGTCCGACGGTGGCGACTCGGCGAAGAACAGGCCCATCAGCGCCGGGTGCCCGGTGAAGCTGTGCTCGATGTCCCGCGCCGTCAGTATGCGGCTGATGCCGGCCTGCAACTGCCGGCCGTGTTCGGCAATGTCGGCCAGCGCCGAGGTTTCGTCAAGTATCTCGAGCGTCCTGTTTGCGGCGGCCAGCGACACGGAGTGCCCGGTGAACGTGCCGCCGTGCACGACGCCGTCGCCGAAGTGGCGCATGATGTCCTCGCGCCCGGCGACGATCGCGATCGGGTAGCCGTTGCCGAGCGCCTTCGCGAACGTGCAGACGTCGGCCTGTACGCCGAACAGTTCCTGGACGCCGCCCTTGGCGACGCGGAACCCGGTTTTCACCTCGTCGATGACGAGCACGACGTTGTAGCGGTCGCAGAGCTCGCGCACCGCCTGCAGGTATTCCTTCGTCGCGGTAATGCCGCAGCAGTTGCCCATGATCGGTTCGACCAGGAATGCGCCGATGTCGTTGTGGTGCTCGCGCAGGAGGTCCTCGACAGCGTTCGCGTCGTTCAGCGGCACCGTGTGGTACAGGCGCTTGGTCACGGCCGGGACGCCGTCGCCGTAGGGCATGATCGGCGGTGCGCCGTCCTTCGGGTCCCAGTCCTCGATCTCGGTGTACCACATGACTTCGCTGAACACGCCGTGGTAGCCGCCCTCGACGACGACGTGTGCGTCCTTGCCGGTGTAGGCGCGCGCGACGCGCAACGCCGCCATCACGGCCTCGGTGCCCGAGTTAGAGAAACGCACGAGCTCGGCCGACGGAACCATCCGGGTCACCCGGCAGGCGACCTCGTACTCGAGCTCGGTGGACAGCGCGAACACGCCGCCGACGTTCATCCCGTCGCGGGCGGCCGCATCGACGCGGGGGTCCGCGTAGCCGAGGATGATCGGCCCGTAGGCGAGCCGGTAATCGATGTACTCGTTGCCGTCGATGTCCCAGACGCGGCCGCCCTGGCCGCGCTCGATGTAGATCGTCTTCTGGTCACCCCAGTAACGGAAATTGGACGAAACGCCCAGCGGTAACTTGCTGTAGGCCTTCTGAAAATGCGCATTGGAATTTGCCAGGCACCGCATATAGCCTCCTGTTGCCAAGGGGCGTATGGTCCCACGGAAGGGCGCAGGCGGTCCAGAAAAATGAATGAGTATTCATTCATTGTGTGGCATGATGATGGTCGGAAACCCGCCTGAAATCAGGCGATTGACGGCGAAGTCGAGGCTCCGGAGTTTGCATGGCACAAGTGGTTAAGGCGTCCGCCGGGCGCGCGGAAGCGCGCGTGAAACGGCGCCGGCAGCTCATCGACGCGACGATGAAATGCATCGGGCGGAAGGGCATCGGCGGCACGACGCTGGCGGACGTGGCCCGCGAGGCCGGCCTGTCGCAGGGCATCGTCAACCTGCACTTCCAGAGCAAGGACAACCTGTTACGGGAGACGCTCGAGTCTCTCGCCGGGGAGTACCGCGCGAACTTCGAGCGGGCGCTGGAGCGTGCCAGCGAATCCCCGGCTGCCGGCCTGCTGGCACTGATGGAACTCGACCTGAGCCCCGGCATCTGCCAGCCGGCGAAACTCGCGGTCTGGTTCGCGTTCTGGGGCGAGGTCAAGTCGCGGCCGACGTACCGCAGGATCTGTGACGAGATCGACCGCTACTACGACACCGTCGTCGAGCGCCTGTGCGCCGAGATCATCGAAGACGGCGGGTACACGCACGTCACGGCATTGCAGGCGGCGACGGCGCTCACGGCGATGACGAACGGCCTGTGGCTGTCGTGCCTGATCAGCCCGCAGTCCTGGGATCGCCGCCAGGGCCTCGACGCCATTCGCAGCTACCTGTCCCAGGTTTTTCCCGACCACTTCCGGAGCCCGGCCAACCGTGAACATCCACCTGAGTGAATCTGCCCGCGAGTGGCAGTCCATCGCCCGCGCGTACGCGGACGAGTACCTGAAGCCGCACGAGGTCGAAGCGGAGCTGAACGGCGGCGAACTGCCGGCGGCGATTACGAAGCGCAACAAGGCGCGCGCGATCGAGCTCGGCTTCACGCGGATCGACGTGCCGAAGTCGCACGGAGGGCTGGAGCTCTCGATGGAGGAGCAGGCCGCGATCTGGGAGCAGCTGGGTAGGGTCACGAACGCGCTGTCCTGGTGCTTCCCGGAAGCGCAGAGCTGGATGTTCGAGGCCTGCACGGAGGAACAGCTCGAGCGCTGGATCCTGCCGATGACGCGTGGTGAGCGTAAGGACTGCTACGCGATCACGGAGGCCGGCCCGGGCTCCGACGTCGCGGGTCTCGACGCAACCGCCGAGAAAGTCGATGGCGATTACCTGCTGAACGGCGAGAAGTGGTACGTGACCAGCGCGAACCTGGCCGATTTCTATTTCTTCCAGGCACGCATCACCGACGAGGACGAGGACGCGTTCTTCTTCGTCGACCAGGGCACGCCGGGCATCGAGGTGCTGGAGACGCCGCTGTTCAGCCACACCTATGCCGCGCACCACCCGACGATCGCGTTCCGCGACGTGCGCGTGCCGGCGAACCACCGGGTCGGCAAGCCGGGCGACGGCATGGCGTTCACGCACAGCTGGTTCCGGCACGAACGGCTGATGATCGGCGCCCGGAGCTGCGGGGCCGCGGCCCGGCTGATCGAGGACGCCACCGAGTTCGCGCAGAACCGCATCGTCGACGGCGCACCGCTCGCCGAGAAGCAGCTCATCCAGGCCATGCTCGCGGACTGCGTCACCGAGCTGTACGCGTCCCGGCTCATGACGTTCGAGGCGGCGCGTGCCAGCGATCGCGGCGAGGACCTGAAGAAGCAGCACGCCCGCTGCTCGATGGTGAAACTCTACGTGTCGGAGATGGCGAACCGGGTCGCGGACCGCGCCCTGCAGATCTTCGGCGGCCGAGGCTACATGCGCGAGAACGTGGCCGAGCGCTTCTTCCGCGAGCTGCGCGTCGACCGGATCTGGGAAGGCACGAGCGAGATCCAGCGGCTCATCATCGCGCGGGCCTTGCTCAAGCGCGGCCTCGACGGTATGTAAGGGGGGCAAACGCCGGAGAAGCGCCGTCCTGACCAAGCCCGCCCTCGTGACCCTGATGCTGGTACTCGCCGTGCCGGTCGCGGGCTGCTCGCCCAAAAGCAGCGACTCGGACCCGGCGAACGTCGTCAACGTCTACAACTGGGCCGACTACGTCTCGCCGGAGATGCTCAGGCGCTTCGAGGAGGAGACCGGCATCCGCGTCAACTACGACATCTACGACTCCTCCGAAGTGGTCGACGTCAAGATGCTGACCGGCAACAGCGGCTACGACGTCGTCGTGCACAGCTACCAGTTCTCGGCGCGGCTCGTCCCGGTCGGCGTGTACCAGCCGATCGACGTATCGCGGCTCTCGAACATCGGCAACCTCGACCCGGATCTGATGCGGCGCCTGGACCTGTATCCCGCGGTCCGCGGCTACACGGTGCCGTACCACTGGGGCTCCACGGGCTATGCGTGGAATGCCGACCTGGTACGCAAGCGCCTGCCCGACCATCCGATGGACTCGGCCGACGTGTTATTCGACCCGGCGGTCATCTCGAAGCTTGCCGACTGCGGCGTGTCCTTTCTCGACAGCCCGACCGACGTGCTGCCGATGGTCATGGCCTACCTCGGCCGTGAGCCCAACTCGATCGACCTCGACGACCTCGCGGACGCGGAAGCCGTGCTCGAGTCCGTACGCCCGCACGTCCTGTACTTCAGCAACCAGAAGATGATTTCCGACCTGCCGAACCGCGAAGTCTGCCTCGCGATGAGCTGGTCCGGCGACTTCGCGCAGGCGGCCGCGCGCGCGGAAGAGGCGGGCATCGACGTCGACCTGCGCTACACGATGCCGAGGGAGGGCTCCGGACTCTGGATCGACGGGCTGTTCATCCCGACGGATGCGCCGCACGTCGACAACGCGTATCGCTTCATCGATTTCCTGCTGCGCGCCGACGTCGCGGCCGCGAACTCGAACCTGACCTGGTACGCGAACGCGAACGGGGCGTCCTGGCCGGAGGTGCTCCCCGAGATCCTCGAGGACCCGTCGATCTTTCCTGACGCGGCGGCCTGGGACCTGCTGTTCCCGGTGCTGCCCGTCGACCCGAAGGCCGAGCGGCCGCGCACGCGCGCGTTCGCCCGCGCGAAGAGCGGTCTCTAGTGGCCGCCAACGGCGAGAATCCCGCGAACGGCCGGCCGATCGAGGACGGCTTCATCCGCATCCGCAACGTGACGAAGTGCTTCGGCGATTTCACGGCGGTGGACGACGTCAGCCTCGATATCGGTAAGGGGGAGCTGTTCTCCATCCTCGGCGGATCGGGCTGCGGCAAGTCGACGCTGCTGCGCATGCTGGCGGGCTTCGAGGTGCCGACCGCGGGCAGCATCGAGATCGATGGGCAGGACGTGACCGCACTGCCGCCGTACGAGCGCCCGGTGAACATGATGTTCCAGTCCTACGCGCTGTTCCCGCACATGACGGTCGAGAAGAACATCGCCTACGGCCTCGTCAAGGACGGTGCCGCAAAGAGCGTCATCGCGGCGCGCGTCGACGAGATGCTGTCACTCGTGCAGCTCGGCGACTTCCGGAAACGCAAGCCGGCACAGTTGTCGGGCGGGCAACGACAGCGTGTGGCCCTGGCTCGCGCGCTGATCAAGAAGCCGAAGGTGTTGCTGCTCGACGAGCCGCTCGCTGCCCTCGACAAGAAGCTGCGCGAGCACACGCAGTTCGAGCTGACCGGCATCCAGTACGAGACCGGCATCACGTTCGTGGTCGTCACGCACGACCAGGAAGAGGCGATGACGCTGTCGAACCGGATCGCGGTGATGAACAAGGGCCGCTTCCACCAGGTGGGCACGCCGAAGGAAGTCTACGAATTTCCGCAAAGCCGCTTCGTCGCCGAGTTCATCGGCACGATCAATACCTTCAAGGGGCGCGTGACGGCGGTGGAGGAAGAACGCGTCGTCGTAGCCTGCGAGGCCGCCGGTTGCGACCTGGTCGCACTCGGCCGGCACTTACTCGGCGTCGGCGACGAGGTGGAGATCGCGGTTCGACCCGAAAAGATATTCGTGAGCAAGGAAGAGCCGCCGGATGACGGTGGCGTGCGGCTGCAGGGCGTCGTCGACGATCTCGGCTACCTCGGCAACCGCTCGCTGTACCGGGTGAAATTGCCGGGCGGCAAGGTCGTGCAGGTCAGTTCGCAGAACCGGCGCCGCTCCGTCACGCGCTTCCTCGAGTGGCAGGACCGGGTGTGGATCACGTGGCAGCCGCTGAGCGCGGTGGTGCTCGTCGACTGAGGTGAACCGCGTCAACGCACACCGCCGCGACCTCGTCTGGCAGAACATCGCCATCGCGACGCCGTACCTGTGGCTGCTGCTGTTCTTCCTCGTCCCGTTTGCGATCATCCTGAAGATCAGCCTCGCGGACCCGGTCATCGCGCAGCCGCCGTTCACGCCGGCGTTCGACGACGCCGGCAGGCTCGATCTCACGTTCGACAGTTTCACGTTCCTGCTGACCGACAAGCTGTACGCGATCACGTACCTGCGCTCGGTCGTCATGGCGGTGATCGCGACCCTGCTGTGCCTCGCAATCGGGTTCCCGATGGCGTACGGGATCGCGCGCGCGCGCGAGGAGGTGCGCGGCCTGTTGCTGCTGCTGATCGTGCTGCCGTTCTGGATCTCTTTCCTGCTGCGCGTGTACGCATGGATGGGCCTGATGAACAACCACGGCGCGATCAACAACGTGCTGCTGGCGCTCGGCATCATCGACGCGCCGCTGCAGCTCATGTACACGGACTTCGCCGTCTTCGTCGGCCTGACGTACTCGTACCTGCCGTTCATGATCCTGCCGCTGTACGCGACGCTCGAGCGCATGGACCCGGACCTCGTCGAGGCGGCGCAGGACCTCGGCGCGTCGTCGACCCGCGCGTTCTGGGACATTACGTGGCCGCTCGCCCGGCCCGGCGTGATCGCGGGCTGCCTGCTCGTGTTCATCCCGGCGATCGGCGAGTACGTGATCCCGTACCTGCTCGGCGGTCCGGACTCGCTGCTCATCGGCCGCGTGCTGTTCGACGAATTCTTCGCGAACCGCGACTGGCCGCTCGCGTCCGCGGTCGCGGTGGTGCTGCTGTTGCTGCTCGTCGTGCCGATCGTGTTCCTGCAGCGCAACCAGGCCAGGGACGAGGAGGGCGCGGCTTGAAGAAGTCCGGCCGGTTCTCGCTCACGATGCTCGCGTTCGGCTACGCGTTCCTGTACGTGCCGCTGGTGCTGGTCGTCGTCTACTCGTTCAACGATTCGCGCATCGCGACGATCTGGGGTGGCTTCTCGACGCGCTGGTACGGCGAGCTGCTGCGCAACGACCAGGTGCTGGATGCCGCCTGGCTCAGCCTGCGCATCGCCGCGACGTCGGCGACGCTCGCGACGATCCTCGGCACGATGGCCGGGCTCGCGCTCGCCCGCTTCGGGCGGTTTCGGGGCCGCACGCTGTTCTCCGGAATGATTACCTCACCGATGGTCATGCCCGAGGTCATCACGGGGCTGTCGCTGCTGCTGCTGTTCGTCAGCCTGCAGCAACTCACCGGCTGGCCGGGACAGCGCGGTTTCTCGACGATTACGATCGCGCACACGACGTTCTCGATGGCCTACGTCGCCGTCATCGTGCGCTCGCGGCTCGCGGCGATGGACGAGTCGCTGGAAGAGGCGGCGATGGATCTCGGCGGCCGGCCACTGCGCGTCGTGTTCGACATCACGCTGCCGCTGATCGCGCCCGCGATGACCGCCGGCTGGCTGCTCGCGTTCACGCTGTCGCTCGACGACCTCGTGATCGCGAGCTTCGTGTCCGGCCCCGGCAGCAGCACGCTGCCGATGTACATCTTCTCGAAGGTGAAGCTCGGCGTGTCGCCCGACATCAATGCGCTCGCGACGCTGATCATCGCGTTCGTAAGCGTCGGCGTGCTGGCCGCCTGGCTGGCGACGCGACGGCGGGCGTGACGATCAGGGCCGCGCGAGTTCCTGCAACAGCCAGTCGACGTAGGTCTTCTCGGCTCTCTCCATGCCGGAGAAGGGCCCCGGCCGGTAGAATCGCGAGCGCACGCCCTTGAAGTTGTTGACGATGATCGTCTTGTCGGCCTCGGTCGTGACGTCCCACAGCCACGTGAGCTCGTCCACGTCGTAATCCTTGCCTTCCTCGGCGTCGCCGCGCACGAGCCAGTAGATGTCGCAGCGGGAATTGTCCTTGTCGACGGGCGAGAAGACGTAGGCGACGACGTGGTCGGAGTACGCGAGCAGGAACGAAAACGCGCCGAACGAGAAGTCGGACGCGCCGCCGTCGTAGTCGGTGAGTTCGCCCAGCAACGGCGCAACCGGTGACCCGTCGCGGCTGCCGGTCTTGTAGCCGTCGAACAGCGCGGTGCGGCTGTAGCCGTAGCCGATCTCCCCGGGCCGTGCAGCCGTGTCGATCCGGTCGATGTAGATGTCCCGCAGGCCGCAGGCCTCCATGCGCTCCTTCATGTGACCCTGCACGCGCTCGCGCTTCTTGCGGTCGAGCATCAGCGTGTGCATGCGCGCGTAGTCCGGGTGCGCGGTCGCGCAGTGGTAGCACTCCTGGTAATTCTCGATGGAGAGCTTCCAGTTCGCCGGGATCGGGTATTCCTTGTAGGCCGCGACCTTGAGGTTCGGGAAGTCGAATTGGCCCATCGGCTCGGCGAGTTCCTTCCGGCAGTTCTCGACGGACGGCGGGTTGTCCGAGAAACTCAGGAAGATCAGGCCGTGTATGACCTCGCAGGACACCGGCAGCAGGCCGTGGGCGTCCCAGTCGAAGTCTTCCGGCATGTCGCGGGCGCCTATGAGCTTGCCGTCGGTGTCGTAGACCCAGCCGTGATACGGGCACGTGAATTTGCGGGTGTTGCCGTGCGCCTCGAGGCACACGAGCGAGCCGCGGTGACGGCACACGTTCGCGAACGCCCGGATATCGCCGTCCTTCCCGCGCACGATGATCGCGGACTCGCGGCCGACCTTCATGACCTTGTAGTCGCCTGCGTTCGGCAACTGCGACTGGTGCCCCGCGAGAATCCAGTTGCGGTTGATGATGCGCTCGAGCTCCAGCTCGTACACGTCGGGGTCGACGTAGAAGCGCTGGTCGAGCGAATGGCCGGGCTTGTGCGCGGCGATCAGGTCGTCGATGTTCGTGTGGCCGTTCGTGTGCGTCGCTGTCATGTCCGTGCTACCGGGCGTTGTCGTTGCGGAAAATTCAAGCCCGGAAAGATATCACAGCATTTTCAGTTCACGCGCGTGCCGTTCAGCAGGGCGTTCAAAATCGTGGCGTTACCGGTCGGGGCCAGTGCCTGCAACTGCTCGCCGAGCGCGGTCACGAGCGGCGATACGCGCGCGTTCGCGGCATTCTCGAGCGCATCGCCGTTCGGCAGAAAACCATTGCTGATGCCGCGCCGTGCCGATGCCAGGAACTCCTCGCCGATGGCACGATAATCGTTGCATGCCCGGGTGATCGCTCCGTCCACGGCGTTGCGGTCGAACGTATTGCGTGCGCCCGAGAAGTCGAAGCGGTAGCGGCCGTCCTGCGGCGCGTAGGACGAGCCGAGGACCTGCACGTCGATGTCCGCACTGTTGGACGTGCGCGTCCAGTAGGGTTGCATCGCCATCGGCTCGTAGCGCCATGCAGACCCGTACACCGCATAGGCGCCCGCGGCCGGGCAGCGCGCGGCCAGCGTCGCGTCGACGAACTCGTCAAACTCCTTGCCCGCGCGCCAGGCTTCGCGCAGCGCGGGTTCGAACTGGCGGCGGTTGTATTCGAGGTCCTCGGGCGTCGCTACCGTGTCGTACACGTCGGCTGGCTCCTCCTCCTCCTGCGGATTGTCGGGCGCCTGCTCCAGCATGGACTGGACGATCATGTTCACCTGGGCTTCGTTCATCGTCGCGAGCATCGCCTCGAGTTGCGGCTGCGCATACTGTTGCGACTCGGCATCCATCGTCGCGAGGATGCGGTCGAGGGCCACTTGCTGGTAAGGCGCCAGTTCCGCGGCCGCGGTTGCGGCCAGCAAGACCAGGGCGATGGTCAGGGGCTTGTGCATACGGAACTCCGGGAGCAAATCGCCGGAATTTTCCGCGCTCTCCGTTGCGGAAAGCAACGGAAATAACTTTCAGCGAAACAACGGGTTGGACGGCGTCCGCGAGCGCTCAGTATCCCCGCGCCGGGTCCACGACGTTCAGGAGCGCGTCTCCCGCGATGAACCGGCGTACGTTTTCCTCGAACACTACCGGGTAGTGGTCCCGCTCGCTCCCCGCGCCCGCCACGTGCGGCGTGATGATGACGTTGTCCATGCGCCAGAGTCCGTGGTCGGACGGCAGCGGTTCCGGTTCCGTCACGTCGAGGCCGGCACCGGCGAGCCGGCCGTCCTCGAGCGCGGCGACGAGGTCGTCGGTATCGACGCTCGCGCCTCGGGCGACGTTCACGAACAGTGCGCCCGGTTTCACGGCATCGAAGAACGCCTCGTCGAACAGGTTGGTCGTGGCGGGCGTCAGCGGCAGCGCGTTGACGACGACGTCGGCTTGCGCAGCGAGTTCGAACAGTTCGCCGGAAAGACCGACGTAATCGACGAACGCCGGCCCTTCGCGCGAGCTGTTGCGCGTGGCCAGGACGCGCATGCCGAGCCCGTCGGCGCGGCGGGCGACGGCCGTGCCGATACCGCCGAGTCCGACAACCAGCACCGTCTTGCCGGACAGCGAGCGCATCGCGTCGCCGGAAGCCGGCTGCCGATCCCACTGTCCCTCCGGCATTGCTTTGGCATAGGGCACGAGACCGCGCGCGAGGCTCATCATCATCGCGACCGCGTGTTCGCCGATGACCGGCGACGCCATCTTCTGCATGTTCGTCAGCAGGATCTTGTCGTTGTGTACGGCGTCGACTTCGAGGCAGCCTTCCGCACCCGAACTGAAGATCTGGATCCACGACAGGCGCTTGCCGCGCGTGGCAATGTCGTCGTTGCAGAAGCCGATGATCGCGTCGGCGTCGGCGGCGGCGCCGGCAGCTTCGGCCGCGGAACGGACGCCAACGACCTCGAGCTCCGGAAACGCCGCGGTGAGCCTTTCGACGATGCCGTAACCGTCGCGAACGACGATTTTTCGCGGCGCCTGCCAGTTGTCGCGGTCGCGCATCGCCATCGGGCCTTCGGTCAGGCCCGCGTCGTCGATGACCTCGTCGATCGTCGGTTCGGCGACGGCCGGCAGCGTGCCGGCGAGCAGCAGAAGACCGGCGAGAATGAGCAGGCGTCGTGTCATGGCGGCTCCGGCGCGGAATCAGGATTCGGGCAGGTACTGTAGCAGGAAGCGTTTGACGTTTTCGCCCATGACGAGACGGATCTCCTGCTCGCTGAAACCGGCGTCGAGCATGGCCTGTGTCAGTGCCGACAGCTCCGACGTGTCGAACGCGACCGTCGTGGCGCCGTCGTAGTCCGACCCGAGCGCGACGTGCTCGGCACCGAGCAGGTCGATGGCATGGCGGATCGAGCGCACGACGCCCGCCGGCGTGATGTCGCACACGGCGGCGTCCCAGTAGCCGATCCCCACGAGGCCGCCCGCCGCGGCAATCCGGCGCATCTGCTCGTCGGCCAGGTTGCGCGCGGTGTTACAGGTGCCGCGCACGCCGCCGTGCGACAGGATCACCGGCCGCCGCGTCAGTGCCAGTACCTCGTCGACCATGGCGGGCGACGCGTGCGCCACGTCGATGATGAGGCCGAGTTCATCGGCGCGGCGGACGACGTCACGCCCGAAGTCGCTGAGCCCGTCGCCGCTCACGCCGTGCAGCGAACCGCCGGTCTCGTTGTCGAAGAAGTGCGTCAGGCCGGCGATGCGCAGGCCTTGCTCGAACAGGGCGTCGAGTTTCTCGATGTCGCCTTCCAGCGGGTGCGCGCCCTCGATCAGGTAAACGGCGCCGATCGGGCGCTCGCCCGCGTCGCGGTCGGCGACGAGTTTGCGAAACTGCTCACTCGTCGTGATCAGTCGCAGCTCGCTGTTCCCGGCGAGTCGCTGGAGCTTCTGCAGCTGGTAGACGGCGCGCTCGTAGATGCTGGTCCACGTGCGCGGTGGCCAGAACGACGCGATGGCCAGCAGCGTGATGTCGTCGGAGCTCGCCTCGTTGCGCTCGTAGTTCAGTCCGGACGGGCTCTTCGTCGTCGCGCTGAAGACCTGCAGCGCCACGTTGCCCTCGCGGAGCCGCGGCAGGTCCATGTGGCCGGTCGACGAGCGTCGGAGCAGGTTGCGTTTCCAGAGCAGCGAATCGGAATGCAGGTCGGCGATGAACAGGGAGTCGTGCAGCGTCCTGGCCGCCGCGCTGACCGGGTACGCGTCGTGTGCGACGACGGCATTCTGTCTGCGCTCGACCTGTCCGGGGAGCACGAAGTGGACGAATGCCAGTGCGAGTAGCAGCAGGACGCCGACGATGAGGCCGAGTTTTCTCATGGGGTGTTCCAGGCGTTGTGGACCCGGGTATATCACGCGTCATGCCCGGCCGCACCCGCTGCGGGGCGCCTGCCGGCCAGGCAACGGGTTCGACGTGGACGGGCGTGGCGCGCAATGCTACGGTGAACAGATGACACCGGTGTCAACCTGGGGGGAAAGAATGCCAGTTTCGTATGTCCGGCGCCTGTTGCGCGCCGCAATTGCCGCCATCCTGCTGTTCTCCGCGGCCGTCCTCGCCGACGACAGGCCGCGCCTGTTCGTGCTCACCGACATCGGCGGCGACCCGGACGACAAGATGTCGATGGTCCGGCTGCTCGTGTACGCGAACCATTTCGACATCGAGGGCCTGGTGGCGACGTCGGTCAACGACGCGGTCAATCCCCAGCTCATCGACAAGGTCGTTGGTGCGTACGGCGAGGTGCGCGACAACCTCGAAAAACACGAACCGGGCTTTCCCTCGGCGGAGCATCTTCGGGAGCGCATTTCGTACGGTCCGGTCGTCGACGGCGTCGAGGGTGTCGGCGAGGATATGGACTCGCCGGGCTCGGAGTTGCTGATCCGCGCGGTCGACCGCGACGACCCGCGGCCCGTCTGGGTCAACGTCTGGGGTGGTCCGAGTGTACTGGCACAGGCGCTGTGGAAAGTACGGGAAACGCGCTCGGCGGAGGAACTCGACGCGTTCGTCGCCAAGCTGCGCGTGTACGCGATTTCGGACCAGGACAACAGCGGGCCCTGGATCCGCAAGCACTTCCCGGGCCTGTTTTATATCGTGACGCCGGGCATCAATGCCGGCGGCGGCTTCCACCACGCCACGTGGATCGCGATCGGCGGCGACAAGTTTCACGGCCGCTTCGGCGGCGCCGACTTCGACCTGGTGACGAATGAATGGCTCGACCGCCACGTCCGTGAGAAAGGGCCACTCGGCGCCGAGTACCCACACTGGGAATTCATGATGGAGGGCGACACACCCTCGTTCCTGTACCTCGTGAACAACGGCCTGAATCATCCCGAACGGCCGGATTGGGGCGGATGGGGCGGGCGCTACGAGCTGTACACGCCGCGCAAGGAGAAGTGGTTCCTCGAGGAAGAGACGCGGCCGATCTGGACGAACGTGCAGGACGAGGTGCTGGGCAAGGACGGCGAGTGGCACACGACGAACCACGCGACGATCTGGCGCTGGCGCGAGGCCTACCAGAACGACTTCTCGGCGCGCATGGACTGGACGATCGAGGCCTACGACGATGCCAACCACCCGCCGGTGCCGAAGCTCGCGACGCCGGAGCGCATCACGGCGCGCAAGGGCGAGCGCGTCGAGCTCAGTGCGAAGGGCACGATGGACCCGGACGGCGACCCGCTGTCGTACCACTGGTTCGTCTACGAGGAAGCCGGCACGCGCGCGATGTCGAACTCGCGGAGCGGCGACAAGCACGACATCACAGGGTTCGATCAGCAGGATGCCTGGCTCACGGTGAAGACCAGCCGCGTCATGCCGCCCGGTACCGGCACGATGCACGTGATCCTCGCGGTGACGGATCACGGCAGTCCGCGCCTGACGCGCTACAAGCGCGTCATCATCGACGTCGTGGACTGACGGCTCAGTCGTCCGCCGTCAGGAACGCCTCGGGCGATAGCACGCCGGGCGTGAACCGGGCCGTTCGGATCGCGCCCTTGTACCAGTGCACCCGGTTCAGGCGTACGCCCAGCGACGTCTTGCCGTCAGCCTGGGGCGAGTAGCTCAATGGTTCGGTGAGCTCGAGTTCGCCGTTCACGTAGTGCCGCATCGTCTCGCCGTCGACGACGATCGCGGCGTGCTGCCAGGCATCGAGGTCGTGCAGGTCGTCTTCGGCGTACAGCACGACGCCCTGTTCGCCGGACAGGATGAACGTGTCCAGAAACCATTGCGTGTTCTCGACCAGCCGCGTCTCGAACATGACCCGGGCATCCGAGCCATCCTCCTGCATGTGGAAAAAGCGTTGCTCAGCGGCCCCGTCACGGTCGGGCCGGAAGACGACCTCGACCGTGAACGCATCCATACCCGCGAGCGGGTGCGTGTCGAGGAAAATCCCGTCGTCGACGCCGTCGAACAGGATCGCCTTGCCGGCCGGCGTTTCGATGACCTCGGGGTCGCCGGCGACGGTGACCGGGTGGCCGCCGATGCTCTCGAGATTGTCGAGGTGCCAGGTGACCGGCCCTGCGCGCGCAGTGTCCCGTTCCAGGTTCGCGCTGACGAACGTTACGGGTGCGTTGAATTCTTCCGCGACCCGGAGCACGTAGGTCTCGAACGCTTCCGGCGTCCGGTTCACGGTGCCCTCGCTCCAGCCCGCCGCGATCAGGTACTCGAAGCGCCGGTCGCCGGTCGGCTCGATGCGGAACGCATGGTTCTCGGAGTACTCCGGCACGAACACGTACTCCGGTGAATACGTCTCGGGAATGACCATCGCGGTGCCGACGTAGTCGACGACCAGGCTGTTCTCGCGCAGGCCCTCGTCGTCGAGGTTGCGAATGGCCTCCGGCGCGCCGCTGATGACGATGCCGTTGCCGAGATAATGGTGATCTTCACCGACGTGCTTGCGAATCCCGGCGCCGAACACCGTGTCTGCATTCCTGGGCTCGAAGCGCGTGAACGTCACGCGCGATGTCGAATAACTCTCGCCGGCGTACGCGGTGTACACCTGCTCGGCCTCGTAGAAGCCGTTGCCGGAGTCCCAGTTCAACGTCCGCGCGCGCACCATAGACCGCACCGGCCCGTTCGTCAGCACGGTGAACGCATAGCGCGTGTCGTCGCCCGGGCCGGCGTTGAAGCTCGTGCCTTCGGGCTTTCGCGGTGTGTAGCGCGGCCGCGAGACGACGTCGGGGCTGTCGGCGTCCTCGAAGACGCCGATGCCGCCGCCACCGAACGAGTCGTTGACCTGCATGATGTCGGAGCCGAAGGCCGGGTCGATGTACGAGACGCCATAGCCGTCGAGATTCTCCATGTACATGCGTTGCGACATCAGCACCGGCGCGCGCTTGCCGAACACGTCGATGTCCGCCTGGAACCACAGCTTCCAGCCGATCTCCTCCGACTCCCAGAACGGCACGTTGTGGCGTACGTAGGACGCGATGTTCGCGTGTGTGCGGTGCGCCTCCCAGCCGTAGTCCTGAGGGCCGATGTACAGGTAGAACACCTTATCCTCGCCCGCCGCGAAGTCGGCCATGAAGAACAGCTCGTCCCACAGGCCGTCGTGGTCGAGGTCGTCGAGCTGGTACGGGATCCAGCGGCCGTTTGTCTCCTGGCGCGACAGGTGACCGCCCTGGCGCTGGAACGCCTCGTTGGATGGCTGCGGCCGGCTTTCGCCCTTCGGGTCCACCAGCGTGATAGACATCTCGTGCACGTCCGGCAGCGCGCCGAGCTGGTCGCGGCGGATCGTCACCGGGCTGTTTGTCCGGGCACGATCGAGCGGGTTCCGCACGACGAGTTCCACGCGCTCGACGGGCGCAAAGTCGCCCTGCGTGTACCAGCCCTGCGTGGGCGGCGGCGTATCGCTGCTGCAGGCCAGGAGCGGCTGGATGAAGATCGCCGTGGCGGCGAGTGTCTTCGTAAAACGGTGCAAGTCTATTCTCCTTCGGCGTCGTTCAGCGCTTTGATCAGCGTCGACAGTCGATCGACGAACACGCGCGTGCTGATGCCGGTGATGGTGGGTTTCACGTCAGAGCCGCTTTCCATGTTCGGGTCATTGACGGCGAGGCCCCCGGTTACCCAGGCGCCACGTTCGTCGAGCGCCGCGATGATGTCCTCGACGCTCTCCGGGTCGCGCGGGGTGTGCACGCGTGCCTCGGCCAGCATCTGATCGAGGTAGGCGGCGCGCGCGCCGGGCGACTTCTGCGCGCGAATTTCCGCGAGCGCGGCACGCACGGCGTCGACATCGATGAACGGCTTGCCGTCGCCGCGGCAGGGGCGGCCGTCGCAGTTCGTCTTCGCCGGGTCGCTGGTCCACGTGTACAGCCCGTAGCCTTCGGGTGAGCGGCGGTCGGTACGCACGACGTAGACGGGGTCGTTCGAGCCGGGCGCCCAGTACCGCGGGCGCGGGTAGCGCCGCTCGGCCGATTCGCGGTTGATGCGTTCGAACCAGGCGATGGCGCGGTCGGCGGGCGCGAGGTAGCGTTCGTCGCCGGTGAGCAGGTAGAAGCGGGCGAGCAGCCGCAGTGTGTCGAGGCTCTCGCGGACGACGTAGCCCGCGGGCTCGTGCGTGCGTGCCGCCGCCGGGCGGCCGTCGGGCCCGTATTGCTCGGCCCACACGCCCTGGCCCTCAGGCCCCTGGATCGCGATCAGGCCCTCCGCGGCCCGCGTCGCCGCTTCGAGGTAGCGCGAATCACCGAAGACGGCCCAGGCGTCGAGCAGTAGCTCCGCGGCGGCCTGCGTCGCGCCGTCGTTGAGCGTGAAGTACGACGTGTAGTCCGGAAAGCCGTCGTGAGCATAGTCGTAGCGCAGCGGGTAGCGTTGCGGCCAGATCCCGTTCGGGTACTGCGCTTCGATGACGAAGTCGAGCGCCTTGAACAGCGGCGTGCGGTAGGCGGGGTCCAGCGTCGCCGCGTAGTAACGAAGCAGGAAGCCGGCCGCGTCCGGCGTGACCTGGTCGTCGAACGTCGCGTTGCCGTAGTAGTGCCGGTACTCTTCGTAGCCCCAGCGGAACTGCGACGCGGTATTCGTGTACCAGTCTTCGATGCCCGCGGGGTCGAAGTCGATGAAATAATGCCAGCCGCCCTCGGGCGTCTGGCCGTACACGATCGCGTCGGCGGCCCGGCGCGCGGCATCGAGGTAGGCCTCGTCCGCGGTCGCTTCCCAGGCGTCGAGCATGACGTGGCCGACACGCTCGGTGCCGCCCTGCAGCCAGACCTGGCTCGGCCGCGCCGGTACCTCGCCCCAGCGGCGCTCGAGGTCGTCGCTGACGACCCACACGTAGCCGCCGCGAACCGCGACCGTCTCGCTCATGAACGTGGTGGCGGACTTCATCGCGGCGAGCACGTCTGCCGTGTCCGTTTCCGCGGTGGCGCTCAGCGGCAGCGCGAAGAAACCCAGCAGCAGCGCGCGGGCGAGCGGGAATGTCTTGTTCTGCATGGTGGCCTGCCTCTCAGTGTTCATCGGCGCACCGCGTCCAGTACCAGCACGGCGTCTTCCCAGCGGGATGGCGGGCGCATGCCGCGATCCTCGCCCGCGGCGAACTGCCCGGCAGGTGTCGTGCTGCCATCGCGGGGGTCGAACCACGTTGCTTCGGCCGCAGCGTCCAGCGTGTTGCGAATCGTCGTTTCCGTGTTGTCGGCGAAGTACACGAGGACCTTCGTGCCGTCCGCGGTGCGCACGCCGGTCTTCAGGCTGTCGCCTTCGCTCACCCAGCCGCTGATCGACCGTCCGTCGGGAATCCACGTGGACCAGTCGTGCTCCAGCAGGAGCCTCTTGAGCACTGCTGCGACCTGGATGGCGCCCGGAAACGTGAGCCCCTGCTGCCAGGTGTAGCCGCAGTTGTAATCGCCGCCGGTGCCGCGCATCGCCCATACAGGGCCGGCCCCGTAGGTGTGGCCCGCGCCGCCGGCGAAGAACGTCTGGTAGGCCTGCCTCCGGACGCGTACGGGCGTGACCCAGCCGCATTCGTGGCGATAGGACCCGTACTCGTACGAGCCTTCCAGGAACAGGCTGGGCTTCGTCGGGTCGGCGAGCTCGTAGTCGTCGAGCATCGTCGCGTACACGTCGTCGACTTCCTTCCACACCTCGACGCCGTTCGCGTCGAGCCAGGGATCGGCATGAAACCAGGACGACGAGTTGTCCGGCGCATCGCCGTCCGGGTGGAACGTCATGAAGACTGCGTCCCAGGCCGGGTGCGCTTCGTTCCAGGCAGGCGCTTGCCCGGTCACGCCGCGGGCAATGCCCTCGGCCATGGCGCGGAACACGGCACGCCGGTCCCACGCAACCGGGACCTGGTTCTTGTCATAGCCGTCGACCTGCGCCTTCGCGTCGCCGCCGAGGACCCAGATGACGTTCGCGGCGTGGCTGTAGCGCTCGCCGAGAAACGTGCCGTAGGCCCGGGCCTCGTCCCCGGTGAATTCCTCGTGCGCGCCGCCGAACTGCGGGGTGATGGTGGCGCGACCCCAGGTCGGCAGGAGCGCGAGGTACAGCCCGCGCCGGGCTACCGCGTCGACGACGTAGTCCGCGTGATCCCAGTAGTCGTTCGGGTCGTCCGGGCTCCCGCCCGGGACGACGAGCGGTTTCGCCGTGTCCGGCGAGTCCTCGCCGCCCTCGAACGGCCGGTGACCGTAGGCATTCGGCGCATTGTGCGGACCGCTGTCGATGCCGCCGCCGTGCGGGTACCAGAACGCCACGGACTGGATGACCGTGAACCCGGCCTGGCGGCGCTGCTCGAGATAGGCGTTCACCTCTTCGCGGGTGAGCTGCTGGAACATGCCCCACGCCGTGTCGCCCAGCCACAGGAACGGGTGGCCGTCCTCGTGCTGGATGACATGGCCGTTCGCGGATACACCGAGCGGGCCGTGTGCGGTCCACGCGGGCTCGGCCGCATGGCCGCCGGACGCGACGCCGCAAAGCAGCGCCGCGAGGCTTAGTGCCCGCGCCCAGCCGACACCGGTGTCATTCCGGGACCGCATTTTACGCGGATCCGAACAGCGCCTCGCGGGCCAGCGTCAGCGCGGTCACGGCATCGTGACTATCCTGGGCGGCCTGCATGGCTTCGAAGTCGAGCTTGTCGAGCGCGCGCTCGATCGACTTCAGGAAGCGGATCGCGCTGTTCGCGGCCGCGACGGCGTCCTCGCGGAACGGGAACTGGTCGAGCTGCCAGACGCCCTCCCAGCCGTTCTTGCGCAGCGTGTAGAAAAATTCGAACAGCTCGATCGGGTGCACGGAGCCCGCGATCAGGTCGTCGTCCCAGCTGCGGAAGTTGTCGTTGACGTCCATGCCGAACAGGCGGCCGTAGTCGATCGCGAGCTGCGCGGCGTCCGCCGGCGACTCGCCGCCGTACAGCGAGTGCCCGAAGTCGAGCAGGATGCCGACGTTCGGCAGGCCGATCTTCTCGATCGCGAGCAGCGTGCGCGCCACGCTGTCGTAGCTCATGTGCACGCGTGGTTCGCGCGGCTTGTACTCGATCACGAACTGCAGGTCCGAGTTCTCGCTGGCGAGTTCGGCGACACCGTCGATGCTGGCCTGCCACAGTTCCTTGTGGTCGACCTGGAACGGGTAGTCCCAGCCGTCCTGGCCCGGCCACAGCTTGACGTACTTCGCACCGAAGCGGCGCACGACGTTCGCCGCGTCGTTGATCATCTCGTTCGCGAGCCGCCGCACGCCAGGGTCCGGATTCGTGAACGCGCCCTTGGCAAAGCGGCGAGTGTAGATCTCGGGCGTAATACCGATGACGGACAGTCCGTTCTTGTCGAGTGCGGCCTCGACCGCGTCGAGCGACAGGTCGGGGTCCGCGAACGGGTAGTTGATGTCGACGACCGACAGGTCCTCCACCTGGCCGGCGAGATCGATCATCTCGAGCAGTCCCCTCGGAGGTCCGTAGCCGTCGGTGGCATAGCGATCGACGTACGTTGCGAAATGCCATATGCCTGCGCCGAAGCGTTGTTTACTGCCCATTTGGTCCCTCCCATGATCGAACAGTGTCGTAGTGCGCGCGCCGGGCACTGCCGTGCAGGCGCGCCGTTGGAATGATGCTTCAGGTGGCGACGATCACCTCGACGCCGGCGGCCTCGATGGCCTTCCGGTCGCGGGCCGCGATGCCGTCGTCGGTCACCAGCGTGTGCACCAGGTCGAGCCCCCCCAGTACGCAGAACGAGCGCCGGCCGATCTTGCTCGAATCCGCGACGAGACAGATCGTCTGCGCCGATTCGATCATCGCGCGCTTGACGGCGATGTCCGACAGCGCGGGGTAGGTGAGCCCGCTGTTCACGTCGAGCGCCGCGGTCGCGAGAAACAGCTTCTGCGCATAAAGATCACGAAAATAGTCCGCAGAGCGTTCGCCGCTCAGCGACAAGGTCGGCGCTTTGAAGTGGCCGCCGGTCATGTGCACGTCGAAGCCGGGTTCGGCGCCGAGCATCAGCGCGATGTTCAGCGCGTTGGTAATGACGGTCATGTCCCGGCGGCCGAACAGGTTCGCGGCCACCTCGGTCGTGGTCGAGCCCGAGTCGATGATGATCGTTTCGCCGTCGCCCACCAGCGCGGCCGCGGCGCGGCCGATGTGCTGCTTCGCAGCGCGGTGTTCCTGGTGTTGCAGCGCCATGGCCCGGACCTGGTCCGGCATGGACTTCAGGAACGCGCCGCCGTGCTCGCGAACGACGTGGCCGTCGGCTTCCAGCTTCTCGAGGTCCTGGCGGACCGTCACCTCGGAGACGCCGAACGCGCTGGCCAGCACGCTGACCCGGGCGCTGCCTTCCTCGCGCAGCCAGTCGAGCATCCGGCTGCGGCGCGCCTCGCCGAGCAGGCGCTTGCCGGCGCGGGCGTCCGTGGCGCCCCGGGCGGCCGGCCGGGCGTCGCCGGCGTCCGCGCCGCGCGCCTGTAGCGTTTTCCGATTTTTTGCCAATTCTGCCCGCCTGCCGCTGCTCATTTTTATGATATCCCTATCCGGGCGCGAATAAACAAAAAAAATCGAAAGTCGTTTGCTTGCGAATTGCGGCTGGCCGCGGTAGATTGGGGCAGCGTGGCCGGCAGGGCCGCGATTCTCAATGGGCACGGGGCGGCCGAACAGTGCAGACCTACACGGACGATGACCTTCGGCGGCGGTCGCTGGAATACCGCCGCGACACGCTGCGCGCGATCAAGGCGGCAGGCGCCGGGCACACCGGCGGCAGCCTGTCGGCCATCGATATCCTGAACGTTCTCTACAACCGCGTCATGCGGGTGTCGCCCGAAAATTTCTCGTCGCCGGCGCGCGACCGGTACGTGCAGAGCAAGGGCCACTCGGTCGAGGCGCTGTTCGTCGTGCTCGCCAGCAAGGGCTTCTACCCGGCGTCGGAGCTCGACACGCTGTGCGACTACCAGTCACATTTCGTCGGCCACCCGACGCGGAAAGTGCCGGGCGTCGAGCAGAACACTGGCGCGCTCGGGCACGGCCTGCCGATCTGTACCGGCATGGCGATCGGCGGCAAGCTCGACGGCGCCGATTACCGGGTGTTCACGCTGCTGGGTGACGGCGAACTCGCGGAGGGCTCGAACTGGGAAGCCGCGATGGCGGCCGCGCATTACGGCCTCGACAACCTGACGGCGATCGTCGACTGCAACACGCTGCAGATCACCGGGCGCACGCGTGACGTCATGAACGCGGAACCGCTGGCGGAAAAATTCGAGGCGTTCGGCTGGGCCGTACGCACCGTGGACGGCCATGACATCGGCGAGCTGACCGATGCACTGTCGGCGCCGCTCGAGGCCGGGAAGCCGGGCGTCGTCATCGCCCGCACCGTGAAGGGCAAGGGCATCAGCTTCATGGAAGACAACGGCGCGTGGCACCACAAGGTGCCGACCGACGACGAGTTCGCGGCGGCGATGGCAGAACTCGACGCCGCACTGGCGGGCGTCGCGGGAGCGTCGCAATGAGCGCGCCGGCACCGTCGATGTACTCCGCGGATGCGCAGGCCGTGGCAGAGAAGCTCGGGCTGAGCCTCGGCCGTCCCAACCTCGAGGTGTTCGCCGAGACGCTGCAGGAACTTGCGGCGGGCGACCCGAACGTCGTCGCCGTCACCAGCGACTCGCGCGGCTCCGGCAAGCTCGGGCCCTACGGCAAGGCGCTGCCGCGGCAGATCGTCGAGGTCGGCATCGCCGAGCAGAACCTGGTCGGCATCGCCGCCGGCCTCGCGTCCGTGGGCAAGACCACGTTCGCGGTATCGCCGGCCTGCTTCCTCGCGGCCCGGTCGCTCGAGCAGATCAAGAACGACATCGCGTACTCCGACAACCCGGTCAAGCTCATCGGTATCAGCGCGGGCGTCAGCTACGGTGCGCTCGGCACCACGCACCATTCACTGCATGACTTTGCAGCGCTGCGTGCGATCAACAACCTGATCGTCGCAGCGCCGGCCGACAACATCGAGGCGCGCGCGTCGATTCGCTCGGCTGCCGCGCTGCCGGCACCGGTGTACCTGCGCTTCGGCAAGGCGCCGCTGTACGACCTGCCGGGCGACGCGGATTTCGTGTTCGGCAAGGCCAGGCTCGTACGCGCCGGCCGTGATGCCGCGTTCGTCGCGACCGGCGAGGCCGTCATCCATGCGTTGCTCGCGGCCGAACACCTGGCCGCGACGGCCGGCCTCGACTGCCGCGTGCTCAGCGTGCCCACCGTGAAGCCGCTGGATACGAAGGCGGTGCAGGACGCGGCCGCGGACTGTGCCGCGATCGTGACCGTCGAGGAGCACATGGTGCACGGCGGCCTCGGCGAGGCCTGCGCCGCGTTGCTCGCGCAGTCGGGCCGAGTGCCGAAGTTCCGGATCGTCGGAATACCCGACGAGTACACGGTGACCGGCAGCCAGGCCGATATCTTCCGGCACTACGGCATGACCATGGAAGGTCTCGCCACCACGATGCGCACGCTGCTCGGCGACTGACGCCATGCCGGCCGCCCTCGCGATCGACCAGAGCACGTCGGCGACGAAGGCGCTCTTGTTCGACGAGGCAGGACGGGTGGCCGCCCGCGTTTCGCGCGAGCACCGCCAGTACTACCCCGAGCCCGGCTGGGTCGAGCATGACGCCGAAGAGATCTGGCAGAACGTACTCGCGACCGCCACCGAGCTGTTGCAACAGACCGGCACGGGCGCGGACGACCTCGCGTGCATCAGCATCGCGAACCAGCGCGAGACGATCGTCGTGTTCGAGAAGGGCAGCGGAAAGCCGCTGCACCCCGCGATCGTCTGGCAATGCCGGCGTAGCGAGGCATTGTGTGCGGAGCACGTGGCGGCCGGCGACGGCGACGATGTGCACGCCCGCACCGGCCTGCGCATCGACCCGTACTTCTCCGGGTCCAAGTTGCAGTGGCTCGCGCGGAACTGCCCGGAACTGTGGGCGCGCGTGGCAAACGGCGAGGCGCTGATCGGCACAGTCGATGCGTACCTCGTTTACCGGATGACGGAAGGGCGGGTTTTCGCGACGGACGTAACGAACGCCAGCCGCACGTTGCTGTTCGATGCCGGTGCGCTGTCGTGGAGCGACGAGCTCTGCGAGCTGTGGCAGGTGCCGCCCGGCGCGCTGCCGGAGGTACGCGAGAGCGAGGCCGGGTACGGCGAGACGACGCTGGCCGGCGCGCTGTCGCGACCGGTCCCCGTGTGCGGAGTCATGGGTGACTCGCAGGCGGCGCTGTTCGCGCAGCGCTGCTTCGAGCCGGGTACCGCGAAGGTCACGTTCGGCACAGGCTCATCGGTGCTCTTGAACATCGGTTCTGACTTCCGCCTGTCCGGCAGCGGCGTGCTGACCGCGCTCGGCTGGGTCCGGAATGGCACGCCGGTGTATGCGCTGGAAGGCATCATCATCAGTTCCGCGGCTACGCTCGCCTGGCTCGAGAACCAGCTCGGCCTCGTCGAGAACGTGGCGGAGATCGAGCGGCTGGCCCGCGAGATACCGGACGCCGGCGGCGTTTTCCTCGTGCCGGCATTCTCGGGACTCGGCCTGCCGTACTGGGCGCCCGACGCGCGCGCCGCGATCATCGGCCTCTCGGCCCACAGTGACCGACGCCACGTCGCGCGGGCCGCGCTGGAGTCCATGGCATACCAGCTGCGCGACGCGCTCGACGCCTTGCAGTCGGACGGCGGGGTCACGCTGCGTTCGCTGCGCGCCGACGGCGGGCCCACCGCGAACCGCCTGCTCATGCAGATGGTTGCGGACCTCACGCAGTCGCGGCTGACCGTCGCGTCCGCGTCGGACTGCTCCGCGCTCGGCGCGGCGTTGATGGGCTTCCTGGGCACGGGTGTCTACACATCACTCGACGCGCTGGCTGCGCTGCCGGCTGATGATGTTCAATATGAACCGGACGCCACGCCGGCTGACGCACAGGCGCGGCAGGATGCGTGGCGGACGGCCGTTAGTCGGGTATTGTCGGGTCCTGCCCGGCAACCCAAGGGGGAGACAGACTCATGAACTTCAATCGATTCACCAGGCGCGTCCTGGTCCTGTGCGCGCTGGCCGGCCTGGCGCTGGGCGGATGTTCCGGTGATGACGCCGGCAGCGGCGAGGCCGCGTCGGACGGGCCGAAGCGCGTCGCGGTGGTGGTGTCGACGCTGAACAACCCGTGGTTCGTCGTGCTTGCGGAGACCGCGCGCGACCGGGCGGCGGAACTCGGCTACGAAGCGACGATTTTCGATTCGCAGAACGATCCGGCGAAGGAGTCGGCGCACTACGACAACATCATCGCGTCAGGCTACTCGGCAATCCTGTTCAATCCGACCGACGCGGACGGCTCCGTCGCGAACGTGCGCCGCGCCGCCGACGCCGGCATCCCGGTGTTCTGCATGGATCGCGAGATCAATGCCACTGACGTGGCCGTCTCGCAGATCATCTCGGACAACTACTCCGGCGCGGTTGCCGTCGGGCGCTACTTCGTCGAGGCCGTGGGCGAGACCGGCAAGTACGTCGAACTGCTCGGCCTCGTCGGCGACAACAACACGTGGAACCGATCGACCGGCTTTCACAGCGTCGTCGACCGATACGAAGGGCTGGAAATGGTCGCGCAGCAGAGCGCGGACTTCGACCGGGCGCGGGCGCTCGAGGTTCTCGAGGCCGTCTTGCAGGCGAACCCGGACATCGACGCCGTGTTTGCCGGAAACGATGCAATGGCCATGGGCGCCTACCAGGCGTTGGTCGCTGCCGGAAAGGCGGACACGGTAAAAGTGTTCGGCTTCGACGGCGCGGACGATGTCGTGCGGCTGATCGCCGAGGGCAAGATCGCCGCAACGGCCATGCAGTTCCCGAAGGTGATGGCGCGCACGGCCGCGGAGAGCGCGGACCGCTACGTGAACGGCGAGCGTGATTTCCAACAGAAGATGCCGGTCGCCGTAGAGCTCGTGACACCGGCCAACGTGGGCAAATACGGGGACTTCGGCCGCCGGCAGGAGTGACCGGCGATACGGGGTAATCGGACGTGCCGAAGCGCATTGTTTACTGGCTGGCCGGCATCGCGGTTGCAGCCGGCATCCTGACCGTGATGCCGCTGTTTCACGTCAAGTCGCTCGAGTCCACGCGACAGCAGGCTGTCGCCGCCGCGTTCGACCCGGTCGCGGTGGTCGACAGCTTGTGGGCCGGAGAGTTGCGCGAGTCCATCAATGACGCCACGCCGCTGCCCGAGTTGCTGGCCGCGCTACGCGCCGATCCCGCGGCGGCGGCCGCGCGCTACGGGCGCCGGCTTGGCCTGAGCGGCACCGCGGCGTACTGGGTGTCGGGGCAGGGCGTCGTCACGGCGGCCGACGACAAGGCGGTAGAGATCGCCGTCGACGGCGCCGGCGATACCGGCATCGTCATCCGGCTCGGGCCGGTCTTCGGCAACGCCATCCGCGACGGCTCGGCATTGCTGGATGTGAACGACTTCGCCAGCACACGCGATTTCAATGCGCTTTCCGTGGAGATCAATCGGCGCGTCGAGCGGGACGTGCTGCCGGACCTTGCCGCCGGAGCGTCGGTCGACCGCGTCATTAGGTTCACGGGAGGCGTCGAAATTGCGGAGGGCGACGGCGCAGCGGCGACGCTCGAGATCGTGCCCTACGTCGTGGCGTTCCCGTGACGGCATCCGCGGAAGCCGTCCTCGAAGCGCGCGGCATCTCGAAGGCGTTTCCCGGCGTGCAGGCGCTGGACGACGTGAGCATCGTGTTGCGGCGTGGCCGGCTGACGGCGCTGCTCGGTGAGAACGGTGCCGGAAAGTCCACGCTGATGAACATCGTCGCCGGCGTATTGCCGCCGGACAGCGGCGAGATCCTGCTGGACGGCAGCCCGCGGCAATTCGCGAACCCGCGCGAGGCGCGCGAAGCCGGGATCGCGATGATTCACCAGGAGCTGAACCTGGTCGCGAACCTGACCGTCGCGGAAAACGTGTTTCTCGGGCGCGAGCCGCTGAACCGGCTCGGATTCGTCGACGTGGCACGCATGCACCGCGCGACGGCGAAACTGCTCGATACGCTGGATCTGCCGGTGAGCCCGGGCACGCCGCTGGGGCGGCTGCGGGTCGGTCAGCAGCAGGTCGTCGAGATCGCGAAGGCACTGTCGACCGACGCGCGCGTCATGATCATGGATGAGCCGACGTCCGCGATCACAGAGCACGAGATCGAAGTGCTGTTCGGCATCGTCGACAAGCTGAAACAGCAGGGCGTCGCGATCGCCTACATTACGCACAAGCTCGAGGAGCTCGTGCGCATCGGCGATGACGCGGTCGTGATGCGCGATGGCAAGCTGATCGACGCGGCGCCGCTCGCGAACCTGGACCGCGAGCAGATCGTACGCATGATGGTCGGGAGGGCGATGCCGGAGCGGCCGCCGCGCGCAGCGGCGGCGGGCGACGGCGAAGCGCTGCGAGCAACGAAGCTCACGCTGCCGCACCCGGACCGACCGGGCGGCTTTCTCGTGAAGGACGTGGACCTCGTTGCGCGGCCTGGCGAGGTGCTCGGCATTTTCGGCCTCATGGGCGCCGGCCGCACCGAGTTGCTGGAGGTGATCTTCGGGCTGCACGCGAAGACAGCGAGCGGCAGCATTCGCGTGGACGGCGAGCCCGCGAACATCGATTCGCCCGTCGCGGCCATTGCGCACGGGCTCGCGCTGGCGCCGGAGGACCGGAAGCGCGAAGGGCTCGTGCTCGGGCTCAGCGTCCGCGAGAATGCGAGCCTCGCGAGCCTCAACCGCTTCGACCGCGCCGGCTTCGTCGACGAGCGCGCCGAGCGCGGGATGGTCGACGCGGCCGTCGAGCGCTTCCGGATCAAGACGCCATCCGCCGACGAGATCGTCCGGAACCTGAGTGGCGGCAACCAGCAGAAGGTGATTCTCGGCAAGTGGCTCGCGACGCAGCCGCGGGTGCTGCTGCTCGACGAGCCGACTCGCGGCATCGATGTTGGCGCAAAGGAAGAAATCTACACGCTGATCCACGAACTCAGCGCCGCCGGGCTCGCCGTGATCGTCGTGTCGTCCGAACTGCCGGAGATACTCGCGCTGGCCGACCGCATCATGGTGATGTGCGAGGGCCGCAAGACAGCCGAGCTGGGGCGTGACGACGCGGACGTCGAGTCCCTGATGCAGGCGGCGCTACCGGCGCAGGCGGCCGGAGCGCCGGCCGCAGGAGTCAACGCATGAACACCCGACAAATGACCGTGCGCGACTGGCTGGCCCGGTCGCAATCACTGATCGCGCTGCTGCTGATGGTGATCGCGATGTCGCTGTTGTCCGAATCCTTTCTCACCGCCGAGAACGGGTTGAACATCCTGCGACAGATCTCGGTCAACCTCTGCCTGTCGATCGGCATGACGCTGATCATCCTGTCCGGCGGCATCGACCTGTCCGTCGGCGCGATCCTCGCGCTGTCCGGCGCCGTCGCGGCCGGCGTGCTCAAGAACGGTATCGCGATACCCGCGCTCGACATCCTGCTGCAGTTCACGGTGCCGGGGGCGATCGCGGCCGGGATACTCACGGGCCTGCTGCTCGGCTGGTTCAACGGCACGGTGATCACGCGGTTTCGCCTGCCGCCGTTCGTCGCGACACTCGGCATGTTCAGCATCGCGAGAGGACTCACGATGCTGTGGACCGGCGGCTTCCCGATCACCGGTCTCGGTGCGACCTTCGGTTTCATCGGTACGGGCCTGTTCCTCGGCGTGCCGATGCCCGTCTGGATCGGCGCCGGCCTGGTCGCGGTGTTCGTCGTGCTGACGCGAAAGACACGCTTCGGCCGATACCTGTACGCGGTGGGCGGCAATGAGCGTGCCGCCTTGCTGACCGGTCTGCGCGTGAACAACGTGAAGGTCTGGGTCTACACGCTCGGCGGCGGCCTCGCCGGCGTCGCCGGCCTGCTCGTCACCGCGCGCCTCGACTCCGCACAGCCGAACGCGGGACTCGGGTACGAACTCGATTCGATCGCCGCCGTCGTCATCGGCGGCACGTCACTGTCCGGCGGGCGCGGGACGATCATGGGCACCGTGCTCGGCTGCCTGATCATCGGCGTGCTGAACAACGGGCTGTTCCTGCTGAACGTTTCCCCGTTCTGGCAACAGGTGATCAAGGGCTTCGTCATCATTGCCGCCGTCGCGATCGACAAGGCGAACTCGAAGTCCGACGACGCCTGACGGCCGGCGCGCGTGCCCGCTCACGCGATACCGCCCCGGCCCGGCCAGGGGGCGGCCCGGCGCCTGGGCATTCTCCACAACTGATTGATTAACAAGGCGGAAAAGCGGGCCCCGGGCGGGGCCCGGAAATATTTCTCGCGGCATATTGACACCGGTGTCATCCGGAATACTATTCCAGCAGGCCATCCGGCCTGGCGGTTGCAAAACGTCAGTAGTTGAAACGCTGGCAACTCGCTCAATCGCACCTTGGGGGGCAAAAAGATGACACTCGTAGTAAGGCGCTATCCGCGTTCGCGGGCGGCTGTCCGCCCGATACTCACCGGCCTCGTTTCCGCGGCGCTGTGCTCGGCCATTCCGGCCAATGCGCAGAACGCGGAGGATGCCGTTCTCGAAGAAGTGGTGGTCAAGGGCTACCGAAGCAGTCTGAGCACCAGCCTGAACGTCAAGCGCGAAAGCGCGGTCATGGTGGACACCATCATCGCCGAAGACATCGGGCAGTTTCCCGACAACAACCTCGCCGAATCGATGGCCCGCATCCCGGGCGTTACGATTTCGCGCGACCAGGGCCGCGGCAAGAACATCGCGGTCCGCGGACTGAACTCGACCTTCACGCGCACGCTGATCAACGGCGTCGAGGCGCAGGCCATCGAGTGGGGCACGACAGACCGTGGCTTCGACTTCAACGTCTTCGCGTCGGACCTGTTTCGCCGCATCGACGTGCGCAAGTCGACCGAGGCCAGCATGGAAGAAGGGTCACTCGGCGCTACGGTCGATCTGTACACGGCGCGTCCGTTCGACTTCGACGGCAATCGCTTCGCGGTAACCGCCGAGGTCGGGCACAGCGATCTTGCCGACGATTACGACCCGCGCGTCTCGGGCCTGCTGAGCTTCCAGAACGACGACCGCACGCTGGGCGCTGCGTTCTCCGTCGCGTATTCCGACACGCACACGGCGCAACAGCAGCACAACTCGGGGCGCTGGGAGGCGAACACGGGCACCGGCATCAACATGTGGGCCAACGCGGCGTCGCTGCCGGACGAGGTCAACGCCGCGTATCACCCCCGGTTCCCGCGTTACTTCAACGACACCACGAACTACGAGTCGCTGGGAATCACCGGCGCATTCCAGTGGGCGCCGGCAGACGCCACGATGGTGACGCTCGACGTACTGTACTCACAGTTCGACCAGTACCAGAGCGGGCCCGCGCTGACGCCGATCTCGCTGTCGCGCACGCATCCGGGCGGCCGCATCCAGACGACGGTCAACGACTACGAGTACGACGCATCGCGCAACGCGCTCGTCTATGCCGACCTGTCCGGCGTCGACATCCGCTCCGAGAACCGCGACCGCTACGGCGAGGCCGACATGACGCTGGTCACGCTGGCGTTTGACCAGGATTTCGGTGACCGCCTGCACCTCAAGGTCCTGGCCGGCACGTCCGACTCGACATCGGGTGGCACCGAAAGCCTGGCTATCAACGAGGCGTTCGACGTCGACTTCACGTACGACTACCGCAATGGCGGCCAGTCGGACCCGACGTTCACGTACGGCTTCGATCTCACCGACCCGGCGAGCTGGCTGATTTCCGAGGTGCGCTACGCGGACTCCAGCATCGAAAACACGTACGACACGCTGCGCGCGGATTTCACCTGGGACCTGAACGACACGTTCAAGCTATCCGGCGGCGTATCGCGCAAGGAGTACGAGTTCGACCTGTACAACATCAACCGCAACACGAACCTGCACGCCGACGCGAACCAGGGCGTGGTCGCCCCGCCGGCCGGTTGCGGCATAACGCAGCAACAGATCCAGGTCGGCGCCGACATCGGTCACCTGTACACGGACTGGCAGGGCCAGACCTATTTCCTCGCGGACTGGGACCCGTATGCCGCGCAGGTCGGGTTCCCGCCCGGCGGCAGCCTGACGGATCCGTGCTTTGCGCTGACGCCGGGCTCCAGCGGCCGTCGCAACGTCCAGGAAACCGACACCGGGGCCTACCTGCAGGTCGACGTGCAGGCGCGCATCGGCGGCATGGACTTCTTCGGCAACGCCGGCGTGCGCTACGTGGAAACGGAAGTCAGCTCGACGGGCGACATCGGCACCGATCCGATCACCGTCGATCGTGAGTACGACGACACGCTGCCCGCGCTGAACCTCGGACTGTGGGTGACCGACGACGTCGTCGTGCGCGCATCGTGGGCCAAGGTGATGGCGCGGCCGAACCTGGCCGACCTGTCGCCCGGTGGCAGCGTGGACGGCTTCAACCGGCGCTACACGGCCGGCAACCCGGGCCTCGAGCCGTTCCGTGCCGACGCCACCGATCTCGCGGTGGAGTGGTACTTCGCGGAGGAGGCGCTGGTTTCCGTCGCGTACTTCCGGAAGGACATCGAGTCGTTCCCGCAGCGTACGACGGTCACGGTGCCGTGGAGGGCGCTCGGCCTGCCGGACAGCCTGTTGGACAACTCGCCGGCGAACCCCACCGAGCTCTTCGACTACACGTCCCTGCAGACGGGCCCGGGCGGTGATCTCGACGGCTGGGAGTTCCAGTTCCAGACGCCGTTCAGCTTCGGCCCGGAGTGGGTGCGCGACTTTGGTATCCGCCTGAACTACACGGATATCACGTCGGAAGTGATCGTGGGCTCGACCTCGACCGGCGCGCCGATCTACGGTCGCCTGACGGGGCAGTCGAACGAGGCGTACAACTTCACGCTGTGGTACGAGAATGCGCACGGCTTCTCCGGCCGCATCTCCACGTCCTACACCGGCGACTATGCGACGTCGTCGATCTCGCGTTTCACGGTACCGGGCGGTATCGATGCGGGTGAGGACATCACGGACGAAGTTCAGTTCGTCGACGCCAAGCTGTCGTACCAGTTCAGCGACGCGTTGAGCTTCAGTCTCGAGGGGCTCAACCTCACGAGCGAGACGGTCACGACGCTGATGGGCACGAACGGGTTCCTGCTGGAAGACCAGTCGAACACGCCCGGGCGGCAGTTCTACTTCGGGCTGCAATACCAGATCTGGTAGCCGGAAACCGCGGTTCCGCCTGACGGGCGGGACGACCGCAACGACGCGGCGCAGATGCGGAGCATCTGCGCCGTTTTTCCTGGCGCCCGTGCCGGCCTGCCGGTCGTAGGTTTTTTCCGAAGTGGGCAGTCGAATGGCCATCGACTATGCTTCCCGGAGACTGCAGCCCGGACCGATGGATGAGCGCCAGCCCAAGCGACAATCACGATAGCGACGACGCGCTGCCGTTCGTTGCGCCGTGCCGTACGCTTAAGCCGCTCGCGTCCTTCGGCTGGCTCCGGATGGGCGCGGACGACCTCCTGCACGCGCCGCGCGAGGCGCTGCTCTACGGCGCGGCGATGGCAGTGATAATTGCTCTCGTTTCGATTTCCGCCTGGTTGTACGGCACGCACCTGCTGATGTTCGCGATGATCTGCGGGTTCGTGTTTCTCGCGCCGCTGACCTGCATCGGGCTGTACGCCATCAGCGCGCAGCTCGAGCGGCAGCAGCCGGTGTCGCTGGCGCGGAGCCTGCGCGCGTCATTCCGCCGCCATCTCGGCAACGAGATGGTCTTCGCGCTGGCCTTGCTGGTCATCTTCTTCATCTGGGCGCGGGCCGGCATGATGGTGATCGCGTTCATGACGCCGGACACGGGCCTGGCGCCCGAGGACCTGCGCGCATTGCTGACCGTTGGCACCGTGGTGGGCGCGGTCTTCGCCGCGATCACGTTCAGTGCGAGCGCGTTCTCGCTGCCAATGATCATGCACCGTGACGTCGACACGATCACCGCGATCGTCACGTCCGTCAACGCGGTGCTGCGCAACAAACTTGCGATGTTCGTTTGGCTGGCTATCATCACGGTCGGGCTGCTGGTCGGCCTGTTGACGGCCTTCGTCGGCCTGGCGGTGATACTGCCGCTGATCGGCTTCGGCGCGTGGCACGGTTACCTGGCAACCATCGATGCCAGCGCGTTTCCCCGGCACTCGGCCGGGATCACCTCGGTGCCGCGTTCCTGACGCCGGCCCGAACGACGACAACAAGAATTTCCACAGCAGGGCGAGTGACAATGCAGGCGGAGTCATCCTATAACGACAAGGTCGTACGACAGTTTGCGATCATGACCGTGGTCTGGGGCGTGGTCGGCATGCTGGTCGGCCTGGTCATCGCGGCGCAGCTCATCTGGCCCGGCCTCAGTTTCGACGTGCCGTGGCTGACCTACAGCCGGCTTCGGCCGCTGCACACGAACGCGGTGATCTTCGCGTTCGGCGGCTGCGCGCTGTTCGCGACCGCCTATTACGTGGTGCAGCGCACCTGTCACACGCGGCTCGCGTTCGGCAGGCTGGCCGCGTTCACGTTCTGGGGCTGGCAGCTCGTCATCCTGCTTGCCGCGATCACCCTGCCGCTCGGCATCACGCAGAGCAAGGAGTACGCGGAGCTGGAGTGGCCGATCGACCTGCTGATCGCGGTGGTCTGGGTCGCGTACGGCGTCGTGTTCTTCGGCACGATTGCGAAGCGCCGCATCAAGCACATCTACGTGGCGAACTGGTTCTACGGCGCGTTCATCATCACGGTCGCCGTACTGCACATCTTCAACAATTTGGCGATCCCGGTCTCGCTGACGAAGTCCTACCCGATCTACACCGGCGTCGTCGACGCGATGATGCAGTGGTGGTACGGCCACAACGCGGTGGGTTTCTTCCTCACGGCCGGCTTCCTCGGCATGATGTACTACTTCGTGCCGAAGCAGGCGGGCCGGCCGATCTATTCCTACCGGCTTTCGGTGGTGCATTTCTGGGCGCTGATCGCGATCTACATGTGGGCGGGGCCGCACCACCTGCACTACACGTCGCTGCCGAACTGGGCGCAGTCGCTCGGGATGGTGTTCTCGCTGATCCTTCTGGCGCCGTCCTGGGGCGGCATGATCAATGGCATCATGACGCTGTCCGGGGCCTGGCATAAGCTGCGGACGGACCCGATCATCAAGTTCATGATCGTCGCATTGTCGTTCTATGGAATGTCGACGTTCGAAGGGCCGATGATGTCGATCAAGACCGTGAATGCGTTGTCGCACTACACGGACTGGACGATCGGGCACGTGCACTCGGGCGCGTTGGGCTGGGTTGCCATGATGACGATCGGCTCGCTGTACTGCCTGATCCCCCGGCTTTACAACAAGACGGCGATGTACTCGACGAAGCTGATCGACGTGCATTTCTGGACGTCGACGATCGGCGTCGTGCTGTATGCCGTGCCGATGTGGATCTCCGGGATCAACCAGGGCCTGATGTGGCGCGCATTCAACACCGACGGCACGCTGACCTACGCGTTCATCGAAACCGTCAAGTTCACGTACCCGTACCTTGGCATACGCCTGCTCGGCGGGTTCGTGTTCTTCTCCGGCATGCTGGTCATGGTCTACAACGTCTGGCGCACGATCCGCGACGTCGAACCCGAACCGGTCGCCGTCGTCCAGCCGGCCTGAGGCAGCGCGATGAAACACGAGACTATCGAAAAAAACGTGAACCTCATGGCGATCCTGATCGTCGTGGTCATCAGTATCGGCGGCCTGGTCGAGATCGTGCCGCTGATGGCGAGTTCGGACGCGAACGAGCCGTACCCGGGCATCGAGCCGTACCCGCCGGTCGAGCTCGCCGGCCGCGACGTGTACGTGCGCGAAGGCTGTTACGTGTGCCACTCGCAGCAGATCCGGCCGTTCCGAAGCGAGACGGAACGCTACGGCCCGTACTCGGTCGCCGGCGAGTTCGTCTACGACCGGCCGTTCCAGTTCGGCTCGAAGCGTACCGGGCCCGACCTCGCGCGAGTCGGCGGACGCTACAGCGACGACTGGCATCGGCTGCACCTGCTGCGGCCGCAGGACCTCGTGCCGGATTCGAACATGCCCGCATTCCCTTGGCTCGCGGACGCCGTCGTTGACGGTGAGTTGGTCGAGCGCAAGATGCGGGCGCTCAGGACGCTCGGCGACCCGTATACCGACGAGCAGATCGCCGGCGCGGCGGCGGCGGTGGAGGGCGTGACGGAGCTCGATGCGCTCGTCGCGTACCTGCAGAACCTCGGCACGGCACGCGCGGCGCGCTGAGCGAACGCGATGGACATCGGCGAATTTCGCGGTGTGCTGACGGCATTGCTGCTGATCCTGTTCCTCGGGATCTGGGCCTGGAGCTGGAGCCGGAAGCGCGACGAGGCGTTCGGCGAGGCGGAACAGCTGCCGCTCGAGGAGGGCAGCCGTCCGCCCGTGACAAGTAACGAGAAGGACTGACATTCATGAGCGAAGCGTGGGGCTGGTACGTACTGATCCTGACGATCCTGAGCATGCTCGCGTGCTTCTGGCTGATCGCGTACTCCAATCGGCAGCGTAATTCGCCGGAGGAGATCGCCGAGTCGGAATCGCACGTCTGGGACGAGGACGTCCGCGAACTGAACAACCCGCTGCCGATGTGGTGGTTGTGGCTGTTCATCGGCACGCTGATCTGGGCGGCCGGTTACCTCATCTATTATCCGGGCCTGCTCGCGTTCGACGGCGTCGGCGGCTGGTCGCAGGAGAAGCAGTACGAGGAAGAGATGGCCGCGGCGGAGGCACGGTTCGCACCGATCTTCGAGCGTTACGCGTCGATGCCGGTCGAGGAACTGGTGGCCGACGAGCAGGCGATGGGCATCGGCAGGAGCCTTTTCGGCAACTACTGCGCGCAGTGCCACGGGTCGACGGCGCAGGGTGCGCCCGGCTTTCCGAACCTGACGGACGACGAATGGTTGTGGGGCGGCGAGCCAGCGCAGATCGAGCAGTCCATCCTGCAGGGGCGCAGCGGCATCATGCCTGCGCTCGGTCCTTCGCTGGGCGGCGACGAGCAGGTCGCGGCGATGGTCGACTACGTGCAATCGCTGCAGGACGGGCAGGACACCGCGTCGCCGGCGCACTCGAAATACATGATGCTGTGCATCGCGTGCCACGGTCCCGAAGGCAAGGGCAACCCGGTACTCGGTGCGCCGAATCTCGCCAACGACCAGTGGCTCTACGGCAGCTCGGACGATGTCATTACCCGGACGCTGATGCAGGGGCGCAATGGCGTAATGCCGGCGCACAAGGACCTGCTCGGCACGGACAGGGCGCACATCCTGGCCGCGTACGTCTACAGCCTCTCGCAGTGACCGGACATGACGGAACCGGCGGCACACGACGTCGTTGACTGGCCACGCGACCGGCAGAAACTCGCGGTCCTCATCTGGATCTCGTTCCTGACCGCGTGCGGTTTCGCGGTCCTCCTGTTCGCGTTCATCGACCCGCTGACGATCGTGGACGCGATCCACTGCCCCTACCTCGAAAGTCCCTATGCCGGCTACGCGGTCGGTTTCGTCTTTCTCTGGCTGCAGGGTCTCATCGGTGGCTGGCTGATTCTCCGGCTCGTCCGCCGCAAGCGAAACTGGCCGCGACGCATCGAACACTGAGGTCACCGTGAACACTCAATCCGGCGGCTACGAGTACGGGCAGCTGTACCGTAGCGAAGACAAGATCTATCCGCGCGAGGTCAAGGGGCGCTACGCCCGCCTGCGGCGCATCGCGATGTTCGTCCTGCTCGGCATGTTCTATGGCGGCCCCTGGCTGACCTGGGGCGGTCGCCAGGCCGTGCTGTTCGACCTGCCGGCGCGCAAGTTCTACATCTTCGGCATGACGCTGTGGCCGCAGGATTTCGTCTACCTTGCACTGCTGCTGATCATCCTGGCCGTGAGCCTGTTCTTCTTCACCGCGCTGGCCGGCCGCCTGTGGTGCGGGTACGCCTGCCCGCAGACGGTCTGGACCGAGGCATTCACGTGGATCGAGCGGCTCGTCGAGGGTGACCGGGCGAAACGCATCAAGCTGGATCGCGCTCCGTGGACGCTGGACAAGCTGTGGCGCAAGTCGCTGAAACAGGTGCTGTGGGTGTCACTCGCGCTGTTCACGGGTTTCACGTTCGTCGGTTACTTTGTCAACGTTCACGACCTGGCGGCGGGCCTGCTCACGCTGAGCGCGGGGCCCTGGGAAGCGTTCTGGGTGTTCTTCTACGGGCTGGCGACCTACGGCAACGCGGGCTACCTGCGCGAGCAGGTCTGCAAGTACATGTGCCCGTACGCCCGCTTCCAGGGTGCGATGTTCGACAAGGACACGCTGATCATCACCTACGACGAGGAACGCGGCGAACCGCGCGGCGCGCGTCGGCGCGGCACAGACCCGCGCGAGAAAGGCCTGGGCGACTGCATCGATTGCACGATGTGCGTGCAGGTGTGCCCGACCGGCATCGACATCCGCAAGGGCCTGCAGTACGAGTGCATCGCGTGCGCCGCGTGCATCGACGCATGCGACTCGGTCATGGACAAGATGCAGTACCCGCGCGGGCTGATTCGCTACACGACCGAGCACGCGATCCAGCACGAGCGCTATCACCTGTTTCGCCCGCGCACCGTGGTCTACACGCTCATCCTCGTCACGCTGCTGTCGTCGATGGCCGCCGCAATGCTGCTCCGGGAGCCGGTGATCGTCGACGTGCTGCGCGACCGCAACGCGCTGTACCGGGACGCCGGACGCCGCGGCATCGAGAACGACTATACTGTCCGAATCGTGAACAAGCAGAACATCGACCGCGACTACGTGCTGTCCGTGCAGGGCCTCGCCGGCATCGAGGTCCGGACGGATGCGCGTTTCTCGGTGCCGGCGGAGTCGGTCTACACGCTGCCGGTGACCGTGTCGGTGCCGCACGAGAACGCCTCGGGCGGCAGCGCGATCGAGTTCGTCGTGCAGGACCTCAACGATCCGGCGGTTCGCGTCGTCGAGGAAAGCCGGTTCCGCGGGCCGGTACCGGGACGCTGACGTGAGCGGCGAGGGCATGGCGGCGAACGATCGCTGGTACCGCAACGGCTGGGTGTGGCTGGTCATCGCGATCCCGGGTGCGACCGTTCTCGGCTGCCTGTACACGATCTACCTCGCGCTCGCGAACCCCGACCCACTCGTCCGGGAGCCGGCGGAGACGCCCAGCGAACAGGCGTCGCGGTGAGCCGGCCGCCGGGAGGCTGCTTTCACTGCGGCGACCCGCTGCCGGCCGGCCGGCCGATCTGGGCCGACCTCGGCGACGTACAGCAGCCGATGTGCTGCATCGGCTGCAAGGCGGTCGCTGAATTCATCCATGCGAATGACCTCGATGCCTGGTACGCGCACCGGCAGGCGCCGGCGGCCGGCGGCGGTCTGCGCGCGGAGGCGACCGACTGGACGCTCTACGATCGCGCCGACCTGCAGACGCGCTACGTGCACCGCGACGGCGACGCAGCGACCGCGACGATCGACGTCGGCGGCATGTACTGTTCCGCGTGCGTGTGGCTGCTCGAGACAGCACTGGGTCGCGTCGACGGGCTGCAGGGCGTCGCGGTGAACCCGGCGACGCGCCGCGCGGTGCTGCGCTGGGACGCGCGCCGGCTCGGGCTCGCCGACGTCCTGGCCGCCATTGCCGCGGTGGGCTTCAAGCCCGCACCGACCGTCGCCGGCATGGCCGCCGACCGGCACCGCGAGGAACAGCGCCTGGCGCTGCGCCGCCTGATCGTGGCGGCCGCGGCCGGCATGCAGGTCATGATGTTCGCGGTCGCGCTGTACGCTGGCGCGGCGTTCGGCATCGAGGGACGGATCGAGCAGTTCCTGCGCGTCGTGAGTCTGCTCGTCTGCCTGCCGATCGTGTTCTACAGTGCACGGCCGTTTTTCGCGAACGCGTTGCGCGGCCTGCGGCGCCGCCGACCCGGCATGGACCTGCCCGTGTCCATCGCGATCGGCGCCGCCTTCGCGGCGTCGGCCTGGGCAACGCTCGTGAACCGCGGCGACATCTATTTCGATTCCGTTGCAATGTTCGTGCTGTTCCTGGGCGCCGCGCGCTACCTCGAGATGCGCGCGCGACACAGCGCCGACGATCGCGTCGCGGCGCTCGTGGCGCTGTTGCCCGACGTCGCGACGCGCTTCGACGGCGATGTGCTCGAAGTCGTCGCCGTCGACCGATTGCGCATCGGCGACCGCGTGCTCGTTCGTCCCGGCGACGTCCTGCCAGCGGACGGCCGCATCGTCAGCGGCGAGCTCAACGTCGACGAATCGCTGCTGACGGGCGAATCGATGCCCGCGCTCCGCGCTACGGGGTCCGCCGTCGTTGCGGGCGGCGTAAACCGCGCCGGGACCGCGGTGCTGGACGTGGAACGCGTCGGCGCCGGGACCAGTGTCGCGGAGATCGGGCGCATGATCGACCGGGCCGCGGCCGACCGCCCACCGGTCGCAGCGCTCGCCGACCGCGTCGCTCGCTGGTTCGTCGTGGGCGTCCTCGCCGTCGCCACGGTGGCGGGCATCGCGTGGCTCGCAATCGACCCGCAGCGCGCGTTCGCCGTCGTGCTCGCGATCCTGGTCGTGACCTGCCCGTGCGCGCTGTCGCTCGCCACTCCGGCATCGCTCGCGGCGGCCGCGACGCACCTCGCGCGCCGCGGCATCCTGCTCGTGCGTGCCCGGCTGCTCGATGCGTTCGCGCGCGGCGCACACGTCGTATTCGACAAGACCGGCACGCTGACGGAAGGCCGTCCCGGCATCGCCAACGTTTCGGTCTTCGGCGAGGGCCTCGACCGCGACGGCGCGCTGGCGCTCGCGGCGGAAATGGAAACGGTGTCTGAGCACGTGCTGGCGAGGGCGTTCGTGCCGCACCGGGTCGCCGGCCGCTACCGCGCCTGTGACGTGCGCGTCGAACCCGGCGACGGCGTCGAGGCGACCGTCGCCGGGCGGCGCTGCCGGCTCGGTCGGGCGGACTGGGTCGCCGCGCACGCCGGCGCTGCAACGCCCCAAGCCAATGCCGCGGACGGCGACAGCCACGTGTGGCTCGGCGACGGTACCGCGCTGCTGGCGCGTTTCGCGATCGAGGACCGCGTTCGGGCGGACGCGGCCGAGACCGTGCGGCAGCTCGTCGCACGCGGTCATCGCGTCACGGTGCTGAGCGGCGACCGCGCGCCGGCAGTGGCGCGCGTTGCCTCGCAGCTCGGCATCGCCGACTGGCGCGCGGACCGGTCGCCGGCCGACAAGCTCGACGCGATCGCCGAGCTGCGCCGGGGACGCCGTCCGGTCGTCATGGTAGGAGACGGCATCAACGACGCGCCGGTCCTCGCCGGCGCCGACGCATCGGTGGCGATAGACGCCGGCACCGCGCTTGCGCGCGCCAGTGCCGACGCCGTCGTGCCCGGGCGGCGCCTCGCAAGCCTGTTGGACATCGCGTCCACGGCTGCCGGCACGCAGCGCGTTATCCGCCAGAATCTCGCCTGGGCCGTCGCGTACAACCTGTGCGCCGTGCCGCTGGCCGTCGGCGGTGTGCTTGCGCCGTGGATGGCGGCGATCGGCATGTCCGCGAGTTCCCTGCTGGTCGTCGCGAACGCATTGCGTGCCGGGACGGCCGAACGGCCCGAGGCGCCGGCGACGGCGGCTGTCACCGCCGATGCCCGGGAGAAGGAGAGGGCGGCGTGACGATCCTGTACCTGCTGATCCCGCTCGGCTTGCTGCTCCTGGCGCTCGCCGTGGCGGCGTTCTTCTGGGCGACCCGCTCCGGCCAGTTCGACGATCTCGAGTCCCCGGCATGGCGCGTCGTCATGGACGACGATCGCGCGCCGCCGCCGCTTCCCGGGTCCGATGACCGTGATTGAGTTGCTGCTGCCGGCGGCGCTGGCCGCCGGCTTCGTCGGCAGCGGGCATTGCGTCGGCATGTGCGGCGCCGTCGTCGCGTTGCTGGAACGACCGGGCGGCGGCGCCTGGCCGCAACGCCTGGCGTACAACACCGGCCGACTGGGTTTCTACGTGCTGCTGGGAGTGATCGGCGGTGCCATCGGCACGGTCCTGACCCGGCTGCCGGGTATCGGCGAGGGCCTGCTCGTGCTGCGCGTTCTGGCGGCGGTGCTCGTCATCGCGCTGGCAGTCAACCTGCTGTTCGACGTGGCAAGCCTGCGTTTTCTCGAACAGGCCGGCGCCGGCCTGTGGCGGCGGCTGTCGCCGCTCGCGCGTCGCGTCCTGCCCGCCACTACGCTGCCGCGCGCACTGGCCGCCGGCTTCGTCTGGGGCGCGCTGCCCTGCGGCCTGGTCTACAGTGCCGTGGCAATGGCCGCGGCAACCGGGACCGCGGCGGGCGGCGCCGCCGTCATGGCCGCATTCTGGGCCGGCACACTGCCGGCGTTGCTGGTGACCGGAACGCTGGCGGGCCGCCTGCCCCGGCGGCCCGGGCTGCGACGGCTGAGCGGGGCGCTGCTGCTCCTCGCCGGCCTGGCCGCGCTGGCATTGCCGTTCCTGCATCCGTCCGACACGCCGCACGACCATCACTCCGGCGCGTCGACCACTGCGACCTGACGGCGCGGCCGCCGTTGCTCCCGTTCGGTTCGTCCTGCACACTGTTGCCGCACGCTGCGTGACGCGCCGCGACGGCACCCTGAAAACAACGATGTGGGAGGGCAGGGAATGAGTGACGACAACCTCTACGCGCCGCCGGAAGCCGACGTCGAAGTCAGCTCGGGGGCCGAGAACGAGCTGGCGGGTCGCGGGGCGCGGCTCGGCGGTGCGATCATCGATACGTTGTTGATGCTGGTGATCATCTGGCCGCTCATGTTCTTCACGGACTATGTCGAGCGTGCCGCCACCGATTCGCTGGAGCCAATCGATTACGTCCTCACGACCGTGCCCGGGTTCATCATGTTCTTCGTTTTCCACGGCTACCTGCTGGCAACGCGGGGCCAGACGATCGGCAAAATGCTCGTCAAGACCCGGATCGTCTCCGTCGAGGACGGCAAGATACTGCGGTTCGGCCCGCTGATCGGCCTGCGCTATGTGCCAATCTGGGTCGCGAGCTTGATACCGGGGGTCGGCAGCATCCTGGCCGTCATCGATGTGCTGTTCATCTTTCGCGAGGACCGGCGCTGCGTGCACGACCTGATCGCGGGAACGAAGGTCATCCGCGCGTGAATCCGGCCTAGAGCAGCCCGGCGCGCTTGATCGCGAGGTAGCGGTTCGTGATGGCCCGGGGCAGTTCCGTGCTCAGACAGTCTTCGACGAACACGCCGTTCGCGCGCAGCAGCCGGTGCGACTCGCGGCGCGCTTCGAGGTACTGGCAGGTCGCGGCCTGGAGTACCGCATCGTCGAAGACGGCGACCGGCAAATCGACGGCGTCGTCGAGTGCGCGTTCGCGCAGGCTTGCGACGATCACCACGTGGCGCCGCCGCAGCAGGTTCGTGGCCGCGAGCAGGTCCGACGTATCCTCTTCGCGCACGTTCGTCAGCATTACGATCAGCGAGCGGCGACGCTGCTTGACGGCGAGTTCCGTCGCCGCTGACAGGTAGTCGATCTCGACGGGCTGCGGCTCGACCCGGTAAACGTGGTTCAGCAGGCCGTTCAGCGTCGCCGCGCCTTTGCGCGGCGGCAGCCAGGTGCGCTCTGCGCCGACCGTCATTGCGCCGGTGGCATCGCCCTGGCGCAGCGCCACGAAGCACATCAGCAGCATCGCATTCAGCGTGTGGTCGAAGTGGCTGAGCTCCGCGTCCTTCGCGAGCATGCGCCGGCCGGCGTCGAGCATGAACACGACCTGCTGGTCGCGTTCGTCCTGGTACTCGCGTGCGATGAGTCGGCTCGTCCGCGACGTGGCCTTCCAGTCGATCGCGCGCAGGCTGTCGCCGTCGCGATAGTCGCGGAGTTGGTGAAACTCGATGCCCTCGCCGCGGCGCCGGCTGAGGCGGATGCCGGTCAGCGAAAGTCGGTTGTCGACTTCGTACGCAAGCAGCTTCGAAATCGTCGAGTAGTTCGGGTAGACGCGAACATCGGAGGGCAGCGCGAGCCGGTGACGGCGCGACCACAGCCCGAGCGGCGACACGATGCGCAGGTCGCACGCCGGGAAGTGCGCCTCGCCCCGGCGCTGCGGCCGCGCGTGGTACGCCAGGTCGACGTAGCGGCGGGGGCCGACCGAGACCGTCAACGGCAGGTCGCGAACGTCGAACCCGTCGGGGTGATGATCAAAGACGCTGAGCGTCAGCGCCCGGCCGGCGCTATCGTTCCGCACCTGGAGACCGACGTCGACCCAGTTCATCTGCGACATCGACCGCGGGACGCTGCGGACGACGGCGGGAACCGGGACGCGCCAGCCGAGCAGTGCATCGATGGCGACGACAAGCGCTGCGACGCCGGCGGCTGTCAGCCAGTAGCGGGTTATCCCGGGGAAGAACAGCGTGCCCGTGCTCGCGATCCCGAGCACGACGATGAGGAAAATGAGGCGGCCGCGGGGTATCACTGCCGCGGCGCGGGCACGTTGCCGAGAATGTCTTTCAGGATGTCGTCCGGGTGGTAGGACTCGATCTCGAGCTCGGGCGCGAGCGCGATCCGGTGCCGCAGCGCTTCGATGGCCACGTTGCGAACGTCGTCCGGCGTGACGAAATTGCGGCCTTCCAGCACCGCGCTGGCGCGCGCGGCGCGGACGATGGAGATCGACCCGCGCGGCCCGGCTCCCATGCGAATGCCGGAGGAGTCGCGGGTTTCACGCGTGATCCGGATGACGTAGTCCAGGACGCTCGGATCGACGCGCACCCCGGCAACGATCTTCTGTGCCTCGATCACGTCGTCCAGCGTCATGACGGTGTTCACGCCGTCGACGTAAAGTGCATCGCCGACGCGATCGCCCGTTGCCGCGGCGACGATGCGCATCTCGTCCTCTGCGTCCGGGTAGTCGATCAGTACCTTGAGCAGGAAGCGATCGAGTTGAGCCTCGGGCAGCGGATAGGTGCCTTCGTGCTCGACCGGGTTCTGCGTCGCGACGGCCATGAACGGCGGCTTGAGTGCGTGGGCCCGGCCCTCGATCGTGACCTGGTTTTCCTGCATGACCTCGAGAAGTGCGGCCTGCGTCTTTGCCGGCGCCCGGTTGATCTCGTCGGCGAGCAGCAGGTTTGTGAACACCGGTCCGCGCCGGATCCGGAAGGTCTCGGTCTTCGGCTCGTAGACCGCGTGGCCGCTGACGTCGCTCGGCATCAGGTCCGGTGTGAACTGGATGCGGGCGAAGTCGCCGCCGATCGCCCGCGACATCGCCTTCACGAGCAGCGTCTTGCCGAGTCCGGGGACGCCCTCCAGGAGGACGTGCCCGCCGGCGAGCAGCGCAATGACGATGCCGTCGATGACACGCGACTGGCCGATGAAGGCGCGGCCGATCTCGGCGCGCAGACTCGCGATTCTCTGTTGCAGTTCGGCGGATGCCTGGCCGGGTTCCGTCATAGCATTTCCCTTATCGTGTGCAGTGTTCGCAGGTTGTCGATGAATTCGCGGTGCTGCGGCGTGCCGGGGCTGACCAGCGCGTCGAGTATCCGTTGTTCGGGCAAGCCGGTGATGTGCGCAAGCCGCTGCGCCTGGCGCGTGGCCGGCAGCCGGCTGATGCCGGGGTGCCGCGCCTCGGCCCGGTGCAGTGTAGTGGCGACGGCGGCCCGGCCGAGGCCGTCGATGCCGTCGTGGTGCCAGGCGAAGCGGCCGGCGGCCCGGACGTGTTCGATGAGCGATCGGCGATCGGCGGCCGCGGTGCGGATCGGCGGCCCGAACGCCGGGACGATCGCCCAGATCCAGAAGGCCAGCGCGACCGCAAAGCAGGCGAGCAGGTAGGGAAGGTACTCGAGCAGCACGCTGCCGAGCGACGGGAACGCGGCGCCGTACACGAACCAGACCTTGCCCGGCTCGATGTAGCCCGCGACGGTGTCGAGCAGGAGGCGCGCGTGGTCCGAATCCTCGAGATGGTCATTGTCGAAGTAGTGGTCGGCGGCCAGCACCGTCACGTAGCCGTCGTCCCAGTTGCGGCGCACGGCGACGTAGCCGCTGCTGTCGGACAGCGTTGCCGACAGCGCCTGCTGGCCGATCGGCTCGATGCGCCAGTCGGTGTTGTCCAGGTCGATGCTGTAGGCATAGTCTTCGTCGGCCTCGCCCGGCCGCTCCGCATCGGCCGCGTCGTCGCCGTCCGCCGTCTCGGCTTCCCGGAGCGTCAGCCCGAAGCCGGAGAGCAGCACATCGTCGGCCTCGACCGGCGACTCCGGCGGTAGCAGGACCAGGTGGCCGCCTTCGCTGACCCACTGGCGAAGCGCCTCGGCCTGGGCACCCACCGAGATGCTCGGGTGCAGGCGGGTCACGACGGTGTCGACGTTGTCGGGCATCCAGCGGTCCGGCGAGAGCCCGGCGATGGAATCGGCCTCGATCCCGAGATCGTCGAGCAGCATTTCCGCGGCGAGAAAAGGGTTGTAGCGGGCTTCGCCGTGGAAACCGACGTACCGGGTCTCGGTGACGCGGTCGTGCGTTGCGAAGAACCAGCTCGCGATCAGCATCGCGCCCAGCACCGCGAGCAGGGACACGGTCAACGGCCTCACGCGGGGCGCCCGTAGTGCGTCGGCCACTCGTCGCACAGTGTCTGCACGACGCGGTCGCCAGGGTCGATGGCACCGTAGGCGAGCGCGGACCACGCCGCGACGGTGCGCCGGAAGAAGTCCGATTGGCGGTCGTTCGTCTGTCGTGTGACCGCGTCCACGCACGCGCCCTCGGTGGCGCTGTCCGGCAGGCGCACGCCGTAGCCTTCGACGGCCGCGTACACGGTGCCGCGGTAGAGCAGGCTCAGGGCCGCCCGTTTGTCGCCGTCGGCCCACAGGCGCTGCACGGTGCCCGGCAGGTCGTCCGGCAGGGAGTCCGGCGTGACGCTGCCGACCGCGAGTTGCACGCGGGGCCGTTCGGATTTTCCGGCCGCCGGTGGCCGCAACAGCGGTAGCCAGCGTTGCGACGTGAGGACGAGCAACAGGGCCAGGCCGGCGAGCAGCAGCCACAGGCTGATTTCGACAATGAAACCGAAGAACCGGCTGATAGCGGCGAGAGCCCCGGCGAATCGGGACCGGCTGTCCTCGTCCGCCTCGTCCGGCTGGATCGTCTGCCAGGTCGTCACTTCCTCGGTGTCGCCGAGCGCTTCGCTCGCGAACACGCGTTCCACCGCGGGATCGATGTCCGACGCCGCGTAGAAGCCGGAAAAGCCGGGGTCGCTCTCGTAGTGGCCGGCATCCGCCGGCGGTTCGTCCTGCGCCACGGCAGGATCGAAAGGTGCAAACAGGACCACGAGCAGCAATGCGCCGGCCGCGACCGACGTTGCTGCGCGGCGCAGGACCATGCGGCGAAACGCGACTTCGATGTCCCAGGCCTCGAGCTGCGTCCGGCAATTGACGTACAGCCCGAAGCCGGCGCCGACGAACCACGGTTCGAGCGCTGTCTGCGCGGCATAGACGAAAAGCAGGTTCGCGAGCTGCGCGTACCGGTCGTCGTCGATCCAGAAATCGGCGACGGCCTCCAGGCCGTCGCCTTCGAGGAACGGGGCCGGTATCAGCGCGAAACTCAGCACCAGGGCGCCGAGGTACAGCGCCCACACGAGGTGCTGGTAGGCGATCGTGAGCCCGGTACCGTGATTCATCAGCCGTTGGTTCAGCGTCTTCGAACGCGCCCTGCGGGCGGCGCCGTGCTGCCCTTCCAACTGCGTGACCGGCATCGCGATGGAGCGTGCGAAGTGAAACCGGTACGGCGTCAGCAGGAACAGGCGATTGGCCCAGGCGATCGAGGGCGCGGCGCGCACGGCGGCTCGCCAGTCGGCGGTTTCCCCGAACAAGCGGCGCGCGATGATGCGCAGGATCGGCCCGTCGGCAATCGGCTCCAGCCACCAGTAGACGATCAGCGCGAGCGCCGGCAACCATTGGAACCAGATCATCAGCAACGGGACGAGCAGCAGCGGCAGCGTCACGGCAAACCAGGCCGAGTAGATCGCGGCGGCGTCGCGGCGGATCATGCGTACGCCGAGTTCCGCGCCCTCCCAGTCGCTGCGCGGCCGCAGCTCGACAGTGACTTCGTCAAGATTCATGGCGACCGAACACGGCGAAATACAGTGCCAGCAGCGACCAGCCGCCGATGCCTACGCTGTACTTGATCCAGGGCGGCGGCCAGGTGGTCGACGACCAGTACGCCTCCACGAACGCCGCGCCGACCAGCATCGCTGTCGCGCCGTACACGAGCGGCAGGCTCGCGACGGCCTCGTCACGGATCGCGTGCCAGCGACGTTTGCGCCCCGGCGCGACGGCGCTGACGCCGAGCGCGAGGCCGACGCCGCCGAAGATGACGATCGCCGTGAGTTCCAGCGAGCTGTGGCCAGCCACGAAGGTCCAGAACGTCTCGACGTAGCCGATGGCGGTCAGGTGACTCGCGACCGCGCCGATGAACAGGCCGTTGAAGACGAGGTAGAAGACGCTGCCGACGCCGAACAGCAGGCCGCCGGCGTAGGTCTGGAAGCCGATCGTGATGTTGTTGTAGATGTAGAAGCCGAACATCTGGAAGTCGGACGCGGAATCGCGCTCGCGCCCGAGCACGTCGCGGTCCGGGTCGTACATGCTTTCCATTGACGATACCTGGTGCGGTTCGATCAGCGAGAACACCAGTTCCGGCCGCACCTGGATCGCGATGGCCATCGCGACGGCGGGCACCACGAACAGCACGGCGGACGCGAGCATCGGACGCCAGCGGCGCCGGAATGCCGCCGGGAAGCCCGCGATGAAGACGCGCCCGATCGCCGTCCACACCGGCAGTCTTTCGCGGTAGAGGTACTGGTGGCCATCGAGGGCCAGCTGGTTCAGACGCTGCTGCAACCCGGCGCTGTAGCGCCGTGCGCGTGCCAGCGCGAGGTGGTGGCAGACCTCCCGGTACACGCGCGGGTAGTCGACGCCCAGGTTCGCGGCATCGGCCTTCTCGCCGGGCGTCGCATTGTCGCGGTTCTGCAGGATGCGCAGCCAGGTTTCGAATCGGCTCCAGGTCGCTCGGTGCCGTGCTTCGAAGGCGTCCTGTTTCACGCGCGGCGTTCCCCGCCCGATAGCCACGCCGCGTAGCCGCGCAGCCGGTCGCGCGTCACGTCCGGGAATACCGGCCTGAGGATCGCGGCGAGTTCCTCGGCCCGCTGTTCGTTGAGGCCGACGGCGCGTTCACCGTAACTGACGATCGCCTGCTGCTCCTCGAGCGAGAGCGGTATGCGTACGGGGATCGGTTCCGCCGTGCGCGCGGCGCGCTGGAACGTCGCCTTCGGGTCGAACACGACGATCGTCCCCGCGGCCATGTCGCCGAGGCGCTGGTAGCGGCGGCTGAACAGCACGGCGAGGCAACCGAATGCGTAGCAGCCCGGCAACACGTCGACGAAGCGGATGAGGTTCCGGATCAGGGAGCCGGTCCAGCCGACCGGCGTGCCGTTCGCGTTCGTGACCCGGAGCCCCACGGCGCGCTTGCCGGGCGTCGCGCCGCCGTTGAAGACCTCGAACAAGACGTTGTAGAACCAGAGCATTGCGAACATGCTGATCAACAACAGGCCGACGCCGAACTCGCCGGCGAACTGGATCGCGACGGAAGCGGCTGTGAGGCCGACGGACTTGATCAGCGCGTCGATCAGCCAGGCCAGCGATCGCGGCGCGAGCCCGGCGACGGGCAGTCGCAGTTCCACGCCCTCCGGTGTCGCGATGTCTACGGTGGTATCGAGCAGCAACGGCAAGCACATACCTGTGATCGAACACCCGGATTTGGACGCATCGACCGTTTCAAGTCAAATACGTGCGTCGCGATTCCTCGCGAACGACGGTCCGCCTAGCCGTAGCGCGGCACGCTCGGGTCGATTTCGACGGACCAGGCGTCGATGCCGCCGGCGAGGACTTCCAGCTTCCGGAAGCCTGCGCCGGACAGGATCTCGCAGGCACGGAACGCGCGCGGCCCGTGATGGCAGGTCACGACATACCGATGGGCCGAGTCGAGTTCGCCGAGCCGCGACGGCAACTCGTCGAGCGGGATGCGAATCGCGCCGTCGATGCTCGCGATATCGAACTCGTAGTGGTTGCGCACGTCGAGCAGGCGGACGTCGGCGCCGTCAGCAAGCAGCCGCGCCATGTCGCGGACGCCGATGACGCCGGCCGCCGCGACCGGTTCCGCGGGGGCGCCGCAGAATGCGTCGTAGTCGATCGGCGCGGTGATCGACGGGTTCGTGCCGCAGACGACGCAGTCGGGGTTCTTGCGCAGGCGCACTTCGCGGAACTCGAACGCGAGCGCGTCGAACAGGACGAGGCGCCCGGTGAGATCGTCGCCGAGCCCGAGGATCAGCTTGATCGCTTCGAGCGCCTGCAGTGTGCCGATGATGCCCGGCAGCACGCCGAGCACGCCGCCCTCCGCGCAGGACGGCACCGCACCCGGCGGCGGCGGCTCGGGGAACAGGCAGCGGTAGCAGGGGCCGCGCGCGGCGTCGAAGACGGCAACCTGCCCTTCGAAGCGAAACACGCTGCCGTAGACGTTCGGCTTGCCCGCGAGCACGCAGGCGTCGTTGACGAGATAGCGCGTCGGAAAGTTGTCGGTGCCGTCGATGACCAGGTCGTAGCTGGCGACGATATCCATGACGTTGTCGCTCGCGAGGCGCGTGGCGTGCCGCACGACGTCGACATGCGGGTTGATCCCGGCCAGGCGCTCGGCGGCGGCGTCCAGCTTCGGGCGGCCGACGTCCGCCGTCGCGTACAGGATCTGCCGCTGGATGTTGGACAGGTCGACGTCGTCGTACTCGACGAGCCCCAGCGTGCCGATGCCGGCCGCGGCAAGGTACATCGTAAGCGGCGAACCCAGGCCGCCGGCGCCGACGCACAGTACGCGCGCCGCCTTGAGCTTCGCCTGGCCGGCCGCGGTGACCTCGGGCATGACCAGGTGCCGGCCGTAGCGCAACAGCTCGGATTGCGACAGGTCGGTCATCTGTGGGGTCGTAACGGGTGCATCACAGCGACGGAGTATACTCGCAGGCACCCCGCAGGCTCTTGAAGAGCGACAAGGAGATTGCCGATGCCCGGTGTCAGAGTGCTGGTCGGGACCCGCAAGGGCGCTTTCATCCTCACGTCGAATCGCAAGCGCGAGAAGTGGAAGATCGACGGTCCGCTGTTCCCGGGCTGGGAGATCTACCACATGACCGGTTCGCCGGCGGACCCGGACCGCCTGTACGCGTCACAGACCAGCGCCTGGTTCGGCCAGGTCATGCAGCGCTCCGACGACGGCGGCAAGACCTGGGAGACGGTCGGCAACGACTTCCACTACGAAGGCGAGACCGGCACGCACCAGTACTACGACGGTTCGCAGAAGCCCTGGGAATTCAAGCGGGTCTGGCACCTCGAGCCGTCGCTCGACGATCCGGACACCGTGTACGCGGGCGTCGAGGACGCGGCCATCTTCCGCACGACCGACGGCGGCATGACCTGGTCCGAGATGCCGGGCCTGCGCAACCATCGCTCGGGCCCGAACTGGATGCCCGGCGCCGGCGGCATGTGCCTGCACACGATCCTGCTGGACCCGGAGAACCGCGGGCGAATCACGATCGCGATATCCGCGGCGGGCGTGTTTCGCAGCGAGGACCACGGCGAGACCTGGGCGCCGTCGAACAAGGGCCTCGTGTCGGCGCAACTGCCGGACCCGGACGCCGAGGTCGGGCACTGCGTGCACTGCATCGCGATGCACCCGTCGCGGCCGGACACGCTGTTCATGCAGAAGCACTGGGACGTGATGCGCAGCGACGACGCGGGGGCGACCTGGTACGAGATCAGCGGCGACCTGCCGACGGACTTCGGCTTTCCGATCGCCGTTCACGCACACGACCCGGACACCGTCTACGTCGTGCCGATCAAGAGCGACGAGCACCATTTTCCGCCTGACGGCAAGCTGCGCGTGTACCGCAGCAGGAAGGGTGGCAACAAATGGAAAGAGCTGAAGAAAGGCCTGCCGAAGAAGGACTGCTACGTGAACGTGCTGCGCGACGCGATGGCCGTCGACGCGGCGGATCCCTGTGGCGTCTACTTCGGGACGACCGGTGGCCAGGTGTTCGCGTCGAACGACGAGGGCGACAGCTGGGAGGCGATCGCGAAGTACCTGCCGACCGTATTGTCCGTCGAGGTGCAGACGCTTTGACCGTGCGGGTCGTCCTGCCGGCCCAGCTGCGTCGCGTCGCGGACATCGCGGCGGCGACCGTCGAGCTCGACGTTCCACCGCCGGTGACGCAGCGTGCGCTGCTCGACGCGCTCGAGGCGCGCTACCCGAAGCTGCTCGGTACCACCCGAGACCGGCGGACAAAGCAGCGGCGTGCGTACATCCGCTTCTTCGCGTGCCGGCAGGACTGGTCCGACGCCGACCCGGACGCGCCGTTGCCGGACGCCGTGGCGTGCGGCGACGAGGCGTTCCTCGTCGTCGGCGCGATGTCCGGCGGCTGATCGCCCCGCGGTACGGGATGCCGCGCCGAAATGATAGCGCTAACATTCGCAGGAAACCGCGGCGAGTGGCTCGCATCTGCAGACTGTTAGCGTTAACATCGGTGCGGGGAATGAAGGGGGGTGCGCATGTCCGGGGACCATTGCGCGTTGCCGAGCGGCCGTTCCGGCCGCCGGATCGATCGGCCGACAGGTACCGTCGGGGCCGCGCTGCGCGGCTGAGGTCCGGTCATGGTCACGAAACGCCAGATCACGGCGCGCAAGCAGCACGCGCGAGTCACGATCGCCGATGTCGCACACGCTGCCGGCGTCTCCCCGATGACCGTGTCCCGGGTCGTCAACGGCGATGCGAGGGTCCGCGCGACCACGCGCGACGCGGTGAACCAGGCGATCGAGACCCTCGGTTACTCGCCAAACAAGGCCGCGCGCAGCCTCGCGACCGCGAGCCAGCTGCAGATCGGACTCCTGTATGACAACCCGAGCAGCTCCTTCCTGAGTGCCATGTTGCTCGGCGTGCTCGACCAGGCGCGGCGCTGTGACACGCAGGTCGTGGTCGTGGAGTGTGCGGACAGAGAAGACGGCATGCGCTCCGTGCGCAACCTGATCGCTGCCGGCATCGACGGCATCATCCTGTCCCCGCCGCTCGCGGACTCGACCGAGGTGCTCGATCTGCTCCGCGACAGCCGGACGCAGTGCATCACGATCGGCACGCGCCGCGACGAGGAACACGTCTCGTCCGTGTCGATCGACAACTACGCCGCGGCACGGGAGATGACGGATCACCTGCTCACGCTGGGCCACCGTCGGATCGCCTTCATCAAGGGCAGCCCGGACCAGCTTGCGACGGAAGAACGGCTGGCCGGTTTCCGTGCGGCGCTGGCGGCGGCCGGCATCGACGTCGCCGACGAGCTCGTCGTCGACGGCCGGTTCTCGTACCGCTCGGGCCTGAAGGCCGCGGAAAAGCTGCTCTCCATGACCGACCGGCCGACGGCCATCTTCGCGTGCAACGACGACATGGCCGCCGCGACGGTGGCGACGGCGCACCGGAATCGCATCGATATCCCGGGCGAGCTGACGGTTTGCGGCTTCGACGACACGCTGCTGGCCACGACGATCTGGCCCGAGATCACGACGATCCACCAGCCGATCACGACGATGTCGCAAACCGCGATCGACCTGCTCGAAAAGCGCATTCGTGCGCTTCGCGACGGCCGCGATCCGGAACAGGACGATGTGACGCTGGAGTTTCGTTTCGTGCGGCGCGGCAGCGACGCGCCGCCGCCCTAGACCGGCTGCCGCAAACCGTCGATGCGCGGGGTCACCGCGTGCATGCCCGCCGACACGGCGACGCAGTACGCCGCCATTGCGAGAAGCTGCGTGTCGAGCCCGACGCCCGCATCGAGCAACACGCCCGACAGTCCCGGCGCGATCGCCGAGGCAAGCACGACCGCCGACGCGACGAGCGAGCGGATCGAACCGAGGTGCCGGGTGCCGAAGATCTCCGGCCACAGCGCGCCGAGCATGGCCGACGCGAATCCCTGGGTCAGCCCGATCGCCGCCACCGCGACCGGCACGACGAGCGCCGCCGGGATTGCGCCGAGCAGCGCCGACGCGATACCAAGCGGCAGCAGGAACCAGGGGAGCAGTCGACCTGCACCGATGCGGTCGAGCACCTCACCTGCCAGCAGCGAGGCGACGACGTAGACCGCGGCGAGCAACGGGAACCAGCCCGTGAACCACGCGAGCTGCCAGCCGCGCAGCTCAACAAGCGTCACCTGGTTGAAGAAGATGGCCGTGATGACGAACGGCGGCGCGAGCACCGCCGGCAACAGCGCATAGAATAGTCCGCTGCGCAGCACTTCGCCGCGTGTCCAGTGGCGCTGGCCCGCGTCGTCATCGACGTTCGTAGCCGGGCCGCGCGTCGGGTGGCGCTCGTGCCGTAACAGAACGAGCAGCAGCGGAATGCCGATCGCGGCGAGCAGCAGCGCGGACCAGGTCCAGGTCGCGCGCCAGCCGATCGCGGCCAGGCCGGCCGCGGCTAGCGGCGGCATCAGGGCCTGGCTCGCCGGCATGCCGATGGCCGCGATGGCGACGGCGCGGCCGCGCTGGCGGTTGAACCATCGGCCCATCGCCGTCATCGCCGTGTGCGTGCACATGCCCTGGCCGAAGAGGCGCAATGCAAACAGCGAGATGCCGAGCCAGAACACGGACGGTGCGAGCGCCGTGAGCAAGGCCGCCGCCGCCAGCCCGGCGAAGACGCCGGCGCCGAGCCAGCGGATCGGGACGCGGTCGGCGAGCTTGCCGACGCGGGCGAGGGCGGCCGCGCTGGCCAGCGTGGCGACGGTGTACAGGAGACCGAATGCGCCGTTCGACAGGTGGAACGCGGACTGCCATTCACCCGCGAACACGGCGACGAAATACGTCTGGCCGAAACCGGAGCAGAACGTCAGCAGGAGACCGGCGGAAAGCCAGGGCGCGGACGCGCGCAGGTTCGGGGTCGTCATCCGGCGGGTCGCTGCGGCAGCCGCCGCTCAGTGTCCCGGCCGGCCGGCATCGACGCCGGGATCGAGGTGCGCCGGACCGACGGCCAGCGCGGCGGCGGTGGCCACCTGCTTCGCGAAGCGTTCGCGGAAGTCGTCCACGAACGGGCGCAATTCGTCGAAACCGCCGGACTGCATCGCTTCGGCAACGTCGAAGGGCTCGCCGATGTGGGCCACGAGCGGCCCGTCCTTGTAGCGCCGGTGGAAGCCGGCCAGTGCTACCGGCACGATACGCGCGCCGGCGGCCAGCGCGAGCCGGAAGGCACCCGTGTGCAGGCGCGCCGGCGACAGCTCCGCCGGCTGGCTCTGGCCCTCCGGGCAGATGACCAGGTTCCTGCCCGTGGACAGCACGCCGCGGCCTTCCTTCGTCAGGCGCTCGCCGGCGGCGCGGCGCGCGCGCGCGAGGCTCCCGGCATCGGGATCGTCGCGACCGCTCTCGATGGTGGGCACGGTAATGTGGCCGAGGCGCTGGTAGAACAGGTTGTGGCCGAACTCCGCGCGCGGGCTCTCCCGCACGACGCGCACCGCGCTCGTCCGGTAGTGTTTCCAGACAATCCAGCTCACGAACGCCGTGTCGAACGAAAAATGGTAGTAATTCGGCAGTTCGTAGTATTCCGGGCAGCTCAGGTGATTCAGGATGAAGACGTTTCCGCCGGATGCCGGCAGCCTGTCGGCGCCGTGCACGCGGCAGTCGAGGTGGGCGAACGCGCTCGCCGTCTTCTCATCGCAAAGTCGCCGCACTTCGGCCGGGTCCAGCGTTTCATCGGCCGACATCACGGCGTCCACGGTGTCGAGGATACCGCGGTAAAACGCGTGCTCTGCGGCCAGTGGTGCCGTGAGTTCGTGGCATTGTGTCGCGATCAGCCGCTCACCGTAGCGGCCGGCCTGCGCGACGCTCTTCAGCACCGCGAGCGCGTTGCCGACCGTGAGCCGGTTGCGCAGCAGGTGCGGCACCTTGTGCAGTTCCGACGTCACGGGCAAGCGCGTCTGGTTGTTCGCAATCAGGCTGCCGACCGCGCTCACCTCGGCGTCGGGCGTCGCGCCATCGTGCACGATGCGAACCGCACCGATCAGGCCGGCGAGTCTCGCCAGCAGTCGCTGCTGGAACATGCGGCCGAACTCCGGGTCGCGGCGAACCAGGTCGCTGATCGCGGCCGCCGGCAGCCGGTAAACCCAGCAGTGCGACTCGGCATAGACGCTGGCCTCGGCGACGAAACCGGCGCCGGACGCAGGCACGCCGGCGATCAGGCCGACGCGGTTGTGAAAGCGCCGGAACGGCAGAAGCCGTCCCAGGTCGTCGTCGTGTTCGAAATGGATGTTGCAGCGGCCGCTCGCGATGAGCAGCAGGCCGTCCGTCGCCGCGTCCTGGCGGACGACCAGCTCACCGGGATCGTAGGATTCGAGCTCGGCAGCTTCGGCCAGCGCGGCGACGCTGTCCTCGTCGAAGGAACCGAAGAACGCGGAGCGCCGCAGGCAGTTCTCCGCGTTGCCGACCACCGGCCTCGGTGACCGCAGCGTTTCGCGCACGGGTGGGTCGATGCAGAGTCGGCTTTCGTCGAGTCGCTGCCGGCGCAGCGACGTGAGCTGCCGCCGCACGCTGTCCAGCACGAGGTCGAAGAAACGTACCGACAGTTCCGGATCGCTGTAGAACGCGCGGGCCAGGTCCGCGTGCGACCAGCGCAGCAGTTCCAGTTCGCCGTGTGCGATGACGGTTGTGCCATAACGGTGCGGCGGCAGGAAGCCGCTCCAGCCGAGCGCCGCGAACGGCCAGTCGCTCGGGCCGAACGGGACCTGGTCACGGCGTTCCTCGTTCGTGCCCGAATGCAGTGCAACGCCGCTGCCCAGCAGGTAGAAATCCGTCGCCGGGTGAAACTGCGTGAACAGGACCGTTTCATCGGGAACGGTGACGAACGTCGCCGCTTCGAGCAAGGGGATCAGCCGCTCCGGCGAGATGCCATCCCATTCGTTATACTTCGCGAGCGTATCGAGCAGGGAATCGCGGCTGGACATGCGAACGACAATGCCACGATTACCGGCAATAAGGTAGTTGATAAAAACCTCGCCGAATGCCACTGACCGCCATTGAAAGTTTTGCGCCGCTCAGCGCGCCGCCGGAGGAATTCGATCGCTTCTGGGAGGCGACGCTTGGCGCACTCGACGAAACAGCACCGGGGCCCGTGCTCGCGCGCGAGTCGTCGCCGGCGGAAGGTCTGACGCTCGACCGCATCCAGTTCACGTCGCTCGGTGGGGCACGCATCGCCGGCTACCTGCTCGCGCACGACGGGCCGGCGCCGAAGCCGCTTGTCGTGCACAGCCACGGCTACAACTCGCAGTACGACGTGATGCTGCACTGGGCGCAGGCCGGCTGCCACGTCCTCGGCATCGACTTTCGGGGTTTCGGGCGCTCGCCGGGCCAGTCGCTGGCGCCGGGGGGCTATGTGCTGACCGGTATCGAGTCGCCGCAGACGAGTATCCTGCGCGGCGCCGTGTGCGACCTCGTACAGGCGCGGCGCGTGGCGGCGTCGCTGCTGGGCTGGCGCGCGTCGTCGTCGACTGTCTACGGTTTCAGTTTCGGCGGCGCGATGGCGTTGATGGCATCCGCGCTCGAGCCCGCGGCGGATCTCGTCGTCATCGGCCAGCCGACGTTCGGCTGGCACAAGGAACGCCTGCGCCTGTCGCAGCTCGGGTCGTCCATGGAGCTCAACCGCTATTTCGCGGAGCACCCGGAGTCCGCCGCCGCGCTGCAGACGCTCGATTACTTCGATTCGCTGCACTACGCGCCGCGCTTGTCGTCGCCGGTCATGCTCGGCATCGGGCTCGACGACGACGTCGTGCCGTCGCGTTCGGTCATCGCGATCGCGAATCGCCTGCCGGCAGCGAGTACCGAGATCCGCTTCCTGCCGGTTGCGCACTCCGCGGATCCGCGTGAATCGTTGTGGGCCGATTTCGACAACGAGTGGCTCGCGCTTGCGCGGGACGGCGTGCCGGACGATTTCGGCACCGCGCCGCGGCGGCTCGGCACGATCGAGCGCGCCATTGCCTGATGTCCTTATGACCGTCCGGCGGTGGTTGCGGCGCGCCGGTGCCGTGGCCCTGCTCGCCGGCGTCGGCGCCTGCGCCGGGCAGGCGCAGGATGCGCCGCCGCGGGTCGTGCTGGAGACCGCGATGGGCGACATCACGGTCGAGGTCTACGCCGATCGCGCACCCGCGTCCGCCGGCAGTTTTCTCGCGTTCGTCGACGCCGGCCTGTACGAGGGCGCGACGTTCTACCGCACGGTGCGGCGCGACAACGACCGCGGCGCACCGGTCATCGAGGTGATCCAGGGCGGCCTTGCCGGCGACGAGGAGCCGCTGCCGCCCGTGCCGCACGAGTCGACGCAGGACACCGGCCTGCGGCACACCGACGGTGCCTTGTCGCTTGCGCGCGCGGCGCCGGGATCGGCGAGTGGCGCCGCGTTCTTCATCTGCGTCGGCGACCAGCCGGCGCTCGATTTCGGAGGGGCGCGCAATGCCGACGGCCTCGGCTTCGCGGCAATCGGCCGGGTCGTCGACGGCATGGACGTCGTGCGGGCGATTCACGCGCAACCCGCGGATGCTCCCACGGACTTCGCCTACTTCGAGGGCCAGCTACTGACCGAGCCGGTACGTATCATCGGGGCGCGCCGCTTGAAGTGACGCCGCCGCGTTCGTTACCGGGGCCCGGCGATTTCCGGGCTTGCCGATAGTACAATCCGGTCATCCCGTCGCAACCGCTCTGAAGCGCACGATGCAGAAGCCGCATTCGCCGATTTCCATTGCCCTGTACCTGGCCGCCGTGCTGCTGTCCGGTTGCGCCACGCCGCCGGAGCGCAACGAGGTCACGTTGAACAGCGGCATTCCGCTCTCGCCGGCCGCGAATGCCTACGACGTGCTGCACTACACGCTGCGCAACGACATCGACCCGGCGGCGCGAAGCATCGCCGGCTCGCTCGAGGTGACCGTGATCGCCCGCGCGCCGATGGCGGCGCTGGAGCTCGACTTCGACGGGCTGTTCGCGATCGACAACGTCAGCGACGAGGGCGGCGTACTCGACTACCGGCAGGGTCCGGCAAAGCTGGTCATCACACTCAGGGCGCCGCTCGAGGACGGCGATTCGCAGACGGTGACTGTTGCCTATCGCGGTAAACCCCGCGTCGCGCCGAAGGCGCCGTGGGACGGAGGCTTTGTCTGGGCGAAGACGCCCGGCGGCAAGCCATGGATCGCGACGGCGGTTCAGGGGGAGGGCTGTGACCTCTGGTTCCCGTGCAAGGACCACCCGAGCGGTGAGCCGCGGAGCATGGACCTGTATTTCACGGTGCCGTCGGACCTCACGGCGGTCTCGAACGGCGTCCTCGTCGACGTGTCGGATGTCCCGGGTGGGCGCAAGACGTTTCACTGGCGTACGACGAACCCGATCAACACCTACGGCATCGCGCTGAACGTCGCGCCTTACGTCCTGATCGAGCGCGACTACACGTCGGTGAACGGCGTAACCTTCCCGGTGCAGTTCTGGGCGATCGAGGACCACGAGGAGAAGGCCCGGGCATTGTTCGATGCCGAGTTCTTCGACGTGATCGCGTTCTTCGAGCGGAAGGTCGGCCCGTACCCGTGGAGCAACGAGAAGCTCGGCGTCGTCGAGACGCCGCACCTCGGCATGGAGCACCAGACCGTGAATGCTTACGGTAACGAGTTTCGCCGCGGAACTCACGGTTTCGACTGGCTGTTCCATCACGAACTCGCACACGAGTGGTTCGGCAACGTCATGACCCACACGACGGTCTCCGACATGTGGCTGCACGAGGGTTTCGGTGCATTCATGCAGCCGGAATACGCGCGGGAAGTCATCGGGGACGCGGCGTTCCATGCTGCCCTCTACCAGTCCTACCTCGGCATCAAGGCTTGCAATGCCATTGCGCCGCGCGAGGAGTTCTCGGCCGACGAGCTGTACTTCGACGACGTCGAGGGCAAGGGCCCGGCCGGCGACATCTATTCGAAGGGGACCTGGGTGCTGCAGTCATTGCGCTACGTGATCGGCGAAGAGGCGTTCTGGCGCTCCGTGCGGCGACTGGTGTACGGAACCGCGCGCCCGGAATCGCTGCAGCCGCCGATCGAGCCGCGCTTTCGAACGACCGACGACTTCCTGCGCATCGTCAACGAGGAAACGGGCCGTGACCTGGGCTGGTTCTTCGAGGTCTACGTGCGGCGCGGCCCGCTGCCGGTGCTCGAGTTTCGGCAGGACGGCGACGTCGTCGTTCTCGAGTGGACGAACACGGGCGGTGGGTCGTTCCCGATGCCGGTACCGGTGCGCATCGACGGCACCATCGAGCGAGTGGCGTTCGACGGCAATACCGCCCGGCTGGACGGCGTCGCCGCGGCCGACCTGCAGGTCGACCCGTACATGCGGATACTGCGCAAGTTGCCGATCGTGCCGACCTGCGAGGAGCGGCGCGAAGAGGAGAAAGACTGAGTAATCAGTCGCCGAGTTCGCGCAACCACACGTTGCGGAATCGTACCGGGTTGTCGTGATCCTGCAGGCGCAGCGCGTCATCGCCGTGCGGCTCGTACGCCGGCTCGCCAATGTAGACGGTGCTTCCGCGAACCTCGACGTGGTCCTGCACAAGCACGCCGTTGTGCAGCACCGTCAGTGTCGCCGGCGCGGCCAGCGTACCGTCGTCGTCGAAGTCCGGCGCGTGAAAAATGATGTCGTACACCTGCCAGGTGCCGGGTGCCGTGGTCGCGTTCACCAGCGGAATGTGCTGCTTGTAGATGCTCGCCGCCTGGCCGTTCGAGTATGTGCGGTTGTCGTACGAGTCGAGTACCTGTACTTCGTAGCGCTGTTGCAGGAAGACGCCGCTGTTGCCGCGCCCCTGGCCGTCGCCGACGATCTCGGTCGGCGCGGTCCACTCGACGTGCAGCTGGATGTCACCGAAGGTGGCGCGCGTGCGGATGTCGCCGGTCCCGGGAACGACCTCGAACCACCCGTCACCGACCTTCCACTCGGCGGGCGATCCGTCTTCGTGCTGCCACGCCGACAAGTCGCCGCCGAACAGGACGATGGCGTCTGCCGGGGCCCCGCCGCGGGAGCGCGGCTCGACGACAGCGGGTTCCGGCTCCCAGACCTCGGTTTCCTCGGGCTCCGGCTCGGCGCTGCAGGCAACGGATGGCAGGCTGGCGGCCAGCAGCGCGGCCAGTGAAGTCGTTCTTGTCGGCATGGCGTCCCTCCTCGGCGTCAAAGGTACCGCAAGTGGCGCCCTGGCCGCACGGGCCCGGGGCCGGCCGCGGCACTTCTCCACGCGCAAATAGTCCGGGTGCTATGCTTTGATGATCGCAGCAACCGGTTCTCTTCGATGGAAAACCCGCTGCTCAACGGCTTCACGCTGGGTGACCTCCGCGTGGAACCGCTCACGGGCCGGTACGCCGGCCGGCATCGATCGGGGCACCTCCCGCCCCGCGCGATCGAGGTGTTGCTTTGTCTCGCGCAACAACCCCGCCATCTCGTCAGCCGCGATGACCTGCTCGCGAAGGTGTGGGGCAACGGCCACGGCTCGTCCGAGGCGCTGACGCACGCAATCGGCGAACTCCGCCACGCCTTCGGCGATCACGCTGATGCGCCGTGCTTCATCCAGACCGTGCCGCGGCGTGGCTACCGGCTGCTGGTGGAGCCGCGGACGGCCGCTGCCGCCGGGCCCGGCGCGGAGGCCGCGGACACCGGGCCCGGCTTCTGGAAGACGCTGTTTCGCCACGGTGTCGTGCAGGCGGCGGTCGCGTACCTCGTCGCCGGCTGGCTGCTGATCCAGGTCGCGGACGCGACGTTCGAGAACCTCGGCCTGCCCGACTGGTCGCTGCCCTTCGTCACGTTCGTCGTGATCGGCGGGTTTCCGCTGGTACTGCTGCTGTCCTGGTTTCTCGAGTTCGCCGAGGGCCGGATGGAACGTGATCGCGGCGAGCAGGCAACCGGCTGGCTGCAGGGACTGGAGCGAAACTACCTCGCCATCGTCGCGGCCTACGTGCTGGCGGTGCTCGGTGTCGGGGTCTACCAGCTCACGGTCGGCATCGGTGATGCGGGGACGCCGGTCGCCGCCGACGAGCGGGCCGAGCCCGGCTACATCCCGGTCGAACGCAATGCGATCGCGGTCCTGCGTTTTCTCGCGATTGATGGCAGCGCCGCGTCGCGGACGTTCAGCGCCGGCCTCAGTGAGGATATCCTCGACCGGCTTGCCCGCCTGGCCGGGCTGCGCGTGGCCGCGCGTGGCGATGCGTGGTCGCTGCCCGAGAATGCGCCGTCCGACATCGTGCGCCGACGGCTGCGCGTGGCCTACTTCGTCGAGGGCAGCGTGCTCATCGTCGGCGACGACCTGCGCGTCGTCGCTCAGCTCATCGATTCCGCGACAGGCCGGCACGTCGTGTCGCGTGAGTTCGACCGCAAGCTGGAAGACCACATCGAAGTGCAGCGCGAGATCACTGACCTGATCGTGTCGAGCCTGCGCGTGGCGCTGCCGGGCGACGATGCGCACCTGTCCGCGCTCGGCGTCGAGCAGGCACCGGTCGACGCCTACGTGCGGTACCGCCAGGGCCTCGATGCGCTGTACCGGCCGACGACGGCGGAATCGGCGCAGGCGGCGCTGGAGGCATTTGCCGCCGCGTTGGCGATCGATCCCGGCTTCGCGGTTGCGAACGCCGGCCGTTGCATCGCGCTGCTGCAGCTCTACACGCGGGAGTATGACGCGGCGCTCGTCGGCGACGCGGAGGCCGCGTGCGGCGCGGCACTCGAGACGGGCGGGCAGCTCGCCGAGGTGCGCGTCGCCGTCGGCCAGCTGTACCGGATGACCGGCCGCCTGGACGCCGCGAGGACGGCCTTCCGGTCCGCGCTCGACATCAATCCGCGCTCTGCGCGCGCGCTCGCCGGGCTCGCGCGCGTCGCCGAGCAGCAGCAGGGCGTGGACGAGGCGGAGACGCTGTTGCGTGCCGCGCTCGACATGCAGCCGGGAAACTGGCAGCTGTTCAACGATCTCGCCGGGCTGATGTTCATGTCGGGCCGCTACGCGGAATCGGCCACCGAGTACGAGCACGCGGCGTTCCTCGAGCCCGGAAACTACGTGCTGCTCAGCAATCTGGGCGCCGCGCAGATCCTCGCCGGCAAGTTCGACGCGGCGGCGCGCACCTATGAGCGGTCGCTCGCGATCGAGAAAAACGAAGAGGCCCTGTCCAACCTCGGCGTCGTGCACTACCTTCGCGGCGAATTCGAGCGCGCCGTCGAGTATCACGAGCAGGCCGTCGAAGCCGCGCCGGCATCGCCCGCGCCCTGGGCGAACCTCGGCGACGCACTGCACTTCGCCGGCGATCGCGACGGTGCGGCCGCGGCCTACGCGCGCAGCGCCCGCCTCGCCGACGAAGCCCTGGCCGTGAATCCCGCCGACGCCGACACGATGTGCATCGCCGCGTGGGCGCACGCGATGCAGGAGCAGTACGTGGCGGCGGCGGCGCTCGTCGAGAAGGCGATGGCCGTCGCCCCCCGGAATCCGTACCCCCAGTACTACGCCGCGCTGATCCGGACGCGGACCGGCGACTTCGATCGCGCGAACGCGGCCGCGCGCCGCGCGATCGAACTTGGATACCCGCCGAGCCTCATGGCGGCGGAACCGCACCTCGCACCGCTACGTGCGCGGGCCGATTTTGCCGAGGCGACCGGTTCTGCCGGGCGCTGACGGTGCCGCAGGAACAATGGGAGACAACAATGAAAACCGACATCAGGTTGCCGTTACTGCTGACCACGGGGCTACTATTCATGGCGGGCTCCGCGCTGGCCGCGAAATGCGACAGCTACCACAAACCGAACAAGCCGCTCAGGCTGTTCCTTGGCCACTCGGAGATGGTGCTGAAGGACAAGAAGCAGATGTGCTTCGACTTCACGGGCGCTAATGGCGGGACGTTTAGGATTGCCGTCGACGTCGGCGATTCGGGCTATGACTGGAGCGACGGGCCGATCCGGGTGCGTGCAAAGCGCAGCGGCAACGGCATGCCGACCATCGAGGGATCGAACTCGTCGGGCGACCCGTACATGGTCGTCGTCAGGGTGCAGGAGCTGCCGGGCGCACCGAACAGCAGCAGAGACTACGGCTACCTGATCGAGGTGCCGACCGTCGGCACGCTGGATCCTATGGTCCGCATCATCCGCGACGTGTCATTCATGCTGCGCTGGCAGGATCTCTCGACCGCGCTCGACGAGATCGGCATGGATCGCGAGGAACTCGAGCTCGTCCTTCGCTGGCACGACGACCAGGCCGCGAACTCGGACTGAGGCACGCCTACAGCGCCTGCAGCAGTTCCGTCATGTTGCGGATGAACGTACCGGTCGAAATACCCGTTACCGGCTTGTCGGTCTGGTGCGGCGAGGTATCGCTCGCATCGCCGACGTGCGTCTGCGAAAAGTCGCCGGGAGCCGGCGTCGCGGGGCCGTCACCGATGTACGGATTCGAGGTCGCGGTCAACGGCGTCGGCCAGTAGCCCTCCGCGTTGAGGGAGCCGGTGAGCTCCCGGACACGGTCTGCATCGGGCGGTTCGATGCGGCGGTTGCCGACGTTCGAGTTCAGGTCCGACACGTCGATGCTTTGCGTCGTAAAGTACTTCGGTAGCGCGAAGCCGTCCTGGCGATTGAGCGGCGAACGCGACTGGACGTCGGCCGGCGTGGTCAGCAGCAACTGCCGGAAGCGCTCGCGCAGGCCCTCGAGGTCGATCGCGCGCCACTGGGAGTAGTGGCGAATCGGGTTCTCGGGACTGTAGTCGTGGTAGTACGCGCCGTTGACGACGTTCGAGCCGCGGCGGTGGTTGTACAGTGCGCGATTCGTGCCGATCTCGATGAACGTCGGGTACTCGCGGCCCGGCATGCGCACCTCGCTCGGCGACAGGCGCACGGATTCGAGCCACGTGAAGACTTCGGGCAGGCGTTCGAGAAAATGCTGCTCGCCGGTCCACTCGTAGAAGTCCATCATGAGTGATGCGTTGCCCGCCGTCGTCGAGGTGACCAGCGCGGTCGGTTCGTAGGAGCGCGCCCCGATCGGTGCCAGCGTGTCCAGCGTGTGCTGCAGCCCCCAACCGGCCTGCGGCGCCGGCTGCAGCGTCGCCGGGTAGATCGCCATCGCGCGGTAGATCGCCTCGAGCGCGCGCCGATCGCCGAGTGACTGGTACACCATCAGCAGGAACTTGATGTTCTCGCCACCGACGTCGTCATTGAACGTCACGTAGCGCGTGTAATCCGGCAGGCCGTGCAGCGACGGCGCGTCCTCGACGAACGGGAAACGCTGAGGCCAGCCGCCGTTGTCGTACTGGCTGTCGAGCACGAAGCGCAGGGCCTGTTCGAGCGGCGCCTCGTAGGCCGGGTCGCGTTTCTCGAGGTACATGCGCAACAGAAACTGCGAGGCCTCCGACGTGCCGGCATCGTCGAACGTTGCGTTGCCGTAATAGTGATGAAACTCCTCGAGGCGCCAGCCGTTCCTGCCGATCGTGTCGTACCAGCGGCGCGCCGAATCCTCACCGGCGAAGTCGTGCAGGTAGTTCCAGCCGCCGGCCGGGTGCTGCGCGCCGATCAGTCCGCCGGCGACCTCCATTGCCGCCTCGTAGAAATACTCGTCGCCCGACGCGTGGTAGCAGTCGAGGAACAGGTGCCCGACCGTGGCCGTGCCCGGCGGCTGGATCCAGATCATCGAGGGAAACGCTTCCATCTCGCCCCAGCGGCGCGAGAAGTCCTCGGCGTAGGCCCAGACATAGCCGCCGTTGACGGCGCAGTTCTCGCGGAGAAACTGCGTGGCGTGTCGCATCGTGGCGAGGACGTCGCCGCCGCCGGCCGGCTTGCCGGCGGGCGCGCCGGCGCAGGCGGGCAGCAGCGCCAGCGCGGGCGCGGCGAGCAGCAGGTCGCGGCGGGAAACGTGACCCGGGCTCGGGGTCTGGGCATTGTTTTTCATGGCATAGTCCATCTGCGTCGAAGCACGGCGTCGCGCCGCGTCGGCAGTATAACGTCAGGACAGCCCGCCGAGGGACTCGATCAGCCCGCGCACCTCCGAAACACCCTGTCCGGCGCGCAGGTTCGTGAACAGGAACGGCCGCTCGCCGCGCATTGTCCGCGCGTCGCGATCCATGACATCGAGGTCCGCGCCGACCAACGGCGCGAGATCGGTCTTGTTGATGACGAGCAGGTCGGAGCGCGTGATGCCGGGGCCGCCCTTGCGCGGAATCTTGTCGCCCGCCGAAACGTCGATGACGTAGATCGTGATGTCCGCGAGCTCCGGGGAGAACGTGGCCGCGAGGTTGTCCCCGCCGGACTCAATGAAGACGAGTTCCAGGTCGGGGAACGCCCGGCACAGGCCGTCCACGGCGGCGAGGTTCATCGACGCGTCCTCGCGAATCGCCGTGTGGGGGCAGCCGCCGGTCTCCACGCCGACGATGCGTTCCGCGGGCAGGGCGCCGGAGCGCAGCAGGAACTCGGCGTCCTCGCGCGTGTAGATGTCGTTCGTGATGGCGGCGACCGACCAGTCGTTGCGCATCGACTTGCAGAGCGCATCGGTCAATGCCGTCTTGCCGGAGCCGACCGGGCCGCCGATGCCAACGCGAAGCGGACCGTGCCGGCTCACGAGCGAAACAGCCGCGTGTACTGCGACTCGTGGCGCATCGCCGCGATGTCGGCGAGCGGGCAGGAACTGCTGACGTCGTCGAGCGGCGTTTCCGCGGCTTCCCGGGCGGCGTCGCGCACGACCCCGCCGAGCGACGCCGTCACGACCTGGCCGTCGGTCTGCCCGAGTGGCACGAGCCGCACCGCGGCCGACACGAGATTCGCCACGAACGCGTGACCGTAGGCCTCCAGCACCTCGGGCAGCGCGACGCCGTGGTCGCGGGCAACGGCGCCGACGGCGACACTGTAGGCCGCCTCCGGTGCGATGCGGCCCAGGCGCTCGACGGCGGCGCAGGGCCATGCCGCGGCGGTGGCGCGCAGGAACGCGGTGCCCTGCGCGGTGGTTTCGAGGCGGATTTCCGCCGACGGCTGGAACGCCAGCGCGAGCGCCTGCACCTCGCGCAGCCGGGCGTCGTCGTCGGCGCGCCAGGCTTCCGCGAGAAACACGAGGTCGGCCTGCCCGTCGCCGTACAGCAGCAGGTCGCGCAGCCACTCGCGCAGCGTGTCCGCATCCCGGATCCAGCCCGCCTCGACGGTGTACTCGATGCCGTGCGAGAACGTGTAGGCGCCGACCGGGTAAGCCGGCGACAGCCATGCGAGCAGCGGGTACAGCGGGCGCTCAGTGCTCATGGGCGTAGGCGCCTCCTTCCGGGTGGAACGCGGCTTCGCACTCCGAGACCTCCGCGCCGAGGCCGCGCAGCATGTCGGCGATCACGTGGTCTCGGCGAATGCGCAGCCGGTCGTCGAGAACCTGCACCGGCAGGTGCCGGTTGCCGAGATGCCAGGCGAGGCGAACGAGCTCGGTGCGCGACGCGGCGGTGATGTCGGCGACCGGCTCCGGCCGGGCCTCGACGCGCACAGTGGTGCCGTCGTCGAGCAGCAGCACGTCACCGTCGCGAAGCAGGGTCGCCGACGGCAGGTCCAGCAGAAACTGCCGGCCGCCCCGGCTTTCGAGCCGCAGCCGGCGGCGGTGCCGGTGATCGTAGTCGAGCGCGATTGCATCGTCGGGCGAGGCAACGTCCTTGACGAGCGATTCCGCGCGAAGCATGCCGCGACCCTCAGTAGAGAAAATAGCGCTGCGCCATCGGCAGGACCGAGGCCGGCTCGCAGGTGAGGAGTTTGCCGTCCGCGCGGACCTCGTAGGTCTCCGGGTCGACTTCGATGTCGGGGCAGTGGTCGTTCAGCCGCATCGAGGCCTTGCCGATCGCGCCGCGCGTGCCGGCCACGGGGACGGTCTGTTTCGCGAGGCCGAGCTGCACGCGGATGTCACGGTCCTGCGCGGCCTGTGACACGAACGTGACGCTGCCGGCCGCGGCCGCGCCGCCGAAGGCGCCGAACATCGGCCGGTAGTGCACCGGCTGCGGCGTCGGAATCGAGGCATTCGGGTCGCCCATCGGTGCCGCGGCGATCGTGCCCATCTTCAGTACCAGGTCCGGCTTCACGCCGAAGAACGCGGGCGACCACAGCACGAGGTCCGCGAGCTTGCCGTTCTCGACGGTGCCGATGTGCCCGGCCATCCCGTGCGCGACGGCGGGGTTGATCGTGTACTTCGCGATGTAGCGGCGGACGCGGAAGTTGTCGTTGTTGCCGCGTTCCTCCGGCAATTGCCCGCGCTGGCGCTTCATCTTGTCGGCCGTCTGCCAGGTACGGATCAGGACCTCGCCGACGCGCCCCATCGCCTGGCTGTCCGATGCGATGATCGAGAACGCGCCGAGATCGTGCAGGATGTCCTCGGCGGCGATCGTCTCCTTGCGGATACGGCTGTCCGCGAACGCGATGTCCTCCGGGATGCGCGGGTCCAGGTGATGACAGACCATCAGCATGTCCATGTGCTCTTCGACGGTGTTCACCGTGTACGGCCGCGTCGGGTTCGTCGACGACGGCAGCACGTTCGGCAGTCCGCACACCTTGATGATGTCGGGCGCGTGGCCGCCACCGGCGCCCTCGGTGTGGAAGGCGTGGATCGTGCGCCCGGCGATGGCGGCGATCGTGTCCTCGACGAAGCCGGACTCGTTCAGCGTGTCCGTGTGAATCATCACCTGAACGTCGTAGTCGTCGGCGGTGGAGAGGCAGCAGTCGATGGCCGCTGGCGTCGTGCCCCAGTCCTCGTGCAGCTTCAGCGCGCAGGCACCAGCGCGTATCTGCTCTTCGAGCGCCTGCGGAAGCGACGCATTGCCCTTGCCTGCGAACGCGAGGTTCATCGGGAACGCGTCGGCGGCCTGCAGCATTCGCGCGATGTGCCACTCGCCCGGCGTGCAGGTCGTGGCGTTCGTGCCGGTTGCCGGCCCCGTGCCGCCGCCCAGCATGGTCGTGACGCCGGACATCAGCGCCTCGTCGATCTGCTGCGGGCAGATGAAGTGGATGTGGGCGTCGAACGCACCGGCGGTCAGGATCTTGCCTTCTCCGGCGATGGCCTCGGTACCGGGCCCGATCGCGATGTCCACGCCGTCCTGCGTATCCGGGTTGCCGGCCTTGCCGATGCCCGCGATCCGGCCGTCGCGGATGCCGATGTCCGCCTTGTAGATGCCCGTTACGTCGATGATCAGCGCGTTCGTGATGACGGTGTCGACCGCGCCGTCAGCGCGCGCGAGCTGCGACTGTCCCATGCCGTCCCTGATCACCTTGCCGCCGCCGAACTTCACTTCGTCGCCGTAGCGGGTCAGGTCGCGTTCGACCTCGACGAACAGTTCCGTGTCGGCGAGCCGTACGCGGTCGCCGGTTGTCGGTCCGTACATGGACGCGTACGCGCTGCGGGTGATTCTGCGCGGCATCAGAGGGGCCCCGAGACCTTGCCGTTGAAACCGAAGATGCGCCGGGCGCCGCCGAACGGCACGAGTGCGACGTCGCGGGCCTGGCCGGGCTCGAACCGGATCGCGGTGCCCGACGGGATGTCGAGCCGCATGCCACGGGCGCGCTCCCGGTCGAAGTCGAGCGCGGCATTGACCTCGGCGAAGTGATAATGCGAGCCCACCTGTATCGGCCGGTCGCCGCGGCTGGTGACCGTGAGGGTCACGGCGCCGAGGCCGGCATTCAGATCGATGTCGCCGTCCGCCACGAGAATCTCACCGGGAATCATCGGGCCCCCCTCAGCGAATCGGCTCGTGGACGGTGACGAGCTTCGTCCCGTCCGGAAACGTGGCCTCGACCTGAACGTCGTGAATCATCTCGGCGACGCCTTCCATGACCTGGTCGCGCGTGAGGACCGTGGCGCCGAGTTCCATCAATGCCGCGACACTCTGGCCGTCGCGCGCGCCCTCGAGGACGAAATCCGAAATCAGCGCGACCGCTTCGGGGTGATTGAGCTTCACGCCGCGTTCGAGGCGCCGCCGCGCCACCATCGCGGCGACGGAGATCAGGAGCTTGTCCTTTTCGCGCGGCGTCAGGTGCATCAGCAGTACCACACGCGCGGCAAGTCGAAGCCGAGGCCGGTGGCGGCAAAGCAGCGGGCGATGGCATCACGCAGCGGCGCCGATGCCTGCGCGACGATGCGCGCGATGACCACCGCGCCCGGGGCAGAGACGCCCGAGACCACCTCCGACGCCGCGAGGGCAGCGCGCAGCGGCTCGGCGTCGGCCGTCGGTCCCGCGTACAGCAACGTCGCGAACGCGGTCGCGCCGGCCAGGACGGCCGGTCGGCCCGCCTGCCGGTCGAGTGCCGCGCGCCTTTCGTCGAAGAGCAGCGTGTCGGCGAAGGCGAGCCGGCCGTCGACGCGCAGCCGCCACCGGTCCCTGGCGCGACCGCGCCGCAGCGTTTCGCCCATCGCGCGGCGGCCGAGCACGAGACTGTCGACGGCGAGTATCGTAGCGCTGCCCCGCAAGCTGATGTCGAGGTCACGTTCGATGCGCGCGCCGTCGAACAGGATCATTTCCTGCGGCAGCCACGCGGCGGTGGCGCCGTCATCGAGTTCGATTCGCGTGCGTACGCGCGCAGGCCCCGCAATGGCGCGGTACACGCGTTCCGCGGCCTGCGTCGTGACCAGCGCGCGGGCAGCGCCTGCACAAGCCACGCTTTGCTCGAGGGTATCGCCGTCCGCCAGGCCGCCCGCCGTGTTCATCAGCACCGCTTCGCGGTAGTCCTCCGATGCTCGCCCGGGAAAGCGAACCCGGGAACAGCCCTGCTGGTAGACGCGCTCGAGCACGGTGCGCGGCCCGTGCGTCCGAAACGACAGCTCAACGGTACCGTGCGACCGCTGCAGTTCAGCGGCGGGCGTGGCCAAGGCTGCGTTTTCGCGCCCGGCGCAACCAGGCGGCGCAGAGCAATGCGGCGGCAACGATCGCAAGCGGAACGACGGCGTGATGCAGGGCGATGGCCGGGCCGGACATGTCGGCGTGGTCACCGTCGTGCGCGGCCGCAGCGACCGGCAGCAGCGCCGTCAGGAAGAAGGTACACCGTTTCGCTGGAAACATGGGCAAACATACCGCGGCGACGACGCGTCCAATATGACACAAAACGACTGCGGTTCAAGCCGTTTGCGTGATGCACCGTTTGCTGGCATATCGCTGTGCACAACTGGTGCAACGCGTTGGCATTGCCGCCATCGTTAGGCTACATTTCGACCGGTTCGCGCCGATTGCCGCATCGGAAAACAAGAGAAACATTGCGGGTCCGGGCTGCCGGGAGGGGAGCATGCCGCCGACACGACGACAATTACTCAAGGGACTGAGTGCCGTGCTGGGCACGGCGGCATTCGCGCAGGTGGCCGGCTGCAGCCGGGACGTCGACGTCGCGCTCGACTACACGCCTGCCGGCGACGCGGACGGACGGTCCGGCCGGCTCTTCTCCACCGACGCGCTTCGCGTCCTGCACGATGTCTGCGCCCAGGTCATTCCGACGACCGACACGCCGGGCGCGCACGAACTCGACGTGCACGGCTTCATCGACAACCAGTTGTTCCACTGCTACGACGCAGAGGCGCAGGCGCTCGCCGTGCAGCTGCTCGATGCGATCGACGCCGGCGCACGTGCCCGCTACGGTGCTCCATTCGCGGAGGCGGGTCACGACGCGCAACTCGCGTTGCTGACGGACCTGGAGCGCGCCGGCGGCGGCTTCACGCAGGCGCAACGCCAGCAGTTCAAGCATCTCAAGAACCTGGTCGTGTTCGGCTATCTCACGACGGAGGTCGGCGGGACGCAGCTGCTCGCCTGGGACCCGTTTCCCGGCGGCTTCAGGGGCTCGGTGCCGTACGCTTCCGTCGGCCGAGCATGGCTGGGGAACGTCACGTGACCGCGGAGACGGTTCGCGAGACGTCGGAGGACTATGACGCGATCGTCATCGGCTCCGGTATGACCGGCGGCTGGGCGGCGAAGGAATTCTGCGAGAAAGGCTTTCGCACGCTGATGATCGAGCGCGGGCGCCTTGTCGAACACCGCAAGGACTACGTCGGCGAGGGCAGGCCGCCCTGGGAAATGCCGTTCCGTAACAGGGTCGCGAAAGAAACGCTTGACCGCGACTACCCGGTACAACAGAAGTGCTACGCGCTGTCAGATTCGTCGAAGCACTTCTTCGGCAATGACCGCGACCTGCCGTACCACACACCCGACGACGCGCCGTTCGCGTGGATCCGGGCGAACCAACTCGGCGGCAAGTCCCTGTTGTGGGCGCGGCAATCCTACCGCCTGTCCGATTTCGACTTCGGCGCGAACGCCGCGGACGGGCACGGGCTCGACTGGCCGATCCGCTACAAGGACCTCGCGCCCTGGTACGACCATGTCGAAACTTTCGCCGGCATCAGCGGCAACCGCGACGGCCTCGAGCAGCTGCCTGACATGCAGTGCCAGCCGCCGTTCGAGATGTCGTCGCCGGAGCGGGCGTTCAAGCAGGCCATCGAGAAGCAGTACGCGGACCGCAACGTGATCATCGGCCGCACCGCGAACCTGACGAAGCCCACCGAGTTGCAGATGTCGCTCGGCCGGGTGCTGTGCCAGGCGCGCGACCAGTGCATGAACGGCTGTTCGTTCGGCGCTTACTTCTCGACGCTGAGTGCGACGCTGCCGGCCGCGGCCCGCACCGGGAACCTGCACATCGCGCCGAACAGCGTCGTGCACAGCCTGATCTACGACGCGGAGACCCAGCGCGTGCGCGGCGTGCGTGTCATCGATAACGAGGACCTGAGCGAGCGCGAGTATTTCGGCCGCGTCGTGTTCCTGTGCGCGTCGACGCTCGGCTCGACGCAGATCCTGCTGAATTCGACCTCGAAGCAATTCCCGAACGGGCTCGCGAACCGCTCGGGCGTGCTCGGCCACTTCCTGATGGACCACAACTACAACTCGGCCGCGCACGCGAAGGTGCCGGGTTACCTCGACGAGTACTACAAGGGGCGCCGCCCGACCGGCATCCTCGTGCCCAATTTCCACTACAAGCCCGAGCGCTACGCGAAGGACTTCGTGCGCGGCTACCAGGTCGGCGGCACCGCGTACCGCGGCGGCTGGGAAGGTGGCGGCTGGCGCGACGGCTTTGGCACCGATTTCAAGAGCCGCATCAACCAGGCCGGCGACTGGGGCTTCTCGACCTACTCGATGGGCGAAATGCTGCCGAGGTACGACAACCAGGCCTCCCTGCACCCGACGTTGAAGGACAAGTGGGGCATCCCGCAGCTGCACATCGAGTGCCGCTGGTCCGACAACGAGAAGCGGATGATGGACGCGTCCGTGGTCGAACAGAAAGCCATGCTCGAGGCGGCCGGTTTCGAGGACGTCACCGCCCGGCTGCGCAACGAGGAACCCGGGCTCGCGATTCACGAGGTGGGCACGGCCCGCATGGGCCGCGACCCGAAGGAATCGGTGTTCAATGCCTGGAACCAGGCGCACGACGTGCCGAACCTGTTCTGCACGGACGGCGCGACGTTCTGCTCGACGGCGACGCAGAACCCGTCGCTGACGTTCATGGCGCTCACGGCGCGCGCGGTCGACTACGCGGCGCGCGAAATGAAGGAGAAGAGAATCTGATGGCGGCACGTATCAAGATGGGCATGGTGGGCGGCGGGCCCGGGGCTTTCATCGGCGCGATTCACCGGCTGGCGGCGGGCATCACCGGGCAGATCGATCTCGTCGCCGGCGCGTTCAGCCGCAATGCCGACGCGTCCAGGGCCTTCGGAGCCGAGCTGGGGCTCGACCCGTCGCGTGCCTACGGTTCCTACGAGGACATGTTTGCCGCGGAGGCGTCCAAGCCGGAGGGCGAGCGCATCCAGTGCGTATCGGTCGTGACGCCGAACGATTCGCACGCGGCGGTATCCTGTGCCGCGCTCGAACACGGCTTTCACGTCATCTGCGACAAGCCGCTCGCGGGCCACATCGAGGACGGCCTGAAGATCGCGGACGCGGTAAAGAAGAGCGGTCTGTTGTTCGGCCTGACGCACACGTACACCGGTTATCCGCTCGTCATCGAGGCGCGGCGGCGTGTCGCGAACGGCGAGCTCGGCGCGATCCGGCGCGTGGCGGTCAACTACCTGCAGGACTGGCTGTCGCGCGAGGAAGACACGGGCGCCAGCAAGCAGGCGGCCTGGCGCAGCGATCCCTCGCGCTCGGGCGAGTCCGGTGCGTTCGGCGACATCGGCACGCACGCGTTCAACCTGGTCGAGTTCATCACCGGCGAGCGCATCACCGAGGTCGCGGCCGAACTGCGCGCCGTGGTGGCAGGCCGGCAGATCGACGACGATGGCGCCGCGATGTTCCACCTGGCGAATGGCGGCTCGGGCCTGCTGGCGGCAAGCCAGGTGTGCAGCGGCGCGGTGAACGGGCTGGAAATCTCGGTGTACGGCGACAAGGCAAGCCTGCACTGGCAGCAGGAGCAACCGAACACGCTGACCCTGAAGGCGCGCAACGCGCCCGACCAGGTGCTGAAGGCCGGCGCGAACGTCGGCTACCTGTCGCCGGAGGCGCTGGCGGTGTGCCGCACGCCGGGCGGGCACCCGGAGGGCTACATCGAGGCGTTCGCGAACCTGTATGCCGCGTTCGCCGGGGCGGTCCGCGAATTCCCGTCCTCGACGACAGTCGACGGCGTCGCCGACATCGAGGACGGGCTGAACGCGATGCGCTTCATCCGCGCGGCCATTCGGAGCAGCGAAAACGCATCGGCGTGGACGCCGCTGGCCGGTATCGAGCCGCGGACGTAACGCCCGCGGCGTGGATCACGCCGACAGTTCGTCGATATAGCGCGACAGCGACCGGTGGCTGATCGCGGCCGAGCGGAACGCGTCCTGCGGGTTGTCGTGTTCGACGAACAGGTGCTTGATCCGGCGCCCCGCGGGCGTGCCGAGCAGTTCCACGAAATCGATGACGCCGGCGCCGACGTCCACCATCTCGCCGGATTCACTCATGTCCTTGATGTGTGCCATGACGAAACGACCGGGCGCACCGGCGAGAACTTTCCCGATGTCGCCGCCCGCCTTGCGCACCCAGAAGAAGTCGAGCTCGAAATCCACGAGTGACGGGTCCGTTTCCGCGAGCAACACGTCGTACGGGATACGGCCGTCGATCTGCAGGAACTCGAAGTCGTGGTTGTGGTACACGACGCGCAGGCCCGTGCTCTTCGCGATTTCGCCGCCCTTGTTCAGGATGTCGGCCCAGCGTTTCCAGTTGTCCAGCGGCTTGCGCTCCTCTTCGGGAAGCCAGGCGAGAGTGACGTAGTCGTTGCCGAGCTCCGCTGCGGGTTCGATCACGGAGCGCGGGTCGTCGCGCATTTTCGCCCAGTCGACATGGCTGTTCGGCGAACGCATCCCGAGGTCGGCGATCATCTGCCGCAGCTTCGCGGGTGGCACGTCGAAATAGCCGGCGCACTCCACCTCCTTGTAGCCGATCGCAGCGACGGCTTCGAGCGTGGCCGAAACGCTCTGCGCCATCGATTCGCGCACGGTATAGAGCTGGATACCGGGCAGCCACTTGCCGCGTGACGGGCCGTAGCCGCCACCGCCTGCGTGCGCCGTGCCGAGGGCCGCGAGCGCAAGCGCGCTGCCGCCGATGAATTCGCGCCGGCCGATGCCGGCATGCCGCGAATCTTTGTCCGGTTTCGTCATGAGTCCCCCCTTCAATCGAGCATCGATCATAGCGGAGTCGGGCCGATGCTTGAAATTGCGGCGGTCATTCGGCCGGCAGCGCGTAGTCACTGATCTGGACTTCCTGTCCGTAGTCGGCATAGTCGCCGTCCGCGCGTCGTTCGCGGAATTCGCGCCAGGCGATTGGCCGGTAGCGCGGCGGCTCACCCCCGGCGAGCAGCGACGGGAGCGGCGCATACTCGGTCGACCAGGCCGGGTTGAAGAAATACGGCGCACTCATGCGCGCCGCGTCGCGGCTGACGACGGCGCGGTGCAGTGCGGCCCGGTAACGGTCGTTGGACCACACCTGCACCATGTCACCGATGTTCACGACCAGCGCGCCGTCGAGCGGCGGCACGCGGTACCAGCGTTCCGCGTGCCACACCTCGAGGCCCGGCTGCGTGTCCTGCAGCAGCAGGGTCAGCGCGCCGGCATCGGTGTGGTAGTTCACGCCGAGGTAGCCGTCGCGGGTCGTCGCGAGCCCGTCCGGCGTCGCCGGCGTCTCGCAGCGCGGATAGTGATTCAGGCGCAGGAAGGACGTGTGCGCCGGCACGAAATTCTGCGCAAGATGGTCGGCCGGCATGCCGAGGTTCGTCGAGACAGCCTCGAGCAACGTGAACGCCAGCGTTTCGCAGTCGGCCATCCAGGCGGCGAGCGTGTCGGCGAAGCCCGGCAGTCCGTCCGGCAGGCGCGGCGCGAGTCGGTCGCCGTCGGCGGGGCCGATGTCGTAGACCTCCTTCCAGTCCGGCGTGTTCTTCGTGAGTTCGCGGTCGTAGTAGCCCCAGGGGTTGTCGCGCGTGCGCGTCAGCGCCTGCTTGGTCGCGGGAGCCAGTCCGAAGAATGCGGCCATCGCGGCCTGCAACGCCACGGTGCGCGCCGGGTCGATACCGTGGTTCACGACCTGGAAGAATCCCCAGTCGCGGCAGGCGGCGTCAATCGCAGCGAGCGTCGCGCGGCAGGTCGGCAGGGAGAGGTCGATGACCGGTATGGACGGGGCAGCCATGTCCCATTGTCGCACCCCGGGGTGATGCCGGATCAAGCCGCCTGCGGCCGAGCCAGGTAGTCGAGCGCGCTGCCGTCGAAGGCCACGGGCTCCCGGCCGAGCAGCTCGCGCAGCGTGCCCGGGTCCGCGGTATTGCCTTCCGCGAGCATGTCGAGCTGATCGCGGGTCACGGGAAACGCCGGGATCCTATCGAGCAGCGCCGCCGCGGCGCGCATCACGCCCAGCGGCATCGGCAGCACGAGCTTGCGACGCCCGGTCGCGGCCGCGATGCGCTCGACGATGTCCTTCCACGTCAGTACCTCCGGACCGCCGATCTCGACGGTGCGGCTGGACGGGGTCGGACCGTCCAGGAGGCGGACGAACGTATCGGCGACATCCGTTACGTGCACGGGCGACAGCCGCACAGGTCGGCGGCCCGGCAACAGGCCGCCGTGAAACGCCACGGCCGGCAGTGGCGGCCGCACCATCTCCTGGTACAGCCGCGACGCGAACTCGTCAAGGCCGCGCGGGTCGCCGAAGACCACGGACGGCCGAATGATCGCGTGCTCGAGGCCGCTTGCCCGGAGGTGTTCTTCCGCACGGTACTTCGTCGACTGGTACGGCGTGCCGTCGGGCCGGGCGCCGATGGCGCTCATCAGCAGGAAGCGGTCGAGGCCCAACGATACGGCCGCGTCGATCGTATCGACCGCGCCGCGGTACTGGATGGCCTCGAACGTGATGCCGCGCTTCGGGAATTCGCGGAGGATGCCGGCGTTGTAGATCGCAGCATCGGCGTTGCTGAGCAGCTGCCGCAGGTCCGCGGGCCGGGTCAGGTCGCCGCGCACGGTCCGGCAGTGCTCCGGTTGCCGCACGCGCGCCTCGCCGCCGGCGCGCACGAGCAGCCAGGGTTCGTGCCCGGCCGAGACCAGCGCGTCGACCAGGTAACTGCCGACGAAGCCGGTGCCGCCGATGAGCGCTACGCGCACGGGGCCGCTCCGTTGCCCGGCTGCTTGCGATTGAAGTTCAGCTTCATTTCACCATTTTCGCACCGTGGGGGCGGCGCGACTGTTACGATTTGTTTCAGCGTCCAGTGGAAACAGGGGCTTGTGAGCCATGCGAGACCGGGGAATCAGACGAACGGCAGCCTTGGGGTGCCTGCTCCTGTGCGCTGCGGCGACCGCGAAAGAGCCTCGCACGGCGCACACGTACCAGCTTGCCGAGGGCGAGGCGCCGCCGGCAGCCGTGCTCGAGGACGCCGGCTGGCTGGTCGGGTCGTGGGAGGGTGAGTGCTTCGGCGCGCGTTGCGAGGAGGCATGGAACGCGCCGTCCGCCGGATCGATGGTCGGCATGTACAAGCTGTTCGACGACGACGACGGCGTGCACTTCTACGAGCTGATGCTGCTCGTCGTCGAGGACGGAACGCTGGTGCTGAAGGTCAAGCATTTCTCCGCGGACTTTTCCGCATGGGAAGACAAGGCGGACTACGTGAGCTTCCGACTGGTCGCCGTCGAGCCGGATGCCCTGCATTTCGGCGGCATCAGTTTCTATCGGCGCAACCCGGACCAGCTCGACATCTGGATCGTGCTGAAGAAAGGTGATGAGGTGCGTGAGCACCTGCTGACCTACCGACGGGTGGTGGCGGACGGCGCGGCGATTCCGTGACCGTCCGGGATCTTCCGTCCTCCTGCGGCGCTTCGCCGGCATCGCGCGGCGTGCCCACGTGAGCTGGACCAGCGTCATTCCGCCGGTCGTCGCGATCGCGGTCGTGCTTTGGCGCCGCGAAGTCATCGTGTCGCTCGTCGTCGCATTATTCGTATCGGAACTGCTGCTGCTCCTGCCCGGCGCAGACGCGCTGCCGCTCGCGATGGTCGCGACGGTGGAGCGGACGGCGCTCGTACTGACGAGCCCGGACAATGCGCGCCTGTTCATGTTCATGCTGCTGATCGGCGGGCTGCTCGCGCTGATGCGTGATTCCGGCGGCGTCGCGGCGACCGTCGATCGCTTCGTGAAGAGTGGCATCGCGAGCAACGGCCGGCGGGCGAGCCTGATGACGAGTGCTGTCGGCACCGTCGTGTTCATCGAGTCGAACCTGAGTGTCCTGACCGCGGGCATCGTGTCGCGTGGCCTGTTCGACCGGTTCGGACTGAGCCGCGCAAAGCTCGCGTGGATCATCGACAGCACGTCGGCGCCCGTGTGCATCCTGGTCCTGTTGAACGGGTGGGGCGCGTTCGTGCTCGCGCTGCTCGGCGACTACGATCTCGGCGCCAGTGCCGCCGCGGTCCTGTGGGGCTCGGTCCCGTTCAATGCCTACGCGCTGCTCACGCTCGCGATCGTGTACGCGACGGCGGCGACCGGGCGCTACTTCGGCCCGCTGGCCACCAGCGCGCCACGATCCGCGGCAGAGGCGCCGGGCGAGGCGGACATCGCTCCGACGAAAGCACGTTACATGCTGCTGCCGCTGGTGACGCTGATCGGCGGCATGCTGGGCTGCATGGCGTGGACCGGCAACGGCGACCTCACGGCGGGCAGCGGGTCGAAGTCCGTGCTGTACGCAACCGCGGCGGCGATGCTCGTGGCGTACGCGTTGTTGATCCCGCGGCGCGATTTCGACCACGCGCGGCTCGTGCGAACGTCATTCGGCGGCATGAGCGAACTGCTGCCGCTGGTCACGATCGTGCTACTGGCGCTCGCGCTCGGCGGCAGCCTCAAAGAGCTCGGCACCGGCGTCTACCTCGCGGGCCTCGTCCGCGATACGGTGCCGGTATCGATGCTGCCGGCGATGCTGTTCCTCGCCGGCGCGCTGATTTCCTTTTCCACCGGCACGTCGTGGGGCACCTTTGCGATCCTGGTGCCGATCGGGATGCCGCTGGCCGTGATGCTGGACCTGCACCCGTCGCTGATGCTCGCGGCGATCCTCGGCGGCGGCGTGTTCGGCGACCACTGTTCGCCGATTTCCGATACGACCGCGATCTCGTCGGTGGCATCCGGGTGCGATTTGCTGGAGCATGTGCGCACGCAGCTGCCGTACGCGCTGTTCGCCGGCGGCATGGCACTCCTTTTCTATCTGATCGCGGGACAGGTTTTGCTGGGATGAGTGACGGCCGGCCGCACCGGAATTGCGAAGCGCGCATCGACCTCGGCGCGATCCGCGCCAACTACGAACAGGCGTGCCGCCTGGCGCCGGACTCGCGCGCGATCGCGGTCGTCAAGGCGGACGGGTACGGGCACGGCGCCGTGGACGTCACCCGCGCGCTGGGCCATGCGGCGCCGGCGTTCGCGGTCGGTATCCTCGACGAGGGGTTGCAGCTTCGCGACGCGGGCATCACCGAGCCGGTGCTGGTACTGGAAGGCGTGAACGGGTCGGCATCCCTGCGCTGCGCCGCGGAGCACGGGTTCTGGCTGGTCGTCCACGACGAGCGCCAGCTCCACGACCTCGAGGCCGTCCGCCTCCCCGCACCGGTGGCGGTGTGGCTCAAGATCGACACCGGCATGCACCGGCTCGGCCTGGCGCCGGACGCGGCGCGCGGCGCGCTCGATCGTCTGCGACGCATGCCGAACTGCGCCGGCACGCCGGTGGCGTGCACACACCTCGCAACCTCGGACGAACCGGGCAGTGCCCTCGCGCGTCGGCAGGTCGAGCTGTTCGATCGCTGTATCGACGGCATGGACGTGCCCACGAGTATCGCGAACTCCGGCGCCATCCTCGCGTTGCCCGACACGCACCGCGACTGGAACCGGCCCGGCTACATGCTGTACGGCGGCTCGCCGTTCGCGGGCGAGGCACCGTCAGACCGCGGCCTGAAGCCCGCGATGACGCTGGTGTCCGAGATCATCGCCATCCGCGACGTGCCGCGGGGCGAGGGCGTGGGCTACGGACAGCGCTGGACCGCCCCCGGCACCCGGCGGATCGCGACCGTTGCGATCGGCTACGCGGACGGCTATCCGCGGCACGCGCCGGACGGAACGCCGACGCTGGTGCGCGGCCGCGTCGCTCCACTGGCCGGGACCGTATCGATGGACCTGGTGTCGATCGACGTCAGCGACATCGACGACGCCGCGCCTGGCGACGAAGTCGTGCTGTGGGGGCCGGACCTGCCCGTCGATACTGTCGCGCGCGCGGCCGGGACGATCGGCTACGAGCTGCTGACCGGCGTGTCGATGCGCGTGCCGCGCCGTTACTTCGGCACCGCGGACTGACGGCGGGCGACGGCCGATGAGCAGCGACATCCTGGCGGCCATTGCGGCGGTGCTCGGTGACGGCCGCGTCGTGACTGGCGACGCCGTCGCCAGCCATGATTTTCCCTGGGACACACACGACACCTGCCGGGCACGCGCGATCGTGTATCCGCGATCGACCGCCGAGGTGTCGCGGATGCTCGCGCTGTGCAACGAGCGAAGCCAGTCGGTCGTGCCGTTCGGCGGCACGACGGGCCTGGTGCAGGGTTGCGCGACGACGCCCGACGACATCGCGCTGAGCCTGCAGCACATGAGCCGAGTCGAAGAGGTCGACCCGGACGAACAGACGATGACGGCGGAGGCCGGTGTCACGATGCTGGAAGCCCAGGACGCGGCGGCGCGGGCAGGCCTGTACTTCCCGGTCGATATCGGCGCGCGCAGCAACTGTATGCTCGGCGGCATCGTGTCGACGAACGCCGGCGGCACGAAGGTCATTCGCTACGGGATGACGCGGGATTCCGTCCTCGGCCTCGAGGCCGTGCTCGCGGACGGCACCGTGCTGTCGTCGATGAACCGCTACCTGAAGAACAACTCCGGCTTCGACCTGAAGCAGCTGTTCATCGGCTCGGAGGGTGTGCTCGGCGTCGTCACGCGCGTCGTGTTCCGGCTCCATGCCCGGCGGCTCACGCACAACGTTGCGCTGCTCGCCTGCGCCGACTTCCCGTCCGTCGTCGCGACGCTGGCGACGGCGCAGCGGCACCTGCCCGGCTCGCTGACCGGCTTCGAGGTGATGTGGAACCGCTTCTACGAGCGCGTCGTCGCGCCGCAGGGGCGGCTCGATGCGCCGCTCTCGCCCGGCCAGCCGCTGTACGTGCTGCTGGAGGCGATGGGCAACTATCCGGCGCACGACGATGACCGTTTCGCCGCGATCCTGGAAACACTGTTTTCGGAGGGTGCCGTGACGGACGGCGTCGTTGCCAAGTCCGATCGTGAACGCGAGGCACTGTGGGCGATTCGTCACGAAGTCGAACCCGTCATCGAACACTCGCACAATTTCGACGTCAGCCTGCGGCGTGCCGACGCGGGAGACTACGTCGCGGCGCTCGATGCGGCGCTGGCCGGCATTCCCGGGACGGAAGCCGTCGCGTTCGGCCACCTGGGCGACAACAACCTGCACGTCTGCGTGCAGATGCGCGACAAGGCGCCGGTCCGGGTGCGTGCTGTCGAGCAGGCCGTCTACGAGACACTCGGGCCTTACGCAGGCGCAATTTCTGCCGAACACGGCATCGGGCTCGAGAAGCGGCCGTACCTGGCCCTGTCGCGCAGCCCCGCCGAGATCGAGCTGATGCGCCGCTTGAAACGCATGCTCGACCCGAACAACATCCTGAATCCCGGCAAGGTCGTCGACCTGGCGGCGGAAAACTGAGGCGGAAACGGCGATGCAGATACTGACGAACGGCCGCTTGTTCGACGGAGAGCGCCTGCGCGACGACGTCGACGTGGTCGTTGCAGACGGCCGCATCGCCGCGATCGTCGACGCGGGCGCTGGCGCTCACGACGGCGACGTCGTGGACCTGGCCGGCCACCTGCTGGCGCCCGGGCTGGTCGACTTGCAGATCAACGGGGGCGGAGGAGTGCTCTTCAACGACAGCCCCGATGTCGAGACGTTGCGGCGCATCGGCGAGGCGCACCGTGCGCACGGCACGACGGCTTTCCTGCCGACGCTGATTTCGGACGACAACGCGCACATGCGAGCGGCGGCCGCCGCGGTCGACGCGGCGATCGCCGAGCGCGTACCGGGTGTGCTCGGCGTCCACTTCGAGGGGCCCTACCTGAACGTCGCACGGCGCGGCGCGCACCCGGCAAAGAATATCCGGCCGCTGCCGCGGGATATCGAGCGCGCGTTCCCGCGTCCTGCGAACGGCGTCACGCTGGTCACGGTAGCGCCGGAGTGCGTCGGCCTCGACGTCATTCGCCAGCTCAGCCGGCAGGGCGTGATCGTCTTCGGCGGACACAGCGAGGCGACCTACGACGAGGCGCGCGACGCCCTCGACGCCGGCATGCGGGGCTTCACGCACCTGTACAACGCCATGTCGCCGCTCACGGCGCGCGAGCCGGGCATGGTAGGCGCCGCGCTGGAGGACCGACAGAGCATCGTCGCCGTCATTGCCGACGGCATTCACGTACACCCGGCGGCGTTTGCCATCGCCGTGAAAATGAAGCAGCGCGGCAAGGTGCTGCTCGTGACGGACGCGATGCCGACGGTTGGTGCGACGACGACGACTTTCAAGCTCGGCGACGAGTACGTCGCTGTGCGCAATGGCGCCTGCCGTACCGACGACGGAACGCTGGCGGGCGCGCACCTCGGGCTCAACGACGCGGTTCGCAACGCGATCCGCTTCGCTGGCATCGATCGTTTCGAGGCCTTGCGCATGGCGTCGACGTTCCCGGCCATTGCCGTGCGGCTCGACCGGGAACTGGGCTACGTGCGGCCCGGCTACCGGGCCAGCCTGGTGGAGCTCGACAAGCGGCTGAACGTGATCCGGACCTGGGTCGATGGCGACATGCTGACGCACCCGTTGCCGGAGTCCGCGCGGTGAATCGCGAACTGCCGGACACGGAGCGCGCGAACCCGGCGTCCACCGATCTCGACCGGCTTTCCGCCCTGGAGATGGTCAAGCTCATGAACCGCGAGGATGCCGGCGTTGCGCGCGCGGTGGCGGAGCAGGCAACCGCCATCGCGGAGGCCATCGACGTAGTCGCCGCCCGGCTCGCGGCCGGCGGCCGACTCGTGTACGCCGGGGCCGGGACGTCGGGGCGGCTCGGTGTGCTCGATGCGGCGGAATGCCCGCCGACATTCAGCGCGGACCCGTCGCAGGTGCGCGGCATCATCGCCGGGGGCACACGGGCGCTGACCGTCGCCGTAGAGGGCGCGGAGGACTCCGCGCTGCAGGGTGGCGAGGACCTGCGGGCGATCGATATCGGGCCGAAGGACGCCGTCGTCGGCATCACCGCGAGCGGCACGACGCCGTACGTGTCGGGCGCACTCGAGCGCGCGCGCGAGCAGGGTGCGGCGACGATTGCGCTCGTCTGCAACACCGGCAGCCCGCTGGCCGCGGTCGCCGACGTTGCCATCGAGGTCGTAACCGGGCCGGAAGTGCTCGCCGGCTCCACGCGCCTCAAGGCCGGCACGGCGACGAAGATGGTGCTCAACATGCTGTCGACCGGCGCCATGGTCCGGCTCGGCAAGACGTACGGCAACCTGATGGTCGACCTGCAGGCGACGAACGACAAGCTTCGCACTCGGGCCCGGCGCATCGTGGCGGCCGCGACGGGCCTCGACGACGCGGCCGCCGCGCGGCTGCTCGACGAGGCCGGCGGCGAGGTGAAGACGGCGGTTGTCATGCACGCGCTCGGCGTGCCCGCCGGGCAGGCGCGCCGCCGTCTCGCGGATGCGGAGGGCCGCCTGCGGCAAGCGCTCGCGGCGACGGCGGGTCCTGCCTGACCGCGCGTGCCGGTGCCGCGATTTGGCAACGGCAGGAGCATGAATTACATTGCCCCGGCGCAAGGGCGGCCAGTGCCACAATTCGCCACAGCTTCACCGCCTTCCCGCCATTCCCCGGCGTCATTGTCAGCGGAACGGACGAGGCATCGTCAGATTCGGAGAGAGAGTTTGGATTCCATCGTGGTAACGGGCGGCCGGACCCTGAACGGGACCGTCCAGGTGAGCGGCTCCAAGAACGCGGCGCTGCCGGTGTTGTTCGCGTCGTTGCTGGCGGACGGCGAGCACCGGTTCGACAACGTGCCGCGCCTGCGTGACATCGATTCAACCGAGGAGCTGCTCCGGTCCCTGAATTGCAGCACCGAGCGCGACGGCAACACGCTGACCGTTGGCGTACGGCGGCCGGATGCGCCGGTTGCGCCCTACGACCTCGTGCGCAAGATGCGCGCGAGCATCCTGTGCCTGGGCCCGCTGCTGACGCGCTACGGCGAGGCGCGCGTGAGCCTGCCCGGCGGCTGTGCCATCGGCACGCGCCCGGTCGACCTGCACGTCGAGACGATGCAGCGGCTCGGCGCGGACATCGATATCGAGGGAGGCTACGTCATCGCGAAGGCCAGCCGCCTCGTCGGCGAGCGCATCACGTTCGAGAAAGTCACGGTCGGCGGCACCGAGAACGCGCTGATGGCGGCGGTGCTGGCGCAGGGCACGACGGTTCTCGAGAACGCCGCCAAGGAACCGGAGGTCGTCGATCTCGTGCACTACCTGCGGGCGATGGGCGCGAGCATCGACGGGGAAGGCACGAGCGTCATCACGATCGACGGCGTTGACGAGCTGCGTCCCAACCGGCATCGCATCGTGCCCGATCGCATCGAGGCCGGCACGTTGCTGATCGCCGGCGCGATCACGGGCGGCAACGTCACGGTCGAGGGTTGCGTCCCGGTCCACCTGCAGGCGCTGATCGACAAGTTGCGGGAGTGCGGCTTCAGTATCCGCACCGGCTCGGAGTCACTGACGGTGGAGGCTGCGGCGAGCTGGCAGGGCGCGGATGTCACGACGGCGCCGTACCCGGCGTTCCCGACCGACCTGCAGGCGCAGTTCATGGCGTTGATGACGCAGGCGGACGGAACCTCGGTCATCACCGAGGGCATCTTCGAGAACCGGTTCATGCACGTGCAGGAACTGGTCCGCCTTGGTGCGAACATCACGCCGATGGCGCAGGTCGCCGTCGTGCGCGGCAATCGCGGCGAACTCAGCGGGGCGGCCGTCATGGCGACGGACCTGCGCGCGAGTGCGAGCCTCGTGCTCGCGGGGCTCGCGGCGGAAGGCGAGACGCAGGTCAACCGGATTTACCATCTGGATCGCGGCTACGAACAACTGGAACGCAAGCTGGCCGGGCTGGGTGCGAAGATTCGCCGGGTCGCGGCCTGACCGCGGGCGCCGTGCGCGGCTCGCGCTCAGCGCGCTGCTATTGTGCGCGGTCGCCGCACACGCGGCGACGGCGGACAAGGCGCCGCTCGATATACTCATTTACGGCGCGTCGGGTGAGGTGGGCACGCGCCTCCTGAACGAATCCCTGCGCCGCAACCACCGCGTGACCGCCGTCAGCCGCGACGTGTCGCGCATCGTCGGCGGCCGGCGCAACCTCGAAGTCGTCGCGGGCAACCTGTTGGACGATGCCAGCGTCCGCGAACTCACCGCCGGGCGCGATGTCGTGCTCGTCTCGGTGCGTGGCACGGTCGGGGGATCCAGGGACCCGGCGGACACCGTGCACCTGCTCGGCATTCGGCAGGTCGTCGAAGCGCTGCGTGCCGCCGGCAACACGCGGACGCGGGTCCTGATCGTCGGCGGGGCCGGCAGCCTCGAGGTCCGGCCCGGTGTGACCTATGCCGAGAGCATTCCCCGGATTTTCTACTGGTTCGTGCCAGGCGAGCTCAAAAGGGAGATCGCCGGGCACCGGATGGCGCTCGCATTCCTCGCAAGCGTCGACGACGTTCACTGGACCTACGTCAGCCCGCCCAAGCGATTCAAGCCGGGGCGCCGAACCGGCCGCTACCGGCTCGGCGGCACGGAACTGCCGGTCGACCGCGACGGACGGAGCCACATCAGCATGGAAGACTTCGCGGTCGCGATGCTGGACCTCGCAGAGGCGGGCGGGCATCGTCACTCGCACCTGTCGGTGGTTGCCGACTGAAACCGGCCGCTGCCGTGTTCGCTGCGACACTAGTGATATAGTTTCGGCGCGGTCGCCGGTTCGCCGGCGGCCCGCATCGCAATACGAGGCGGAGAGCGGACGAGGCAATGTGGGAACGGGCGACGACGTACCTGGTGACGATCGGTGAAGAGCTGATCCAGTACCTCGGCAACCCGTCGGTGCTGTACCAGCTCGCCATCATTGCCGTTCTGTACCTGCCGGCCTGGCTGGTCTCGTTGAAGGTCGAGCCACGCCTGGAGGCGCGGGCGCGCGAGATCAAGGGCCGGCGCGGGCTGCTGCGCGTCATCGCGTCGTTCCTGCGGCGCATGGAGTGGCTGTTCTTCGCGCTCTTCCTGGGCATCGCCTGGTTCGCGACGAGCATCGCCGGCTGGCCGGGGCGAAACCACCTCATCTACAGCGCCATGCTGCTGTCCGGCACCTGGCTCGCGATCAACGTCGTCTCGAACGTCATTCGCAGCCGGCTGATCGCCAAGACCTTTGCCTGGCTCGCGTGGATCTATGTCGCGACGGCGATCTTCGGCATCACCGACGACATCGTTGCGTTCCTGAGTTCGACCAGCATCGGGCTCGGCGACACGATTACGCTGCTCGTGATCCTGAAGGGGATACTGCTGTTCGGTGCCCTGCTGTGGGCATCGTTCATGTTCGGTGGTTTCGCCGAGAAGCGCATCAGCAACATCGAGGAGCTGACGCCGTCGCTGAGGGTGCTGATCGGCAAGATCGTGCGCATCAGCCTGATCGTGCTCGCCGTCATGATCGGCATGTCGTCGCTGAACATCGACCTGACCGCGCTCACGGTCCTGTCCGGCGCAGTAGGCGTCGGCCTCGGATTCGGCCTGCAGAAGGTCGTCTCGAATTTCATTTCCGGCATCATCATCCTGATGGACGAGTCCATCAAACCCGGCGACACGATCACGCTGGGCGAGACGTTCGGCTGGATCCGCGAGCTGCGCGCCCGCTTCGTGTCGGTCGTCACGCGGGATGGACGCGAATTCCTGATTCCGAACGAGGACTTCATCACCACGCAGGTCATCAACTGGTCGTTCTCGGATCGCTTCGTGCGCCTCGACGTGCCGTTTGGCGTCTCCTACGACTCGGACCCGCACCAGGTGTCGGCGCTGGCGATCGAAGCGGCGGCATCCGTGGACCGGGTCGCGGCGTCCGGCAAGCCGCCGGTGTGCTGGATGACGGAGTTCGGCGACTCGTCGATCAACTTCCTGTTGCGCTTCTGGATTGACGATCCACAGCAGGGCCTGACAAACGTGCGCGGCAAGGTGCTGCTCGCCGTGTGGGACATGTTCAAGGAGCACGGCGTCAACATCCCGTTCCCGCACCGCGAAATCATCGTGAAGACGCCGATCGAGCTGCAGTCCGGCGCCGGCAATGCGCCGGCGGCGGACTAGTGCGGCCCGCGCCGCAGTCGGTGTCGATATAGCAATAGTTGCGATAGCGCAATCATCATGCTAATGTTTCGCCCTCTTGGGACAAGGGAGGAGCAGGCATGTTGCGTATGCTGCTGATGACACTGGCCGCGGTTTTCCTGCTGGCGGCCTGCGAATCGGACGACGGCCCGGCGGAGCGCGCGGGCGAGGAAGTCGACGAAGCCATGGAAAGCGCTGGTGACGCGATGGAGGACGCTGCTGACAAGGTGGAGGAAGCTGCCGACGATGCCGAGGACGAGCTGCCGCAGTAGCGGCGGTGGACGGCCGGTGCTGGCAATACGATGTTCGGCGTAGACATTGACTGGCGCGAGGTCGTCAACAACCTGACGCATCTCGGCGTCGCTTACGCGCTGGCACTGCCGGTTGCCTGGGATCGCGAAAAGGCGACCCGCAGTGCCGGGCTCCGGACGTTTCCGCTGGTGGCGGTCGCCGCCTGCGGCTACACGCTGGTCGGCATGTCCGTGCTGTCCTCGACGGAAGCGGAATCGAGGGTCATCCAGGGCATCCTGACGGGCATCGGCTTCATCGGCGGCGGTGCGATCCTGAAGAGCAACGGCACCGTCCGCGGTACGGCCACCGCCGCGAGCATCTGGAACACCGGCCTGATCGGCGTCGCCGTGGCATTCAGCCGCTACGAAATCGCGATCCTGATGTCGCTCATCAATTTCCTGACACTGCGTTTCGCCGCTCGATTCAAGCAGCAGCCCTCGGACGCGACGGACTGACATGCCGTCGGCCCGGGTTACCCGCGCACTGCCGTGCAGGGCGATACCATGATTACTGAACGCATACTCGTCGATCTCGACCCGGGCAAGCCGAACCGGGCTGCGATCGACCGCTCGGCGCTGCTCGCCGAGGCCACGGGCGCGAGCATCGAACTGTTCGTCAGCGACTACCAGCACTGGCTCGCGGGCGGCCCGGCGTCAACGGACACGCGGGTGAGCCGCTCCCGCGAGAGCTATCTCGACGAGATGCGAGCGTGGGCGGATGACCTGGCGGTGCCACTCGTGCGCCGCGGCCTGGTCGTCGTGACGACCGCGGCGTGGCAGCATCCGCGCTACGACGCGTTGATCCGCCGCGCCGAGGAGACCGGCGCCGACCTGATCGTCCGCGTCGCGAGCCAGCACTCGCGGATTGCGCGGCTGTTCCTGACCGCAACCGACTGGGAACTGATCCGCCGCGCGCCGCAGGCGCTCTGGCTCGTGCAAGGCGAACAGCCCGTCCCGAAACGCGGGAATATCCTGGCCGCCGTCGATCCGGGACACCCCGACCAGCGGAAGGCGGAACTCGACGAACACGTTGTCGGCGCGGCGGTCGCGCTGCAACGCGTTCTCGGCGGCGACCTTCGATTGTTCAATGCCTACGTGCCACCGACGGCGGTGACCTCGGTACCGATCGCCGCCGGCGCCGGTGCGTCCGCCGCGCCGGTACCGCGCGTGGACGAGGATCTCGTCGACGCGGTACGGGACATGCACGCGTCGCGCCTGCGAGAGCTGGCCGGGCGTTTCGATATCGACAGGGCTCACACGCAGCTTGCCGCCGGCGACGCCGCGCGGGAAATCGCCGAGGCGGTCGAGAAAGAGGACATCGGCATCGTCGTCGTCGGCGCCCTGTCGCGCAACTGGCTGCAGCGCTGGCTCGTCGGCAGCACGACGGAATCCGTGTTCAACGCCGTGGATTGCGACGTGTTCGTCGTGAAACTGGAAGACAACGAGGAAGAGGAAGGAGGAAAGGACGCCTGACGGCGCAAGAAACCTATGTGTGGAATAGCAGGAGAGATACGCCTGGATGGCGGCGATGCATCGGTCGAGACGGTCGCGCGAATGTCCGAGGTGCTGGCACCGCGGGGCCCGGATGACGACGGGATCGCGAACCTCGGCTGGGTGGCGTTCGGGCATCGCCGCCTGAAGATCGTCGATCTCAGCGATCGTGCGGCACAGCCGATGAAGGATGACGACACCGGCTGCGTCATCGTGTTCAATGGTTGCGTGTACAACCACGACGCATTGCGGGCCGACCTCGAGAAGCGCGGCCACCGCTTCTTCTCGCGCAGCGACACCGAGGTGATCCTTCGCGGCTACATCGAGTGGGGCCGCGACTGCGTGCTGAAGATGAACGGCATGTTCGCGTTTGCGATTTTCGATCCGCGCGACGAGCAGGTGTTCCTCGCCCGCGACCGGCTCGGCATCAAGCCGCTGTACCTGCGTCGGGAACCGGGCTGCGTGCGGTTCGCATCGTCGCTGCCCGCGCTGCTGGCCGGCTCCGACGAGCCGGTGTCCATCGACGCGGTCGGGCTGCACCACTACATGAGCTTCCACTCCGTCGTGCCGGCGCCGCGCACGATCATCAGCGAAGTGCGGAAACTGCCGCCGGCGAGCCGGCTCGTCATCGACCGCAATGGTTGCGAGGCAGTGGAGACCTGGTGGCAGCCGTCGTTCCGTCGGGATCCTGCCGAGGCCGATACCGACTTCGGCGAGTGGCGCGAGAGAACGACGGCCGCGCTGAACGAGGCCGTTCGGCGCCGGTTGACCGGCGACGTCCCGGTCGGGGTGCTGCTGTCCGGTGGCCTCGACTCCAGCCTGATCGTCGGCCTGCTGGCACAGCACGGACAGCAGGGCCTCAAGACCTTCTCCGTGGGCTTCGAGACGCGCGAGGACGAGGAAGGCGACGAGTTTCGCTACTCGGACGTGATTGCCGAGCGCTTCGGGACCGACCATCACCAGATCCGGGTGCCGTCCGGCGAGCTGCTGCAGCACCTGCCGGCTTGTATCCAGGCGATGTCCGAGCCGATGGTCAGCCACGACAACATCGCGTTCTACCTGCTGAGCCGCGAGGTATCGAAGCACGTCAAGGTGGTGCAGAGCGGCCAGGGCGCGGACGAGATCTTCGCCGGCTACCACTGGTACCCGCCGATGATGGACAGCCGCACGCCGCTCGATGACTACCGCGCGGTGTTCTTCGACCGGGATCACGCGGAATACCGGCGCGCGATCGACGGCCGCTACGACCCTGGCGACGCGAGCTCCGCGTTCGTCGAGCAGCACTTCGCGCTCGCGGATGCCGAGCTGCCCATCGACATGGCGATGCACCTCGACACCACCGTCATGCTCGTCGAGGACCCGGTGAAACGTGTCGATAACATGACGATGGCCTGGGGACTTGAAGCGCGCGTCCCGTTTCTCGATCATGAGCTGGTGGAGCTCGCAGCCCAGATTCCGCCTGGCTACAAGGTGGACGGCGGGGGCAAGTACATCCTGAAGGAGCTTGCCCGCGACGTGATTCCGGCGGCCGTCATCGACCGGCCGAAGGGCTACTTCCCGGTGCCCGAGCTCAAGTACCTGAGCGGCGGCAGCCTCGAGTTCGTCAAGGACACGCTGAACAGCCGGGCCGCCGCCGGGCGCGGGCTGTTCAGGCGCGCTTACCTTGACGACCTGATCGACGCACCGCACGAACACATCACGCCGCTGCGCGGCTCCAAGCTCTGGCAGGTTGCGCTTCTCGAGGCGTGGCTGCAGAGCCACGTCGACGGTTGACGAGCTTGGCCAAGGACCGCACCCAGCACCGTATCGATCGCCAGGCCGCGCCGACGCTCCGGAACTGGGACGACCGGACCGGGCTCCGCGGTGAGCGCGTCGACTCGGAATCCGTGGTGGATTGCGGCTGGGGGCGGCTGATCTTCGCGCACACGTTCGTCGACAACCAGCGCCTGGCCGAGGCGATCTGCGACGAACCGCCGAAACAGCGCAATATCGCGCTGTACATCAAGGACCCCCACGTCGTGCTGTCGCTGCGGCCGCAGGAGCTGTTCCTCGACCCGTCGCACACCTACCGACTGTGGCTGTACAACTACCGCAGTTCACGCGTGCGACCGAAGGGCTTTCGCATCCGGCGCATGCAGGACGAGACGGACACGCAGGCCGTCGGCCAGTTGCTCGCGAGCCGTGGCATGGTGCCCGTGGACCCGGATTTCCTGTCGAAGCAGATCTCGTCGCGAGTGCTCACGCACTTCGTGGCCGAGGATATCGCCGAACAGCGCGTGATCGGCACTGTGATGGGCGTCGACCACGAGCGCGCGTTCGACGACCCGGAGAACGGCGCAAGCCTGTGGGCGCTGGCCGTGGACGCGCAGGCCACGCATCCCGGCATCGGCCGCGCGTTGACCAGTTTCCTGGCCGACCACTTTGCCGCGCGCGGCCGCGACTTCATGGACCTGTCGGTCATGCACGATAACGAGGCCGTGATCGGGCTGTACGACAAGATGGGTTTCCAGCGGATCCCGGTGTTCTGCATCAAGAAGAAGAATGCCATCAACGAACCGCTCTACGTCGGCAGCGACAGCCGGGCGGACAAGCTCAACCCCTATGCCCGGATCATCGTCGACGAGGCCCGGCGGCGCGGCATCACCGTCAACCTGCTCGACCCGGAGAACGGCTATTTCTCGTTGCGGGTCGGAGCGCGCAGCATCGTCTGCCGCGAATCATTGAGCGAGCTGACCACGGCGATCGCCATGAGTCGCTGCGACGACAAGAAGGTCACGGTCCGTCGCCTGCGCGGCGACGGCCTGTACGTACCGGCCAGCCAGCTCGCCGGCGCCGAGGAGGACAACCGGGCTTTCCTGCGCGAGTACGGCATCATCGTCGTCAAGCCGGTCAAGGGCGAGCAGGGCAACGGTGTCAGCGTCGGTATCGCGACCGAGGCGGACATGCAGTCGGCGATCGAAGCCGCGCGGCGCGTGTGCGACGAGGTCATGCTCGAGGCCTACCTCGAGGGGCAGGACCTGCGCATCATCGTCATTGATGGCAAGGTCGTCGCGGCGGCAATCCGCAAGCCCGCCGAGGTGGTGGGCAACGGCACCGCGACCGTGGCCGAGCTGATCGAGAAGCAGAGTCGCCGGCGCGAGGCGGCCACCGGCGGCGAAAGCCGGATACCGGTCGACGATGAGACCCGGCGCTGCCTGCGCCGTGCCGGCGTCGAATTCGACACGGTGCCGGAGGAAGGCCACGTGATCCGCGTGCGCGACACGGCGAACCTGCACACCGGCGGCACGATGCACGACGTTACGGACCGTTTGCACCGCGCGTTGACAGACGCGGCCGAGCGCGCCGCGCGCTCGTTGAACATCCCGGTCGTCGGACTCGACATGATCGTCGAAGCGCCCGACAAGCCCACCTACTGGATCATCGAGGCCAATGAGCGCCCGGGCCTCGCGAACCACGAGCCGCAGCCCACGGCGGAGCGCTTCGTGGACCTCCTCTTTCCCCAGACCGCAACGACCCGGCAGGACTCATGACGAAATTCACCCCGGACATGGACTACGTCCGCCGCATTCTCCTCGAACTCCTCGCGATCCCCAGCCCGGCCGGTTTCACCGACGAAGCGGTGCGCTACACCTGCAACGAACTCGAGCGCCTCGGCATCCCGTTCGAGATGACGCGCCGCGGCGGCATCCGCGCCGACCTCAAGGGTCGCATCTACAGCCCGGACCGCTCGATCGTCGCGCACCTCGACACGCTCGGCGCCATGGTCAGCGGGCTGAAGGACAACGGGCGGTTGCGCCTGACCCCGATCGGCACCTGGTCGAGCCGCTTCGCCGAGGGCGCGCACGCCACGATCTACACGGACGAGGGCAAGTTCGAGGGTACGATTCTGCCGATCAAGGCCGCGGGACACGTCTACAACGAGGAGATCGACGAGCTGCCCGTGACCTGGGACAACGTCGAGCTGCGCGTCGACCATCCGGTCTACAGCGCCGGCGACCTGTCGGACCTCGGCATCAATGTCGGCGACATCATCTCGATCAACCCCGGGACGCGCATGACGGACACGGGCTTCATCTGCTCGCGGTACCTCGACGACAAGGCCGGCGTGGCGGTGATGCTCGGCGTGGCGCGCGAGATCGTCGAGCGCGGCATCGAGCTGCCGATGGACTGTCACCTGTTGTTCACGATCAGCGAGGAAGTGGGCTCCGGCGCGTCGGCGATCCTCCACGGCGACGTCGCGGAAATGCTGACGATCGACGCGGGTCCGGCGGCGCCCGGCCAGAACACGGACGAGTTCGGTGTGACCGTGTGCATGAAGGATTCATCCGGTCCGTTCGACTACCACCTGACGCACAAGCTGCTGCGGCTCTGCGCCGAGCACGACATCCGCCACAAGCGCGACGTGTTCCGCTATTACCGCTGTGACAGCGCGTCGGCTATCGAGGCCGGCAACGACATTCGCACGGCGCTCGTCTGCTTCGGCACGGACGCGACGCACGGCTTCGAGCGTTGCCACGAGAAGTCGCTCGAAGCGCTGGGCGAACTGCTCAGCGTGTACATCCAGGCCGACCCGACCGCACAAAGCGACGCCGAGACGATGCACAGCTCGCTTAGAGAGAGTCCACGTCTGCCGGTGTAGCAACGCGCATCGCATTTGACGCGGCCGGCGGGCCGCCACATCATTGCTGGCTTCTGATACGGAGCCTGCCCACGTGATGCATCGAATCCCGAGCACGATCCTGCTGGCAACCTGCCTCGCCGTTGCCACCAGTTGCGGCCAATCGTCCCCCGAATCCGCGACGCTGGTCCTGACCAATGCGTCGGTGTACACGGCGGATGCCGGTCAGACGGTGAGCGAGGCGCTCGCGATTACGGACGATACGATCGTGTATGTCGGCGACGACGAGGGTGTCGCGGCGTACATCGGCGACGACACGGTCGTGCGCGACATGGGCGGCGCGATGGTGATGCCGGGCCTGCACGACATGCACATTCACGCGCTCGGCATCGTCGAACCCGACTCCTGCGACCTGAGGTCCACGGCGTACTCGCTCGATGGCCTGGTGCCGGTCCTGCAGCAATGCATCGAAGATCACGACATCGCACCCGGAGAGTGGCTGATCGTGCTGCAATGGGCGTTTTCCCAGGGTAACCAGCCGAGCGCGGACTATCCGAACATGCGCGTGGCGCTGGACGCGGTGTCGACCGAGCACCCGATCTTCCTGTACGGCGACGACGGGCACCACGGCGCGGCGAACAGCCTCGCGCTGGCCATGGCGAAGACGCTGGACGGCCGCGACGTGCCGATCAATGCGGAAACCCTGGTCGGCGAGTATGCCGACTTTCGCTCCATGTTCGGCCTCGATGCAAACGGCGAGCCGACGGGCGGCGTCAACGAGGAGGCGCGGTTGCTGATTCGGGCCTCGTGGTTCGAAGACATGCTCGGCATGACCGGCGATCTCGACGATACGCTGAGCCGCGCGAACGCGAAGCTCGCCGCGAACGGCATCACGACGATCCAGGATGCCATCGTCACGCCGGACACGCTCGCGGCCTATGGCCGGCTGGAGGATCGCGGCGAGATGACGTTCCGTTTCCGGGCGGCGATGGCCGAGCCGCCGGACAGCGACGTCGACGGGATCGACGCGCACCTCGCCGAGCTGGCGGCGCTGCGCGATCGTTACGCGGACAACGAGCTGGTGCACGCCGACGGTGTGAAGCTGTTCGCCGACGCCGTGCTCGAGGGCAATCCGCTGACGGCACCGCCGACCCTGCCGGTCGCCGCGACGATCGGCGGCTACCGGCAGCCGATCTTCGGCGGCAGCATCGAGGACGGCAGCTTCGACGTCGTGGGCTACGTCGACCAGGATCGCGACGTGTGCCAGCAGGTGCGAGAGCGCCCGGACGACTATGCCGGCACGGAGCGGATCGACTCCTTCGTCGCCGAGTACGGCTTCTACCCCGTCCAGTGCCACCCGCAGAGCGGCACGCTGGCGCGTCCCGAGGAATTCCTGCGCACCTACATCCGCAAGGCGACCGAAGCCGGGTTCCACGTCCACGTGCACGCGCTGTCGGACAAGGCGGTGCAGGTGGCCGTCGACGAACTCGCGAAGGTGAAGCCCATCGCCGACCGCAACGGCACCTCGCAGAGCCTCGCGCACGTGCAGCTCGCGGCGCCGGCCGACCAGGCGCGCATCGGCGAGCTCGGCATCTCGGTGGTGTTCACGTTTGTCTGGGCGACGCCGGGGCTGCCCTACGACCTCATGGTGATCCCGTTCATCGAGCAGATCGACGGCATAGCCGACCTGTACGGGCCGGAGTCCTATTACATGCAGAACGTCTACCCGGCGAAGACGATCGAGGCTGCGGGCGGCAACCTCGTGAACGGCAGCGACGCGCCGGTCGGAAGCCGCGACCCGATGCCGTTCGTCAGCCTGCAGCAGGCGGTATTCCGCAGCGACGGGGAGACGGTGCTGAACGCGGACCAGCGCATCGACATCCATTCGGCCATCGCCGCGTTCACGATCAACGGTGCGCGGCTCTTCGGGCACGACGACAGCGTCGGCACGCTGGAAGTCGGCAAGAAGGCGGACCTGATCGCGCTCGACCGGAACATCGTCGAGCTGGCGGAGTCGGAGCGCGTCTACGAGATCGGGGAGACGCAAGTGACGTTGACGGTGTTTGACGGCGAGGTCGTGTACGAGGCGGCGCGCGACTGAGGTCGCCGCGCTAGCGCGCGCCCAGCAGGCGGTCGAAGTAACGGTAGACCGCGTCGTCCGGCAGCTGTACGAGCCAGAAGAGCGCCTGCTCGCGCAGGTCCATGTCGAGACGCCGGTTCTCGATCAGCGCAGTCAGGCTGCGCATGGCCGCCGCGTTCTCGTGCATCGCGATGACCAGTACGGCGTCCTCGCGCACGGCCCGTTCGTCCAGCAGGCCGTGCAGCCAGTCGATGCTCGATGCCGTATCGACGGCGCCCAGGTCGTGAACCGGCGCGTTCGTTTCCACCGGGCACGCGGCGCTCAGGGCGCGGATGTCGCGCACGCGCCCGTCCCGGACCTCCGCGAATACCTGCAACGTGTCGGATGTGACGTCGCAGTCGACGTCGATTGACGGCCCGTTGCCGCCGTCGAGGCGGCAGCCCATCCGCCGGACACTGCCCGGCCGCCACTGGTAGCAACAGGCCGTGGCTCCCTGGGTGCCGGCCATCGTCTCCCAGCGGTACCAGCCGTCCTGCGGCATGGCCGGCAGCGCGGCGTGACTGTCCGCGGCCGCCGCGAGCATCAGCAGGGCAACCGCGATGCCGGGCAGGGTGCGCCGGCGGCTCACAGCCCACCGTCCAGCGCGGAGTCGATGATGCTCCACACTTCGTCGCTGTCCATGATGACGAGCCGCTCGAGCAGTTCCTTCTTCTCGGCAGGATCGGTGCTGGACCGGTAGAGCTCGAGCACGCCGTCGTCGTAGCCCGAGATCAGCATGCCGTCGAGTGCCGCCTCGCGGACGTCCTCCGACCCGGCGTCGCGATAGATCTGGATCAACCGGTCGTCGTGGCCGCCGACGATTCCCAGGGCCTCGATGGCCTGGAGCTGGTTTTCCTCGTCGCTGCCGTCTGCCGCGATCTCGAGTAGCGTTTCCGCGTCGCCGGAAATAATCAGTGCATCGATGTAGGCCTCGCTCACGCCCTTCGCTTCGCGCAGCCGGCGCAGCTGATCGCGTGCGCCCATCGCGCCCAGTACGTCCATGGCGTCTTCGAACTCGTCGTTGTTCGTCGAGTTTGCGGCGATCCGGTAAACGGCTTCGGCGTCGCCGGCAATCAGGTAGGCCTCCAGCACGGCTTCGCGGGCGTCGCTGTCCGCCGGGTCGTACAGCGTGGCGAGGAGTGCCAGCGCCTCTTCCGATCCGTTGATGCCGATCATCCGGATTGCCTCGCCGCGAAGCTCGCCGTCACCCGATCGGGCGGTCTCGATGAGAATCTCCTGCGCCTCCGGCCGGTCGATCTGGCTCAGGATGAACAGCGCGCGCTCCTTGATGTCGTAGCTGTAGTTGCCGTTCAGGACCTTCGTGGCCAGCGGGAGTGCGCGCTCGGGCGGCGCCGTGATCAGCGCCTCGACCGCGGCCATCTGCAGTTCCTCGCGGTCGCGGTCTACACCCTGCGACAGGGCCACGACCGGGGTCGCCAGCATCAGCGCGAATAGCAACGTCTTCGTCAGTGTCTTCATGTTCACGTTTCCTGTTCCGTGTTCCGTGCGAATTCAGATGCATCGCGCGTCACCTTGGTTAGCATCACGTTCAGTTCGAACTCCAGCTTCTCGCGCAGGGCGGCGGACTCCTCCGCGCTGATGTCCTCTCGCGCGAGACGCGCGAGGATCGGCTCGAATGCCCGCAGCACCCTCGCTAGTTGTGGTGCGTCGTTCTCGACGGCGAGCTTCGCGAACATCCGGTTCTGCGCGATCAGGTCGCGGATCATCTGTGTGCGTTCACCGTTGCCGTTGTCCGGGAGCCCCTGCAGGCCGAGCTGGCTCTCGCGGAAGTAGACCTGGAGGCTCCGTGCGAACGGTGATGTCGTGGACGGTGCCGGCTCTGTCGTCATCGCGATGGGCGTCCCGGCGGGCAATGTCGCGACGTCCTGTCGCAAGGCCAGGCCGATCGCGACGGCAACGGCGGCGGTTACCGCGGTGCCGAGCAGGAACGAGAGGAAGTGCACGCGGGCGCGCGTCGCCGGGCGGCGGCCCGCCTCGCGGTCGGCAGCGCGGTCGATCGTCGCCTGGAAGCGGGCCAGCCGGTCTGCCGAGAGCGGCGGCGTCGCCTCGTCCGAGATGGCGGACAGCGCCTCGCGGAGTCGCCGGTAGCGGTCGGCAATCGAAGCATCATGGGCGAGCGCGCGCCGGACGGCCGCGGCTTCGTCGTCGGGCAGTTCATCATAGAAATACAGCAGCAGGGTGTCATCGTTCATGCGTTGGCCCTCGCGAATTCGGGCAGGTCCGCGCGCAGCTTGTGCACTGCACGGAACACCGCCTGCTTGATCGTGCCGACACTGGTGTCCAGTTCCTCGGCGATTTCCTTCAGGCGCCATTGCTCGACGTGTTTCAGCACGAAGCAGACGCGTTCGATATCCGACAGGCGGCGCATTGCACGCGTCACGCCTTTGTCGAGTTCCTCGAACTCGCGGGCCGATTCCGGCGACGTGCTGTCGTCACCCGGCTCGATGTCGAGGGGGACGAACAGTCCCGGTTTCTGCCGCCTGAGGAGCTGCAGCGCCGCGTTGATTGCGATGCGGTGTATCCACGTGTCGAGACGGGCGCCCTGTTCGAACTGGTGACGCTTGTCCCAGGCGGACAGCAGGGCATCCTGCACGGCGTCCTCGGCGAGGTCCGGATTGCGCGTGATCTTCAGGCACGCCGCGAACCAGCGATCGGCTCGCGCCGCGATCGCCCGCTGGAAGTCGGCGCGCGTCGGCGCCGTGTGTCCGGGAACTGCCACCATCGTCCCTTGGATGCGGGAGCGAGGCGATAGGTTAGCAGGCCGGTCAGCCGGCCGCGGCGCAGCCCGGCGAGACCCGGTAGCGGGGCGCGCCGCCGGAGTCGAAGTCCTCCGGCCGCAGGCGGTCTTGCTGTTCGAGCCACTCGACCAGCGCGTCGCGGGTCCGGGGCAGGCTGTCGTCGATGACCGCACCCGGCCGCGGCAGCACCGGGTCGAGGATCCCGTCGCCGCCCAGTAGCAGGAAGTCGTTGACGACGACCCGGACGCGGTCGGCCGGTTGCACTGGCCGCCCGTCGTCGCGCAGGATCTCGACCCGGATGTCGTCGCCGTCGCAGGTGGCGTTGACGCGCGCGCCGGCGAAGCCGGCACGCCGGTGCGGTTTGCGAACCTGTGCCGCAAAGACGTCGGCCAGCTCCGCGCCGGTAAGCTCGAGGATGACCACCCGGTTGTCGAACGGTGAGGCCTTGTACACCGCGCCGTAAGTCAGCTCGCCGGCCGGCAAGGTCGCCCGCAGGCCGCCGAGGACGTTGTGGATCGCGATGTCGGCCGCGAAGGACTCGCGCAAGGCCTCGGTAACGAGGTTGCCGAGGGCGGAGTCGGGCCCGCCTTTCAGCGTGAACGGGGTGGTCAGCACGACGCCCAGCGGCCGGTTCTGCATCGTCGCGGCAGCGGCGACCGCTCGTTCGGCAACGGCCGCGACGGCCGGGTCCGGCCGCACGGGCCGGCCGGCGTAGGTCGCACGGCGGACGCCCGGCCCGCCGGTGTCGTGCCAGGCGCAGGAACCGTCGTTGACGAACACGAACGGGCACAGCGGCTGCGGGGCGAAGACCTGCACGTGGTAGACCTCGTCCGTCTCCCGGTCGATCTCGAAGTCCACGCGGCTGAATGCGCGGGTGCTCGAGTAGCTCGACGTGACCGGTGTCCCGTTGACGATGTGCGCGATGCCGTTGTGTTTGTGGCCGCCGATGATGTGGTCGACGAGGCCGATGGGCAGCGCCTCGGCGAGTGCGAAGATCTCGCTGTCCGGGTCGCAGGACGACAGGTCGGTCGGCTCCTCGAAGTGCGCGCAATAGCCGCCCGCGTGCGCCGCGACGATCACGATATCGGCGCCGTCGGCCCGCAACCGGCGCGCCTCGCGAACGACGGCGTCGGCGAGCGGCGTTACACGCAGGTCGTTCACGTTCGAGGCGATCGTCGTGGCGAGGACCTCGGTCGTGACGATGCCGACGATGCCGACGCGGATCCCGGCCGCGTCGACGGTCACCGAGGGAATGACGTTCTCCCACGCCGGCGGGTCGCCGCTGTCCGCCATGACGAGATTCGCTGCCAGGAGCGGAAACGCGGCTTCGCGAGCCCGCGCGCGAAGGGCGCCGCGCCGGTCATCGCCAGGCGACGCCGGAATCGTGGCCGGCCCCTGCGGGCCGAAGTCGAACTCGTGGTTGCCGATCGCCGCGGCCGCGACGCCGAGCGCGTTGTAGGCGGCGACGACCGAAGCGCCCTCGTCGAGGTTGGATTCGAGCGTCCCCTGCCACATGTCGCCGGCGTCGACGAGTAGCACCGCATTGGTCGTGCCCGAGTTGCGCAGCGCGTCCACGTAGCCGGAGTACGTGACCAGGCCGCCGTGACCGTCCGACGCCACCAGTTGGCCGTGGACATCGTTGGTGCCGAGGACCGATACCCGTACCGTCCGGACTTCGTTCCGCGGTGCGCCGTCCATGCCGGTACAGGCGGCCAGGAGCAACAGGATCAGGGCATGCAGTGCCGCAGCGCGCGCTTTGACGTGACGGACCTCCGGCATACGGCTGACTTCCCGCGGTGCTATTCTTCGCTGATTCTGCGGAACCCGGCCGCCACTTTCCACCCGGCGAGCCGCATGCGCACAGGAGAGTAAACATGATACGGACCGCGATCGCCGTTTTCGGCCTCCAGGCGATGTCTGCGCTGGCGGCCGACACACTGCCGGACGTCACTCACGACGGGCTGAAGCGCCATGCCAGCGACGCGGCCGCGGCCGTCTACCTGGCCGAGGGCGCGACGCTCGCGCCTTACCGCCGCATCCTGCTCGTCGATTGCCAGGTCGCGTTCCAGAAGGACTGGCAGCGGGAGCACAACATGAACGTGGCCTCGGACCGGCAGGTCGTGACCGCTAACGACATGGTGCGGATCCGTGAAGCGCTGGCCGCCGAGTTCCGCCGGGTGTTCGTCGAGGAACTGCAGACGAACGGCGGCTACGAGATCGTGGATGCCCCTGCGGACGATGTGCTGATCGTGCGCCCCGCGATCGTCAACCTGGTCGTAAATTCGCCGGTACCGAACCCGGGCATGAAAATACGCACGAACTACGTGTCAGCGGGCGCGATGACGCTGTACATGGAGCTCTACGATTCCGCGACCGGCACGATACTCGCACGTGTCGTCGACCCGGAAGTGTCGAAGGATGCACGCTTCGAGACGCGCAACGCGGCCGTGGTCAACAAGGAGGAGGCCGACAAGATCCTCGGCCTGTGGGCGCGGTCGCTGCGGGAACAGCTCGACGCCGCGCGCCGGTAGCGCGCGGCGCCGCTGCCCGTATCAGGTCTTCGATGCCGCGAAGATCGACGCGATCGAGGCGTCGAGCGTCGCGTTGAATTCCTCGTCGCTCTGCTGCGCGGTGAGCCCTTCCGACAGCGCCCGTGAAAAACTCGCGACCATGCCGTTGTTGCGCGCGAGGCGCTCGTTGGCCTCTTCGCGCGAATAACCGCCGGACAGCGCGACGACGCGCACGCAGTTCTGGTGCTTGATGCAGTCGTGGTAGAGGTTGTCCTTCTCGGGCAGCGTGAGCTTCAGCATCACGAGCTGGTCGTCCAGCTTGTCGAGGTGCGCCATGATCTGCCGGTGCAGAATAGCCTCGGCCTCGGCCTTGTCGGGGCAGTGGATGTCCACTTCCGGCTCGATGATCGGCACGAAGCCGGCGGCGACGATCTGGCGGCCGATGTCGAATTGCTGGTCGACGATGGCCTCGATGCCCTTCGGGTTCGCCTGTTTGATGACCGAGCGCATCTTGGTGCCGAAGATGCCGTTCTTTTTCGCCTTGCCGAGCAGTTCCGCGAGGCCGGGCATCGGCTTCATCAGCTGCACGCCGTGGTCCTCGGCGTCGAGGCCCTTGTCGACCTTGAGGATGGGAACGACGTTCTTCACGTCCCACAGGTAGCTGGCCGTCGGCTGGCCCTCGATCTCGCGATCCATTGTGTTCTCGAACAGGATCGCGCCGAGTATCCGGTCGCCGCCGAAGGCGGGTGCCGTGATGATGCGGGTGCGCATCTGGTGCACGACGTCGAACATCTCGTCCTCGTTCGACCAGGCATCCGAACCGACGCCGTAGAGGCCGAGTGCCTTCGGCGTGCTGCCGCCGCTCTGGTCCAGCGCCGCGATGAATCCCGGGGCGTTTCTCATCTTGTCCAGCTGCTTCTTGAAATTATTCACGTTGCCTCTCGCGGTGTTGGGACTGAGCCGATTGGAGGCGGGAATTGTACAACATGGTGCTCCGGCCGGGCGCCCCGGGGGCCGCGGATGCCCGAATCGCGTATGCTCCGCGCGTGGATATCGGGGCACTCGACAACCTCCGGATCGTGCTGGACCCCGTCGGCCAGGCCGGGATCGCCGGCGCCATCGTGCTGCTCATGTTCAGTATCGCGCTGGGACTGCGCGTCGCGGATTTTGTCGCGCTGGCGGCGGCACCGCGCCTGTTCGCCGCGGGCTTCGTCGTCCAGGTCATCGGCCTGCCGTTCGTCACCTGGCTCGTGTTGCGCGTCATCGACGTGCCCGCATCGATCGCACTCGGCATGCTCGTCGTCGCCTGTTGCCCGGGCGGCGCGGTCTCGAACTTCCTGACCTGGCTCGCGCGCGGCAACGTCGCGTTCTCGGTCTCGCTCACCGCGGCCTCCAGCGCGGCCGCTGCCTTGCTGACGCCGGCGTCGATCCTGTTCTGGTCGAGCCTGCACCGCCCGACCGCCGGGCTGCTGGAGTCCATCGACGTCAGCCCGTTCGCGTTCCTCGTGCAGACGACGGTGCTGCTGCTCGTGCCGCTCGTCGCCGGCATGCTCGTCGCACGTCACTGGCCGGCATTCGCCGTGCGCATCCGCCGCAACGCGGGCCGCGCCGGGAGCGTCCTGCTGTTCGGCGTCATCGCCTGGGGCACGTGGCAGTTCTTCCCGTACCTGCGCGCGGCATTGCCGCTGCTCGTCACGATCGCGGTGCTGCACAATGCGCTGGCGTTCGCGCTGGGCGCGCTCACGGGCGCGATTCTCCGGGCGCCCGGCGATGTCCGGCGGGCGCTGACGTTCGAGGTCGGCATCCAGAATTCGGGCCTCGCGCTCGTCATCCTGCTCGGCCAGCTCCAGGGGCTCGGCGGGGCCGCCGCGATCGCCGGCGTCTGGGGCATTTGGCATATCGTCGCGGGCTTCATTATCGTGTCCGCTCTCAGGGCAGTCGACAGGCGCGGGGGAACGAAATGACGCTCGATCTGAGAATCACCGGCGGCACGGTTTACGACGGCGACGGGGGCACACCGTACCCGGCCGACATCGGCATCCGCAACGGACGCATCACCGAGATCGGGACCTGCGGGCCGGCGGGCCGGACGATCGACGCGGCGGGCGCCATCGTGACGCCCGGCTTCATCGACCTGCACACGCATTACGACGGGCAGGTGAGCTGGGACGAGGAACTGAAGCCCTCGGTGAACTTCGGCGTGACGATGGCAGTACTCGGCAATTGCGGGGTCGGTTTCGCGCCGGTGCGGCCGGACGACCACGACCGCCTCGTGCGCCTGATGGAGGGCGTCGAGGACATCCCGGGAACGGCGCTGCACGAAGGCATCACCTGGGACTGGGAGACGTTCCCGGAGTACATGGACCACGTCGACAGCCGGCCGCACGCGATCGACTTCGCGACGATGGCGGTGCACGACCCGATTCGTGTCTACGTCATGGGCGAACGCGCCGCCTGCGACGAAGTGGCGACCGACGACGACATCCGGCGCATGCAGGCGCTGGTCGCCGAGGCGATGGACGCGGGCGCCGCGGGCTTCTCGACCGGCCGCAGCGACGTGCACAAGAGTGCGGACGGCGAATGGACGCCGTCGTCGGAGGCGTCGCGTGCAGAGTTGGTCGGGCTGGCATCGGCGCTGAAGGGCAGGCGATCCGGCGTGCTGCAGGCCGTGAACGATTTCAATCTCGAGCGGGAGGGCGACCAGTTCGCCGCCGAGTTCGGCCTGCTGGAGGCGTTCGCGCGGGCTGGCTCGCGCCCGTGCTCGATCAGCCTGATGCAGCGCGACTTCGCGCCGGACCAGTGGCGCCGGATACTCGCGGAAACCGAGCGGCTGAATGCCGACGGCGTGGATTTTCGCGTGCAGGTTGCACCGCGCGCGATCGGCGTGTTCAACGGGCTGCAGTGCACGTTCCACCCGCTGCTCGCGCAGCCGAGCTATCTCGCCATCAAGGACCGGCCGCTCGCGGAGCGCGTGGCGATCATGCGCGATCCCGCGTTTCGTGCGCGCTGTCTCGCGGAGACGCCGGTAAAGCTCTCCGGGCCGGGCTCGTCGGTGCCGCCGATTGTGGACCGGATCATCGGCGAGATCGACACGATCGCGTTCAAGCTGTTCCGGCTGGGCGAGAACCCGGACTACGAGCAACCGGCCGACCGTTCCCTCGGCGCGGAGGCGAAGCGCGATGGCGTGCCGGTCATGGAGAAGCTCTACGACGTGTGCCTCGAACTCGACGGCACGCAGCTCATCTACTTCCCGATCTACAACTACACCGAGTATTCCTACGACAACGTGCACACGATGTTGACGCACCCGAACGCGTTGCTCGGCCTGTCGGACGGCGGCGCGCACGTGGGCACGATCTGCGACGCGAGTTTTCCGGCCTACCTGCTGTCGTACTGGGCGCGGGACCGTGAGCGGGACAGGCTGGCGCCGGAGCGCGCCGTGCAGATGCTGACGGCGGACGCGGCGGACTACCTGGGCCTCGGCGACCGCGGCCGCGTCGCGGTCGGCCAGCGCGCGGACCTCAACGTCATCGATTTCGAGCGTCTCGCGCTCGAACCGCCGCGCATGGTGCGCGACCTGCCGGCCGGCGGGCAGCGGCTGCTGCAATCGGCCCGCGGCTTCGTCGCGACGCTCGTGGGCGGGGAGATCGTCGTCGACCACGACCGGCTGACAGGCGCGCGGCCGGGGCGTCTCGTTCGCTTCAACTGAGGCCGCCCATCCTCGCTCGCGGGGGATGTTACCCTTGGCGGCCCTCTGGTACTGGCCACGATCGTAGATGAATATCGATCCGACCGATTTCCGGCGTGCGCTCGGCTGCTTTCCCACCGGCATTGCGGTGGTGACGACCGCCGATACGGACGGCACGCCGGCCGGCATTACCGTGTCGAGCTTCAATTCCGTATCGCTCGAACCGCCGCTGATCCTGTGGAGCATCGACCGGACCGCGGCCTGTTTTGCCGTCTTCGCCGAGGCCGGGCACTTTGCGGTCAACGTGCTGTCGCGTGCGGAGCTGCCGCTCGTTTCCCGGTTCGCGCAGCCGGGCGGGAACAAGTTTGCCGGCCTTACGCTGCGGCGAGGCATCGGCGGCGTGCCGATTCTCCCGGACTTCGCCGCCTGCTTTCAGTGCTCGACGGAACACCGCTACGACGGCGGCGACCACCTGATCCTCGTCGGCCGCGTACTGGCGCTGGATGATCACGACAAGGATCCGCTGATCTATCACCGCGGCCTGTACCACGAAAGGGGCGGCGAGCTGTAGACCGCGCCGCACGGTTCCGCAGTGACGCGGCGCTCAGAGTGCGTCGAGGCTCCCGTAGACCGGCTCCCCGCCGAACAGGGTGAGCAGCACTTTCGTGTCGGAGATCGCCGTCGGTGCGATCGTCAAGAGGTCCTGGTCGAGCACGATCAGGTCCGCGAGCTTGCCGGTTTCGATAGAACCTGTCGTGTCTTCCTGGTGATTGACGAACGCGGCGTTGATCGTGAACGCGTCGACGGCCTGTTCGATCGTGATCCGCTGCTCCGGCAGCAGCACGTCGCCCTCGTTGGTGATGACGTCCATGCGCGTGACCGCCGTTTCCATTTGTGCGAACGGATCCGCCGTTGACACCGACCAGTCGCTGCCGAACGCGATCATGCCGCCGGCATCGATCACTGACTTGATCGGGTACAGCCACTTCGCGCGCTCCTCGCCGATGAACGGCACCGTCAGGTCCGTGATGTAGAGGTCGGGGTAGGCCCAGAGCGGCTGGAAGTTCGCGACGGTGTCCAGCGCGGCGAAGCGCGGGACGTCGGCCGGGTCGATGACCTCGAGGTGCGAGATATGGTGGCGGTGGTCGCTCGGTCCGTTCGCAGTGCGGGCGGCCTCGATCGCGTCGAGCGACTGGCGGATCGCGCCGTCGCCGATCGCGTGGAAGTGCACCTGGAAGTCCTCCGCGTCGAGCATCGTCACGACGTCCTTCAGGAATTCCGGCTCCACCATCGGGATGCCCTTCGTGCCGGACGGTACGAGGTAGGGCTCGAGCATCACGGCCGTGTAGTTCTCCATGACGCCGTCCTGCATGATCTTCACGCTGGTCGCGCGGACGTTGCCCTTCGTGTATTTCTCGCGCAGCGACTTCAGGTGCGGGATCTGTTCCTCGGTCTCGTCCCGCTCCCACCACAGCGCCGCGACCGTGCGCAGGCCGAGCTCGCCGGCGGCGTCCATTTCGGACATTGCGATGAGGTCTGCTTCGCTCGCGTACGCGACCTGCATCGACGTGATGCCGTAAGCGTGCAACATGTCGCGCGCATAGCGCATGCCCTGCTTGAGCATTTCCGGCGTCGTTTCCGGCACGTGCTGCGACACGAGGTAGATCGCGCCTTCCTGCAGGCTGCCGACCGGCTCGCCCGTTTCCGGGTCGCGGTCGATGATGCCGTCGACCGGGTCCGGCGTGTCCTTCGTGATGCCGGCGATCTCGAGCGCCGCGCTGTTGGCCCACGCGGAATGGCCGTCGCGCGAGCTCAGGAATACCGGCCGGTCCGGCACCAGCTCGTCGAGGATCGCCTTGCTCGCCTTCGCGCCGGGGCCGAATGCCGCCATCGACCAGCCGCCGCCCAGTACCCACGGCACGTCCGGGTTCGCCCGGGCGTATTCCGCGATGCGCGTGCGGTAGCCGGCGACCGTCTCGAATTCGTTCAGGTCACAGGCGGACGCTTCCACGCCGCCGGAGATCGGGTGAATATGAATGTCCTGGAAGCCCGGCAGCACGAGCCGGCCGCCCGCGTCGACGACCCGCGTGCCGGCGCCGATGTAGGCATCGGCTCCTGCGGCATTGCCGACGTAGACGATCGTGTCGCCGTCGATGGCGACGGCCTCGGCGACGGAGCGGTCCGCGTCGACCGTGTAGACCTTCGCGTTCGTGAGGACGAGGTCCGCGGCATTCTCGTTGACCGCCGCCGCATCGTCCCTGCCGCCGCAGGCGGCCAGGGCGAACAGCAGGGTGGACGGCAGGACGATTCGCAGGGCGCGCATACGGTACTCCGGGTGGCAAGCGGGCGACCCGGCCACATTAGCAAGCCGGTGGCTCGCGTGTGAAGTATGCTCTGCGCCCATGGATTCCGATCGACCACAACCGGTCATACTCGACGGCGGGCTGGCCACGCAGCTCGAGGCGCAGGGGCACGACATCGACAACCCGCTCTGGTCCGCGGCATTGCTGGTGTCGAACCCGGGCGCCATCGTCGACGCGCATCTCGCCTACCTCGCGGCCGGTGCCGAGGTCGTGACCACCGCCAGCTACCAGGCGAGCCGCGCCGGGCTGAACCAGCTCGGCTACGCGGCGGCCAAGGCCGACCGCCTGATCGCCTCGTCGTTGCGGCTGGCCCGGGATGCCGTGGACAGGCACCGGGCGGACGGCGGGCACGCGGCCAAGGTGGCGGCCAGCGTCGGGCCTTACGGCGCCGTGCTGCACGACGGCTCCGAATACACCGGGGACTACGGCGTGCCGGCCGGCATCCTGCGGCAATTTCACGTGCCACGCCTCGAGGTGCTGGACGGCGCCGGCGCCGACCTGCTGGCCGTGGAAACGATCCCGTCCGCGCTCGAAGTCGACGTGCTCGCGGCACTGCTCGCCCAGTGCCGGACGCCCGCGTGGGTGTCGTTCTGCTGCCGTAACGGCGCGTCGTTGTCGGACGGCTCCCCGGTGGCCGAGGCGGCCGCAAAGTTCGCGAAGCACCCGACCGTGTTCGGCGTGGGCATCAACTGCACGGCGCCGCAATTCGTGTTGCCGTTGATCGCCGAGCTCCGAGGCGCCGCGCCGGACAAGGCGATCGTGGTCTACCCGAACTCGGGCGAGACCTGGTCGGCCGACGGCAACCGCTGGTCCGGCGATACGCAGGGCGGCGGCTTCGCAGACGCGGCGGCCGGCTGGTTCGGCGCCGGCGCGACGCACATCGGCGGCTGCTGCCGCGTGGGGCCCGGCAAGATCGCGGAGCTGCGGGCGCGGTGGCCGCTCGGGCCGGAGCGGCCAGCCTCGTAGCCACTGGACGCGCTGCCGAAACGGCCTATACTGCGCGCGCCGCATGTGCGGCCCTGTTTCGCGAAGTAGCGAGAGATGCTGTCCTTCAGTACGCTGGTCTGGGCGGGATTCATGCTCCTGATCACGCTCATCGTGGCGCTCGACCTCGGCGTGTTTCACCGCAAGGCGCATGTCGTGTCCTTTCCGGAGGCACTCGGCTGGACGGCCGTGTGGATCGCGACCGCGATGCTGTTCAATGTCGGCGTCTACTTTCTCTACGAGCTGAATCCCGCCGGCTGGGACATCGACACGGCGCAGCTCACCGGGCGGCAGGCGGCGCTGCAGTTCTTCACCGGCTACGTCGTCGAGAAGACGCTGTCGATCGACAACGTGTTCGTCATCGCAATGATCTTCGCCTATTTCCGGGTACCGCTGGCCGAACAGCACCGCGTGCTGTTCTGGGGTATTTTCGGCGCGCTGGTGCTGCGCGGCATCATGATTTTCCTCGGCGTCATCCTGATCCAGCGGTTCAGCTCGGTCACGTACATCTTCGGCGCGCTGCTCATTTACTCGGCGGCGCGCATGCTGGCGGTCCGGCACGACACCCTCGACCCGAACTCGAACCTGTTCGTCCGGGTCGTCCGCAAATTCTACCCGGTAACAACGGACTTCCACGGCAGCCGATTCTTCGTCGACCTCAACGGCGTACGCACAGCGACGCCGCTGTTGCTGGCACTGGTGATGGTCGAGGCAAGCGACGTGACGTTCGCGATCGACTCGATCCCGGCGATCTTCGCGATTACGACGGACCCGTTCCTGATCTTCACCTCGAACGTATTCGCCGTGCTCGGTCTGCGTTCGCTGTATTTCGTGCTGGCCGGCCTGATGGAGAAGTTCCGCTACCTGAAGGCGAGCCTCGTGTTCCTGCTGGCCTACATCGGCGTGAAGATGCTGCTGGTGCATCGCTACCCGATCCCGACCGGCGTGTCGCTCGCCATCATCGGCGGCATTCTGTCAGTCGGGGTACTGGCGTCAGTGCTGGTGCGGGAAGACACGGCGAAACTGCTGTCACCACTGGCGGGCGAGCTGGAGCGCCTGGCGCTGGCGTCGTACCGGCAGGCGCGGCGCGCGGTGGTCCTGCTGATCGGTTCCTCCATCCTGCTCGTCGGCGTTGCGATGCTGGTATTGCCGGGTCCGGCCTTCCTGGTCATCCCGGCGGGATTGGCCATCCTCGCGATCGAGTTCGCCTGGGCGCGGTACTGGCTGACCCGGGTCCGCGCGCAGTTCAGCAACGTGTCCACGACGATCAAGGGTAAAGTGCGCAGCGATTGACGGCGCACCACGTTTCCGCGGTAACGCATCTCGCTGCTGACCCCCGGTCGCGCTATCCTCGCGCGTACGCAGAAAAGGGCCGTTTCTCCATGACCTCCGCCTTCGACCCTCAGCCCACCCTGACCGGCGACTTGCTGGTTGTCCGGCCACTCCGGGCCGACGACTGGGACGCCATGTTCGCGGCCGCGTCCGATCCCTTGATCTGGGAGCAGCACCCGTCGCCGGATCGCTATACCGAGTCGGCGTTTCGCGAGTACTTCGACGGCGGCCTGGCGCGCGGCATGGCGTTCTCGTTCGTCGATCGCGCGACTGGCGCCATCATCGGTTCCAGCCGCTATTACGAGCCGAATACTGATCGCAGCGAGATCGAGATCGGATGGACCTTCATTGCACGTCCTTACTGGGGCGGTGCCTACAATCGCGAGGCGAAGGCGCTGATGCTCGAACACGCGTTTCGCTGGTTCGACACCGTGGTCTTCTGGGTGGCGGAGAACAATCAGCGCTCCCGGCGCGCAATGCTGAAGATCGGCGGCGTGCTGCGCGACGGCATCGTCAGCCGCGAGATCAGCGGCAACAAGCCCTACGTCGTATTCGAGATCCGTCGCAACGACTGGCAGGCGCGCCAACAAGAAAACGGCCGCCCTCAATGAAGGCGGCCGCCCGTTTCAGCATCGCCGGGGTTTGAAGGCGGCGGCTGGAAAATCCTCGCCCGGCGTCAGTTGCCCGCCTTGCGGATGTTGATGTCGCCGTTCAGCGTCTTGAGCCGGATCACCGGCCCGCCGCCGTTCACGTTCGCAACGATCGTGTTTTCGACGCGCACCGAGACGCCGCTCTTGTGGTCGTCGCGCTCGATGACGGGTTTCGACGGCTGCACCTCGACTTCGAAGTCCGAAAGGATCTCGCCCTGCGAGCTGTCGAGGTAGAGTTGCGCGCCGGCATTCGCGGGCAAGCGCACCGTCAGGTTGCCGTTGACCGATTCCATCGACATGGCGCTGTCGGGCGCGACGGCGCGGAAGCCGATATCGATGTCGTCCGACACGCTCTCCGCGATCACGGCGCCGCTGATCCCGGTGGCGGTGATTGGCCCGTTCGTGTTCCCGAGTTCGAGCGAGCCGGTGACGTTGCTGACGATGATCTCGCCGTCGTTCGTCGTGGACAGGTACAGGTCGGCGCGCTGCGGAATCCGCGCCGTGAGGAAAACCTTGTTGGCCCGCCAGTCCGTATCGACCGAGATCTCGTTGTCGTCTTCCTCGATCTCGAACGCGAAGCTGCCGCCCTTCAGCGATTTCGTGCCGGACGGCGTGACGATCTTGCGGCCCGTATCGCTCGCGGAGATCTCGAACTGTGCGTCCTGGCGATCCTCGCCGATCACTTCGATGCGCGCGGACAGAATCCCGATCTCGAGTGCGATCGGTTCGCCCGGCCGCGACAGCGGGATGTTGATGACCTGGGGGCTGCCTTGCGCGGCCGCCGCGGCGGCGCCGAACACGAGCAGCAGCCCGAAGAAGATGCGAAAGATGGAGTGGTTCATGGTGACTTCCTTCAGAGTTTCCGGATGCGGACGTCGCCGTTCATCGACGAGATCCGGTAGCTGGGTCCGCCGGCGCCGACCCGCAGGCCGGCCGGCTTCTCGATGCGGTAGGCCTGGCGGCCGTTGTCGGTGACGTGCTCGACGGTGGCCGGCAACGCGACCGGCTCCACGTCCAGGTCGGAGACGATCCGGCCGTTGAACAGGTCGAGCGCCATGTCGATGCCGGCGTCGGCGGGAACGGTGAGCGTGATATCCCCGTTGATCGTCTCGATGGAGCAATCACTCGCCGGCCGGTCGGCAAAGTCCAGCTCGATGGGACCGTTGACGTTCGCGACATGCCCGCAGTTCGACAGGCCGTCGACCCGAATCGGGCCGTTCACGTTGCCCGCGCTGACGGTGCCGAGGTCGCCGGTCACGACCACGCGGCCGTCCAGCACCGTGCGGACATCCACGGTCGCGCCGTTCGGCACCACCACGTCGAACTGGTAGTCGACCCGGCAGTCGTTACAGCGGTTCGCGCGCTGCCAGTGCTTCTCCCGGTGACCGACGTAGATCGCAACGCCACTGGCGTCCGCGCGGGTGTCCAGGAACAGCACGGACTTCGACAGTTCGAACAGCTCCGGCGACGGTGCCGACCGGCGCTCGCTGATCGTAATGGAGATGCGGTCGACGTTGCCCGTGCGCACCCGCACGCCGCCCCAGATGTTGTCGATCACGAGCTGCGCCGCCGGCGACGTCACCGGGTAGTGCTCCGTCCAGGCGCTTTCCTCGACGACGGCGTCCGCCGCCGCCGCGCCGCCTGCGAGCAGCAGGGCGGCGAGCGTGCCGAAATGTGCGGATTTCATGTGTGTTCCCTCCCGAGAGACTGGTCGATGTAGCGTTCGACATCCGGGTGCAGATCCTGCGCGCGGACTCGCTCGTACAGCTGGTCCACCTGTTCGTTGCTCCCGTGCCGCAGCACGAGATCGATCAGGGCGAGCTGCACGATCGGCGATTCCGCCTGCTCGAACAGCGTCATGAGTTGCTCGCTGACCTCCGGCGACGACAGTCGCGGCGCGAGCGCTTCGATCGCGGCGGAGCGGACGGACGTCACGCGATCGTTCGAGGCGCGTGCGAGCAGCGCCTCGGTAATCTGCGGGTCGTCCTGAACCAGGTAGGCGGCATCGAACACGCCCTGCAGTCGCTTGCCGGGCTCCGCGTTGTTCAGCCGGTCCAGCACGAGACTGCGATTCAGCATCGCGATGTTGGATTCCAGCGCATCGAGGCGAGCCGTGTCTTCCGGGGTGCCGTCGATCACGCGGCCGGCCAGCAGGCCGACGATGAGGCAGGCGCATGCCGTCGCCCATCCGAGATTGCCCGAGAACCCGAGCCAGCCGCGCAGGCGCTCGCCGAGCGGCGGGTGCTTCGCGGCATGCAGTTCGCGGTAGAAGCGATGCCGGACGTGGTCGCCGGGTTCCTCGAGCGGCAGCTCCCCGAGCGCGGCCCAGAGGTCGGCTTCGCGCGGGTCGCCGCCGTCGTAGGGCAGTTGCGATGTGTGTTTCTCGTTCATGCCGTGGTCACTCCTTCGATCGCACCAACTTCGCTGGCCAGCAGCTGCATGGCACGGTGCATGCGCACGCGTGCGGCGCCGGGCTTGCAGCCGAGCGCGGCGGCGAGATCCTCGTAACTGTCGAATTCGAAGCGGCCGAGCCAGATGACCTCGCGTGCGGCTTCGGGCAGCCGGGCCAGCGCCTGGGCGACGTGATTCGCGAGTTGCCGACCGCTGGCGGCCTGCTCGGCGGATCGCGTGTCCACCGGCTCGGCGTCGGCGGCGTCGGCGTCGAAGGTCGCGTGCGTGTGCCGGTTGCGGCGCAGGTAATCCAGTGTCACGTTGCGCGCGACGTTGTACAGCCAGGCCTTGAAGCTGCCGTCGCCGCGGTAGCCTCCGGCCTTCTGCAATACTTTCATGAACACGTCCTGCACGAGGTCCTCACTCTGGGCGCGATGGCGGGTCATCTGCAGGCAGAAACGGTAGATCCCCTGGTGATGGCGTTCGAACAGCGTGGCGAGACACGAAGCGTCGCCGTCCGCTACCCATCGAATCAGTTGTTCGTCCGTCACTGCCTGCATGGAATTCATCCCGTCCTCAGGGCTAAAGACGAACGACGGCCGGGTTCGTTACACGAAATGTGCCCGCTATGGTCACGGCGGCGGCGGGCGCTGCCGGACGGCGGAGTACAGCGTCAGACCGAGGCAGACCGCGCCCATGCCGATGACGGCCGGGTGCAGGCCGGTGAAGTGCGCCGCGGTGCCCGCGATCAGGCTGCCGAGCGACGTGCCGCCGAATGCGATCATGCCCCAGAAGCTCGATACGCGGCCGCGCACGTCGTCGTCGACGAGCGTCTGGATCAGGATCTGCGAGCCGACGCCGCAGAGCGACAACGTGACGCCGAGCAGCGCGACGAGCCCGAGCGCCGCGGCGAAGCTCTCATTGGCACCGAAGGCGATGACGAGGAGTCCCGCGAGCAGCAGGCTCGCGCGGATCGTGCCGACGCCCAGCCAGGCCGGGCTGCGAGCGAGCAGGAGGCCGGTGACGACCGCGCCGGCGCCGATCGCCGACGTCAGTGCGGCGAGGCCCGACGCGCCGCGCGCGAACACGTCGTCCGCGAAGGCCGGCAGCATCTCCAGCGCGCCGCGGCCGAACACGGAACCCAGCGCGGCGACCATCAGCAGGCCGCGAATGGTCCGGTGACCCGCGACGTAGCGCGCGCCGTCCTTCAGTTCGTCCCACGGGTGTTTCCTCGGCGCCGTCGCGGTCCCGGACGGCCGCAAGCGGACCAGCAGCAGCGCCGCGATCAGCGCCAGGTAGCTCACGCCGTTCACGATGTACGCGGTGGCGACGCCGCTGGCGGCGATGATCAGCCCCGCGAGCGCGGGCCCGACGAAGCGCGACAGGTTGAACGACACCGAGGTCAGCGCGATCGCGCTCTCGAGTTGCGCGCGGGAGACGAGGTTCGGTACGAGACTCATCCGCACCGGGGCATGCGCGCCGTCGAGCACGCCCTGCATCAACGCGAGCAGTGCGAGCACGCGCACGTCCATCACGCCGAGTGCGGCCTGCAGGCCGAGCACGAACATGTTCAGGATGCTGACGGAGTTGATGAGTATCGACGCGGCGCGCCGGTCGAAGCGGTCCGCGAGCACGCCGAAGACCGGCCCGAACACGACGGCCGGCGCAAACTGCGTGGCCGCCACGATGCCCACCCAGAGTTCGGAGCCGGACAGCATCCACGCGTGCCAGCCCAGGGCCACGCGGTAGATCCACAGGCCGTGCAGCGACACCGAGTTGCCGACGAGGTACAGCAGGTAGGCGCGGTTGGCGAGGGCGGAGCGAGTGTCGTGGGCGATGGCGGGCGGACTCCGGCGGGCGAACACGTATTATGCCCCGCGCGGCCGGCCGCGATCCGGATGATAGACTTCGCGGCCTGATCACCCGGGGTACGCCGATGCACCGATTCTTACAGCTGATCATCGTCGCGCTGCTGGCCGCGGCGCCGCTTTCCACCAAAGGGGCACAATCCGTGAACGACACGGCCCAACTGACCATCGATCGCCTGTTCGCCGCACCGAATCTCGACGGGGCGGAACCGAAGGGCGTGAAGATCTCGCCCGATTCGCGGCGGGTCACGTTCCTCAGGGGCAAGGCGACGGATCGCCTGCAGCAGGACCTGTGGGAGTACAACCTCGAGGACGGCGCGCTGCGCCTGCTTGTCGACTCGGCCACGCTCATCGCGGGGCCGGAGCAACTGTCCGCGGAGGAACTCGCGCGACGGGAGCGGCTGCGCCAGGTGGGCCAGCGCGGCATCGTCGCCTACCAGTTCTCGCCGGACGGCAGCCGGCTCCTGTTCCCGCTGGGCGGCGACCTGTACCTGCACACGCTCGCGACCGGCGAGACGCGGCGCCTGACGGATACGGCGGCCGGCGAGACGGACCCGAAGTTCAGCACGACGGGCCGCTACGTGTCCTTCGTGCGGGCGCAGAACCTGTACGTCATCGACCTCGAGACCTTCGAGGAGAACGCGGTCACTGTCGACGGCGGCGGACTGGTCAGCTACGGCGTTGCCGAGTTCGTCGCGCAGGAAGAGATGGACCGCTACACGGGCTACTGGTGGTCGCCGGACGACTCGCTCATCGCGCTGGCGCGGGTGGACGAGGCGCCGGTCGAGGTGGCCGACCGCTTCGAGATCGATGCCGACGGTTTTCGCGTCTACGAGCAGCGCTACCCGGCGACCGGAACCGCGAACGCGGAGGTGACGCTCGGCGTCATCCGGCCCGACGGCACCCGGCCGACCTGGTTCGACCTCGATCGGTCGGGGTACCTCGCGCGCGTCGACTGGTTCCCGGACGGCAGGCAACTCGCCGTGCAGTGGCAGTCGCGCGACCAGCAGACGCTCGAATTGCTCGCGCTCGATCCGCGCCAGGGATCCGCGTCCGTTCTCGTCAGTGAGACCAGCGACACGTGGATCAACCTGAACAACGACCTGACGTTCCTTGCCGAATCGCCACGCTTCCTGTGGGTGTCGGAACGCGACGGGCACGCGCACGTCTACCTGTACGAGAACGACGGGACCCTGGCCCGGCAACTGTCGTCGGGTGACTGGGACGTGGTCGACGGCGCGCGGGCGCGGAAGGCCGTTCTGCACGTCGACGAGGACGCCGGCATCGCGTACGTGACCGGCACGCTGTCGAGCCCCCGCGAGCGGAACGTCTACGCGCTGGCGCTGGATGGCGGCGCGCCGCCCCGGCGCATCACGCCGGAGCCTGGCTGGCACACGGCCGATTTCGCGCCGGACGGTTCATTCTTTGTCGACAGCTTCCAGAGCACCGATACGCCGCCCCGCGTCGGCTTGCACCGGCCCGACGGCAAACGCTTCGCCTGGGTGGAGGAGAACCGTCTCGACGCGTCGCATCCCTACGCCCCGTACCTCGCGACGCGGCCGGCGTTGCGATTCGGCACGCTCGAGGCCGCCGACGGCCAGCCACTGCACTACCGCGTGTTGACGCCGCCCGGCTTCGATCCCGAGGCGAGCTACCCGGCCATCGTGTTCGTGTACGGCGGGCCGCACGGACAAAAGGTCGAAGACAAGTGGCAGGTCGACATCAACGAGATTCTCGCGCGCAACGGCTACGTCGTCTTCACGCTGGACAACCGCGGCACCAGCTTCCGCGGCGTCGATTTCGACGCGCCGATCTTCCGGCGGATGGGGCACGTCGAGGTCGAGGACCAGATGACGGGCGTTGAGTACCTGCGCTCGCTGGATTACATCGACGAGGACCGCATCGGCGTCTGGGGCTGGAGCTACGGCGGGTACATGACGCTGATGTGCCTGCTGCGCGCGCCCGACGCGTTCGCCGTCGGCGTGTCCGGCGCGCCGGTGACCGACTGGGCGCTGTACGACACGCACTACACCGAGCGCTACCTGGGGAAGCCGCAGGACAATGCCGATGGCTACCTGGCCTCCAGCGTGTTCCCCTACGTCGGCGACCTGGCGGCGCCGCTGCTGCTGGTGCACGGCATGGCGGACGACAATGTCCTGTACACGCACAGCACGAAGCTCTACAAGGCGTTGCAGGACGCGGGCAAACCATTCGACATCATGGCCTACCCGGGGAGCAAGCACGGCCTTTCGCGCGTGCCGGCGACCGGGTCGCACTTCTACCAGCAACTCGTTCGTTACCTGGATGCGCACCTGAAGCGCCCGTGAATCGCGCACTTTCGCGAGTCAATTGGTTAAGATTGAGCGTATTGAGACCGATACGCCCGGCAGGGGCGGCGCCAGTCGAGCATGATCCGAGAGGCCAGTGAGCAACAGACCGTGCACGTCGTCGACGACGACGGTGCGATTCGCCAGGCCATGTGCGCGTTGCTCCACGCGGCGGGCAAGCACTGCGTGGCCTACGCGACCGCCGATGAGTTTCTCGACGCCCTGCCGGCGACAGGCGGCGGCTGCCTCCTGCTCGACATCAACCTGCCGGGGACGGGCGGCCTCGAGCTCCAGGAAGAGCTGCGACGTCGCGATGTTTCATTGCCGATCATTTTCGTCACCGGGCACGGTGACGTGCCGATCGCAGTCCAGGCGATGCGTGACGGTGCCTTCGACTTTCTCCAGAAACCCTTCGACGACGAGCGGCTCCTCGAAAGCCTCGATGCCGCGCTCGCCGCGGATGCGGCGATGCAGGAAGAGCACGACCTGGACGCGGAAGCCGGCCGCCTCTACGACAGCCTGACCGAGCGCGAGCGCGAGGTGCTGGATCTCGTCGTCACGGGCAAGCCGAACAAGGTCATCGCCTTCGACCTCGGCGTCAGCCAGCGCACCGTGGAAATCCACCGGTCACGCGTGATGAAGAAGATGCGGGCCCGTTCGCTCGCGGATCTCGTCAAGCTGCACCTGCGGATCTCGCCGCCGGCCGCGTAAACGTCAGGCGCCGGTCTCGCGGGCGCAGTTGATGCAGCGTTCGGCGTAGGGGAAAGTCTCCAGGCGTTTCGCCTGTATCGATCCGCCGCAGTTCGCGCAGATCCCGTACTCGCCCGCATCGAGTCGGCGCAGTGCCGCCGCTATCCGCGCGATCTTTTCCGTTGTCTCGTTGCCGAGCGCGTCCACGACTTCCATGTCTTCCATCTCCTTGGCGCGTTCCGCCGAGTCCGGGTTGTACCCGCGCTGGACATTGCTCTTGATGCGCTCGAGCCGCGCCTCCAGTTCGGCGCGTAGCGCAAGCAAGGTCTCACGCACGGTATCGTCATTCGGCATCGGCTGTTCCTCCCGGCTGTCATGCAGCGGCACTGTCTGCTGACCTTATTATGCGGCCGGTTCGCGGCGCTTCCGTAGGTACAATCCGATATGGTGGCTGTCACGGCCCGCGTGGCGTAATCAAGCATCGGCGAATTCGTCGCCGTCGCGGCGCTCGATTCACGCTTCCTCGGTGAGGGCAGGCCGTGTCGCAAGCATCAAGATTCCTGGTCGTCATAGATCCCACGGGCGACGAACAGCCGGCGATGAGCCGGGCCGCCGACGTGGCGCAACGCCTCGGTGCGTCCCTGGACCTGCTGATCTGTTACCACGACGAATACCTGAGCGGCGACCGGCTGTTCGACGCGCCGTCGCTGCGGTCTGCGCGCGAGGACACGGTGGCCGCACTGAAAGCACGTCTCGAGGCGCTGGCCGGGCCGTTGCGCAAGGATGGCCTGACGGTGGCGACGTCCGCCATCTGGCGGCATCCACTCTACGAAGGCATCGTGTGGCATGCCGTGCAGACTGACGCCGACATCGTCTTCAAGGACACCCATCATCATGATGCGCTGCAGCGGGCGCTGTTCACGAACACCGACTGGAGCCTGATCCGCACCTGCCCGGTGCCGCTCTGGCTGGTCAAGGCCGGCGAGCCGCCCGAGGATGGCGTCGTGCTCGCGGCAATCGATCCACTGAACCAGCACGACAAGCCAGCGGCGCTCGACGATCGCATCCTGCGCACCGCCGGCGAGTTCGCGCGGACATTCGACACCGAGCTCCATGCGTTCCATTCCTACGATCCCCGCACGGCGGAGGCGACGGCGATCGGCAACGCCTACATTCCGCCGTCGCTTCCGTACGTGGAGATCGAGAGCACGATACGGGCGCACCACGAAAAGCGCGTCAACGAGATCACGACCTACCACGGCATCGACGACGCGCAATGCCACCTGGTGCCCGGGCTCGCCCACAAGGAGCTGCCCCGCATCGCGCGTTCACTGCCGGCACGGTTGGTCGTCATGGGGGCCGTGGCGCGCAATCGTGTACGGCGATTGTTCATCGGCGCGACGGCGGAGCAGACGCTCGAGCACCTGCCGTGCGACCTTCTCGTCGTCAAACCGGACTGGTTCGAGACGCCGATCGACACGGACGACGGTTCGGCATTGCCCGACTAGGCTTTCCCGGGCGCGCCCGGCGGCGTCGGACCGATGGCGTCGGCGATGGCCTGCAGCAGCTGGTCCGCGTCGACCGGCTTGCTCATCAGCTCACAGTTCCGGACGTTCTTCGCTTCCCTGACGATGCGCGATGTGTCGCCGCTGACGATGAACGCGGGGATCGTGCTGTCGAAGTGTGCGCGAATTTCGCGGATCAGCTCCGCGCCGGTTGCGCCGTCGCCAACGTGGAAGTCGGACATGATCAGGACGGGCTGCTCGTCGAGCGAGGCGAGTGTGTCGCGAAGCTCGTCGGCGGACCGGCACAGCCGGACCCGGAAGCCGTCGGATTCGAGAATGGCTTCGATCGCGACGGATACGGCGTCGTCGTCCTCGATGACGAGTATCAGCCCGGACTGCGTGCGCGCTTCGCCGGGTGCCGTTGGTGCGGCCGCCAGGCGTCGCCGCTCCTCCTGGCCGACGAGCGGTACCGCGACCGTAAAGCAGGAACCTTCGCCGGGCGTCGACGTCACGTCGACGGGATGCCCGAGCAGGTCCGCGAGGCGCCGGACGATGGCGAGGCCGAGTCCGAAACCCTCGTTTCCGCGCCGTCCGGCCTGGTGGAACTCGTCGAAGATGCGCTCGATCTCGCCGGCGTCGATGCCGATGCCGGTGTCGCTGACCGACAGGCGGCAATGCGTGTCGTCGACGGTTCCGCGCAGCTCGACCCTGCCCGTGCTCGTGTAGCGGATCGCATTCGAGACGAAGTTCTGGATGATCTCGCCGAGCAGGTTCGGGTCGCTCCGAATGATCGCGTCGCAGGGCAGTGCCTCGAACGTGAGGCCCTTCTGCTGCGCCTGGCGGCCGAATTCCGATGCGAGGCGGTCGAACAGGCGCTGCACGGCGAACGGGCCCACGTCGGGCGAAATCGCGCCGGCGTCCAGGCGGCTGATGTCCAGCAGCGAGTTCAGAAGGTTCGTCATCGCCTGCAGGGACTGCTGCTGGTTGTCGATCAGGCTCCGCGCCTTCTCGTCGTGGACGGCGCGTCGCAGTGCACCGTTCAGCAAGGTCAGCGCCTGCACGGGCTGCCGCAGGTCGTGGCTCGCTGCGGCGAGAAAGGCGCTGTTGGCCTTGTTCGCGCGCTCGGCCTCCCGGCGCGCGGCCTCGATCTGGTTCTCGAGTTCCTTGCGTTCGGTGATGTCGCGAATGACGGTCGAGACGTAGCTCGCGCCGGCGGCGGTCACCGGGCTCAGGCTGATCTCGACAGGGAACTCGGATCCGTCCTTGCGCCGGGCCGATAGCGTCAGGCCAGCCCCCATCACGCGCACCGACGGTGAGCTGGCGTACGCCGCGCGGTGTCGCTCATGCTGCTCGTGCAATGTCTCGGGCAACAGCATCTCCACCGGCTGACCGACGAGTTCGGACCGGTCGTAGCCGAACATCCGCTCGGCCTGGTCGTTGACGACGGCAATTCGGCCCCGCGAATCCGCCAGGATCATCGCGTCCGGCGCCGATTCGAGAATCGTCCGGAAAAAATCGCTGGCCGACAGTCCGTCGCGCACCTCGCGGATCGTGCTGGCGACGAACAGGCCCGATTCGGTGTGGATCGGCGACAACGCGATCTCGGCCCGGAACTGGCTGCCATCACTGCGCAGGGCCGTCAGCTCGAGGCCGGACATCAGCGGCCGGGCCCGCGGCTTCCCGGCGTAGCGTTCCCGCATTTTCGAGTGCGACGCCCGCCGGGCCGCCGGAACCAGGACCTCCACCGGCTTGCCGATCAGTTCGCCATCCGGGTAGCCGAACAGGATGTGCGCCGCCGGCGTGGCGAACACGATATTGCCGTTCGCGTCGGACAGCAGCAGCGCGCCCTCGTTCTGGTCGAGCAATTGGGAGACGCTGTCGGGGAATCGGTGCATTCAGGTGCCGGCCGGCCGGGAGAGCCAGCAAGTATACAGGGAGCCGCCCGGCCGCAGCCCTTGCTGTACGTAGGAACCACGATACAGCGTCCCACCGACCGCGGGCAGAATTCCGGGTGCCGTGTCGGCCAGCCAGGAAAGCGCTCCGCAGGGATGCCGTGGGATGCGCGGTCGGCACGCGTTCAGCGTGCGGCCGGAGGGGCAACCACGATGCAGCAACGCGAGACCTTTTACGACGTCATGCGCCGGCACGGAATCACGCGCCGGAGCTTCCTCAAATTCTGCAGCCTGACCGCGGCCGGGCTGGGCCTCGGGCCCGAGTTCGCCGGCAAGATCGCGCACGCGCTGGAAACCAAGCCGCGCACGCCCGTAATCTGGCTGCACGGGCTCGAGTGCACCTGCTGCACCGAGTCCTTCATCCGCTCCGGCAACCCGCTGGCCGGCGACGTCGTCCTGTCGATGATTTCGCTCGACTACGACGACACGCTGATGGCCGCGGCGGGCCACCAGGCGGAGGAGTTGCTCGAGCAGACGATCGAGAAGTACGACGGCCAGTACATCCTGGCCTGCGAGGGCAATCCGCCGCTGAACGAAGACGGGATGTACTGCATCCAGGCCGGCAAGCCCTACGTCGAGAAGCTCCGGCACATGGCCGACCACTGCAAGGCGATCATCGCGTGGGGCTCCTGCGCGTCCTGGGGTTGCGTCCAGGCCGCGCGGCCGAACCCGACGCGCGCGACGCCGATCCACAAGGTCATCCTCGACAAGCCGATCGTCAAGGTGCCGGGGTGCCCGCCGATCGCCGAGGTGATGACGGGCGTCATTACGTACATGATCGCGTTCGACCGGCTGCCGGAGCTCGACCGGCAGGGCCGGCCGAAGATGTTCTACAGCCAGCGATTGCACGACAAGTGCTACCGGCGGCCGCACTTCGACGCCGGGCAGTTCGTCGAGCACTTCGACGACGAGGGCGCGCGGAAGGGCTACTGCCTCTACAAGGTGGGCTGCAAGGGGCCGACCACGTACAACGCCTGCTCGACGCTGGAGTGGAACGACGGCCTGTCGTGGCCCGTCAAATCCGGCCACGGCTGCCTCGGCTGCGCCGAGGACAACTTCTGGGACAAGGGCTCTTTCTACAGCGCCGTGACGAACTTCGGGGTCATGGGCGGCGCCGAAGCGACGGCGGACAAGGTCGGCGGCCTGCTGGCGGGTGCCGCGGCCGTGGGCGTGGCGGCGCACGCTGCGGTTTCCGCGGCGACGCACATCGCTCGCCGCCGTTCCGAGGAGACGCAGAATGGCTAGCACGGTCACGCCTAACGGCTTCGCACTCGACGACAGCGGCCAGCGGGTCGTCGTCGACCCGATATGCCGCATCGAAGGTCACCTGCGCATCGAGGTGAACGTTGACGAGAACAACACGATCCGCAACGCGGTCTCCACCGGCAACATGTGGCGCGGACTGGAAGTCATCCTCAAGGGCCGCGACCCGCGCGACGCCTGGGCATTCACGGAGCGCATCTGCGGTGTCTGCACCGGGGTGCACGCGCTGATTTCCTGTCGCGCCGTCGAGGACGCGCTGGACATCGACATCCCGGCGAACGCGAACTCCATCCGTAACCTGATGATGCTCGCGCAGTACACGCAGGACCACCTCGTGCACTTCTACCATCTGCACGCGCTCGACTGGGTGGACGTCGTCAGCGCGCTGAACGCGGACCCGCGGGCCACGTCGGAACTGCAGCAGAGTATTTCGAGCTGGCCGAAGTCCTCGCCCGGCTATTTCCGGGACGTGCAGGGGCGCATCAAGCGCTTCGTGGAGTCCGGCCAGCTCGGCCCGTTCGCGAACGCGTACTGGGGCAGTCCCGCCTACAAGCTGCCGGCCGAAGCGAACCTGATGGCCGTGACGCACTACCTCGAGGCGCTGGATTTCCAGAAGGAGATCGTCAAGATCCACACGATCTTCGGCGGCCGCAACCCGCACCCGAACTGGATCGTGGGCGGCATGCCGTGCTCGATCAACGTGAACGAGACCGGCGCGGTCGGCGCGGTGAACATGGCCTGGCTGAACATGGTGTCGGACATCATCAACCGCTCGATCGAGTTCGTCGACAAGGTCTACATCCCTGACCTCACCGCGATCGCGTCGTTCTACAAGGACTGGACCTACGGCGGCGGCCTGTCGTCGAAGAACGTGATGGCCTACGGGGACTTCCCCGCGATCCCGAACAACTACACGAACGACAGCTTCATGCTGCCCGGCGGCGCGATCCTGGACGGCGACCTGTCGACGGTGCACGACGTCGACCCGCGGGACCCGGAACAGGTGCAGGAGTTCGTCACGCACTCGTGGTACGAGTACGCGGGTGGCGACGCGGATCGCGGCCTGCACCCGTGGGACGGCGTGACGGAGCCGCGCTTCGAACTCGGTCCGAACGCGAAAGGCACGAAGACGAACATCGAGGCGCTCGACGAGGGCGCGAAGTACTCGTGGCTGAAGGCGCCGCGCTGGCGCGGTCACGCGATGGAGGTCGGGCCGCTCGCGCGATACCTGGTTGCCTATGCGCGCGGTAACGAGGAGATCAAGGATCAGGTCGACGGCTTGCTGTCCGCACTGGACCTGCCGATCACCGCGCTGTTCTCGACGCTCGGCCGCACGGCGGCGCGCGGGCTCGAATGCTCGTGGGCGGCGCACCGCATGCGCGACGTGTTCGACGGCATGATGGCGAACATCAAGGCTGGCGATGTCGCAACCGCGAACATGGAGAAATGGGAGCCCGCGACCTGGCCGGCGGACACGAAGGGCGTCGGTTTCGGCGAGGCACCGCGCGGCGCGCTCGGTCACTGGCTGCACGTGCAGGACGCGAAGATCGCGAACTACCAGGCCGTCGTGCCGTCGACGTGGAACGCGTCCCCGCGGGACGCGGCCGGCAACATTGGCGCCTACGAGGCCGCGTTGCTCGGTACGCCGATGGCCGACCCGTCACAGCCGCTGGAGATCCTGCGCACGATCCACAGCTTCGACCCCTGCCTCGCCTGCGCCTCGCACGTAATCTCGCCGGACGGGCAGGAGCTGGCGACGGTCAAGATCCGCTGAGGTCACGACATGGCAACGACGGCCCACGACATCGAGCGCAAGACACCGAAGGCGGTGTACGTCTTCGAGGCGCCGGTCCGTATCTGGCACTGGGTGCACGCCCTGTCGATCGTCGTGTTGTCGGTGACCGGCTACCTGATCGCGAACCCGTTGCCGAGCGTCGGCGGCGAGGCGAGCCAGAGCTTCCTGATGGGCAACCTGCGGCTCGTGCACTTCATTGCCGGCTACGTGTTCGCCATCGGGCTCGTCGTCCGCATCTACTGGGGTTTCGTCGGCAACCGCTGGTCCCGGGAGCTGCTGTACCTGCCGCTCTGGCGCGGCCAATGGTGGCGGGACCTGTTCGAGGAGATCAAGTACTACCTGTTCCTGCGGCGCGAGCCGACGAACCACGTCGCGCACAATGCGCTGGCGCAGGCGGCGATGTGGTTCTTCAACGTCGTGCTGGGCCTCTTCATGATCTTCACCGGCTTCGCGCTGTATGGCGAAGGGCTCGGGCTCGACAGTTGGGCGGACCGCCTGTTCGGCTGGGTCATCCCGCTGCTCGGCGGCTCGCAGAGCGTGCGCATGCTGCACATCGTCGGCATGTGGCTGTTCATCGTGTTCGCCATCATCCACATCTACATGGCGCTGCGGGCCGACATCATGAGCAAGGCCAGCAGCGTCAGCGCGATCATCAGCGGCTGGCGTATCTACCGTGACTGATTCCGCGGCGCGCGCCGACGACTGGCAGACGCTGGTGCTCGGCATCGGCAACCTGCTGTGGGCGGACGAGGGCTTCGGCGTGCGCTGCGTCGAGGCCCTGCACGCGCGTTTTGAATTCGGGGACGACGTGCGCGTCATGGACGGCGGAACGCAGGGGATCTTCCTTCTGCCCTGGGTGCGCCAGGCACGGCGCCTGCTGATCTTCGACGCCATCGATTTCGCGCTGGAGCCGGGTTCGCTGCGCCTCATCGAGGGCGACGACGTGCCGCGCTACATGGGCGCGAAGAAGGTCAGCATGCACCAGGCGGGCTTCCAGGAAGTGCTGTCGTCGGCCGTGCTGGCGGGCGAGTTTCCCGACGAGATCGCGCTGGTCGGCGTGCAGCCCGAGCTGCTCGACGACTACGGCGGCAGCCTGACGCCGGCGGTGCGCGCCCGGGTGGAACCCGCGGTCGACCGGGCCTGCCGGGTGCTCCGCGGATGGGGCGTGCGTTTCGTGCCGCGGTCCGAGCCGCTGCCGGACGGCCGGCAGACCGGCCCGTCGGCGCTGGCGATCGGCGACTACGAGGCCGGTCGCCCGGAGATCGCGTGAGCCGGCCGGCCCGAAAAATCGAGCCACACCCGCTGATCGAGCGTCTCACCGGCGAACTCGGCTACCCGGTGGTCGATGCCGCGACGCATCACGCCTTCATCGATCGGCCTGGCCTCAACGTACTGTTCTTCCCGGGCGATCCCGCCACCGTTCGGGACGCGACCGACGTTGCGGTCGTGCTGCCGGAGCTGGTCGCCGCATTCGGTGGCCGCCTGTCGCCGGGCGTCGTCATCGACGTGTTCGGCGACGGCGACGCGCTGCGGCAACGCTACGGCTTCACCGAGTACCCGGCACTCGTCTTCGTCCGCAGCGGGGACTACGTCGGCACGCTGACGCGGATCCGCGACTGGTCGGACTATCTCGAGCAGATCGGGCAGTACTTCGACGCCCCGGCCCGGCGGACGCCCGGCATCGGCATCCCGGTGGTCAGCGGCTGAGACGGCGACACGGAGGAGACGATGAACCTGAAAGACATCCCCGTCCGGGTCATCGGACCCGGCAGCCAGCCGGACGAGGAGGACGGGCAGTCACTGCAGTACATCGACATGCCGGGCGACATGTGGACCTACCGTCCGCCGGCCATGCCGGAGCCCGAAGCGGTCACCGGCCTCGACGGCGCGCGCGAAACGATGCGCTGGCTGAGGCAGGCACTGGCTGGCTGGACCGTCGGCGCCGAGCCGCAGCTCGCGAACCTCGGCGCGCTGGACGACGCGAGCCGCGAACTCGTGAACCAGGTGCTCGGCGAGGGCGAAGTCAGCGTGACCTGCACCGGCAGCGTTCGCGCGCGCACGCAGGAGAGCGTGCTGGCCGGCGTCTGGCGCACGGTGTATCTCGACAGTGATGACGAGGTCGTCGCCGACATCCTCGAAGTCGGTGCGGCGCCGCACGTCGTGAGCCTGCCGTTCGAGTTCGCGCGCGCGGTCGACACGAGCGCGGACGGGATTCCGGACGGCGTGATCAACGCGCTGCCGATCCTGGTCGAGCTCGAGGCGCATTGTGCCGACTACGCCAGCACCGGCGTGCGCCATGAGATCAACCTGACGCTGCTGCCGCTGACGGAAGGGGACCTGGCATTCCTGGACCTGCGTCTCGGGCGCGGCGCCGTGGACACGCTGTCGCGGGCCTACGGAAAATGCCAGGTGATTGCGACGGCGGTGCCGAACGTCTGGTGGGTGCGCTTCACGAACTCGATGGGTACGCCGATCCTGACGACGCTCGAAGTGGTCGGCGTGCCGGAACTCATCTGCGCCGCACCCGAGGATCTCGCCGATTCCGCCGAGCGGCTTGACGCGATTCTCGCGCCGTACTGGGCTGACGTCGCGTGAGCGCCAGCGCGGCACCGGGCGGCCGCGTCGACGAGGCGACCCGCCTGGAGTGCCGCATCTGCTGGTACGTCTACGATCCGGCGGAGGGCGACGAGGTCGAGCAGATCCCGTCCGGCACCGCGTTCACGGCACTGCCCGCCTGGTGGCGATGTCCCCAATGCGACGCCGAGCAGGACAAGTTCCTGCCGCTCGATGACTGAGATCAACCCGACGCCGGCGGCGCTGCGGGCGCGCTACCGGCGCATCCACGCCGAGCGCATGCAGGGGCTGCCGATCGTCAACGCGGCGCTCGACGTCGCGACCGCCGGGTTTCGCCCGTTCGAATCCCACGCCCTCGGGGTGCTCGTCACGCCCTGGTTCATGAACCTCGTCGTCCTGCCCGGCGACGACACCTGGGCGGACGAGGCACAGGGCGCGGTCGTGTCGATCGACCTGCCGGCCGGAACCCAGGAGATGACCGTGCACCGGGACGAGGAACTCGGCCTGTACCTGAGCGTCGTGCTTTATCGCGACGTCACGCCGCTGGCGAGCACGGACGAGGCCGTGGAGCTCGGCGCAAACATCGTCGAGCGGCTGTTCGAGCCGCCCGCGGCCGACGCGCCGCCGGCCCGTCTCAGCCGGCGCGCTCTGTTTGCCGGCGCGGGGACGGACTGATGCACGAGCTGTCCGTGTGCAACGCGCTGCTGGTCCAGGTCGAGCGTGTCGCCGCAGAGCATGGCGCGACCTGCGTCGCCTCGATCACGGTGCGCGTGGGACCGTTGTCCGGCGTCGAGCCCGACCTCCTGCGCAATGCCTACCCGATCGCGGCCGCCGGCTCGATTGCGGCGACGGCCGAGCTTACGCTCGAGCCCGCGGACATCGTCGTGGCGTGTACCGTCTGCGCCAAGGAATCGCCTGCCAGCGTGAACCGGTTGCTGTGCGGCCACTGCGGCGACTTCCGCACGCGCGTCGTGTCCGGTGACGAGCTGATGCTGATGCAGGTGCGCTTTGGCGCTCAGGCCGAGGCTTCCTCCGCGCTTGCCGGCTGACGGCGAATCACAGCCTTCAGCCACGGCGGCGCGATCAGCGTCGTCACGATGACCATCAACACGATTGCAGAGAACAGGGCGTCGTCCAGCACACCCAGCGCGCGCCCGATGGCGGCGAAGACCAGCCCGACCTCGCCGCGCGGCAGCATGCCGACACCGACAATGAGCCGGTTGGCCGGCGACCTCGCGCCGAGTCCGCATGCGACCTTGCCGACGACGGCGGCGACGAGCAGCCCGCCGGCGAGCGAGACGACCGGCCAGGACAGGAAAGATTCCAGCTTCACCTGGATGCCCATCAGGATGAAGAAGATCGGCACGAGGATCACCTCGAGCGGCATGATCAGCTCGCGGATCGTCACCGGCTTGTCGCTGCCGACTTCGTGCTTATTGAAGTGGCTGTCGGACAGCACCACGCCGGCGGCGAATGCGCCGACGATCGTCGCCAGTCCAGCGAGGTTCGCGGCCCACGCGAGAATCATGACGAATAAGTAGGACGTGAACATCTTCGCTTCGACCAGGTCGAGGCGCCGCATGATGAATGCGGCGAAGCGTACCAGCGTCGGTCCGAGCGTGACTGCGGCAACCAGGAACAGCACAGAGATCGTGATGACGGACACGATACCGAGGAGATTGACGGTGCCCGTGACGACGAGGCCGGAGACGACGGCAAGAATAATCAGCCCCAGGATGTCGTCGCCGACCGCCGCGCCCAGCACGATGTGGCCCTCGCGGCGCTGGATGTAACCGGTTTCGCGAAGGACCTGTGCGGAGATGCCCACGCTCGTTGCGCCGAGGGTCGCGCCGATGAACAGGTCGGTGTAGAAGGACAGCTCCGGCCGCAGCACCATTGTCGCCGCGAAGCCGAGCGCAAACGGCAGGATGACGCCGATCAGGGCGACGCGAATCGAGTCGGCGCCGACCCGTCGCAGTTCCTTCAGTTCCGTTTCGATGCCCGCCATGAACAACAGGAAGATCACGCCGTAACGGGAGAAGACGTCGACCGCGTGCGCGACCTGCATGACCTGCCCGCCGTGCGGTCCGGTCATGATGCGCGCGACCTCCACGCCCTTGTCCTCACCGAAATTCGACACGGCGGCCTCGTAAAGCGGGATGCCGGCCAGCGTCTCGTTGACCACGTCGAATACCTGTGGGCCTTCACGGAGTATCGCGATCAGGTCGAAGCCGAAGTACCAGGCGATGTTGCCGAGCAGGATGCCCATGATCAGCTCGCCGAGCACGGTCGGCTGGCCGGCACGGCGCGCGGCGACCCGGCCGATGATGGCGAACAGCAGGATGCTCGTGACGCCGAGAATGACGGGCGCGATCGGGTCCCCGTGCGACGCGGCGCTTGCGACGGACATGATCAACAGATCCGCGGCAGCGGATCGTCCTCCAGTTCTTCGAGAAAGCGCTCACCGCCGAGTTCGGTGCGCAGCGTGACGCGCGTGCCGCGGCCGGTGACGGTCCCTACACGCGCGGCCGACCGGCCGCCGTCGTGCCCTCGCAGCGCCAGGACGGCGGCATCGGCCTGGTCCGGTGCGACGACGGCGATGACGCGACCCTCGCTCGCGAGATAACAGGGGTCGTAGCCGAGCATGTCGCATACGGACTGCACGGCCTCGGCGACCGGCAGGTTTGCCTCGAAGCGGAGGCCGAGGCCAGTGGCACGCCGGATCTCGTTCGCGACCGACGCGATGCCGCCGCGCGTCGGGTCGCGCATGAAGCGCAGTCCGTCGAACGCGAGCAGGGACTCGGCGAGCGGCGCCACGCTCGCGGAGTCCGAGGCGAGGCTGCCACGCAGGTCGAAGTCCTCGCGGGCGAGCATGACGGCCGTGCCGTGGTCGCCGATCGTGCCGCTGACGATGACGGCGTCCCCTTCGCGGATGCGGTCGAGCGCTGGCCGCGCTCCCGGCAGCCGCACGCCGACGCCGGTCGTGGCGAAATACACGCCGCCGCCTTCGCCGCGGCGCAGCACCTTCGTGTCGCCTGCGACGACGCGCACGCCGCAGGCGCGGGCCGCCGCCGCGAGGCTCGCGACGATACGGTCGAGCACGGCCGATTCGAAGCCTTCCTCGATGAACGCGTTGAGCGTCAGGTAGCGGGCTTTGGCGCCGGCGACGGCCAGGTCGTTGACCGTGCCGTGCACGGCCAGGGACCCGATGTCGCCGCCGGGAAACTCGAGCGGCTGGACCGTGAATCCGTCGGTCGTGATCATCGGCTCGCCGCCGCCGAGATCGAGCGCGACGGCGTCCGCGCTCGCGTCAACGTTGCCGGCGCCCAGGTGACGGACGAAGACCTCCTCGATGAGTTCGCGCATGAAGCGCCCGCCGTTGCCGTGCGCCAGCGAGATGTGCGGATCGCTCAGCACGGCGCGCAACGTGCGGCGATCTCAGCGGCCTGCCCGAGGCTCAGCGCCGCGTCGTTACAGGGCAGTCGTTTCGGCAGGAACACGGAGAAGCCGGCCGACTCGAGGCCATTGATCGCAAGCTCCGCCAGTACGCGGTTCTGGAACACGCCGCCGGTGAGGCCGACGTAGCGCACCGTCGCTGTCTCCGACAGGCGCAGTGCCTGGTCGACAATGACGCGCGCCATGCTGGCGTGAAAATCGGCGGCGCGCCGGGCGACGGGGCGGCGGGTGTCCGCCAGCAGCGGCAACAACGGCGCCCAGTCGCTGCGCAGGACGCCGTCTTCGCCTTGGGCGAGGGGCAGGGCAAACGCCTCTCCAGTGCCGTCACACAGCGCCTCGAGACGCATCGGCCCCTCCGCTTCGTAGCTCACGGTCTGCCGCCCGGTCAGCATGGCCGCCGCGGCATCAAACAGGCGGCCTGCCGCGCTCGTCACCGGGCTGTTGATGCCGCGGCGGTGCGCGCGGGCGGCGAGGGCGGCTTCGGGCGGCGCCGCGGCCCACGACCGGCCGCAAGTCCAGTGCAGGGCCGCGGCGCTGCGCCACGGCTCGCGCCCGGCGCGGTCGCCCCCGGGCAGGCGGAACGGGCGCAGGCTCGCGACCCGGGACCACGTGCTGACATCGCCGTACAGCGCTTCGCCGCCCCACAGCGTGCCGTCTTCGCCGTAGCCCGTGCCGTCCCAGGTGAACACGAGCCAAGGTCCGGCGAGGGCGGCTTCGGCGACCAACGCGCTGGCGTGCGCCCGGTGGTGGGCGACCGTCACGGCGGGCAGCGACTGGCGTTGCGCCCAGCGGTGTGTCGTGTACCCGGGGTGCGCATCGCAGGCGAGCACTCGGGCCTCGACACCGTACAGCGATTGCAGGTCGTCGACGACGTGCTGCAGCACGTCGAGGCTGCGCGGGCTGTCCATCTCGCCGATGTGCGGTGCGACGACGGCACGGCGCTCCCAGCTCAGCGTAACGGTGGTCTTCATCTGGCCGCCCAGCGCGATGAGCGGCTCCGGCTGGGCCCAGGGAAGCTCCATCTCGAGCGGCGCCTGGCCGCGGCCAAGCCGTATCGGCCGCACCCGGCCCGCAATCCGGCGCCCGACGGAATCGTCAGCGGGCCGGACGATCGGCCGGTCGTGGTGCAGGAACGCATCGGCAATGTCGCGAAGGCGGCATTCCGCCTCGCCGTTGTCCGTGAAGACCGGTTCGCCGCTCAGGTTCGCTGACGTTGCAACGAGCGGCACGCCCAGCGCATCGAGCAGCAACTGGTGCAGCGGGCTGTAGGGCAGGAACAGTCCGATTTCCCGCAGGCCCGGTGCGACGGCGGCGGCGAGCCCGGTATCCGGGCACGCGGTGACCAGCACGATCGGCCGCGCCGGGTCGGAAAGTGCCTCGAGTTCACCCGGCGTCGGTGTCGCGAGCCGACGTACCTCGTCGAGGCCATCGTTGCCTGCGGCCGGCACCATGACGGCCAGTGGCTTGTACGGGCGGTGTTTGCGTTTCCTGAGCGTGGCGACGGCCACGTCGTTCGTCGCGTCACAGATCAGGTGGTAGCCGCCGATGCCCTTGGCGGCCACGATCCGGCCGGCGCAGAGCGCGGCAACGGCGGCGTCCAGTGCGGCCGCTCCGGCGCACACGTCCCCGTCGCCAGCATGCCACGTGAGCTGCGGGCCGCAGTCGGCGCAGGCGATCGGTTCCGCGTGGTAGCGGCGGTCCGCCGGGTTTTCGTATTCCGCGAGGCAAGCGGCGCACAGTTCGAACGCCGCCATGCTGGTGTTCACGCGGTCGTACGGCATGGCCGTGATCAACGTGTAGCGGGGGCCGCACTGTGTGCAGTTGATGAACGGGTAACCGTGGCGTCGGTCGCCGGCGTCGTTCAGTTCGCGCCGGCAGTCATCGCAAAGAAAGCAGTCGGCGGGCACGCTGACGCACGCATCGCCGTCGGCGGCGCTCGCGAGGATCGCGAAGCCCTGCCCGAGGGGCGCCGCCGTGCGTTCGAAGGCGACGACGCGCGGCCTGGCCAGTGGCGGCGCCTTCGCGATCAGGTCGTGGCGAAACGCCGTCAGCGCGAGCTCGCCGCCGCACACGATGATTTCCACGCGACCGACACGGTTGCGCACGCTGCCGGAAAGGCCGAAGTGTTCCGCAAGCCGGTGCACGAAGGGCCGGAAGCCAACACCCTGCACGTGTCCCTCGAGCACGATCCGCCGTGCGCCGGGCGAGTCCGGCCCGCGATCGGTGCGAACGGCGTCAGCCAACGGAGCGCTTCGGCGCACGGTGTGCGTTGTCGCGATGGCCGGCCGACCACCAGATGCGGCAGGCGCCCTCGTCCGAGACCATGCACGGGCCGATCGGCTTGCGCGGGGTGCACGCGACCCCGTACAGGCGGCACTCGTTCGGCCGGATGCGTCCGAGCACGACCTGCGCGCAATCGCAGCCGGGCGGCATCTCGCCGACGCGCTTGCGGGAATCGTCGGCGTAGTCCGGGAAGCGTCGCCGGGCGTCGTGCGCGGCGTAGGCGGGTCGCAGCGCGAAGCCCGAGCGGGGGATCGTGCCGATGCCGCGCCACGTGGCGTCCACCGTGTCCATGACTGTCTCGAGCTGTTGCCGCGCGAACGCATTGCCTCCCGGCCGGACGACCTCCGGGTAGCAGTTCTCGAGCTTCGGCCGGCCGTCGCGGCGCTGGCGCAGCACCGAGACCAGCGCCGCGAGCAGCGTCTCGGGCCGGAAGCCGGCGACGGCGGCGGGCATGTGGAAATCATCGACGACGAAATGCCACTCCTCGGCGCCCATCACCGTGGAGACATGGCCCGGGACGATCATCATCTCGAAGCCCGGTTCGTCGGCCTCCAGCAGCATGCGCACGGCGGGCCACGTCCGGCGGCCGGAGAGCAAGACGAGCAGGTTGTCGGGCGCACCCTCGGCGAGCATGGCGGCCACCGGCGCCGTCGTTGTCTCGAAGCCCGCCGCGAAGAAGACGATCGTGCGCCCGGGGTTCTCCCGCGCGAGCGCGACGGCCGCGGCGGGCGACGCGATCGGCCGGACGTCGGCACCGGCGGCGCGCGCCTGTTCGAGTGAGCGCGGCTCTCGCTTCGGTGCATTGACCGGCACGCGCAGCATGTCGCCGAAGGCGACCAGCGTGACGTCCTCGTGGCGCGCGACCTGGATCGCCTCGTACACGTCCTCCTCGGGACAGATGCACACCGGGCAGCCGGGCCCGGGGATGAGTTCCAGCGTGGGTGGCAGCGCCGACCGCAGTCCGGCCATCGTGATGGCGCGCTCGTGGCCGCCGCAGACGTTGAGGACGCGCACCGGCTCGGCCGGCGTCAGCGAGCGCACCCGCTCCAGCCAGTCGGCGGCGTTCACGACGCGTCGCCGAGCCAGGCGAGCCAGGCGTCCATGCCGGCACCGCTGCGCGACGAGACGGGGATGACGGGCGCCGCATTCGCGAGGCCGCGGACGTGCCCGATCGCCGCTTCCACGTCGAAGTCCCCGAGCACCTCCAGCAGGTCGCTCTTGCTGACGAGCACGAGGTCCGCCGCGCGGAACATGACCGGGTATTTCGCCGGCTTGTCGTGGCCCTCGGGCGTGGACAGCAGCGCGACGCTCGCGTGCTGTCCAAGGTCGAAGCTCGCGGGGCAGACGAGGTTGCCGACGTTCTCGATGAACAGGATGTCGATCGCGTCGAGATCCATCTCGTGCAGCGCCGCATGAACCATGTGCGCGTCCAGGTGGCAGGCGCTGCCGGTCTGGATCTGCACGGCCGGGACGCCGCAGCGGCGGATCCGGTTCGCGTCGTTCTCGGTGTCGAGGTCGCCCTCGATTACCGCGATGCGGCGCCGGCCGCCGAGCGCCGCGATCGTGGTCTCGAGCAGGGCCGTCTTGCCGGCACCGGGCGAGGACATCAGGTTGATCGCAGTGACGCCGTGCCGTGCGAAGTGCTCGCGGTTGTGCGCGGCCTGGTGGTCGTTCGCATCCAGGAGGCCCTCAAGGACCTCGACCGACTCGTGGCCGTGCCGCGTGTGGGCCAGCGGCCCGTCCGGTTCGACGAGGTGCCGGTTTCCCGGCGTGACATTGCAGCCGCAGGTATCGCACATGGTCAGCCTCCTGCCAGCGCTTCGTCGGCAGTCGCCAGGATGTCATCGAACAGCGCCCAGGATTCCTCCGCTTCGACCTCGGAAACCTTCTGGATGGCGTAGCCCACGTGCACGAGAACGTAGTCGCCCGGCGCGAGCGTCTCGTCCTGCAGCATGAAGAGGTTGACATCGCGCTCGACGCCGCGCGCCTCGCAGGTGCACTGGAATCCGTCAATCGATCGGATGCGCATGGGGACGGCAAGGCACATCGCATACTCCGGCGGCGCGGGAAATCGCCGCGAACATCGGGGTGTCGATGATAGATCGCGAATGACCCTGCTCCCGTACGTAATAACGCCTATTCCGGTCGGGGGCGGTGCTGCCTAAGGTTCAGTGCGGGGTGTCGCGTACGGTGCGTGCGCCCCGGCCGGACACATTTGGCGACGAGAGGAGAGCGACATGCGATTGATCCTGGCTATCCTGCTGTCTGCGGTGCCCACCGGGCTCGCCCTCGCGCACACCCTCGACGCGGACGAGCCGCTCGCCCGCCAACTAGAGCACCAGGTCGCCGGCGCTCACCACTGGCCCGTGATTGCCATCGCGCTGCTCATTCTCGCCGCCGCCGTCGCGCACCGGCGGTCAAGGGGGGTGAGACAAAGAGCCGATTAGGGATAGAATCGAGAGTGATGCGCCGGCGCGCCGCAGAATGCGATGCCGGTCGACAAGAATCAAGGAGCGATCGATGCACTCTCCGGGCACCGAAAACGCGGGCCCGTCGGCGGCAGAATATGCCGGCGACCGGCCAGCACAGGTGGCGAAGCGCCTGTTTCACGCCACGCGACCCAAATTCTTCCCGGCCTCGGTCCTGCCGGTACTCGCCGGCACGGCCTGGGGCGTCGCCGCGGCGGGCGCGCTGGATGCGACGGCGTTCGTACTGGCCCTGCTGGCCACGGCCTGCGTGCACGCGGGTGCCAACGTCCTGAACGACGTCGGCGATGACGCCGGCGGCACCGATCGCGTGAACGACGCCCGCATCTATCCCTATACCGGCGGCTCACGCTTCATCCAGGCAGGCATCCTGAGCGCCGCCATGATGGCGCGGCTTGGCATCAGCCTGCTCGTGGTGGCCGCCGTCGCTGGTCTCCTGCTGCTCCTCGACAAGGGGCCGGTCGTGCTCTGGTTCGGCCTCGCCGGCGTGGCGCTGGCGGTCCTGTATTCGCTGGGCCCGCTGCGGCTGAGCGCACTGGGACTCGGCGAACTCGCGGTCGGCATCGCGTTCGGCGTGCTGCCGGTGTGCGGTGCCGCGTGGCTGCAGAGCGGTGCCCTCGACCTGCCGGCGCTGCTGTTCTCGATACCGGTGAGCATCTGGGTCGCGAACATCCTCCTGATCAACGAGGTGCCGGACATTGAGGCAGACGGCGCGACCGGCAAGCGAACACTGCCGGTGCGCATTGGCCTGGCGGGCACCGCGGTGCTGTATCTCTGCGCGAATCTCGCCGCGGTCGCGGTCGTCGGCTGGATGACGTACCGCGGGCTGCTGCCGCTGCTGGCGCCGGCCGTACCGATCCTGCTGTTGCTGCCCGTGCTGCGCGCGACGGCCGCGATCCGGACCGGCGTCGCGGACCGCCCGAAGATGACCGGTGGCATCGAAGCGACGCTGGCCGTGCACACGATCGGTTCGCTGTGGCTGGCCGGCTGCGCGCTGTACCTCGTGTTCTTCGCGCAGGGCTGACCCGAATGGCGACGTCGAAGAGCGGGGCGCCGAAACGCATTTCGCTGCGGCGCGGGCTGGATATTCCGCTGGCGGGTGCGCCCGAACAGGTGATCGAAGACGCCCGGACGGCCGCCACGGTGGCTGTACTGGGCACCGACTACGTGGGCCTGCGGCCGCAGATGCAGGTGGAAGAGGGTGACCGTGTCGCGCTCGGCTCCACGCTGTTCACGAGCAAGGTGTACCCGGAGATTCACTTCACGTCGCCCGGCGCCGGCGAGGTCGTGGCGATCAACCGGGGCGCGAAGCGGGCCCTGCAGTCCGTCGTCGTGCGCCTGCACGGCGACGACGCGGTCGATTTCGGCGCGGCACCCGACGTCGCGAGCCTGAACGCGGATGCCGTGCGCGAGAAGCTCCTGGCGTCGGGCCTGTGGGCCGCATTCCGGACGCGGCCGTACAGCCGACGGCCCGCCCCGGACATCGAGGTGCCGAACATCTTCGTCACGGCGATCGATACCCGGCCTCTCGCCGGTGACCCGGCAGTCGTGATCCGGGAGCGCAGCGCCGACTTCGAACGCGGTCTCGCCGTGCTGCTGCGGCTGACGGAGAAGAACGTCTACCTGTGCACGGCGCCGAATTCGGGCATCCCGGCCGTCGACGATGCCCGCCTGCTGCACGCCGAGTTCGACGGTCCGCACCCGGCCGGGCTGGTCGGCACGCACATACACTGCCTCGCGCCGGTCGGCGGCACGCGGACCGCGTGGCACCTCGGCTACCAGGACGTCATCGCGATCGGCGGCCTGTTCGCGACCGGACGATTGCCGACGGAGCGCGTCGTCGCGGTCGGCGGCCCGATGGCGGTAAAGCCGCGCCTGCTTCGCACGCGGCTCGGCGCCGCCACGGAGGAGTTTCTCGAGAGCGAAGTGGCGAAAGGCCCGGTGCGCGTCATCAGCGGTTCGGTATTGTCGGGGCACCGCGCCGCGGGACCGCTGGCCTTCCTCGGCCGCTACCACGACCAGGTGTCGCTGATTTCCGAGGACCGTTCGCGGCTGTTCATGCACTGGATGCGCCCGGGCGTCGGCAAGTATTCGGCGATGCGGGCCTACGTCGGCAAGCCGTTCAGCCGCGAGGGTTTCGCGCTGACGACGACACAGAACGGCAGCGCCCGCGCGATGGTGCCCATCGGCAGTTTCGAACGGGTCGTGCCGCTCGACGTCCTGCCGACGCCGCTCCTCAAGGCACTGCTGGTCGGCGACACGGACCGCGCACGCGAACTCGGTTGCCTGGAACTCGACGAGGAGGACCTGTCGTTGTGCTCGTTCGTCTGCAACGGCAAGTACGAGTACGGTCCGTACCTGCGCATGGTATTGAATGAAATCGAGGTGAACGGCTGATGCGGGGCTTCCGGAAACTGCTCGACCGGCTGGAGCCGCTGTTCACCCGGGGCGGCCGCTTCGAGAAATTCGGGGCCATCTTCGAGATGGTCGACACGCTGTTCTACTCGCCGCCCGACGTGACGCCAGGCTCGCCGCACGTGCGCGACGCACTCGACCTGAAGCGCGTCATGATCCTCGTCGTGTTCGCCGTGACGCCGTGCACGCTATTCGGCATGTGGAATACGGGCTTCCAGGCGAACTCGGCGATGCTGGCCATGGGCCTCGACAGCGTGCCCGGCTGGCGCGGCGCGCTGCTTGCGCTGCTCGGCGCCGGCGTCGACCCGCAGAGCCTGTACGACAACCTGCTGCACGGCCTCGTGTATTTCCTGCCGATTTACGCGGTGACGATGGCGGCCGGCGGGTTCTGGGAGGTGCTGTTCGCCAGCGTGCGCAATCACGAGGTGAACGAGGGCTTCTTCGTCACGTCCATCCTGTACGCGCTCATCCTGCCGGCTTCGACGCCGCTGTGGCAGGTGGCACTGGGCATCAGCTTCGGCGTCGTCATCGGCAAGGAGGTGTTCGGCGGTACCGGCAAGAATTTCCTGAACCCGGCGCTGACCGGCCGGGCGTTCCTGTATTTCGCGTACCCGGTGCAGATGTCGGGCGACGCGGTCTGGACGGCGGTCGACGGCTTCAGCGGCGCCACGCCGCTCGGCATCGGCGCAATCGAGGGCATGCAGGGCATCCGCGATGCCGGCATCACGTACGCGAACGCTGCGATCGGGCAGATCCAGGGCTCGCTCGGCGAGACCTCGATGATCCTGTGTCTCGCGGGCGGCGCATTCCTCGTCTTCGCGCGCATCGCCTCGTGGCGCATCATCGCCGGCGTGTTCGCGGGGCTGCTGATACCGGCGCTGCTTTTCGCGGACCCGGGCAGCAGCAACCCGATGCTGACGATGCCGTGGTACTGGCACTTCGCGCTCGGCGGCTTCGCGTTCGGCGCCGTGTTCATGGCGACGGACCCGGTCAGTGCGCCGGACACGATGCTGGGTCACTGGATCTTCGGCCTGCTGATCGGGGCGCTGACCTGGGTCATCCGCGTCATCAACCCGGCCTTTCCCGAGGGCATCATGCTCGCGATCCTGCTCGGCAATATCTTCGCGCCGCTCATCGACTACTTCGTGGTGCGCGCCAACGTCCGGCGGAGGGTGAAGCGCAGTGGCTGAGCAAAAGAAACGCGACCGCAACAGCCTGTCGAACACGCTCATCGTGGCCGTCGGCGTGAGCCTCGTGTGCTCCGTCCTCGTGTCCGTGGCGGCGATCGCGCTGAAACCGCTGCAGGAGAAGAACGCCGGCGAGTACCGGCAGCGCATCGTGCTCGAAGTGGCCGGCCTGTACGACGAGAGCCGGCCCGTCAGCGAGCTGTTCGCGCAGGTCGAGACCCGCGTTGTCGACCTCGAGACCGGCGACTATACGGACGCCGTCAACGCGGCCACGTTCGACGCGCTGGCCGCCGCTAACGACCCGGCCGCGAGCACGGCGATACCGGCGGCGGCGGACTCCGCGCGCATCGGCCGGCGCGCGAACTACGCCGCGGTCTACCTCGTGCGGGACGGCGACGACCTGCAGGAGATCATCCTGCCGGTCTATGGCAAGGGCTTGTGGTCGACGATGTACGGGTACCTGGCGCTGGCCGCCGACGGTACGACGATTCGCGGCCTGCAGTTCTACGAGCACGGTGAAACGCCGGGCCTGGGCGACCAGGTGGACAAGCCCGACTGGCGGGCAATGTGGGATGGCAAGACGGCCTATGGCGAGGACGGCGAGCCGCGTATCTCTGTGATCAAGGGCAACGTGCAGCCCGGCCCGTCGGCGGAGTACGAGATCGACGGCCTGGCCGGCGCGACGCTCACCGGCCGCGGCGTCACGGACCTGCTGCATTACTGGCTCGGCCCGCACGGTTTCGGGCCCTACCTCGAACAATTTCGCGAACGGGAAGCGCACGATGGCTGAACCCAAGAAAATCCTGCTCGAGCCGATCGTCGACAACAATCCGATCACGCTGCAGGTGCTCGGCATCTGCTCCGCGCTCGCCGTCACGACGTCGCTGCTGCCCGCGCTGCTGATGTGCATCGCGCTGACCAGCGTCGTGGTGCTGTCCGGCGGCGCGATCAGCGCCATCCGCGGCATCATCCCGAACAACATTCGCATCATTGTGCAGATGACGATCATCGCGTCCTTCGTGATCGTCGTCGACCAGCTCCTGAAGGCCTACGCGTTCGAAACCAGCAAGCAGCTTTCCGTCTTCGTCGGACTGATCATCACGAACTGCATCGTGCTCGGACGCGCCGAGGCGTTCGCGATGAAGAACGGCGTGGGCATGAGCATGCTCGACGGCCTCGGAAACGGCCTGGGCTACAGCGTGGTCTTGCTGGTCGTCGCGACCGCCCGCGAGTTGTTCGGTGCGGGCACGCTGTTCGGCGTGGAGATCCTGCCGCTCGCCGCGAACGGCGGGTGGTACGAGGCGAACGGCCTCATGCTCCTGCCGCCCAGTGCATTCTTCATCATCGGGCTGATGATCTGGGGCGTGCGGTCGATGCGGCCGAAGCAGGTCGAAAAGGCCGAGTACCAGATCCACCAGGTGCACCGCACGGAGGTCCTCTGATGGCGGCGCACTTCAACCTGTTCGTCACCGCGGCGTTCGTCGAGAACCTCGCGCTCACGTTCTTCCTCGGCATGTGCACGTTTCTCGCGATCTCGAAGCGCGTGGACATCGCGCTCGGCCTCGGTGCGGCGGTGGTCGCCGTGCAGGCGATCACGGTGCCGGTGAATTACCTGATCAACCACTTCCTGCTCGCGGACGGTGCGCTGGCCTGGGCGGGGCTCGGTGACGTCGACCTGAGCTTCCTCGGTCTCGTCAGCTACATCGGCGTGATCGCGGCGCTCGTGCAGATCCTGGAGATGACGCTCGATCGATTCTTCCCGGCGCTGTACAACGCGCTCGGCATCTTCCTGCCGCTGATCACCGTCAACTGCGCGATCCTCGGCGGCACGCTGTTCATGGTCGAACGCCAGTACGACTTCTCCGAGAGCGTCGTCTACGGCGCCGGCAGCGGCTTCGGCTGGGCGGTGGCGCTGGTTGCGTTGGCGGGCATCCGCGAGAAGCTGCGCTACAGCGACGTGCCGGACGGCCTGCAGGGGCTCGGTATCACGTTCATCATCGCGGGCCTCATGTCGCTGGGCTTCATGGGCCTGTCGGGGATCCAGCTGTGACCGGCGGCACGCCCGCTATCGTCGAGATCGGCCTCGGTATCGGCCTGTTCACGACCGTCATCCTGGTGCTGGTCGCCGTGATCCTTGCGGCCCGGTCGCGGCTCGTCACGTCGGGCAATGCGCACGTCCTGATCAACAGCGAGCGGGACGTCGAGATGCCGGTGGGCACGCGCCTGCTGCAGGGGCTCGCCGACTCCGGCATCCTGGTACCGTCCGCCTGTGCGGGCGGCGGGACGTGCGGCCAGTGCCGCGTGCGCGTGATGTCCGGCGGCGGCGCGATCCTGCCGACGGAGCGCTCACTCATCAACAAGCGCGATGCTGCCGATCACTACCGCCTGTCGTGCCAGGTGGCGGTCAAGCAGGATCTCGTCGTGCAGGTGCCGGACGAGGTGTTCGGCGTGCGCAAGTTCGAGTGCACCGTGGCATCGAACCGCAACGTCGCGAGCTTCATCAAGGAGCTCACGCTGAACCTGCAGCCGGGAGAGGAAATGGACTTCCGCGCGGGCGGCTACGTCCAGGTGGAAGTGCCGGCCTACGACCTGAAGTTCAGCGACTTCGACATCGATGAGCGCTTCAAGGCCGAGTGGGACCGCTACGACCTGTGGCGTTTCGAGTCGCACGTGAAGGAGCCCACGTCGCGCGCCTACTCGATGGCGAACTTCCCGCTGGAGAAGGGCCAGATCAAGCTCAACGTGCGCATCGCGACGCCGCCGCCCGGCGCCGACAAGAGCGTGCCGCCGGGCGTGGTTTCGTCCTACGTGTTCGGGCTGAAGCCGGGCGATCACGTCACGATTGCCGGCCCGTTTGGCGACTTCTTCGCGAAAGACACCGACAACGAAATGGTGTTCGTCGGCGGTGGCGCCGGCATGGCGCCGATGCGCGCACACATTTTCGACCAGCTCAAGCGCATCCACACGAACCGCAAGATGACGTTCTGGTACGGCGCGCGCAGCCTGCGCGAGGCGTTCTACGTCGACGAGTTCGACAAGCTCGCCGCCGAGAACGACAACTTCGAGTGGCACCTCGCGTTGTCGGAGCCCCTGCCCGAGGACAACTGGACCGGGCCCGTCGGCTTCATCCACACGGTGCTGCTCAAGAACTACCTCGAGTCGCACCCGGCTCCCGAGGACTGCGAGTATTACCTGTGCGGCCCGCCGATGATGAACTCGGCGGTGATCAAGATGCTCGAGGATCTCGGCGTCACGCGGGATCACATCATGCTCGATGACTTCGGGGGCTGAATGACCGCCGTCATCACGATGCTGCTGAGTTTTGCCGTCATCGGCCTCGCCATTGCGGCGATGTCGGTCGGCGTCATGGCGCGACGTGCCCCGATCAAGGGCAGTTGCGGGGGGCTGAACGGGGAGGGCTGCGAACTGTGCAGTGGTACCTGCCCCGAAAAGGACGTCAAAGAGGGGGCGTAGCGTGGCGATAAAATCGGCGAAGGTGCGGGACTACATGAGCGGCCGGCTCGTGACGTTCAGCCCGCAGACGGATGTGCTGGATGCGATGCGGGAGCTCGTCCACCACAAGATTTCGGGGGCGCCGGTCATCGACGATCACGGGCATCTCGTCGGCATGCTGTCCGAGTTCGATTGCCTGAAGGTCGTGCTGGCCGCGGGCTATCACGGCGACCCGGGAGGCCCGGTGGCGGAGCTGATGGCGCCCGGCGTGAAAACCGTCGACGCGGACATGAGCATCGTGGACCTCGCGCAACTGTTCCAGGAATCCAGGCTCCGCCGCTACCCGGTGCTGAAGGACAACCGCGTCGTCGGCCAGATCAGCCGCCGCGACGTGCTGCGGGCGTTGCTCGAGCTCTCGACCTGACCAGGTCGCGTTCGTCTCGTGCGGTAGGAGCGCGCTTGCGCGCGAGCATTGCGGCGCAGCCGCAATGCAGGGCTTCAAAGGCCCTGAATGCTTTGACTCCACAAGATCAGCTCGTACGAATGGGACTCAGTCAAATCCGCCACGTGGCGGATCGGTGACCGCTTCACTTGGCATAGTCGCCTTTCGCGCCGACTATTGTAATCTGACGGCTTGTGACCCGAAGGAGACGTCGGTGAAGATCTATCGGTCAGTCGCCAAGTAATTCTATGAGACGCTTGCGGGCATAGTGCATCCGGGAGGCGACCGTGCCTTCAGGAATAGCGAGCACATCGGCTGCCTCGGCATGTGACAAGCCCTCGATTCCGACGAGCTGGATCACCATCCTCAGGTTAGTCGGTAGCTTGCGAAGTGCATTAACCAGGTCAATCGGGATTGCGCTGTCCGCAGCAGAGGGGCTCGGCGCAACCTCCGTAGCCGCACCGCGCCTGGCTAACCATCTCGTGCCGATGCGCATGGTTATGCGATATATCCACGTACTGAGCTTTGCATCGCCACGAAACCTGGGCAGCGCCCGAATAATCGCGACGAATACTTCCTGCGCAATGTCCTCAGCATCCGCATGGTTCCCAGACATACTTAGTGCGACTCGGTAGACGCTATGGAAGTGGTCTCGAAATACCTGCTCCGGATGATTAACCATCCTCCTGGAGACCCTCCAGTTCTCTTTCAAGCGTGGGTTTCATCACGAGGCGCTGATAGGTCGCGAACGTGCAAATTACTGCGGCCATCACGAGGAACAAAATCGATTTCAGGCTTGGGAACGCATTGCGCCACACCACCCACAGGGTCAGCGCCAAGAATAGCACTGCACAAAGCTGCGCGATGAAAGTGTGTTGGAGTTGGCGCTCCAGTTCTGTCCGCCAGGCCGCGAGAAGCGACTTACCGGATTCGAGCGAGGTCAGGCCAGCCGCGGCACGTGCTGATTTCGAGGTAACAACGATCATGACTGCCGTACTGAGAATCGAACCAATGAAACCAAATGGGTCGCCGTTCAACGCAAAATGCAACACGCCGACTGAGGCAACACATGCACCTAGCGCAGCCGCGATTACCTGGCGCTTCTGCGATCGAACTCGTTGCTGTACGCCATTCAAGACATGCTGTGCCGAGTTGACCGTATCGGCGGATCGAAGTGCCTTGAGCTGATCTTCCAGTGACTGCCGTGGGTTTTGCGAGACTGCCATTGCCGTTCCTTCCGTAAGAAGTATGCTTGGTTAGTGCCGCGCAATCCCAAAAACCTTCAAATTTATTGACTAATTTATGGTCCTGTCTGGCTCTTTGGCGAGTTCTCGATGACTGGATATGGCCGCACCGCGGCGGTCGCCCTTGTCGTTGAATGACTTCCGCTTAGGCTACTAAAGCTGCCGGTCGCGTCGCGTGCGGTATAATTTCTGCCGTTGACCCAATGGAGACGGTCGCGCAATCGTGAGATCTTCGCTTCAAGGATTCGAGCCGACCGCTTCTGCTCCAGAGATCCGCGAGCGTTTCTATAGCTTCCGAAACGCCAATGTCGCCCTTTTGGGCGCGTGGCTCGTACTCGGGCTCTTGAGTCAACTAACGTCGAATACCAACGTCTCTTGGATTTACGTTGTCCCTGTAGTCTTGGTGATATACGTATGGTGCTGCGTAGCCTACGGTCGACTTGCCGGTTGCTTCGGTCGCAGTTCGGCAAACTTCGCAGTAGCAGCTTTCTTTCTGTACCCATATGAACTGGTCCTCGGGTACTTCGCATTCAACAGGGGGGTTCGGGACGCGTTTGACTGTGAGTGAAGCGCTAAGAATTTGCAGTTTCTTGTTGGAACAATAGAGGCGCAATGAACGGCGGCTCCTGGCCGTGAGCCGCCTGATTGCTGATCCAGAAAGCAGCTGCTCGAATGACGGCTTTCGGAAATAGCGGCAACCGGGCGTTACCGCGGAAACATCTTTTTCAGGTCGCTCAATTACCCCTCGCGGAGGGGTTTCCTCGAAAATGCTTTAGGAGTTCCGGGTAAGTGGGCGGTTGATGCGCGGTCGGGATGGAGCCGTTCGGGCTCCTGCATCGCGGCAAAGCCGCGATGCTCGCGCGCAAGCGCGCTCCTACCGGGTGAGTGCGTTCAACTCAAGCCGTTCCGAGGGTTGGGCGCAATGCGTCGTCTCACGATTTCCGCTCACGTCGAACAGCGGTAACGCCTAGCGGGTCGTCAGCATCTTCCTGCGCAGGTAGGCGTTGACCTCGAGGAGGGGCAGTTCTTTCGGGCAGGTGTCCTCGCAGGCCATCATGCCAATGCAGCCGAACACGCCATCGGCGCCGGCCACCACTTCGAACCAGTCGCCGTCGGCCCGTGCATCGCGCGGGTCCAGCATGAAGCGCGCGACGCGGTTGAGGCCCGCCGGGCCCAGGAAATCCGCGTTCAGGTTCGAGACGCCGCAGGCCGCGATACAGCAGCCGCATTCAATGCAGCGGTCGCGCTCGTAGATCGCCTGTGACAGGTCGTCGTCCATCCGCTCTTCTTCGGCGTCCGGATCAAACGCGGACTTCGGCTCGATCCAGCCGGCCGTCTTTTCCACCATTTCGCGGAACCACGTGCCGGTGTCGACGGAGAGATCGCCGATCAGCTTGAACACTGGCAGCGGGTGAAGGCGAATGACGTCGGGCAGGGCGGATGTCAGCGTCTTGCAGCCGAGCGCCGGCCGGCCGTTCACGAGCATGCCGCAGGAGCCGCAGATCGCGGACCGGCAGGCAAAGTCGAACTGCAGGCTCGGGTCCTGTTCCTCGCGGATGCGGTTCAGCGCAATGAACAGCGACAGGTACGGCGTCTCGCGCAGCTCGAAAGTCTGCATGCGCGGCACCGATGCCGGGTCCTCCGGGTTATAGCGGAAGATCTCGAACCGGAGCAGGCGTCCGGCCGTGGTCGGCTCGCCGGTCATGAGGCCGCCTCCCAGGCGCGCCAGGCCATCCGGCTGCCCATCGGCTGTTCCGCGTCCAGTCGCCCGTGCCCGGCCTGTGCGTCGGGGACGCCCCGGTTGTACTCGTCGATGCCAGTCTCCATCTCGATGCGCTCGTCCGCGCCATAGCCGCGGAAGCCCGGCGGCAAATCGATCAGCCCGACCGGCTCGTAGCTGAAGTCCGGTGCGGCCGCTTCGGCGTGCCAGCGCACCAGCGTGCGGCTCAGCCAGTCGCGGTCGTTACGCAGCGGGAAGTCCTCGCGGCAGTGCGCGCCCCGGCTCTCGGTACGCCGAAGTGCGCCCTCGGCCGTCACGCGGGCGAGGCGCAGCATGCCGGTCAGGCGAAGCGCGAACGTCAGTTCGGGGTTCATGCCGGGCGCTGTCGACAAGAGCACGGCGGAGCGCGACTGTTCCTCGAGTTCGGCGAGCTCCTCGACGGCTGCAGCGAGCTCGGTCCCGGTTCGGAAGATGCCGACCTTGTGCATCATGATCTCGGCCATTGCGTCGCGAAGCTCGTAGACGCTCCGACCCTCGCCTCGGCGCGCAAGCCAGCCCTTTGCCCGCGCCGCAGCGCGCCGCAGCGCGTCTTCCACGCTGCCCAGCGACAACGCGAGATCGGTGTCGGCCGCGCGGCGCGCGACGCTGCGTCCCACGATGCGGCCGGCGACGATCGTCTCCGCCAGGCTGTTGCCGCCCAGACGGTTGAAGCCGTGCATGTCCCAGCATGCCGCTTCGCCGGCGGCGTAGAGGCCGGCCAGCCCGTAGGCCTCGCCGTCCTTGTTCACGCGCACGCCGCCCATCGAGTAGTGCTGCGTCGGGCGTACGGGGATCAGGTCCTCGGCCGGGTCGATGCCGACGAAGTCGCGGCAGATCTCCCACACCTCGCGCAGTTTCGTCGTGAGATGCGCGCTGCCGAGGTGCCGCAGGTCCAGCCAAAGGTGCGGGCCGTAGGGCGTGTCGACGCCGAAGCCGTCGCGCATGCGCTGCTGCATGTGCCGCGACACCACGTCGCGGCTCGCGAGCTCCTGTTTCTCGGGTTCCGCATCGACCATGAAGCGGTGCCCGTCGCGGTCCAGCAGGTAGCCGCCGTCGCCGCGGCAGCCTTCCGTGATCAGGATGCCGCTAGGCGCGAGCGCGGTCGGGTGGAACTGCACGGCCTCCATGTTGCCGAGCGGCACGAGCCCGGTGTCGAGCGCGATGACCGCGCCCATGCCCTCGTTGATCGTGGCGTTCGTCGTGTACTGCCCGTAGATCCGGCCGTAGCCGCCGGTCGCGATGACCGTCGCGCGGGCGACGTAGGCCTCGTGCCGGCCGGTGCGCAGGCAGCGCGCCACGGCGCCGGAGCAGCGGCTGCCGTCGTGCAACAGCTCCACGGCCTCCATGCGGTCCCGCACCGTGATGCCGAGCCTCACGACCTGGCTGTCGATGGCGTACAGCACCGCGTGCCCGGTGCCGGCCGCCGCATAGCAGGCGCGCCACTTCGCGGTGCCGCCGAAGTCACGGTGCATGATCAGGCCGTCGTTCTCCGGGGCCTCGTCGATCTCGACGGATTCGCCGCGGATGAAGTAGCGGTTCCTGCCGCCGCGCACCCGCGTCCACGGCACGCCGAACGCAGCGAGCTCGCGCACGGCGCGCGGCGCCTCTTCCGCGAAGATGCGCGCGACTTCCTGGTCCGCGCCCCAGTCGGAGCCGCGCACCGTGTCGAGGAAGTGCAGGGTCGGGTTGTCGCCGTCGGCTTTCGCGCAGTTGCCGAGCGACGCCTGCATGCCGCCCTGGGCCGCGCAGCTGTGGCTGCGCCGCGGTGGTACCAGGCTCAGGATCGTGACGTCGTGGCCGGCAGCCGCGGCCTCGATTGCGCAGCGTTCGCCGGCCAGCCCGCCGCCGATGACGAGTACGTCCGTGACGTGTATGCACTCGCTCACGCCGGCCCTCCCGCGGTCAGGAAACCCAGCGGCGGCGGCACGACGCCGGCGAGGACCAGCAGCACAAGCGCGCCAAGGCCGAGGAAAAACCACAGCAACACGGTCTCGACGCGGTGGGCGACGGTGCGCGACAGGCGCTGGCCGACGCCCCACTTCACGGCCAGGCGGTACAGGCCCACGCTCGCATGGAATTCCACGCACACGAGCAGGATCGCGTAGGGCAGCCACAGGCCGACGCGCACACGTTCCATGCTCGTCACGGCCTCGATGCCCGCGTGTTCGCCGAACAGGGGCGTGAACACGTCGAGCCCGAGCAGGATGATGTGAAAGCTGCCGAGGACCAGCACGACCATGCCGGTGCGCACCTGCCAGATCCACAGCAGCGATTCGGTGTGTGCGGGGCCGCCACCGGCATCCGGCCCGTTCAGGCTGCGGGCGAGTTGTGCGAGTCGCCGGCGCTCCTCGAGTTTGGCCGGTATCTTGCGCGCTGCGAACACGGCATGCACGAGAAACAGGACGAGGATGATCGCAACCGTGGGCTGCGCGATCGTGTAGTCCTCGAGGGACGTGGCCAGCCAGTCGAAGCCGCGTTCGCCGGTCAGGATGCTGCCGACGAGCAGCATGTGGCCCCACATGAACAGGGCGAGGCCGAGCCCCGACAGCCCGCTGATCAGCTCGAATACGCGTTGCCGCCGCGCCGAATTGCGCCCGGCAAATGCGTCGTCGGCATCAGCCGCCGGCAGCGTCGCCATCGGCGAACTCGGCGGCGATTTCGCGCATCAGCTCGGAGGCGTTCTCGGGTTCCTTGTGCACGATGCCGTAGTGGCAATCGATGCAGGTCTCGCCCTTCTCGGCCGCGCGCTGGTGCCCGCGGGCAGTGCGCCGGTCCTGCGCCTCGAAATCCATGGCGTCGAACGCATGGCAGCTGCGGCAGAACGCGGAGTCGTTTTCCTTGAACTCGCGCCAGACGGCCTGCGCCATCTCCGCGCGGTGTTCCTCGTACTTCTCGGCCGTATCGATCTTGCCCATCAGCTCCGGAATGATGTCGAAGGACACGATGATCTTGGTGCTGACCAGTGAGAACCAGTTGTCGTGCGGCAGGTGGCAATCGGCGCAACCCGCGCGCACGCCCGACGCATTGCTGAAGTGCGACGAGGCCTCGTACTCCGGTTTGATGAACTGCTCGTGCGAGTGGCAGACGTAGCAGAACTCCGTCTCACTGGTCTTGTGCAGCGTGTAGTTCATCGTGCCGAGCAGGATCGCCCCGAGTCCCAGCGCGAGAAAGCCGCCGATCGGGATGCCCAGCAGCCATTTGCTCTTCGGACGCTGCCAGAGTCTCCCGGACAGCGTATCGTTGTCGTCGTCAGCCATCGTCTTACTCCCCTGCATGCGCGGCTCGCAGGCCCGGCGCCTGCTGCTGCCGCAAGTTCTGGCGCAGGCGGTTGATGCCGGTGAAGAACTCGCGCATCAGAACCACCCACAGGTAAAAACCTCGCTCCGTCAGCCGAAGCCTGCCGTCTTCCGCTTGCACCGCCCCGATCAGCCGTAAAGCCGAAATCTCGGGCCAGAGGTGCTTCTCGAAACGCCCGCCGAAGCGCTGCTCAGCCGCGGCGATATCGAGGTCGCCCCCGAACAGCTGCATCAACAGGTAATAGCGCATTTGCTCGCGATTGCCCATGTGCCGTTCGAGGACGGTCCCGGTACCGCCTGCAGCGACGTGCTTCGCGTACTGCCGGTTCGAGAACGTGCTCGCGTACATCGCACCGCGGAGAAAGCTGAAGGCGCCGCTTCCGAGCCCCACGTACTCCTCCCGCTGGACGATGTACTCGTCGACCATGCCGGTGCCGCGGGAGAAGCACCATGCGGAATTTCGCGTATACCCGGCGTCGGCGAAGCGCCCCGCGATCTGCTCGTAGTAGCGCCGCTCGCGCTTGTGGCCCACCCGGCCCATGGTCTGTTCCACCGCCACGCGTGCGTCGCCGGCCGCCATCAGCGGGTAGAACGAGACCTGGTCCGCGGCGAGGCGACGCGTCAGGATGTCGAGGTCGGCCGCCAACGCCGCCTCGTCCTGGTGCGGCAGGTTGAAGATCATGTCCACGTTGACCGTGTCGTACACGCCGCGCAGTTCCTCGATGTGGCGGCACACGTCGTCGCCGCTGCCGTAGGGTTCGTAGCGGTGCATTTCGCGCAGCAGGCTGTCGTCGAAGCTCTGCACGCCGATGGACAGGCGCGATACGCCGGCGGCCGCCAGCCGTTCGTGGTCCGCACGGGTCAGTTCGTTGGGGTTCGTTTCCACGGACACGTCACGGACCGGGTGCGCTTGCCGCAGCCGCGTGATGGTGTCGAGGAGGCGATCCGGCAGAACGGTCGGCGTGCCGCCGCCGACGTAGACCTCGTCGAAACGGTAGCCCTGCGCTGCCACGGTCTCGATCTCGCGGTCGAGACAGTCGAAATACGCATGCGCCGGGCCCGCGGAGAACCGGACCCTGTGAAACGAGCAGAACGGGCACAAAGAGCGGCAGAACGGGATGTGCAGGTAGAGCAGGTAGGTCGCGTCCGGGTCCGGCGGCGGCAAGGCGACCGGGCCGGACGGGGTGGTCGACGCGAGGAACTGGCGGTTGAGCCGTCGAGCGACGTTCGCGATGACGGCGTCGACACTCACGACAAGCCGGCCGCTGGTTGGATCAGTCCCCGCCGGCGTACAGCGGTGCGATGTCGATGTAGACCTTGTAGTGCCGGATCGGCGGCCGCGGGCCGTCGCCGGCCAGGTCCAGCACGTTCGCGAACGGGAGTGTCACCGCGGAATCGTCGTGCCGCGTGTAGGTGACGGTGCCTTCGCAAATGAGCCGGTTGTCGACCTGCTCTGCAAAGGCGAGATCGTGCGCCACGGCCTGGATGCTGGCGAAAAATCCGCCGATCATTTCGCGAATGCCGGCACGCCCTTCGACGGACGGCCCGGAACCGAAGCGAATGACCGCATCCTCCGTCAGGAAATCGACGAAGCCGTCCGTGTCCTTGCGGTCGATGGTCGCAAACAGTTCGCGGACATGACCCGCGACATCCGGTGCCGAACTCATTGCTGGCTGGCGTAGTAGTGCAGCAGCGCCTTGACGTCGTCGTCCGAGAGCTTGCCGATTTCTTCCTGCATTTTGTCCGGCTGATCGCGCTCGCCCGAACGGTACTCGGCCATCGCCAGTTTCAGGTAGCCCATCTGCTGGCCGGCGAGGATGCTGGCTTCGTCGTCCACGTTCGAGCCGCCGTCGGAATGGCAGCGGTCGCAGCCGGCGTCATGCACGGCCTTGCCCTTGGCGGCGAGTGCCGCGTCGAAATCCTGCTTCGCGGCGACGAACGGCAAGCCGGCGTAGTGTTCGGCGATCGCCTCGATCTGCTCGTCGGTGAGGTCAGTGGTCTCCGCGCACATCGTCGTCGCCGGGCGGCTCGTGTCGCCCTGGCGCCATGTCGACTCGTGGCACGGGCGTGCTTCGTCGCGGTAGGCGTACAGTGCCTCGGAACTGGTGAAGGCGTCGATGCCGGCGATCGTGGGCATGTCGCTCCACTGGCTGACTCCGTTGTCACCGTGGCAATCGTTGCACTCGCTCGCGAGTTCCTCCACGGCAGCCGCGGACATCGGGGCGGATACGCAAGCCAGCGCAAGAATAGAGAAGAGGGTAGGGCGATTCATCGTTATGGACTCCTGCGAAGACGGTGGCGCGCCACGCCGCCGCGGCCGATCAGCGTTGCAGGCTGATCGGCACCTGATTATAGCGCCACGGCCAACGTTAGCACCCTTGCAAAGACCCGCGCGTTACAAGCACGTAAGTACTTGCCGCAACGCCAGGGTGCGTTCCGGGAGCGATAGGTACAACCCGTAATAAGAATGCCGCACCGGGTTTGCTAAAACGAGTCCAGACTGGGCGAAGACCGGGAAACCAGGGGACGCGCCGAATCCGGTGCGAATTGAGGGTGCTGTCATGAAAATACGCGCGTCTGGAGGCGCATGGCTGGCCGTGCTGGCTGCCGCGCTGATGCTGGTGGGCTGCGAGGGTGATGACGGGGCGACAGGCGCCCAGGGGCCGGCTGGACCGGCGGGTCCTCCGGGGCCGCCCGGGCCGCCGGGAGGCAGCGGTGGCGGCATTCCCGTCGACAGCGCCGACAAGATCAATATCCAGATCGGCAGCGTCACGGTCCCCGCTGGCGGGGGCGCGCCGACCGTCGAACTGACGCTGACCAATGACCTCGACCAGGGGCTCGTCGGCCTGCCCGCCGGCGACATCCGCTTCATGATCTCGCAGCTCTCGCCCGGCAGCGCGGGCGGCTCGAGCGAGTGGCAGTCCTACGTGACCCGTGACAGCGGCGGTATCGCAAACGCGCAGGCGACCACCGAGACCGCCACGGCCGGCACGTTCACGGACAACGACGACGGCACCTACACCTACACGTTCGCGAACGCGCTGACGGCGTACCCGGCCGGCCCGACCTACGACGAGATGAAGTCACACCGGATCGGCATCGAGATCCGCAACCAGGCGCCGAATTCCTCGAACGGCATCTACGACTTCGTGCCAGCGGGCGGCGCCCCGACGTTCACACGCAATATCGTGGACAACGACACCTGCGACGCGTGTCACGACCGTCTCGAGTTCCATGGCGGGCCGCGCACCGACGTGACCTATTGCGTGACCTGCCACAATCCCTACTCGATCGACGGCGACACCGCGGCCGAGGCGTGGGGCGGCTCCGTCGACATGAAGGTGATGATCCACAAGATCCACTACGGCGTGAACCTGTCGGAGGGCTATTTCGTCGTCGGTCACGGCGGCAGCGTGCACGACTACTCGGACATCGTTTTCCCGCAGGACGTGCGCAACTGCACGACCTGCCACGAGGAGTCTGATGCCGACACGCCCGACGCCAGCAACTGGCGGCTGGTTGCGAACCGCGCGGCCTGCGGCACCTGCCACGACGACATCGACTGGGCGAACGGCGGTCACCCGGGCGGCTTCACGTTCACGGACGATACGCAGTGCCTCGATTGCCACGGCCCTGACGCGACCGTGAACAATGGCGACGTTCAGGTCGCCAAGGCGCACGAGCTCAAGGAAGTCGTCGCGAACGAGGCTTTTGCCTACGAAGTCGTCAGCGTGACGAACACCGCCCCCGGACAGATTCCCGAGGCGACGATCCGGGTGACGAATCCGCAGGACGGAACGTCCTACGACATCAACGACCCGGCGGGCCCGTTCCAGATCGGCAGTTCGCGCCTGAACCTGGATCTCGCCTGGACGACGACCGCGCTCGGCAACGTCGACCCGAATGACGACCTCGCGCGGCCAGCCGCCAGCGGTGCGCCGTTCGCGCCGATCCAGATCAACTTCCAGTCCGGCGCGACGAACGACGGCTCGAACACGTTCACCAAGTCGGCCGACGTGGCGGTACCGACGGGCATTACCGGCTCCGGCCTCGCCGTCCTCGAAGGGCGCGCGGCGGTGGACGTCGACGGTGCGCTCGACAACCTGCCGGTGTCGTCGGCCGTGCTCGCCTTCGGCATCACGGATGCCACGGCCGTATCCCGTCGCAGCATAGTCGACATCGACAAGTGCAACGACTGCCACAAGAACCTGGCGTTGCACGGTGACAACCGCAGCGGCAACACCGAGGTGTGTTCAACCTGCCACAACCCGAATGCGACGGACGTCAATCGCCGCGTGGCGGGTTCGGCCTGTGACATGGAACTTGGCCTGGACGACGAAGCCATCGACCTGAAGCGGATGATTCACCGGATTCATGCCGGCAACGTCGGTATCTGCGGCTACAACAACTCCGCGCACGACTACAACGGCATCGTATACCCGGGGCACCTGAACAACTGCGAAGGCTGCCACCTCGAGGATACGTACTACCCGGTCGACCCGGCGGTCATTCCGGGGACGACGGTGGATGTCGGTGCGGACCGGTCGAGCCTGGCGGACGATGTTGTCATTTCGCCGAACGCGTCGGTCTGTTCGAGCTGTCACACGTCGGACGTTGCGAGTCAGCACATGCTCCAGAATGGTGGCGACTTCACGGCGACCAAGGCGGAGACCGGTGCGCTGGTATCGTCAGGCGTCGAGACTTGCAGTCTCTGCCACGGCCCCGGCCGCTCGTCGGATGTCCGGGACATGCACGGCGTCGACGGGTTCGAGTTCAACTAGGGGCTCGGCCACCTGTGCCGCTGCGACGGATCGGTCTGTTGCTGGCCCTGGCGCTCATGGCGCCAGGGCCAGTCTCGTCTCAAGACGAGGAATCGCCGGACTTCAGCCGTAAAGGCGCCGATACCTGCCTGTCCTGCCACGAGGCCGATGCGGTGTACGCGATCTTTCGCACGCCGCACGGCCGGCCGGGACAGAACACCGGCCCGTTCGGCCAGGGCCAGCTGCAATGCGAAGCGTGCCACGGGCCGGGCGACGACCACGCGGGTCGTGTGCGCCGCGGCCAGGAGCGACCGCCGGTGCCGCACTTCGCGAGCAGCGGAACGGGCAGTGCCGAAGCCGGCAATGCCCAGTGCCTCGCTTGCCACGGCAGCGATGTCGGCTTCGGCTGGCACGATGCGGCACACAATTTCGAGGACCTGGCCTGCGTCGATTGTCACAGGCTGCACGACCCGTTCGACCCGGTGAGGCAGGCCGATTCGCAGGCGGACGTCTGCTACGAGTGCCACCAGCCGACGCGCACTGAAATGCACAAGGCGTTCGCGCATCCCGTCGTCGAGGACAAGATGGCCTGCACGTCCTGCCACAGCCCGCACGGCGATGTGGTGGGCAGCGAGCTCGTGCGTGCCACGGTGAACGAGACCTGCGACCAGTGCCACGCCGAGAAGCGCGGCCCGTATCTCTGGGAGCATGCCCCGGTCGCGGAAGACTGCACGACCTGCCATTCGCCGCACGGGTCGAACCAGCCGGCGATGCTGACACAGCGGGCGCCGGTCCTGTGCCAGTCCTGCCATTCGCAAACGGGCCACCCCAGCGTGGCGATGGACACGGGCGGCCTCGCGTCCGGCACGCCATCGCGCTTTCTGCTGGGCGAGAGCTGCCTCAACTGTCATTCGCAGGTCCACGGGTCGAACCACCCGTCGGGCTCGAAGCTGATGCGGTAGGTTGTTATGACCACGCACTTTCAAGGCCGGCTGATTTCCTCGTGCACCGCAGCGATCCTCGTGATCGGCGGTGCGGCGGCAGCGCACGCGCAGTCTGTCGACACCAGCGAGTGGGTCTGCGAGCTGTGCCCGTTCGACGGCGGCTACGACGGTGACGTTGCCGCGGGTGCGACCGGCGCCAGCGACGACTCGGCCTATTTCGGCGACGCGACGGGCTACGACGAGTCCGGCGCGTACGGCAACCTCGACAGCCGCGGCACGCTGAGCAGCGATGCCTACTATCTCCGCTGGGATGCGGTGGACCTGCTGCTCGATTCGCGCAGCGCCCGGGTCGACGGCGGCCAGGGTCGCTTCGGCTACCACGCGTCGTACAACGCGCTGCCTCGGCGCGAGTATTTCACGACGGAAACGGTGTTCGCATCCTCGGATTCGCTGCTTTCGCTGCCTTCGGACTGGATTGCGGCACCGCAGACCTCAGGCTTCTCGATGCTGGCGTCGAGCCTCGCTGGCATCGCCATCGAGGGAGACCGCACGGATCTGCGGGCCGGCGTGCGTTACGCGCTGACGCCGCGCATCGTGGCTTCCGTCGACTTCCGTCGTCACGAGAACGAGGGCACGCGGACGCTGGGCGGCTCGTCGTACACGACGGCAAGCCTGTTGCCAGCCCCTTATGACTACACGACTGACGAGATCGAGCTGCGCGTGGCCTACCAGGGCGAATCGGCGCGCGTGGCACTCGACTGGTTCCTGTCCGACCTGTCGAGCGCGAGTTCGGCGCTCGCCTGGCAGGACCCGTTCGTCGTGCCCGCGGGCGCGGAGATGCCGGCCCTCGCGCAGGCGCCCGACAGCCGCTACCAGCAGCTGACATTGAGTGGCGGCGTGAACATGCCGCTGTTCCGGACGAGCGTCAGTGCGTCGGCGTCCATCGGCGAGATCACGCAGGACACGCCGTTCCTCGCGTACACCACGAACACGACGATCGCCGCGGACCCGTTGCCACGGCCGAACCTGGACGGCAGCGTTGATGTCACCCATCTTGCGCTCTCGGTGTCATCGCGGCCACTGCCGAAGGCAAACGTACGTCTTCTCTACCGTTCCGACGAACGTGACAACACCTCGGCGCGCGCGACCTGGCAGCGAGTGATCGTGGATGCCTTCCCGAGCGGCGACAACGAGCTCAACACGCCGTACAGCTATCAGCAGCAACTGCTGTCCGCAGAGGCGGGTTACCGGCTCTTCAGCAGCCTGAAACTGCTCGGCGGGGTATCGCGTCGCGAGACGGACCGCGATTTCCAGGAGGTGGCCGAGCAGACGCAGGATACCGGCTGGCTAGGGTTCCGCTGGCGTCCCTGGGACTGGCTGTCCCTCGACGGACGCGGCGGCGCCGAGAAGCGCGACGTCGGCCGCTACGACGAGACCGTCGCCACGTCGCTCGGGCAGAACCCGCTGCTGCGCAAGTACAACCTCGCGTACCGCTACCGCGAGTTCGCGCGCTTCACCGCGGGCATCACGCCGGTGGACTGGCCGATCACCGTGGCGTTGAACGGCCTGTATGCAGACGACAGCTACACGGAGTCGCGCCTCGGCGTGACCGAGGGCAAGGAAACGCGCTTCACGGCCGACCTGAACTGGACGATCAGTGAAACGGTGTCGTGGTACGTCGACATCGGCATCGACACGATGGAGTCGCGGCAGGTGGGTAGCGAATCGTTCGGCGATCCGGACTGGTCGGCGGACGTCGAGGATGATTTCGCGACGGTCGGCACCGGGATCCGGATTCGCCAGATTGCCGACAAGGCCGACCTGCGCATCGACTACCGCGAGTCGGACAGCGCGTCGGAAACGCGCATCGACTCCCTGGCCGGCGGCGCCGACACGTTTCCCGAATTCGAGACGCGACAGGATGCGCTGCACGTTGGCGTCGACTATCGCTGGTCCGAACGCTTGCTGCTCGAGTTCGGCCTGACGTGGCAGATGTTCGAGGCGGACGACTGGATGCTCGACGGTGTCGGGCCCGCGACGATTCCGTCCGTGTTGTCGCTTGGTGCGACGCCGTATGACGACGAGCAGGTCCTGTTCGGCATCGGTTTCCGCTACGATCTCGCCGCGACCGCCGCCGGCGAATAGCCGGTTACCGGGCCTGGCGCTCCCGCAACAGCGCTTCGAATTCCCCCGTCATCTCCTCGGCGACGCCGTCGTCGGTGCGGCGCTGGAAGAGCGCGGCCAGGCCGAGTTCCCGGGCGAGCGTGGGACCTTCCTCGGGGCCGAGAACCAGCAGCGCCGTCGCCCATGCGTCGGCTTCCATCGCGGCTGCGTGCACGACGGAAACGGCGGCGAGATCGTGCAGCGCGGGCGCGCCGGTGCGCGGGTCGATCGTGTGCGAGTAGAAGCGACCGTCATGCTCGAAGAAATTGCGGTAGTCACCCGACGTGGCCAACGACGTGTCGTCGAGTTCGATGACGCGGGTGACGTGGCGGGCCGATCGATCCGGGACCTCGATGCCGATCGCCCACGGCCGCCCGGCGGCGTTGCGGCCGCGGGCACGAACCTCGCCGCCGATTTCGACCAGGTAGTCGATCACCGCGTACTCGTCGAGCACGTCGGCCACCGCATCGACGGCGTAACCCTTCGCGATCGCGGACAGGTCGACGCGCAGCTCCGGCACTGATTTCCTGAGCGCCGGCTGCGCACAGTCCGCGTCCAGTTTCTCGTAGCCACTGCCCGCACGGGCGGCGTCGATCAACTCCGGCGGCGGTGGCTCGTCCGGGGTCACGGCCGGGCCGAAGCCCCACAGGTCGACCAGCGGCCCCACGGTTGCGTCGAATGCGCCGCCGGACGCACGGCTGATGGCGATCGCCGAGGCCACGACGTCGCAGAGCTCACCCGGCACCGGTACCCAGTCCGTGCCGCGCTGGTCGTTGAAGCGGGTGAGCGCGGATTCCGGGCGGTACGTCGACATGGATTGTTCGATGGCTTCGATGCGGCCGGCGATGCCGGCAGCCAGCGCATCCGGGTCGAGGCCGGAGGCCGGTGCCGCGATCTTGACCGTCCAGGAGGTTCCCATGGCGAGACCGTCGATCTCGATGACGTCACGCTGCGGCGCGGTGTCGCAGGCGGCGACGACGACCAGGGCGACGACGGCGAGGATGTTAAGGGCATACGTCGGGCGGGGCGGCGACACGGCGGCCTCGGTATGGACAGATGCGTACAACATGTACAGGAGTTCCGATACGCGCGTTCAGTGGAACAGGCGGGGATTGCGTGCGATGAACTTCGCGATCCACGCGCCGATGAAGGACCGCCGCCGACCCTGCATGGCCGACCAGCCGAGCAGCGAGATCGCGGCGGCGCCGAGCATGTCGACGACAAGATCCCACATCGTGTCGGTGAGGCCCGACGGGTCGCCGAGCATCGGCTTCTGCATGTTCGTGTCGAAGACCTGGTCCATCGTGAACTCGAAGATCTCCCAGAGCGCGCCGGCGGCCACCGCGAAGAGAAATGCGAACAGGGCGACGAAGCGCGGGCGCATCGACAGCTCGACTCGGCGGTTTTCGTTCAGGACGTAGACCAGCAGGAATCCGAAGATGCCGAGCAGGAAGCCCGACGCCGTGTGCAGCACGATGTCCCACCACCAGAAGCGGTCGTAGTAGCTGCGCACTTCGCCGAGGAACAGCGCGGCGAACACGAACAGCAGGATTACGAGCTGGAATTCGTAGGGCACGGTCACGGAAACCCGGTCCCCGAACAGTGCCGGCGCGAGCAGGATGCCGGCGATGATCAGGATCAGCGCCGCGCTCAGCCATTGACCCTCGACGACGACGAAGACGAAATCGATGCCGATGATCGTGACGATAATCAGCGAAATCCAGCGATGGATGCGGGCGGCGGGGTCGTGGCCGGTGTCTGCTGCCGATGCGTCGTTCTCACCCATCGGTGCAGCATGGTTTGCCGGGCGTGCGAGCGCAAGTGCCGGACGCGCTACAATCGCGGTGCCGGACTGCCGGCGCCGAAACGCCGCCAGGAGCGAACCATGTCAGCCAAGACCGCCGCCGATCTCGTCTTCTTCGACCGTCACGAACCGGAGTTCAGCGAAAGCCTCACGCCGGCGGATCGCTGCGTGTCCGGGCAGCCGGTGCAACGCACCTGGCATCATTTCACGAGCGCCGACGACAAGTTCTTTGCCGGTACGTGGGAAGCTGAACCGGGTTGCTGGCGCATCCAGTACACCGAAAACGAATACTGCCGGATCCTGTCCGGCCGCTCCGTGCTGCGCGACGGTGCCGGCACCGAGATCACGCTGCAAGCGGGCGACGACTTCGTGATTCCTGCCGGGTTCGAGGGCGAGTGGGAAGTGATCGAGACGACACGCAAGATTTACGTGATCTACCAGGCCTGACGCACCTGTCCGGGTCGCGTTCGCCGCACCCCGCGGCGAGCGCTCAACGCGCCAGCGCCAGGATCTCGCTCGCGACGATCTCGTCGAGCCGGCCGGTCTCGGCAACGAACTCGATGGCGAAATTGCCGACGACGACCCGATCGCCGTGCGACAACGTGTGCGACATGACCTTCTGGCCGTTCACGTGCGTGCCGTTCGTGCTGTGCAGGTCCACGATCCGCACGCCGTAGGGGCCCGAGTAGAGCACCGCGTGCTGGCGGCTGATCATCAGGCTGGGCAGGTGTACGTCGCTCGACTTGTCCCGCCCGATCGTGACGACGTCCTTGTCCAGGAGGAACCGATACGGCCGCTTTTCCTGGTCCTGGATCCTCAGCGCACCGAACCTGCCCGTGGGCTCCTCGCTAGAATCGATACTCAGCGCTTCGTCCTCGCGGTGATCGGACAGCAGGCCCAGTTCGTTCGCCGCCTCGACGACGGTATTCTCTGAAATCGGCCATGCCGACAGTTCCGTCGCAAGTTCGACGCTCTTGTCACACATGCCGTAAATCGCGTCCCAGTTGCCGCCGGTAACCCGGTGCAGCCGATCAACGGCACCGCCCTCGATGGCGTGCCCCGCCGTGTCGCCGTAGACGGAACGCAGGTGCCTTGCGACGAGGGCGCGGGTTTCTGCAACCGTCGCGCGGGCGATCCGCACCGGCTGGCCGGCGTACTTCATGACCGCACGAAACGCATCGCGATCCAGCCGGTCCTCGAGTGCACGCGGTCCGGTCAGGACGATGAAAAGGCCGAAGGCGTCCACGCACTCCAGGTCGACCAGGCGCAGGAGTTCGTCGAGGACGTCGTAGACGCATTCGGAGGCGTCTTCGACGCACAGGATGGTCCGTCGCCCGTGCTTTTTCTGAAACGCGAGGAACAGTTCGAGGATCCCGACCAGGTCGCGCTTGCCGAGATCCTTCGTGCTGAACCCCAGGTCGTGGATGACTTCGCGCAAGAAGTCTTCCGCGTCGACCGCCGCACCGGCGGTGCGGATCATCGTCGGGTTGTCGATGACGGCAACCCGGAAGTGGTCGATGACCGCCTTGCGGCTCGACTTGCCGTCACCGACGAGCAACGTCAACGGACGGCGTTCGTCGTAGGCTGACAGCAGGCCCGCGACGGCATCCCGGTCGTGCGGGACGGCCCACGGTGCGGAAAACTCGCCGATGAAATCGTCTGCCAGCAGGTCGCCGGCCACGGCTTGAACGGACATTCGGAATCCCCTCAGGCTCTTAAATAACAGAGTGTTATGAGCTCTTCTTGTTTCTTGTTATTAGGCGACCGAGTGTAGGAAACAAATTTGCTTATGTAAAGCGGAACCGGCGGCGAAAGGTTCCATGAGAAATCAATGGCGCGCCCACGCGTTGCACCGGTTAACATGGCGCTCGGCCCGGCGCAGCCGTCGACCGGCGATGCGCGGCGACGGGAACCCGATGCCGGACAGGGGGACTTTCAGAATGAATCGACGCGAATTGTTGCGCGCCGCAATCGGCGGCGGGACCGGGCTTGCGCTGGTGGGGTTGCACCGGGCCTGCCTTGCCGGCGCGAACCTCGACGCGATTCCGGACCAGACCGTGCTGGATGCCGATCTCCGTCGCGTTCTATCGGCGATCGCCGAATGCATCATCCCGGAAACGGACACGCCCGGCGCAATCACCGCCGGCGTGCCGCAATTCGCCGAACTGATCCTCTCGGACTGGTACACGCCGGAAGAGCGGCAACCGGTGCTCGACGGCATGCTTGCACTGGACGATGCCTGTTTCGAGAAGCACGGTCGGGGCTTCGCGGCATGCAGCGCCGACGAACAGGCAGTGGCGCTCGGCGCCGTGCAGGATTCCGAGATGTTCAAGGTGCTGAAGAGCCTCGTCGTAAACGGCTATTTCACGTCGGAATTGGGGGCCACGTCGCAACCGGGCTACGACCCGATGCCGGGCGTCTACAAGGAAGTCGTGTACGACGCCACCACCGGCCGCTGGTCCTAGGAGACGACGATGAGCATGGAATTCGACGCGATCGTAATTGGCTCCGGCATTTCCGGAGGCTGGGCCGCGAAGGAGCTCAGTGAGAAGGGCCTGAAGACCCTGGTGCTCGAGCGGGGCCACCACGTCGAGCACATCCGCGACTACCAGGGCGAGCACCAGCCGCCCTGGCACTACCGGTTCCGCGACTACGGCGACCGCAAGCTGCACGAGACCGACTACCCGATCCAGAGCAAGTTCGGCTGGTTCAACGACCACAACCGGCAGTTCTGGAACAACGACCGGTTGAACCCGTACGTGCAGGCGGAAGGCAAGCCGTTCAACTGGGTGCGCGCGGACGCGCTCGGCGGCCGTTCCATCCTCTGGGGACGGCAGTGCTATCGCTGGAGCGACCTGGACTTCGAGGCGAACAAGCGAGACGGGCACGGCATCGACTGGCCGATCCGCTACAAGGACATCGAGCCCTGGTATGCCTACGTCGAGAAGTACGCCGGGATTTCCGGCCAGGCGGAAGGCCTGCCGCAGCTTCCGGACGGCGAGTTCCTGAAGCCGATGCCGATGAACTCGGTCGAGAAGCACGTCAAGGCGGCCATCGAGGAAAATTACCCGGGACGCACGATGACCATCGGCCGGGTCGCGGTGCTGACCGAGCCGCACAACGGCCGGGCGCCGTGCCATTACTGCGGCCCGTGTCACTACGGTTGTTCGACAGCCTCCTATTTCTGCAGCCTCACGACGACGCTGCCGGCGGCAAAGGCGACCGGCAACGTCACGATCCGGCCGGACAGCGTGGTCGAGCGCCTGGAGACGGACCCCGAGACCGGACGCGTGACGGGTGTCGACGTGATCGACGCCAAAACGAAGGAACGTCACCGGTTCACGAGCCGGGTCGTATTTCTCTGCGCATCGGCCATCGGCAGCACCCAGATCCTGATGAACTCGAAGAGCGAGCAGCACCCGAACGGGCTCGCGAACGGCAGTGGCGCGCTCGGCCGCTACCTGATGGACCACACGTTTGCGACCGGCGTGGGCGGCGTCATGCCCGGGTTCCAGGACCGCAATACGATCGGCCAGCGCCCGAACGGTATCTACATCCCGCGTTTCCGAAACCTGGACGGGCAGGACGATGATGCGAATTTCCTGCGCGGCTACGGGTTCCAGGGTGCGGCACGCCGCGAGGGCTGGAGCCGGGACGTGCCCGGGTTCGGCAAGGACTTCAAGGACACCGTCTCGAAGCCCGGTCCGTGGGTCATGTACATGAGCGGCTTCGGCGAGATCCTGCCCTACGCGGACAACCAGGTGACGCTCGACGAGAAGAAGGTCGACCGTTTCGGCATTCCGCAGGTGCACGTCAGCGTCGAGTACAAGGACAACGAGAAGAAGATGATCGACGACATCATGGCGCGCGGCACCGAGATGCTGAAAGCCGCCGGCGCCACCAATGTCCATGCCTGGCCGGGCCCGATGATCATGGGCAGCGGCGTCCACGAGATGGGCACGGCACGCATGGGCCACGATCCGGCGACGTCCGTACTGAACGGCTGGAACCAGGCGCACGAGGTGCCGAACCTGTTCGTGACGGACGGCGCGTGCATGACCTCGGGTTCCTGCGTGAACCCGTCGATTACGTACATGGCGATCACGGCAAGGGCGGCGAGTCACGCCGTGGAACTGGTGCGCGCCGGCGCGCTCTGACGGCGCGGGCGGGGCGCCTTGCCCCGCTTTTTAACGATTTCCTGCGTCGCTGCATCTAAGCGGTGTAACCTACGCTCAGGAAAAGATTTTCGGAGTTTACGTGCCGTTTTTCGCCGAACTCAGGCGTCGGGGCGTCTTTCGCGTGGTCGCGGCCTATCTCGTGGCCGGCTGGCTGCTGACAGAGGTCCTGACCACGCTGCTGCCGACGCTCGGCGCGCCGGACTGGGCGGAGCGCGCGGTCGTGCTCATCTTTGCGCTCGGACTGATCCCCGCAGCCGCGCTGTCGTGGTTCTACGAACTGACGCCGGATGGCATCAAGCGCGAGGCCGACATCCGCGACGAAGACCGGACACGACGCGTCGGTGCCGGCCCGCTGGACTACGTGACGATCGGTGGTGTCGTCCTGCTCATCGTGTTCCTGGGTCTGTTCAGCGCCCGGCACTCCGGCGACGACGTTCAACCGCTGGTTGCCTCGAATGTGGATGTCGCGTCCGTTGCCGTACTGCCGTTCGACAACCTGTCGAGCGAGGACGAGGACTACTTCTCCGAGGGGCTGGCCGAGACGCTGTTGCACATGCTGGCGCAGGTGCCACGCCTGAAGGTGGCGGCAAGGACGTCGAGTTTCGCTTTCCGCGGGCAGAACAAGAGCATTGGAGAGATCGCGTCGGCGCTCGGCGTGGCACACGTGCTCGAGGGCAGCGTGCAGAAATCGGGCAATCGCGTACGCATCACGGCGCAGCTGATTCGGGCGAGCGACGGCTTTCACGTGTGGTCGTCGAGCTATGACCGGACCCTCGACGACATCTTCGCGATCCAGGACGAGATCGCGCGCAAGGTCGGCGCCGAGCTTACGGCGTCATTGCTCGGCGCCGCCAACGGGCGGCTGGACGGCGTCGAGACCAACAACCCCGACGCGTACGATCTGTACCTGCAGGCGCGCAAGGAACACCTGACGTATTCGTACGGCGGCTTGCGCGGCGCGGAAGACCTGCTGAAGGGTGCGTTGCTGATCGACCCGGACTTCACCGAGGCGAAGACGGAACTCGCTTCCAGCTACATCCGCCAGGTGGAAACAGGGCTGCGCGCACCCGCGCAGGCGTACCCCGAGATCCGCGCGATCACGGCGCAGGTTCTCGAAGTGGACCCCGACGACGTCGTGGCCAACGCGATCCACGCGTACGTCGGCACGCTGGCCGGCGCGCTGGCGGGCGATCCCGTCGACGTAAAGGCGCTCGTCGCGCAACTCGAGGCCCTCGTCGCCCGGGCACCGGACGATGCGCAGACCTGCATTCTGCTGGTGCGCGCGTACCAGCTCGCGCAGCAGGACGAGAAGGCCGTCACGGCATTGCAGACTGCGCTCGCCCGCGATCCGTTCAACGCGCAGATTCTCTACGAGCTCGGTTCCGCGTACATGCGTCTTGAGAATTTCGAGGCGGCTCGCGACGCGCTGCAGCGTTCCCTGCAGATCGAGTCGGCGCAGCCGAACGCCTACGTGCAGCTCGCCCTCATCAGTGCCCAGGAAGGCGACGGTGTGGCGTACGTCAGGAATCTCCTCGAGGCACTCGCCGTCGATCCGCGTGACCAGGACCTGCCGGGCCTGATCGCCGACTTCCTCTACGGACTGGAACTGGTCGAGGAGGGCGACGATTTCCGCGCGCGTGTCGTGACGATCGCGCCGACGAGCGAGATCGCGTATCGCACGGAACTGACGCGCGCGCTGGCGCGTGGTGATGCGGAAGCGGCCGACCGCAGCGCGCGCCGTGCGATCGAGGATGGCGTCGAGTCGAGGTACTTTGCCTACGGCGGTGCCGTTCAGCACCTGCTCCGTGAAGCGATTGCGTCCGGCTCGATCCCGTCGGAAGAGGCCTGGCTGGAAGCCAGGAGTCCCGGCATCTTCGACATCGACGGCGCGTCTGTGCCGGCCAAGTACCGCACGGCCCAGGCCGTTGCCATGGATGCCTGGTATGTTTCGCTGCCGCGCGAGGAGCTCTTGCGGCGGCTCGATCGCCTGTTGCAGCTCGGTGAATCGATGGGTTTCGGCGTCGCGAATGACCCGTTCACACGCATGAACATCCACGCGATGCGCGGGGAAGTGCAGGAAGCCGTGCAGGTTGCATTGACGGACATCTTCAGCCGCTCGGTGGCGGGCAGCCTCGGCTGGGAACGCACTTTCAACCAGGCCCAGTATGCTGAGGTCGTGGCGGACCCGCGCGTGCAGGCTGCCATGCGACGCTGGGAGCAGGAGGAAGCCGACATTCGCGCGAGCGTTGCGGCATTCCTCCGGGACCTGCAGTCGAACAGCTGAGCGGGCCGTGTCTTACGCGGCGCCGCCCTGCCCGGACGGTGTTTCGCCCCAGCCGGCCAGCCGGCGATAGGTGCGGGCCACCACCTCTTCGGCCAGGATCATCACGATCAGCACGACGATCAGCGCGACGACGCCGTGCAGGGCGCCGAAGAATTGCACCCCGTCGCCGAATGCGAAGACGATCGCTTCGAGAATCACGAATTTCGAGCCGAAAAGGATCAGCCAGGCTGACAGGAAACGCGTGATGCGCCACAGCGCGCCGGGCTTCGTCTTGAACCAGTCGGCGATGCGATGTTCGATGACGAGTGTCACTTTCAGCAGGAACTGGAGCAGTATGGCCGCCAGCAACGCGGTCGTGAACGTATCGACCTGCACCCTCTCCGAGTACTCGTCGAACAGGCACAGGACAACGAGGTCGATCAGGACCGCGAGCAGGTAGCGCACGAACAGCGCCTGGGCGGTCGTCGGTACCTGGGCGGACACGGGCTGCAGGGTGCTGCTGATGGCCATTGGAAGTCCTTCGCGCTGTGGTGACGGGATTCGTGTTCTTCCCGGCGCCGGGGCCGGGGCCGGAGCCTGAGAATAGCACGGCGGGCACCGGCTTGATTGTGCGGGTGTGCTGGCGGATGATTTTGTCGAACCGCCAGTCATTACCGAAGGGGACGCGTTGGAGTCTCAGGAATGGAGCCGGGCACTCGCCGTTGCCGCGGTGACGCATGCGTTACTGTGGGGGTTCGGCGGCGAGGTCTTCGCGGACGAAATGACGGCCGACACACGGCCGACGATGGCGCCTGACATTCGCGAAGACGATACGGCGCTCAAGCTGCAGAAGGGCAACTTCGTCGCTGTGCCGATCCCGATTTCGGACCCGACGCTGGGGACCGGTCTCGTCGCGGGCTCCGCGTACTTCTACGCGCAATCCGAAGAACAGCAGGCGGTGCAACCGGCGTCCGCGACCGCCGTCGCGGGCATGTACACGAATAACGACAGCCGCGCGCTGGCCATCGCGCAGCAGAGCTACTGGAAAAAGGACCGCTGGCGCTTCACCGGGGCGATCGGCGGGGCCGACCTGCGCCTGTCTCTCCTCGCGCCCACAGAGGACGCGGCATTGGAGAAACTCGACTGGCGCGTTGACGGGGCGTTTCTCCTGGCGCGGCTGTCGAGGAACCTGCTGGGCAACTGGTACGGCGGAGGGTTCACGCGCGTCATCGACGCCAATCAGAGCCTCGAATTCGAAGCGGGTTCGGTCGATTTCGATACGTCGGACGTCCGCTCGGTCGGCGTCGGCCTGACGCTGGAATACGACAGCCGCGACATGCCGATCAATTCGTACGCCGGCCGCTATTTCAAGGTCGAGGGCCTGTTCAATGACGAGGCAATCGGCAGCAACGAGACCTACCAGTCCTACGAGATCGAGTATCGCGCCTACCACCAGTGGACGGACTCGGTCGTCCTCGCCTGGGAACTGCACGGCTGTCAGCGTGTCGGTCGGGTACCGCTGTGGGACTCATGCACGATCGGCTTGCGCGGCTTCCCGGCAACGAACTATCTCGGCAAGTCGTCGTACCTCGGACAGGCGGAGGCACGCTGGTGGCTGTCAAGGCGCTGGGGTCTGGTGGCCTTCGGCGGGGCGGGTGAAATTGGCGCCTCGTTCACCGGTTATCGCAATCGCGATACGATTCCGAGCTACGGTGTTGGCGTGCGCTTTTCTGTATTGCCGGCAAAGCGGGTCAACGTGCGCCTCGACCTGGCCCGGTCGAAGGACGACGACGCGATCCACCTGTCGGTCGGCGAGGCGTTCTAGCAAGCCATGCGGACGGGCCCGGGACTGCTGATCGCCGGACTCTTTGTTGTCCATGCGCCTGCGTTGGCTGACGAGGAGGATGCTCCCGACTACATGCTCGCCGACCTTCCCGGCGAGGCCCTGGTTTACGAGACGAACCGCTTCCGGATCAAGCCCGTCATCGCGATCGTCACCGACTACACGTTTTTCGATCAGGACGAGCCCAGCCTGGCACAGGTCGGCCTGCAGGAGGATACGTTCGATCTTCGCGCCGGGCGCGTGGGCTTCATCTCACGCTCCACGCGCGGCTACCCGTGGGAGCTGTTGTTCATCCTCGACTACCAGGAGCCTCGCACCCGCGAGAAGGAAGCGTTCCGGCTGTTCGACCTGCGGCTGCGCCTGCCGGTGGGGCCGGTGAAGTTCGACATCGGCAAGATGAAGCAGCCGTTCTCGTTCGAGATTCCCGGCCTGTCATTGTTGAAGCCGCAACAGGAACGCATACTGTCGCCGTTCTTCGTGACGCGCAGTATCGGGGTCATGGCGTCCGGCGAGTTCGCGGACGACCGGATGACCTGGGCGGCAGGCTGGTTCAACGACTGGCTCGACACTGACCTGTCCTTCGACGACAACGGTGACGAACTCGCGGCTCGGTTGACGGGTCTCCTCAGTGCGTCGAACGACAATCTCGATTTCCTGCATGTCGGCCTCAGTGTGCGGCGTGTCGGCGCGGACGCGGGGCTTCTGCAGCTCTCCGGGCGGCCGGAATCGAACGTTGCCGACCGCTACGTCGATACCGGTGCGTTCGAGGGGGACTACCTCTCCGAGATCGGCCTCGAGATCGCGTGGGATCGCGGCCCGTTCCTGCTGGTGGCGGAACACATCGAGGCGCGCGCGAAGTCGATCCGGTACGGCGACCCGCGCTTTTCGGGCAGCTACCTCGCAGCCTCGTGGGTGGTGACCGGCGAGAGCCGTCCCTACATCCGTGTCGCCGGCACGACCGGTGCGATCACGCCGTCGTCGCGATTCGGCGCGCTCGAACTCGTGCTGCGCTATTCACACCTCGACCTGACCCACGACGGCATCGACGGTGGTGTCCTGCGGAAATGGCACTATGGCGCCAACTGGTGGGTGTCGCCGCAGTGGAAGTTCGGCGCGTCATGGGGTGATGCCGACCTCGATCGCTTCGATTCCAGCGGCAATACGAAGCTGCTGTTGTTTCGCGCGCAGTGGTTTTATTGACCGGGCCATCGTCGATCCTGCGCGCACGGTGCCGCACGTGTGAATTCGCGATAGACTTTCGGTCATTCGGTGCAGCGCGGCCGGATATCGACTCACCCCATCGAAACAGTGGCGAAACCTCGGAGTGGCTTTCATGACTGAACTTGACGCGATACGCAGATTCGCGCTCACGGTGGCCGCGATACTCGTGCTCGTCGCCGCTCCGGCGGGTGCGCAGGAAGCGCCGGCGCGCGACGGCGATGATGCGGCCGCTGCCGCGAAACCCGGCTTCTTCTTCTGGACGGACTCCAGCCTGTCGCTGCTGCCGTACGGCGACGGCTTCGTCGTCGATCCCGCGGAGCAGTCGACGGTGACGTTCGAGCACGCGCATGCGTCGGCGATCGGTGACTTCTTCATGTTCATCGACTACGCGAGCTTCCACGGGGCCGCCACCGACGACAGCAACTGGTACGGTGAGATCGGCCCCCGCTTCAGCTTCGGCAAGATGCTCGGCAAGGATCTCTCCCGCACGCTGTTCAAGCGGAGCCTGTTCGAGGTCAAGGACGTGCTCCTGGCGACGCAGTACGAGCGGGGCGAAGACGCTGACGCGGCCGAGGCGCTCCTGGTCGGCGTCGGGTTCGATCTCGACGTGCGGGAAGTGGGAATACTCGGCGGTCTCAACAAGTTCAACTACGTGCAACTCAACGTGTACGGGCGCGCGGACCTGACGCCGAGCGGCGACAGCGGTTTCAGCGACCTGCAGTTCACGATGGTGGCCAGCTACCCGTTCTCGATCGGCCGCAGCCAGTTCCTGGTGGACGGTTATTTCGACTGGTCGCTCGGACTCGGCAACCGGGACTGGACCTTCCACCTCAATCCGCAGGTGACGATGGATCTCGGTGCCGCCTGGCGGAAACCGGGCAGGCTGTTCGTGGGCGTCGAGTTCGACCTCTGGTGGAACAAGTACCAGATCGGCAACTCGCCGGGGTTCGATACGAACCAGGCGGCGATCAGTCTCCTCGCGAAGTACCACCTGTAGCCGTTGAACGGCCGGACGTCGCTTGGCAGACCGATGACAGCAGGACACCGAAAGCCGGACGGCGCGATTCGCGGACCCGCACTCACGTTCACGGGGGATCCCTTCAGGGACGGCGTCGAAGACACCATGGTGTACGAGTCCGACGCCATCGTGGCGTTCGGCGGCGGTGTCATCACGCACTTCGGCCCGGCCGACCGCGTCGAACGGGAACTGCCCGCCGACATCGAGGTGAAAGACTACGGCCGTGATGCGCTGATATCGGCCGGCTTCCTCGACAGCCATGTCCATTTTCCGCAAACGCCGATGATCGCGGCCGCCGGCGAGCAGTTGCTCCACTGGCTTGACAAGTACACGTTCCCCACGGAACGCAAGTACGCCGACAAGGCGTTTGCCGCATCAGTGGCAAAGGTATTCCTGGAGGAATGCCTCAGGAACGGCATCACGACGAGCTGCGTGTACTGCACGGTCTTCCCGCAGTCCGTCGATGCGTTGTTCGAGGAGGCGGAGCGGCTCGGGCTACGCCTCGCAGCGGGCAAGGTCCTGATGAACCGCAATGCGCCGGACGACCTGCTCGATACGACCCAGAGCGGCTACGACGATTCGAAGGCACTGATCGACCGGTGGCACGGCCGCGGCCGGCTGATGTACGCCATCACGCCGCGCTTCGCGCCGACCAGCACGGACGACCAGCTCGACGCCGCCGGCGAGCTGTGGACCGAGTTTCCCGACTGCTACCTGCAGACGCACGTGTCCGAAAGCCGGTCGGAGATTGCATGGGTCAGGGAATTGTTTCCGGAGCGGGCCGGCTACCTCGACGTCTACGATCACAGCGGCCTGTGCCGCCCGCGCGCGATCTTCGGCCACGGCATCCACCTCACCGACGACGAGCTCCATTGCATGCACCGCAAGGGCTCGTCCATTGCGCATTGCCCGACGTCGAACTTCTTCCTCGGCAGCGGTTGCTTCGACGTGTTCCGGGCCCGGGACGAGAGGCGGCCGGTACGCGTCGGCCTGGGCACGGACCTGGGCGCCGGAACCTCGTTCTCGGTCCTGGTGACGCTGAACGAGGCCTACAAGGCGGCGCAACTGAACAACCATTCGCTCGGTGCCGCGCACGCGTACTACCTCGCCACGCGCGGTACCGCGCAGGCCATGTACATCGACGACAAGGTCGGCAGCATCGCGCCGGGCATGGAGGCGGACCTCGTCGTGCTCGACATGAAGTCGACGCCGATCATCGACTACCGCATGGGCTTCGTGGACGACGTCCACGAGGCACTCTTCGTCCAGATGACGCTCGGCGATGATCGGGCCGTGCAGGCCACCTGGGTGGCGGGAAATCTGCTGTACGAGCGGGCCGGGCGCTAGCCCCGCAGGCTTACGGCCGCATCCAGGCGCTGCCGACGATCACGTACACCGCACCGCCGTCCGGACCGGCGGCCACGTCGAGGCCGACGTGCAGGCCGTGGCGGCGTGCGATGAGATAGCGGAACCCGGTGCCGCCCGAGACGGCGGATTCATCCTCGTCCCCGGTTCCGCCTCGCGCGACGCCCGCGCCGCCGAAGAAGACGGCGCTGAAACGTGGGTTGAACTGCCAGCGGAACTCGACCTCGGCCTCGATGCTTTCCTCGCCCTGGTAGCGCAGGGCCTGGATGCCGCGCAGCGCCACGTACGGGCGGAGGTAGAACGGCGTACCGTCAGAACTGTACTTCACCGTCGAACGCACGCCGAGGTACAGGGTGTCGGACAGCGGCTGGAAATACATGCCGGTCAGCGTTGCTTTCTCGAAGTCGCGGTCGCTGCCGACCGACTCGCGGTACAGCGGCATCGACAGGTCGAGGTACCACCCGTCCGTCGGTGTGAAGAAATTGTTGCGACGGTCCAGCGTCACCGTGGGCGTGATGGCCGCGAGCTCGAGGCCGAAATCTGCCGGCGACACGCCCGGAAGGCCCGAACCTTCGTCGCGCAGCGATACCTCGGTCTCGAACAGGGCATAGCGCGCGCCCAGCCACAGGTTCGATGCGCCAAGCCGCCAGGACCCGCCGAGCACGCCGCCGGTTCCCTCGACCGTGTACTCGACGCCCGACCCCGGAATCCGGTCGCCGCCGAGCCCGAAGAACTCGAGGTTCACGTCCATGTCGGCGACGGCCGCCAGCGTGCGCAGTCGCCCGTCGCGCCAGGTGCCGAGGTGGCCACCGAACAGCCCGTCCGTGCCGTTCTCGGTCCTGAGGCCGCCGGCGACCGTCATGTTCGGTCGATGAAACCTGCCGTCCGGCGTTACCGGCGGCCTGTCGATGAACACCAGCGCCGCGCCCGCGCCGTAGCCGACGGCCGGCTCGGTGATCGGAATGACGACCGGCAGGAACCCGTAGGCCGTGTCGAGGAAATTGCTGACGTCGAATTTCCCGTCTTCGGGATCGACGAAGCGGCGCTCGTCTTCCTCTTCCGCGGCGGCGGCCGTGCACGCGAGCCCGCCGGCGGCGCACGCGGCCAGCGCCGCGACCAGGCGAGGCAGCCTCAAGATCGGGCGCTGCGCCCGGCTAGACACAACATGCGCTTACTTGCGGACTTTCTGGGTGTCACGCGGCCAGTCGTCGCGGAACAGGTCGCTATTCAGGTTCAGGTTACGCGCGAGGCCCGAGTAGTGGATCGTCAGCGTGTCCTGGCCGGCGTTGTGCGTGATGATCTGCCGGGCCGGCAGCCACGACGCCTCGTCGACCCAGATCTGCACCTTGGCCACCACCGCGCGCAGGTCATCGCTCTTCGGTGTCAGTTCGAGGCCCAGCAGGCGCTGCCCGCCGGCGCTCTCCTCGCCGATGAACGTGACGAGGTAGTCCCTGTCGAGATCGCGGCCAGTGGTGCTGAAACCGAGCGGCAGGAACGGCTCGAGGCGCGCCGGGTGCTTCGACAGGCTGTACTCGTCGACCCGGGCGAGCGTCGAGTTGTAGTGATGCACGGTGCGGCCTTCCAGCAGAACAACGAGACTGCTCGGGTCGCTCGCATTCAAGCGGAACTCGCCCTTGTCATTGAAGTAGATGCGGCCGCTCTTTACCGGCGCGAGCGATTCGTCGCTTCCGGAATACTCGATGACGACCTCCGCCAGCACCGACTCGAGGTCGCTGCCCTGGCGGTCGAGCTGCTTGACGGCGGAGTCCATGGACCAGCCGAGTTCGTTTTCCTGCGCGGGCGCGCCGGTTGCCGCAAGCATGATGGCGGCTCCCGCAATCGTGCTGAGTATGACACCGACTCTCTTGTTCTCGTTCATGATCTGTCTCCTCGTTCAACGATGTCTATTATTGACCGGGCATGCTACGGCGGTCCGGGTGTCTCCACAGCGCGCGCCGAATGCCGAAAACGCAGGCGCGATTGCACGGAAGGCGACGAAGCCGCGCGCGAGGACGAGTAGCCGCCACTTCGGCAGCGCGCCACGGTGCCTAGGACGTCAGTAGCGCCCGCAGTTGCATGACGTTGGCGCCGACGCCGCTGCAGCGCCCGGCGTCGACCGGTATACCGAGCTCGCGGGCCTTCTCGACCGTCAGGCCCGCGCGCTCCAGTTCGAGCGTCGAGTACCCCGCGGCGAGTACCGGCTCGGCCCCGTGGCCGACCAGGTCGATCGGTCCCTGCTTCAGCAGGCCCAGGGTATCGTGGTGTTTGCGTTTCATCGATTCAGTTCCTGCAGAGCTTCGACCACGAGTTTCTCCACCAGGCTCACCTTGTACGCGTTCAGGTCCAGCGGCTCGGCCCCCTGGGTCGCGGCCCGGCCGGCGGCCTGGATGAGGTCGTCGTCCAGGATACTGCCGGCAACCAGACGCTCGGCTTCCCGCGGACGATAGGGTGTCGCCGCGACGCCACCGAGCGCGATGCGGCACCGGTGGACGCGGTGGCCCTCCCGGTCCAGGAATACGGCGACGTTGGCCAGTGCAAAGTCGAACGAGTTGCGCATCGCGTACTTGATGAAGACGGACGGGAAGCGCTTGTCGACGGGGATGGGCGAAATCGTGCCGCGAATGCCGAGGTCTTTCGGGTCGCGCTCGCGCGGCGCCGCCGGCTCGCGGACGCGGAACTCGACGGCCGTCAACACCTCGCCGTCGTCGAGCACGTGCATGCGCATCAGGTTCTGGCTCGCCGGCATGAACAGGTCCTCGGCATCGATCGTGCGCGGGCCGTCCTTCCCCTCTACGTGGATAAGGGCATTGCCGGCCACGACCACGGGCGCGATGTCGGACGGCGTCACGACGTAGCAACGGTCGCCTTCGAAGATCGCGTGTTCGCGGTTGATGCCGTGATGCGCGTAGCAGTGCATGCCACCGTGGCGGTAGCAATGCCACGGGCCGCGGAAGTACGGGCAGCGGTTCTCCTGCAGGAGGTTCCCGCCGATCGTGCCGATATTACGGATCTGCGGCGTTGCGACACGCGATGCCGCTGTTGCCAGCGCTGGCAGGTAGCGGCGGATATTCTCGTTCTCCGCCAGTTCCTGCAGCGTCGTGAGAGCGCCGATCGTGATGCTGGGCTGCGAGGCCGCGATGTCGACCTCGATGCCGCGGAGCGCCGGGATGCGTTTCAGGTCCAGCAGTGTCGACGGCCGGGCGTGGTGGCGCTTGACGATGTCGATGACGTCGCCGCCGCCCGCGATGTACATCGCGTCCCCGGGCTTCTCGTGCCACAGCGCAACAGCCTCCGCCACGCTGGTGGGTGACGTGAACTTGAACGGACGCGGCTCGTCGATTGGGCTGGTCATGCGCTGGCTTCCCCGGTCATGAGTTTTCCGGCGGCTTTCAGGGTGTCGTGGACCCGGTCCCACGTGTAGGGAATGTGCGGGCACAACACGCCGGTGGCGTTGAGTATTGCATTGCCGATCGCGGGCGCCGGGCCCATGATCGGGCTTTCGCCCAGCCCCTTGGCGCCGAATGGGCCGCTGCGGCTCGGCGCCTCGACCAGGATCGGCACCATCTCGGGATAGTCCAGGGATGTCGGCGGCCGGTACTCGTGGAAGGACGTGTTGACGGCCGCACGCGAATGCGGGTCGAGGAGCAGGTCCTCGGTCATCGCGTAGCCCAGTCCCTGCAGCGCGCCGCCGTGGATCTGTCCCTCGGCGCCGGCCGGGTACAGCACGCGGCCCACGTCGTGTGCAACAACGAGTTTCAGGATGTCGACCTGGCCGGTGCGCATGTCGACCTCGACTTCGGCGAAGCACGAGCCCCAGGCATTCGTCGTCAGGTCGTACACGTAGCGACCGAGGCCGACGATGCCGCCGCCCTCGGCCAATGCGCGACGTGCGGCGTTCTGCGTCGATTCCGTGCACACCATCTTCGGCTTGGGGTCGATCTTGCCGGTGTTCTGGTCGAACCACGGGTTCTGATCGGTCTCCTCCCACCAGGGGTCGAACTCGGTGCGAGGCTCGGCCAGTCGCGCGAGCGTCCGGAAATCGACGGACTCGCCCGAGCCGCGTTTGCCGACCGTTCCGGCGCGTACTTCGAGCTCGCCCTCGGGGACGCCGAAATGCTGTGCGGCGAGCGCGAGTAGCTGTCGTTCGCAGTCCTTGGCGGCGCCGTACACGGCCTTGCCGTCGCAGGGTACCGTGCGCGACGAGTCGGTGGTGAACGTCCAGGCGTCACGATCGGAGTTCGCCCAGGTCACGCGCATGTCTTCGACCGGTACGCCGAGTACCTCGGACACGATCACAGACATGCCGGTGTGCGCGAGATTGCCGAGGTTGCCGGCACCGAGCCGGACGTGCACCGTGCCGTTGCGATCAATCCAGACGAGCCCGTCGCTCGCTTCGCGACCGCTCGGCATCGGGCCCTGCATCATGCCGAGCCCGCGGCGCTTGTAACCGGTCTTCGCGGACGGCGGCTGCCAGTTCTCCCAGCCGATGCGCTCCGCGGCGAGGCGCACGGTCGAGTCGATGTCCGCGTAGCCGAACGGGTCGTCATTGTTGATCAGGTCGCCGGGGCGCTTCGTGTTCTTCAGCCGGAACTCCATCGGGTCGAGGCCGAGTTCGTGCGCGACCTTGTCCGCGTGCAGTTCCTGCGCGACTGTTCCCTGAAGGCCGCCGAAGCCACGGAATTCGCCGCCGACCTGGTTGTTCGTGTAGACGCCGTAGGCCTCCACCGTGTAGTTCGGCGTACGGTAGGCGCCGACGAGCCGCAGGCAGGCGATCAGCACGACCGCGGGTCCCGAGGACCCGTAACCACCGGTATCGGCGATCACGTTCCAGTACTGGGCCGTAATCGTGCCGTCGTTCTTGACGCCCCACTTCGTTTCGAAGATGAACGGGTGACGACTGTCGCCGGCAGCCATTTCCTCGCTCAGCGTGAACTCGTAGCGCACCGCCTTGCCGGTCTTCTTCGCGAGGATCGCGGCGTACAACTGGTAGAGGTCTTCGTCCGGATAGTCGAGGCACTTGCCGCCGAAGCCGCCGCCGATGTAGTCGGCGTAGATGTGAACTTTTTCCTCCGGCATGTCCAGCGTGTCGGCGATGGTCGTGCGGGCCGCGAACACGCTCTGCTGGCAGTCCCACAGGTGCAGGTCGTCGCCCTTCCACAGTGCGGTGCAGACGTGCGTCTCGATCGGCAGCGTGACCTGCCGGCCCATCGCGTAGCGCCCCTCGATGATGTGGTCGGCCTCCGCGAAGCCGGCGTTGAGGTCGCCGACGCGCGCCTCCCAGGTCGGCACGTCGGCCGGCTGCGAACCGCCGAAGCCGCAGACGCTGCCGGTGGCGTGAATCTGCCGATTGTCCGTCCGCAGGTTCTCTTCGGCATCGCCGAACGTCTCGAGCACCTTCCAGCGGACGTCGATCAGTTCCAGCGCCTGCTGCGCAATATCCTGCGTGTCGGCCGCCACCACGGCGATGGCCTCGCCGACGAAGCGGGCGTGGCCGGACAGGAAGGCCCGCTGGCGCCGCTCGGATTCGACGACATCCTTGAACGAGACGATCGCCCGGACACCCGGCAGTGCGCGGGCCTTGCTGTCATCGAAGCTCACGACCTGCGCGTGCGCATGCGGGCAGCGCAGCGCCTTCGCGCACAGCGGGTCGCGCAGCGGGTCGTCGGAATGGAAGCCGATGTCGCCGGAATACCGCGCGCGGCCGGTCGCTTTCGCGTAGCCGTCCAGCGGCTTCACCGGCCGGTGGAGGGCGGCCAGGTTCTCGGTGTCGTCGACCCGCTTGATCTCGACGCGCGGATCGATCTCGTTCCGGGGATACGGCTTGTTCTGCCCGGTGGTTCGCGGCATGTAGGCTGTGGCGCCCGCGGCAGCGGCGGCTACCGTTCCGGTCGGCGTCTTCGCCGCGGCCAGGATCGCGTCGACTTCGTGGGGATAATTGCCGCAGCGGCAGATGACGCCCGAAATGGCGGTGCGTACTTCCTCCGGCGTCGGATTCGGGTTCTCGAGCAGCAGGCCGGCACCGCTCATGATCATCGCCGGGGAGCAGAAGCCGCACTGGCTTCCCGCGTGGTCGATGAACGCCTGTTGCAGCGGGTGCAGGCGGCCTTCAGTTTCCAGCCCTTCGATGGTCGTGATCTGGCTGCCGACGGCATCCTTGGCGAGCTTGAGGCAGGCGTAGACGGGTTTGCCGTTCTCGAGGATGGTGCACGCGCCGCACTCCCCCAGGTTGCAGCCCTTCTTGGTGCCAGTCAGGCCCAGGTCCTCGCGCAGGACGAGCAGCAGCGACCGGTGGTCGGGCACGGACACGTTCACGCTCTTGCCGTTGACCTCCAGCGTGATGTCCGAGAGTGAATCGGCTTCCGGCGCACGCAACGCTTCGGCAGTCGGTTCCTTCCTTGCTTCGTCGAGCGCAACCTTCGCGCCGCCGATGCCGACGGCAGCGACGCCGACGCCGGCTGCGCCGGTCAGGAACGATCGGCGGGAAGTGGAAGCCGGCTCGTCGTTTTCTTTGCGGGTCTTGTCGTCCATCGTCGCTCTAATCCTTTCCCGTCCTGGTTTCGATCACGTCAGGCTTCCAGCGATCCCAGTCGTGATGCTCGCTGAACGTCTCGGCATCGATCGTGCCGGTGACCATCGCCTTCATCTGGGACCGGCTCTTCAGGAATTGCCAGAACACGTGGCCGGCGATCAGGGCCAGGAAGCTCCAGGACCCGATGTCGTGCAGCAACCGCTGCTTGCGCTGCCACTCCTGGTCCACGTCCGACCAGCCGAGCGTGCCCATCGTGAGGCTGATGCCCGTCACGATCATGACCACCGTGAGTACGATGAGCAGGACATGAAACACCTTGCTCGAGACCGCGTACTTGCCGAGCTTCGGAATTTCGTGTGGCAGGCCGAGGTAGTAGCGGGTAGTGGCGACGAGTTGCTTCCAGTCGCCGCGGTCGAACACCATCGTGCGCCAGCCGATCAGCGGCGCCTTGATGACGTGCACGAGGAGACCGGCCATGAACATGGCAGCCATGATGAGATGCACCCAGAGCCAGCTCATGCCGATGATGGGCACCGGGCCGGGAACGATGCCGGGCGAATAGAACGCGGCGCCCGAGATCCACAGGGCGAGCATCATGCCGGCGAGGCCCAGGTGCCACAGCCGGGCGCCGATTTCGTAACGCTCGACGGTAACGACCTCCGACGGCGGCAGGGCACCCGTCGTGCTGTGGCGCGGCATGCCGAACGCACGGCGGACGAGGACCAGCCCGGCCATCACCGCGACGAGCGAGAGCAGGAGGAGGGCAAACGCCCAGGTCACCTGCTGCGGGAGAAAGTCGTTGCTGAAGAAGTTTCTGGCGTAAGCGAAGAAGTTCAGGCCAGAATCGCTGCTCGTGCTCACGCTGCATCCCTCCCGAGGAGAGCGGCGTAAGTGACGCGCGCCGCCAGCATGTATTGATATTGTTGTGCGGGTAATCTAGCGCTGCTGACCGCAAACGGCAACTCCCGGTGGCAGATCCGGGCGATGCAAACAGAAGGGTAACAATGAATAGATCGTGCAATCGCTGCGCTCGGGCCGTCTTCGTGCTGTGTGCGCTGGTGACGTTGAGTGCGGCGTCGAACGCCGATGTCGAGACGCAGGATGCGGCGTCGAAACTGGAAGAGATCGTCGTCACCGCGCGCAAGCAGCGCGAAAACCTGCAGCGCACGCCGGCGGCCGTCACCGCGCTGTCCGGCGATTCGCTCGTGGCGGCGGGCGTGACCGACATTCGCGAGGCACAGAACCTGGTGCCTTCCGTGCGTTTCCAGGCCGAGAATGCGTCCACCGAGATCTACATCCGCGGCGTCGGGTCGACGCTCGACCTGCCGAACATCGAACCGCCGACCGCGTTCAATTTCAACGGTGTCTATATCCCGCGCGAGGCTACGAGCGTGGGGCTGTTCGACATCGAGCGGCTAGAGGTGTTGCCGGGGCCGCAGGGCACGCTGTACGGTCGGGGCGCTCTCGGCGGCACGGTAAACGTCTCGTTCAATCGGCCTGGCGATACGCTGTATTCACGGGCGCTGCTCGAAGCCGGGAGTGACTCGTTGCTGCACGGCACGTTTGTGCAGAACCTGCCGCTGACGGACGCGCTTGCGCTGCGCGGTGCGTTCGACGTCATCCGGCGCGATGGTTACCTGGCCACGGGTGCCGACTCGAAGGACGACTACGCAGTGCGCCTGTCGGCCGTGTACGCGCCGGCTGACGCGCTGGAGATCTATGCCTGGGCGCACGGGGCGAACAAGGACGGTCATTCGCCGAACCTCGTCCGGCGCGGCTACAACGACGGCAACTTCGACGGCGACCCGAACAGTTTCGATTCCGACGACCCGTGGAACGACGCCATTTCGCCGGACGCACCGGGTGCCGGGGAACAGGACTACGAGCAGTTCAATGCCGGTGCGCAGATCGACTGGTCCTTCGATGGTGCGACGCTGACGTATATCCCGTCCTACGTTCGTCTCGAGTGGGAGGGCAATTACTGGCTGGAGGACATCCCGGCTTTCCTGTCCAGCAACTACAACCAGGCCACGCACGAGCTGCGGCTCGCGAACGAAGAGGGCCGGCGGCTGCAATGGCTGGCGGGCCTCTATGCCTATCGCACGACCGGTGACGGGCAGTTCATAGTGGGTGGGTTTCCGCTCGCAAACGTCCTGCACAACCGGCTCGCCGGTATCGCGGCATTCGGCGAGCTGACGTATGCCATCACCGATGCGCTGAACGTGACGGTTGGCGGCCGCTACAGCGATGACGAGCGCGAGGGCGAGGGGCTGACCGCGTTCGGCGTGCCTTTTGAAGCCGACCAGGACTTCGACGGGCTGGACTGGAAGATCGGTGCGCAGTACGCCGTGAGCGACGAGGCGATGCTGTACGCCACGGCGCAGACGGGCTACCAGCCCGGCACCTACAACCTGTTTCCCAGTACACCCGAGCAGAGCAATCACGTCACGTCGGCGGACCTGATGGCCTACACGATCGGTGTGAAGTCGCGCCTGCTGGACGGGCACCTGCAGGTGAACAACGAGATCTTCTTCTACGACTACGAGAACATGCTCGTGCAGTCGTTCAACCTGAACACGGCATTGCTGACGACGTTCAACGCGCAAGAGGTCGAGGTCTACGGTGACCAACTCGACGTGCTGCTGCAGTTGACGGAGGTCGACCGCGTCAATTTCTCCGTGGGCTACCTGCACGCGGAGTACGTTGATTTCCTCGTGCCGGACGGTATCAACATCGGCGAGCCGCGGCGGGATTTCAGCGGCTACCAGCTGCAGTATGCGCCGGAGTGGACTGTCTCGGCGGGGTACCAGCACGACTTCCGCATTGCGCAGGGCATCATCCGTGCGCGCGCCGAGACGCGCTTCGAAGCGGATTTCTGGGGCACGTTCAACCACGCGCGCGGCACGCAGCAGGGGGACTACTTCAAGTCTGATGCGTCGCTCACGTACATCGACGACAACGGCTGGACGCTGGGCGCCTGGATCCGCAACATCGAAAACGTGCCGGTGCTTGCCGCAACCACGACCGGCCAATTCGGACCGTACGCCGATGCGTTCCTGGAGCCACCGCGAACCTACGGTCTGCGGCTGACGCTGGAGTTCTAGTCCGCGCCCGTGTCGGCGCCCGGAACGGAGGTGGCGAACTTCACGGCGGCCTCGTCGGGCGAGAGATGCGCGATGCCCTTGTGGCAGTCGATACAGGTCTTGCCTTGTGCCGGGCCCTGCTCGTGTGCGCGCGCTGCGAATTCGCTTTGCGCCGAGATATCGAACACCTCGGCGTTGTGGCAGTAGCGGCATTCGCGCGAGTCGGTTTCCTTCATGGTCGCCCAGACGCGCTCCGCCATGTGCTGCCGTTTCGCTTCGTACTCCTCGCGGGTATCAATGATGCCCCGAATCTCGCCGATGATGTCACGCGTGCCGCTCGTGGCCTTGACCCAGAGTTTCTGCGGGTAGACGTGCGGGATGTGGCAGTCGGAGCAGGTCGCCTGGACGCCGCTGGCACTGGTGTAGTGAATGGAGTCGCGGTACTCGGGGGCCGTGAACGCTTCCATCGAATGGCAGGCGCCGGCGCAGAACTTCTCGGTGCCGGTCTCGTGGATCATGACTTCGAAGCCGACCATCGACGCGAGGCCGATGACGAACATGCCCCAGGCACCGACCGGTATGCCGAGCAGCCACCAGTACTTCGGTTTCCGCCAGAGACGTTGCAGGCGGCCTTCGGTCTGTTCTTTCTCGTTCTTTTCGACCATGTTTCCAGCACCGGGCCTACAGGTCCGGCAGAGGCTAACAGAACGCGGGGTTTCGGCCAAACGGAACGAATCGCCCTGTCGTCCGTCTACTTGAGAACGCGCGTGGCGGCGTTTGCTAGCGCACTCGCGGGCGTATTACTATGCGGCGCAAACAAGAACACGAAGAGTACCGGCATGATGAGCACCGTCTCCTTCCTCGGCCGCAACGAACACTCGCGCACGGCGACGCTTGCCGGACTCGTTTGCATGGCCCTGTTGCTCGGCGCCTGCGAAGGCGATGACGGTGAGACAGGACCGGCGGGCCCGCCCGGCCCGCCGGGGCCGCCGGGCCCGCCGTCGGGCGTCGACATCGCGGCCGCGGAAGAGATTGTCGCCGAGATCACCGGCGTCACCATCGCGAGCCCGCCGGTCGTCACGTTCACGCTGTTCGATCAGAACGGCGCCCCGGTCCGGAACCTCCCGGCGGACGCGATCAGCTTTACGGTGGCCAAACTGGTGCCGGGCACCGACGGCAATGCGAGCGCGTGGCAGAGCTACATCAATTCGATCGAGGACCCCGGCGCCGGACCCGGCACGGCTTCGGTGGCGCAGGCCGGCACCGAAAGTGGCAGCAGCGGCACGCTGGAAGAGGATTCGTCCGGTAACGGCGCGTACACGTACACGTTTGCGACGGACGTTGCGAACGTCACCGACCCGATCCCGGTGGCCTACGACCCGGCCCTGACGCACCGCGTGACGTTCGAGATCCGCGGCTATGCGCCGGTCGCGAACCCCGTCTATACGTTCCGTCCGTCTGATGGCGCGACGGAGGGCATTTTCTCGCGGACCATCGTGAAGACCGAATCCTGCAACGCCTGCCACGAGAACCTGGCATTGCACGGCGGCGCGCGGGTTGAAGTGGACCAGTGCCAGACCTGCCACAACCCCGGTACGACGGACGCGAACAGCGGCAACACCGTGGATTTGACGGTCATGATCCACAAGATTCATCGTGGCGCCGGTCTGCCTAGCGTCGTCGGTGGCGACGACTACTGCATCTACGGCAGGAACGACGAAGCGCATTGTTACGGCGATGTTGCGCATCCGCAGGACATACGCAACTGCACGACCTGCCACGACGAAGCCGATGCGGAAACGCCTGACGCCGCGAACTGGTACCGGGTACCCACGGTGGAGGCCTGCGGCGCCTGCCACGACGACGTGGATTTCACGACCGGCGCTGGCCACGCGGGCGGGCCGTCGGGCAACGACCGTTGCTCGACCTGCCATGATCCGGATACGACGGGCGGGCTTGGTGCGTACCAGAAGCACCTGCTGGAGGCTGAACTCGACGCGGCCAGCTACAGCCTGAACATCCTCGCGATCGATTTTCTCGGGCCCGGTACAGAACCCATGGTCACGTTCTCTGTCACCGATCCGACCAATGGCGACGCACCCTACGACCTGGCCAACGATCCTCAGTTTTCGAGCGGCGTCAGCCACCTGAGGTTCTACATGGCCTGGGAGACCACGGACTACGAAAACGTGGGCCAGCTGGACGGCCATGCGGCGCAGACAGAGGTCTATTCGATCGTCGGTGGTGATCTGCAGGCCACCGACAATGGCGACTTCACGTACTCGATGTCGTTGGCAAGAATTCCGCTCGGCACCGAGGGGTCGGGCGGCCTCGTGTTTGCGGGCAGGATCGACAAGCCGATCGGCATCGTGCGGCCGGACAATACGCACGAGTTCTTCGGCATCACTGACGACCCGGCCAACCCGACGCCGCGGCGCATGAATGCCGATATCGAACGCTGCAACGATTGCCACAAGCGGCTGGCCATCCACGGCGACCAGACCAACAATCTGCAGGTCTGTGTCATGTGCCACGACCCGGCGGCGGTGGGCCTGCACGGTGGCATTGGCGGTGTCATCGACTTCAAGAAGTTCATTCACGAAGTGCACACGGCTGACGGCCTGCGTTATCCGCAGCGCTCGAGCAACTGCGTCGCCTGCCATACCGACGACGGCTTCTACCCGCTCGCGCCGGACAGCGGCGTCCTGGCCAGCAGCTTTGATGCCGGCGGCGACCTGGACGACCCGTCCAACAACATTCGGGTTACACCGAATGCCTCGGCATGCGGCGCCTGCCATACGAGCGAAACGGCCCGGGCGCACATGGAGCAGAACGGCGGGTCGTTCGACGCCTGCCAGGCGGACGACGGGACGATCCGCGTGCGCGTGGATGTCTGTGGCGCGGGTGGGAGCCCGGGACCGGTCATCCAGGAGACCTGCACGATCTGTCACGACGCCGGAAGCAGTGCCGACGTAGCGGTCATGCACAGCGTGAACGTGGATTAAGGCGCGCTGACCGATGTTTGCGGCGAAGACAGGAAGGGCGTTGACGCCGCCACGACCGACGAATCCGTCGATTGACAGGCGTCGCGGCTTCGCGAGCGCTGCCGCGACGATTGCCGGCCTCCTGATCTTCTTCATCCTGCCGGCACCGGTGGTGCAGGCGCAGGAGGCGGGCGCCGACACTGATCCGAGGACACCGCAGTACACCGAGGAAGGCGCCGGGCGTTGTCTCCTCTGCCACGCAAGCCTGCGCATGACGCTGATCGCCGAAACGCCGCACGGTGACGCCAGTAACCCGGACACGCCGTTCGGCCAGCGCGGTTGCGAGTCCTGTCACGGTCCTGGCAGCTTTCACGTGGCGCAGTCCCGGCGAGGGCAGGGGCGGCCGCCGATGATCGTGTTCGGCGAGGGCGCCAGGACGCCGCGCGAGCAGCAGGTCGAAGTGTGCATGGGCTGCCACGTCAAGCACGTGGACGAACTGCTGAAGATCGACGGCCATGCCAACGCGAGAGTGTCGGGCGACATGATGGACCTGTCGTGCTCGACTTGCCATACGATCCACCAGGTGACGGCAGATCACGCGGAGCAGGTGACCGCCGAATCGGCCCTGCTGGCCGAGCGCCTGACGCGCACCGCGCAGTTCACGGAACGCGGCACCGAGCAGTGCCTGCTGTGCCATGCCGACCAGCGGATGCACGGGATGGCCGGGACCGTGCACGGCAATACGAACAATCCCGCGACACCCTACGGGCAGCAGGGCTGCGAGTCCTGCCACGGGAAGGGCAGCCTGCACGTCAATTCGCCGGCGGGCGGCCCGAGGCCGGCCATGATCACGTTCGGCGAGAACGCGGCGACGCCGATACTGCAACAGAAGCAGACCTGCATGGGCTGCCACCGCGCGGACTGGGACGCCATGCTCGCCATCGACGCGCACCGCAAGTCCGCCGGTTTCGACGACGTTTCCTGTTCGACCTGCCACACGATGCACCCGGCCACCCGGTCGGCGCAGCAGGGGCCCGGCGCGCCCGGACCGAACGCCACGTTCACGACCCGCGGTGCCGAGCAGTGCCTGCTTTGCCATTCCGACGACCGCGTGACGCAGATCCAGCGGACGCCGCACGGCGACCGCAGCAACCCGCATTCGCCGTTCGCCCAGCAGGAATGTGAGTCCTGCCACGGCCCGGGCAGCATTCACGTATCGCAGTCGAGCCGGGGCGAAGGACGCCCGCCGATGATCGAGTTCGGGCGCGAGGGACACACGCCGTTCTCGACGCAGGTCGATACCTGTCTCGGCTGCCATGATAGGCACGAGGACGGGTTCACGGACCTCGCCTGGGCGGGCATGGTGCATGGCCGCGACGCGGTCTGCACCGACTGCCACCAGGTGCATACCGAAGCAAACCTGCTGACCAGCCCGACGCACGAAATGGGTGTCTGCCTCGACTGCCACAGCGAATCCGGCAACGCGGCGCCGCTCGTGGCCTGGGAAGGCAGCATGCACGAGAACGACGCTGTTTCCTGCCGGAGTTGTCACACGGTGCACGTGGCCGGCAGCCTGCTGGAAGACCCGCACGGCCAGACCGAAAACTGCGCGTCGTGCCACGCGGAGCCCGATCTCGGGGTCGCGGCCATCGCCTGGACCGACAGCGTTCACGCGACCGGTGACCTGGCGTGTGCGAGTTGCCACACGGTGCACGCGGAGTTCAACGTGCTCAAGGACCGACAGGCGCAGGCCGAGAGCTGCTACGGCTGCCACGAGGACCGCCGCGCGGAGCACCCGCGATTCGCTGACAAGGCGATCGTCTTCGACCAGCTGAATTGCACGACCTGTCACGATGTTCACCAGCTCGTTCCGCGCCAGCATGCGGGCGGTGCACCCATTCACTCGACGATGGAGCAACGATGAGACCGCTAGCCGCCGTAGCCAGCGCCTTCGGCCTGTGCCTGTTGCTCGCCGCGCCCGGTCATGCGCAGCAGCCCGGGGTGGATGCGGATGCCTGCCTGACCTGTCACAACGACGAGCGCATGCTGCTGATTTTCCGCACGCCGCACGGGCAGGGCGCGGACCCGGATTCGCCGTTCGCGAACCAGCAGTGCGAGAGTTGCCACGGCGCCGGCGAGGATCATGCGGGAACGCGCGGCGTCGGGGGCGGCCATGCGCCGGTCGTGAATTTCGATCATGAGCCCGGTACGACGGCCGAGTCCGAGAACGCGGCCTGCATGGGCTGCCACACCGGCAACGTCGGCCTGCCGTGGAACGGGAGCGCCCACGAGCGCAACGACCTCGCGTGTGTCGATTGCCACAGCGTGCACAAGCCCACCGACCCGGTGACGATGCAGTCCTCGCAGGCCGAGGTCTGTTTCGACTGCCACCGGGAGCAGCAGGCGGACAGCATGAAGCCGTCGTCGCACCCCGTGCGTTTCGACGTCATGGCCTGCACGTCCTGCCATAACCCGCACCACTCGACGACGGATGCGTTGCTGAAGCGGGATACGCTGACGGAGCTGTGCTGGAGTTGCCACACGGACCTGAAGGGGCCGTACGTGTTCGAACACGCGCCGGCGAGCGAAGACTGCTCGCTGTGCCACGAGTCGCACGGCTCGATACACCAGGCGCTCCTCACGCGGAGCCCGCCGTTGCTGTGCCAGTCGTGCCATTCGCAAAGCGGCCACCCGAGCATTTCGTTCACGCCGGACAGCCTGCCCGGGAACAACCCATCGGCGATGGTCGTGGGCGGCAGCTGCCTGAACTGTCATCGGCAGGTTCATGGCTCCAACCATCCGTCCGGCTCGAAGCTGATGCGGTGAGGGGAGGCCGGATTCCATGACAGTTCGCAGCCAGTTCACCGCTTTCGGCCGTGCCGCCGTGATCTGTGCCGCGCCCGGCCTTCTGCTTGCAGCTTTGGCGCACGCCGATGACGATCCGGTGCCGGCTTGCGAGCTCTGCCCGACCGGCAGCGGCTGGGAGCTCGACCTTTCCGGCGGGTTCGCCGGCGTGTCCGGCGACGACCTGTTTCACTTCGGCGACTACACCGGCCTCGACGACAGCGGCCTGTATTTCGCCGGCAACCTGTTCGCGCGCTACCTGGGGGAGGATGCACGGTTCTTCCGCGTCGAGGGCTACCGGCTGGGGCTCGATTCGCAGGCGATCTTCGCCGAGGGTGGCAAGCAGGGGCACTATGCGTACCGGGTGTCCTACCAGGGCATCCCGCGCCGCTTCTACGACACGACCGCGACCCCGTTCCGGCGGAGCGGCGACGACGAGCTGAACCTCGTGAGCGGGTGGGTGCGGTCCCCGACCACGCAGGGCATGACGGCACTCGGCACGTCGCTGGAGCCGGTCGATATCAAGCGCGACTGGGCGATCCTGCAGCTCGGCATGGCGTACGAGGTCAGCAGCCAGTGGGCGTTCGACGTCAATTACCGGCAGCAGAAACGTGATGGCCAGTCGATGTCGTCGGGCGCGTACTTCTTCGATGCCGCCATGTTCGCGTCCCCGGTGGTCGACACGACCGACGAGTTGGAAGCAGTCGTCAACTACAGCGCGGAGACCTGGCACCTCAGCGCGAGCTACTGGGGCGCGTTCTTCGACAATGGCGTCTCGAGCCTGACGTTCGACAATCCTTTTTCGGCGGTGTCACCCGGTGCGGACAGCGGCCGGCTTGCGCGGGCACCGGACAACGACTCGCACCAGTTGCGCGTGGCGGGCTCGATGATCCTGCCGGCACGAACGACGCTGGTGGGGCACGCGAGCATCGGGCGCATGGAACAGGATGAGAGCTTCCTGCCGTACACGATCAACTCGCAGATCGCGACGGGCCTGCTGCCGTCGCAGTCGGCCGACGCCGAGGTCGAGACGACGAGTGTCGGTCTGCGCGTGACGTCATCGCCGATGCGGAAACTCACTGTCGAGGGCGATTTCCGCTACAACGAGCGTGACAACCGCACCGCCGAGCGGGAATTCAACTACGTCGTCACGGACCTGTTCAACGCTGCCGACAGTGCCACGAATATCGCCTACGACTACGAGCGCAGCGAGTTCCGGCTGCGCGGCGAGTACCGTGTCCTGTCCCGCACGAAGGTGCAGGCCGGTTTCGACGTCGAAGAGTTCCAGCGGAGCGGCCAGGAGCGCGGGACGACGGATACGGATCGCCTCTGGGTGCAGTTGCGGACGCGCGCGATCCCGCACCTCGACGTCGATATCGAACTCTACACCGAGGATCGCGACGGCTCCGTCTATACGCCGATCGAGAATGTCGCCACGCCGCAGAACCCGCTGATGCGCAAGTACAACATGGCGGACCGCGAGCGGGACGGCGTCAAGGGCACGGTCTCCGCCTACGTGACGGAGCGCATCAACGTCGGTTTGAACGCAGAAGTCAATGAGGATGACTACACGGATTCGCTGGTCGGGTTACAGGCCAGCGAGTACTCGCGCTACGGCCTCGAAGGGTCGTACGCGGCGGCGTCCGGCATGTCGGTTTACGGCGCGGTGTACCAGGAGGACGTCGAGTCGACCATGGCGAACAGCCAGGGCTTTGCAACGCCGGACTGGACCAGCACGACCGACGACAGTTTCTTCACCGGGAATCTCGGCGTCACGTTCCCGGACATCATCGACCGGCTGGATTTCAATGCGCAATTTGCGATCACGGAATCGGAAGGCGACACGGCGAACAGCACGAACGGCCTCGCCTCGCGCTTTCCCACGTTCGAGTCCAGTCTCCAGCAGTTCCAGCTCGGGCTCGACTACCAGTACAGCGATGCGCTGAGCGTCCAGTTCAAGTACTTCTACGAGAACTTCGACACGGACGACTGGCACCTGGACGGCGTGCAGCCCGCCACGGTGCCGAACCTGCTGTCGCTCGGCGCGAGCCCGTGGGACTACACGGCGCACGTGGTCTTCGTGGGCGTGCGTTACGTGCTGGATACGCGCGGGCAGAGCGGGCCGCGAATCGCGAAGTAGTCGGCCGTGCCGCCAGCGCGGTGCAGTGCAGGCGGTTGACGTGACCCCTACTCGAACTCCCAACCCCCGCCGAGGGCCCGGTAGAGCTGGGCCATCAGCAGGTGCTGGTCGCGAACAGCGTCGATAAGTGAAAGCTCCGCATCGAAGTACTGGCGCTGCGCGTCGAGCACGTCGATGTAGCCGATGACCCCGTTGTTGTATCGCGAGGACGCGAGCTTCAGGTACTCGCGGGTCGCATCACGCAGGCGGGCGGTGGACGCTGCCAGTTCCGTGGACCGTGCCAGCCCGTCGAGTGAATTCGATACTTCTTCGAGGGAGGCGAGTACGGTATCGGCGTAAGCCAGCTGGGCCTGCTCCCTGGCTTCCCACGCCGCGTCGAGGCTGGCACGCCGCGCCCCCGCGTTGAACAGTGGCTGGGCGACCCCGAGGGTTGCGACCCAGGCCCGTCCGCCCGAATCCAGGAGGTCCGAGAGGTCGGCGCTTTCAGTGCCGAATTCGCCGGTCAGTGTGAGGCGCGGAAACAGGTCGGCTTTCGCCACCCCGACCTCCGCGTTCGCGGCCACCAGTCCGAGTTCGGCGACCCTGACGTCCGGGCGGCGCTCGAGGAGGTCCGACGGCAGGCCGGCCGGAAGGCCCGACGCAAATGGAATGTCCTCGAAGCTTCTCGAAGTGTTCACGCTTGCCGGCATCTCGCCCAGCAGCCGCCGCAGCTGGTTCTCGAAGACCAGCCGGCTGTTCTTCAGTGTCGGAATCTGTTTTTCGGCCTCGGCCAGCGACACCTTTGCCTGTGCGACCTCGAGCCCCGAAATCATGCCGCTCTGGTTGCGCAGTTCCTGGATCCGCAGCGCCTGGATACGCGTGGCCACCGTGGAGTTTGTCAGGGAGAGTTGTTCATTGACCGCGACGAGGTTGAAGTACGATGCGGCGATTGCCCCGATCAGGGAGACCTGCCGGGCGTACACGCTCCATTGCGCCGACTCCAGGTCCGCCGCGGCGGCTTCGGCCCTGCGCCGATTGAAACCCCAGATATCGAGTTCCCAGGACAGCAAACCGAGAAAACTGTAGGTATCGGCAGTTTCGCCGTCGCCGCCCGTCAGCTCGGACTCGTACTCGCGTTCTGCGCCAGCGGCCACGTCGAGCGACGGGTAGAGCGGCGCGCGCGCCCGCGTCAGCTCGGCCTCTGCCTCGCGCAGTCTCGATCGAGCCGCGGCCAGGTCCAGATTGTTCTCCAACCCGCGCTCAATCAGCGCCTGCAACAGGGGATCCCGGAACACGGCTTTCCACTTCGGCAATTCGCCCGTGGTCAACTCGAGCCCCGGCTCCACCCGGTGCGTGTCGGGCATGGCGAGATTCGGGCGCTCATAGTCCGGACCCACCGCACAGCCTGCAAGCAGGCTACAGAATGCCAGGCGCCTAAGCACTGGCCAGTGCCCTCGCGCGCCGCCGTCCGAGCCGGGAGCAGATCTCGAAGAACAACGGGACCAGGATGATGCCGATGGTCGTCGCCGCGAGCATACCGCCCAGGATGGCGGTGGACAGCGTCTGCCGGCTGATCGACCCCGGGCCGGACGAGATCACCAACGGCATTACGCCGAGAATGAACGAGAACGCGGTCATCATGATGGGGCGGAACCGCAGTCGTGCGGCTTCGAGTGCCGCATCGCGCACGCCGCGGCCGCTGTCGACAAGCTGCTTGGCGAACTCGACGATCAGGATCGAGTTTTTTGCGGCGAGACCAATCAGTGCGATGAATGCGATCTGGAAGAACAGGTCGTTATCGAGGCCTCGAATGAGCGTTGCAATCAATGCGCCCGCCATGGCGACCGGTGCGATCATCAGCACGGCAACCGGCATGGTCCAGTTCTCGTACAAGGCGGCCAGGAACAGCAAGGCGAAAACACAGGCCAAAACCATGGCGATACTGAGTTGTCCCTCGGAGCGAATCTGCTGGTACGTGATGCCTGTCCACTCGTATCCCATCGTCGGCGGTAGCAGTTTCTCCGCTTCCTCGTTGATGGCGTCGATGACGTCACCGCTGGTGTATCCCGGTGCCGGCGTGCCGGAGATACTGGCGGAACTGAACAGGTTGTAGCGCACAACGGCGGCAGGCCCGGTCGTTCGCTGCAACGTCGCCAGTACGTTCAGGGGCACCATGCTGCCGTTGCTCGACCGAACCGAGTAATCCGACAGGCTGTCCGGCCGGTCGCGGAAGCCGGCCTCGGCTTGCGCGGTGACCCGGTAGACGCGTCCGAACAGGTTGAAGTCGTTGACCCGCGTCGAGCCGGTCAAAACGTTCATCGTGCTGTATATGTCACTCAGCGGAACACCCAGCGCCTTTGCCTTGGCGCGATCGATGTCGAGCAGGTACAGCGGCACTTCCGGCTTCAGGCTGCTCGTCATCTGCGCGACCTCCTTGCGTGCCTCGACCTGCTTGCTGAGCATGTCAGCCATTTCGCCCAGCCCGATGAGGTTTGAGCCACTGCGATCCTGGAGTTCGAGGTCGACGCCGGCGCCGGCGCCCAGTCCGGCAATCGCAGGAGGTTCGAACATCGAGACCATCGGCTCGATGAGGGCGTTGAGCTTCGGCTGCAATTCCTGCATCACGCGCGTGACGGCGTAACCGTCTCGCGAGCGTTTGTCCCAGTCCTCGAGAATGACCTCGAGAAAAGCTGCCGAGTCATCCTCGCCGTTGCGCTTGCTTTCGCCGGCAAGGCTGAACACGTGTTTGACCGCGGGATGCGCCTGCACCAGTGACTGTGCTTCCATGGCAATGCGGCGGCTACGAGATACCGACGCACCGTCAGGCAATTGCAGGTCGATGAAAAACCGACCCTGGTCTTCGGCCGGCATGAAGCCGACCGGCAGCGCGCGGAACAGCACCACGGCGCCCAGCATTGCGGCGGCGAAGAGTGCCAGTGCCAGCGTACCGTGCCGCAACGTGCCGGCAACGGCGGTTGTGTAGTGCCCGGTAGAGCGCTCCAGTAAGTTGTTGACCCAGTTGAATATTCGCCATCCCGGCGGCGCGTGGTCCGGTTTCAAGAGCGCGGCACAGAGCGCAGGGCTCAACGTCAGTGCGACGACCGTGGATATCAGTACGGCCACGGTAATCGACAGCGCGAACTCGCGGTACATGATTCCGTTGACACCCGCGAGAAACGAAACCGGCACGAACACGGCCGCGAGTACCAGCGACGTCGCGATGAGTGCGCCGGTGAGTTCCTTCATCGCTTTGCGTGTTGCATCGCGCGGGCTCAGTCCCTCGTCCTTCATCAGGCGCTCGACATTCTCGACAACGACGATCGCGTCATCGACGACAATGCCGATGGCAAGCACCAGCGCCAGCAGGTTGACCGTATTGATCGTGAATCCCATCGCCGCCATGGCCGCGAAGGTGCCGATGATGGAGACCGGAACGGCGAGCGCCGGTATAAGGGTTGCGCGCCAGCGCTGGAGAAACAGGAATACGACGAGCATGACGAGCACGAGCGCCTCGACCAGCGTGATCAGCACCTCGTAGATCGAAGCCTTGATGAACGTCGAACTGTCGTACCAGACGGACCAGTCGATTCCCTGCGGAAACTCCTGCGACAGCTCGTCGAGCGCCGTCTTGACGCCGTCCGCCACTTCCAGGGCATTCGCGCCGGGCAGCAGGTAGACCTGCGTAATCGCCGCGTCCCGGCCGTCGAGTTTCGATTCCAACCGGTAGTACTGCGAACCGAGTTCCACTCGCGCGATGTCCCGGAGCCGGATCAACGACCCATCGGGCGAGGCGCGGACCACGATGTTCGCGAAGTCGAGGGCTGACGACAACCGACCTTCCGTCGACACAGGCAGCGTAAGGTCCAGCGACGGGTCACCCGGTTGCGCGCCGAGCTGACCGGCGGCGGCAGACGTGTTCTGTTCTCGGACGGCATTCAGGACGTCCGTTGTCGTTAGCCCGAAGGATGTCATTCGATCCGGGCGGAGCCAGATCCGCATTGAGTAGCGCCTGGACCCGGTGTTTCGAATGCGACCGACACCCGGGATTCGGCGCAAAGCAGCGTTGATGTGAATCTCGACGTAGTTGCTGAGGTATATGTCGTCGAATCTCGGGTCGTCGGAGGTCAGCGCGATCTTGAGAAGTTCGACGCTGGCATCCTTTTCGATCGAAACGCCTTCCTGCAGTACATCCGCTGGCAGCACAGAATTTGCTTGTGCGGAACTGTTCTGGACGTCAACGGCGGCCAGGTCGGGGTTCGTGCCGACTTCGAAAGTCACGGTAATCGTGACGCCGCCGGTGCGCGTGCTTTGCGAACGCATGTAGATCATGTTCGGCACGCCGTTGATTTCCTCTTCGAGCGGCGACGCAACCGATTCGGCGGCCGTTATGGCCGTGGCGCCCGGATAGCTCGTCGACAGCTTGACGGCGGGCGGTGTGACGTAGGGATACTGGTCGACCGGCAGCGTGAACAACGCGATCGCACCGACCAGCGTGATGACGACCGAAATGACGGTCGCGAACACCGGGCGATCGACGAAGTGTTGCGCGATCATGGTTCGCCCGCGGTCTGCTGTGCAGCCTCCTGCAAAAGGGCTTCCTTGCGCTGCTCGTATTCCGCATTGCTGAGCGCTGTTACCCGCTGGCCGTGTCGCACCCGGTGCATGCCCTCGACGATAATGCGCTCGCCCCCCGACAGCCCGGACCGTACGACGACGCTGTCGCCGCTCTGTGGTCCGAGCACGATGAATCGTTGCTCGACCGTGTCGTCCGGTAATACAACCATGACGTAGCTACCGCCCTGTTCAATGCGAATCGATTTTTCATCGACGGAAACGGCATTCTGGATCTCGTCGAGCTCGAGCCGCGCGCGCGTATATTGTCCGGGCAGGAGTACCCGGTTCGGGTTCGGGACGACGGCGCGCACCGCGAACGTGCCGGTTTCGATGTTGACTTCCGGCTCGGTGAAGGCGATGTCGCCGCGATAGGCATACGTCGAGTCGTCCGGCAGAGTGATCGATACCCATCCCTCGACGGCGCGTCCTTCTTCGTCGGCCTCCTGCCGCTCGCGAACACTTTGTCGACGGCGCTGGGCGTTCAGGTAATCGAGCGCAGTCATTCGGAACTCGACATACATCGGATCGATCTGCTTGACGGTCGTCAGCAACGATTGGCCCGAGCTGCCGACAAGCCCCCCGATATCGACATTGCGCGCCCCGACCAGGCCGTCGATCGGCGCCGTCACACGGGTAAACTCGAGATCCAGTTGTGCTTCCGCCAGCTCGGCTTCGATCGCGGCGACGCCGGCCTGGGATTGCTCCATTGCGGCGACGGCGGTATCGAGGTCGAGCTGGCTGGCTGCATTCTCGGCGTACAGCGGACGCAGGCGTTCCACATCGCGTTCGCTTTTCCGGAGCTGCGCGATCTCGCTCGCCAGGTTTGCCTGCAGGCGGTCAATCTTGGCGACGTACGGCCGGTCGTCGATTCGGTAGAGCGGATCGCCCGCGGAAACGTAGCTACCCTCCTGATACTCGATCGCCTCGACAAAGCCGTCGACCCTGGCGCGCACCTCGACATCCTGGGACGGCTGTGTCACGGCCACGTAGTTGCCGTAGATGGGGAAGTGCGATTCCCGGGCGGGCGCAACGACGACATCCAGAGGTGGCGGAGGCGGATCTTCGCCGGCGCAAGCCCCCAGGAAGCTTGCCAGGCCGGCAATGCAGTAATTCCTGATCCTAGCTTTCATCCCGTCGCGCCATGACTCGACCGTCACGATTCTTGTTGTTTCGGTCATTCTACCCGTATTCCCGCGTTTCAGCGTGCAGGAAGGCCGGTGTGTTAAGGAATCACGGAAACGCCGGCGGCGGCACCCGTCGCCCGGTCGACTGCTCGAACGCGTAGGCGATCCTGATCAACGCGGGTTCGCTGCACGCGGTGCCGATGAAGGCGACGCCGAACGGCATTTGCTCCGCGCCAAAGCCTTCCGGCAGCGGCGGGTCGAACGTACGGGTCACCCAACCGAACGGCACGATGATCTGCGGGTAGCCGGCCTTGTCCGCGATCTGTTCGCCGGCCCATGACGGAATCAGCAGCGCGTCGAGCTGGTGCGCGTCGAGCGCGGCATCGATGCCTTCCGTGCGCGTGAGCCGCAGGTCTTTCGCGCGATCCGCCTCGTAGCGCTCGCGGTCGCGTTCGACGTCCATCTCGTCGGAAAAGTCGAGCTCCTGCTGGCCGTAGCGGATCGCGTTGCGTTGTGCGTTGTTCGTATTGAACTCGCGAAGCGCCGTCAGCGTCGGCACCGGCGCGCTGTCGCCGAGCGACGCGAGCCAGCGATCGAAGTCGCGCTTCATGCCGTACTTCATGACGATCGAGCAGTCCGCATCGTTGCCGCGCACCTGCGTGTCGTAGCAGTTGCCGAACAGGAGCTGGTTGTCGTCGGGGTCGGTCGCAACGTGGCTCGGTATCTCGACGGGGTCGACGACCACGGCGCCCCGGGATTCCAGGATCGAAATCACCTCGTCCATGTGCGCCGTGGCCTCGGGCGTGAGGCCGCCCTTCGGGCTGTCCTGCCCGGGCGGTGTCACGGGCTCGTAGTAGTAGGCGCGCGGGACGCCGATGCGCGCGCCGGCGAGGCCGTCGGCGTCGAGAAAGGCGGTGTAGTCGTGGTCCGGCACGGCATCGCAGGCGCCGATCGCCGGGTCATTCGGGTCCGCGTTCGCCGGGTTCTCCATCGCGCCGAGCAGGATGGCGGCGCCGGCGACGGTGCGGGCCATCGGGCCGGCAGAGTCCTGGTCCATCGTGATCGGGATGATGCCGTGGCGGCTGAGGCGCCCGATCGTCGGATCGATGCCCACCAGCATCGTGTTGTTGGACGGGATCATCAGCGAGCCCGACGTCTGCGTGCCGACGCTGCCGGCCCAGAAGCTCACCGCGGTGCCGATGCCGGAACTCGACCCGCCGGTCGACAGGACGGGGCGTCCATCGTCGAAGCCGTCGCGCGGGTCCCTGCGCGGGTCGTAGGGATTCATGCCGTAGCCGCGCAGCGCGTTGTAGTTGTCGGGCATGCCGGTCGCGACCCAGTTCGCCAGCTCGGTCAGCGTCGTCTTCGCGAGGATGATCGCGCCGGCGTTCCTGAGGTTCTCGACGATCGTCGCCTCGTAGGGCGCCATGAATCCTTCGAACGCGACCGCGCCACCGGTCGTCGGCATGTCCAGCGTCTGGATGTTGTCCTTGAGTGCGACGGGAATGCCGTGCAGCGGGCCGCGCAATTTTCCGGCGCGGCGCTCGGCATCGAGTTCGTCGGCGAGCGCCAGCGCCGCCGGGTTGACCGCCATCGTGGCGTTCAGCCCGAGCTCGTAGGTCGCGATGCGCTGCAGGTACTGCTCGACCAGCTCCCGGGACGTCACGCGGCCGTCGTCCAGGGCCTGTTGTATCTCCGGAATGCTGGCGTCGACGACGCTGAATGGCGGTTGCGGCGCCGGTTCCTGCGTGCACGCCGCGACGATGGCGACCAGGCCGGCAAGCAGCAGGCATCGCCGGCGAAGGGTCGGGTGATTCATGCGGCTATCTCGTGAAGATTTCGTGGGCGAAGTTGTAACGCGCGGTGAACTGGATGCGGAAGTCGGAGCCGCTGGAGCCATTGCCGACTTCGAGCCTGCCGTAAAGAGCCTCCACGCCCAGAACGAACGCCGGCGATGCCGTGTAGAAGAGGTTCGTGCTCGCGTAGCTGACTTTGTCCGGTTCTTCGTCGACCTGCACGCTCGTCAGGTCGTTGTCGTTCTGCGAGAAGCCGATCGACGAGCTCCACTGGTCGGACCAGTAGTGGTCGTAGTACACGAGGATGCCGACCGACCGCGTCGCGACGACGTCGACGCCGGCACCCTCGGAATCCAGTGCCAGGTTCGAGCCGCCGCCGTCGTTGATGAAGCTCGCGATGCCGTCGCCGAACACCAGGCCGAGCTTGAGCTGGTCGCGCCCGAGGGTATTGATGCTGCCGGTCAGGTTGAGTCCCCAGCCGGTCTCGTCGCCACTCGGGTTGTTGTTCGGCGTCAGCAGCGTCTCGTAGGACAGCTTGCGCAGCACGCCGGCAGCCTGGAAATGACCCCAGTCCTGCTCGAGGCGCCAGCGCGCAATCAAGTCCGGTAGCTCGCTCTTCGTCGACACGCTTTCCGCCAGCGCCGGTGCGAGTTCGTTCAGGGGGTCGACGTTGAAGCTGCCGTTCTGCTTCTCGATCGCCAGCGCGAGCTGTCCGCCCCCGATCTTCTGCGGGAACGTGTAGCGCAGCTGCACGTTGCGGTTGAGCGCCATGGCCGACGGCCCCCACCAGTCGTAGACGTTCGGCCAGGTCGAGATGTCCATGAAGCTGGACCAGGTCTGCCCGACACCCCAGTCCCCGAGTTCGATCCACGCGTGCCGCAGGTTGAACGTCGTCTGGCCGGCATTGGAGCCGGTGCCGAACAGGTCGAACTCGAACCACGCGCTGACCGCGCCCAGCGGCGTGTGGCCCCGGCTCGTGATCGACAGCTTCGTCTGCTTGACGCTGCCGATGAAGTTGCCGTCGCTGCCGTACTGGCCGGGCACCGTGGGGATCGTCGTCGGCACGAGCGTGGCATCGTACTCGGGCGCCACGCGGTCGAAGTCGTAGATGAGGTCGACGTTCGCATACCCGGCGATTTCCACCGAGGTCGGGACCGGCGCGGGTACGGAATTCACGCTGTCCGCAGTCCCGGCACTTTCGGCAGCCTTGAGACGGTCGAGCTCGGCCTCGAGTTCCGCCAGTGCTTTTTTCTGCCGGGCGAGGTCCCGCTCGAGCGAGTCGATGTCGGCATCGGCGGCGGATGCCGGAGGGAGAGCGGTGATCCCCAGGAACATCAGCAGGCAGGTCGGTAGCACGCGCGAAGATTCGCTCATGTTAGGCTCGCGGTATTGGTCTCGTACCGAACCCGACGAAGGGTAGCACTATGGGCGTAAGGTCGCGAACTGCGGGTCTTGTGTTCGGCTGTTTTCTGTTCCCGATGGCATCAGCGGCGGTGCCCGCCGAGCTCTCGGGCGACTACCGTGAGCCGCCGCCCGACGTGACGGCGTTGTTGACGGCTGCGCGTCCGCCGGAGTTCCTGGTGCATCCGCCGTCGCGGCGGGTTGCGCTACTGTATCGCGAGCCCGTGATCGGCATGGAACGGCTGATGCGGCCGCGGCTCGGGCTCGCCGGTTTTCGTTACGAGCCCGGGTCTCGAACGTCCGGCATCGAACCGCTCGTCACGCACGTCGATGTCATCTCGGCGGACGGCAGCACGAAAGTGACAAGGACGTGGCGGCCCGCGGACGGCGCCCTGCTCGAGTTCGTGGCGTACTCGCCGGACGGCCGCTGGTTGTCCGCGCTGGCACAGTCCGGCGGATCGTCACAGCTGCGGCTGTTCGATATCGAGCGTGGCAGGGAGCGCGTGATCGAGGCCGGCGTGCACGCGGGCTGGGGCGAGCCGTGCCGCTGGGCCGGCAACGACGGACTGCTCTGTCGCGTCACAACGGCGAACGTTGCGCCCGAGCCCGCACCCTTTGCGGCACCGATGGTCATCTCGCACGAAGGCGAGCCGGACCCGGTACGCACGTATGCGAACCTGCTGCACAACGAGTGGGACGACGCGCTGTTCGAGCACCATTTCTCGGTCGGTTTCGCGCACGTCGGCACGGACGGGTCGGTCCGGCGCGTTTCCGGGATCGACGGTCTCATCGAGAAGTTCGACGTGTCGCCGGACGGTGCCTATGTCGCGGTTACGCGCGTTGGAAAGCCGTACTCGCGGCTGCGACCGGCACGCCATTTTCCCAGCGTCGTCGAGATCTGGGACCTCGGCAACGGGCGCCGACTGTACGCGTCCGGTGGCGACGGTAATGTCGAGGACGACGAGGCCCGCGACCGGCCGACCCGAATGTCCTGGAAATCCGGCACGCCGGTCACGCTGGGCTACATCGAGTCGAGCGACGAGGACGGCGGGCGCGTGCACCACTGGATCGAGTTCGACGCGCCTTTCACCGGCGAGCGGCGCGAGGTCGTGCAGAGCGACAGGGTCATCAAGCGCTTCGGCTGGACCAGCGCCGGCACGCCCTGGTATGCCACGTCCTCCGATGAAGAGAACGGCGTGACCCTGCACGCGCGGGTCGATGGCGCCATGCGCGCGGTCTGGAGCGGGACGACCGGCAACGACTACGAGAACCCGGGGCAGGCGCTGCGCGTGGACGGAGCGTCCGGGCCCGTGCTCGAGGCGAACGGCGTCATCTTCCTCGCCGGCGACGGCGAGAGCCCCGGCGGTCCGCGGCCGTTCCTCGACGCGTTCGACTTCAAGACCGGGCAGACGAGGCGCGTCTTCGAAGCGAAGGCAGGCGAGTTCGAGCGGGTGCTGGGTGTTCTGGATCCGGCGCGCACGACGTTCGTGACCGCGCGCGAAACCGAGGCCGACGCGCCGCGCCTGTTCCTGCATACCCCGTCCGGGCGCGAGGCGCTGACGAAACAGGAGAACCCGTATCCGCAGCTGGACGGCGTGACGCGCGAAGTGTTGCACTTCGAGCGTGCCGATGGCATCGCGTTGTCCGGCACGCTGTACCTGCCGGCAGGCTACCGGAAGGGCACGCGCGTGCCGACGCTCGTGTGGATCTACCCCTACGAATTCACCGACCGGGCGCAGGCTGAGCAACTCGACCTGCGGGCGTTCCAGTACCACCGCGTGAAGGGGCCCTCGCCACTCGCCGCGGTCGTCGCCGGCTACGCCGTTCTCATGAACCCGACGGTCCCGATAATGTACGAGGGCAGCACGGTGAACGACGCGTACCTGCCGCAGCTCGCGTCGAGCCTGGAAGCCGCGGTGGACCATCTCGTGTCGCTGGGCGTAACCGACCCTTCGAGGGTCGCGGTCGCCGGGCGGAGCTACGGTTCGTTTTCGTCCGCGAACCTGCTGATCCACACCGACCTGTTCGCGACCGCGATCTGCATGAGCGGCGCCTACAATCGCACGCTGACGCCTTACGGCTTCCAGCACGAGCGGCGGTCGTTCTGGGACGCGGGCGAGATGTACGCGAACGTCTCGCCGTTCTTTCACGCAGACAAGCTGACGAAGCCGATCCTGCTGATCCACGGCGGCGGCGACCCGAATCCGGGCACTCCGCCAATGCAGGCCCGGCGCTTTGTACACGCACTCCTGGGCCAGGGCGCGACGGTCCGCTACGTCGAGCTGCCCGTCGAAGGGCATCACTACTGGGCCCGCGAGAACGTGCTGCTCGCCTCGGCCGAGATGCTGGACTGGCTGGACAAGACCATCGGCTCGGGAAGGGCGCCGGCGCCATGAACCTGAAGTTGCTGGGCGCGCGCTTTTTCGCCGGCAGTATTGCCATCGCGTTTGCCGTTGCGGCCCGCGCGGACGCAGTATCGTCCGTCGACGAGATGCGCGCGTTGCTGGCCGTGATTCATGCGGAACTGAAGCCCGTCGGCGACGGCAATCTGCCGGGTTACATACCCGCGCTGGGGGATGTCGACCCGGACCTGTTGGCCATAGCCGTCGTCTTCGCGGACGGTCGCACGGTCAGCGTCGGCGATGCGCGGCACCCGTTCGCGATCATGTCGGCTGCGAAGCCGTTCACCGCGGCGCTCGTCATGAAACAGAGAGGGCGGGGCGTCATCCGGGAGAAGGTCGGCGTCGAGCCGACCGGGTACCCGTTCAATTCCATCGACGCGATCGAGGCGCACGCCGAGCGCTCGGTCAATCCGCTCGTCAACGCGGGGGCGATGGCAACCGTCAGCCTGCTCGCGGGCGACGGTCCTGACGCGCAATGGAGCGGGTTGCTCGGCTGGTACCGACAGCTTGCCGGCGCCGACCTGCAACTGAACGAGACGGTCTACGCATCCGTGCGCGAGACCGGCCTGCGCAACCGCGCCATTGCCGCGCTGTTGCGCGAGTACGGCCGGCTCTATGGCGAGCCGGAGGCCGTGCGCGATATCTACAACCGGCAGAGTTCCGTCGACGTGACGACCGAGCAGCTCGCGATGATGGGCGCGGTGCTCGCGAACGGGGGCAGGCACCCGGCAACCGGCCAGCGCCTGCTCGAGCCGGAGACTGTCTCGGCAGTATTGGCCGTGATGACCATGGCGGGCATGTACGACGATGCCGGCGAATGGGCGTGGGAGGTCGGGCTGCCGGCCAAGTCCGGTGTCGGCGGCGGAATCGTCGCCATCGTGCCGGGTAAGATGTCGATCGCTGCGTTTTCGCCGCGGCTGGACGAGCAGGGGAACAGCGTTCGCGCGCAGCTCGCCATTCGCAGCCTGTCCGCCCGGCTGGATCTCGGGCTCTTCGGGCCGGTCGAGTAACTTCGTACGTCGCATCGGCGGCGCCGACAGTCGGAAGGAAACACCATGTACGCACACCTCGCCGTACTCGCGATCTTCGTCTTCCTGTTCAGCATTGTCGCAGGGCGGGTCGAACGCAGCGTCTTCTCCGGGCCGATGATTTTCGTGACCACGGGCGTCGTCATCGGGCCCGTGCTCGGGTGGTTTCCGGGTGCCGCCACCGGCTCCGAGTTGCGGGTGCTGGCCGATCTCACGCTGGCGCTGTTTCTGTTCGTCGATGCGGCGAACGCGAACCTGGCCGCGCTGAAGCGGAGTTTCGGCATTCCGTCGCGCATGCTCCTGATCGGCCTGCCGGGGGCGATTGGCCTGGGCTTCTGCCTCGCGCTGGT